>OHCH01000003.1_pt1 | contig 468854 bp, 326 predicted proteins | sample 1566771 | NCBI WGS metagenome assembly OHCH01 (sample SAMEA3879501, study PRJEB24766) | human gut metagenome | biome: human-associated habitat; feature: feces | place: USA | collected 1985/1987
CTTTATCCCGAAGTTACAGGGTCAATTTGCCTAGTTCCTTAACCGTGAATCACTCAAGCGCCTTAGTATATTCAACCCGACTACGTGTGTCCGTTTGCGGTACGGGTACCTCAAGGATTAAGTTTAGCGGATTTTCTTGGGAGTATGATTACACGCACTATTGGATTGTTCCGAAGAACGCTCCATACTATCAGGTTCGACTCTTATCCCGGATTTGCCTGGGATAATCAACATCTACACCCTTCAACGGACTATTCCGTCAGTCCGCGGCGCTGTCACGCCTCCGTCTCCACGTCACTCCTTAAGGTAGTACAGGAATATTAACCTGTTCTGCCATCGGCCTCACCGTTCGGCTGAGCCTTAGGACCCGACTAACCCTGATCCGATTAGCGTTGATCAGGAAACCTTAGTCTTTCGGCGAGGGGGTTTCTCACCCCCTTTATCGTTACTTATACCTACATTTGCTTTTCCACACGCTCCAGCAAAGCTCACGCTTCACCTTCGACGCAGAGTGGAATGCTCCCCTACCGATCATTACTGATCCCATAGCTTCGGTAAAACACTTAATGCCCGATTATTATCCACGCCAAACTCCTCGACTAGTGAGCTGTTACGCACTCTTTAAATGAATGGCTGCTTCCAAGCCAACATCCTAGCTGTCTTAGCAATCTGACTTCGTTAGTTCAACTTAGTGTTTATTTGGGGACCTTAGCTGATGGTCTGGATTCTTCTCCTTTAGGACATGGACCTTAGCACCCATGCCCTCACTCCTGTGATAGAACTAATGCGCATTCGGAGTTTATCAAGACTTGATAGGCGGTGAAGCCCTCGCATCTTATCAGTCGCTCTACCTCACATTAGTAACTCACAAGGCTGCACCTAAATGCATTTCGGGGAGTACGAGCTATCTCCAAGTTTGATTAGCCTTTCACCCCCACCCTCAGTTCATCCGGAAGCTTTTCAACGCTTATCGGTTCGGTCCTCCAGTTAGTGTTACCTAACCTTCAACCTGACCAAGGGTAGATCACTTGGTTTCGCGTCTACTCCTTCCGACTCGACGCCCTGTTCAGACTCGCTTTCGCTTCGGCTGCACATCTCAAGATGCTTAACCTTGCCGGAAAAAGTAACTCGTAGGTTCATTATGCAAAAGGCACGCCGTCACTGCTTACGCAGCTCCGACCGCTTGTAGGCGCACGGTTTCAGGGACTATTTCACTCTTCTATTCGAAGTGCTTTTCACCTTTCCTTCACAGTACTGGTTCGCTATCGGTCTCTCGGGAGTATTTAGCCTTACCGGATGGTCCCGGCAGATTCACGCAAGATTTCTCGTGTCCCGCGCTACTCAGGATACCACTACGCTTAATTTGACTTCGTATACCGGACTATCACCGTCTATGGTTCCACTTTCCAGAGGATTCTACTCATCAAATGTCTTGCGACATCGTGGTCCTACAACCCCACACATGCCGTAACATGGGTGGTTTGGGCTATTCCCCGTTCGCTCGCCACTACTAGGGGAATCATTATTATTTTCTTTTCCTACAGGTACTAAGATGTTTCAGTTCCCTGCGTTAGCTTCCATCAAAGATGGATGACATTCCTTCAGAATGCCGGGTTGTCCCATTCGGAAATCTCTGGATCAAAGGTTATTTGCACCTACCCAGAGCTTATCGCAGCTTATCACGTCCTTCATCGCCTCCGAGAGCCAAGGCATCCGCCATGCGCCCTTGCTTACTTTCTTTCAAACTTACCTTTAAGTATCAGGTATCAAGTATCAGGTATTAAACCCGAGTACTCAATATCGCGGTACTTAAAACGTACGGTTCGATATATACTTTTAGCTCTTTACTAAATTTTACTTTTTGTACATCATGTCAAAGATCGTTTCTCTGTTTTCAGAGATGGTGGAGAATAACGGATTCGAACCGTTGACCCTCTGCGTGCAAGGCAGATGCTCTAGCCAGCTGAGCTAATCCCCCAAGAGTAATTGAACATCGCAATAATGTATTGGCAACGACAATTTTTGTTCGGAGTAGTCCCAGGCAGAGTTGAACTGCCGACCTCTACATTATCAGTGTAGCGCTCTAACCAACTGAGCTATAGGACTAGTTCAACCTTGTCTACCTGATGTTAGACTCGGCTTCTTTATTTCTCTTGTTTATCTCTATCTATACTTCTATAGATGGTTGATCTATATGTTATAAATAAACAAGTACCAGTAGTACAATAATAGAACCTATGAAATCGTTGTTACGACATCGCTCCAGAAAGGAGGTGTTCCAGCCGCACCTTCCGGTACGGCTACCTTGTTACGACTTAGCCCCAGTCACCAGTTTTACCCTAGGCCGATCCTTGCGGTTACGGACTTCAGGTACCCCCGGCTCCCATGGCTTGACGGGCGGTGTGTACAAGGCCCGGGAACGTATTCACCGCGCCATGGCTGATGCGCGATTACTAGCGAATCCAGCTTCACGAAGTCGGGTTGCAGACTTCGATCCGAACTGAGAGAGGCTTTTGGGATTAGCATCCTGTCACCAGGTAGCTGCCTTCTGTACCCCCCATTGTAACACGTGTGTAGCCCCGGACGTAAGGGCCGTGCTGATTTGACGTCATCCCCACCTTCCTCACATCTTACGACGGCAGTCTCTCTAGAGTCCTCAGCATGACCTGTTAGTAACTAAAGATAAGGGTTGCGCTCGTTATGGCACTTAAGCCGACACCTCACGGCACGAGCTGACGACAACCATGCAGCACCTCGTAATCTGCTATTGCTAGAAGGAGTGTTTCCACTCCGGTCAGACTACGTTCAAACCCGGGTAAGGTTCCTCGCGTATCATCGAATTAAACCACATGTTCCTCCGCTTGTGCGGGCCCCCGTCAATTCCTTTGAGTTTCACCGTTGCCGGCGTACTCCCCAGGTGGAATACTTAATGCTTTCGCTTGGCCGCTTACTGTATATCGCAAACAGCGAGTATTCATCGTTTACTGTGTGGACTACCAGGGTATCTAATCCTGTTTGATACCCACACTTTCGAGCATCAGTGTCAGTTGCAGTCCAGTGAGCTGCCTTCGCAATCGGAGTTCTTCGTGATATCTAAGCATTTCACCGCTACACCACGAATTCCGCCCACCTCTACTGTACTCAAGACAGCCAGTATCAACTGCAATTTTACGGTTGAGCCGCAAACTTTCACAACTGACTTAACTGTCCACCTACGCTCCCTTTAAACCCAATAAATCCGGATAACGCTCGGATCCTCCGTATTACCGCGGCTGCTGGCACGGAGTTAGCCGATCCTTATTCATATGGTACATACAAAATTCCACACGTGGAAAACTTTATTCCCATATAAAAGAAGTTTACAACCCATAGGGCAGTCATCCTTCACGCTACTTGGCTGGTTCAGACTCGCGTCCATTGACCAATATTCCTCACTGCTGCCTCCCGTAGGAGTTTGGACCGTGTCTCAGTTCCAATGTGGGGGACCTTCCTCTCAGAACCCCTATCCATCGAAGGTTTGGTGAGCCGTTACCTCACCAACTGCCTAATGGAACGCATCCCCATCGATAACCGAAATTCTTTAATAACAAGACCATGCGGTCTAATTATACCATCGGGTATTAATCTTTCTTTCGAAAGGCTATCCCCGAGTTATCGGCAGGTTGGATACGTGTTACTCACCCGTGCGCCGGTCGCCATCTCCAGTTTGCAAGCAAACTGAAATGCTGCCCCTCGACTTGCATGTGTTAAGCCTGTAGCTAGCGTTCATCCTGAGCCAGGATCAAACTCTTCATTGTAAAAGTATTGTTAGTCAGCATAAAGCTGATTTTTGCTCTGTTCAGGATGCCGTACAATTTATTGACTTCATTAATACCTTACGTCTCATGCATATTAATATATATATAAGACAAGTATTGACGGTTCTATTTTTTTTCTTGTACTACTTGTATTGTTTATCAATATTTCAAAGAACTTGCTGCTTTCGTTTTAAAAGCGGGTGCAAAGGTAAGAGGTTTTATTTTAACTACCAAATGTTTTCGGAAGTTTTTTTTCGTTTTTCTTTTTATATCGTTTCTCAGGCTCTCTTGCGAAAGGGAAAGAAGGTAAAGAAGAAAAATTAAACGCCTTTTCTTTGCGAATCGGACTGCAAAGATAAGAACTTTAAACTTTATCTTCCAAACTTTATCGGAAGTTTTTTTGTTCTTATGGTCAAGCAGTATTGCGCTTTTACACTAAGTCAATTTAACAAGGCTTTCTTCTCTTGGAAAGCGGGTGCAAAAGTACGCCCTTTTCAAATATGCTCCAAACTTAAATCACTCTTTTTTTGAATTATTTTTGAGGATAGAAGCTAAAGTGTTGAGTTATAAGGATGTTGTAGAACATAAAATTCTTGGATGGAGGAGGAACAGAGGAAAGGCATGCACATTATTATATTCACACGCGCGTTAGGCAGGTGGGCGCAGGCGTATGCACTAGGGAAATGAAGAGGAAATAGGGGGAAGATAGAAGAAGAACAAAGGAAACGCAGACCGGGAATCCAAAGAAAAGGAAAAAAGATGGAGGAAAAGGAAATATCAGATTCATGGAATAGTCTGTTATATAAAACACTGGTGAGATAACGGAGGTTACATACAGTAGAAAGGAGGGTATATACAGTAAAGGGGAGCCCTGGAAGTTGAAAGTATCTGTCATGAGTAGTCACACAGCTTGTTGCATGTCTCAAAACAAAATAGGGCTTCGTTCGCCCTCTGGACATATGAAACCCCAATTCCTTATAATATACAATCATTTAGTTATGTAGAAACAGGAAGTAGAAAAATAATTTCGAATATATCGAATAGAACTAAGTATTGGTATAAGTTTGCGCGGTTTTAATTTAAACTTTTGCTTATAATGGGGATTAATAAACCACAAAATTCGGTCTACAATTCTGCCATTACTTTCTTTTATTATGCTTTCAAAATGCTCTATAGACAGCCCCGCAGCTTTTATATTCAACAATTCTTTAATACATGAATCATTTTCACCAAAAATAAATAGAATTTTATTGTACACAGATAAAGGTAAAAGATGAATAAATGGCATTTTAGAACAAAATCCATTACGGCATATTTGTTGATGTCCACCAAACGGCATTTGCCAAGCAGGAAATCCCCAAAAGATTATACCTGTTTCAGACAGAAACTCTTTAGCATGAAGTATAAATTCAACTTTCCGACATTTATCTATATGTTCTATAACGTCATGTATCAAAATTATATCATATTTATTCATATCCTCTTCAGAACTAAAATCAAAAAAATCAGAATGAATAAACCGCCCATTAAAACCTAAGAGATTGAAATAACTAATTGCCTGAGAGATTCGTTCTTCGGAACGATCTATTCCTGTTACATTGCATTCTTTTTCGGCAAATGGTAACAAATTTCCTCCTTCCCCACACCCTATCTCCAATATATTCATACCTCTTTTTATAGCAACAAACTTCTCGAGATAATCAATATAAAAGTCTCGAGAAGTTATTGCAAGTTCATTAAAATAGGAATATCTATCTATATGTCTTTGCTGCATAGTTGATCTATTTATTTGCTTTCAAAGCCTCAACTTCTGCTTTTAATTCCTTGATTGATTGAATCATTATAGGAATAATTGCTGTATAATTAATTAGTTTATTCCCATCCGGATCAGTCAATACTATATTCGGAAGAACTTTCTCGACTTCCTGAGCCAACAACCCAATTTCTTTACCATCTCCACCTACTCGAAAAGCAGCAGCTGCCGGTTCATTCTTATCTTTGAAATCATAACTTACAGCATTCAATTTAGACAGAACATTTAAACCATAACCTAATGGATTAATATTAATTTTTGCTCTAGCATCAGAATAGTTATATACATTTTTCACTTGAATACTATTATATACTCCGGATGCTGTATTATAGAAAACAACTTGATCATAATGACTAGCCAATCGAGTTGCAGCCGGACTACAATCAATTTGAAAGAAGTTACTAGCATTACATTTCATATATATTCCGTTTCCACTAAACGTTGTATGATAAAATGAATAAGGTTCGGTATTGCCAATAGTTAATTTACCATTCGAATAATACTTAATTTGTGCATTTGCAAGAACTGCAACAGCCAAGAATACCACTAAGAGTATACTTTTAAAAAATAATGATTTCATAATATTACAAGTTTTAATTAATAACTTTTCGATATAAATAAAGGTACATATCCCTTAGACATCATTTTGTTACTGAGCCATCCAATCCTATGGTTACAGCTTGTCCAAAAGGAATATCCACAGTGCCAGGTTGAGCTTCCCATACAACCACACCAACCGCCCTAGTAGTTATACCAGTAGTAGTTTCATTGTTCGTATTTACTTCCTCCGATTCGTCCGTACATCCACAGAGAATCATCATAGAAAAAGAAAATAACATAAATAACTTTCTCATGACTATTCAAATTAAACATTAAGTGTCAAAAAATTACTTGATAAAGATTAGTATCTCACCTAAATGTAGGTAGTCTTATCCTTAAATTAGACATTGTGTTTGCTCTCATAACTTTAGATTTAAATAATTATTGCATTGATAATACTATTCTTCTGAAATATCTGTATATCAATCTTTAAAGATTAAAGTTTCCCATAACCTTAACATTTGCATTGTATATATACAACTCATATTGACCTAATGATAGATCACCTAAATAAAGAGTATACTCTCCTGCCACAACAGGAAATATTATAGTTTGAAATACGATTTGTTTTTCGATGTCTTTTACTTCAACAGTTATAGGAGCAAAACCGTCTTTAAAATTAAGATAAAGACTTTTACTTTCATCATCCACATACACTTTAAGCCATTCGGGATCAACAGAAGTTTTTTGCCCCTCTCGCCATTCCATTTTAATATCAACATGTCTGTTAGCTACTGCAAAAGAAACAGGCATTAATAACATCACTAATAATACAAGCTCAAACTTTTTCATATTTATTAATTTTGTTTTTTGCAAATATAGGGGATAGATGATTCGTTTGTTATATTCAAAACAATATCAGAATAGACAAATACAACTTGATTATCAACAACTTATAAAAATAACATAGACATATAGTATACATTCACTATTTCAAGGGGACTTTCAGAGCATTAAAATAAAAAAAGTGCATGCCACTATCAATATAGCAGCATGCATTGCCTTATTCAGAAAAGAACTATTTAAATAGGATTATTTTAAAAGCTCGTTAATCAGATACTCACACAAGTTGGCTTCTTCCTGTAAAGCAGAGATTCCCAATTTTTGTCTGAACCTTAATCGCTTTGTAGAAACTGAACTAGGATTAATACCAAGCAATCTAGCTTCGGTTTTCGAATCAAAATTAAACATGCATAAACAACAATATTCCCACTCCTGACTTGATAAATTGGGGTATCGTTCTAATAAATACATTTTTAAATTCGGATAAGTTTCTGTTATTTCAGAAACAATAGAGAACCATAATTGCTCCGTTAGTAATGGTTCATTGCAATTCGTATTACGTTCAGCGATATTCACTAATTTTCTAAAAATTATTGACGTAACAATTCTTCTTCGTTGCAATTTCTTATAATTAGAGGTTAAGTTTTTAATTTCATTTTCTAATCGACTTTGACTACTTTCATTCTCTTTTTGCGAAACCACTAATTGATTTTTCTTTTTATCCAACTCTATAAAGGCATTAGCCAACTCTAGTTTTATATTATTCAACTCAAGGGCTTGCTTATTCATTTCATTTTTGGTTTTTTGCCTGTACAGCAAATAGAGTAATGTGATAGCTATACCAAAAATCAAACATATACAAATTATAATCATATACTTTTGCTGAGTGAGTTCCAATTGATGATTCTTTTCTTTAAGTCTCAAATTATTAAATTTCTTTTCTACTTCCAGTATTTTTGTATTATTCTGTAGTATAGTAATGGAATCACTAAAAGATTTACAACTTTCGAGATACTTAAGTGCTTCTTTATAGTTACCTTCCGCTTTAGTTACCTGATAAAAAGCCCGCTCTATACCATATTCATATTCAGAGTTATCTAAAGGCAGTGTAGACAAAAGCTCACGAGCTTTTAAAATATCACCAACTTGCAGATATAGTTTGATCAGACAGAATGTATTATACAATTCATTTTCCTTATCCAAAGATGTTGATTTAAGGAAATGATATTCTGCTTTAGAATATTGATTCATTGCCAAATAAATGTTACCCAAAGCATTATCTAGAGAAGATCTAACCTCATTATCATGCAACTGCTGGGCAATAGAATCTGCTATTCCCATATATTTTAATGCACATTCCAAAGAATCGAAAAAGGCCCATTCACGAGCTATATTTCGCAAAGCAAATACATGACTTTTGATATTACCCGCTTTCTTAAATAGTCCTTGTGCTTCCTCATATTGATGTCTGGTCTCCTTTTGCATATCCCTAAAATCATATAGATCGGCTATATACGTACATATATAGCCTGCTTCATTATATAGTTCTTTCTCTTTTGCGATTGCCAATACTTCTGCATAAATGCTCATTGCCTTATCATATTCCCCATCAGCCACTAGAGAGCGCCCCCAAAATAACCCTATATCTACTTGATCTTTAGTTATTCCATATTTAATCAGCCAAGAATATGCATGATCGAAATAGTAAGAAGGAGGAAGAGACGTATTCAATTTGTCAGCAGCTTTGCCAGCTATCAAGCACCAACGCACTAAATCTTCCTTATCCAGTTTATCAGGATAAGGAATACTTTGTATAATACGAAAAGCACTATCCGGATTGTCTTTGAGTATTCGCTCTGCAGCATTTAACGGAGTAGACACTGATTGTTGCCGTCTACAAGCTACAAAAAATAATATTAGCACTAGTGTTAACACATATGATAAATGTTTCATTATTATAGTTTTGTTATATGAATAAAAAAACAAACAAGTAAGTTAAACGAGGGGATAAAAAATTCTTTTCCCATTTTTCCGTTGAACCCTTGAAAACACAGATAGTATCAATATGTGCAATAATTATTTTTTCAGTTTCAAAAGTATTATGCTGTCTTGTAAAGATATGAATTATTTCTTAAACTACAAATAACCCTGTTGCATATTTTAAAATTAAAAATGTGAATCAGTAGTTGAATCAAAATTATACTGAAATGATTCAAATCAGTTAAGACATGAACATAAACTCTATAACATTACCGATAGTACTCTATACAGCTAGATCTCAATAACTTATAGTTTCCTATAATTTTTTGGAATGGAAACTGTCGTTTCCCGGTGAGGGAACGGGCGTTCCTTTTAATGGAAACGACCGTTCCTTTTAAAGGGAACTGGCGTTTCCTCCGAGGAAACTAACGCTTGCTGTATAACAATCGAGGTTGTCAACTAAATCCAATACAGTACAGACAACAAAAGAGGGGCTATCAGACATTAACACACTGAATATCAGACCACAACATCAAGTAAAATGTGTATTAAAGCATGGATATAGAGTGAGAGCAAATGCCTGCTCCCACACTGCTACCACACTTGCTACAACAGCTGTAACAACGATGAATAAGACGATACAAGCAAAAAGTGAGAGCATGGGAGCAAAACACGTGTTTAATTCATAGTAAGCAGAAAATATACTCACCTTGAATCTACTCTTATTATTTGCCTGCTATTGATTCTTCCGTCATTTGTCTTAGCAAACCGGTTGTGCTTGATTCAGTATGAAGTAAGCATTTCCGGTTACCGAACACAAAAAAGAAATCTTTGGCTCTCGATACAGCTACATTCATCAGGCTTTTATTGTTTTCTATAAAAAAGCAACCATCTTCGCCCCCGTATACAGTGGAAATAATAATAATACGGCATTCCGCACCTTGAAACGTATGTATGGTCCCCACACGTATTTTCTTTAAATGTTTAGGAAGAGCTTTTTTTATAACAGCTGCCTGCGCCTTGAAAGGAGTAATGACACCTATTAAATTTTCAATCCCACCCTCCTTAGGATAGGTACTCTGTATTTTGTCCGCGTGAGTTGCAATCCATTGAATTATCTGCTGCGCCTCCTCTTTATTGAAACGGCTACTCCCTCTTTTCTCAGAGGATTCAACTTCTATCGGGAAATGTCCCATTGCAGGAAATTCCGATTTCAGGGTATTCTTATCATCATGACGTATGCTACCCCGACAAGGTTTCAATTTTCCTTGATATACCAGTTTATTGCAATAATCTATTATTTCATCATAGCATCTTCGGTGCTCACTCAGAAACAGTCCTCTGCTACCATCCTTTCGAAAGCGACAGGCCATAGCAGCAATTCTCATTATGCTAGATTCTGCACAGTTCATTCCATTCTCCTGCAAAAGTTCATACTCGCTAGCATTACTAATGACATTATTCAGAGTTGCTAAAGTTACATCCATATCCGTCTTTATTTCCCAAACAGGAGGAATCTGCTCTTCATCACCTACCACAAGCGCCTTTTTTGCCAAACCAAATGATGGCAACGCTACTTCCGGCGATACCTGCCCTGCTTCATCTACAATCAACAGGTCTATATAATTGAATAAAAAAGACTTTTCCTCTTTGTTCGGCTCTCCTGTAGCAAATACTCCGGGCAGTCTGAAAAATGTCATCACCATACAAGGAGTCAGCATAGCCATCCGATGAAAACGCTTCTGCTGCACATTGGCATAACGACGTGGCTTTTGTTTATCAGTCAGACGATAATCACTAGAGAACCATCTTGCCTCATAATAATGTATAGCAAACCAAAAGGAAAGATAGCGTAAAGTCGTATCAAGCAGTGAGTTGATACCTTCCACATTCATTTCACTGACTTGTTTTTCTTTCCAAAGCCGTTGTTTTTCTATCTTTCTTTCCGCTTCTTCCAGCGGAATATCCTTTGGCCTTGGCACAAAATAGATATCAATCTCCTGTTTAAGTGCATTCAGACAATTATGGAAGCCTTTGACTTTCTTCTCTAATAATGCTAATACTGAATTGTGATGCGTTACTTTCTCCTCAAGCCCCGTCAGCTCTCCTTTTAATGCTATACAGTCACTATCATATTTCCTTTTTTCTCTAAGATAATAGGTCTGAATAGTATCCCAGCAGATATCCTCATTCCAGCAAGATTCTTCTTCCTGATTCATGTGCATACGCAATCTCTTCTCCATCTCTTTTCTAAATATCCGAAAAAAGCGGGAAAAGAAAACAAGATACCATGGAGTAGAATCATAATAATTTTGCCAGTCAGCGTAGCGATGACAACAAGTATCTAACTTCTCCTCTGTAGCTTTAAGTTTTGAAGCCACACTCATTGATTCGATTCTGAGCTGTTCTTTCAGTTGATTTGTTTTTTCAATAAACTCCCGATATGAATCATTCCCCATAATCTCTTGCACTTCATTCAGAAAATCTAAGATTTGCTTTTTCGACTGGACACAATGCTCCAATTTCTCATGAAGGGCAGCTGCTACTTCATCCCATTTTTTAAAGGTTCTATGAAAATAGCCGGACACCTTCTCTAAAAAAAAGTCTAAAGCTTTCTGCTCATTTTGCTCATTCTCCAATTCAGCAAAAGAAAATCCTCCCACCTCTGTCGTACAGAAATACCTTTTGTCTTTATTCTTATCCATAGCTTGCGTAGAGGGAAAATAAGCAGCAAGACTATTAACACCTTCTATCCAACGCTGCTCCAACAAATCATCCAGTCCGATATTGGGAATCTTTGCAAAAGAGTCTATCACATTCGTCACTGCTTGATTATTGGTGGAAGTTGCCACAATCACCGGAGGAGGATCCTCCACCAAAGCATGCGACACCAACATATCTGCCACAATACTCTGCAGAAGAGTGGTCTTACCCGTACCCGGGGGACCAGAAACGGCAAGCACATCTCCGTCCTTCAGAAAATGAAAATGGTTGACCGCTTCGCGTTGAGACTCCGACAAAGGATATTCACCCCCCATCTGACCGGAGTGTTGATACATACATCTGAGAGAATGTGCCTGATAAGGGGCTTCCTGTGTTTCCTGTTCTCCGGTGAGCATCTTGTCATACAGGGATAAAGAGAGATTCTTTCCCGCTAATATCTTTTTGTAAAGACTACGAATATGAAACTTTGCATCTACTGTTTGGTCCAAAATGAAATAGGACTCCTCATCCAGTGCCAATAATTCTCCCTTTTCACTCTTTTTATTTTCTATTTCCGTTTCACCCCAAGACACACAAAGAGCTTTCTCATAAAAAGACCGAACTGCTTCCCAGTAATTATCCCAGTTTTGAAAGTTTTCTTTCAAGAAATGTTTTTGAGGATATTCACTCCATGCTCCGATCGCTTTCTCTTGCATATGAAAAGGAGTCAGTACATCTCTGGGAATCCAAGGCGTCTTATAGATAGAATCAGGAGGAAAAAGCGTTCCGTCTTTATCCAATCTGGCAGGAACATATAAAATACCAAATGGCACACGAACATCCACCCCTAAATCAATCAATCCATCTGCCAGAACTTTAGGAATAAGAATCACTTCAAGCTTATCCTTCTTCGTGTCTGAAGGTTTATTTTCTACCCAAAATTCATTAGTAGCCAAAGAATTGATCCTGCCGGATGAAAGTTCAGAATCCTTCGCTTTTTGATAATTTTCCCCAGAAAAATCGATATAAGATTTTACTCTAGTAGCTTCATAAAAGAATTTTGTTAATCGTTTTTTGAGTTCATTCATTATTTTTTTTCATGTTAAGTTGTGTGATAACTTTATAACTACAGGCATTTCTCATTTCTTACGTGACAAATATAGATAATTCTAACCTAACCAAGAATCATATTGGCATTTTTCTATCTTGTACACTATATATATTACAGGAGAAATCTCATTTCAACGCTTACATACCATGCATATATAAAATCACTGTTAAATCACTCCGCAATCTCAAACAAAAAGGTCATCTGTCTGTTACATACCCGACTTGAATATAGTAACCTAAACTTTTAAATTATGGCTAGAGAAAGCGTAAAAATCTTACAAGGAAAGCTGGATGTAGAAAGCTTGATTTCACAGTTGAATGCAGCATTGTCTGAAGAATGGCTGGCATACTACCAGTATTGGGTAGGTGCATTAGTAGTAGAAGGCGCTATGCGTGCAGACGTACAAGGCGAGTTCGAAGAACATGCAGAAGAAGAACGCAGACATGCGCAACTGCTTGCCGACCGCATTATCGAACTAGAAGGAGTACCCGTATTGGACCCGAAGAAATGGTTCGAACTGGCAAGGTGCAAATATGATGCTCCCCAAGGATTTGATTCTGTAAGTCTGCTAAAAGATAATGTAGCTTCTGAGCGTTGCGCAATACTGCGTTATCAGGAAATTGCTGACTTTACCAATGGAAAAGATTTCACTACCTGCGACATTGCCAAGCATATCCTTGCTGAAGAAGAAGAGCATGAACAAGATCTTCAGGATTACCTGACTGACATTGCCAGAATGAAAAAATCATTTCTCGACAAGTAATTTCCGACTCGTCAGAGAATGAACGAAAGGCAGTCTTAAAAAGAGAATATCAAAACATTCTCTCTTCAAGATTGCCTTTTTTCACAAATATATGCGAAAACGCCCCCGAAGTTTATACTCCTTTAAACTCCTTTTGAACAATTTTCGTCCTGATTGGAACACCGCATTTCAGTTGATTCCTCCTACCTTTGCAACCACACTTAATCATAAAGTGCATAGAAAACAGGTATAAAGAGTATAAAAAGAAAAGACTATGGCAAATCAATTATCAAGAACTGATAGTTCATCCAATCAGGATATCAGACAACGATTCAACGTAAAAAAAACAATCATCGGAGTTATTGTTTTATTAATAGGATTATTTCACTTACCTGAAGCGATCCTCCTCATTATGGACGGCATTTCTTTAGATAGCATATTGTATCTTATCGGCAATATATTACTCTGTCTGCTTGGCATATACCAACTTAAATTCCGTTCCAGGGAAATGAGATATCTGCCGACTAAAAGCGTGGTCAAAGAGAAAAACTATTCTTTCAATCTGAAATACCTTGAACCATTGAAAGAGATGATCGAATCAGGCAATTTTTCTAACAATATCAATATTGAGAAAGGAACAGGCGGAAATCTTCGGCTGGATGTCCTCATGTCGGCTGACAAGAAATTCGCAGCAGTGAGATTGTTACAGTTTATCCCTTACAGCTACATTCCGGTCATGGATATGCAATATCTGCGGAATGACAAGATCGCCGCTCTGGAGAATTTCCTGGAACACTCTAAATAAGGGTCCGTTTTATTTTATCCATCCCCACTTTTATGTAATAGTGCGATAAAAACCAAACTATTTTCAAACAAATCAAGAAGAAATCTTTCTTTTTTCGTATTTTTGTCCCAATATGCACGTTTAATTCAAGTAGACAACGAACATCAACGAAAAAGAATGAGAGTAATTGATTTAATACATAACAGCGAAAAAACAGCTTTCTCTTTCGAAATCCTTCCTCCACTGAAAGGTACAGGCATCGAAAAGCTGTATCAGACTGTCGATACCCTTCGGGAGTTTGATCCGAAATATATCAATATCACCACGCATCGCAGCGAATACGTATATAAGGATCTGGGCAACGGACTTTTCCAGCGAAACCGGCTGAGAAGACGCCCGGGGACTGTTGCCGTAGCTGCCGCTATCCAGAACAAGTATAATATAACGGTGGTTCCGCACATACTGTGCAGCGGCTTCACCCGTGAAGAAACCGAATATGTACTGCTCGACCTGCAATTCCTCAATATCACCGATCTGCTGGTACTTCGGGGAGATAAGGCCAAACATGAATCAGTATTCACTCCCGAGGGCGACGGGTACCATCATGCTATCGAGTTGCAGGAACAAATCAATAACTTCAATAAGGGAATCTTTGTAGACGGCTCGGAGATGAAAGTAACCAACAGTCCGTTCTCCTACGGTGTGGCTTGCTATCCGGAGAAGCACGAGGAGGCTCCCAACATCGAATCCGATCTCTTCTGGCTGAAAAAGAAAGTAGAAGCAGGGGCGGAATATGCTGTGACACAGTTATTCTACGACAATAAGAAATACTTCGAATTTGTAGAGCAAGCGAAGGCAGCAGGTATCAATGTGCCTATCATTCCGGGCATCAAGCCATTCAAGAAGTTGTCTCAACTCAGTATGGTGCCCAAGACATTCAAAGTAGACTTGCCGGAAGATTTGGTCAAGGAGGTTTTGAAATGCAAGAACGACAAGGAAGCCGAACAGGTTGGTATCGAATGGTGCGTCGCCCAATGCAAAGAGTTAATGGCACATGGAGTGCCAAGCATCCACTTCTACTCCATCGGAGCAGTGGACAGTATCAAAGAAGTGGCTAAAATCATTTATTGATATGTTTTTCAGAGACGTAATCGGGCAAGAAGAAATCAAGCAACGACTCATTCAGGAAGTGAGTGAAGGGCGCATACCGCATGCCCAACTGATCTGTGGCCCCGAAGGAGTCGGTAAAATGCCGCTGGCTATCGCTTATGCCCGCTACATCAGTTGCACCAACCGGGGTGAGACGGATGCCTGCGGAGTATGTCCGTCGTGTGTGAAATTCAACAAACTGGTACATCCGGACGTACATTTCGTATTCCCCATCGTGAAAAGTTCTAAAGGAAAACGGGAAGTGTGCGACGACTATATCGCCGACTGGAGACCATTCGTTCTGAAGAATCCGTACTTCAACCTGAATCACTGGCTGAGAGAAATGGATGCCGAGAATGCACAGGCCATCATCTACGCAAAAGAGAGCGATGAAATCCTGAAGAAACTCAGCCTCAAATCGAGCGAAGGAGGATTCAAGATCACGATTCTTTGGTTGCCCGAAAAGATGCATCCGGTATGTGCCAACAAATTATTGAAATTGCTCGAAGAGCCACCTGAGAAAACCATCTTCCTGCTCGTATCGGAAGCTCCGGAAATGATTCTGCCTACCATTCTGAGCCGTACTCAACGCATGAACGTGCGAAAAATAGACGAGCCGGCCATCGACCGCGTATTGCAGTCCAAATACGGTATCCAGCCTGCCGACAGCCTTTCCATTGCCCATCTGGCAAACGGGAACTTTATCAAAGCACTGGAAACTATTCATCTGAATGAAGAGAATCAGCTCTTCTTCGACTTATTTGTCAGCCTGATGCGATTGTCCTATCAACGGAAAATCAGGGAAATGAAGCTCTGGAGCGAACAGGTTGCCGGCATGGGACGTGAACGCCAGAAGAACTTTCTGGAATACTGCCAGCGCATGATCCGCGAAAACTTTATATTCAATCTCCATCAGCGTGATCTGACATACATGACAATCAACGAACAGAATTTCGCCTCTCGCTTTGCTCCTTTCGTCAACGAAAGGAACGTAATAGGCATCATGGATGAACTAAGCGAAGCGCAACTGCATATAGAACAAAATGTAAATGCCAAGATGGTATTCTTCGACTTCTCTCTGAAGATGATCGTACTGTTGAAGCAATAATAAATATATAAACTATGGAATATAAGCTTCATAATGGGAGCGGCGGTCTTTGCTGCAAAGGATGCTCCCGACAAGATAAGAAACTGAACACTTACGATTGGCTGGCAGACATACCAGGCAACGCGGAAGAGTGTGATATGGTGGAAGTGCAATTTAAAAACACCCGAAAAGGCTATTACCGCAACAGCAACAAGATCAAACTGGAAAAGGGAGACATCGTTGCCGTAGAAGCTGCTCCGGGGCATGACATCGGCGTCGTAACCCTGACGGGAAGACTCGTCCCGCTGCAAATGAAGAAGGCCAACTTCAAGACTGATGTTGAAATAAAGAGAATCTACCGGAAAGCAAAACCGGTGGATATGGAGAAATTCAACGAAGCGAAAGCAAAGGAACATGCGACCATGATCCGTGCCCGCCAGATCGCACTGAACCTGAACCTGGATATGAAAATCGGTGATGTGGAATATCAGGGCGACGGCAATAAGGCCATCTTCTACTACATTGCTGACGAACGTGTGGACTTCCGCCAACTGATTAAGGTACTTGCCGAAGCTTTCCGTGTCCGTATTGAAATGAAACAAATCGGTGCACGACAGGAAGCAGGACGTATCGGAGGTATCGGTCCTTGCGGACGGGAGCTTTGCTGCGCTACTTGGATGACGAGCTTTGTATCGGTATCTACAAGTGCCGCCCGCTTTCAGGACATTTCACTGAATCCTCAAAAGCTTGCCGGACAGTGCGCAAAGTTAAAGTGTTGTCTCAACTATGAGGTGGACTGCTATGTGGAAGCTCAGAAGCGCCTCCCTTCCAAAGAAATCGAACTGGAAACAAAGGACGGCACTTTCTACTTCTTCAAGGCTGATATTCTGAGTAATCATGTTTCTTACTCTACGGACAAGAACTTCCCCGCCAATCTGGTAACAATCAGTGGAAAACGTGCCTTTGAGGTAATTGCCATGAACAAGAAAGGAATGAAACCGGATAGTCTGCTCGAAGCTGAAGTGAAGCAAGAATCCAAAAAGCCGATTGACTTGCTGGAACAGGAAAGCCTCACCCGCTTCGACCGTAACCGAAATAATAAGGACGGAAACAACGGTAACCGGAACAAGAAGAAGAGAAAAGGAAATAATGACAACCGCCCGCAGGCACAGGCCGAAGGTGGAAATCGTCCGCAGCAACCTCAGAGGGGGGAGAACGAGAATCGTCCCCAACCGTCAGAGAACGGCAACAGAGGAGAAAGAGGAGACAGAGAAAATCGTCCGAGAAACAATAACAATAATAACCGGAACAGAGGACAGAATCAAGGACGGAATAATGAGAACAGACGTCCGGAAAGAGGACAGAATCAGGAACGTCCGCAGAATAGAGAACGGCAACCCAAACAGGAACGTCCTCAAAATCAGGAACGCCCGCAGGAACAAGGAAGACAACCCAACCAGGAACGTATTCCCAGACCTGAAAGAAATTCGAATCAAGAGAAACCGCAAAATAATGAAAAGCCTGCTCAGGAATAGCTTATTTTGTTTATTCGGTGCCTGCCTCATGGCAGCCTGTAATGAAAATACCGTGTATCACTCCTACCAGTCCCTGCCCAATGAGGGATGGGGAAAGAGTGATACACTCTCTTTTCAGTGCCCTGTTACGGACAGTATCCCTGGTACACTCAGATTATTTGCGGAAGTTCGCAACAGAAGTGAATACCCTTACCGCAACCTTTACTTATTCATTCATGAGAATCTGCTCGACTCCACAGTATGGCGCACTGACACGATAGCGGTCAACCTGGCTGATTCCACAGGAAGATGGACAGGCAATGGGTGGGGAAGTATCTATCAAACAGCAGTTTTTGTCAAATCTGTCCGCCCGCTGCATCCCGGAAACTACACAGTTAAGATTGTGCACGGAATGCAGGATGAGAAGTTAACCGGACTCAATGACGTCGGTATCCGGATTGAAAAACAAGAAGAATAGATTAAAGCCTTCTGCCTCTTCCGGCATCCAGCCTCAGGAAGATAAACAATAAAATGGTGAATCCCCACAAGGAAGAACCTCCGTAACTGAAGAACGGCAAAGGAATACCAATTACCGGAGTCAGCCCAAGCACCATCCCGACATTAATAAAAAGATGGAAAAGGAAAATACTGACAACGGAATATCCATAGACACGTGCAAAAGTGGAAGTCTGCCGCTCGGATAAAGCAATCAGTCTCAGAATCAATATAAGGAAAGCCAACAGAACAGCAGCCGAACCGACAAATCCCTGCTCCTCTCCCACTGTGCAGAAGATAAAGTCAGTATCTTGTTCGGGCACATATTTCAGTTTCGTCTGTGTGCCATTCAGAAAGCCTTTTCCGGTCAATCCACCGGAACCGATGGCTATCTTTGACTGATTGACATTATATCCCGCTCCCGTCAGGTCTTCTTCCATACCGAGTACAACCTTGATACGGATTTGCTGATGGGATTCCAAGATGTTATCAAATACATAGTTACTGGAATACAGGAAGCCGATAGAGCCGATGGCAAACAGAGCAATCAGAAAATAGGAACGTTGACGCTCTCTCAATGCCAGATAGAGCAGATAACCTACCACAAGGACACAAAGCCCCCATTGCACCCATACCAGACTGAAGTGTATTCCGTATTCCGATATTAAATATGCGATAAGCAGAATGATCAGGCTTCCTCCGATAATGTTCCGTGTGGGTTCCCACTTTTTGGGGTACACCCATACCATTCCTCCGGCAAACAACAGAATCAATAACAACACGATAAATTCGCCCAACGGTGTGGGAGTATCGGCAATAAAGACCTCGTCAAAACGGATGCCGACAACAAAGTAAATCACTGCACACAAACCGGCAAAAAGCACTACACCGGGCATTCCTTCCCGATAAAGCACCAAAAAGAAGGCAAGATAAACTAATGCCGACCCCGTCTCCCGCTGTCCGATAATCAGGAGCATCGGAAGAAGAATGATAAAGCCCAAGACGAAAGCACATTTTTCTTTCTTTATGCTGAATGAGTATGAGTTCATATATTTCGCCAACGCCAGTGCCGTAGCAAACTTGGCAAACTCGGCGGGTTGCAGGCTGACCGGTCCCATCACCAGCCAAGAACGCGATCCTTTCGTATCTGGTGCGATAAAGATGGTAACAATAAGCAGCACAATCATCCCTACATATATAATGTACGCGAACATATCATACATCCGGTCTTCCAGCATCAGCAAAACAAATCCCAAACCAAAGGAGCAGATAATCCATACAAACTGCTTTCCGGCACGGGTAGAGAAATCAAAGAAGTCACGATCGCCATAGTCATAGCTGGCACCGCAAACGCTGAACCATCCGCCGACAATCAAAAGCAGATAGATACCAATCGTTACCCAATCCAGTGTTTTCCACAAACTATCGTTCCTCGTTACCATATAAAATGATTCTGTTACTGATTTCTTCTGCTCTTAACTCATTCTCGGGCGACAACTTCCCTTTCATATATTGTTCCATCATCAATGCACCGATCGGCACTCCATAAGTCGCTCCCCAACCTCCATTCTCTACATATACGGCAATGGCGATCTTAGGCTGGTTCATCGGAGCAAAGCCCATAAACACCGAATGGTCATGTCCGCGATTCTGCGCTGTTCCTGTCTTTCCGCAGGCTTCAAGTTCCGGCACCATCACGGACAGCATACGGCAAGTACCTCCGGTGGCAGCAGCACGCATTCCTTCTACCACAGATTCATAATGTCTTCGCTCTATGGTTGTGTTGCGTGGATGTCGATAAATGCTATCCAACTGCGCATCCTGAATTTCCTTCACAATATGTGGTGTTGTAAAATGTCCGCGATTGGCAATCGTTGCCCCTAAGTTAGCTATCTGAAGAGGGGTAGACAGAATTTCACCTTGTCCGATGGAGATACTGATGACCGTCAGTCCGTTCCAGTGTCCACGATAAGCCTTGTCATAAAATTGCGCGTTCGGTATCAAGCCCCGTTTCTCTCCGGGCAAATCAACTCCTAACTTATAGCCGAATCCCTGAGAAACCATGTGATCTTTCCAAACTGTGATGGCATTCTGCGGTGAACCGTACTTGCGATCGCCGAACATACGGAACAGCCCCCAACAGAAATAGGAGTTGCAAGAAGTCGCAATAGCCGGAATCAATGGCAAAGGTGAGCCGTGAGCATGACATCCCACTGTCAGACGCCCATAATGGAAACCACGAGAACAGGGGAAAGAAGGACTTTGCTCGGTAATGATTCCTTCTTGCAGGAAGGTCAGTCCCTGTGCCGTCTTGAAAGTTGACCCCGGAGGATAGACTCCCATCAACGCACGATTGAGCAACGGTTTCTGTTTATCGCGTTGCAGCATCAGATGGTTCTTGCCACGCTGACGACCAATCATCAGATGCGGATCATAATTCGGAGAAGAAACCAGACAAAGGATTTCTCCGGTTTCCGGTTCGATAGCTACGATACTTCCAATCTTATTTTTCAATAACCGTTCGCCTAATATCTGCAAATCGATGTCGAGACTCAGAGTCAGATTCTTGCCCGGAATGGAAGGACGGTCATACTCTCCGTCCATATAACGTCCCTGGATACGTCCATGCGCATCGCGCAACAGAATCTCTACTCCCTTTTCTCCACGCAGGTATTTCTCGTACGATCTTTCAACTCCCAGTTTTCCTACATAATCTCCGCGGATGTAGTATCCCTCTTCATCCGCCTCCATATCTTTAACGGATACCTCACCGATATCCCCCAAAGCATGGGCGGCAGCATTGTATGAATATTGCCGGATCGTACGCCGCTGAATATAAAAACCGGGAAACTTGAACAGTTTCTCCTGGAAGACACCGCACTCCTCCGCAGAGAGTTGTGACATGAACAGCTGGTTGGTATATCGGGAATATCCCGGATTGCGGCGGCGGTCTCTCATATCACTCATGATCTTAAGGAACTGAGCACGAGTAATGCCCAACGACTCACATAAATCGAGTGTATCCAGATTTTCGACCTCTTTCGGGACAAGAGTGATGTCATAGGCCGGCTGGTTGAATACCAGCAGTTTGCCGTTACGGTCGTAAATAGCACCCCGTGAGGGATATTGAATTTTATTCAGGAAAGCATTGCTGTCGGCATTCTTCTTGTAGTCGTCTGTCGTTATCTGTAATACAAAGAGGCGTATCAGATAAATCAACACAATAGTTAAAGCAATCCCCCCGATAACAAATTTCCGCTTTTCTAATCTATAGTCTTTTGCCATTCCTATCTCCTTATTCCTTCTACAGCAAGAATGCAGGTTAAAGTCAGAAGGGTGCACGAAATCACCCGCAATAACAACAGCCAGATGCTGGTAAATGAGAAGAACTCAATGCTGAGTAATGCCAGGCTATGGACAAAAACACTTGCCGTGGTATATTTCAGGAAAGGAGTGATGCCCATGCTCTTGAAAGAAGGGATGATACTGTCCAAATTGTCACGCGGAGTAAACAGGCGCAGCAAGGACGGACGAAGGAAAGCCAGCAGCACGGTTGCCGCAGCATTCATCCCCGGAGTATCGGCAAAAATATCAATGGTTAGTCCGAAGAAGAAAGCCCACAACATCAACTCATTCCGGGAAGTTCCGGAAGCGAATTTCAGTATAAAGTAAATGTAGAGAAAGGGAGTAGCATATCCGGCAATATGTACGTTATTCAGGATCAGTACCTGAAGAAGTACCAGCCCGATAAACCATCCGATTCTATGTATATAGGTAATTATCATTATTTCACAGCCTTATTTTCCAGTTCTTTCTGTTCCTGCTGACCGTTCCGGGCTATCACCCGCACATCACTCACCTTGCCGAAATCGGTAGCCAACTTGATTTTCAGCAAATAAGACAATCCGTCGTGCGAATCGGACATATCATCGACTGTTCCTACCATGATTCCTTCAGGGAATACGGTAGAGAAGCCGCTTGTCACCACCGTATCACCCAGATTAAACTCTGCATGACGAGGCAAATCTTTCAGATACGCATAACGGGAATCTCCATGCTCCCACTTCAGATAACCAAAGTAGTCACTTCCGACAATCTTGCAACTAATATTTGACTTGCTGTTCAATACCGAAATCACGAGTGAATACGAAGAGGAGGTTTCATAGACAATGCCCACTATTCCGTTTCCGTCCACCACTCCCATTTCGGGACGGATGCCGGAAGAAGAACCCTGATCGAGCGTTATATAATTATCCGCCTGATTCAGACTGTTCTTAATGACGTGTGCCTTGAACAACCGATAATCTGTCAGAGGTATCTCCCTGATGCTGTTTACAGTGGCCGAATCAACCTGATGCTCCCGCAACGCCTTTTCCAGATTAGTGATCTGCTGTTCGAGCGCCATATTACGATCCAGCAAGTCTGCGTTGACCGATTTGAGATGGAAATAAGAGCTTATTCCTCCCGAAACTTCATAAACTGCCCCCACAACGACATTGGCAGATGTAAAGAAAGTACTCTGCTGGTAGTTGTTGAACCGAAATAACAAAACAAAACTGGCTACCTCTAATACGATGAAGAGGAACCAGTAATTGTATTTCAAAAGGAAGTTTATTAAATTCCGCATGAATAATGATCCGTATTATTTATCTCATCAAGAAAGAGAAACGGTCTACATTCTTTAATGCCACACCCGTACCTTTGGCTACTGCGTGCAAAGGATCTTCAGCAATGTGGAAAGGTATGTTAATTTTATCTGTCAAACGCTTGTCCAGTCCGCGAAGCAATGCACCACCACCGGCAAGATAAATACCGTTGTGTACAATATCCGCATACAGTTCGGGCGGCGTATTTTCCAATGCACTCAGGATGGCTGTTTCAACCTTGGAGATGGATTTCTCCAGACAGTGAGCCACTTCCTGATAACATACGGGCACTTCCATCGGAAGAGCTGTAATACGGTTCGGTCCATGAACGATGTAATCTTCCGGAGCGTCATCGCCAAGCTCGGTCAGTGCAGCACCTACGTTGATCTTAATACGTTCTGCCATACGTTCGCTGACTTTCACATTATGCTGACGGCTCATGTACTCCTGGATATCCGCAGTCAGATCATCACCGGCGATACGGATAGAGTTGTTGGAAACGATACCTCCCAAAGAGATAACGGCAATTTCCGTAGACCCACCACCTATATCCACGATCATGTTTCCTTCGGGCGCTTCTACATCAATACCGATACCGATCGCCGCAGCCATCGGTTCGAATATCAGATAGACGTCACGCCCACCGGCATGCTCGGCCGAGTCACGAACGGCACGGAGTTCTACTTCCGTACTTCCCGACGGCACACCGATCACCATACGAAGTGACGGCGAAAACAAGTGATTACGAGTATTTACCTGTTTAATCAAACCGCGCATCATTTGCTCACAAGCATAGAAGTCGGCGATCACTCCATCCCTCAACGGACGAATAGTACGTATATTTTCGTGGGTCTTTTCGTGCATCAACTTCGCCTTTTCCCCAACGGCGATCATCTTATCTGTACGGCGATCCAAGGCCACAACCGAAGGCTCATCCACCACAATTTTCCCGTTTGTGATGATGATGGTATTGGCTGTCCCCAAGTCCATCGCTATTTCTTGTGTAAAAGAGAATAATCCCATTAATATAAAGTATTAAGTATTAAGTATTAGGTATAAAGTATCAGGTATAAAGTAGACTGCCTTATCCGCAAGGTTAATACTTAATACCTAATACTTAATGCCTGTTTTCAATGTTTAAAATGACGGATACCGGTGGTCACCATCGCCATACCGTGCTCGTTGCAGTAAGCAAAAGTAAGATCGTCTTTCACCGAGCCGCCCGGCTGGATGACTGCCGTAATACCTTCTTTGTCTGCTATTTCCACGCAATCCGGGAAGGGGAAGAAAGCATCTGAAGCCATTACCGCACCGTTCAGATCGAATCCGAATGATTTGGCTTTTTCAATCGCTTGTTTCAAGGCGTCTACCCGTGAAGTCTGTCCCACACCGCTTGCAAGAAGCTGTTTGCCTTTTGCCAGCACGATAGCGTTTGACTTACTGTTCTTAACGATCTTGTTGGCAAACAACAGATCTTCTACTTCTTCCGGAGTAGGAGCTTTGTCTGTCACAGTTCTCAGATCGGCAACCGTTTCAATATTCATATCTTTGTCCTGCACCAATACACCGTTCAACAAAGCACGGAACTGTTTCTTAGGCAGTTTGGCTTCTTTGCGAACCAGGATGATGCGGTTCTTTTTCTGTCCCAGAATCTCGAGCGCGTCTACGTCATAGTCCGGCGCAATAATCACTTCGAAGAATATCTTGTTGATCTCTTCAGCTGCTGCTTTGTCAATCACTCCGTTAGTAATCAACACGCCTCCGAAAGCGGAAACGGGATCACCGGCCAACGCGTCTGTCCATGCTTCCAGTACAGTTGGACGAGAAGCCAGGCCACAAGCATTATTATGTTTCAGGATAGCGAAAGTCAAATCTTCGTATTCGTCGATCAGATCGACGGCAGCATTGATGTCCAGCAAGTTGTTATAAGAGATTTCCTTACCGTGAATCTGATCGAACATGGCGTCCAGATTTCCGTAGAAATAACCTTTCTGATGAGGGTTTTCACCGTAACGGAGTTGCTTCTGGTTGTTTACCGAACAACGGAAAGCAGAACCTTCGCCGGCATCGAAATAATTGAAGATAGCTGAGTCGTAGTGAGAAGAAACGGCAAACGCTTCTTTTGCCATCCAGCGACGTTCTTCGAGTGAAGAAGTAGCACCATGTTCCATCAGCATATCCAGCAATGGCTTATATTGTGCCTGAGAAGCCACGATGATGACATCGTTATAGTTCTTGGCAGCAGCACGAATCAAAGAGATTCCACCTATATCGATTTTTTCAATGATGTCTGCTTCGGATGCACCGGAAGCTACGGTAGCTTCAAACGGATACAGGTCGACAATAACCAAATCTATTTCGGGGATTTCATACTTTTCAATCTGTTGAATATCCTGTTCCAGGTCACGACGGCAAAGGATACCTCCGAAAATCTTCGGATGTAATGTCTTCACTCTACCACCGAGGATTGAAGGATAAGTGGTCAAATCTTCCACTGCCTTACAAGGATATCCTAGTGATTCAATAAACTGACGAGTTCCACCTGTTGAGAGAAACTCTACTCCTTCTTCGTAAAGTTTGGTAATAATTTCATCCAAACCTTCCTTATGGTATACAGATACCAATGCAGTTTTTATTCTTTTAGACTCTGACATTGAATTGCTTATTAAGTATTTGATGCGCAAAGTTACGAAATATTGTTTATCGTACGTAATAAATAAGGTGTGAATTAATAAAAAAAAGCGTTGACTGTTCCTGTTGGAAAGTCAACGCTCCTTCGCACATAGAGCTTCTAATCAAAATCTATTACCAGATAGACACTCGTTTGTCCTTCGCTACGAACATAGGATCATGTTCTGTGATATTGAATGCTTCGTACCAGTTCTGGATATGAGGCAATGCTCCGTCCACACGCCATTTTCCTAAAGAGTGAGGATCGAGTTTGGTCAGTCGGAGAATCTCTTCCGGGCGGATGTGTCCGGCCCATACATTAGCATAAGCAAGGAAGAAACGTTGTTCGGGAGTAAATCCGTCAACAACTTCCAGCGGTGCTGTTTCCATTGCTTTCTTGAAAGCCGCGAAAGAAACCTGCAAGCCACCGTGGTCGGCAATGTTCTCTCCCAAAGTAAGTTCACCGTTTGCATGCACACCGGGAGCCACTTCTATGCTGTCAAAGAAGTTAACCATCACTTGAGCACGTTCCTCGAACTTTTTAGCATCTTCTTCTGTCCACCAGTCTTTCAGGTTACCATCCTTGTCGTATTGACGACCCTGATCGTCGAATCCGTGAGTCATTTCATGGCCGATTACCACACCGATAGCACCATAGTTCATCGCATCGTCAGCGTTCATATCAAAGAACGGAGCCTGCAGGATAGCGGCTGGGAAACAGATTTCGTTGGTTGTCGGGTTATAGTAAGCATTTACCGTCTGAGGTGTCATCAACCACTCGTCCTTGTCAACCGGCTTACCGGCTTTCGCAATCATGTCATTGAAGTCCCATTGGCTGGCACGCTCGATATTTGCCCAATAAGAGTCGTCTTTGATCTCCAGAGCAGAGTAATCTTTCCATTTATCCGGGTAACCGATCTTTACATGAAAAGTTGCCAGTTTTTCTAATGCTTTCACCTTTGTCGGTTCGCTCATCCATTCCAGCGCTTTGATGCGTTCGCCCAGAGAAGCCTGCAAATTCTTCACCAATCCAACCATACGTTCTTTGGCAGCGGCAGGGAAGTATTTCTCGACATACATCTGTCCTACTACTTCACCCAAAGAGCCGTCTACAGTGCTTACCGCACGTTTCCAGCGAGGCTGCATTTCTTTCTTGCCAGACATTGTTCTACTATAGAAGTCGAAGTTTTGTGCTACGAAATCATCACTAAGGAAAGAGGCTGCGGCATCGATCAGATTCCATTGAAGATAGAACTTCTGGTCTTCAAGAGGCACTGTATTAATAACATCGGCAACTTCCTTCATGGCTGCAGGCTGACCGATATTCACTTCTTTCAAGTCATTCAGTCCCGAAGTAGTGAAATAAGCATCCCAGTTGAAAGTAGGGAAGTTCTTTTTCAGCGTTTCCATATCCATCTTATTATAGTTGGCATGCGGATCACGCAATTCTACTTGTGAACGGGCAGCTTTGGCAAGACGTGTTTCGATGTTCATCACAGCCACCATTGCTTTCTGTGCGGTAGCTCCGTCATAGCCGGCCAACTGGAACATTTTAACGAGGTGCTCCTTATATTTATCGCGGATACTCTTTGTCTGCTCGTCATTCTCCAGATAGTAGTCACGCTGTCCCATTCCGAGACCGCCCTGATAGGTCTGAACCATGTTCATAGAGCTGTTCATATCATCCGCACTAACAAACATGGTAAAGTAAGGACGTATTCCTTTCTTCTGACTTTCGGCAATGTAGGTGTAAATCTCTTCTTTATCTTTGAGCGCATCGATAGCCGCCATTTCTTCTTTGATCGGAGCTGCTCCTTCTTTGTTCAGCTTCACGCTGTCCATAGCGATGTTATAAAGATCACCCACTTTCTGGGCAGCACTGCCCGGAGCGTTGTCTTTCTTTGCAGCCAGTTCTGCAATCAGTTCTTTCAACTGTTCGCGGCTTTTCTCGTGAAGCATATCGAAAGAGCCGAAGCGTGAATACTCGTCTGTCAGCGGATGACTTTCAATCCACCCACCGCAGGCATACTGATAAAAACTTGTACCCGGCATTGCCGTGGTATCCAGATTAGCAAGGTCGATACCGGACGTTAGTACGGCCTCTTTCTTGCTATTACATCCTGTTGTCATAAGGCATACGGCAAGAATTGGTAAATACTTGGTTACTTTCATATTATATAATAAATTAGTTTTTCACTTCTTCCAGTTCCATCGAAACCCGTTCCCACTCTTCAACGGTGGTATCCAATTGCTGTTTCAGCTTCTGATGCCGTTCATACAGTTGCATATCCGATGCTCCTTCCGGGGTTGCCATCTTTGCTTCCAGAATGGCGATTGCCGATTCCGTTTCTTCAATCGAAGCCTCACAGTCCGCCACCTGGCGTTCCAACTTCTTTATCTTCTTATTGAGTTCCTTCTGCGCTTCATACGAGAGTCTGTTCTCCGAAGGTTGCTCTGTATCCGCTTCGTTTCCTTTGGCAGATGCGGTAGGAGAAGTAGAGAGAGAAACTCCTTTCTGAAGTTCATTCAGGCTGTCGATCTTCTTCTTTTGCAGGAAATCGTAAATACCGCCAAGATGTTCTTTCACTGTTCCACCACCGAACTCATATACTTTAGTCGCAAGTCCGTCCAAAAAATCACGGTCGTGGCTGACAAGTATCACTGTTCCGTCAAATTCGCGGATAGCTTCTTTCAGTACATCTTTGGAACGCATATCCAGATGATTGGTAGGTTCGTCCAAAATCAGGAAGTTCACCGGTTCCAGCAACAACTTAATCATAGCCAGACGAGTACGCTCTCCACCGGAAAGTACTTTCACTTTTTTATCCGAAGCCTCTCCGCCAAACATGAATGCACCCAAAATGTCACGTATCTTCAACCGAATATCTCCTGTCGCCACACGGTCGATCGTATCAAATACCGTCATGTTTTCATCCAGCATCTGCGCCTGATTCTGTGCAAAGTAACCGATCTGCACGTTATGCCCGATCGTCAGTTTACCATCAAAATCAATCTCGCCCATGATACATTTCACTAACGTAGATTTACCTTCTCCGTTCTTTCCGACAAATGCGACTTTTTCTCCTCTGTTGATCGTCAGATTCACATCATGGAAAACAACGTGCTGTCCGTATGCCTTGCGTACGTCTTCACAGATAACCGGATAATTCCCGCTGCGGCTGGCAGGAGGAAATTTCAGACGGAGGGAAGAGTTGTCTTCCTCATCGACCTCGATACGGTCTATCTTTTCCAGTTGTTTGATACGACTCTGCACCTGTACGGCTTTGGTTGCCTTATAGCGGAAACGTTCGATAAAGTCTTCCGTATCCTGTATCTGCTTCTGCTGATTCTCATAGGCACGGAGCTGCTGCTCACGACGTTCTTTACGTAATACGACAAACTCATCGTACTTCACTTTATAGTCATAAATCTGACCGCAGGTAATCTCGATCGTACGGGTAGTTACATTATTAAGGAAAGCACGGTCGTGGCTGACCAGCACAACAGCATTGGCACGGGTAGACAGAAAGTTCTCCAGCCATTGTATACTCTCGATATCCAGATGGTTAGTCGGCTCATCAAGGAGCAGCACATCCGGACGACGGAGCAAGAGCTTCGCTAGTTCGATACGCATACGCCAGCCGCCGGAGAATTCGGAAGTCGAACGGTTAAAGTCTTCCCTGCTAAAGCCCAATCCCAACAGGGTACGTTCTATTTCCGCCTGAAAATTGGTTCCTCCCATCATCAGGAAGCGGTCGTTTTCGTGTGTGAAGCGGTCTATTAACTGGTGGTATTCTTCGGATTCATAGTCGGTGCGGTCGGCAAGCTGCTGATTCATCCGTTCAAGGTTTGCCTGAAGTTCGAAAATATGCTCGAAAGCGAGTTCTGCTTCCTCCATCACCGTGCGGACATCCGAAAGGATCATGACTTGCGGCAGATAGCCGATTGTTACATCTTTAGGGACGGCTACCACTCCACGGGTCGGGTTTTGCAGACCTGCCAATATTTTCAACATAGTCGATTTGCCCGCACCATTCTTGCCGACCAAAGCGATGCGGTCTTTTTTATTGATAACATAGCTGACATCCGCAAAGAGCGGTGTCGCATTAAATTCTACTGATAATCCTTCTACTGAAATCACGTCTGTCTCTGATTTATAAGATTTTGGATTGCAAAGATAATGAATAATTATTGGATAAAGGGCAGTATTATCCGTTATGAAAGACAAAAAAAGCAGTCATTCTCATGAATGACTGCTTCCTGGTCTTTATCAAAAGCTTTTCTTTAGAACAATTTAGCAGGGTATTCACCGGCATCTACCAATGCCTGAATCTTATCCACTACGCTCTGACGGTCTTCCGGATAAGTTACACCAAACCATTTGCTGGTAGTATCCAGAACTTCTACAGTTGCAGTTCCGTCGTTAATCAATTTATCCACCATCAGCGGGATAAAGAATTCGCTCTTCAGGTTCTCCATGTTCTTCGGATCGCTCAGGAAAGTCTTGAAGAACTCTTCACTGTAAGCAAAGTAGTCGGGAGTAAAGCCCCAGAAGTTCATACTTACCGGAGTCGTATCAGGAGTAGCTGTCCATTCACCGTTATCATCGATGTATTTTACTTCGCCGTCCAGACGTTGAATCTTCGTACGTTCCACTACGGAAGTCAGCAAGTTGTTAGCATCTGTACTGCAGATACCACGAGATACCGTACCGCTCTCGCTCAACGTATTTCCCACACGGAAACCTACCATTGAATAAACATTCTTGGAATTTTCGGGAAGAGCAGACAGGAATTTGCCCATTACCTGGAACGAGTCACGACCATAGAAGTCATCGCAGTTGATTACCGCAAACGGTTCACTAATCACATCAGCTCCCATCATTACCGCATGATTTGTACCCCATGGTTTTGTACGGTCTGCCGGACAAGTGAATCCTTCCGGAAGATCATCAATAGACTGGAATACCAGTTCGCAAGGAATGTGGCCTTCGTATTTAGAAATAATCTTTTCGCGGAAATCCTGTTCAAAATCTTTGCGGATTACAAATACAAGCTTACCAAATCCTGCGTTGATAGCATCATAGATAGAGTAATCCATAATAGTTTCGCCGTTAGGACCCAGTCCGTCCAATTGCTTCAAGCCTCCATAACGGCTACCCATACCAGCAGCCAATAAGAATAAAGTTGGTTTCATAAATTGTGTAATATTAAAAGGTTAGTGATGTCAATGGCATCAGATTTCGTTGCAAATTTACAAAAATAGTTGAATCCAACAGGACAAATATCAATCATTATTCACTAAAATCGTACAAAAATCATTCATTAGAACGGGTAACCGATAGCAAAATGTATTCCCAGATTCTTGAAGAAAGCTCCGGTTACATTATAATAGCCGCTACGGTCCGTATCATAAGGCAGATGCAGAGGAATACCGAAGTCGAGACGGAATACGAGAATATCCATGTCATAACGGATACCGACACCCGTTCCCAAAGCTATTTGTTTAGGGAAAGTCTTCAGACGCAGTTGTGAATTGGGACGTGCTTCTTTTCCATCAGCTAAAAGCTTTCTGTCTTTGCGCAACAACCACACATTTCCTGCATCCAGAAAGGTAGCTCCCCAAAAGCTCTTGAAAATACGGAAACGATATTCCACATTCGCCTCAAAACGGAAGGTTCCTGTCTGATCCAGGTAGGAATATTTTCCCTCTTCCGGATGATAACCGCCCGGACCGACACTGCGCACTGTAAAAGCACGGATACTATTGGCACCACCTACATAAAATTGTTCACTATAGGGAGCTATCGTAGCATTGCCATAAGTAAACAGTGCACCTACTGCCATGCGGCTGGCTATCGCATTATTCTTATCTATGTTCCACAAATGACGCAACTCCGTATTCAACTTCACAAACTGTGCAAACGGAGCCCCCAGCAAACTCTTATCCTCTTCATTGAACGGCTTGCCAAAAGCACGGTAAATAAGGGAAGTGATATTACCCGCCGAAGTGACGGTAGACTGCCACCAGATAGGGTTCTTTATCCGACGACCCGAAGCATTGTCATACGTATACGTATATTCCATCGCCGGAATAAACTGGTTCCTAAGACTGACATACAATGCAGGATTAGCTTCAGCTATCTCTTTAAAATCCTCAGACTGATGCTGCAAGACATTAAATGTCAGTTTAAAAGGAGTAATACTATGCCGGCTGGTACGGGAGGGCTGGAAATCGTATGTAGCATTGCCGCCAAAGGACAGCAGTTTATAATACTTTGCCCGGTTCAGCTGGTTGATATACAGACGAAAGGTCGTCGTGGCCGGGAAGTCAAACTCCCGTTTACCCAGATGCGGGAACACGACTCTCGGAAAAGTCAGAGAGGTAGAAAGCCCCATTTCCCAACTGTTCATCAGTGAGCTCTTCTCACCGCCTCCGGTCTGCCACTCATAAGAGCCTTTCAGTTTTACGTTCCAGCTTTCACCACCTCCGAATACATTGTTACGAGTGACACCGAAAGATGCACCGGGACCGGTCTGGTCATTACTCTTCGTTACTACATTCAGTTCCAGTTCTGCATCCAACGGTTTGGCAAATGTAGCCTGCATAGTGACATCCAGTGTATCACAAGCCGCTGTCGTATCTCGGGGAGCATATTGCATATCCATATAGCTGAATATACCGAGCTGACTCAATTTCTCCTGCACCTGCTCCTGCCGGTACTGGCTATAAAGACGGGTACGGTTGGAAGCCCTCATCTGTTTGCTCCGTACAAACTGCTGATAGTTCATCCATCGATAGAGCATATTCGGACGGACCTGCAGTTTATCATAATAGTGAATATTCAGATTCTTGTACAAGATACTGTCATTAGGTGCCTCGCCATTCTTTCCGAAGAGATAGACCGAAGCATCTCCTACATAGTAAGAACGTTGAGCGGCAGCCGGTAATCCCGGAAGAGGAATCAGACGAAGACTGATATGTCCGCCGGGAACCAAGGTTGTATCTGCCTGATAGGTCATATAGTCCGGACGGAAGTAGAAATATCCCCGATTACGCAAAAGGGTACTGATACGGGAACGTTCTTCATCCAAATCCACCACATTAAACTGTTCGCCGGGGGTGATGTAAGACATACGACGTCCGCGTTCCATGATCTTCAGAGTCTGGGGAGTGAAACGCTGATAATACACTGTATCAATGAAATAAGGGTTCTTCATATCTACCGTATAGAGCAGACTTGCTTTCAGACTATCTTTCTTATCGACCAAAGTCTCGTAAGTCACCTTTCCATTGAAATATCCGTAATCACGGAGCAGGTTAGTGGCTACCTTGACACGTACTTCGGGATTGACAGTAGAAATAAATACGGGCGGATTGGCGGCAAAGCGGTTAAACATCCACTTACCGAATCCTTTCTTGTATTTCACGAAGTCGTTATACATCCACATTTTAAAAGGAATAGGCAGAAAACCTCCCAACAGAGTAGTACTGGGAGTTTTGGCAAGCGCTGCATTGATTTCCGTCAAAGCAGTTTCACCAACCCGTGTCGATGATTTATTGACTATCACCGTTTTTCCTCCGGTATAGAGTATTTCATCTTCGGGCAGATGTTTCGTCACCGAACACGCCGAAAACAACACTATACCTATAAGACAGCCTGCTAATATGTTAATACGTATATCTTTCATTCTTACTTCTTTTTCTTAAAGATGAACAGTTCACTGAGCTTATCCAGTTTCTTGCGAAGTACCAGACCGACTCCGGTTTCCGTAATCTCCCCTTCGAGTACACTCTCATAGTTCTTATCGTAGAACAAACGGACATAACGGGTTCCCGTACGGTCCAGACGATATTCCAAAGAGATGTTGTCAATGAAGGATTCGGCATCATTCGTCGCATTTTCGCCCGTCGATACCTTACCGCCGATTACAATCTGGAAGCGGTTATTGAAGAGGCGCTGCGAATAACGGAAACTGTAATCCGTACGCTTGCCGCCGGTATCCGAGGCGTCATGATCTTCGACACCCACAGAGACGCTGGCATTCTTCAGGTTACCCATCAGTGAATTTATCTGACTGCTCAGTACGGAGTTCAGGGCAGAACCCATATTCAGCTTGCCAAGTCCGCCGCCTCCACCGCCGATCGGTCCGGTGCCGAGATAGGTTTTCATCAACATGATATAAAGTGCCTGTTTTCCACGTTCTTCCGCTCCCATTGCTGTCAGTTCATTCTGTATGGTCGCATCTTCCGGGGCCGCTACGTCGAAAGCAAAAGACAGGTTGTCCAACCGGTTCTTTACGACAATGGAAACGTCAAAGTTAACCATTCTCGTTCCTCCGTTCTCTCCTTCGGATACGGAAGCACGGATACGGTCGGTTGCCTTGAAGTTCAGCATGGGGTCCATCGGGTTTCCGGTCCAATCTACATAGCTGCCGTTATCGATGGCAAATTCCTTGACTGCAATGATAGGCAGAGAATACTTCATCAGTCCACCGCTCAGTGTGTAACGTCCGGTCAATGTCAGGTCTCCCTGCGGAGTGTATTTCATCGAAAGATCGCCACCTCCTTCCAGTTCGATACGATTGTCACTGGCGTCCAAGTCCACTTTCACCCTGACTGAAGGGTCGATATGAACCATCATCAGCATATCCAATCCACCTAAAGATACGGTAGGCACTTCCTGACGGACAACTGTGGTGGTATCACTGAATGAAGTAAATGTCACCAGACTTCCCAAACGATCCTGCACGGTCAGCGGTGAATCGGTCAGTACATACGAGACATCCGTATTGCCCAGCAGATTCAGGTTTCCACGCATATTCAACCCGTCCAACGGGCCTTTTATGGTTGCCCGCAAGTCCGCAAAGACTTTTCCGTAGACAAGGCTTTCGCGAGTACGCTTCGCATTCAACAAGGTATAGTTTTCCGCCAGCAGATTCAGACTCGCCATCGGTCGGGACATATCACGGAAATCGACATAACCGTCGATCGTAAACGGATTCTTTCCCGTGGTGTAAATGGCGAACTTATCAAATATCAGACGATTGTTCTTCAACTGCACAGGGCGGTTATCAAACAGGAAGTTAGCACCATACTGGCGTGACAGGACAGATACGCTGTCCAGTATCAGTTCACCGTTTATCAATGGCTGCTCGGTACTGCCTGTTATATTCAGGTCACCGTCCATATCACCGGCAAGCGTAACCAGCTCGTCGGGAATAAAGGCGTTGGCAATACGAAGCGGGAAGTGTTCCAACGTCGTATTTACTTCCAGGCTATCCTTTCCCGTCGAGGTAGGGAGCAGCTTGCCATCTGCTATCAGCACTTCTACCTTATCATGATTCAGATAAGCGTTGAGGTATTGTTTTCCCTGTTCGCCCGGCAGCCATGTAGCCCCCAAAGTAATATCACCAATGCGCTGGCGTTCATAAGTCAGTTCATCAATGGATGCTTCTGCAGAGAGCTGAAGGTCCTTTTCGGTCTGTATATAGTGTGCTTCTGCCGAGAACAATCCGGTGATTTCGGGGAAGTAAGGCAGTACGCTCGTTATTTCATCCAAGCGGATTCTCCGGATTTCGACATCGATATTCTGCAAAGAAACCGTATCTCCCTGTACCGAATGCACACGGAAGCCCATACCTTCATCATCCCACATATCCACATTGGCATACACGCGCATATTCTTATGCAGATAAATCCAGTTATGATCTTCGTTGAAGTGGAATTTACGGAACGCAATAATCGGTTCTTCCGGAATCAGTGTAAAAGCCAGTCCATCCCCTTTTCCACGTCCTCCAACCAGCGGACGGGCATTGACTCCAAGCAACACACCGGTTTTCCCCTTTTCGTTCTTATATTCTGCCAGCAGCTCGGCATCGCGGTCGCGAATCTCGCCTGTCAGAATAGTGGAGAAGGAAAACTGGGGATTCTTCGGTCCGTTGATTACTCCGACACGGAGATTCATACGGGTAGTATCCTGTTTGACGGTGAAAAAGACCGTATCCAGTTGCAAGGTATCCACTTTCAAAGCATGGATGGCTGCTTTGCCGTTGATTCCCCAATCGGGAGCAGTGCCGAATTTCATGGAAGCATCATGGAACGATATATTCTTCATTGCCATATAGTATGCCAACGGATTCTCCTTTCCTGCCGAGAAAGAGAAAATAGCCGACGGCAATGCTTCACGCAAAGCAGCATGATCCAAGAGTTTTTCATCCACCTGCTTCATCAACACATCTACAAAATGGGTAGACTGACGAATCAGAGGATATACACCGGCACGGGCACTCAGATTCAGTTTCATATCACCGGCGGTGAAATGAGTGAAAACACGGTTCTGCCGTGCCTCTCCGCTTAAATTGAATGCCAACGGATGTTTCATCGGCTTGGGCATAAGTCCCAGTTCGTACAAATCAAGCTGAGTAACGTCAACTGTCACTTTACCGTCCGGATAGCTATGAGCTAAATTATATTCTGCATCCGCCGTCATTTTCAGGAGTTCATTGTCACTGGTAAGCTGAGCCGTTGCCAAAGCACCTTTAAGATTTCCCGTCAAATGAACATTCGAAAGATGATAGCGGGCGTAATGAAGCTGGTCCAAAGAAAGATTCAGATTGGCTAAAGAATGGAAGGACATGACATCCAGTCCCCTGCCCTTGGCATCTGCCGAAAGAGATAGTTCATAAATCGAGTCTTTCGGGAGAAAATGATGTAGTTGCAGATCGTTTATTTTCAGATCGGCCGTATAAACTTCTGTCGAACTGTTTAATGCGGCATTTACATTCATGCTGCCCTTGCCTTCTTTCAGATCGAGTTTTGCTTTATACTGCGGGCCGTTCATCTCCATCTTCATCTTGAGACTCATACTGTCGGGAATTACTAAAGAGCCATCGGGTGTGACTCCAGTCAATCCTGTCAGGAAGTTCAGATTCCGGGTAACCATATCCAGCCCAATAGTTCCCGAACGAGTCAGACTGTCCGTCAGGTTTTCAAGGATTCCTCCCCCCTTTAGCGAGAAAGCTCCCGGCAAGTCTACCGTGAAGCGCGAAATCTGCATCTCTTTCAGATTTCCATCTGTACCGGCACGAATCACTAACGGACGGAACGGATATGCTTCTTTAAACGTTTGAGGCAGTCCGCCGGCAAAAAGCATCACGTCCTCTTTGCCTATATGTGCGTTAAAGCTGGCGGATAAACGTCCTGTCGTCGGGATATTTACGAGTTCCCAATAAGTCTGGGCGGACAGGTCTATTTCTGAATGTGGAGTTTGCAGTTTCAGTTCAGGAATGCGGATGATAGAATCATTCGAAAAGAGCCGCCCTGTCAGTGAAGTAATACTCAGTCCCGAACGCTCTTCCATCGTTATTTCACGAATCACAGCGTTCATATTTCTGCCTTCGTAGAGCAGAGAGTCCAATCCGATGCGGATATTCCGGACTGCCATATGAGAGGCGTCAAAACCTTCCGACGGTTGGGCCTCTCCGGTGTCATAACTGGCGGAGGCACCCGACAAAAGGAATTGCTTCAATCCATAAAACTGGTTCTTTAAATCCGCTTTGGCGTCATCAATGGTCGCTTCGCCTATGTATGCCGCCATCTTCATGGAGTCGGCAGGCAGTTTCATACCGAATGATACATTCTTCAACTTCAGTTGATGAAGGTTCACCTTCCAGTTCACAGGAGCAGATGCCGTCGTATCTTTGGGAGTGGTCGTGGTATCAGTCATCAGAAGTTGTATATGAGTATCGGATAACTCTGTCCGATTGACAACTGCCGTTTCGTTCGATAAATCGACTCCATGACTTTGCAGAAAGAAGCGTCCCAAAACGCCTTTTATCTGCATCCCCTCTATCAGATTGGCAGAATTGACCGCCACCTGACTTAAGGTAACCTCGTCAACTTCTACTTTTCCTTTGAGCAACGGCCATGCCTGTACGCGGACATTCAGGCTTTCCAAAGACAATAAGGTATCCGGCTGCTGTATGACTTCCACCCCTCGTACCAGCAGATTAAGCGGAAAACGAAGGTCTATCCGTTCCACCTGAATCTGCATTCCGGTTGCTTTAGAAGCATACGCAGTAACCTCCCGTCGCAAAAGATTCTGAACAGGAGGTATATAAAGTAATACCATCAGTATTACAAAAAGTATTATAGGAGTAAGCAATATCCAGCCCACCCGTCTTATCCATTTTCGTTTCATGCAGGATGTGTCAGTGTAAAAGTGATACAAAGTAAACAAATTACTTTGAAAAAAGGTTTGTCCAAAAGCTAAAATGTGAAAAAGCCGGAGGTTATGGTTGCATTTAGCGCAATTTCATCCCGTTCATTCCGTTCATTCGGAAGGTGAGATATTTGTCAAGGCAGCACCTTCTCACTATGCTACGAGCTTATGCCCGTGCCACTACGTTGGCACGCTTGTGCCACCGCAGTGGCACGACTGTGACATGCCTTTGGCACAACTGTGCCAACAAGGTGGCACAAGCATGGCACTATATAGGCTGTTCCAAAGGAGCTGCCGGGAGAGATTTAATGTAAACCGAAACTATACTCCTCAGCAGCACGAACAACTTTACGCACCGCCTCCAAAGTCTCCAACGTAGTCTTTTCTATTTCTTCGGAGAATTCTTCCCCCCGGCAAGACTCCAGCCATCTTAATGAAGCAACAGACTCAGAAGCTCCGATCAAGGTGAAAAGCGGAAGGAGTTTATGAGCCATAGCGGCTATTCCATCCACCTCCCTGTCAGTTAATGCCTGTTGCATCCGGTCGGCATTCTTACCGGTCTCTTCGATAAAAGTCCGGATAATAGAACACGCCGCTTCCGGATCATCTTCCGAGAAGGCAGTCAGTGCAGAAAAGTTGAATAAAGTATCTTCAGGCAGCGCATCTGCAATCAATTGCATATCATGTGTTATATGCGCCTCATCAGCTGACATCTGTCCTTCATTCAGAGTTACCAGCAATTCTTTCACCGTAAAAGGTTTGTGCAGGCATCCGGCAAAGCCATGTTCATGCAAAGCCTTCTCATCCATTTCGCTGCGTGCCGTGACAGCAATAACAGGAATATTGCGGGCTTGCGGAATGTTAGAGGCACGCAATAATTTGACCAGATCAAAACCGTTGATAGCAGGCATCTGTATATCGGTCAGCAGCACATCAAACGTCGAAGAGCGCAGTTGCTCTATCAGTTCTTCCAACTGCTCGCAGCAAACAGCATCGATGTTGTGCTGTTTCAGCATGGCAGCAGTCAGGTTCAGCTGAATCTTATCATCATCAATCAGAAGCACACGGATCACCTTCATGGCCGGTACGGCATCTGTCTCTTCCGGAGAAACATCCGTATCTTTGGATGGTTTCTTAATTCTGCTCCCGAAAGGTTTATTTTCCACTATTGACTTGCCCACCGGAAAGAGTGGCAACACGACAGTAAAGCAACTTCCTTTTCCTAACGTGCTTTGTACATCGATCGTACCTTCAAGCAGAAGAACCAGCTTATGCACAATGGACAATCCCAGTCCGAATCCTTCTTCTCCCTGCGCACCGGGGAGGCGGGTAAATTCCTGGAAGATGCGTTCCCGGTCTTCCGATGCCATCCCTTTGCCGGTATCCTCAACCGCTATTGTCAGCTTCGAAGCGTTATAACCAACAGTTAATGTGATCTTGCCCTGCTGAGTGAATTTCACCGCATTGGACAAGAGATTATTCACTATCTGCTGAATACGTAAAGGATCACTGATATATTTCTCCGACAATTCCGGAGCGATATGACATTGCAAGACCAAGCCTTTAGCCGCCGTCAGAGGTTCAAAGCAAACACGGATTTCTTCAAACAGCTGAGCAGGATTAAAAACAATCCGGTTCACTTCCGCTTTATTGAGGTCAAGACGGTGGAAATCAAGCAAATCGCTTACTAACTTCAGTAAATGCTCTGAAGAACTTTTCATGTTGTCCAGATAGAATCGCTGCCGTTCATCTTCGGTCAGGCGGGACAAGAGTTCCGTATATCCCATTATCGAGCCTAATGGCGCCTTAAAGTCATGGGTAATGGCAAGCATCAGTTTCTCACGGGCAACAAGCAAGTCTTCCGCCCGCTTATTCGCTTCTTCGAGCTGACGCCGATAACGGTTGCTACGAGTAATATCCCGCATAATTAAGATCAGGAAAAAGGCGGATAAGAATACGGCACCAATGGCAATTCCGGCAATGATATTAGCCGAACGCATCCGCACCTCTTGCTGAAGTTCCGCATCCTGACGGGCACGCGCAGACATTTCCTCCTCGTATCCTTTTATCAGACTATCCATTCTTGCGGTCAGCTGTGTATTCATCCGCTGATACCTCGTACTGGTACGCCGGATCGTTCGCCTCCGCTGCAACCGTTTCTCTTCGGTAGCCATGCGAATCTTATGCTGAAGGGAGTCCGCCGACTTGACAGGTTCCAATATCGTATCGGTGGCAATTTCCAGAGAAGTATTGACCAGCACGGCAGTATCTTTCTTAGAAGGCGCGAACACTTCCCCCAATCGTTTGAAGAAGCCTTTCTTCTTCGGGGTAGTGATCAGAGAATCGCGTTTGGTAATAACCCGGTGTTGTACCCGTTGCTGAGTAATCACCGAGTCCTGCTGTTCTGATATGATTTCTTCAATCTCCGAGGCGGAAAGCAAGCTATCATTCGCCTCGCTCAGCACCCGCAGCATCTGAAGGGTATTCTGATCTTTCTCATGGAGAAGACTCAGCAGACTGTCTGTCCGCAGATTCTGCTGATCGTCCGCAGCCGACAGCGTCTCCATCTCCTGATGCACAAACACCAGAGAAAAAAGAAGAATCGCCAGCAGCAATATATAGCCGATGGTTATTTTCAGTTTGGTGGAGCGAAAGGAAGCCATAGGCAATTAAGATTTTAAATTATGAATTTTGAATGGAAGGCGGTAGTTTCGTCTTGTGATGGAAACGCCACCATAACATCAGACCGGCACTGGTCAACCCAAAAGGAAATGCCATCCAGACACCTATGATCCCCCACTCCAACACGAATCCGCAAAAATAGCCGACCGGAAGCGAAATAAGGAAATAAGCAATGAAGGCAATCAGCATCATCAGTTTTACATCTGAGATTCCACGCAAGGCATTGGCAAAGGTTATCTGCAATCCATCTCCAAACTGATATACAAGGAACGGAAGGATAAGCGAAGTTACCATAGCCGCCACTTCGGTACTATCGGTAAACCAACCTCCCAGATAATTGCGGCAGAGGAATACGATGGAAGAAAGCACAACACCCAACGCCATCATCAAATGAAAACCGGCATAAGCCGAACGACGTACATTGAGTATATCGCCCTGCCCGTTAAAGTTACTCACACGGACAGCCACAGCTGCTCCCATCCCGTAATACATCATAAACGTAAACTGAGAAATAGCCAGCATGACCTGATGAGAAGCCAGCGCAATGGTACCCAGCCAGCCAATCATCACCGCACTCAGACTGAACGAAGCTGTCTCCATTCCCATCTGAAAAGCAATCGGCCAACCCAGCGAATTCAAACGTCCGAATATAGCCTTCGACCATCCCAGACGATAGAAGCCGAGCTTAAAACGAAGAAAACGCGGACTCCGCATAAAGACTATGATAAATACGACTACCATCATGATACGCGAGAACAGCGTACTGATACCTGCACCCAGCAAGCCCATTTCCGGCAAGCCCAGCTTTCCGTATATCAGGATATAATTGCCGATAATATTCAGCACATTTCCGCCGAGCAATATCCACATAGCGGTCTTAGTATCCGTAATCCCATCCGTAAACTGCTTGAAGCCATTGAACAGCATCATAAAGACGAGCGAAGCCAGCAGAACCAGATAATAAGGTTTTATCAGGGGAATAAGTTCTTCCGGCTGTCCCAGATTTCCCACATTAAAATAAAGGACAGTCATACCGATGGTAAGCAAGAGTGCCACCAACAAATTTGCCAGCAGGCTGTTACGCAACGCCTGCCCTGCCGAAGCGTACTGATGAGTTCCATACAAACCTCCCACGATAGGAGTCAGCCCGTACGAGAAGCCTGTACTGAAAATAATCACCAGATTGAATACATTATTGACGAAAGAAGCAGCACCCAGTTCTATCGTACTATGATGACCGATCATCAACGTATCGGCAAACCCTAGCACGATAACTCCTATTTGCCCGATTACAATGGGCAATCCGAGAGAAAGCAGCGCTTTGTAATGCTCCTTATATATACTATAGATATTTCTCATTTATTTTTCCGTAGTTAATCGCATATTCCGGCAACTCCGCATCCCGCCGTTGCCTCCAATAAATATCCCGCCGATAAGGAGAGGTCAGGATATTTGTTTCTTATAATAAAGTATCACTCCATTCTCCTTCCTGAAAGCAGACTGAGCTACCTTTTGCAATTGTCCGGCAGTAACAGCGCGATAACGCTCTACCTCCTTTTCCATATCTTCCGCCCTGCCCAACAGTTCAAACCAAGCAAGATTGGTAGCGACATTCAAATAATTGATATTGCCGAATATCTGCGTCGATTCGAATTTATTCTTCACTTTTTCCAGTTCCTGTTCGTCAACAGGTTCTTGCTGCAAACGTTCCAGTTCTTCACGTACGGCCGCTTCCGCCTGTTCCAGCGAAACACCTGCCGCGGGTTTGCCCGAGATATGGAACAATCCGGCATCCACACTACCGGAAATATAAGCGTCGATACTCGAAAACAGTTGTTTTTGCTGTACCAGGCGTTGATTCAGACGACTGGAACGTCCGTTGCTCAACAAATCCGACAATATATCAAAAGCGTAATAATCCGGATGATCATGACTGCACATATGATACGCCATGAATAGTGAATCAAGGGGTACGTTACGCTCTACTGTCAATCGTCGTTCTTCTGTCTGCTCCGGTTCCTGCGGCAGATTCCGTTGAGGAACCTCCCTGCGAGGGATGGGACCGAACCATTTTTCCGTCAATGCGACTGCTTCCTCAAAAGAGATATTTCCCGTTACGGCGAGCACTGCATTGTTCGGCGCATAAAAACGGAAGAAGAATGCTTTCACCTCTTCCAGCGTCGCATTGGCTATGTGCGACAAATCTTTTCCGATGGTAGGCCACTGATAAGTATGCGCCCGATATGCCAAAGGACGCAAAAGATGACCGACGTCTCCGTAAGGCTGGTTCAGGCAACGCTGCTTGAATTCTTCCATTACTACTCCACGCTGTACTTCCAGACTCCGTTCACTGAAATCAAGGCTCAGCATACGGTCGGATTCCAGCCAAAAGCCGGTCTCTACATTCTGCCGGGGTACAGTGAGGTAGTAATTGGTTATGTCATTATTGGTCCAGGCATTATTCTCGCCGCCTGCCAGTTGCAGCGGCATATCATAATCGGGAATGTTCACCGAACCTCCGAACATCAGGTGTTCGAACAAATGAGCAAAGCCTGTATGCTCGGGATGTTCGTCGCGGGCTCCCACATTATATAATACATTAAGAGCTACCATCTGCGTACTTTCGTCCTGCGAATGTACCAGACGTAACCCATTGTCCAAAATATGCCTGTTAATCTTCATTCTACTTAATCCAGTACTTCTACTTTTACAATCTTCACGTCCTCTTCGGGGCGGTCGCTACGATCGGTTTTCACCTGCTGAATCTTATCCACGATGTCCATGCCTTCGATTACTTCACCGAAAACCGTATACTCACCGTCCAGATGAGGAGTACCTCCTACAGTCGTATAAGCTTCAATCTGTTCCGGCGTAAAGTGAAATTCCGGTTGCTTGGCAGCTTCCGCTTCCGCCTCTGCAAAAAGCTTCTCCTGCAATTCATACAAACCGTTTTCATCGTTTTCCTTCCGCATCTTATAGATTTCTTTCATGTGCTTCTGAGCCAACGTATTGAAAATAACATTGATCTTATTCTCATTCATCTGGCTTTCCATGCCCAGCAATGTAGAGTCGTTGTACACCTTGCCTGTCACAATGTAGAACTGGCAACCGGATGATTCTTTCTTCGGATTTACATTGTCTCCCTGACGGGCAGCAGACAAAGCGCCTTTTTTGTGAAAATACTTCGGATAAACAAATTCGGCCGGAAGGGTGTAACCCACATCTCCTGCACCCAGCATCTTTCCTTTCGGTGCATTCTTTGAATCCGGGTCACCTGCCTGAATCATAAAGTCTTTGATAACACGGTGGAACAGCGTTCCTTCATAAACGCCGTCTTCTGCCAGCTTAATGAAATTATCACGATGTTTCGGCGTCTCATTATACAACTTAACCTTGATGTCTCCCAAGGTTGTTTCAATCTTTACCAACGTTTCGTTGTCCATATTTCCTCCTTTTTTTGTTCCGGTTTTGCAGGCCGTAAGTCCGCAAAACGATATGGTTAATAGTAAGTATGCAATCTTTTTCATAACACTTTTATTTAATTTAAGTTTGCAAATATACTACTTTCGCCCAAATCCTCTTACCTTTGTAGCATTAAAAGAGGCAAAAGAGAGTATGATGAAATCCATATTGATAATAGAAGACGATATCACTTTCGGAATGATGCTGAAAACCTGGCTAAGTAAAAAAGGGTTTGAGGTGTCGTCAGTCAGTAACATTGCCCGTGCCCAGAAGCACATTGAAGGACAAGGGGCAGACTTAATCCTGTCCGATTTACGCCTGCCGGATCACGACGGAATCGATCTTCTGAAATGGATGAACGAAAAAGGAATCGATATTCCTTTGATCATCATGACCGGTTATGCCGATATCCAATCGGCAGTACAAGCGATGAAACTGGGAGCACGCGATTATGTTGCCAAACCGGTGAATCCGGAGGAACTACTCAAAAAGATGTCAGAAGCTTTGCAAGCAAAAGAAGCGCCGACTACGCATACCGCAGCCAAAACTTCTGCAAAGAAAGGTTCTTCCGTTTCGTCCGGAAACGCCACCGAAACCCATCATGCTTATCTGGAAGGAGAAAGTGATGCCGCCAAGCAACTCTATAATTATGTAGGTCTGGTAGCTCCCACCAATATGTCCGTACTGATCAACGGTTCCAGCGGAACGGGAAAAGAGTATGTGGCGCACCGCATCCATCAACTGAGCAAACGGAATGACAAGCCGTTTATCGCGGTAGACTGCGGTTCGATCCCCAAAGAATTAGCTGCATCCGAGTTTTTCGGCCATGTGAAAGGCTCTTTTACAGGAGCACTGACGGACAAGACCGGAGCGTTCGTTGCCGCCAATGGAGGCACTATCTTCCTGGATGAAATAGGTAATCTCAGTTACGAGGTACAGATACAGCTTCTTCGTGCCTTGCAAGAGAGAAAGATTCGTCCGGTCGGTTCCACGCAAGAGGTATCGGTTGATATCCGTCTGGTATCCGCCACCAACGAGAATCTGGAACAGGCTATCGAGAAAGGTACTTTCCGTGAAGACCTTTTCCATCGCATCAATGAATTTACCCTGCGGATGCCCGACCTGAAAGAACGGAAAGAGGATATCCTGTTGTTTGCCAACTTCTTCCTCGATCAGGCAAACAAGGAACTGGACAAGCATCTGATCGGTTTTGACTCGAAAGCCTCACAAGCCTTACTCAATTATCACTGGCCGGGCAACTTACGCCAAATGAAGAATATCGTAAAAAGAGCGACTTTACTGGCACAAGGAAGTTTCATCACTCTTCTTGAATTAGGGACCGAATTACTGGAAACAAGTACCGTTTGTTCCGCAAGCATGGCGCTACGCAACGAAGAAACAGAGAAAGAACACATTCTGGAGGCATTGCGCCAAACCGGAAATAACAAGAGCAAAGCGGCACAATTACTGAATATCGACCGAAAGACATTATATAATAAGTTGAAACTATATAATATCGACTTGTAGGTTATCAATCAGTACTACCCATATATTTAGAAGGAGATACGCCGAACTGCTCCATGAAGTGCTTGCGCAAAGTACGGGTATCGGAATAACCAACCATTTCCGAAATTTCCTGAATAGAATAGCGATTCTCCAGAATCAATGTCGCCGCCTTGCTTATACGTATACTGCGAATCATATCTATAACAGACAAATCACTGCGCTGTTTCACCTTCCGGTACAAGGTAGGCTGACTCATATTCAGTTGCTCCGCCAACATTTTTACATTAAAGTCCGCATTGGAAAGGTTAGCTTCTATGATATGAATCAGTTGTTGCAAGAAGGCATCTTCTTTCTCCCCCTCTTCCGATTCCTGTTTCAGCATCAGGGCTTTCGTATAAATCCGCTTCAATCGCTCACGCTGCAAAATCAGGTTATCCACTTTGGTCTTTAATATCTCCGGATTAAAGGGTTTCATCATATAATCATCCGCTCCGCTATTACAGCCTTGCAGGATGTCAGCATCTTCTGCTCTGGCAGTCAGTATCAAGATAGGAATATGCGCGGTTTCCTGCTGCATACGAATTTCCCTGCAACAAGTAAAGCCGTCCTTTACGGGCATCATTACATCCGAGATAATAAGATCGGGCAACTGTTCTTTGGCTATCCGCACCCCTTCCTCACCATTGCAAGCTTCACTGACGGCATATCTGGAAATGAATAAGCTCCGGATATATTCGCGGACATCTTCATTATCTTCGATGATCAGCAGACTCTTTTTAGCCGCTGTTTCCTGTATTTTGTTTTCCGGTATTGGAAGAAACGGTTCCGGTTTCAGCTCTTCATTTTGCTTTGTTTTTCCCTGATGGCTGTCAATAAGTTCATAAGAATCTTTTGCAAAATGCTCTTTGCCTTCGGGAATATAAAGGGCAAAGATACTTCCTTCGTCCGGCACACTCTTCAGCGTTACCAATCCATGATGCAAGTCCATCGTGTTCTTCACAATATGCAATCCTATTCCTGCCTTCGTTGACATCTCAGGTACATTATCTCCCGTTACGAACGATTCAAAAGCATGTTTCTGCAACCATTCCGGAATCCCTGCACCTGTATCCGAAACGGTGATCCGGCAATAACCCTGCCCACTTTTCATCAGATGAGAGACAGAAAGCAAGACACGCCCTCCCGAAGGGGCATACTTAAACGCATTTGAAAGAAGGTTTTGCACGGCCGAAGCGATCTTTCCCTCATCTACCCAATACAGGAACTTCCCTTCGGGCAAATCAATATCAAATTGCAAACCTTTGATTTCAGCCATCTGCCGGAACGGTTCCGACACATTGCAGACCAACTGTACCAAATCAGTCTCGGATAACTGGAGTCTGACCATCCCGGCCTCTATCTTTTGTACATAAAGCAACTGATCGACCAAGGTGTGCAGTGAGGCCGCATTCTTATACATGACCTGCAATTTCTTATAAAAGTCATCCAATGGATTGCACTGTTTCATCAATTCCTGTAACGGGGCAAGGATTAAAGTCAGCGGAGTACGCAGTTCGTGGGCAACGCCCGTAAAGAAGTTCTCGCGTTCCACACGTATCTGACGTTCTTTCTCACGCTCCATACTGACCGTCAACAGTTCATGTTTCATCTGCATTTCGTGTTCCATCCGTTTCTGCCGTAGTCTGATCAACCGTACTCCATAAACCACTCCTCCCAACAATAACAGGGAAACGAAAAGCCGGAAAGCAAAAGTCTGACTCCAATGAGGTAGAATTACGATCTTCAGCGAAGTCACCGCTCCTGTCTGACCGTTCGGATGTATATTCTTCACTTCAAATACATACTCACCGGCTGGGAGATTGGTATACGAGGCTTTCTCTCCCTCATCAGAAATCAGCCAATTCCCCTGATAAGGCAAAAGCCGGTAATTATATTTTTGTTGTTCGTCCGAGTAGGACAGGTTGTTGAAAGTCAAGGAGAAATCTTTGTTATCATTATCCAGTACAATGCGATCCGTAAAAGGGATGAATTGATTGAGGATGATCTGATTATTAATCTTTTCTCCAGTCCCGACAGGATGGTTATCCACTTCCAAACCGGTTATTAACACCCGTCCGTTGGTCGGATAGGCATTTATATCCTCCGGATTGAAATAAGTCAGACTCTGATTATTTCCGAAAAACAAAGTCTTGTCACTGAATACAGCAGAACGGTTACTACCTGCTATGTAGTAATTGTAAAAGAGATGCTGACGACGACCATACCGCGATATGCCGGAGTTGCTTCCCAGCCAGATATGCCCTTCGCTGTCTTCCGCTATGCAGCCGATAAAATTACTGCACAGTCCGTCATTCGTGGTATAACGGGCACTGATCGTGTTCTGTCGTGGAGACAGGATGGCAAAGCCATCCGTATATCCTATATATAAATTCCCATCCGAAGATGCCAGCAACGAACGTACCGAACGATATTCCATGTTCATCTTCTGCTCATATCCATTTTCTACGGAGATACCTCCGGAAGCAGATTCAACTACTCTGCAAACTCCCATATTACTGGTCCCCAGCCATATCGTTCCATCTTTTGTCTGAGCAATCGCACGAATGAAAGGTTGTCTTTTCTCATTTAAATAGTGTGCTGCTGATAATTTAACGCATATACCTGTCTGACGGTTATACAATAAAAGCCCGTCTTCCGTACCTACATAGAGCCTGTTCTTATCGTCCATATACAAAGCCCATACCGAAGCCCTGTTGGCAACACCGTCTACCAACAGCGAATGAATCACAAAACGACCGGTCCGGACATGATAAACAGTCAACGTACCGTTTATATTTCCAAACCACAGATTGCCGTCTACATCTTTCAAGGCACACAACATCGTTTCTTCCGATTTCCCGCTACCTGTATCGACTTTAGAGAAACTAAGTTTTTTCCCTTTTGCGTACGGTATGTCACTTCGCATGATTCCTTTGTGATAGGTCGCCAACCATAACCGATGACTATCATCCATGAGGATATCACATATTTCGTTATGCCTGTCCTGATAGTAACGGTCATAAAACTGTGACCTCAAATCAGAATACATCACTCCTCCACCGTTAGTACCAATCCAAAGAAGGCCATTAGGATCGTAACAGGCAGAAATCATACGTGTTTCGAGGTTTCGGTAAATCTGTGTATGTGTATTGTTATATATCTCCGACGTCAGTTCTTCCGGCTGCTTTTCATCCGGCATCAACAGTGTATAGCCACCCCATGTCACTGCCAGATAGCGGTTATTGCCGATAAATATAGTCTGATAAACATCTGTATGAGAAAGGAGATTCTCTTTTCCTGTCCCGCCGTACGAAATCCGGTCCATATGCCCCGACTTCGTGTGATAACGGACAATGCCTTTGCCGATGGTAGAAACCCAGACAACTCCGTCTCTGTTCAAGATGGAAGTGACTTGTAATGGTTTTCCGTCTGTCAGCGGTATCTTCTGATACGCCTCCGGAGTATCCGGATGAAACAAGATCAGATTACCCCGGTTAGTTGTCAGCCATATTCCGTTCCCGGCTTTTTCATGATAGCACAGAGAAGAAAAGACTTCTCCTTTTTCTTCCAATAACTGAAAGGTCTTTTGTATGCGTACCCGAACAGCCGTTTTTTCTTCTTCCTTGCCTTGCCGTATCTCCCATTGACAGAGTATCAGTCTGTTTCCCGATATTCCCCAAAAAGAAGAATCGTCGGCGGGCAGGACATTAAATACACCTATGGCAGTATCTGATTCAGTATGTATCGGAAAAAAAGTTTCCTGCTTCCGGTTGAAATAATAGAGGTATCCATCGGATACAATTCCTAAAAAGTCATCTGACAGTCGCACAATGGCAGCAATCGAAACATATGTATTCGCAGGCTTGAAGTTCTGAATTGTTTTGCCGTCATAACGGCTTAATCCGTTATCCGTCCCAAACCACATAAATCCGTCTTCATCCTTATAGATGCAAGGAATCGTGTTATCCGCCAATCCGTCCCTCATTGTCAGCAACCGAATATCTTTATCTAAAAAAGCATAGACAGGATGCAGCGGGCAACAACTCAGAATCAGGATAATCAGGATTAGATTTAAGTGCTTCATTCTATTAGATAATTTAGGGCAAATAAACGAAATTAAGTCAGAACATACAAAAAAACGAATAAAGAAATGGACTTATGAATTAAACATGTATGTTGAATGAAAGAAACAGGCATATTCGGAACCACATTGTTTGCGTACATTTGCAGCCATATAACAACCTGATGTACACCTTTTAAATAATATACAATGACCTTAGTTTATCTTAACCAGTCAGACACAAAGGAGATATTTTTATGATAATACGCATACCAAAGACTACATATTATCATAAATGGTTCATCGGAGCTACACTCGTCGTTCCGGTTCTTCCGCTTACCGCCCAGACGTCTCCGAATCTTGTATTCATCATGGCAGACCAGTATCGGGGGGACGCACTAGGTTGTTTGGGCAAAGAACCTGTAAAGACTCCTTGCCTGGATCATCTGGCTTCCGAAGGAGTCTTATTCACTAATGCAGTCAGCAGTTATCCTGTTTCATCACCCGCCCGTGCCATGCTGATGACGGGCATGTACCCCCTGCATAATAAAGTAACAGGCAACTGCAATTCACAAACAGCACCTTACGGAGTGGAGCTTCCACAGGAGGCCCGCTGTTGGAGTGATGTACTAAAAGACATGAACTACCGTACGGGATACATAGGAAAATGGCATCTGGATTCTCCTTACAAACCTTATGTAGACACTTACAACAATCGTGGCAAAGTAGCGTGGAACGAATGGTGTCCGCCCGAACGCCGCCACGGATTTGAATACTGGACAGCCTACGGGACATACGATTATCATCTGAAACCGATGTACTGGGACACGACTGCTCCACGTGACAGTTTCTACTACGTCAACCAATGGGGCCCTGCATACGAAGCGGACAAAGCCATCGAATACATTCAGACACAAAAAGAGAATAAACAACCTTTCGCACTGGTCGTATCGATGAATCCTCCGCATACCGGTTACGAACTGGTTCCCGACAAATACAAAGCCCTATATAAGGATATAGATGTGGAAGCCCTCTGTGCCCACCGCCCGGACATACCCGCCAAAGGAACCGAAATGGGAAACTATTTCAGAAATAACATACGCAATTATTACGCCTGTATCACAGGGGTAGACGAGCAGGTAGGACGTATCATCGAAACCCTCAAAAGCAACGGACTGTTTGAGAATACCATCATTGTATTTACTTCCGATCATGGCATCTGCATGGGAGCTCACAACAATGCCGGAAAAGATATCTTCTACGAAGAAGCCATGCGCATCCCCATGATTATCTCGTGGCCGGCAAAGATAAAGCCACGCAAAGACGACCATTTGATGATCGCTTTCGCCGACTTATATCCTTCTCTCCTTTCCCTGATGGGATTCCGGAAGGAAATACCCGAAACGGTACAGACTTTCGACTTATCCCGCCATATTCTGGGCAAGAGTAAAAAAGAAGTGGTACAACCTTATTATTATGTACAGTTTGACAATCATGCCACCGGATACCGCGGGCTACGTACGTCAACCCACACATTCGCAGTCCACGCAACCAATGGAAAAATAGACGAAACAGTTCTTTACGACCGAACCAAAGACCCATATCAAATGGATAATATTGCCGGACAATCCCCCCGTCTGGTCCGGCAATTCAACAAACAACTCAAGGCATGGCTACTCCATACCAACGATTCATTTGCCCATTATCTTGAAACCGTAACTAAATAAACACCATGAAGAAACTTTGCTATCTCTCTCTTTTTATCCTATACTCAGTTTGCAGCTTCGCACAACAACAGGCTATCCCCGTCCCCAAGCCTCATCAACTTAAATGGCATGAGGCGGAAATGGGAGCTGTCTTCCATTATGACCTGCACGTGTTTGACGGCATCCGCTACGGACAAGGCAACAACCGTATCAATCCCATCGAAGATTACAACATCTTCAACCCGACCGAACTGAACACTGACCAATGGGTACAAGCCGCCAAAGCTGCCGGATGCAAATTTGCCGTACTGACTGCTACCCACGAAACAGGTTTCGGACTCTGGCAAAGCGACGTCAACCCTTATTGCCTGAAAGCCGTGAAATGGAGAGACGGGAAAGGAGACATTGTCCGTGACTTCGTCAACTCCTGCCGCAAATATGGTCTGCAACCGGGTATCTATATCGGTATCCGATGGAACTCCCTGCTGGGCATCCATAACTTCAAGGCCGAAGGAGAAGGAGCGTTCGCCCGCAACCGCCAGGCATGGTACAAGCGCCTGTGCGAGAAAATGGTGACAGAACTCTGCACCCGCTACGGAGATTTATATATGATATGGTTTGACGGCGGAGCCGATGATCCCCGTGGCGATGGCCCCGATGTGGAACCGATTGTCAACAAGTATCAGCCAAACTGCCTTTTCTATCATAACATCGACCGTGCCGACTTCCGTTGGGGAGGTTCGGAGACAGGTACAGTGGAATATCCCTGCTGGTCTACCTTTCCCGTCCCCTGCTCACACCATAAACGCATTGAAAGCAGTATCGACCAGCTCGAACTGTTAAAACACGGCGATAAGAACGGCAAATACTGGGTACCGGCGATGGCAGACACTCCGCTACGAGGAGCAAACGGCCGCCACGAATGGTTCTGGGAACCGGATGACGAGAACAACATCTATCCACTAAACACGCTGATGGATAAATATGAAAAGTCAGTAGGAAGAAACGCCACGCTTATTCTCGGACTAACTCCTGACCCGACCGGATTAATCCCCGCCGGAGACGCACAGCGCCTGAAAGAAATGGGAGATGAAATCAGTCGGCGGTTCTCCTCCCCGATAGCCCGCATTTCGGGACAAAAGAAAAGCCTGACACTGAAACTCGGGAAAGAGCAGCCTGTCAATTACTGCATCATTCAGGAAAACATCAAAAACGGAGAACGCATCCGGCAATATCAGATAGAAGCCAAAGTGAACGGCAAATGGCAAACAGTCTGCAAAGGAGAATCTGTGGGGCACAAACGAATCGAAAAGTTTGAACCGGTAGAAGCCACAGCATTAAGGCTGACTGTATCCGAATCTGTCGCACTGCCGGATATTATAAACTTCAGCGCCTATTCCGTAAAATAACACAAGAGGTATGAAAAGAATAATCCACATCTGTTTATGGCTATTGACGGGCATCTTTGCGGAAGCATCGCTGTCTGCACAGAACCCGTTTATCTACCATAAAGGGAAGACATACAAAGATGTTGCAGCTTATCGGATGGAAGAAATCATCGACCTGAACACCCATACTCCATCCACCCCCATTTTATACGAACAACAAGTGCCGGAACACCAAAGCACTCTTTCGTATAAGGTTGCACTTCCTTTGTATGTTCGTGGCATATTCTTCAGCCGTGATTCCCGTCCCGGCGACTATCAATGGCCGAATAACACCAATCGGTTGCTCCCTTGGATGTTCAACCGTCTCGAAGACCTCACACGGAGCGATTATGCAGGCATTCCTTCCAATGCCCTACCGTCCGCATCGGGCGACGCACTGCTCCTTGAACTTGCAGACGGAGAATATCTGTTCGCCAAAGCCATTGCGAGTAGCAACAGCCTCAGCTGGTTTCAGGTTAATCAGGACGGCACGCTCACGTTGTATGTCTCCACACTAGGAGAAGATGCACTGACCGGCCGACTCCCCCTCCTGATTTTCCGGAAATCTTCATCCATTTACCATGTATTCAGTGACGCCTACGATTCGTTAATCGCAGATAAAGTCGTATCTGCCCTCCGCAAAAGAGGGGACAAAGAATATTTCAATGCCTTCAACTATCTGGGATGGTGTACTTGGGAACATTATCATTATGACATTGATGAAACGAAAATACTGAACGATATCGATGCCATCGAAGCATCCGGCATACCGGTACGTTATGTCTTAATTGACGACGGACACATAGCAAACAAGAACCGGCAACTGACCAGTCTCGTCCCCGACAAAAAACGTTTTCCGAACGGATGGAGCCGCATCATGAAGCGCAAACAAGCAGATAAAATCCGATGGATAGGGCTATGGTACAGCCTTTCCGGCTATTGGATGGGAATCTCTGCCGAGAATGACTTTCCGCCGGAAATCCAGCAAGTTCTACACTCATATAATGGCAGTTTACTACCCGGCACCAGTACAGAAAAGATAGAAACATGGTACGAATATTATGTCCGTACCATGAAGGAGTATGGATTTGACTTCTTGAAGATAGACAATCAATCCTTCACCCTCCCGCTCTATATGGGCGGAACGCAGGTTATCCGACAGGCTAAGGACTGCAACCTTGCTCTGGAACATCAGACACATCGAATGCAAATGGGACTGATGAACTGCATGGCACAAAATGTGCTGAACATTGACCATACCTTGTACAGTAGCGTAACCCGTGCCAGCATCGACTATAAGAAATATGACGAGAATATGGCTAAATCACATCTGTTCCAGTCATATACCAATACACTCATACTGGGGCAGACCGTCTGGCCCGACCACGATATGTTTCATTCCTGCGATACCGTTTGCGGCAGTCTGATGGCACGTTCGAAAGCGATCTCCGGCGGACCTGTTTACCTGTCCGACTCTCCAAGCGAATTTATTGCCGATAATATCCGCCCTCTGATTGATGAAACCGGAAAGATATTCCGTCCGGCAGCTCCCGCCGTCCCGACTCCGGAATCCATACTGACCAATCCCCTGCAAAGCGGTAAAGCCTACCGCGTATATGCCCCTACAGGAGACGAAGCGCTCTCAGTCATTTGCTACAATCTGAACACTTCTCCCGCTTATCGGGAAGTAGAAAGTTTCGTCAAACAGGAAGATTACCTGTTACGGGAAAGCACCGGTAAATCCGCAGATTCTTCTTGCGACAGCATTCTCGCATTCAACTGGGAAAAACAGAGCGCCGAAGTATTGAACGAATCTGAAAGAAAAATAAAGTTATCCGGATTTACAGATAGTCTATTCCACCTTTGTCCCATCCGTAAAGGCTGGGCAGTGATCGGCATACAAGAAAAATACCTGTCGCCTGCTACTGTGCAGATACTCAAACGTACTACCGATAAGCTGATATTGGATGTCCACTGCACCGGTACATTAAGGATATGGGCAGACTCCCACGGGAACCAGGAATTACGGAGCATACCGATCAAAAAGGCCGGCAGAATTGAAATAAAGAAATAACACTAAATAATTAATCCATGAACAAAAAACTACTTTTCCCCCTCGCACTCGTGCCACTGGCTGCCACCAGCCTGCAGGCACAGAAGTCCGCCCAGACACAACGCGTGGACAAACGCCCCAACATTATCCTTTTCATGGTAGACGACATGGGATGGCAAGACACTTCACTCCCCTTCTGGACACAAAAGACAGATTACAATAAGCTGTACGAAACACCCAACATGGAACGACTTGCCAAACAAGGCATGATGTTCACACAAGCGTATGCCAGCAGTATCAGTTCCCCCACCCGATGCAGCCTCATCACCGGAACGAACGCGGCACGCCACCGCGTAACCAACTGGACGCTGCAAAAGAACACAAAAACAGACCGCAAGGACAAAGTGCTGGATGTGCCGGACTGGAACTACAACGGAGTAAGCCAAGTGCCCGGCACCAACAACACATTCGTAGGAACTTCCTTCGTACAACTGCTGAAAGACAGCGGCTATCATACGATTCATTGCGGAAAAGCACATTTCGGTGCCATAGACACTCCGGGAGAAGACCCGCACCACTGGGGCTTCGAAGTAAACATAGCCGGACATGCTGCCGGAGGACTCGCCAGCTATCTGGGAGAAGAGAATTACGGTCACAACAAAGACGGAAAGCCAATATCACTCATGGCCGTTCCCGGACTTGAAAAGTACTGGGGTACGGAGACCTTCGTCACCGAAGCATTAACTCTGGAAGCTATCAAAGCTCTGAACAAAGCTAAGAAGTACAACCAGCCTTTCTACCTGTATATGTCCCAATACGCCATCCACGTCCCTTTGGACAAGGACAAACGATTCTACGACAAATACAAGAAAAAAGGTATGATCGATCATGAAGCCGCATACGCCACACTGATCGAAGGCATGGACAAGAGTCTGGGCGATCTGATGGACTGGCTGGAAAAAAGCGGAGAAGCCGACAACACTATTATTATCTTCATGAGCGACAACGGAGGACTTGCCGCCGAATCGTATTGGCGTGACGGCAAACTGCACACCCAGAATCATCCTCTCAACAGTGGTAAAGGCTCCACCTATGAAGGCGGCATCCGTGAACCGATGATCGTCAGCTGGCCCGGTGTCGTAGCCCCTGGCAGCAAATGCAATGATTACCTGCTGATAGAAGACTTCTATCCTACTATCCTCGAAATGGCGGGCATCAAAAAATACAAGACAGTTCAGCCTATCGACGGCATCAGTTTCATGCCTTTACTGAAACAGACCGGGAATCCTTCCAAAGGACGCAGCCTCTTCTGGAATATGCCCAACAACTGGGGAAACGACGGTCCGGGAATCAACTTTAACTGTGCCGTACGCAAGGGTGACTGGAAATTAATCTATTACTATGGTACAGGTAAAAAAGAACTATTCAATATCCCCGATGATATAGGCGAAAGTAATGATCTCAGCGCACAACATCCGGATATTGTGAAACGGCTTTCTAAAGAATTAGGAACCTATTTGAGAAAAGTTGATGCCCAACGTCCTACAGTCAAAGCTACGGGTAAACCTTGTCCTTGGCCGGACGAAATTAAGTAATTATTCACCTGTTTAGTCGGGAATTACATTAATTGTATGAAGGTGAATTCTAAGTCCTCTCCAAACAATATCTATAAAATCTTACCCAAGTTTACGAACATTAACGTATCCTTGGGTAAGTTTGTATATAGACATAACTACTCTTCAGAAGTGTATAGCTACTTCCTAAACCTAAGATATTTTCGAAGTTAAGGACCTTTTTATTATACGGCTAATGTTACAAATGGAGTCTGCCTTCGTATCACAGCAAAAGACCTTGCTATGATTTTGGCTCTTACAGCATTGATTACAGATGCTTTATGTTTCCCCTCTGCTATTTTCCTTTTATAGTATGCTTTCATCTGCGGATCCCAAGAGATGGCAGTAATAGCTGCCCGGGTAAGGTATACTTTTACTTCTTTGTTAGCCAATGAAGAAGTCTGCGTTTTTCCCCGTATGGAAATACCTGAAGTATGTTCAAATGGGGCGACCCCACAATAGCAGGCAAATTTCCTCGGGTTGTCAAATCTTTGAAAATTGTCAGTAACACACAGTAATACAATGGCATTGATAATTCCTATTCCTTTTATACTTCTTAATAGCAAGTAGTTTGTGTAAAGCGATGTACTGGCGGCTATTAGTTGCTCCATATCCTCTTCCACCTCCAGGATTCTTTCTTTTATCGACTTGAGCTGCTCTTCCAAAAAAGAAATGGATTCTGTCACATCAGCCAACTTAGCCATCCAGGAGAATGTTTCCAATAACTTTATGATTGATACTTTTTGCTTGACCAAATTGTCACGTATAATAATCCATCCCCGCAGTCTCACCAAGTCTTTGTCAGGCAATTTGTATAACTCCAGTTTTCGATAGTGTAATACCGCATAGTTCGCTATTCTTTTGGCGTCAATGCGGTCATTTTTGCCTCGTTGCAAGCCTATGGACTTCTTGATGGTCAACGGGCAAACCAAAGCCAGGGAAAATCCCATGGAGACACTGGAAACAGATAACTCTGTGACATAACTTCCCATGTTTTCAGCACAGAACAAGAGTTTGGATAAAGAGAGATGATAACCAGCTATCCAATCCAATAAAGATTGGATCCCAGTTGGAGTGTTATCAAAAGACTTGTGAGAAAACTCTTTTTCGTCTGCGGACATTAATGATGCATCGAAAGTTTTTTTTCCTACATCAAGACCTACAAAATGAGAATAATTCATAACTTTGTATTTACAGTATTAAACATGAAGGAGAAACAGCTAATACATTTATTAGGTCGTGAGCCTACAATTCTAACTGGCTAGGTTCTCCTATTAAGAGAGTTGCAGTCTGATTCAGCCTATAGTCATTTAAGACTAGTGTCAAAGTTAGTTCACTGCAACTCTACTTTTCAAATATACACTTATATTTTGTTGTGATATTTAATACTGCAAATGTAAATGTGTCAAAAGTCAGCAGTTTTCTTTCGTTGCACCAAGGTGCAACGAATATAGCACTAAGGTGCTTCAACTATTCAACCTACGTGCAACGACTATCAAACCTAGGTGCAACGAAATAAAAACAGGGTTATAATGGTTAGAGAATCAATATGACCGACTAATAAACAGTAGCAGAACGGTCACTTATTTACTACATTTCAACTCACTGTCACTTAAACATAAGTTCATTGTATCACAACCATTCTTTCATTACTTATTATTACCTGCATAGCAAAGCACACTATTGTGGAATAATTCCACACTCCCTGCCCCATTTTCCACACATTCCCCATACGTTTCCACACTATAGATAATGTACATAATCTACATATCCCACTTATAATCAACGCATTGTTAGCACACATCAGTCTTTGGCACACACTTTGATCTTTAATTAGCCGTTAGATAATGTAACAACCGATTCCTTAACACATAAGAGAGAATTGAAAATATATGTTTAATAATCATTAAAGCAAACGATTATGAAAAAATTAGTATTAGTAGTAGCAATGTTTATGTTTGTTTGTGGTGGTTCATTCCTTGTTAAGGCTCAGAACTCTGCAGAAGCTGCGACAGCCCTGGCAGAAGTTAATGCAACAGCTATCGTTAATGATACAGTAGTAAAAGATACTGTAACCAAGAGCGAGGAACCTGTTAAGACAGAACTGAGTGCACCGACCGCTATTGTCAACGATACAGTCGTTACTGACACTGCATCCAAAGACAAACCGGCTGAGCCTGTCAAGGAATAACCTTTCCAAAAACTCACGGAACATAGTCTGCCGAACAATAGTAAGCACACTACAAAAAAAGCCATCCCTACTTCGTCTATTCCGGGGATGGCTTTTTTATGGTTTCCAATTAAGGTTAATAAATAATCAACGGAGCAATCGGAGATCATGCAGTAATTAGCCGTAGTTATTCTTTCTTCATATATTTATTCGGAATTGAGAAGCCTATAGGTCTACATGGTTTTGATCGCCTCATCTTATCCACCAACTGCGAAAAGGCGATATAATCTATCAAATTCTTTACAATTATCCTCTGATAAGTCATTTATAACCTCAAAAGGTACTAAAATTGCACCTTAGAGAATCTCATACGTCCTTTGTTATTTCAAACATAAAGACCCGGGGAAGCGTTTGGGGGTATTCTTAACCGACCGGTTTATTACCGACCGGTTGAAATACTTCGCCTTTGTACCATACATTTTTACCAAACCATAGTCCAACATGAGCTTATTTCTACCAATTAATTAAAAATTAAAAGCATTCATGCCATCAAACATTGAATTTTAGCATAAGTTCTAGTATTAATATACTACCTTTGAGAATAATCAATATATTAACCTTAAAAAGTTAAAGCCATGAAAACTTTAAATTACAAATTATTATTACTATTACTATTTATTAGTTCTGTAATTTATTCTTGTTCAAATGAGGATTCATTAATTCCATCCCCACCTCCACCCATTGAAAATAATGTAATTACTCGTTCTAACGGAGTTGTTTTAGACATGCCATATATTTCGCGCCCTGATTTAGATAACACTAGTCATAAAGATACAACTGATATGTGGATATTATATATTAGAACTGACAGATATAATGAAAACGGAGAATATGATTATGGACATAAAGGACAATATATACAACTTCAATATTGTAAAGTGAATTCTTTCTATGATGGAGATTGGAAAGATGCTGTAATTCAAATGGAGAATCCAATATATTTGAAGAAAAGTTATTATCCATTTGGAGAAATATATTTTAGAGCAAGAACTATGGATAAAGAGGAGTTAGCTAAAATTCCTGGATCCAGACAATATGAATATTCATACGAACTATCTCCATGGTCATATTCACTATATGCATTTAACAATATCTATAATAGCGATGGGATTTCGTTAACAAAAAACAATATAATAGTAGAACTCAATTTCATTTTTAACGCATCCTACACAGGTTACTTATGGGAGAAAGATTTATCCAATTTTGCAGCTTCTATAAAATATGGAGATAAAAATTTAACTTATACAGTAAAGGATAAATACTATAAAAAATCAGGCTATAGAGAAACATATACTATTTCAATGGATAAAGCCTATATTAATTATCATGGGTGTAGTATATCAGTTACCAACCGTACTCCAGGAGGGTATTATATATCCTTTGACCCTATGTTATTCACTATACCCACTTGTACCCCAAATGAAATAACTCCACCATTTTCATTTGATATAAATGTTAATCTACGGTAAATAAGCACACTACAAAAAAGCCATCCCTACTTTGTCTATTCCGGGGATGGCTTTTTTATGTTCATATGTTCCCTGAACGGGAATCGTTCAACTATCGGTTTTCACGTTCCAATACTGCCAACCGGGCATACAATTCAACCAATGCTCCCTGATGGAGTATTTCCCAACCGGTCTTGGTAGTTCCCCCTCTCAGATCATCGTCATTCAGCAAGTTGTTACCCTGATGACAGCTACTGCTCCACGCATGAATCATTGACTTTTCGATATCATCGATATATTTACGGTCATTGTCTATAGAATAAAGTTCAAAGAATCCACGGCACATGATCGTATTGAACCAAGCGTGTCCCGGAGCAAGGATATTGAAAGTAAGATTCAGCTCTTTGGAACGATAGGGCATAAACCATTTCTTATGACAGCTTTCAGCAATCGCATACGCTTCATCCAGATATTTCTGTTCGCCGGTAATCTTATATAAAAGACAGGCTGCCTGCAACGGCTGTCCGGAATTGTAAGAATACTTGTTCTTTTCAAGATCACCCGGCAGATTGGGATCATCCTTATTCGGGCGTACATTGTCATAGAATAAATGGTCGGACTTGTCTTGCAATACATCCAGCATATAGTCGTAACATTTGATCGCCCAGTCGAGATATTCCTGTTCCTGAGTTGCCAGATACATCTTACAGCCCATCACAGCAGTAGGTCCGGTAGAGCAAGAGTGCTTGCTGGTAGTGTGTTCGTTCAACTCCCTCCAGTGTACACCTCCTCCGCAAGTCTCATCCCAACCGTGATCGATCAGGTAGCGCCATACCACCTTTGCCTGTGTCAGATAACGCATCTCTTTCGTTTCCGTATACCAGTCGACCATATCGAGCCCGATCCATACGTTATCATCGTAAAAACGTTCGTTACCGGCAGCCGGGTAGCAGGAATAAGCCAGGATTCCACGATCCAGCTGACAGAAATACTGTATTCCTTTGAACATCATATCATCCATTGCACCGTAAAGATTCTCCACTTCGCTCTCTTTGGTTGCATCACGCATAGCAACAAATGCCGAAAGCCCACCGCCTTGTCCCCAGACCAACGCATCACCATCCCAATAACCTTTTCCATCATAAGGATAATTACTACGCCAGCAGCTTCTGGAACTCTTGCCGAAATAATATCCAATGACAGAAGTCATGTAAGAATGTGCACGGTCCAGCATTTCTGGCAGTTTCAGTTCCGGCTCGTCCACCTTTTCATGATAAGGCATCACCACACGGCTTTCGGGTACCGATCGCTTGCCGGCTTTGCTGATAGCTACGGCAGAAACTTCGTAAGTAGCAAAATAAGGAACCTTCAACATATATTCCTGTGTGACATCACGCTCTACTTGTATTATGATATGTCCCGGCGAGAAGTCGGTAGCACGAGACAAACTCGCTTCCACGTCCCTGTAAGAGAGTTCTACCATATCCACGTCGCGATTACTGGGATTGGTCCATTTCACCAGAAGTTCATTCTCGTTATTGGTAGCTTCTACCGCAAATGAACCTACCGGAGAAATATTGCCACTGATGGGGTCATTCAATTCAGACTTTGACTTATCATCATCACTGCAAGACGGAAAGATAAACAGAGTCAAAAAGTTCAATATCAACAGCTTGAATATTGCTTTCATTTTTCTTCGAATTTAAAAGTTATTTAAAAGGTACTTCAATGGGAGCTTCCCCAAATCTGCTCATAGGAAATTCTGTGGCATTCCAGCTATCATACTTCGAAATATGCATCAGCAACTCATGATCCGAATTGGTACTATCCTCAATATAAGATGTCGGAGCTCCAGCCGAGAAATCCCAGCGCCCTAATAACCCTTCGGGATTTTGTTCATGAAGCTCCCATGCATTAGCCTTAAGTTGTTCCTCTGTACGACAAACCGTCCAGATACGTGCTTCGAGTATAGCACCATCAAGAAAGCGTCTGTTGTCACTAGCTCTTCCGATTGATACTCTACCCCCGTCATTACCTGCACAAAGATCAATCTCAGAATAGTCCATATCGGTTTTTCGGCTATCGTCCCACTTTACTTGTTTACCATTAACATAAAGCTTGTATTTTTCATTGTAATCATCCTTACCTTTCGAACAATCTACAACTAAAGCAATATGAGACCATTTTCCGAGTTCAAAGGCTCCATGTCCAGTTCTCAGTTTTAGTTTATCATCTATACCTACCAACTCCATCTGTCTACCCTTATTATTTTCCCAATCACCACCGCGAAGAATAAAATAGCCTTCCTTACCCATAAAGGTCTGTAGCCAATTAGTTCCATCGATACGAGCAACTAGCTCCCAAGTCATTTTTTTAAGTTTAAAGCCGTTAGTTTCAACTTTCACAGCCTCTAGTCCCTCACCAGTCATCTCTGCAAAGTGAGTCCAAACTGCATACTCTTTTCCTAAATCCATATACCAACGCTTCTCAGGAGCGATCTTTACATGAATAGTCTGTGAAACTTGTCCTTTTGCATCAGTCAAAGTAAATGAAGTCTCTCCGGCCTTTCTTCCGGTCACCGTTACCACATTACCATAAACTTCCAAACGAATGATCTTTGCATCACCAGCATCAAGAACCTTATATTCTCCATTACCTGTAAGAATCTTCACTTGTTGTGATCCTTGATTAGAATTTATCAGAACGCCCTTTTCGTCAGCATCAGTCGTAATTTGCTTAGGAGCAATTACATTCAGATTCACAAAAGCTTCTTTTCCTTTTTGGTCAGTAATCTTAATCTCAGCATTACCTTGAGCAATGCCTTTCACCATAAATGATTCTGTGTCTTCAAGCGTAGATTGATCAACTTCAATACAATTTTTATCATCAATCACTTCAAGAGAATAACCTCCATTTCCTGTATAGATCTTGATGAGAGCTTCATCAGATCCTTCCACTTGAGAATAAAGCGTAAACAAAGTTTTATTCAACTTCAATTCAAATTCTGCCGCCGTATTAACTAGAATTTTAGTGCGTTGGAAATACTTATCGCTAACATAAACAACTCCTTGAGCATTATTATGCCCCTCAACAGCGGTTAGTTTCACCACATTTCCATCTATTTCTGCGACAACTACTTCTTCATTAGCCGAAGTCGCAACATATTCCCCATTACCTGACGTAATGTTTACAGTACGGGTATCTCCTTGCGCAATATTAATCTCATTTACATCAACCTGTAACTCTACAAGATTCCCAGGTCGCTCATTGTTTTTTTTATCATCATCATCACTACATGCAGAAATACTAAATAATGATACGATAACTATATACTTCACAATTTTCATATATACAAAATTTAGGGTTTAAACAAACAGTTAGAATAGCCACTGATATTTTCATTCCAGCAACCATGGCTTAATCTTCTACATCCACATCCGGATATTGATATTTCCATACGTTTTTAGTCATCGTAAAACTTCCTTGAAAATTCATTAGCACAGGCTCATTATTATAAGATGAGTCTTGATATTCATAAGAAAAATCAACAGTTGTAATTTCTATATAATATCTGTCATCACCATAATTCAATGTATATTTACGACTTATTTGAGATGAATAAGATTTAAACTTCAAACTTTCCACTGGAGAAGTTAACACAAAAGTACCTGTTTCGTCATCTTTGGTAATTTCGACAACATAATCTAGATAATTCGTTGTTTTTTCACGAGTCTTGTCGCCAACAAACATATAACATGTATTCTGATTGATAGCATAGATATTGGTGCTGGTTATATCCGTTGTAAAGCTTGTCCCTATTTGCTTTATGACACCTTTTCCTGTGTACTGACCAGAAAAATCATTTTTAAAAGCAATATGTGCCAATACTTTCGTGTACTTACTTCTCCCTATCGGCTCTCCTACTGAAGAATTTATTCTGAGAGGCAATACATAATCATTGTATAAACTACCAACTTCTTTTATTTTATCCAATGAAATCTTTATATATGCTGACGTGTTTAATTCACCACTTGGAATAGTCCATGAGCTTGCATCAAAAGTATAAGATTCCTCTGGTAATAGTTTTAAATAAAGTTCTTTCTGATTTTTATATTTCTCCCAATTATATCTTTCAAGTGTATCAGGATCTACATCTAAAGTCAAAGTTATATCCTTATCATTCAAAGATGTGCCGTTTATACCAAAGTAAACCGGTAATATAGCGGTATTGTCATCATCTACTTCGAGTTGATAATCTTTCCAGCCATTTTCTATTAAATATGTTCTTTTTTCAAACAATTCATCAGCCAATTGATCATTGCAAGAAGATACTCCCAAAACGACAACGAGTAAAAGGCTGTTTATTATATTTTTAATCATTACTTTTTTCATAACATGATACTGTTTTAATTACCAACCCGGGTTTTGTGTCAAATTTACATTGCGCTTTAATTCGTATGTCGGGAATGGGAATAAATACATACGCTGTTCAAAGACTTTATGTACTGAAGAGACTGGAGTTTCCTTGTAAAAGTCTGCAATATAAGTATCATCATCACTAATATTAATATTACAACCCTGCAATAATTGATTTTCTTCTGTCAAAGCATCCTTCCATCGGCGGAGATCAAAATAACGCATACTGTTTTCTCCTAACAATTCCACTTGCCGTTCTCTTTTCAGTTTTACACGAAAATCTGCTTGATTTTTATAAGTCTCATTCGTATAATCGGGAACTCCGGCACGCATACGAATACGCTTGATAGCATAACGCATCTCATCCTCATCACGCTTTATTTCTACATCTTCATTAGAGTAGGTCTTTAAATGATAAACTTCCCCCTCCGATAATTCATTTAATGCCTCCGCATAAATCAGCAATATTTCAGCATAACGAATAGTCATTTCGGTTTTTTCTATAACATAACCACCATCTGTTCTGGAATCTTCCGAATTATAAAACTTCTTCAAAGTCATCCCTGTAAGAGGACATTCTTCTTTAAAACCTTGTTTACCATCTTCAGTTCCACGATAATAAAAGATCTGTTGATTACGATATCGAGGTTCCGAAGCACTGGCTGCTTCCCATACCGAACCATTATATGCGATAGATGCATAAAAACGAGGTTCACGTTTATTGTACATAAGACTAACTTTAGCCGGTAGAAATGGATTATTTTCCGAATATGCTTCAGTTGTAAAACCTGTCGTCACATAATCACCCGTGTTTGCAGCTTCCGAAATCGTGCGTCCATCATTCATTGCGTATGCATTAACTTGCTTTTGTGTGACACATAAACGGTTATTTCCACTTATTGTTCTGGGTAAAGCTTGATACATCCAATCATTAATAGTCCCCGTTCCATCACTGGTTCTTGTAAAAATCAATTCCGGATTCTTGGAACCTTGAACTGAACCATCAAAATTTGACTTATACGAAAGTAACGGATCAATATTCGCCCAACCATCAGGATAATCTTTTGTAGAATATTCGGGATGCACCGGCGGACGATACATATCCAATGTCCCAATTTTAGGAGCTATGGTGTAAAGCTCGTACAAACCTGAGGTTTTAGCCAGTTCTATTACATCTTTGGCAGCAGCTGCTGCTTTTGCCCATTTAGATTCATCATACGTTTGAGAAATCAACTGGTTTCCTTTATTATCTACTACGTTGAAGAAATCGAGATTTCCATTATATAAAGGACTTGCAGCATAAAGTAATACACGTGCACGAAGTCCTAAAGCCGCACCTCGTGTAGGACGCCCCAAATTGTTGACAGTTCTTCTCATGGGTAACAAGCGGGCTGTCTCGGCAAGTTCCGTATCAATAAAACTAACTATCTCATCAAAATGAGCACGTGGCAAAGACAATTCTTCATACGAAAGGTCAGCATCTAGTCCCTCAAGCGGAATAAGAGGTACCGGTCCAAAAACACGTATCAAAGCCCAATAACAATAAGCACGTAAAAAGCGGGCTTGTCCTTTCATATCAGCTATTTCATCCATAGTTAGTTCCGGACAACGGTCTACATTATCCAAGAAAGTAGATGCCTTACGAATACCTTCATAATATTTCCATAAACGAGACTCACCAGCATTTTCATCACCCTTTGGTTTATCAGCACTATAACTTCCTTCCACATATTCTTTCATATCAGGATGGTAAAGATCATCACTTGCCCAGCGAAACGGTTCCTTGTATTCACCTAGCTTATTCATTACACTATAAGCACTGGATAACCATCCGTCAACATAAATACGTTTGGAAAAGGCTGAATCCAATGATACCTGATCGTAGAAATATTTATCCACATTAATATAATCGGTACATGCCGAAAAAGATAACGCACTTATGGATAACAATATATAATATACTAGTTTTTTCATGATCTGTTTTTTCAAAAGATTAAAAGCTTATTTGAAGATAACATGAGAATGTTTTATTTATCGGATAGTTAGATCCGTCCTCTCTAGTCCCTTCCGGATCCCACATTTTAAAAGGAGCCCATGTCAACAAATTTTGTCCAACAAAGCCTAGACGTAAGTTACTTACAAAAAATTTACGCGTCCAAGTTTGTGGAAAATCATAGCTGACTTCAACATTCCGTAATCGCAAATATTTTCTTTCATACAACCAAAATGTTGATTTTCTATTATTATTATCATTATTGCCATATGTCAAAAGCGGCCAATCCGCATTTGGATTTTCAGTAGCAGTCGTGCCTGATATTTCTTTGGGTATCCAACGATTACCATCGACCATTGCCTGTAAAATATTACCATAACGTTCACTACGGAAAGCATGAGGCCCATTACCGCCAATAAAGAAATCACATTTACCTGTTCCTTGGAAAAGTACACTCAAATTCCAATTTCTCCAATTAGCACTTAAACCGACACCATACTGTAATCCCGGAACTTCCCGATATCCTAAAGGCACAATATCATCATCATTAATAACTCCATCACCATTTACATCTTTGTATTTAATATCACCGGGAAGGATAGGTCTGTTACTTGTCTGTTTCGGACTACGGTCTATTTCATCTTGATCTTTAAATAATCCTAAAGCAATCAATCCACGCGATTGATTTAACTGAAAGCCTTTATCCATTTTATACCATAACTCATTGGCTGCTTCATCCTTATCTATGATATCAGTAGTCTGATAAGTAAAGTTGGCACGAAGTTGAAGATTCACCTGACCAATAGATTGAGTAAATCCTATATTTCCTTCCCATCCATAAGACTTCATCTTTCCGACATTGGCCATTGGAGTCTGATCAGCAAGCCCGGTAGTCAATGGCATATGTTTACGCTGCATAAAGATGTCATCACGTTTATCCAAAAACCAATCTAAAGCACCACTAATTTTCCCATTAAAAAAAGAAAAGTCAACACCTACATCATATTTCTTAGCTATCTCCCAAGTCAAATTAGGAGTCCCCAAAGTTTTAATACGGTAGGCTTGCACTCTATTTGTTCCAAATTCCCCAAATGAATATGATCCTCCATCATCAGTATCTATAAGAGACACATAAGGGAATCGACGACCATCCAATACATCATTACCTACCTCACCATAAGAAGCTCTGATCTTAAATTGATCTATCCATGGCAATGCTTTTTTCATAAAAGCCTCTTCAGAAATTACATAACCGGCAGAAACAGCAGGAAAGAAACCAAATTGTTTTCCATGTTCAAAATTCTCTGAACCAGTACATCCCCAGTTAAATTCAGCAAGGTATTTATCTTTATAAGCATAAGTAAAACGACCGGAATAAGCCAAATTACGACGAGGAATAGAACCAATCAAATCACTGGAGTCGAAATTAACATCCGTCTTTTCCTCTTGGTATACCATGCCAAAAACACCGACACGATGTGCATGAGCAAATAAACGGTTATAATCTAATGACGCCTGAAAATAGTATCGTTTATCACCCCTAACTTCCTTATTTTGATTCATCGGACTTCTATTGACCACTCTTTTCAAAATCAATTTACCATTTTCATCTCTATATTTTTGGGCTTCCCATACTTCCTCTTTTTTCTCCCGTTTTATTATATTCTCATTATAAGTATCAAAAGCAAATACTCCTTCAAACTTCAAACCGGGCGTAATAAACTTAAGATCCTGCTCTAACTTTACACTAGTTTCCACCTTACTCTCCCATTTCGTATGATATCCTCTTTGTGTCATATGATATTCAGGAGTATCTTGCCCATCCACTCTCGGCCATTGTCCTGTAGACCATTTACGAGGAGTAGATAAAGGAGTAAATTTGGCAAAATCCTCCCATATGTCACCAGTACTTCTAGTAGGCGTAGTCCTATTCACCAACCATCCACCTACACTAACTTTCAGTACTGTTGTCTTAGTTATGTTCATGTCTACGTTAGCACGATAATTATATCGTTCATAAGTCGTATTGGTATTGTACTTATTTTCAGAGCTAAACGTTTTGTAACGTCCTTGTTCACTGGTATATTGTCCAGAGACATAATAACGTACATTATCACTACCACCTGAAAAACTAATATTAGCATAATAGCGAGGTGCACCACTCTTCAACATTAAATCCCTCCAATCAATATTAGGATATAAATCAGTATCTAAACCTGATCTAATTATCTCCAATTCTTCAGGAGTATAAATCGGGGAATCATAGCGTCCTAACCGAGCCTCATTGGCTAAACGCGCCCAATCATAACCACTTGCATACTCTGGCACTTTTACAGGAGTATTCCAGTCAAATCCTGCTTTTACATTAATTTTCACCTTACCTTTTTCCCCACGCTTGGTGGTAATTAAGATAACTCCATTTGCACCGCGCTGACCATATATTGCAGTTGCTGATGCATCTTTCAGTACTGAGAACGATTCAATGTCTTGCGGCAAAATCTCATCAAAATTTCGTTCTACTCCGTCGATAAGAACTAAGGCTCCTGATTTTGCACCAAAGGTACTAATACCTCGAATCCAGAATTCAGATGTATTTTCACCCGGTTCACCACTACGCTGCATGGCTATAATACCGGGAACCACACCAGCCAATGAATTAGAAAGACTACTACTTCCTACAGCATTCAACTGTTTTACATCAACATTGGTTATTGCCCCAGTCAGAGTTTTCTTTTGTTGAAGTCCACTGGCTGTAATTACCACTTCATCAATTTTGCCAACATCTTCCAATAACTTTATAGTTACATTATTGGGATCATTCATTTTCAGAACAGGCAGCTCATATGGCTGATAACCAACAAAAGTCACTACCAATACATCATAAGGTCCCACTTTCAAAGAAAACTTACCTTCAGTATTTGTGATTACTCCCACACCTGCCTGGTTTTTAGCAACGACTGACGCACCAATTATCGGCCCTAAATCATCTTCCACTACACCTTTGACTATAATTTCCTTTTTTGTTTCTTGTCCCCATATATTGCTTGGAACAAGTAATATCAACATCAAAAGTAATATGAAATATTTCTGTGTATTTTTCATGAATATATCTTTTTATACATTATTATTCCACTGTTACACGACGAATAAGATGGTTATCTCTATCGGCTACATATAGTGAATTATCTAAATAAACTGTCACACATTCAGGCTTATTAAATCTAGCCTTCTCTGGAAGACCATCCGTAAATCCTGCTTGACCAGGTAATCCAGCATACAAAGACACCTCACCTGTTGGAGTAATTTTACGAATAGTATGTCGTCCATATTCAGGGACAAACATATTCCCATCCTGATCAAAAGCAGGTTGTCTCGGATTATCGAAACGAGCAGTCACCCCACTACCATTGACATAACCGGATTCATCCCAGCCACCTGCGAATAGTTCAGGCTCACCAAAAGTATGAGTCAATGCATTATAAGGAACTTTATAGATACAATGTCTGTTACAAACTACCACGAATAAAGCCGTACCTTCGGGATTAAAAACCATACGAGTATCTATTTTATCTGCTCTGTTTATTTGGAATAATGGTTCATAATCCTCATAATCGGGACCATTAAAGCGATAAATATATCCACCAGATTTATTACAAAAGAAAATTTCACCAGTCTGTGGATGCACAGCTAAACCTTGCGTTTCTGCTTTTTCAAACTTACATAGCCCTTTCACATCCATAAAACCACCTTCACGTGTTACATATAGTATGTTAAAACTAGTTTTTATATCACTTCCGTAGGACATATTAGAAATATAAAGAGTGTCCTGCTTGGGATTAAACGCAAGACAGGTAGGACTTTGGAATGGACCACTCGAATTTTGCACCAAAGTTTCCACCCAGCCTTCCTGAGCACGGCGCAAAGCACCATTTTTATTTTGTCCACGCCCCTCATCAATAAAAAACAAGGCACCATCTTTATCCGCCAAAGCAAACCAAGGACGTTGTAGTTTACATTCAGCATATGGTCCGTCATCACGCCCACTTTGCCCTTGTCTACCCATCAAAGTTGTTACATTACGTTTAAACTGATAAATAAATTTTGTTTGGGAAGCATATTCTTCGACATTATCATCTTTGCCCACAAATAAACGAACATAACCAGTATCAGCACGCGCAGGAACAATAGCGTAAATTACATCATCCGCTACTCCTACAATAGCAGCACGCTTATTATTAACAGTCACTTTCAGATAGGCAGTATCCGTACCAAAATTCTGTCCACGAATAATTAATTGAGTCTTTACGCCACCACTATCAGGAGAGAAACTCTCAAAAACAGTTGGTGCATTCAAATTGGGAGGAAAAGTCTGACTTTGGCGTATCGGAGCCAAGTCATTATTGCATCCCCCAAAAACGGACGTTCCAATTAATAAAGATAGTCCGATTTCAAGCTTTCGCTTCATAAATAAATTAGATTTCATAAGATATTAAATTTAATTCAAATAAAATAAAAAGTAAAAAGGGATCATTACATACTTAAAAAACAGGTGGAGGATCGTGTTGTTGATTCATAGTTTCATGAGATATTTAGTTAAACATATTATATTATTCTGACCTTTTTAATGCACCAGCAAAATTAATGTGTTTGCCAAGATTTTTAGTTTTCCTTCTTTGTGTTTTATATTATACGGCAGGGATATTTACTATTTTGGCATGATTTAATAGTATTCCAGTTCTCCTTAAAGGTTAAATTCCCCGCTATTAAAATCAAGATAAAAATCAAGAAAACAATAACTGGAGAACGAACTTCCTTTTTTACTTCTTTGGCATAGACATTTACTCATATATAAACTAAATGCGACACTATCATATCTTTCTATTTCATAAATTAAAACTGCTACTGGTAGGGATAAAGAGAAAAATCCTCCAATTACTCAGTATTATTTTTTTCGAATGAAAATTCGAAAAAATTCTAATTGTTGCCATACCACTCCAATAATTATTGTACTTCTTCCAAGTGTTTGGTCCGGAATTCTTTTGGCGTGCATCCGTACTTTTCACGGAATACTTTAAAGAAAGTGACCTTATTAGAGAATCCGGCTTCGAATACAATTTCATCAATCGTCTTTTTCGTTTTCAGCAGCAAATCTTTCGCTACATGCAAACGACACTCCTTAATCATAATCGTAGGGCTTTCTTCCCCCATCTCCTCCATTTTCCGGTAGAGGCTGCGAACGCTGATAGCCAAATGATCGGCTATGAAACGGGGAGTCAGTTCCTTCTCCTGAATATGGTCATTGATAATCTTCAGAACAGATTGCTGGAACTTTTTCGATTCCTTATGTGTCAGTTTACCATCTGTCTTTTCAAAAGAGCTGATTGCTGAACTGAAATAATCCTTCAGTACTTCCTTGCGTTCCAACATCTGACAAACAGAGATACGGAGATATTCCGCATTAAACGGTTTGGTGATATACATCTCGGCTCCTGCAGAAAGTGCAGCCATCTGCTGTTCCATTTCATGCCGGCCGGAAACCATAATAATAGGTATATGTGACGTTTCCTTCACCGACTTAATCCGTTTCGTCAATTCGATACCGCCAATTCCCGGCATCATGATATCGCAAATGATCACATTCGGATAAACTTCATTCAATACCTGCTCCACCCGTTCCGGCTCCTGCAGGGTGACCACATTAAAATCGTTAGAGAAGATTTCCCCGATGAACCACAACATTTCCAGTTCATCATCAATCACCAGCAATGTAGGCCGCATCTTGTCAAATTCATAGTGAGGAAGTTTCAGCACCAGTTGCGACTCTATTTTTGGAATGTATTCCGAAGTGATTCGTTTAGAAGACGATACGCCGGTAGTCACTTCCAGCGGAGGCAATGACAAAGTAAACAATACCCAGTCGTCAGGCGTATTTTCCACTTTCAGCGTACCATTCAGCAATTTCGCCATATTGTAGGAAATGGCAAGTCCCAGCCCATTACGGGAGAAGTTCTTTTCATCCTGATTTTCAAAGCTATCCAGGATAGCATAACGGTTGAAAACATATTGAAAGTCTTCTTCTTTAATCGTACTTCCCTCATTAGCAACCCGGAGAACCAGCAGGTTTTCATCGTTGGTATCCACTTCTATTTTGATACTTTTCCCATCCGGAGTATACTTGAAGGCATTGGATATCAGATTGATAATAATAGTATTCAGAAAACCTTTGTCTGAGTTCCAGGAAACTTGCTCGGGTATCTTGCTCAGGAACGTGATATTCCGGGATTTAGCCATATCGACAAAGGTTTTTGCCGTATTTTTCATTAAGGAAGATACATTCAGGGCTTCGATCCTCACTTCCCGGTTTCCGGTTTCGATACGGCGGAATTCGATCAGTTCGTGAATCAGGTTATTCAAACGTTCCGCGTTCGTCTGAATCATCTGAACATAATCGACTACGAATTTACTGAGTCCTTTTGATGAAAGGATACGTCCGCAAGGACCGTAGATAAGAGTCAACGGGGTACAGAACTCGTGAGCTATATTAGTGAAGAAACGAAGTTTCGACTCAAATACATTCTTTTGATGGCGTTTCTCTATTTCATTCAGCAGTTCCTGCTTTTTCCGTTTGGTGCGGAGAATGAATGAACGTACCAGCATGGCGGCTATCATAAGCAGACATAAAGAATAAATGAGATATGCCCACCAAGAGGCATACCACGGATCGCCGATCCGTATTAACAAAGAATAGACTTCACTTTCTTTATCGAATACACTATTGTAGTACTTCACCAATAACGTATATTCGCCGGGAGCCATATTCGTGAAAGAGACAGAACTTTCTTTACCATTATTAATCCACTGGTCACTCAATCCTTTCAGTTTATAAGAATAGGTGCAGTTATTTCCGTACAGATAATCGACAGAGGTGAATGAAACGGCAAAGAAGTTCTGGTCGTATTTCAAATTCAGTACTTCATTCTCCTTTTTACGGGTGATAAACTCTCCAAGGTTGTATTGTTCTCCAAAGATAGAGAGTTTGTCAAAGTAGATGGGAGGCATATAAAGCTGTTCGGGACGTCCGTCTGCCTGAATAGCTACAAAGCCGTTGATTCCTCCAAAAAACAGTATACCCGTTTGCGGGTCTCTGTAGGAAGCTCCGTCACTAAATTCGACGACTTTAAGCCCGTCGCCAAAGCCGTAAGAGCGGAATACATTTCTTTTGGTATCAAAATTAATCAATCCCTGATTCGTACTCAGCCAGAAGTTATCGGACGAATGCCTCAGAATGGCATGGATAGTACTGTTCAGAAAACCGTCTTTCGCATTAAACAGTTGATAAGAGTTTTCTGAGGCATACTTGATGACTCCATAAGTAGTACCGATCAAATAATTGTCCGCATCATCTTTTATAATAGGTACTACCTTGTTCAAGTTCATATTCTCATACTTATGAGTGGTCAGCGGTTCCAATCCGTTGATCGTTTCATTGAAGCGGTATACCCCGTATCCCATATTGCCGAACAACAGGTTCAGACTGTCCCCCTTGCAGATCGTAAAGAAGTAATTAGAGCCGAACTCTCCGCCATTGACCACATATCGTTGTAACTTTTCAAGAACCGGATGATCCGGTGTACCTCCGATACGCGCTCTGACTACTCCCATCCCCACACTGGCCAGCCACAATTCCGAGTCCTCCGTTTCATAAATATCATGTATGTATTTGAATTCCTCATTATCAATCCACAGAGGAAGTTTCTTGATACGGCGTTCACGATACGAATAAAAGTTCAGTCCTTCTTCATCACCGATCCATAGCAAGTTACGGTTACTTTCTCTGATACAGTAGACCGCATTACTGCCTAAACCGCTGTTCGATGTTGTCAGTATCTCCGAGCGGCAGTCCGAGATATTCTTTTGTACCTCATAATCAAAAATTTTAAGTATTCCATTCCCTTTGGTACCGATCCAAAAAGTACGCTCCTTGTCAAGCAGCAAAGCACGCACGGGCCGTTCTATCTTTTCGGTATAGTTATTCAGTACCACCGATTTTATAGAATAAAGAGGATTTGAGTAAAGATAAACGCCCTGCCCATCCGTACCAATCCAGACAACATCCTGAAAGCGGTCTTTTATCAGGCTGAATGTTCCGCTATTTATAGGTAAGGTCTGAATCTGATATTCACCGCTGCCCTTTTGTTTTTCCAACGTCAGAACACCGTCCATCATTAAGCCGACAAAAAAGCTATCATGATATTTAACAATGGAGGAAATCTTGTCATGCGCCTGTATGTTCGCTCCCAGGTTAGCTATAAATTCATTCTTTTTACTCTCAATATGAAAGGCATAGAGATTGTATTCTTTATCCACGTAGTAAACGGCGGCGTCATCGTAAAAGCTACAAATCAATGGCGTGTGATGATCCAAACCGCTTTTCTGCGATACTAAAGTGATATTCTCCGTCAGAGGGTCCTGTTGCAGGTCATAACACCGGTTATACCCTTTCATCATCACCCACATACGGTTATTTTTATCAAAGAAGAAAGTAATGACATCCGATATCGGGATACCGGTCACATTGATTTTCTTAAAGATGCCTTCCTTCTTATGAAAATAATAGATGCAGTTGGTGTCTTTAATGATAAACAAGGTGCCATGATTATCCTTATTCATCAAGAAGAGTTTCTGAAACTCATTAAAGCGTGTAATGGAGTTCGTTTTACGGTCCAGACGAATCAGGCTATAATAGGTCTGGAACCAATAAGTATCGTTGCCGGTATAGATAATATTATCAATTTGATTGCCGGATAAGTAATCCTCCTTGTCACGGGTCTTAAACTCTTCGATCTCCTGACCGTCATAGATATTGAGTCCGTCACAAGTGCCGATCCACATCAGTCCTTTGTCGTCCTGGCACAGAGAAGTAATAGAGCTGTTGGACATATATTCTTTGTCGGCAACCTGCTTCAAATTATAGGCGCCGGCTGTATTCATCAGCAGATTAAGACAGTAGAAGAAAAGTAAAATACAATGTTTTTTCATGGCATAGAATCCTTAGATTTGCAATATGACAAAGGTAAACAAAAAAACTTTCCAGCACTTTTTTGGCGCAGAATATATGTAAGAATGCGTGCCAGTTTGGTTAATTATAGCGCCACAGGGCGATTTAGTATTTCGACTTCCGGTAGCGGCATTCCTTTTCTCTCTATTTTCGTCACAGAAACTAATTTTATTCATAAATTCATTTGTTCATGAAAACACATTTTTCATTTAAACACCTGTTATTTATTGGAGGTGCGGTGTTGTACAGCATGCAAATTTCTGCCGTCAAGAATCCGGTAGACTATGTCAGCACGCTGGTAGGAACGCAGTCCAAGTTTGAGTTATCGACCGGAAATACCTATCCGGCTACGGCACTGCCGTGGGGAATGAACTTCTGGACACCGCAAACCGGTAAAATGGGCGACGGTTGGGCATATACCTACAATGCCGACAAAATCCGGGGCTTCAAACAAACACATCAACCCAGCCCGTGGATGAACGACTACGGTCAGTTCTCCATCATGCCGATCACAGGCGGACTGGTATTCGACCAGGACCAACGCGCCAGCTGGTTCTCGCACAAAGCGGAGATTGCCAAACCTTATTATTATAAGGTGTATCTCGCAGACCACGACGTTACCACGGAACTCGTTCCGACGGAGCGTGCCGTTATGTTCCGTTTCACGTATCCGGAAACCAAGAACGCTTATGTCGTTATCGACGCATTCGACAAAGGCTCTTATGTAAAGGTGATTCCGGAAGAAAACAAGATCATCGGTTATTCTACCAAGAACAGCGGCGGAGTGCCGGAGAACTTCAAGAATTACTTTGTCATCCAGTTCGACAAACCGTTTACCTTTACTTCCGGCGTGAAAGAGAACAACATTCTCCCGAACGAAACAGAAGTTCAGGGCAACCATACCGGAGCGATCATCGGATTCGCTACCCAGAAAGGGGAGATCGTTCACGCACGTGTCGCTTCTTCTTTTATCAGTTATGAGCAGGCGGAACTGAATCTCAAAGAACTGGGCAAGGATAGTTTCGACCAGCTGGTCACTAAAGGAAAAGACATCTGGAACCGTGAAATGAGCAAAGTAGATGTGGAAGACGATAATATCGACAATCTGCGCACTTTCTATTCCTGCCTCTATCGTTCGATGCTGTTCCCACGCAGTTTTTATGAAATAGACGCCAAAGGACAGGTCGTACACTACAGCCCTTACAACGGAAAAGTGCTGCCGGGGTATATGTTTACGGATACCGGCTTCTGGGATACGTTCCGCTGTCTGTTCCCATTCCTGAACCTGATGTATCCGTCCATGAATCAGAAGATGCAGGAAGGACTGGTCAATGCGTACCTTGAAAGCGGATTCCTTCCGGAATGGGCAAGTCCCGGACACCGTGACTGTATGGTCGGCAACAACTCTGCTTCCGTAGTAGCCGACGCTTATATCAAAGGACTGCGCGGATATGACATCGAAACACTTTGGGAAGCATTGAAACATGACGCAAACGCCCATCTCCGCGGCACAGCTTCGGGCCGCCTTGCATACGACGCCTACAACAAACTGGGTTATGTCCCCAACAATATCGGTATAGGACAGAATGTTGCACGCACGCTGGAATATGCGTACAACGACTGGACCATCTACACGCTAGGCAAGAAACTGGGCAAACCGGCAAGCGAAATCGACATCTTCAAACAACGTGCACTGAACTACAAGAACGTCTACCACCCGAAACGCAAACTGATGGTGGGCAAAGACGACAAAGGTGTGTTCAACCCCAAATTTGATGCAGTAGACTGGAGCGGCGAGTTCTGCGAAGGCAACAGCTGGCACTGGAGTTTCTGCGTATTCCATGATCCGCAAGGGCTGATAGACCTAATGGGAGGCAAGAAAGAGTTCAACAACATGATGGATTCCGTCTTTATCATTCCGGGCAAACTGGGCATGGAAAGCCGGGGCATGATCCATGAAATGCGTGAAATGCAGGTAATGAATATGGGACAGTACGCTCACGGCAACCAGCCTATCCAGCACATGGTTTATCTTTACAACTATTCGGGAGAACCTTGGAAAGCCCAGCACTGGGTTCGTGAAATCATGGACAAGCTCTACACAGCAGGCCCCGACGGATATTGCGGTGACGAAGACAACGGTCAGACTTCTGCCTGGTATGTCTTTTCGGCTTTAGGATTCTACCCCGTTTGTCCGGGAACAGATCAGTACATTCTGGGAACTCCCCTTTTCAAATCAGCCAAGCTGCATCTAGAAAATGGAAAAACCGTCACAATAAAAGCGAACAACAATAACACCGACAACCGTTATGTGAAGGATATGAAGGTAAATGGTAAGGTATTCACCCGCAATTATCTGACGCACGACCAATTACTGAAGGGAGCGAATATCCAGTATCAGATGAGTCCTACGCCGAACAAACAGCGGGGAACGACTGAAAAAGATATTCCGTATTCCCTTTCATTTGAATAAAATGTCGTACTTTTGAATGCTTTAATGAATGATCTAATCCAAACAAACTAAAGAAAACATGAAACTAAGAAACCTTTTATTTATCGTTCTTGCAGCGATAGTCTTCTGCAACTGCCAGAGCTATCAGCCTACTTCGCTCACCGTTGCCTCCTACAACCTGAGAAATGCCAATGGTTCCGACTCCGCCCGTGGAGACGGCTGGGGACAGCGTTATCCGGTGATTGCCCAGATCGTGCAATACCACGATTTCGATATTTTCGGCACACAGGAATGCTTCCTTCACCAACTGAAAGACATGAAAGAAGCCCTTCCCGGCTATGACTATATCGGTGTAGGGCGCGACGACGGTAAAGACAAAGGCGAACACTCCGCTATCTTCTACCGTACCGACAAATTCGACATCGTAGAGAAAGGAGATTTCTGGCTGTCGGAAACTCCGGACGTGCCGAGCAAAGGCTGGGATGCCGTATTGCCTCGTATTTGCAGCTGGGGTCATTTCAAATGCAAAGATACCGGTTTCGAGTTTCTGTTCTTCAATCTCCACATGGACCACATCGGCAAGAAAGCCCGTGTGGAGAGCGCTTTCCTCGTACAGGAAAAGATGAAAGAGCTGGGAAGAGGCAAAAATCTACCGGCTATCCTGACGGGAGACTTCAACGTCGACCAGACCCACCAGTCCTACGACGCATTTGTCAGCAAAGGCGTCCTCTGCGATTCTTACGAGAAGTGCGACTACCGATATGCGCTCAACGGTACTTTCAACAACTTCGATCCGAACAGTTTTACCGAAAGCCGCATCGACCATATCTTCGTTTCACCTTCTTTCCACGTCAAGAGATACGGTGTGCTGACGGATACCTATCGGAGTGTACGGGAAAACAGTAAAAAGGAGGACGTGAGAGATTGTCCGGAAGAGATCACGATTAAGGCTTATGAAGCACGTACGCCATCCGACCATTTCCCTGTGAAAGTGGAATTGGTGTTTGACCAACGTCAGCAAAAATAACCCCGAATACTTCATTAAATAATCTGATACCCATATGAGAAATATATGTTTTGTAGCCTGTATGTTGTTTTGCCTCGCTTCCGCTTACGGAAAGACGGTGAAAAATCATCCTTTCGTGTCCATTGCCGACTCTATCCTCGACAATGTTCTGAATTTATATCAGACGGAAGACGGGCTGCTTACCGAAACATATCCCGTGAATCCCGACCAGAAAATCACTTATCTGGCAGGCGGAGCACAGCAGAACGGAACCTTGAAGGCCTCCTTTCTGTGGCCCTACTCAGGGATGATGTCCGGTTGCGTAGCCATGTACCAGGCCACCGGAGACAAGAAGTACAAGACGATACTGGAAAAGCGCATCCTGCCGGGTCTGGAACAGTACTGGGACGGAGAACGCCTTCCGGCATGCTATCAGTCGTACCCTGTCAAATACGGTCAGCATGGACGCTACTACGATGACAACATCTGGATCGCACTGGATTATTGCGACTACTACCGCCTCACAAAGAAGGCCGACTATCTGAAAAAGGCCATTGCCCTGTACGAATACATCTACAGCGGCTGGAGTGACGAACTGGGCGGAGGAATCTTCTGGTGCGAACAGCAGAAAGAAGCGAAGCACACCTGCTCCAATGCCCCGTCAACAGTACTCGGCGTCAAGCTATACCGTCTGACGAAGGACAAAAAGTATCTGGACAAGGCCAAGGAAACTTACGCATGGACCAGAAAACACTTGTGTGATCCCGACGACTTCCTTTACTGGGACAATATCAACCTGAAAGGGAAAGTCTCGAAAGACAAGTACGCCTACAACAGTGGACAAATGATTCAGGCAGGCGTATTGCTGTACGAAGAGACAGGAGACAAGGATTACTTGCGCGATGCCCAGAAGACAGCCGCGGGAACCGATGCCTTTTTCCGTTCGAAAGCAGATAAGAAAGACCCGTCAGTCAAGGTACACAAGGATATGTCGTGGTTTAACGTGATTCTGTTCAGAGGCTTCAAGGCGCTGGAGAAGATTGACCACAACCCGACTTATGTCCGTGCGATGGCAGAGAACGCGCTCCACGCATGGAGAAACTATCGGGATGCCAACGGATTACTGGGCAGAGACTGGTCGGGACATAACGAGGAACCTTATAAATGGCTGCTCGATAATGCCTGCCTGATCGAGCTGTTCGCTGAAATCGAGAAATAAAACATTGATTATTAACCCTTACATGAATTTAAAAAAACAATTACCATGAATATAACCAAAACACTTTGCCTCTGCGCAGCACTTTCGGGCGCTGCCGGCGTGCAAGCAATGGAAAACCGCGAATTTGTGACCCAGCAAGACAATACCCGGGTCAATAATTACCAGACCAACCGCCCCGAAACCTCCAAGCGCTTATTCGTATCGCAGGAAGTAGAACGGCAGATTGACCACATCAAGCAACTACTGACCAATGCGAAACTGGCATGGATGTTCGAGAACTGTTTCCCGAACACACTGGACACCACCGTCCACTTCGACGGAAAAGAGGACACTTTTGTATACACCGGAGACATCCACGCCATGTGGCTCCGCGACTCCGGTGCACAGGTATGGCCATATGTGCAGCTTGCCAATAAAGACCCCGAACTGAAAAAGATGCTGGCAGGAGTCATCAACCGCCAGTTTAAATGTATCAATATCGACCCGTACGCCAACGCCTTCAACATGAACTCCGAAGGAGGCGAATGGATGAGCGACCTGACGGACATGAAACCGGAACTTCACGAACGCAAATGGGAAATCGACTCTCTCTGCTACCCGATCCGCCTGGCATACCATTACTGGAAAACAACGGGCGATGCCAGCGTATTCTCCGACGAATGGTTGCAGGCCATTGCAAATGTGCTGAAGACTTTCAAGGAACAGCAGCGTAAGGACGACGCGAAAGGTCCGTACAGATTCCAGCGTAAGACCGAACGCGCACTCGACACCATGACCAATGATGGCTGGGGCAATCCGGTGAAACCTGTCGGACTGATTGCTTCCGCTTTCCGCCCTTCGGATGACGCTACGACTTTCCAGTTCCTCGTTCCTTCCAACTTCTTCGCCGTCACTTCCTTGCGCAAAGCTGCCGAAATTCTGAACACCGTGAACAAGAAACCGGCGCTGGCCAAAGAATGTACCGCACTGGCGGATGAAGTAGAAAAAGCATTAAAGAAATATGCTGTCTGCAACCATCCGAAATACGGTAAGATTTATGCTTTCGAGGTAGACGGCTTCGGCAATCAGCTGCTGATGGACGATGCCAACGTGCCGAGCCTCATCGCTTTGCCTTATCTGGGCGACGTCAAAGTGACTGATCCGATTTATCAGAATACCCGCAAGTTTGTATGGAGCGAAGACAATCCTTACTTCTTCAAAGGCAGTGCCGGGGAAGGTATCGGAGGTCCGCATATCGGATATGACATGATATGGCCCATGAGTATCATGATGAAAGCCTTCACCAGCCAGAATGACGCAGAAATCAAAACTTGCATCAAAATGCTGATGGATACGGATGCAGGTACCGGCTTCATGCACGAATCATTCAACAAAAACGACCCGAAAAACTTTACCCGTGCATGGTTTGCATGGCAGAATACGTTGTTCGGAGAGCTGATCCTCAAACTGGTCAATGAAGGCAAAGTGGACTTATTGAACAGCATTCAGTAGTCTCTACTCCATCTTACTTATAAGATAACTGCTTCATACGGTGAAACCGATAGTTCCATGCTTTGGAACCAATCGTTTCACTGTATGAAACAAGAGTTTCCATGCCTTTGAAACTAAAGTTTCAAGCCGCTGGAACTAAAGTTTCTCACTGATGAAACCATAGTTTCTCACCGCTGAAACTTTAGTTTCTCGCCGATGAAACTTTGGTATCAAGGCGCAGAAACCGACCTTCTTCGCCGTAAGCGTCTCCGCGATGCCACAGTGACAGCAAAACTACTGTCACTCTGCTATCACACCTTGCCGTCACCTCATAACAATCACATAATCATTCATTTGCCCCCATTTATGTGACAGATGACAGCAAATCTTTATTTTTTAATTTATATGTAGAGAGTATATACTCCCCCAATAATAATTATATAATATGAAATCAACCTTTTTATTTCTGGTTACTACAACCATGATGACTTGTACCGCCTTGGGACAACCTTCCAACGACAAAAAGAACGTATTACCCGATTGGGCATTCGGAGGCTTCGAACGACCACAGGGAGCTAATCCGGTGATATCTCCTATAGAGAACACGAAATTCTATTGTCCGATGACACAGGATTACGTTGCATGGGAATCCAATGACACTTTCAATCCGGCAGCTACCCTGCATGACGGCAAGATTGTCGTGCTGTATCGGGCAGAAGATAAATCCGGTGTCGGTATCGGTCACCGTACCTCACGTCTCGGATACGCCACTTCGAGTGACGGCATTCACTTCAAGCGGGAAAAGACTCCGGTATTTTATCCGGATAACGATACTCAAAAGGAACTGGAATGGCCGGGCGGATGCGAAGACCCGCGTATCGCCGTCACAGCAGAAGGACTGTATGTGATGACCTATACGCAATGGAACCGCCACATTCCGCGTCTGGCAATAGCCACTTCCCGCAATCTAAAAGACTGGACAAAGCACGGTCCCGCTTTTGCCAAAGCGTATGACGGCAAGTTCTTCAATTTAGGATGCAAGTCCGGCTCCATTCTGACCGAAGTTGTCAATGGGAAACAGGTGATCAAGAAAATCGACGGAAAATACTTCATGTATTGGGGAGAGGAACATGTGTTTGCCGCCACTTCCGAAGATTTAGTCAACTGGACTCCATACGTAAATACGGACGGCTCGCTGAGAAAACTGTTTTCACCCCGTGACGGACACTTCGACAGCCAGCTGACGGAATGCGGTCCTCCAGCTATTTATACTCCAAAGGGAATCGTACTTCTGTATAATGGTAAAAACAGTGCAAGCAGAGGCGACAAACGCTATACCGCCAATGTTTACGCTGCCGGACAAGCCCTCTTCGACGCCAATGACCCGACCCGTTTCATCACCCGTCTCGACGAACCGTTCTTCCGCCCGATGGATAGTTTCGAAAAGAGCGGGCAGTATGTAGACGGAACGGTGTTCATCGAAGGGATGGTTTATTATAAGGATAAATGGTATCTGTATTATGGTTGCGCAGATTCCAAGGTGGGTATGGCTATCTACAATCCGAAGAAACCTGCTGCCGCAGATCCGCTGCCCTAAACAAACTGTTTCTTTCTACCCGACATAAATAAAACTGCAAGGATTACACAATTCTGAATGAACAGAGGTTGTGCTGATCCTTGCAGTTCTTATATTTATCAAGATTGATGCACAAAAAACATATTTCACTGCCAAAAAAGTAAACATTTGCGCCAACCATGCGAATTAGCCCTATCTGAAGGACCTTTTCCTCCACATTATTACTAATTTTATCACTATAGAAATAACACACAACAAATCAATAGTTATGAAAATAGTACAAACCTTTTGGCATGGAAATAATTCATTGTTAGACAATAGTTTTGGATGGATGAATCCACAATACCATTTAATGTCATGGGCATTAAGTTGTCTTTCTTTAAAAGACAACTATCAAAATATCGTTTTATATACCGATTCCCATGGATATGAAATCTTTGCCGAACAATTGAAACTACCGTATACAGATATCATCATTCAATACGACAATCTAACTTGCCCTGAACCTCATTGGGCATATCCCAAGTTATTAACCTATTCACTCCAAAAAGAACCCTTCATACATGTAGACGGAGATGTATATTTGCCTAATAAACTAGACAACACCATAGAGATGAGTGAATTGATTGCTCAGAACAAAGAAATAGGAAGCAGTTATTATAAAAGTATGATGAATCATATTCTACAAAAAGATTTATTAATGCCATCCTTCCTAAAAAAAGAATTAGAAAAAGACTCTATCATGTCATATAATGCAGGAATTATCGGAGGAAATGACTTGGAGTTTATAGCTGAATACTGCCGGACTGCATTTAACTTTATCGAATCAAACCATTTAAATGATATAAACAGCAAAGATATTCACATAAATAACAATATCCTCTTTGAACAAATATTGTTTTATGCCCAGTCAAACAGTTATAACAAACCTGTGGCAACAGTCCTTGATCACAGCGTTCGTGACAATGGATACATTTATGATGATTTCTGTAATTTTTATCTATACGACAAAGCCAAACTATTACATATCATCGGCGGACATAAAAAGAACCAACGGATTTGTGATTTACTTAGCAAAACTCTATTAAATAAATATCCTGACTATTACAATAGAGTAGTAGAATTGTTCGCGAATAATCATAAGCGAATGCAAAACAAGGCTAAAAATACTACCTTCCCCGATTTGAGTGTACAAATGTGTATTGCATCCTATCAAGATTATCTTCATTCTTTGTCCAAAAAATGGGAAAAGCTATCTTATACCGATCTGTATGATTGGGAGAAATGCTCATCTTCCTATTTCATGTTTCTAAATGCCGGAAAAGAGGAACAAGCCATATTTACTATTAATAGAAATCCCTACCTATCCATTTACGAAATTCCGGAACCCTGGCCGACAGAAGCAAAAAAACTGCTTAAAGAACGTATAAACAAAGAGTGCCATTCAGACCACTTTGATATAGTATGCATTCCATGTCTGCTATATGAGGGTTTTAAAGAAGTGCTTATTAACGATTTATGTTATAATATTCTGATTCTCATAGAAGAAGAGAAGACATTTGAATGTCTGTTCAACGAATTGCTACCTTGTTTTTCATCTGAAATCAGCAAAGATAAAGAACAAACTTACAAATTAATTCTGACGGAAGTAGAATATCTTCTTTATCATGGGGTGATATGTATCAATTGATTTCAACTTAAACAAGTGTATAAACTTATCTATGCATCCAAAAGAAACGACTTTATTTATAAACACTAAAATTATCATGTATTATGGAAAAGAAAAGTAAAGCGGAGAAATTAAAATTAAGAGGGATCAACCAAACCATATTGATCTCCAGTTACAATTCAGGGGCAGGTACAGGTCCCAATGATTGCATGACAGAAGAAGTTTATCAACGGCTTAATGCCCAAGGAGCCTTAGATACCACCGTCTATGTATGTGGCATTGGATGGATGACACCGGACGTAACTATCTACGGTAGCGGATCAGGTTTCGGTTCCGGTAGTGGTTCCGGCAGCGGTAGTGGTTCTGGCGAGTATTGGGGAAGCGGACACTGGGGAAGTGGAGATTGGGGAAGTGGTAGCGGGTGGACTGGTGGAGGAACTAGCGGTGGAGGAACTAGCGGTGATGGTCCGAAACCTGGAGGTGGAGACAAACCCGTTCCCAAAGATCCAATAGAATTAATGGACAAAAGTAGGTTTGTTGGTTGGAGAGAAGGAGCTAATTGCTTAAGTCTTTGCAAAGAAACACTAAAAAAATATGGATTATCCAATTACGGAAGTAGCTTAAATGTTTTTAAGCTAGTTGATTCTGCAAATGGATTATTAACAAACTGGGGAAATGATCCAGCTCAAAACTACAAAAATGCAATTGAATGTATCGATAAACATCTCAATGCAAAACGAGTTATCATAGTAGGAGTTGATTATGATCTCGATTTAAATCCAAACATCGACGGTACAGACCATTTTATTGTAGTTACAGGAAGAGGATATGATACTTCACGACAACAGTATTACTATACATTTATGGATAATGCAACTTCCAACTCTGATGATGGATGTAGCAACATTAATCGCCTTTACTACAAAACTGAAAATTTAAAGCTAGAGGGAAGCACAAAGGTTGCTAACAGATATTATACTGTAACTCAAGTAAGACCCAACGACGGTGGGAAATATGATACAACATCTTTATAATATAAAAATGTATAACCTAGAACGAAACGATAGAGTCCACTTTTACCGTGGACTCTATCATCATCTATAAATAATAATCAACCATGAAAAAAGTAGCAATTTTAATTATATTAATAATGGCAAGCGGACTATCTATGTATGGCCAAAACAGCTACAAAGTCACTTCTTTAGTGAAGCTATCGGATATAAAAGAAAAGAACTTGCAACGTGTATTCTATGTTTTTTCAAAAAATGAGTTCCTAAAGCTACCCATCAATTATGATATTTCATTCTTTGTTTACCAAGACAACAACAGTATCTCTCGTGATGATTTTGAACATACGAGAGCAGTAACTCAAGGTACATCTTATAGAATAAGCAATTCTCCATTCTATGCTAATCTTGACAAAAGAGACAAGAGACCTCCCATTGAAACAGTTCTTTCTCTCATTGAAGATACTAATGGAAAATATATCATGGGAATAGTCAGAACTTGGTCAGCTCTTCACGATATGGATAAACATTGGTTAGTTACATTCAATTTTGCAGGAGCAATCATTGACTACATTCCCATTTGTGAATGGCCTGGAACATGCAGCAAAGCTAGAACCATGGAAGCACAAATCAATAAAGATTTTACGGTGAATGTTCAACAGTTGAACTTTCCTGAAAATAATTACATCATTCAGTTCGATAGTATAAAAAGAAATTTTATACACCTAGATAACCTGAAAGGGCAACGTATAGATACTAAATATCAGATAATGCCGGATGGAAAGTTTAAAAAACTGGAAGAGGCATATTATCAACCGCAAATCTACACTCCGGACATGTTGAAGAGCAATGAAACCCTCATTCGATATAGAAGAGAAAATATTAAAGAAAAGAAAATATTTCAACAATAAAGACTATGAAAAACAGTTTAAGAATCCCACGAATTATCCACCAAACATGGAAAACAAAAGATGTACCTTCTCCTCTTGACCAACTGCCACAAACATGGAAAGAATATCTCCCGAATTGGGAATATATCCTATGGACAGATGAAATGAACAGGGAATTTGTCTGCAAACATTTCCCTGATTTCCTGGAGAAGTATGATACATATCCTTGTAACATACAAAGAGCAGACGCTATACGCTATCTTCTCTTGAAAGTTTATGGAGGATTGTACGTAGACATGGATTTCGAGTGCCTCGAAAATATTGAGTTCTTACTAGAAGGATCGGATTTTATCGTAGGTAAGGAACCCGACTGGCATGCTAAACGCTTTGGTTTTGAATATATCATTTGCAACGCTTTCATGGCGTCAACACCCGATAATGATTTTATCAACTTTGTATGCCAAAGGTTAATCAATCATTCCGGTGGGAAAGTTGTTAATAACGGATTTGATATACTGGATTCCACAGGCCCTTTCTTGCTAACGCATGCATTCAACGCATTTCCACATAAAGAAGACATACGTATCCTCGAATCAAAGACAATATATCCTATCGGACAATGGGAGGTAGAGAAAATAAAAAACAACCAGATTCCTAAAGAAATGGAAGAGCGTATCAATCAGGCTCATGCCATACACTATTTCTTTGGTACCTGGTTTGGTAAGTAACCTTTAAAAATAAAATAAATAATGATCCCAAAGAATATACACCTTATCTTTCTACGCAAAGATGAACCGTTCCCCGAACTATTCGAGAAATGCAAACAAGAAATACAAGTCAATCATCCGGACTGGAATATCCGCCTATATAATAAGGATGATGCACAGGATATATTAAATCAAGATTTACCTGAATACATCGAAGCCTATAATGCATTCTATCACAATGTACAAAAAGCAGACTTCTTAAGATTAGCCCTTGTATACCTCTATGGAGGATTCTATATGGATTTAGATATGTTAAGTTTAAAGCCACTTGATGAGTTGAGAAAGTATAATTTGGTTTTAGGAGAAGAGAAAATTGTCTGCCAGGCAGAGCAAGAAGCCTTGAATTTAAGATATCGACTTCGAATAGCCAACTATATGTTCGGTGGAATCCCTAAACATCCTTTTTTACACAGAATAATGGATGAAATGGCAGAAAGAGCCACAATAATCTTAAAATCGCAACAGGAGATTTTAGACATAACAGGTCCCGGCCTACTAACAGACACATATTGGGATAACTATGGAATGTATACAGACATCACATTATTAAGAAATACAGATAAAAGGTGCAGGCAACCTTATCACAATGAAATCTCATGCCACTTTGGAGATTATGCAGCTCATCTGCATGCCGGGACATGGAGAACGGGAATTTGAGTTTATATAACCAAGTTATGCAAGAAAAGCTATTTTATCAACAAACACTAAAAGAATCATTGTAAATTTCTTTTCTACATCAACTGCAATAAACGTAATGACCGGGAAACAAATGGAGAGCATATCATGGGAGTTATTACCGCAACATCTAAAAAACATGATAAGATAAAATGGTCAGAGAGTATTGATACTGGTTTGTCATTGCCGACACCTGCTGTACTTTCATTGTTCACAAACATATATTATAGAATGATAATCAGCTACTTATCTTATACCCTAATTATCCATAGAGTACTCTGAACAGACAAAATATATTTGCCTACATATTGGCACTACAAAGGACAGCTAATCATTCGAAATCCGCTATATTTGGACACGTTTTGAATGACAAAAAGCTTCTTGAGCAATCATTCTTTATGACTGACAAGATGCAGCCCGAACCGGACAAGAATACTTTCTAGATGTAAAGTGGTGCCAAAAAGGTAAATATCCGTGCCATTTCCATAAAGAAGTACTATTCTAAACCCTAATAGAATTAATTCCATTAGTTTTGTATAAATTTGTAAACTACTAAACTTGTTAAAAATAAACCATGATGAACAAAAAAGTAATTGCCGTAGCCCTCGCCCTTGCCTTAGCAGGAGGAAGCTATGCACAAGATGACACCGCGAAGAAAAAGGTGAAAGCCTATATGGTGTCGGACGCCCACCTCGACACCCAGTGGAACTGGGACATCCAGACAACAATCAACGAATATGTCTGGAATACCATTAGTCAGAACTTATTTCTGCTAAAGAAATATCCCGAATACGTTTTCAACTTTGAAGGGGGAGTGAAGTATGCGTGGATGAAGGAATACTATCCCGAACAGTATGAAGAGATGAAGGAATTCATCGAGGAAGGCCGCTGGCATATCGCCGGAAGTAGCTGGGAAGCAAGTGATGTGTTGGTTCCTTCCGTCGAAGCCTCCATCCGTAACATCATGCTCGGACAGACGTACTACCGGCAAGAGTTCGGAAAAGAAGGAACGGATATCTTCCTGCCGGACTGCTTCGGATTCGGATGGACGCTTCCCACCATTGCCGCACACTGCGGACTGATCGGCTTCTCTTCACAGAAGCTGGACTGGCGTAATCATCCCTTCTATGGAAAGAGCAAGCATCCGTTTACCATCGGACTCTGGAAGGGCATTGACGGCAAACAAGTAATGCTAGCCCACGGATATGACTACGGACGCAAATGGAACAACGAAGATCTCTCGAAGAATAAAGATCTGGAAAAATTAGCCCAACGTACTCCGCTCAATACGGTCTACCGCTATTATGGAACAGGGGATATCGGTGGCTCTCCTACTCTGGGTTCGGTACGTTCTGTAGAACAGGGAATCAAAGGTGATGGCCCGGTAGAGGTGATCAGTGCTACCAGCGATCAGTTGTTCAAAGATTATCTGCCGTTCAACAATCACCCGGAACTGCCGGTATTTGACGGAGAGTTATTGATGGATGTTCACGGAACAGGTTGCTACACTTCGCAGGCAGCCATGAAGCTGTACAACCGGCAAAACGAACAGTTGGGCGATGCAGCAGAAAGAGCGGCGGTCGCTGCCGAATGGTTGGGTACTGCCAGCTATCCGCAACACACGCTGACGGAGGCATGGAAACGTTTCATCTTCCATCAATTCCATGATGACCTGACGGGAACGAGTATCCCCCGTGCCTATGAGTTCTCATGGAACGATGAACTGATCTCTCTGAAACAATTCTCACAAGTACTGACTTCTTCCGTCAACGCCATTGCCGGACAGATGGATACACGCGTGAAAGGAACGCCTGTCGTTCTTTATAATGCAAACGCTTTCCCGGTATCGGACTTGACAGAGATCATCCTCGAACAGCCTAAAACCCCGAAAGGCTTCACTGTATACAATGCACAAGGCAAGAAAGTCGCTTCGCAAATGATCGGTTACGAGAACGGACGTGCTCACATCCTGGTTGCAGCGTCACTGCCCGCAAACAGTTATGCAGTGTACGATGTCCGCACCGGAGGATCTGAAAAAACGATCTCTCCTTCAGCCGCCTCAGCCATCGAAAACTCCGTCTACAAAATCACACTGGATAAAAACGGAGATATCATCTCACTGACCGACAAGCGCAACAACAAAGAACTCGTAAAAGATGGAAAAGCGATTCGCCTGGCACTCTTCACCGAAAACAAGTCGTACGCATGGCCTGCATGGGAAATCCTGAAAGAGACCATCGACCGTGAACCTGTCTCCATCACAGACGGCGCAAAGATCACTTTAGTGGAAAACGGCGCACTCCGTAAAGCACTCTGCATTGAGAAGAAGTATGGCAAATCGCTCTTCAAGCAATACATCCGCCTCTACGAAGGCAGCCGTGCCGACCGCATAGATTTCTATAACGAAATAGACTGGCAGTCAACAAACACGCTGCTGAAAGCAGAGTTTCCTCTGAATATAGAAAATGAAAAGGCTACTTACGATCTGGGAATCGGCAGCGTGGAAAGAGGCAATAATGTACAGACCGCTTACGAAGTATATGCGCAGCAATGGGCAGACCTGACCGATAAGAACAACAGCTACGGTGTATCGATCCTAAATGACAGTAAATATGGCTGGGATAAACCGGATAACAACACGATCCGTCTGACTCTTCTCCATACACCGGAAACAAAAGGAAATTACGCTTATCAGGATCACCAGGACTTCGGCTTCCATACATTTACTTATAGCCTCACAGGACATAACGGAGCACTTGACAAACCCGCCACCGCCATCAAAGCTGAAATTCTGAATCAGCCGATCAAAGCCTTCAGCAGTCCGAAACATGCCGGAACACTAGGTAAAGAATTTGCTTTTGTACGTTCAAGCAACGATCAAGTCGTTATCAAAGCGCTGAAAAAAGCGGAAGTATCCGATGAATATGTAGTACGTGTATATGAAACAGGAGGCGCAGCTCCGCAACAGGCAGCCATCACCTTCGCCGGTGAAATAGAGAAGGCAGTACTTGCAGACGGTACGGAAAAAGAGATCGGCAGTGCTGACTTCAACAAGAACCAGCTGAATGTATCCATCGCTCCCTACAGCATACAGACATTTAAAGTGAAGCTGAAGAAAAAAGCTGATCTTCAAGCTCCGGCATGCGCTTATCTTCCTTTGGACTATGATCGCAGATGTTTCAGTTGGAATGCTTTCCGCAAAGAAGGGAACTTCGAATCGGGCAACAGCTATGCAGCAGAACTTCTCCCCGACTCCATCCTGAAAGCCGACGGCATTCCTTTCCGCTTGGGAGAGAAAGAAATTGCCAATGGTTTGACTTGCAAAGGCAATGTACTTCAGTTGCCAACCGGACATTCTTACAACCGTATCTATTTCCTGGCAGCCTCTGCCGGTGAAGATGCAGTTGCTACCTTCAGCACCGGTAACAACTCACAGGAAATCACCGTACCTTCCTATACCGGTTTTATCGGTCAGTGGGAGCATCTGGGACATACGGAAGGCTTCCTGAAAGATGCAGAAATCGCTTATGTCGGCACTCACCGTCATGCTTCTGACAAAGATGAGGCTTATGAGTTTACGTATATGTTCAAGTTTGGCATGGATATTCCTAAAGGAGCGACTACGGTTACTTTGCCGGATCATGCAGATATCGTATTATTTGCCGCAACGCTGGTTAATGAGAAGTATCCGGCAGTAACTCCGGCCTCGGAATTGTTCCGCACAGCCTTGAAAGCAGACAATGGAGAAGAAGCGACGACTAAAACAAACCTGTTGAAACAAGCCAAACTAATCAAATGTTCCGGTGAAACCAACGAAAAAGAAGTTGCAAGATATGCCGTAGACGGTGATGTGAAGACGAAATGGTGTGATACAAGCACGGCTCCCAACTACATTGACTTCGACTTCGGAAAGGAACAGACGATCCGTGGATGGAAGTTGGTAAATGCCGGAAATGAAGGCAGCGTCTTTATCACTCATACCTGCTTCTTACAAGGCAGAAACAGTCCGGACGAAGAATGGAAAACGATTGATGAACTGAGTGATAACAAGAAAAACACGGTAGTTCGCCAGTTTAAGCCGACTTCGGTACGTTACGTCAGACTGCTGGTTACACAATCTACACAAAACAACAGTCTGAAGGCTGCAAGAATCTACGAGTTGGAGGTTTATTGATAAACCGAAAATAAAACAGAAGTAATATCTCACAAACAAAAAGAAGGCGTATCAAAAGTCAGTAGTAACTAAACTCCCCTCCTACGGGTACTCCTCCTTCCTGAAGGAGGAGGGTTTAGTTACTTTTGACTTTTGATACGCCTTCTTTTTTCATCTCCATATCTGTCATTGACAATAAGAAAACGCCTTCAAATATATGCTTCCGCAAACACTTGAAGGCGTTCATCATCCTAACCAATACCTATCCTAAAAACTATTTTTTACCTATTTATTCAAAACGATCGGCCTATTGGCAGAAGCTTTACCAAAATTCTTGGCAGGCTTTTTGCCCATCTCAAATTTTAAAGTACTGCCGTTAATTATATCATCGTACGTAATATAACTTTTATGATAAGGTTTGCCATTCAGATAAACCTTCTGAATATAGATATTATCTTTACTATTATTCGGTGCTTCAACAGTAAACACTTTACCACCACGCACTTTCACTTCTATCTTTTTAAAACGAGGACTGCCGAATGCAAACACACCGTCAGACGGATTCACCTGATAGAATCCCATAGCAGAAAGGAGATACCATGCAGACATTTGTCCACAGTCTTCATTACCGATGATACCGTCCGGCTGATCTGTGTAGAAGTCGCTCATGATGAAACGAACCTTTTCCGCTGTTTTCCACTGTTCGCCGGCATAGGTATAGAGATAGGCTATGTGATGGCTCGGCTCATTGCCATGCGCATATTGTCCGATCAGACCGGTGATATCACTGGAAGCACCTTCACCCATACTGTCATTGTTCGTAAAGAAGCTGTCGAGCTTCGATGTAAACGGCTTGTCACCGCCAAACAGGCTGATCAATCCATACGGATCTTGCGGAGCGAAGAATGTATATTGCCATCCGTTGCCCTCACAGAAATCGCCGACTCCGTGAATAGAACGTGCCGGATCGTACGGAGTACGCCATGAACCGTCTTCCAGTTTCGGACGGATGAAATGGATAGAAGAATCGAAATAGTTCTTATAGTAATGGGCACGCTTCGAGAATGTCTCATAATCAGCCGTCTTCCCCATCTTTTGTGCCATAGCGGCGATTCCCCAGTCATCTACTGCATATTCCATAGCGATGGAAGTAGCTTCGTGGATTTTATCAGCAGGGATATATCCTTTGGCCATCACGTAAGGAACTCCGTTCTGCCTTTCATAAGTTGCTGTCGCTTTCATAGCCGTCAAGGCTTCTTCCGCATCAAATCCGGTAAATCCTTTCAGATAAGCATCTGCAATCACCGGAACAGAGCTATATCCCGGCATACAATTTGTTTCGCCGCTCATCAAAGGCCAGATAGGAAGTTTATCCTGTTGCCGATAAATGGAAAGCATTGAATTAATTACATTGTCCACCATTTCGGGCTGAATGATAGTCATCAGAGGATTCAAGGCGCGATAAGTATCCCAAAGGGAGAGAGTGGTATAATTCGCTTTCTTCGGGTCTGTGTAAATCATATCATTCATCCCCCGATACTCACCATTGACATCACAATACAATGTAGGAGCGATCATGGTATGATAGTGTGCGGTATAAAACACACGTTTGGCAGCCTCATCGTCTGATTCTACGGTCATCTTATCCAACTGTTTGTTCCAGCGGTCACTGCTCATCTTCACCACCTTGTCGAAGTCCCAGTGAGAAAGTTCCGCTTGCAGGTTCATCGCTGCATTGTCACAACTTACGGAAGAAATAGCCACTTTAATCTTTACTTCTTTCACATTGCCGAAAGTAAGCACACTTTTCACCGATTCTACTTTCAGTTGATCCCAAAGTTTGGGGGTATTATCGTCATAAGCCGTAAATTTCTCGATCTTCTGATCGCTCTTCAGCACAAAGTATACTTTTCGCGACGGGCTCCACCCTCTGACATACCGATAACCTTCCACTGTATAGTCATCTACTTTGCGAATATAGCTGTCGTATGCATTGGAACCGTTTCCTTCACGCAGGTCAATCAGTATAGAGGCCGGTTTTCCTTCGGGATAGGTATAACGATGAAAACCTACCCGGTCAGTAGCTGTCAGTTCGGCCTTGATATTGTATCTGTCCAGAATTAAAGAATAATATTCCGGACGGGCTATCTCATTGTCATGTGAGTATTTCGACGCATAACCGTCACGTATATCATCCTGGTTACCTCTGGGAGTACGGATTTCATTGAGAGGCATAATCAGAATATCCCCCAGATCGGTACATCCCGTACCGCTTAAATGAGTATGAGAAAAACCAATCAGAATACTGTCGGAATAATGATATCCCGAACACCAGTCCCAGCCTTTATGAATATTGTTGGGTCCGAGTTGCACCATGCCGTACGGAACACTCGTTCCGACAAATACATGCCCGTGAAAACCGGAGCCGATATAAGGATCGACATACTGTAACAATCCCTCACTCTTTGAATAGTCCTGTTTTGCCACTCCGCTCGTTGCCAGACCTAAAAAGCAGGAAGCAGCCATTAAAAGTTTAAATGCGTTCATCTGTATTTTTCTTGTTAATTCGAAATTGTTTCATGGTAGGATTTACTTCATGAATTATAGTTTTCATGATGCAAATATAAACTCTATTTCGATACTATCAGGCTGTCGCCAGAGTTTACCGAATGGATGGCAGGGATATTTACTCTTTTGGCAAAAGAAAAAGGACTTGCACTGACTAAAGCAGTTCAAATCCTTTCCATAAATTTCCTTCGGGAAGAGGAGCTTCGAGCTCTATCAGCTCTTTTGAGACGGGATGGATGAATCGTACCTTCCGCGCATGCAGGCAAATACTGCCATCGGGATTGGAACGCGGAGCGCCATATTTAAGGTCTCCTTTAATGGGACATCCCATTTTTGCCAACTGGCAACGAATCTGATGATGACGTCCGGTTTTCAAGTCTACTTCAAGCAGATAGTAATTCTCCGAATGTCCGATCAGCCGGTAATTCAGAATCGCTTTCTTGCTGTTCGGCACTTCTTTGTCATAAGCAAAACTCTTGTTCTGCTTCTCGTTACGTGCCAGATAATGCACCAATTCACCTTCCGGCTCTTTGGGGGCATTCTTTACTACTGCCCAGTAGGTCTTTTTCACTTCACTGGTACGGAACATCTCGTTCAGACGGGTGAGTGCCTTACTCGTTTTGGCAAAAATAACAAGGCCGCTTACGGGGCGGTCCAGCCGGTGTGTCACACCGATGAAAACATTTCCGGGTTTCTGATACTTCTCTTTCAGGTACTGCTTCACAGTTTCCGAAAGCGGTGTATCGCCCGTCTTGTCTGCCTGGACAATCTCGGAAGCGGTCTTATTGACTACAATTATATGGTTGTCTTCGTATACGACAGTCATACTGTTCGATTACATATTCATACCACCATCTACCTGAATCACCTGACCTGATACGTAAGAAGACATATCTGATGCCAGGAAGGTAGCGATGTTTGCCACATCTTCAGGAGTACCGCCACGACGCAAAGGAATTTTCTTTGCCCATTCAGCTCTTACTTCGTCAGAAAGAGCGGCAGTCATATCTGTCAGGATGAATCCCGGAGCAATGGCGTTGGCGCGGATACCACGAGAGCCCAATTCTTGTGCGATAGACTTGGCCAATGCAATCATACCGGCTTTGGAAGCAGCATAGTTAGCCTGTCCCGCATTACCGTGAACACCTACCACAGATGCCATATTGATAATGCTACCAGCTTTCTGACGCATCATGACAGGTGTACAAGCGTGGATAAAGTTGAACGCTGACTTCAGGTTCACATTGATTACCATATCCCATTGTTGTTCGCTCATACGCATCATCAGCCCGTCGCGAGTGATACCTGCGTTGTTCACCAGAATATCGATACGTCCGAAGTCCTTATGGATTTCTTCTACGACCTTTGCAGTATCTTCAAAGTTAGCAGCGTTAGAAGCATAACCTTTGGCTTTCACCCCCATTGCTTCCAGTTCTACCCTTGTTTTTTCTGCATTTTCGTCAATGACCAGGTCAGTAAATGCAATGTTTGCACCTTCGGCAGCAAACTTCAGAGCGATAGCCTTACCAATACCACGGGCGGCACCGGTTACAATGGCTGTTTTTCCGTCTAATAATCCCATACTAAAAGTTATTTAATTAAATTTCTGTTCTATGCAGTGCGCCAAACACAATGTTGGACACATATTTATTTCTTGTTTCTTCGTCCAAATGAGCTCCTATATGCCCACGGATATAAGGAACTTCAATTCCCTTCACACAGTAATGTATCAAATCGGCAGTCATCTCCACATCATCAATGTGAAACACTCCTTTCGCCTGACCTTCCAAAAGAACAGTCTTAAAAATCTGGATTTCTTTCGCATCAAATTTCTTTCGCACTTTTTCTACCCGCCATATATCACGGAAGAAATAAGCACGCAGGGTTCCATTCCGATAAACGACCTCCTTTACTGCATCCAATCGGGTATATATCAGTTCCAACAGTTTGTCGTCCGGCGAAATATTTTTATCAGCCACCCTCTTCATCATATCCGACAAGATATCCAATTCCGATTCTACAACAGCCAAATAGATTTCATCCTTACTTTTAAAATAGGTATAAAGCGTTCTTCTACCTTTTTTCGAAGCGAGGGCGATATCGTTCATTGTAGTGTTCTCCACCCCCATCTTTGCGAAAAGCTGGCGGGCAACGTCTACTAACTTGGCTTTCGTTTTTGATACGGTCATAGGTTATACAAATTGCACATTGCTGAATATTTTGAGCAAAAGTAATTCTTTTCTTTAGACCACACAAGAAAACGCACAGAATATTAACATTTGTATATTAATAGGTACTAAAAAAAAGTTCCATCAATACTTCTCTCATTTTCAGCACAATATAGATAACACAATCTTTTTTCTAAAAAATAATTGGAGAATAATTTGTTTTATTCAAGAAAAGCCGTACCTTTGCACCCGTTAAACATCGCGGAGTGGAGCAGTTGGTAGCTCGTTGGGCTCATAACCCAAAGGTCATTCGTTCGAGTCGGATCTCCGCAACTTACTAAAGAATCGCTTTTCAAGCGGTTCTTTTTTTATCTCTCTCCGGTTAGATTCCACTGTTTACAGTTCGTCTATTCACAATCCCAATTTTATATCAACCACGTTATCAACAAAGTTATTAACAGGTTAATTAATTAGTAACAAACAAATTAACTACATAAGAGACTCGTTTTTAAACAAGCAGGATGTGACTTGTTCACAACCTCAAGAAGCAAAATAAGAATCACCCGAATACAAAAAAAGATACTACCTCAAAAATCAGTAGTATCTCCTTAATTCTTCTTCCGAAAGGAAGTACATCCATTCATTACAATCTATATTACCCTTGTCTTTTTTGCCGGTTCTGACGCCCTTCTTTCATCTGTTTCTCACGTTCAGCCTGTTTTTTCACATAGCTATCGTATTGTTCTTTAGTCATAATCTTCTTCAACTGGGCATCATAATCTTCACGGGACTTCTTCATTTCCGCCATCTTCTTTTCCCGCTCTTCCTTAGTCATCTTGGCAGCTTTATTATCTTTCGAACGTCCGCCCTGATTAGCAGCCATCTTTTGCACCCATGTAAGGTTGACATCCTGTAATTGTTGCTTTTGATCTTCATTCAAAGAGTATTCTTTCACCATACGCTCTGTCATACGTTCCGCACGGGTTTTCGGATCCATCTGTTGTCTTCCACCCTGGCGATTTCCTTGTGCCATTGCCACACCACTCATCAGTAGCAAAGCTACCATCCAAAATACGATTCTTTTCATTTCTTTTTTCTTTTATAGTTAATCTGATAATAAACCGATTGCATCATTGCAATATTATATTTGACCAGATTAAAACGGAAAGGTTAAATCACATCGAGGAGATTAACAATAAATAACTTTAAGTTTATTCTTCCCGACCGAACGAGCGGTATTCAAGCGGAGTAAGCCCGGTACGTTTTTTGAAAAAAGAGAAGAAATATTCGGTAGACTGAAAGCCCAGAAAAAAAGAAATTTCTTTTACTGACTGGGAAGTTCCCACCAACATTTGCTTGGCTTTACGAAGTTTCAGTTCCTGAAAATATTTGGCGGGTGCATAGCCGGTATATTCCTTAAAAACCCTGCGGAACCATGAGTAACTGATATTCAGTCTCATCGCCAGTTCCTCCGGATCAATATTGCCGGATACATTTTCATTCATAAGTATCTTTGCCTGCTCGATCTTCTGATCGACATCACTCATCTCGAAGACCTTATTCTTGGAAATTGAAAGAATCATACCGATCATATGAAGCACGATTCCGGAAAGATATTGCTGGGCAGATATTTTATCCGCTTCCGCCACTTCCAAAGCGCGGGAAAACAAAGATACCAGTTCTTCATTGATGCCGACTTCCAATATCTGTCTTTCCTGGGAAAGAAAGGCATCGCCCACAATCGTATCAATCGCCGGACCTTCAAAACCAATGTAATATTCCGTCCATCCGGTCTGCCGCAATGGATAATAAGTATGCCACTGTCCGGGAAACAATACCATCAGCCGACCTTTACAAACTTGTCTTTCAGGAGTAGAATCGGAGGAAAACAAACCGCGCCCTTTTGTAATATAGACCAATTGATATTCCCGCAATACTCTTCCTTTTTCGGCATTGAAATAGTAACCGGACGGATGTTCCTTCAGTGGATAAGGAGAGTCGGGAGGGATAGACTGATAGCCAACCGTATTCACCCACAGACCGAATTTACGGTCCATATCATTAACTATCAAGTATTTAAATTCTAATCCCAGATTATTATCCTCAGTCATACAGGCGTGTTTTCATACAATTGAATTGAACAAAAGTAGGAATTATTTTCAAAAAACACACGCTAAACAGTAAAAAAACATCCAGAGCACCTGTCCAGATCCTCCGGATGCTTATAAAAAACAAACCTTATACAATTAAAATCAGAATGCTTTCCGATATAATACTTCAATCTCCGCTACTGACGTAGGACGCGGATTACCACCTGTGCAAACGTCATTGAATGCAGCCACCGCCAATGCCGGAATATCCTCTTCCTTCACATTGATTTCATGCAATTTCTGTGGGATACCGATACTCAGAGAAAGCGCTTTCACTGCCTCGATAGCCGCCTTCACACCTTCAGATTCTGTCATACCGTCTGTATTGACACCCATCGCCTTGGCAATATGGATATATTTCGGAGCAGCCGGAGACTCAGCATTGTACTCCATGACATAAGGTAACAACAGCGCATTGGCAACGCCGTGAGGAGTATCATAGAAAGCGCCCAACGGGTGAGCCATGGAATGTACGATTCCCAAACCTACATTGGAGAATCCCATGCCGGCAATATATTGAGCCTGCGACATTGCTTCGCGGGCAACTGTGTCTTTACCGTTATCTACCGCCGCTTTCAAGTTCTGAGCAATCATTTCAATCGCTTTCAGTTCGAACATATCGCTCATAGCCCATGCACCCGGAGTTATATAACTTTCGATGGCGTGAGTCAGCGCGTCCATACCTGTAGCGGCAGTCAGCCCTTTCGGCATGGAATACATCAGTTCCGGATCTACAATAGCTACAGCAGGGATATCGTTCGGGTCTACACATACCATTTTCTTGCGTGCATCTTCGTCGATAATCACATAATTGATAGTCACTTCAGCAGCAGTTCCGGCAGTAGTAGGCAATGCAAAGGTAGGAACAGCCTTATGTTTGGTATCAGCCACACCTTCCAGAGATTTCACATCGGCAAAATCCGGGTTATTCACAACAATACCAATCCCCTTTGCCGTGTCGATAGAAGAACCACCACCCAAAGCTACGATAAAGTCTGCACCGGAAGCCTTATAGGCAGCCACACCATTCTGCACATTAGCAATGGTAGGGTTAGCCTTTACATCACTATAAAGTTCATACGGAATATGATTGTCATCAAATACTTTAATGATTTCGGCCGCAACACCAAATTTGATAAGGTCTTTATCTGTTACGAAAAAGGCTTTCTTAAAGCCACGTCTGGCTGCTTCCACAGCAATTACACTCCGGCATCCTGCACCGAAATAAGAGGTCTCATTCAGAATAATGCGATTCATAGTTGTGTCATAATTTTAAAGTTACCGCAACATTCTCCATCGATAGAAAATGCTGCGGTCGCTAAAGTAGATAAATTCAGTGATTAATACAAGTATTATTTAGGAAGATTGAAAGCAACGGACATTTCTTTCATTTGTTCCTGACTCATACCATCCGGTTCGAAGCCCATATTCTTCGCAGCAATATAGATCAGCGCCGACTTATTCAGCACGTCAATCTGATCAAAAGCCTGCATAGCATCGCAGTCTACGGCAAAAACACCGTGTTTTTCCCACATGACTACATCATAGTCCTGCAATTCCTTGATAGTGGCTTCCGCCAACTCTACCGAACTAGGCAATTTATAAGGAATGATACCCAGACCTCTCGGACAGAACGCCTTCGTTTCGGGAATCATACTCCATAACAGATTGGTTGCCACATCTTTCTGAAGGAACTTCTCGCAATGAGTCATGGCAATCAGTTCGATCGGGTGAGTATGGACAGATGCTTTATAAGGAGAATTCTTGCTCAGCAAATCATTGTGTACGCTCAGGTGGGAAGGCAGTTCCGAAGTCGGCGCCACCGCTTCGTCGGCAATGATCACATAGCTGGCGCAATCATCCAGAATGCGGATCACCGAACCATTTTCCATCGGCCAGCGAGCCAGATCACGCATGCGTTTGTTGGTTCCTTTGCAATAAAAGTAACATCCTTTCAGATAAGGCAATGTAACGCCAATGGATTTTACTTCGCTAATCGGTTCCATCCGACGGATTTCATCGTCTACAAACTCTGTGATATTTACGGTGATATTACCACCGTTACGTTCAGCCCATCCTTTTTGCCACAAGTATCCGGCAACTTCAGCTACCTTGTTTACTTCTTTGGCAAGTGCCGGACGATTTTCTAAAATTGATTTCATATCTATTTATTATTAAAACAAGTTCGGGAATACCAGCGAGAAGATCAAGACTACCAAACCACAGATCAACACTGTGATTGTTTTGGCAGATACTCCTTTCCACTCTTTCAGGATGATTCCCCATACATTACTAAAGGTTACGTTCAGCGCCATCAGGATACACCATGAGAAAGCCAGCAACACGGGACTTTCCGTGAGGAAGCTCTTACCCATTTCCAATCCGAAGAACTGCATATACCACAGTACACCGGCCAACGCACAGAAGACGAGATTGTTACCCCATACCTTTCCTTTGGCATAGTCACCGACAGACTTATTAGCTATATTCTGCTGCAGGCAGTAAGCGGCATTTGTCATGAATCCGCCTAAAGTCACGAGGAAGATAACAGGAAGACCTGCATAAAGTCCATCCACACCACCTGCCAAAGCAGCTTCCTTGATAGGAGTTCCGGCATCCAGTCCCAAAGCAAAGCAGGCACTCATCACACCCGCAAGAAGTGCTACCAGCAAACCTTTTGTCAATGCAAAGTCTTTTACGGCAGCCCGTTTTTCTTCTTCGCTCATATTCTGCGCACGCAAGCCACCGGCATAACCGATGATAGCAATACCTGCCAATGTAATACAAACTCCTAAAAGAAGAATCAGTCCGTTACCTTCGAACAGATTGGTTCCGGCGAAGATGGCAGGAAAAAGGGTTCCGAATCCGGCACAAGTACCTAATGCGATACTTTGTCCAAGCGCAACACCCAGATAACGCATGGAGAGTCCGAAAGTCAATCCGCCTATTCCCCATAATACACCATAAAAGATGCTCATTCCAGCACCTCCGGCTCCCCACAAGTCGAACAAACTGCCTCCTGCGGGTATCCCCAGCAGTGATCCCAGAAACGGGAACACTAACCAGGCAAACACACCTTGTACTAACCAGAAGCTTTCCCAGCTCCATTCCTTCACCTTTTTAATAGGTACATAGGAACTGGACTGGCAAAAGCTACCGATGGCTATAATCAACAAGCCTATTAGAATATCCATCACTTATCGTTTAGAAGTTACTTCCGCTTCGTACTTTTCGATTTCTGCAATGAAATCTTCGCCTACCGGAACGTTGTTCTTCAAGCAGAACATATCCCATACTGCATTCCATGGAAGCGCTTTCTCTTCTTCGAGCAGAGCCAGACGCTGGAATCCCTGTCCGTTAGCTTCGTATTCACGCAGCTTGGCAATCGGTTCGAGCAAAGCGCGTGTCATACATTTCTGAGCAGCACGGCTACCGATAACGTAAGCACCGATACGGTTGATAGAAGCATCGAAATAGTCGAGACCGTAGTGTACGCGTTCCAACGCACCGCAACGAACAATTTCACTGAACAGTTCCATTGTAGGATCATCCATAATGGTTACGTGGTCGGAATCCCAACGAACCGGGCGGCTTACGTGCAGCATCAATTCGGGCACATAAAGCAAAAGAGAAGATACTTTGTCGGCAACACTTTCAGTCGGATGGAAGTGACCGGTATCCAAAGTTACCATCTTATTACGGGATGCGCCATAACCGATGTAGAAGTCATTGGAACCTACTGTATAGCTTTCTAGACCGATACCGAATACTTTTGATTCAATACAGTCTTTCATGTTTTTATATTCAGTAGCAAATATCTGATCCAGAGAATCTTTCAACAATGCACGATATTTCATGCGGTTTACAGTGATATCCTTGCTTCCGTCATGTACCCAAAGATTCATGATACACGGGTCACCCTGCGCCTTACCCATTTCTTCGGCAACGGCACGACAACGTTTGGTATGCTCAATCCAGAACTGACGGATGCCCTCATCCGGATTAGACAGTGACAAATCGCCAGATTTCGGATGTGAGAATGAAGTAGAGTTGAAATCGAGTTTCATGTTATGCTCTTTACCCCATTCAATCCAGCTCTTGAAATGTTCAGGCTCTACCTGATCGCGGTCTACCACTTTACCTTGAAAATCCCCGTAGATTTCGTGCAGGTTCAAACGGTGTGTACCCGGAATATAAGAAGCGGCTTTCAGAATGTCGGCACGCAGTTCATCAATATTGCGAGCTTTGCCCGGATAATTACCGGTTGCCTGAATACCTCCGCTCAGTGCACCTGCCTGCACTTCAAAACCTGTTACATCATCAGCCTGCCAGCAATGAAGTGACAAGTGGAAGTCCTGCATGGTTTTCAGTACCTTTTCAGTATCTACACCTACTGCTGCATAGCGTTCAACAGCAATCTCATACGCTTTCTGAATCATTTCTTCTTTTTTCATGATATTCTATTATTAAAAGTTAATATTATTCTGTCGGTTATTTCTTGATTCTCCGGAATTTATCGAACGCAGTTTTTAAAATGGATATAAGCCGCATCCCAAGCTGCCATATCCTGTGGGTGATAAGTCTTCAACGGAATTGAACGGCTTATCAACTGACGCATACCGGCAACATCCGTCGCCTCTCCCACCGTCATTGCCTGAATCATGACATTACCGATAGCTGTTGCCTCAGACGGTCCTGCCACAACCGGGATGCCGATAGCATTAGCAGTAAACTGATTCAACAAGTCATTACGGCTACCTCCACCGATCACATGCAGAGTTTCGATAGGACGAGGAGATAGCGCACGCAAGTTTTCCAACACCTGACGGTAACGCAAAGCCAGACTCTCAAAGATACAACGTAGTATTTGTCCACGTTGCTCAGGAACCGGCTGCCCAGTAGTCCGGCAATATTCACGAATGGCCTGTTCCATATCCGCAGGATTTGCAAAACAGTCGTCATCCGGATTGATTAAACTACGGAATGGTTCACACGAATCCGCTTCGGTTATTAATTCCGGATAGCTTGTATCTCCCCAATTCAGACGGCAACGTTCCAGCAACCACATTCCACAAATATTCTTCAAAAGGCGAATTGTGCCTTCTACGCCACCTTCATTCGTAAAGTTCAAAGCCTCTGTTTCAGCAGTGATCACCGGTGCATCTGTTTCCACCCCCATCAGCGACCAAGTACCGCTACTCAAATATGCGAAATTACGATCAAGTGCGGGAACAGCTGCTACAGCAGATCCGGTATCATGTCCGGCCACCGCAATCACAGGAATTGCCCCCAATCCTGTTATCTTTTGCACTTCTTCAGTCAATGTTCCTATCTTCTCACCTGGGAAGACAAAACGACCGAAATTCTCTTCTTGCAGTCCGACTGCTTTCAGCAACTCCGGTTCCAGACGTTGCGTATGTGCATTCACTAATTGGGCAGTGGAAGCAATGGTATATTCGGTTACCATCTTCCCGGTCAGCATATAGCTCAACGCATCCGGCATAAACAGAACTTTGTCTGCTGCCTCCAATGCACTGTCATGATTGCGACGCAAAGTATCTAATTGGAAAAGTGAATTAAAATTCATTACCTGAATACCAGTTTTACCATATACCTCGCTACGAGAGATACGAGAGAAAAAGGCTTCCGGTGCTCCTACCGTATGCGGATCACGATATGCATAAGGCTGACGAAGCAGGTTTCCATCTTTTCCAAGGAGGACGAAATCTACTCCCCATGTATCTATACCGATAGAGGCAATAGATTCGCCACGGTGAGCTACCAATTTCAAACCGTCGATAATGTGACGGTATAATGCATAAATATCCCAATAGAAATGTCCACCCACCTCGATCAAGTGGTTAGGAAAACGATTAATCTCCTCCAGATTTAATCCGCCTTCAATAAAAGAGCCTAAGATTGTACGGCCGCTTGTTGCGCCCAGGTCGACTGCAAAAAAGTTCTGTTTCATGGTATTTTGTCTATATATTTAAGGTATCCATTTACCTACATTGCAAAGATAGGCGGTTCCTTCCTCCTTTTCCTTACGCATTTTGATAGAAAGGATGTGCATTTTGACACAAATCTGCATAGCCAAACCTTACATCAGTATAAATTTTACTTTTTATGCAAAAAAAAGCATGATTTATGCATGTTTTCTCCGAAATAATGCATAATTTTGCGCCATTCTTAGAATAATTATACAATGAAGAAGAAAGCAAATCGGTTAGACGCCATCAAAATGATTATCTCAAGCAAGGAGGTAGGCTCGCAGGAAGAACTACTGCAAGAGCTGAACCGTGAAGGCTTCGAACTGACACAAGCCACCCTCTCCCGCGACTTGAAACAACTGAAAGTAGCCAAAGCTGCAAGTATGAACGGCAAGTATGTATATGTATTGCCGAATAACATCATGTATAAACGTTCCACTGACCAGAGTGCCGGTGAGATGTTGCGCAACAATGGATTTATCTCCCTACAGTTTTCCGGCAATATAGCTGTTATCCGTACCCGTCCCGGTTACGCCAGCAGCATGGCTTATGATATCGACAACAATGAGTTCAGCGAGATTCTGGGAACCATTGCCGGCGACGATACCATCATGCTGGTTCTGCGTGAAGGAGTAGCCACAAGCAAAGTACGTCAGCTTTTGTCGCTCATCATTCCGAATATCGAATAACTATACCTATATTATATATAAAGAAATGGACACTCAACAAATAGATGTTATGGTAGCCGACGCCTCACATGAGGTTTACGTTGACACTATTTTGGAAACTATCAGAAATGCTGCTGCCGTACGAGGAACCGGAATCGCAGAGCGCACACACGAATACGTAGCGACTAAAATGAAAGAGGGCAAAGCAATAATCGCGCTCTGTGGCGACACATTCGCAGGTTTCACCTATATCGAATCATGGGGAAACAAGCAATACGTAGCAACCTCCGGTCTGATTGTACATCCCGATTTTCGCGGATTAGGATTGGCAAAGCGCATCAAACAAGCATCTTTCCAACTGGCACGTCTCCGATGGCCGAAAGCTAAGATTTTCAGTCTGACATCCGGAGCCGCAGTGATGAAAATGAACACCGAACTAGGATATGTCCCCGTCACTTTCAATGAACTGACAGACGACGAGGCTTTCTGGAAAGGATGCGAAGGCTGCACCAACCACGATATACTGGTAGCTAAAAACCGTAAGTTCTGCATCTGCACAGCCATGCTGTACGATCCGACAGACCCACGGAACATAAAAAAAGAACAAGAAAGAAATAACATTTAATATATACAGCACTATGGAAGAAAAGAAGAAAAAAGTAGTGGTGGCATTCAGCGGCGGACTGGACACATCGTTCACCGTCATGTACCTCGCTAAAGAAAAAGGTTACGAAGTATATGCAGCTTGTGCCAATACGGGCGGCTTCAGCGAAGAACAGCTGAAGACAAACGAAGAAAACGCCTACAAACTGGGAGCAGTGAAATATGTAACATTGGACGTTACTCAGGAATACTACGAAAAGAGTCTGAAATATATGGTTTTCGGAAATGTGCTGCGTAATGGTACTTACCCGATCTCCGTCAGCTCGGAACGTATCTTCCAGGCATTGGCCATCGCACGTTATGCCAACGAAATCGGTGCGGATGCCATTGCCCACGGTTCTACCGGAGCAGGTAACGACCAGATTCGTTTTGACATGACTTTCCTTGTACTGGCTCCGAATGTAGAAATCATCACGCTGACCCGTGATATGGCATTAAGCCGTCAGGAAGAAATCGACTATCTGAACAAACATGGTTTCAGTGCAGACTTTACCAAGCTGAAATACTCTTATAACGTAGGTTTGTGGGGTACATCCATCTGTGGTGGCGAAATCCTCGACTCCGCACAGGGATTACCGGAAACAGCCTACCTGAAACATGTGGAAAAAGAAGGCAGCGAACAACTCCGTCTCACTTTCGAAAAGGGAGAACTGAAAGCTGTCAATGACGAAACATTCGATGATCCGATCCAAGCTATCCAGAAGGTAGAAGAGATCGGTGCCGCATACGGTATCGGACGTGATATGCACGTGGGCGATACGATTATCGGCATCAAAGGCCGTGTAGGTTTCGAGGCTGCCGCTCCGATGTTGATTATCGGTGCTCACCGCTTCCTCGAAAAATACACATTGAGCAAATGGCAGCAATACTGGAAAGATCAGGTGGCCAACTGGTACGGAATGTTCCTCCACGAAAGCCAGTATCTCGAACCGGTGATGCGTGACATCGAAGCCATGCTTCAGGAAAGCCAGCGTAACGTTAACGGTACGGCAATCCTCGAGCTCCGCCCGCTTTCTTTCTCTACCGTCGGTGTAGAATCGGAAGACGACCTCGTGAAAACGAAGTTCGGCGAATATGGTGAAATGCAGAAGGGCTGGACAGCCGAAGATGCTAAGGGCTTTATTAAGGTAACTTCTACTCCGCTGCGTGTTTACTACAATAACCATAAAGACGAAGAGATATGATTAAAGCAGGAATCATTGGTGGCGCAGGATATACAGCAGGCGAATTAATCCGTCTGCTGCTCAACCATCCGGAAACTGAAATCGTATTCATCAACAGCAGCAGTAATGCCGGAAACCGAATCACCGACGTACACGAAGGACTATACGGAGAAACCGACCTGAGATTTACCGACCAGTTACCTCTGGACGCAATAGATGTACTATTCTTCTGTACCGCCCACGGTGACACGAAGAAATTCATGGAAAGCCACAACGTGCCGGAAGATTTGAAAATCATCGACCTCTCGATGGATTATCGCATCAAGAGTGACGATCATGACTTCATCTACGGTCTGCCGGAACTGAACCGTCGTGCTACCTGTACGGCGAAGCACGTAGCCAACCCCGGTTGTTTTGCTACCTGTATCCAGTTAGGTTTGCTTCCGCTAGCCAAGAATCTGATGTTGACAGGCGATGTTTCGGTCAATGCCATCACTGGAAGTACCGGTGCCGGCGTGAAGCCCGGTGCTACCAGTCATTTCAGTTGGCGTAACAATAACATCAGTATATACAAGGCATTCGATCATCAGCACGTGCCGGAAATCAAACAATCACTGAAGCAGTTGCAGAACAGCTTCGATTCAGAGATCGACTTTATTCCTTACCGGGGAGATTTCCCGCGCGGCATCTTTGCCACTCTTGTCGTAAAAACGAAAGTTGCACTCGAAGAGATCGTTCGCATGTATGAGGAATATTATGCAAAAGACTCCTTCGTGCATATTGTAGATAAGAATATAGACTTGAAACAAGTCGTAAATACCAATAAATGTCTGATACATCTGGAGAAACATGGTGACAAATTACTGATTATCTCCTGTATCGACAACTTGCTGAAGGGTGCCAGCGGACAAGCAGTTCATAACATGAACCTGATGTTCAACCTGGAAGAAACCGTAGGATTACGGCTGAAACCTTCCGCTTTCTAAAAACAGAAGAATTATGAAATTATTCGACGTATATCCTTTATATGACATCAATATAGTCAAAGGACAAGGCTGTAAGGTATGGGATGAGAACGGTACGGAATATCTGGACCTCTACGGAGGCCATGCCGTCATCTCCATCGGACACGCGCATCCCCACTATGTGGAGATGATCAGCAATCAGGTAGCAACCCTTGGTTTCTATTCAAACTCGGTGATCAATAAGCTGCAGCAACAAGTAGCCGAACGATTGGGAAAGATTTCCGGTTATGAAGACTACTCGCTGTTTCTGATCAACAGCGGAGCCGAAGCCAATGAAAACGCGCTGAAGCTGGCTTCTTTCTATAACGGACGCACCAAAGTCATTTCTTTCAGCAAAGCCTTCCACGGACGTACATCCCTTGCAGTGGAGGCTACGAACAACCCCACCATCATTGCTCCGATCAACAACAACGGTCATGTGACCTATCTCCCTCTGAATGACATCGAAGCGATGAAGCAGGAACTGGCGAAAGGTGACGTATGCGCTGTTATCATCGAAGGAATACAAGGAGTGGGCGGTATCAAAATACCGACTACCGAATTTATGCAGGAACTTCGCAAGGTTTGTACCGAAACCGGAACGATTCTGATTCTGGACGAAATCCAGAGCGGATACGGCCGTAGCGGAAAATTCTTTGCCCATCAATACAACCATATCCAGCCAGACATCATCACCGTGGCCAAAGGCATTGGAAACGGATTCCCGATGGCAGGTGTACTGATCAGCCCGATGTTCAAGCCCGTCTACGGACAACTGGGAACTACATTCGGCGGAAATCACCTGGCCTGCTCGGCAGCTCTTGCCGTAATGGACGTCATCGAACAGGACAATCTGGTAGAAAATGCAAAAGCAGTCGGCGACTACCTGCTGGAAGAACTCAAGAAATTCCCGCAAATCAAAGAAGTGCGCGGACGCGGACTGATGATCGGACTCGAATTTGAAGAACCGATCAAGGAATTGCGCAGCCGCCTCATCTACGACGAACACGTATTTACGGGAGCCAGCGGGACAAATGTACTCCGCTTATTGCCCCCTCTCTGCCTCAGCATGGAGGAAGCGGACGAGTTCCTTGCCCGTTTCAAAAGAGTACTCTAACTGATATTTGATTAATAAACAGCGAACAAAAAAGCAGCCTCGAACAGAAAAACAGTTCTTATTCAGGCTGCTTTTTGTTTTTTCGCAATTTACCGTTACCTTTGTCTGTAAGAATACATTAAAAAAGAAGCGCATATGAAAATAGCTATTATCGGTGCAGGAAACATGGGTGGTTCTATAGCCCGCGGCCTGGCAAAAGGAAGTCTGATAGCAGACTCAGATATCATTGTATCCAACCCCAGCGCAGGCAAACTGGAGAAACTGAAAGAAGAATTTCCGGGCATTTCCACCACTCTGAGCAATACGGAAGCGGCAACGGGAGCAGATGTTGTCATTCTCGCCGTGAAGCCTTGGTTTGTGGAGTCCGTCATGCGCGAGTTGAAGCTGAAGAGCAAACAGACGCTCGTATCCGTAGCGGCAGGTATCAGTTTTGAAGAACTCGCACACTTTGTGATAGCACCGGAGATGCCGATGTTCCGCCTGATTCCGAACACTGCCATCAGCGAACTGGAAAGTATGACGCTTATCGCGGCACGCAACACGAACGATGAACAGAACCTGTTTATGCTCCGCCTGTTCAACGAAATGGGAATGGCCATGCTCATCCCCGAAGATAAGATAGCCGCCACCACGGCACTGACTTCCTGCGGCATCGCTTACGTATTGAAATACATCCAGGCAGCCATGCAGGCCGGCATCGAAATGGGCATCCGTCCCAAAGATGCGATGGAAATGGTAGCCCAGTCCGTCAAGGGAGCCGCCGCATTAATTCTGAACAATGACACCCACCCCAGCGTGGAAATCGACAAAGTGACTACTCCGGGCGGAATTACGATCAAGGGAATCAACGAACTGGAACACAACGGATTTACCTCCGCCGTCATCAAAGCGATGAAAGCATCCAAATAATACCGCAAAATTATTAATAATCAAAAAACAACCACTTGTATGAATGACCAAATTAAACAGATCGCAGAACGCCTTCGCGGATTACGTGACGTACTGGAACTAACGTCTGAAGATATCGCCCGCGACTGCGACATATCTGCCGAAGAATACCGGCTCGCAGAGACAGGACAATACGACATTTCCGTTAGTATGCTACAAAAGATAGCCCGTACCTATAACATCGCACTGGATGCTTTGATGTTTGGCGAAGAGCCGAAAATGAGCAGCTACTTCGTGACCCGTGCCGGCAAAGGAGTCAGCATCGAACGTACCAGGGCTTACAAATACCAGTCACTGGCGTCGGGCTTCATGAACCGCACCGCCGATCCTTTCATCGTCACGGTCGAACCGAAGGGAGACGATGAGCCGATCCATTATAACCACCACAACGGACAGGAATTCAACCTGGTGGTTGAAGGCCGTATGCTTATCAACATCGAGGGCAAGGAAATCATCCTGAACCAAGGAGACAGTATTTATTTTAATTCAAAACTTCCACATGGCATGAAAGCGCTCGATGGCAAAACGGTACGTTTTCTGGCCGTAATTATGTAATAACGTTATGGTAGAAAGATTTTTAGCACAGACTAGCTTTGCCTCACAAGAGGATTTCATCAAGAACCTGAAAATAAACGTACCGGAGAATTTCAACTTCGGCTACGACGTAGTAGATGCCTGGGCTGCCGAACAACCCGACAAGAACGCTCTGCTCTGGACCAATGACCAAGGCGAAAGCCGTCAGTTCTCCTTCGCCGACATGAAACGCTATACGGACATGACGGCCTCTTACTTCCAGAGCCTCGGCATCGGTCGCGGAGATATGGTGATGCTGATTCTGAAGCGCCGCTATGAGTTCTGGTACAGCACCATCGCCCTGCATAAGCTGGGAGCAACGGTGATCCCCGCCACTCACCTGCTGACAAAGAAAGATATCATCTATCGCTGCAACGCTGCCGACATCAAAATGATTGTGGCTGCCGGCGAGGGAATCATACTGCAACACATCAAAGATGCTCTTCCCGAGTGTCCGAGCGTGGAAAAGCTGGTCAGTGTAGGTCCGGAAGTTCCGGAAGGATTCGAAGATTTCCATCAGGGAATCGATAACGCTGCCCCTTTCATCCGCCCGAGACATGCCAATACGAATGACGACATCTCACTGATGTACTTCACTTCCGGCACTACCGGTGAACCTAAAATGGTAGCACATGACTTTACGTATCCGTTAGGCCATATCGTTACGGGTAGTTTCTGGCACAATCTGGATGAGAACAGCCTCCACCTCACCATCGCCGATACCGGCTGGGGAAAAGCCGTATGGGGAAAACTCTACGGACAATGGATCGCCGGAGCCAACATTTTCGTCTATGACCACGAAAAGTTCACGCCCGCAGCTATTCTGGAAAAGATACAGGAGTATCAGGTGACTTCCCTTTGCGCACCTCCAACCATCTTCCGCTTTCTGATTCATGAAGACCTGACTAAATATGACTTGTCTTCACTGCGGTATTGCACCATTGCCGGAGAAGCACTGAACCCTGCCGTATTCGAAACCTTCAAGAAACTGACAGGCATCAAGCTGATGGAAGGTTTCGGACAGACGGAAACGACACTGACAGTTGCCACCATGCCTTGGATGGAACCGAAACCGGGAAGCATGGGACTGCCCAATCCGCAGTATGACGTAGACCTGATCGACAGTGAAGGTCGCTCCGTGGAAGCCGGAGAGCAAGGACAAATTGTGATCCGTACCAGCAAAGGCAAACCTCTCGGACTTTTCAAAGAGTACTATCGGGATGCGGAACGTACACACGAGGCTTGGCACGACGGCATTTACTACACAGGTGATGTAGCGTGGAAAGACGAAGACGGATACCTTTGGTTTGTAGGACGTGCAGACGACGTAATCAAGAGTTCCGGTTACCGTATCGGCCCGTTCGAAGTGGAAAGCGCTTTGATGACGCACCCTGCCGTCATAGAATGTGCCATCACCGGAGTACCCGATGAGATTCGCGGACAGGTAGTAAAAGCTACTATCGTATTGTCCAAAGACTATAAAGCACGTGCCGGAGAAGAACTGATCAAGGAATTGCAGAACCACGTCAAGAAGGTGACTGCTCCTTATAAATATCCGCGTGTGATTGAGTTCGTTGACGAACTGCCCAAGACTATCAGCGGCAAGATTCGTCGCGTGGAGATTCGCGAGAACGATGAGAAATAAGGCATAAAACCCATTTATCAAAAAGCCGGCTGTAATCCTTTGCAGCCGGCTTTTCTTTTCACTATCTGTAAGTATCGGATTCTCTAATCAATTGATAAAGCTCCGACCATCCGCTTAATCATTAGGATGATAGAAATTGTATTGTTCACTCCATGCAGGAGTTCCGGCAAGCGTTATATCATTACCGTTCGGACTATTATCCTTCAATACATTTCCTTCTCCTTCATCACACTTCCAATACCCAATCAAACCATCCGAATCTCCGGATATCTGGCGTGACATTCCTTCCTGAATGGCGTTCTCTGTCAGACATTTACTCCAAAGACGAATCTGGGCAAGTTCTACCTGCACGCGCCAACCAAAGCTCTGTGCTAAAGATATTGTATTGAATGTAAAATCTCTAGAGTCTGTCTTACTGGCGTTTATTGTACCATCTTTATAAAGACGAATAGTAGATCCATCATAAGTATAAGTAATATGATACCATGTATCAGGCCACCAGAATTCTTCACTATCAAAATAATTTCCATCTAATTGACACTGAAGAACAGGAGCTATTTGTTTAACGCCCTGCGGCCAATAACGTAACAATATACCATTAAAAGAAAGAGGAGCTACATTGCCGGGAAACATCATTTCCCTGAACGACTTATTAGCAAGTCCCACCCAATTTCCAGTCGGTCTGCCGGTTATATTGTCGAATCTGATCCAATATTCTATAGTCCATTGAGTAACAGGAATCTCATTTTTAAACTTTAAACTGGTTTTATTACCTGATTTCAGAATCACTGCTTTTTGCTTATTAGGGGAAGTAAGCAGATAAAGAATATGGTTTGCATTACCAACAAGTCCTATCGGACCGGTTACGGAAGTAATCCGTACCGGAATCGCATAAGCCTCGTTATTGGGGGTGGTAAACGGCTTTATAGTAAGATTAATGACTGGTGCAGACACTTCGCCTGCGGGAATCGTAACTGTGCGTTCAAAACTTCTGAATTCTTCCGGCAAAAGTTCGTAAGACGCTTCATGCTGTTGATTATACTCATCAATGAGTTGCTGATCAATATCCAGTGTTACAGTTACATCTTGATCAATAGCACGAACCAAACGGACGGTTAATGTCTTTATCACATCTCCCTCGTCCACCAATTGTGCCTCTATCTGCTGACCAAACGTATTGGAAGGAGCAGCTTCTGCAATATATATCCCATTATCAATAGTTGACAATTTTGCGTCGTCGCATCCGGTGACAGCCAATAACGCTGCTCCGAGTACAACATATCTGGTAAATTTAATCATCTTCATAATTATCCTTTTTAGTTATGTTCTTGCAATTAATGATTAGCGGGATTCAAAACCTGAATAACCTCACGCATAAAGAAATAGTCATTCACCGGACGACAAAGATTAAAGCGATAGGCGCCCACTCCGCCAATGCGGGCATCCACTCCCGGACGATAGTACATCGCCATTCCTTTCAATGAATAAGTCACAATACCGTCCCGAGTTGTAAATTCTGGTCCTCCATCGCTTTTATGCTTCTCAAAGTCCTCACACCACACTGTTTTGCTAAGAATCGTAGCCTCATCCTCTATCGAACCGAATTTATTTAATAACCTTTCAAAACGACCGTCCAAAGCATCACTATATCCTTCATCCGACCTACAGTAATAAGCCTGAACCACATAATAATCTAATAAAGGACCCGACTCCTTGTTTAGTGTCTGTGGTTCTCCGTCGACCATCAATATGCGTCCTGTTCCTGATTTCGGTCCGAATTCTTTCGATAATTCATCCAAAAGAATATGCATACGGTCCGAGTTTCCACTTAGATTACCGGAATAACCAAAATTCGGCTCGAAGTCAATATCAAACCCATCATAGTTATACTTATTGATTGAGTCAATAATTACTCGCGCATATTTACGGATCGCTTTTTCTTGTCCTTCTTCCGAGGTGTCACCATAATTGCCATACCAACCCCAATAAGCAGCCATTGCCTCTTCCTTTGAGTTATATTGTACGCCATCAACGATAAAATCATTCTCAACAGAAGCGGGCGTATGACTTCTGCCTATATCTGTGATATGTTGACAGTATAAAACTCTGAGACCTTTCTTCTCCCTCACTTCCTTAAGATCACTCTTTTGTGCTTCAGTCAGATTGAAAGCCCCTCCCCAAAGAGAAATGATATCCATTGAATCAGGGATTCCCCTCAACTGGTTGTTCATATTCGTTCCAGCTCCGGTCCATTCACTATACCAGCCAAAAACAATCGGATGATCGGATTTCTTATATTCTCTCAGTGCCTTATAATAGTTTTCGCCATTGATATTCACCGGTTCGGTGAACTTCGGTTCCATTTCAGTCCAGTCGCTGCACTGTATAAAAAACAGTGCACCCATTACTCCCAATATGATATATAATAATTTCTTCATATCTTAATTCCTAATTTAAGCTATTAATAAGTACCATTCTCTTTCATTGCCCACCAAAGGTCAGTTCCATTAGAATCTTTTCCATTGCTAAGCATGCTGACGGCCTCTTCCACATTCGCCTTATTGTTATTGTATTCACTCCGTGTAAAACGAAGGCGACGTTGTCCACGCCCCGTATTACAATCGGCATTCATGGATTCAGTTGCCGGGAAGATTCTGGGATAACCTGTGCGACGGAAATCTGCCCATCCGTTCATTGGGTCGGGATAACAGGCAATCCATTTCTGGGTAAGTACCCTTTCCAGTTTCTTCGCATCATCAGTTCCCTCCTCCCACTTGATCGTAATGGTCGACTGGTTAGTATAATTATTTCCGGTATGTCCGGCAATTAAATTATCCACATAATTTCCCGGCACAGATGTTGCATCAGCCAGATAATCATCGGCCCCCGACACTCCGAATTCCTCAAAAGACAATCTGACTCCCTTCTCATAGAAAGTCTTGGCATCTCCACCCATATTCCAGCCTTTCAGTGCTCCTTCCGCACGCAGGAAAGCAGCTTCGGCAGCGTACATTACGGGTTGTGGCAAAGTTTTGTCGGTAGCGATAAAAAGTTTGCTATAGTTGGCGTATACCGTAGGTTCAGGTATTTCTGCCGACCCCGAACGAACACCTACATACCCACCGGCAGCAGTCTGGGTCTGTGGAGTAAAATAAGCAGGACGGCGAGGATCGTTATATCCATTCATGTACGACACAAGGCAAGCATTGGCTCTTACCTCAGGCCATCCGCTGACAATAGCATATCCGTTTTCATTGATTCCACCATTAGTCGTATCATAAGAACTATCGCCCACACTTTCCATCACACCGCCAAGTACAGCTTCCTCAGCCTTAGTCTGAGCATATTCCGGTTCTACTCCTGATATCCGGATAGCCATTCGAAGCTTCAGTGTATTGGCAAACTTCAACCACTTTGAGCAGTCTCCTTTATAAAACTGATCTACCACAGCCAAATCCTGATTCACTCCGAATGTAGCCGCTGACTTCAGAATAGTGATCGCATTATCAAGATCATCAAACATGGCATGCCATACAGTCTGTTCATTGTCATAAGGTGCTTCCGTATCACCAGCTTTCATCTGTGTGTAAGGAATGGGACCTTGTAGAGAAGTAAGTAATTGCATACCATAAACACGGGTCAACTGAGCCATAGCGTAAATGACACCTTTCTTTTCCGTGGAGTTTTCAACTAGAAAGAAAGAAGGATAGATATAACCATAAAGTCTTCCCCATGAACTATCATTATGTTTTTCAGAAGCATTATAATAAGCAAAAACATTTTTTCCAAAGCTCCAGTTAGCAGTCGCAGTTACCTGACCACTAAAACTAGCCCACATACAGTTTATCTCCTGGCAAGCATTTTGTTGTGGACAAGCATATACGTTAAACATCGTAGACAGTAAGTTGCTTGCCGGTACCTTTGAAGGCTGGTAAGGATTAGTATTAAAATCATCAAAATTAGTAGTACACCCCGCCATCATACATACGATTGCACTTGCCCCGATATATTTTATTATTTTGTTCATACCTATTTTATTATTTAAAACTGAAATTTAATGTTGAATCCGAAGTTTCTTGTACTTGGGAGCATATAGGCATCAAATCCTTGATAGAAGTTAGATGCAGCCGAAGTGGTCAGCTCCGGATCGAAAGGAGCCTTACAATAAATCATCCATAAATTCTTTCCTACCAGACCAACAGTCATTCCAACTTTATTGTCAAACCACTTTTTAGGCAATGTATAGCTAAGTGAGAGTTCACCGAGTCGTACATTCGTAGCACTATACGTATAATAAGCCGCTGTGCCTTGAATCGCTTGATAATAAGTCTGTGCAGAGACTTTACTCTGATTTATCTGCACACCTCCTGCATCACGTACATCCGCACTGACCTTGGAAACTCCGGCAGCGTCAAGTACAGATTGCGTCTCACTAATGACAATACCTCCGAAACGTCCGGTGAAAGTCATACCGAGATTAACTCCCTTATAACCGAACCCAAGACTCCAGCCCATATTCATCTTAGGCAAGATAGATCCCAGATATGTTTCTTTGTTCTCCATAGCCAGTCCGACACCTTCCTCATTGAGAATGTAACCATTCAAGTCACGTTTGAGCAGGCGTTGTCCGTATACATCTCCCATTGATCCTCCGACACGTAAAATCAAGCGGGCATCCGTATGTCCATAAGTAAGCGGAGACAGCTCCGGCATCTGGATAGGTTGTCCGGTAGCATAGTTGTACACACCGTCAGCTAACCGTTTTACCCGATTCTTATTCCATGTCAATGTATAATTCGTATTGAAAGAGAAATCTTTCCACTGCTTATTATAGCCCAATGCCATTTCTATACCTTCATTCATAATATTTCCACTCTGGATAGGAATATTAGAATATCCCGAAGAAAGCGACAAATCCGCATAGAATGTCTGATTATATGTATTGGAACGGTAATAAGTCAGGTTAAGACTGATATCATTAAGAATTCGTGCGTCCAAACCAACTTCCCATGACTTGGTACGTTCCGGTTTCAGTTTCGTGTTCGGATAAGAAGATGTACTAGTCCAATTCTGGGTCTGTTCATCATAAGGATAAGTAACGGTAGTCATGAAGCGGCCGTAAGAGTTACCTACTTCAGTGTACGAACCACGAACCTTCAGGTATGTCAGCCAATCAGGAGCATTAAACATACTCGTCAGAATGGCAGAAAGTCCTACTGACGGGTAAAAGAAAGACTTGTAATCGGAGAAAGCCAGTCTGGAATCCCAGTCATTACGTCCGGTAGCAGTCAGATAGATCATCGATTTCCAACCAATTTCCGCATTGGCAAAGATAGCGCGTGTCTGATCGTGCCAGCCGGACTGTTTTGCTTTCCATGCTTTATTGAAATCGATATTGTGGACAGCAAAGAAATTGATAAGTTTCAATCCGCCCTCATATCCTATCATTTCATAACGGCTGTCGCTCAGTGACACACCAAGGTTAACATTGACCGACCAGTCATTAAAACTCTTATTCAGTGTAGCAATCGCATCCGCATACGTATTCTTTGATTGCGAAGATGTGTCAGCATATGTTCCACGACTACCGGATGCCAAACTGCTAGTAGAAGCGTATGCCTTATAAGTACTACGATTATCATAATTATCTATTTTCACACGTCCTACTACATCCAACCAGTCGAACAACTGATATTTGAGGGAAGCGTTGATCATATAACGGGTCTTCTTATTCTCCCGCAACTGACGATTCTGTATCCAGTAGGGATTGGCAAGACCGCTTGAAGTACCGCCATAAGGCCAGTATTGCTCCATCAGGTCCATACCGGAATTATAACGTTCGAACATACGTACATCATCGAAATTCTCACTACGAGGGAAACGGTAAAGTCCCGGCAGAGGATTATAGTAATAACCCTGCGACATCATATTCTTGTCATTCTGAAGAATATAACTGGCACCGGCATCGAGTGTCATCTTGTCTTTCAGGAAACTGGTCGTGTTACGGACAGTGAAATTATAGCGGTTGTATCCACTGTTGGGCAATATATTGGTGGTGTTGGTAGTAGAAGCCGACAAATACGCCTGATTCTTCTTGTTACCGGTTGACAAAGCAAATGAGTTAATGACATTCGCTCCGGTCTGGAAGAAGTCACGCGGATCGTAGTCACTGTTTACAATCGGTCCCCAGCTATCCAGGCTGTTGGGCAGGTTACCATATTTGCTCTGCATCTCAGGCATCATTGACACCTTCGAGAAAGTAGTATTATTGGAGACCGTGACAGAAGTCTTGTCCGCAGACCCCTTCTTGGTGGTTATCAGCACAACACCGGCAGCGGCAGCATTACCATACAGAGCTGCGGCAGAAGGTCCGGTCAGCATAGAGATAGATTCGATGTCTTCCGGGTTAATGTCGGCAGCGCCATCCGTACCCTGCTGGTCATAGATACCACCGCCACCTCCATTCATCATGTTATACATCGGTACACCGTCGATCACATAAAGCGCCAGATTGGAAGAAGTGATAGATTTGACACCACGCATCACGACACGCGAAGCACCTCCCGTGGTATTGGACGAATTAATATTAACACCGGCCACCTTACCATTCAGAGAAGAGATGAAGTTCGCATCTTTCACAGTAGTCAGTTCATCACCGCTCAGCTGCTGCACGTTGTATGACAATGCCTTCTCCGAGCGTTTGATACCCAATGCCGTCACTACCACCTCATTCAGTTCCTGCGTCGCATCCTCTAGCACCACATTGGCAACATTTCCTTTTACGGGTACTTCTTTTGACTGATAACCTACATAGGAAAATACAAGAACAGGATTCGCCGATGAAGTGGAAAGCTTATAGTTTCCATCCATATCGGTGATGGTTCCCTCACCGGAACTCTTCTCCCGGATAGAGACACCAATCAACGGCTCTCCATTCTTATCTTTTACCGTGCCGGCAATAAGTCTTTCTTTTCTCTGCTGTGCAACGTCTTTTTCTTTTGCAGCCAGTACTATTTTATTATCCAAAACTTTATATTCGATGCCCACACCTTTAAAAACTTGCTCCAGAACCTGGAATATATTCTTATTAGACACTGACACCGACACTTTGCGTTTCAAATCGAGATTCTTACTGTTTACAAAAAAGCCGAATCCGGACTCAAGTTCGATTTTGTGAAGCACTTCCTCTATGGTACAATCGTTTGCCTTCAATGTGATGGAAGTCTTTTGCGCATATCCATCGGACGCATATGCCAGTCCGAATGAGCAGACAATGAGTATAAATAGTAACTTCATAGATAGTGATATTTTCCTTGAAGACCGCCTAAGAAGGTTTAATCCTCCAAGAAATTGGACGATACAATAATTTTGCATAAATTTGTAACGAGTTTAATTAAAAAACTAGTAGTTATACTTGTCGGGAAACAAGTAGATTCACGATTACTGGGCTCAATACGGGAAGATACGACCAATATCATCCCGTATCTTTTTTAGTTTCAAGGGTCTTTGTTTTTCATGGCAATAAGCTTTTTTGAAATAAGGTTATTAATAACACTAAATAAAAATTTCTATCTTCATCTTCTCTTTACTTCCTTGTACACTGTTCAGATAACGCCAGCGTATTTTCGAAGAAGCTTCTATATAATTCAGTATCTGCTCCAGGCTCCTGCTCGTGAATGTCCCGGAGAACAGGTCATCATCGGGCACATTGCGTCGAACGATAAATTCCACATCATATCTGTCTGCCAAAATCTCCAAAGCATCCTGCAAAGATGTCTGCTTAAAGACGATAATACCATCCTTCCATGCCAGTTCTCCTTCACCGGAAGTAGTATAGAGCTCCGTTTTTCCACTCTGCGAATAATAGATCAGCTTCTGACCGGGTGCCATAGTAATGTACTGAGGCTTCTGTGCGGTATTATTAAATTCGAAATGCACTTTCCCTTCTATCAGAGTGGTAGTAATCTCTTCGGAATCCCTATACGCCTTTACATTGAACTTTGTGCCCAACACTTTAATCGCAGACTGATGGGCTGTGGAAACAATGAACTGTTTCTCCGGGTCTTTCTGAACTTCGAAATAGGCCTCCCCGTCCAGTTCCACTTTACGGGTACGGGAAGCGAACTGACTGGGAAAAGTCAGCGTACTTTTTCCGTTTACCCATACCATTGTTCCGTCAGCAAGCGTCACTTGCGTACGTTGTCCGGCAGGCACATATACGGTCTGCATTTCTACATTTTCCTTTTGCAGAGTTTGTATCAGTATATAACTTAATCCGAAAGCCAAAACAAATATAGCCGCAATCCGCATCGCCTTCATCGTAAAAGTGCGTAGTGAAAGCAGCTTGTCACGCCCCGTTTTCAACTCATCCGCATCCTGCCAAACAAGTGCATCATAACTTTTGCGGAGTGACATAAATTCTTTGAGATTAGCGGCATCAGCATCAATCCATGCTGCAACTTCTTCTTTCTCCCTTTGAGAGGCTTTTCCGGATATATATTTTAAAAGTAAATTCTGATTCATATTATAAGTTGAGTTACTTTATAAGTAATAAACAGGAGTATATTTGCTCCCCCTTTCATATAGAATACCACTCACTAAAAATAATCCCTAGTGAGAAATACAACTTTTTTTGCTGTTATTAAAAAAAGAGGAGAAAAAGATATTTTCAAGATCATCAAATAAAAAATATCAGGAAAGGAGCATACTCTTTCAGATTATCACGCAGCAGCTTCACAGCTTTGCTTATATGATACTCCACTCCTTTGACACTGATACCCAATTCTTCAGCTATTTCTTTATGAGATTTTCCATCCAGACGATCGGATATAAATGCAATGCGCGTCTTTTCCGGCATACCAGCCAACAATGTTTTCACCTTTGAGCGTAATTCTTCGGACATAACTTCCTTCGGATCACAGGCTTCCAAGGTTGAAATACGGATTTCCAATTCCCGTTGTCCCTTATCTGTCAGGTTTTGGTAGACGTTCTCCTGAACCTGCAAATGTTTCAGGTAATTGAGTGACTTGCTACGTATATAAGTGATTAATACAGCTTCGATACTCGGAATTTCCTGTTTTTTACTTAATTCCCACAAATAAATGATTGCTTCCGATACAATATCTTCAGCTACCAAATCATTATGGACGTATGATAAGGTAAACAGGAATGCTCTCCTATAATAGGTAGTATATATCGAATTAAAATTAATTGCAGTCATTTCGATCTATATTAATGGCGCTTATGCGTATAGTTTAAGTATATCCAAAGGTCTTTAATGATTGCAAAGAAATATATTTTAATTGAATAAAAGAACTTTTTGAAGAGAAAATGGGACATAAGCCGGTAAATCATCAGAAGGCTGACGACTAGCATATAGCTTTCACTCCTTTCTCTCCACTTTTTTCCAATGCTAAAAACTGACCAATTTATGCTAAAATCAGATCATTGCATCATTTCTATACTATTATGACTCAAAATTGCTCTAATCTATAAATCCAACTTCCTATATTTGCAGCCATAACAATTAAAACACAAAAAGAATATGATTACAAGTAGAAAGGTTTCTCAGGTCAATGTTTTTGCTGGTAGTCCCTGGGAAGTAGCCAGCGTAAAGAGTTTATTGAAAGCAGCGTATATCGAGGCATCAATGAAAGACAATGGATTGAACAGTATACTCATTTCTGTTCCATGCGAATATTATACAGCAGCAATGCGTGTGATTAATAAAAGAAAAGTTTCATAGGTTTTAGGTTAAACATATAAGATTAAAGCCGGGTACGATGGGAGATCGCACTCGGCTTTTCAGTCTTTGTATGATTCTTTTAAAACGAAGTAACCTTTAGATTGGTTGACTTTCTGTTTGTTTAATCTTCAGTTTGCTCAATTTCTACTTTTTCATTCTTTAGCTTTTCAAGAGCGGCAATCTGCATATTACAGAAAAGGTGTATGTGATGAATCAAGTTAGTATTCTGTGACAAGTAAACGACAGAGTCCATAAGTTGGGCAGACAGTTGGTAGGCTTTCCGATTATTTGTATTTTCGTCCGGACGACGCATATAAAGGGCAAAACTTCGGTATAAGATAGGAATAAAGCGTTCCCACGGAAGTTCTAAGCTAAGCAACAAATGGTTCATATTCTCCAGCATACGTTGAAGAGACTCAAGGTCCGGCTTATCAGATTGCTTGCCATACACCTCTGCCCATAGACGGGCTTCTTCTTCAAAAAAAATTTCATTGGGACTTTCTTTCGCGTTAGTCAAAGCGTTTTCAGTATCCATAAGATAAAAGTTTAATAAAGGGGCAAAAAAGAACGGTTTCGCCTTTCCCGTTGACTAACACATCTTAGGACGCTGGAGGTACATTACATACTCCCCACGGGGGTACGAAACCGCCTATGAGGAAAGCTACAAGCAAAAAATGCCTGCAACTTATCAAAAGCAGGATTCCCTGCGTCCCATTATAAAATGTTAGTCACTGCAAAGATACTATTTTTCAAATATAAGTATGGAATATCTGTAGATTTATTAATCAGAATTTCCACAATAGCCTCCATAGTAATTTGACAGCAGTTTTGCTCTCATGCCCTAACAAACTGTCTGTATCCCTTTATTCATCGTAGTTTTCGGTGTGGTAGCAACTGTGGTGGCAGGTATGAGAGCAAACGGTTGCTCTCACTCTGTTTCGTCCTGACTAGTATCGTTTCTACATTGCTATCTTTTGATTTACAGGATGTTAATATCTGACATCTCAGCTATTAATGACTGATACCCCATACATTATTAGCCAATAAATGATTCAATGCTTCTCCTAAAAGAACTGGTCAATTGAAATAACTAACATGGTCGAGTCAATCCAAACATACGGTCAAAGTGAATCCAATCGACAGATGTTTCAGAAAGTTTCAAACGCTTGAACTAATGATTCCAAGCTGTTGGAACTAAAGTTTCAAGCCTTTGGAACTATGGTTTCAAGCCTTTGGAACTATGGTTTCTCTTCGCTGAAACTATAGTTTCAAGACGAGGAAACTAATTTAGTTGTCTTATCCTAAATTGACATTGGAACTACAGGAATAAAATGAAGATACTACAAAGGTTAGAGATTGGATTTAGAAAAGTGAGGGCAAGCATTTGCTCTCATACCTGCTACCACAGTTGCTACCACACCGAAAACCACGATGAATAAAGGGATACAGACAGTTTGTTAGAGCATGAGAGCAAAAGTGATGCTAAATTACTATTGAGCAATCCTTGATAATTCTCTGCACAACAAAAGTGCAGAAATATGCATAATACTGCACTTTTGTTGTGCAATTATCGCATCATTGCAGATAAATGCACTTCAGCTATGGATTGCTTATACGAAAACTTCAACAAGTTATTTAAAGAGTACGAGCACGAATATAGCACCCATTCGATCTATCCCACTTTGGTATTTTGGAATGAATTATTAGTAAACTAAGCAAAAGCCTTTTTCTTCTTTTAGTCCACACTATTTTTATAAAAGGCACTAATTTTATTGAATTACCTCACTAACAGAGCGCTAGATTTCAAAAAGAAACTTAACTTTGCACCCGAGTTTTATATAAAGAGACTGAATTAGTAACTAAAAAGATTAAACCGCATGAAAATTAAGACTTTAATAGCCTGTTTCATACTAGCTTGTGCTGCAACTTCCTGCATACAGGATGAAGCACTGAACTCAGAAGCAGCCATTGATGCTTGTACAGGTGATGATGTACAATTAGCAAACATCAATGCTGATTCAAAGCTGATCAATGTATATGTAAACAAGGGAGCTGACTTGTCCAAACAAAAGTTAGAATTTGTAATTCCGGAAGGAGCCACTATAAAAATAAATGATCAAGTTGCTGGAGATACAGAAGCCACATATGACTTTAGTGAAGAGCCACATTCCCGGAAATTCACTGTCACATCAGAAGACGGTCAATGGAAACCTGTTTATACCGTCAATGTTGTTTTAGCAGAATTACCTACTTCTTTCAACTTTGAAGAGTTATTACCTTCCAATGACTACGATATCTTTTATGAATTCCAGCCGGGCACTTCACAAGAAATATCTAAAGTATTACAATGGTCAAGTGGTAATCCGGGTTTTAAATTGACAGGTATGGCAAACTCCAAAACAGATTACCCAACTGTACAGGTAGCCAATGGTTTCAGAGGTAAAGGAGTTAAATTGGAAACTCGTGATACCGGTAGTTTTGGAGCAATGGTAAAGATGTATATTGCTGCCGGTAACTTATTTATCGGAACATTTGAGGTAGGAAATGCATTAACAGATCCTAGAAAAGCCACTAATTTCGGTTTCCAGTTCTATAAACGCCCTAAAACGCTCAAAGGACATTATAAATTTAAAGCAGGAGATGTATATTCCGTAGAAGGAAAACCACAAGAGGGTGTAAGAGACAAATGTGATATTTATGCTGTTATGTATGAAGCTGAGAACAATTCTGTCATGCTTAATGGTGATGATGTATTTACTTCAGATAAGTTAGTATCATTAGCGCGAATTAAACCGGAAGATGTTGTTGAATCAGATCAATGGACTGATTTTGAAATTCCTTTCGAACCGGTAAAAGGACAAGTAATTGATGATACCAAATTAAAGAATGGAAAATACAAATTAGGTATAGTGCTTTCGTCCAGTGTAGACGGTGCTTATTTTAAGGGAGCAGTAGGCAGTACACTGTATGTCGATGAAGTAGAACTTATTTGCGAAGACTAAAAAAACAAGAAAATGAAAAGATATAAATTACTCAATATTATAGCTGTACTACTATTAGTAAGTACACTTTCAGCGCAGGCGCAAGAAGAAAGAAATCAAGGTATCATCTGGTCGTACTTACACGGATGGGAATATGGAATCAAGGCAGGTTTCAGTATTGGAGGAACTTCTCCATTGCCTCTACCTGAAGAAATTCGTAAAATAGATAGCTATGCCCCTGGTGGCCTCGCCATTTCAATTGAAGGAAACGCAACTAAATGGTTTGACACGAAATGGGGAATGACTGTAGGGGTACGACTTGAAAACAAGAATATGACCACAGAAGCTACAGTAAAGAACTATGGAATGAAGATTATCAACACCAACGGCGGAGAGTTACAAGGCTTATGGACCGGTGGCGTAAAGACTAAAGTCAAAAACTCTTATCTGACTATCCCAGTAGTTGCCAACTATAAAGTAAGCAAACGTTGGAAAGTCTCAGCAGGTCCGTATGTATCTTATCTTATTGAAAGAAATTTCTCCGGACATGTATATGAAGGTCACTTGCGTACTCCGGATCAGACAGGTTCGCGAGTAGATTTTACTGGTGAAAGCATTGCTACTTATGATTTCTCTGACAATCTGCGTAAATTCCAATGGGGATTGCAATTAGGCGGTGAGTGGAGAGCATTCAAACATTTAAATGTGTATGCTGATTTAACATGGGGATTGAACGATATCTTTAAGAAGGATTTTGATACGATTTCATTTGCTATGTATCCTATTTATTTAAATGTAGGATTCGGGTATGCATTCTAAGGGACTATCCATCTGATTGTGTAAATAGAAAACTACGGGGTTTCTCTCGTAGTTTTTTTATTTATATATTAACTTTGTAAAAATCAGATTTTATGGACATTCCTAAAGAATTTTTAAGTAAAGAGTTTCTGTCCCAGTTTAAGACTGGCGAAGATGTTACTGCTTTCATGAAAGAGCTTCATACTCGTGTTTATGAACAAATGCTGGAAGCAGAGATGGATAACCATTTAGGTTATGAAAAACACTCCAATCAAGGAGATCATAGTGGCAACTCCCGCAATGGTAGTTATAGGAAGCAGATTCAAACCGAGATGGGTGAATCTGTTATTCAGGTTCCTCGTGATCGGGAAGGTGAATTTGAGCCTATTGTCGTTCCCAAGCATCAATCCCGCGGCTTATCTATCGAGCGTCTTGTCATCTCTCTTTATGCCAAAGGTATGAGCGTCGCTGACATTGAGTCGGAAATGCAGGAAATATACGGTATTAACCTCTCTACCTCCGCTATCTCCATTATCACCAATAAAGTTAGCCAGGCTGCAACAGAGTGGCAAAATCGTCCTTTGGACAGTTTATATATGATTGTCTAGATGGATGGCCTCGTATTCAAAGTCAGAGAAAACGGCAAAGTGATCAACAAGACTGTTTACTTATGTGTAGGTCTGAATAAGGAAGGCTTGAAAGAAGTATTGGGTATGTGGATTGGTAAAAATGAGAGTGCCGCTTTCTGGATGGGCGTTTTAACGGATCTCAAAGCCCGTGGTGTAGAAGATATTCTGATTACAGTTACTGATAACCTGAATGGATTTACGGAAACCATCAAGAGTGTATTTCCTGCCTCTACTACTCAAATATGTGTGGTACACCAAATTAGAAACTCCTGTCGCTATGTCGTCTGGAAAGAAAAAAAGGAATTCACTGCCGATTTAAAGAACATCTATAATGCACCTACTAAAGAAGCCGCTGAGATGGAGTTGGATAACTTTGAGCAAAAATGGGGTGCTAAATATCCATATGCGATACGCTCATGGAGAAATAATTGGGAAGAACTGACCGTGTTCTTTGATTTCCCCGTCGAGATTAGAAAGATCATCTATACCACTAATCTTATTGAAAATCTGAATGGGAAAATTAGAAAGTACACCAAAAATAAGCTATCGTTTCCAAATGATGATGCACTGAAAAAATCTGTCTATCTGGCCATTAACGAAATCGAAAAGAAATGGTACCAACCTATTTGGAATTGGGCATTGATATTTAACCAATTTATTACTATATTTGAAAACAGGATTCAAGTATAAAACCCGAATCCTGAAGTTTTCTATTTACACAAAATTGTGGACAGTGCCCATTCTAATAAAAAACAATCTTTACATTAATCTCATTATAGCTATTAAAAAAGGCGAGAAACTTTTAGTTTCTCGCCTTTTTTAATCATTGATAAATTATTCTCCCATAACTTCTAGTTCATCAAGAATTAAGGTACTTCCGCCAGCACCTTTAAACAAATCACCTTCTTTACTTGAAGAACAAACAATGGCCAATTTATATTTTGCTCCTTCTTCATAATCTTTCAAAAATTCAAAAGGTATTTCGAAGTAAGTATAATCTACTTTAGCAGTTTTATCAGATAAAGCAGCCACAGCGACACGTTTCTCTGAAGTGTTGATATCAAAACCAGTCAGAACTTCATCATCAGTATCAACTTTATATAATACAGCTTGAATAGCACACTCATCTATCCGATCCTTAACCTCTACAATATTATTAACATCTGTACCATCAATAAACTTCTCCCCAGGAGTATACTTATACCATCCCTTGAAAACGACTGGTTTTTTATCATATAAAACACCAAATCTTGTGCAATATAATTTCCCCTGTTCAAGAAAATCCATATCGAATTTACCAGTAAATACAGATCCTGAAGTAATCGCCGGAACTAAAGCATTAGCTTTAGCACTTGTATCCATAGTCACTAGCTTTATGGCATACTCACCTTCTTTCTTATCATCTGTCTTGTAAACAGGCATAGTTGTAACTCCCATAAGTTTCAGCATGGCAGCGCCCTCAGCACTAGTTGCAAGCACATCTGTAGGAAGAGGTTTATCATATTCATTAGCCCAAAGACTACCTGGAACATTTTCCCATTCTTCAAATGAAAACTTCAAAACACTTGTCTTAGCAGCGATAGAAACAGTATATTGATTAGTAGTTCCATCTTCAGCAACAACTGTATAAACAACATTTCCTGCAAAATTTTGAGCTACACCAGAGCCGGGAGTAACAGTTGCTTTATCAGAAACTGTAATAGTAGGAGCTAAAGTTTTCAGTTCTTCAGGAGTAGCATCCTCACTAACCTTAAATGTTATAGTTTTATTCTCCTCATCAATCACTGGTTGGCTTGTTACCAATTCACTATCAAAGGTAAAACTGGTTATTTTAGCTTCTACACTTTCATTACCAGATAATCTACTACCCCTATAATTAACTTTCACTTTCATTCCTCCGCCAGCTACATCAACATTAATAACCATATCAATGGTTCCATTACCGATCGTACCTGAAACAGAAGTATTACATGAACCAACAACCAATTCTAAAGTTTGACTTCCTGAAAACTGGAAAGCTTCACCATCCTGTTTTAAAGCGCAATTATCCACAGCAATATCACCGATAGTAATATCAGTACCTGCTACATTTATAACAAAATTCTTTAATTCCAACTTAATTGCAGTATCAGAAGCTTTTGATATATAAACTTTCTGAACCATATCAGAAGCAATAGGAGTACTTACACCTACATAATATACATCCATCTTTCCTTTATATGCACCAGCTAACTCACTATCAACAGGGTATTTAACATCATCGTCATCACCACAACTTGAAAACAAGCTGACTGAACAAACAAGCATAAACAAATACAACAAACTCTTTTTCATAATTCTCTTATTTAGTTAATAATCTATTTGATCGCAAAATCGGGTACAAAGTAACATATTTATATTAATTATCACAAGGTCCATTCTTTGTATTTTATGATCTATTTTTAAGATCATATTGCAAAAAAGCTGTTTTTATCTACTTTTTAAGGTTCATATTTACAGCATACTCAACAAATATATACCAAAAAAGGAGGGATTTCAAGTCCCCCCCTTTTTCGATATTCAAGATATTATAGTTTTCAAATTTTCATATAACTAACCTATTATTCTAGCTATACATCTCATTACTCGCCAATAACCTCCAATTCATCAACGATCAGCGTACTGTTAGCTGCGCCTTTGAACTTATCACCTTCCTTACTGGAAGAACATATAATAGCTAACTTATACTCTTTAGTACTATCATAAGATTTCTCCGGCAAATACTCAAATGCAAGTTCAAATGTAGTCCATTCATCTTTATCCGTACCATCTTTCAAGCGAGCTTCTGCCACACGATATTCTGAAGTATTAATATCTACTCCTGTGAGTGTCACATCTTTGCCGGCTGCATCTTTTGCCTCGTACAATACCGCAGCAATAGAACATTCGTCGATAATGTTAAGCCCCTCCTGCACTGGTTTGACAGAACCATCTATATAGTTCGTTCCTGCTTTATATTTATATACGCCTTTTAATAATTTAGGCTCCTTGTCATAAGCAATACCAAATTTGGTTGATTTCAAAGGAGCAAGCATATTAAGACTGAACGTACCCGTAAATAAAGAGCCGGAAGTGATAGGTGCCATACTGCCTAAAGCATGTGCTCTAGAATCCAATGTCACCAATTTGGCAGCCTTACCACTAAATCCTTCAGATTCTTCCATCACAGGATAGCCTACTTTTACTGCCGAAGATGATCCATTCAACATTTTGGCACCACCATTGGAAGTAGCCAGGAATCCTGCTGGCTCCGGAGTCCAATAATTTTCATAACTATTACCTGCATCAAATTCAGACCATTCATCCAAAGAATATTTCATGATATTCTGAACACCTTCAATAGAAGCTGTATACTTTCTTGATGTTCCATCTTCAGCAACTACAGTATAAACAACACTTTTTCCTCCAGAGAAGTCCTGAGCAACACCACTTGCCGGAGTTACGGTAGCCTTTTCTGAAATAGCAATGACTGGCACCAAGGCTTTCAAGTCTTCCTCAGTAGCCTCATCATTAACTTTAAACGTAATGGTACTCTTTGCATCATCAATAACCGGTGCTACTGTTATAACTTCGTCATCAATAGTAAAATCGGTTATTTTAGCCTCCGTGTTTTCACTTCCTGACAGTTTAGTACCTTTATAATTGACCTTAACTTTCATTCCGCCTTCTACATCTACATCAATAACCATATCTACAGCATTCTTACCAACTGTACCCGAAACGGATGTATTGCATGATCCCACAACAAGACTTAATGTCTGATTGCCGGAAAACTTATAAGCATCACCACTTTTTGTCAAAGCACAATTATCCACAGTAATGTCACCAATAAGAAGCTCAGTACCTGCTACGGTAATAGTAAAGTTTCTCAGTTCCAGTTTTACAGCAGTATCCGAAGCCTTTGAGATATAAACCTTCTGAACCATATCAGAAGCTATAGGAGTAGATACTCCCACATAATATACATCCATCGTTCCTTTATATGCACCTGCAAGTTCACTGTCAACCGGATATTTCACATCGTCATCGTCACTACAACTCATAAATAGACTCACCGAACTAATAAGCATAAACAAATACAACAATCTTTTCTTCATAATCTTCATAGTTAATTATAAATTCTTTTTTATCACATAAAATCACGCAAAGTAAAAGATTTAAAATAACTACCACAAGTGCCATTCTTGGCATTCTATGTTCTATTTTTAATATATTATTTATTCATACCCCAAAAATAAGAAAAATAAAAGTTTCAATATTAATATTCAAGTTATAAAAGAGAAGAGTAAGCAGATATATATTTCTGCACTAATCCAATCATCTTTTCATACAAATCCCTATCACAATCCATATACCTATAAATCATCACATCTATCAACCATAGAATTTTTTCCCGATTTAATATCCGCTCAACAGCCTCCCCCCTTACGAATGACGGAAGTGAATTTACGACATTATAATTATTGCATATTTATTAAAAAAGCTGTATCTTTGCAACCTTAGTCATAATTGAAAGTTTGTCAAAGTACAAAGTTAGACATGTTTAATATTGAATTTATTACAAATGTCGTTTCGTTGTGATGGCGGAACCATTTGAAATTACTACTGATTTAATATCATTTTACTCAGAATATTCAGTCGTGATGATGCGATATTCTTTCTTAATCTATAAATATATATATATGCAAATGTTGACAGCCCATAATGGGCAGTTAGCGTCGTTTGTATGCGTGATGTCTTACGTGTTTAAATTTAGTATTGCTTATATACATGTTTATAATGATGAAAAAAAGCCCTGGACCGTGATGGTTCGGGGCTTTTCTTGTACTTGCAATAAGCAAGAAGGAAAAAGATTTCAGATTACATCGGTAACTGTGCTATTATCTCTTTCGAACATACCGGCAATTTACCATTCTTTCCCATATCCACAAAAACCGTTGCACACAACACCGTCCATTGGTCACCATATGTCATCGTACTGCTATGGCTATACCCAAGGCAATGCCCGTATTCATGAAACATGGCCTGACGGGGATAATTATGCGGATGGGCATCCGGAGGAGTCGCATCAAAATAAACACCGGTATAACAATAATTAGCCAAGCCGTACGTATTGCCTCCACCTAATCCGCCGACACCGGCAACACACCCCAGCACAAGCCCGCCATGATTACGGATTCTTTGACGCAACGCATCCAGATTGATCGGATTTCCTCCATTGTCTTTCAACAAACCTTCGTATTTGTTCATTTCCATATTAAACTCTTCGGAAGAGAACATGAAAGCCATATTGACAGCCAACGCCACTCCGTGACGGCACAATAACGGATTCATATGACGCCAATACGCATGACCATTGTCAGCCGAATAAGAAGAAAAACGTATAAACCAGCGACTGTCTATCTGTTCTATTTTCTTCATAAACGGATCTTCTGTACGAATAACAAGCGTCACATCATCATTGGAAAGTCCGGGCTGTGCAGGCACCACTATCTTCCGTCCACTACTTGTAGTGAATGTCCGTTCCGAATCTACAACCGGCAAGGGGAATGACGCTTCCATAAACGGATAAATCTGTTCAAAATGTGCCAGTTCGAAGAACTCCATGCTAAATTTATTAAAACGGCACATAATCTTCACATCCTGAATACCTACAGGAGAAAAGAACTTGACAAGCAACTGATGTTCGTCTGAAATGGAAACCTGCAACGGAGCATTCGCATAAAAAGAACGACGGCGACTGTCATAAAAGACCTCACGTGGCTCACTGGCCAAAAACATCGTATCCGCGCGAAACCGAAAGAAGTCCTCCTTGCGAACATAAAGTGAACCATCCTGATTTTCCGGATGCAGATAATCAATACTAATATGAGATACACGGCCTGCCTCAATCTTACAATCCGTGAAACGGTATTTACGGACAAACTGAGTTCCGTCACTGCGATTGGACTCAATCGTCACAAATCCGGATAATGCTTTTGTGCCGGGCAATGAGTAAAACGAGTATTTCCCGGTAATGTCATAAGATTCTATCTTTCTGGTTCCGGAATATTTCCCGTCTGCACCAAGAGTCCCATATATTCCTTCGGCATCGTCGAAAGTTATATCGATTTTACGAATGAATCTCCACATATAATCGGACGATACATTCAAATCGACATCCACTCTCCCTACAGAACGCTCCAAGACCACTGTATGCGACACCGAAGCCTGATCTCTGCCGATATGCAATTCTATTTTCTTATAAAAGTAAACCGCATCTAACGGCGCATTTTCCGCATGATTTATCAACCAGTCATCGGACAGTTTTTCGGGTTCTTTAACAGCCTCATCTTCTTCCTCGCTCGTAGTAGCCAAAAAAACGACTGTATAATCCCCCATACTCAATCCTTCGATAGTCAATTTTGAGAAGTTTTCTTCCAGCTTCTGATATAAGGGCTTAATAATCTCTCCACGTTCATTGGCAATAGCATACCACATACGAGTGATCTGCTCCGGTTTGCTTCCGCGTGTCTGCACCACGGACGCATCGTCTTGCTGCAACCCAAACAAAAACGACACTTGTCCGGAATGGGAAGAAACAATGCCGGTTTCCTGTTCAAAATCGCCCGAACAGTTGGTAAGCAATAATGCGCCCAGTAATATCATTATGATTCTTAGCATCTTCATAAACAGCCTCCTCTATTTCTTTACACAACGTACGGATGCAAATGCTTCCATCTGTAACCGCTGTTTCTTAATAACGGTTGTCTCGGCTCCTTCGAACGGCAACCAGTAAGCCCATGCATAACCGCCCGGAAGACCGTTACGTTCGTTTGTCCACAACACAGCTCTTTTCCCGAAAGCCGGATTATTGGATGACGACTTATCTCCCTTCGAGCCTGCCAAAGGAATAATAAGGCTGCGACCGGTGTCTTCCGAAGTAAACTTCACATAATGCTGTGTTCCCGTCACACCACTGGACGGAGTTATCAGTGTTCCTTCTCCGATGTGAAGTGTAGCGGCAATTGTTTCTCCATTTCCTGCCTTATATCTACCCGGAATCTCTTGGTCTGCAGGAAGCAGAGACTGCCATTCGTTACCAGTCGGTATCCGGTATCCTTCAGGGCAAGGCATATGTGTATCATTTACCCAAGGTGCATCAGCTGTCTGGTTACCTAAATTGTTGGAAGGATTATACCCCTGCCAAGGCACGTACATATATAAACGTCCAAACTGGAACAGACCACCCACCGTGTTAATCCAACTTTTATGATACATATCTTCGACCGTAGCCCCGTCCAACGGATAAATCTGATCTTCCAGATCGCGGCTACGCGCATTAAATGCCATCCATACATTTCCTGCGATTTCCACAGTTTCAATCTGTTTGTCACTCGGAGCCACACGTATCTCCACGTAATCATATGTTCCACTCAACAAGGCATTTTTCAAATGCACCAAAACCGTATAGCCCAGGCGACCGCTGCCTTGCGCTGCAACCGATACATTAAATGACGACACGATACCTTCCGCCTCTTCCGACACGGACATATTGCCTACACTTGTTCCGCTACCGGCACCTTCTGTAGAAGAAATATCGATACGAGTGTCTGTAACGAACGCCAGCGTCATGTCATCAGCACCTGTAGCAGGCACTTCCAGTATATTATTCTCATAGTCTACCTTCACCCCTTCCGGAATCCTGGATTTCGACGCATTAAGCAAAAGACGTTGGTTCGTATCAGGTTTTCCGACAATAGTTTCCCCTTCTTCCCACGGTTTGATCTCAAAAACGCCTGTCACTTCAGCTCCCACATTGAGCACTGCCAATTCATATACTTTATTGCGTTCGACAACTGGTAATTCGACTTTTAACCTGATAGGGACTTCACCATAGGTTCCACGCAAGATGATATTGACAGGACGTGTGCTCTCGAACAGACGGAATACCCCCTCTTGCTTGCCATCGAATGCAGAAGAGAACTCCTTCCGATAGCTCACCGTTTTATCCGACGCCCGGACATTTTCGAGGAATGGTAAAGTCTCGGCAGGAGCATTCTCTACGATGACTTCCTTTATCTGCGTTTTGCTGTCGGCTGTTGTGTTCAAATCAATGCGCGCCACACCGCGTTTCATAATTACATTGACCTCCGCATTGCTGCGTGTCACTACTCCGCTCTCCAATTCGACTACAGCCGCCATGAAATCCGGCGCAGAATTATCATGCAATCCTTCACCGATAATCGTATTACGAAATTCTTCTTCACTTTTAGCTTTCTCTCCGGCAGGAATCTCCAGTCCGGTCAGAAAATAAAGTCGAGATCCGCTGACCGCAGAAATCTCCGACTGTCCGCCTTGCCCGGGAGTCAGCTGTTCCTCTTTATATAAATTCCCGTCACTAAACTGGAAAACCGATACATCTTTGAGCTCTTCAGAAGATTCTTCTCCTGCTACCGTAATTCCTTTTAATACCACTGAATAAGTTTGTTGATGGCCTTTTCCCCCGGTTGGTTCATCGTTCGAGCAGGCGCCTGAAAGTAATGTTCCTATTATAATAGGAACGATGGTTTTTCTGCAAGAATAATTCATGTTTTTTTGATTAAAATAATACTGAATATTGGAAACTTTATAAATGCATTTTCCAAAAGCGGCGGCAAAAATACTACTTTTTTCAATACAGCAAGTCATCTGCATAAAATTTTAATAAATATGTTGAATAAAAGAAATCTTTAACGTCAGACTAACTAAATACAAAATAAAAAGTTATTTTTGCAAACGTTTTTTAATTTTATCTCATTCTAATATTATGTACAAGATTTTTCACGGCTTCCACCTAGTAGAAGCTTATCAGGACTTAAAGAAAGCTAAACGGTTAGCAAAGAATCAGACAGTGGCCCGATGTATAAAGTTAACCATAGCTATTACCCTCTCTCTTATTTTATGGTTCCTTCCCATTGATACTTTTGGAATAGAAGGGTTGACCGTTATAGAACAAAGACTTATTTCCATTTTCATTTTCGCCACACTCATGTGGGTGTTCGAAGCTGTCCCGGCATGGACCACTTCCGTTCTTATTGTTGTACTATTATTACTTACCGTTTCCGACAGTAGTTTATGGTTCTTAACCCAAAATACTCCTGCGGAGGAATTGGGACAGACAGTCAAATATAAGTCTATCCTGCATTGCTTTGCCGATCCTATCATCATGCTGTTTATAGGTGGATTTATTCTTGCCATCGCAGCAACCAAAAGTGGACTGGATGTATTGTTGGCACGAGTTATGCTGAGACCTTTCGGAACACAATCACGATATGTGCTATTGGGATTCATCCTCGTTACAGCTGTCTTTTCCATGTTTCTTAGCAATACGGCTACGGCGGCCATGATGCTTACCTTCCTTACTCCCGTATTAAAAGCACTCCCGGCAGATGGAAAAGGGAAAATCGGATTGGCTATGGCCATTCCCGTTGCTGCCAATGTAGGTGGTATGGGAACTCCTATCGGTACACCACCTAACGCCATTGCTTTAAAGTATTTGAATGATCCGGAAGGATTAAATCTGAATATCGGTTTTGGAGAATGGATGAGCTTTATGTTGCCTTACACTATTATTGTACTGTTTATAGCCTGGTTTATTCTCTTACGACTGTTTCCATTCAAACAAAAGAGCATCGAACTGCAAATTGAAGGTGAAGCAAAGAAAGACTGGCGCTCCATTGTGGTTTATATCACCTTTGCTATAACGGTTCTATTGTGGATGTTCGACAAATTTACAGGAGTAAACTCCAATGTAGTGGCAATGATTCCGGTAGCTGTTTTTTGTATAACAGGCGTTATTACCAAACGTGACCTGGAAGAGATCAGCTGGAGTGTGCTCTGGATGGTAGCCGGCGGCTTCGCATTGGGCGTAGCCTTGCAAGAGACCGGACTGGCAAAGCATATGATCGAAGCCATCCCATTCAGCACATGGCCCCCTGTACTGATGATTGTCGGTTCCGGACTGATTTGCTATGCTATGGCCAACTTTATTTCACACACAGCCACTGCAGCATTACTCGTCCCTATTCTCGCCATTGCCGGAATCAGCATGCGTGAAAACCTGTCATCGTTGGGAGGTGTAGAGACTTTATTAATTGGAGTCGCCATCGGATCATCGCTGGCAATGATATTACCAATTAGTACACCACCTAATGCCCTGGCACATGCCACAGGAATGATTCAGCAAAAAGATATGGAAAAGGTAGGTATTATTATGGGAATTATAGGACTTATCTTGGGATATACAATGCTGATCATACTCGGCTCCAACAAGTTATTATAAATAATCTATTTAAAAAAGAAGATGTCAAAAGCAGGATGATACATTTATCTTGCTTTTGACATCTTCTTCTTTTCAAATTTAGCGTCCTATAATCCTCTCCAAATGTTTATAAGAAACAACAATGGTATAAAACGATATCTCGTCTACTCTATTCCTGATCCGAATTCACAAACTTACTTGGACTGACATTATAATACTTCTTAAATACCTCCCTGAAATACTTCGCATCCGAAAACCCGACAATTTCAGCAATCTCCGTTATTGTATATTCTTTCTGCTTTAATAATTGTGCTGCACGTTGCAAACGGATCATCCGGATGTAGTCAGCCGGAGCATAACCGGTCAGCGCTTTCAGTTTATTATAGAAACTTGTTCGACTCATATGATGCTGATTACTGAGTACATCTACCCCAAAGTCCAAATCTCCCATATTCTTCTCTATACATTCCTTGACTGAAGCTATGAATTTCCAGTCCAAAGTATTAGTACAATTGACAGGTAAATGCTTTTCTTTATTTTCGATACTATTATAGACCTGACGGAGCAATTCACGATTTGCCAATATGTTTTTAATAGTAACCTTTAGTATACCCACACTGAATGGCTTGGTTATATAGGCATCTGCTCCGATTTCCAGTCCTCCGAGTATATTTTTCTCATCCCCTAACGCAGTCAGCAATATGACTGGAATGTGAGACATTTCCACACTCGTTTTGATAGCTGAGCACAGTTCGTCTCCACTCATCTCAGGCATCATTATATCGGATATAACAAGATCTGGATTAAACTCCTTTATAATGACAAGCGCATCTTTGCCATTGGAACAGGACTGGATATTATACCCTGCCATAAGCATATCCACAAGATAATTACGCAAATCATCATTATCTTCCACTACCAGAATACGCTGTAAAGAGGTTTTTATCTGAGGTGCCTCCAAGACCGGCAAGTCAGAAGTTCCCCCCAGTACAACAGCATCCATACGTTCATTCGGCGTTTTTGGAGAGATAAACTTTGCTTTATGCAAATGAGTATTTCCCTTCGGGAAAGTAATTTGCACGCATGTTCCCTGATGTTCAACACTTTGAATATGGATCTTTCCTTTATGCAACTTAACCAGTTTATATACCAGCATCAATCCAATCCCACTTCCGGTCACTTTCAAATTGACTACATTACTACCCCGGAAACAATTTCTGAATAATTTCTTCTGTTCAGATGAAGGAATACCAATTCCTGTATCCTTTACCTCAATACTCCAAGTATTCCCTTCCTCGCAAGCACAAATACACACGCTACCATTCTCTGGCGTGTACTTCAACGCATTTGACAAAATATTCTTCAAGATAGACCCCATTTTGTCACTATCAAACCACACATTCAAATAATCAAAATTACTCTCATACACAAATCTGACACGCTTCATCTCAGCATATTTGCGGAAAGTAGCACAAACATCATTCATATAAGAATTCAATTCATACTCAGAAACATAAAGAGTAGACGAATATACGTCGATCCGTTCAAAGTTTATCAAGTTGGTTGTCAGCTGAAGCAATGTATTCACATTCTTTAGGGCCATATTCATATGGGGTAATGCCTTCTCTGCCACCATATGGTTTTCAACAACTTCTTCCAGCGGTGCTTTTATCAATGTCAGCGGCGTACGTATATCATGAGCAGTATTAATAAAAAAACGTGTCTTCTCATCAGAAATCTTCTTTTGTTTATGCAACATGATAACACGGAATATGATAATCATAATCAAGACCACCAGAATTGCATACCCCACCATTGCCCACATACTGGCCCACACCGGAGGGGTAATAATGATCTGAATACTCCTTGTTTCATAAGTTTTATACTTCTCCTCATTAGATACAGTACGAATTTGTAACGTATAACTGCCAGGAGGCAGATTTCTAACAACAATCCGATTATCTTGACTCGGACGGGTCCACTCTTTATGATAACCGTCGATTTTCCATGAATAAAGAATATTAGAAGGATAATCATAATTTATGGAAGCCACATCAAGCGAAAAAGTATTTTGACCGTAGGCCAATTCCAGACAATCAGTCTCGTTAATATCCTTCTTCAAGGGAGATCCGTCATCACCAGGATAGACAGGATGATAAGCTATCATAAAATCTCGTAATAACAAACGCGAATAATATGGCTCAGGTATTTCTATGTCTGTCGGAAACTTAACAGCACCATCATTGCCACCAAAGACAAGCGTACTGTTACTGTAAGTTGTGGCAGAACCGGCATTAAAATTTACGCTCATCAGTCCCTGCTCCCGTGTCCAGTTACGGAAAAAATGATCTTTAGGTGAATAAATCGTAATACCATTTTCCGTACCCATCAGGAGATTTTCATCCTGACGCGGAATAATCGTATAAATATTATCAGAAATCAGTGCACAATTATCAGTTCGGTACTGATGAATAAACTTCTTTTTATTGATATCATAAACAAGAAGACCTGCTCCACGAGTACCAATATACAGGATACCATCTTCTCTCTGGTATAATGCACATATATAAGGAGATTCAACAGGCAAGTCAATATACCGGTAAACACCGGATTGCTTGTCAAGCTGATAGAGTCTCATTCTTGTACCAATCCACATTTGACGGGCATTTTTCTCCAGAATGGTGGTGATGGAACTTACTCCCGGATACAAACGAACATTTTTAGTCTCAAGATTAATGCGTTTCAAATGATAATATCCACCGGACCATACATCACCGCCCGAATCCTTTTTAATGTCATAAATATATTGGTCAGGACGTATTCCTGCAATGGCCGCAGGCGAAAGATAGCTTATTTTAAACCCTTTCTTCTTTTCTATCTTATAAATTCCAGACGTAAAACCACCAGCCCATATCACACCAGGAGAGACTTCACACAACGCCAAGAAGATATGATTCTCATCATCCGGCACCGGATCAAAAGAACTAAAAAAAGAACGCCATTCTCTTGTATCGGTCTGATAAAAACTAATTCCATTACTAGTTGCAAACCAAAGGTCACCGTCACTATCTTCTATCACGTCATGCACCTGATCATTCACTAACGACCGGTTATTGCCAAGAGAATGCTTTATCAAATCATATCTTCCATAACGATTGTTACGAATGGTAATACCAGTAGGATAATTGGCAAGCCAAATACGCTCCTCCTCATCCACATAGATATCATTGATATTGTTTCCGTTCATTCCATTATAACTGCTATAGTCAGCCGTTATATAAGGTTCACTCTTACAAGTATTTACATTCAGCTTATATACTCCTTTTCCACCCGTAGCTATCAACAACTCATCAGCGTTCAGAGCAACAATCTGATTAACTTCCACATTGTTTGGTGCATAACAAGGAGTAATTTTTTGGGTTTTACCAATATCATATATAAGTATCCCTTCTTTATAACTACCCACAAATAATTGCTTTGACACAGTATGGTAATACAGTTCGTGAACAGGTGTAACGATGCTTTTTACTACTTCATCAGGAATTTGTTTCAGTTCTCCCTTTTCTATCCCGACACAAAACAAACCGCTTCCCGTACCGATAAAAAAATGACCGCCATCAGCCTGCTCAATAGTAGATATTGCACCATCGACAGGCTTTGGCATATGTTGTGTTGTTCCAGTACGAATATTATACCAGGTAATTGTATCTTTGTAACATAGCCAAATATGATCATTCTTGTCCAGATAACCATAATCAAGAAATGCTTGAAACTTATTTCGGATCAATTCAGGGTGTACATAAGCCAATTCAAATTTATCATGTTGTGAATCATACCTGAAAATACGTCCTTTCTGCCCGATTACCCATAATACATCTTCCTGATCCATATAAAGCCAGTTCAAAGCTATCCGTGAGTCCAGCTTCATACTGTCATCCGAGAAAGTATAATGCTTGATGTGTTTACCGTCATAACGATCTACCCCCTCCTGAGTCAAAAACCACATATATCCGCGTCGGTCTTTTTGAATATGGTAGATTTTCTGGTTGTTCAAACCGTCTTCCAACCCTATGTACTTATAAATTTGCCCCTTGCTCACAGCACTACTAATGAGAAGAACTATAAACACTAAAAGTTTTCTATTTTTTACAATTATCTTCATTCCTTTCACAAAACACTCAAAAATATATTTGCAAAAATATGAAAATATTATTTAAACAGCAACTGAATAAATTAATAATTATATGTTAAAAACAGAAACTTAAAAAACACAACTATCTCATCTATCGGAAATACCGCATAATACCCCAAATACTCCCCAACAAAAACATCGGAAATAGATAAGTGCTCTTTCTAAATTATATTAGTCATTTTTTGTACGATTTTCCAGCATCAGATCATAAATATACACGAACAGGAATCATCTTATTATTAGGACAATTTCAATCATATATTTATTCCTTCGGCTATGCATTTAAAATCCATAAGCCTCTTTTTCAATTTTCCATAAAATAAAAAATGATGTTAATTCCATTTTCAAACTTCGAACTATTTTTTTTAATCCCGTGTTTTTTTCATACAGTAGGAGCTTAAGTACATTTCGGATGATATAACAAAAGTAATATAATAAATCGGGGAAGTGTAATAGAGGAAACCTACATATTTTTCTAAAAAAATAAGTTTTAAATATTGTTTCATCAATAAAATCTACAGCCATGAAAAGTATAAGTTCAAATTTATGGATCAGATTAATAGTCAGTTCTATCATAGGAACAATAATTTATTGTTTATCAAGTATGAGACAGCAAACAAGCTGACTGTAAAGAAGAATATTCTAGCGATATGAATAAATATTTTTCCATTCAACAAGCAAAATATTTTTCCTTTATAAAATACTAATTATATATCTATATATTTACATATAAACCCACTAATAAGTATGTGACTTTAAGAACTTAACTTACATACAGTTTCTTACTTATTACCAAACTCTATTTTTAACTATCTAAAACCAACTTAATTATGGAAAATAGAACTTCTGATTTATGGCTCGGTCTTGGTATAGGATCGGTCATTGGCGCCCTCGTCTATCGTTTTTCACGAACTTCTAAAGCCAAAAAACTAAAGAAAAAAGTATGTGATGCCTTTCATAAAATAAGTGGGCAAGCCGAAGAAATGTTAGATACTGCAAAGGAAAAAGTATTGGATACGGGTGCTGCCGTAGCCGATAAAGTTGCAGACAAAACTTTCGACCTAGCTGAAAAGGCAGATGACCTTAAAGACAAAATGCATACAATAGCTGCTGATGCAAAAAAATGAAACAGATTCTAGTAAACCAATTAAGAACACTAGAGTGTTTCTGAATAAACCTAAATTATTAACTAAAACTTTTGAATTATGAACAAGAAAACTGAAAAGAAACAGGAAGAGGCAAAGGGCACTAAAAAGACCGCCCAAGCTAAAGAGTGCAAGTCTTCGACTTCAAGCAAAAAAACTGAAAAGAAATAGGCATTCAGAATCGTTAAGTTTGTGTCATTCTTCAGGCAGACAGGAATCTGCCTGAAGAATCCACCAATTTATTCTCAAAGTGACTTTACAATTTTAATTTAAAAGAATATGAAAAAATTATTATTTGCGATTTTTGTAGTTACAACTATAATATCCTTCACGTCCTGTCGTAATAAAAAAGAACAGGATAAAGCGAAACAACAAGTTGAAAAAGTGAAAGAAAACGTCAATGATGCAGTGGACAAAGTATCCGATAAAATCGAAGATGGTGCTGATGCCGTAAAAGATGCGTGGAAAGACACCAAAAAAGACGTTCAAAACAGTGCAGAGAAAACCAAGAAAGAAATCAAGGAAGGATATAACGAAGTGAAAAAAGATGTAAGTAAAAAACTTGACTGATTCTTAATCGTATATCATTCTATAAATAGTAACTTCTTACATATTAATAAGCTATGGTTGGATTTGTAATATGGATTGTTGGATTAGTACTGACTATCAAAGCCGCACTGGAAATATGGCGTATCCATGCACCAATAGAAAGACGGCTGATAGCTATTATCTTAATCGTTCTTACCAGTTGGATAGGATTGCTGTTCTATTATTTCTACGGCAAGGCACGAATGCCGCAATGGCTGGGTACTGGAGTTCAAAAATATTAGCTACATCAGAAAGCAATATTTATATGAATATAATTCTAAACATGGGAGAGTACAGCAAAAGTCAATAGCAACTCTCCCAAAATTTCCCTCCTTCAAGAAGGAGATTTGAGTTACTATTGACTTTTACTCTCTGCAAATTACCAATATTTTTCAATTCTCTCATAACCGAAAATCCTACCGCGTTCATCATCTATACCTTGCAACTTCTTGCAGATAATCTGTGCTCCAATCATACTAAAGGTTATGCCGTTGCCACCATATCCCAAATCAAAAAACATCCTGTCCTTATCTGGACAATTACCGATAAAGGGTAGCCCATCTTTTGTTGTACTAAAAGTGCCACACCACGCCATTTCTGTTTTAAAAGGAATACTTGGAAATAATCTCCTAAATTTCTTTTCTAATACAAGAGTTTTCTTTCTGAGTAACGCATCACGGCGCTCCGGATCACTGAACTTTTCATCTTCACCACCGACAATGATACGATTTCCCCTTGTAGTCCGTATATACAAATATGGCTCAGCTGTTTCCCAAATTAAACACTGTTCAGGCCACAAATCTTTAGAATCTACCGGATGCGACACAAGTGCATAAGTTGAAGTCAAATCCATAATTTCCCGAGATAAAAACTTCCCTGCTTCAAATCCGGCTGCGATGATCACATATTTACACTCTATTTTATGCCCTCTATCTGTTTCTATAATATATCCTTCAGGCATTTCAACACATTCTGTTACACCGGTATGAGTAAAAATTTCCAGTCCATCTTTTTTCATATGGTAGAGCAAAAGACCAGTAGCCGCTTTGTAAGCATCCATCTGCGCCGATACTCGGTTTAACAGTGCATTGCCTGGAACCTCTATATTATACAGTTTTTTTATCTCCTCTTTTCCCAGCAGACGAACCGGCAAATTGTGCTTCTTTCGTATCACATATTCTTTTTCAATTAATTCTATATCCTTTGGAATACTAGCATAAAAAAGACTTGGTCGTTTTTCAAAATCAGCATCTACTCCTGTTTCCTTTAATACCTTTTCAATATCAGCAATTGATGCCAAAGATGCGCGATATGCAGAAACAGCATTATCCTCTCCAATAATTTCTGCCATTTCACAAAGAGGAACATCAATTTCATATTGCAGTAAAGCGGTACTTGCAATGGAACTTCCAGTTGCAATGCTTCGTTTGTCAACCATGCAACATCTTAAACCGGCACTACAAAGCTCGTGTACCATCAAAGCACCCGTTATACCAGACCCCACAACTACAATATCTGTTGAAAAATCATCCTCCAAGGGATGAAAGTAATCTAACAATGAATTTTTAACAACCCAATAGGGCAATCCTGAATGTAAGTCCATAATATATTGAATTATGTAAACTCCCTTGCATCCTCCTCCACACTTACAGCAGGGAGAAAAACGTAAAAACATGGAAAACACAAAAACATTCCCAAAAGAGTTTACTCCCGATTTATAATAAGATACTATTCACCCTGTTCAATTGCGCAATATCTTTTACATTGTATCAAAACGTTCTCAAAATAAACAACATCACACAAAAAAAGATAGTTCGAAGGAAAAGACTGGATTTAACATCTATTTAATGCATAAGAAATATTGTAAAACAACCAGCATATATGAAGGTATTCACCAAACAAAATATCAACATACTATCTAAATAATATATCAAGGTATGAAATTAAATCTCAGTAGATCTATCACATACTTTTTTAACATTAAAAATAAATTCAATGACAATAATTATCAAATATATTCGGTGAGGTTGTAATTGCCCCTTTATCAGCAGGGCATATGGCGGTAGAAACACACAAAAAGCTCCGTAAATCAATGATTTACAGAGCTTTTAATCAGGAATACTCGTACTCGAAGCGGGACTTGAACCCGCACAGCCGCAATGGCCAAAGGATTTTAAGTCCTTCGTGTCTACCATTCCACCATTCGAGCATCCTTTCAAAGAGAGCGGAAAACGAGACTCGAACTCGCGACCCTAACCTTGGCAAGGTTATGCTCTACCAACTGAGCTATTTCCGCATTTTTTCAACGGGTGCAAAGATAATGAGTTTCCTTGTTTCTGCCAAACTTTCGATCAAAAAAGTTTGGCAGAAAATATTTTATCGCCCTAATAATGCTTTCTCAGCCTGCTCCATTCCACAGAAATTGAAGCCATCGACCACTTGTTGCATTAATGCGGAGATTTCATCATTACAAAGATTACCGATACTTCCTTCGTGTGTATGATGCACCTGTTTGTCATGAGTAAATTTTCCGGCTTCTATATCAAGACCGACTTTCTTATACGCATCACGGAAAGGCATACCTTCACGAGCCAGTCGATTCACTTCCTCGACACTGAAAATAAACAGATATTTATCATCATCAAGGATATGTTCATTCACCTTAATCTCATTCATGATATAAGTCGTCATCTGCAAGCAGTCCTTCAGTTCCTGAAAAGCGGGAAGGAAAACCTCTTTAATAATCTGTAAGTCACGGAAGTAACCGGATGGCAGATTGTTTGCTATCATCATTATCTGCTGAGGAAGAGACTGCAGTTTATTACATTTAGCACGTGTCAGTTCGAACACATCCGGATTCTTCTTATGAGGCATGATGCTCGAACCGGTAGTACAATCATCCGGCAGCTTCACGAAACCGAAGTTCTGACTATTGAACATACAAGCATCAAAAGCCAGCTTGGAGATCGTTCCGGCAATGGTAGCCAATGCAAAAGCAACATTACGCTCCAACTTGCCACGTCCCATCTGCGCATAAACGACATTATAATTCAGCGAATCGAAACCTAACAAATCGGTTGTCATCGTCCGGTTCAACGGGAAAGAGGAGCCATATCCTGCTGCAGAGCCCAAAGGATTGCGATTGCACATCCTGAAAGCCGCTTGCAGGAACTGCATATCATCCACCAGGCTTTCGGCATAAGCACCGAACCACAATCCAAAGGATGAAGGCATCGCAATCTGCAAATGGGTATATCCCGGCATCAGGACATTTTTATATCGCTCACTCTGAAGAATCAACACATGAAAGAGTTGTTCCACCGCTTCCGCGATCTCGCGAATCTGTGTACGGGTAAAGAGTTTGAGGTCCAGCAAAACCTGATCATTCCGTGAACGACCACTGTGAATCTTCTTACCGACATCTCCCAAACGGCGGGTCAGCATCAATTCTACCTGCGAATGCACATCCTCTACTCCTTCTTCTATTATAAACTCACCTCTTTCGGCCGAAGCATAAATAGTCTTCAACTCAGCCAACAACTGTTCCAGTTCTTCCTTGGTCAACAGACCGATACTTTCGAGCATCGTAATATGAGCCATAGAACCGAGTACATCATGTTTAGCCAGATAAAGATCCATCTCACGATCACGTCCCACCGTAAAACGTTCGATGTCTTTATTTACCTGCACGGATTTTTCCCAAAGTTTCTGCGCCATAATATTTAAGTATTAGGTAATAAGTAGTAAGTAATAGGTAATAATCGTAGTTACGTTGATACTCCGCGGGTATTACCTATTATTTATTACTTATTACCTGTTTAATAGTTAATCATCGACAGCATCTCAACCATCTTCTCCAGACCATCCTGAAGAGGTTTCTGTACCATCGCTTTCATAAACGGATTGATATCCATACTGATAGTCACTTTCAACTTGCACTCTTCCTCTGCTGTTGAGACTAGCTGAATCCACATATTAAAAGGTAGCGGAGAGTTGGTAGTTGCCAGTTTAATACATTTGCAAGGTTCACGCTCAACAATCTGCAACGTCAGCTGACCGATAGGCGAAACGCTAAAGCTCAGTGTATCCGAATCAAAACTCAAGTCCTGTATTTTATCTTCCGGTAAACGGTCTTTCACTGATTCCAGGTTGCTCAAGTCCGACAGCTTGGCATACACACGTTCCTGACTGTAAGGTATTACCTTTACACTACTTTCAAAATTAGCCATAATTCTTTATTCGTATAAAATCAAAGAAAGAACTATCCGAACAGATATTGTCCGAATGGTTCTTTCTTACTAAAATTTCCGATCAAATAATACAATATTATTTCCCTGCATCCCAATGAGCCGGGTCTTTACGCCAATCGTTCAATGTCGCAATATCTTCTTCTTCGATATAACCGGTACGAAGTGCTACATCAAGTACTGCTTCGTAATTGGTCAACGTCACCAAAGGTACTTTAGCATTCTTGAATGCTTCCTCGGCAACGGGAAAGCCATACGTATAGGCAGCTACCATACCGATCACTTCACAACCATCGCGACGAATTGCTTCCACAGCCTTCAAACTACTACCACCTGTAGAAATCAAATCTTCAACCACTACGACTTTCATACCCGGACGAAGTTCTCCTTCAATCAGGTTTTCCAATCCGTGGTCTTTCGGGGTAGAACGAACATACACGAACGGCAGATTCAACGCGTCAGCCACTAATGCTCCCTGAGGGATAGCACCTGTAGCCACACCTGCAATCGCATCCACCTGTCCGAATCGTTCCAATATCAGACGTGTAATCTCAATCTTCACAAAATTACGAAGAGAAGGATAGGACAGAGTTTTACGGTTGTCACAGTAAAAGGGGGATTTCCATCCAGAAGCCCATGTAAAAGGGTTAGCGGGTTGAAGTTTAATAGCCTTAATCTTCAAAAGTTTCTCCGCAAATAGTCTCTCTAAGTTTTTCATAACTAAACTAACTATTAATTATTTGCCGCAAAAGTACAGAAATTGAACGAGAATAGAAAGAAGAATCCGTTTATTTTTTAACTGAATTGTTCCTCTTCCTCCGGAATTTCGATACAACGGCGTATATCTTTGAGTTCAAAACCACGGCTCACCGCAAATCGCATCAGCTTTCCGTTCAGTTCATAATCATCTTTCGCATGAATGCTTTTCCGTTTGGAAGCCAGCAAGTCACGCAGGATGGAGAGATATTCCTCTTCATCAATTTCGTTCAGATAACGCCATGCCACATCGGAAGGAATCTTTTTCATGTAGAGTCCCTGCGCGATTTTCATTTTACCCCACTTGGCAAAACGAAACTTATCGTTCACAAAAGCACGGCAATAGCGCTCGTCATCAATATACTTTTCGGTTTCCAGCCGTTCAAGGATACGCGCTATGGTCTCATAGGCTATACCCCAACGCTGTAATTTCTCATTTACTTCTGCCCGGCAATGTTCTGCAGCGGAGCAATAAGAGGCAACACGATTCAACGCCTCTTCATCTGTTAATTGTGCACTCATCGGTTAGCTGTAAGTATTCTATCTTTTCCAAATATGTCTTTTATAACACGAACGTCCCGATATTGGTTCATTTCTATCATGCGTATCATGTCTTGTCCGTATGCCTGATTGATTTCAAAATAGAGTTTGCCACCCGGACGAAGTAGTTCTCGTCCCAGTTCCGCAATCCGGCGATAGAAACGCAGAGGGTCTTCATCAGGAACAAACAGGGCAAGTTCCGGCTCCCAGTCAAGCACATTGGCTTCCATCTCTGTTTTTTCAGTTTCCGTCACATAGGGCGGATTGCTGACAATTATATCGTAAGATGCCCCCTGTATTCCGTCAGCAGAAAAAACATCCTGTCGACGGAAGGTGACCTGAGCATCCAACTCTTCATTATTTTTACGGGCAATAGCCAACGCTTCTTCCGAAATATCCCAGGCATCCACTTTCGCATCCGGCAGATTTTTATCCAGAGAGATGGCGATACATCCGCTTCCTGTACCTATATCTAATAGGCGACGGGCATCCGGATTCTCCTTTACAATCAGGTCCACCAGTTCGGCAGTCTCCGGACGAGGGATCAGCACGCCGGGAGCTACCCGAAAGTTCCTTCCACAGAACTCAGCATATCCCCGAATGTACTGTATTGGCTCATTTTTCTGCAAACGGAATATAATGTTTTCTAATTCACGCTGTTTGCATGCAGATAAAATTATATCTTTGCCCATGTAAATATCAAGCGCATCCACCCCCAACATGTCGCAACAGATCAACATCGAAAGAGCTTTGACCTCTTCCGGCGGATAAATATCCTGTAGTGACTGACGAATGTAAGCAGTGATGCGGTTCATATTTTACGATTTCGGAGTGCAAAAGTAAGAATAATATAGCGAAGAGCACCAAAATGGAAGAAGAAAAATACATGAGACGTTGCATTGAACTGGCAAAAAACGGACTGTGCAATGTCGCTCCAAACCCGATGGTAGGGGCTGTTATCGTATGTGACGGACTTATTATCGGCGAAGGATATCACATCCGCTGCGGAGAGGCGCATGCCGAAGTAAACGCGATTCGTTCCGTCAAAGACAAGTCTTTATTGAGCCGTTCCACCATTTATGTCAGTCTGGAACCTTGCTCACACTACGGAAAGACGCCTCCTTGTGCCGACTTGATTATCGAGAAGCAGATTCCCCGTATTGTAATTGGCTGTCAAGACCCGTTCTCACAGGTCGCCGGACGAGGAATTCAGAAGTTGCGGGACGCCGGAAGAGAAGTGACAGTAGGCGTACTGGAGAAAGAATGCAGGTATCTGATCCGGCGCTTCATTACTTTCAATACGCTGCACCGCCCCTTTATCACACTAAAATGGGCAGAATCGGCTGATCATTTCATTGATGTAGAACGAACAGACGGCAATCCCGTAGTACTGTCCTCCCCTCTTACTTCCATGCTTGTACATAAAAAGAGAGCGGAAACTGATGCAATCATGGTAGGCAGGCGGACAGCATTGTTGGACAATCCGTCGCTGACAGTCCGCAACTGGTACGGCCGGAATCCGGTACGCATCGTTTTGGACCGTGCATTGTCTCTTCCCCACAGCCTGCGTCTGTTTGACGGAGAAGTACCCACCATCGTATTTACAGCAGAAAAACATCCGGACAAGAAGAACGTCACATACCGCACGATTGAATTCACACAGGATATTCTGCCACAGATCATGAAAGTGCTATATCAACAAAAAATACAGTCCTTACTGGTAGAGGGAGGAAGTCAGCTGCTCCAATCATTTATTGATGCCGAACTATGGGATGAAGTATATATTGAGAAATGTCCGTGCAAGCTGAATTCCGGTGTTAAAGCACCTGAAATAAGCGATAATTTTAGTTATTCGACTGAAAAACACTTCGACAGACAGATTTGGCATTATGTTTTCGAGAAATAGCTAAAATAGTTCTATTCAAGGGGTTCTACGTCGATAAAAACAGCGTTATTATCTATAATTTTATATAAAACTTCCCCTTAATGTTCTATATCGGAAAAAATGTTCCTATTTTTGCAACTTGTAAATAAACACAATCTTTCAAATGAGAATAAAGTTTTTATCAATCATTGCGAGTTTTTTCATGGTGTCATTCGTTATTACGTCTTGCCTTGACAATGATAACGAAGTCAATTATAGTCCGGATGCGACTATACGCGCATTTGAACTTGACACTATAGGTTATGGGGTAAACTATAAATTCACAATTGACCAAGTTAGTCGTTTAATATATAATGTGGATTCACTGCCTGTCAATGCTGACACGATCATTAATAGTATTCTGATCAAGACGCTGACAACAGCATCCGGTATCGTGACGATGAAAGATCAGAACGATCAGGATTCAATCGTTAATATTAACGACTCTATTGACCTGACTAAGTATGTAAATGCAACCGAGAAAAACAACTTTCTGGTACTGAAGGTATGGGCACCGAATATGGAGGTTCAGAATGAGTACAAAGTTAATATACGGATGCATACGATGGTTCCCGATTCACTCAGTTGGGGAAAAGACCCTATAGCGAACAATCCCGTGAGCAACACTGCTGAAAAACAAAAGGTAGTAACGCTTGGGGACAAGATATTATTATTCGCTCAAAACAATGAAATTTACAGTACAGCAATACCGGCAGGCTCTCCTACTGATCGTTTAAACTATGGTCAAAAATGGGATAAAGAAACTACTGGCAAACTTCCTGATGGTGCTGATGTTACATCCATTATCCGATTCGTTGACAAGTTATATTTACTTACTAAGAATAAGGAAGTATATAATTCCAATGACGGTTTGACTTGGACAAAAGATGAAGTACTCAATTCCGATGGTGTTTCCGTTACTAATCTGATAACTAGTTTTTCTGACAGTGATGGCAGTAACCATAAAAAGATAAATGGAATAGCAGGTATAGTAGAAATCAATGGAGAGAAATATTTCAGTTTTGCAGAGAAAGATGCAACATGGGAGAAAGATATAGACAAATTAACAGTTGTTCCTGCAGAGTTCCCGATAAACAACCTGTCAGCCGATGTATATGCAACTGAAAGCGGAACGTTGAATGCAATCGTTGTGGGTAATACAGAAGACGGTTTAGACAATGACACAGCTACAGTCGTTTGGGCTTCAGAAGATGGCAAAGCCTGGATTCCAATGGAGATTCCATCAAATAACAACTGTCCGAAATTAGTAGACCCGTCTATTATACATTATAACGACGCATTTTACATTTGTGGAAAAGAAACTAAAGATGATGCTAAGGGATTCCAGAAATTCTATACCTCCCCGACATTACTTGTATGGAAAGGGGTAGACAGAATGTTCATGCTTCCCGGAATTCTTCCTCCGGTGAAACTTGAAGGAGGAGTAATACAATATCCTTATTCCGAATTCAGCTTCAAGGGAAAAGAAGCAAACTACACAATGGTAGTTGACAGAAACCATTATATATGGATGGTAGGTGGTCAAGGTATTGACAAAATCTGGCGTGGTAGAGTTAATAAACTCGGATTTCTAATACAGTAATAAGAAGTAGTTAAATACGAACCTTATAATCAAAACATGTCCTATATAGAGAAAATAGACAAAAATCGGATTCCCCAGCACATAGCCATCATTATGGATGGGAATGGGAGATGGGCTAAACAGCGGGGAAAAGAACGAACTTACGGTCACCAGGCAGGCGCAGAAACGGTACATAAAATTATCGAGGATGCTGCACGTCTGGGGGTTAAATATCTGACTTTATATACTTTCTCCACCGAGAATTGGAATCGTCCGCAGGAAGAAGTCGCAGCTTTAATGAATCTATTGCTGGATTCTATCGAAGAAGAAACGTTGATGAAGAACAATATTCGTTTCCGCATTATTGGTGATATTAAGAAATTACCTGCAGAAGTGCAGGAAGGTCTGTCAAGATGTATAGAACACACAGCTAATAATACAGGAACCTGCCTGGTACTGGCACTCAGCTACTCTTCCCGCTGGGAAATGACTGAAGCAGTCCGACAGATTGCAACGCTTGCAAAAACGGGAGAAATATCTCCCGAACAAATAACAGATGAATACATAACTGCTCATCTGACCACAAACTTTATGCCCGATCCGGATTTACTGATCCGCACGGGAGGAGAAATCCGACTAAGCAACTACCTGCTATGGCAATGTGCTTATTCGGAGCTTTATTTTTGTGATACATTCTGGCCGGACTTCGATAAAGAAGAATTCTGTAAAGCCATTTATGAGTATCAGCAAAGAGAACGCCGGTTCGGCAAAACGAGTGAACAAATCAGCTAACATAATTCGAAACTTCAAATTATAACATAAATGCATTATCGTATTTCCTTTATATTCGTAACGTTTATCTGCCTGTTCTGCTTTGCAGCCACGGGCTTTACGCAGAATACCAACACTGACGAAGACTCTAAGCCAGTCATCTTATACTCAGGAACGCCTAAAAAGTATGAGATAGCAGACATCAAGGTTGAAGGCGTGAAGAATTATGAAGACTATGTGTTAATCGGATTATCCGGACTGTCCGTTGGACAGACGATTACCGTGCCGGGTGATGAGATTACCGGAGCAATCAAGCGCTACTGGAAACATGGTTTGTTCTCTAACGTACAGATTACTGCCGAAAAGATAGAAGGCAACAAGATTTGGTTAAAAATCAGTCTGACACAACGTCCCCGTATTGCGGATGTACGCTATCATGGTGTGAAGAAGTCAGAACGTACAGACCTTGAAAGCAAACTGGGTATGGTAAAAGGTATGCAGATCACTCCGAATACCGTTGACCGTGCAAAGACATTGATCAAACGTTATTTTGACGATAAAGGCTTTAAGAATGCAGAAGTGATTATCGCGCAAAAGGACGATCCATCTAACGAAAATCAGGTGATTGTTGACATTGATATCGACAAGAAGGAAAAGATTAAAGTGCACGCTATCCATATCACCGGAAACTCGGCCATCAAAACATCCAAGCTGAAGAAAGTGATGAAGAAGACCAATGAAAAAGGCAAACTTCTGAATCTGTTCCGCACCAAGAAATTTGTTCCGGAAAACTTTGAAGCAGATAAGCAGCTGATCATAGATAAGTATAACGAGCTGGGATATCGTGATGCAATGATCGTAAAGGACAGTGTAGCACAATACGACGAAAAGACGGTAGATGTATATATGGATATAGACGAAGGTCAGAAATATTACCTTCGTAATGTAACATGGGTAGGTAACACACTGTATCCTTCGGAACAGCTGAACTTCCTGCTCCGCATGAAGAAGGGTGATGTTTATAACCAGAAGTTGCTGGGAGAACGAACCTCTACAGATGACGACGCAATCGGTAACTTATATTATAATAACGGTTATTTGTTCTACAATCTTGATCCGGTAGAAGTAAATATCGTCGGTGACTCCATCGACCTCGAAATGAGAATCTATGAAGGCCGTCAGGCTACGATTAATAAGATCAACATCAGCGGTAACGACCGTCTGTATGAAAACGTAGTTCGTCGTGAGCTTCGTATTCGTCCGGGACAGTTGTTCAGCAAGGATGACCTGATGCGTTCATTACGTGAAATCCAGCAGATGGGACACTTTGACCCTGAAAAACTGCAGCCGGATATTCAGCCGGACCCTGTAAACGGAACGGTTGATATAGGTCTTCCTTTGACATCTAAAGCCAATGACCAGGTAGAGTTCTCTGCCGGTTGGGGACAAACAGGTATCATCGGTAAACTGAGCCTGAAATTTACCAACTTCTCTGTTGCCAACTTGCTGCGTCCGGGTGAAAACTACCGTGGTATCCTGCCGCAAGGTGACGGACAGACATTGACCATCAGCGGTCAGACGAATGCTAAATACTATCAGTCATATAGTATCTCATTCTTCGATCCTTGGTTTGGAGGTAAACGACCGAACTCACTTTCCGTATCGGCTTTCTTCTCAGTTCAGACTGACATCAGCAGCCGTTACTACAACTCAAGCTATTTCAACAACTATTACAATAGTATGTATAGCGGTTATGGTGGCTATGGTATGTACAACTATGGCAATTACAACAACTATGAGAACTACTATGACCCCGATAAGTCTATCAAGATGTGGGGACTTTCTCTAGGTTGGGGTAAGCGTCTGAAATGGCCGGATGACTACTTTACTTTGTCCGCAGAGCTAGCTTACCAACGCTACAATCTGAAAGACTGGCAGTACTTCCCGGTAACCAACGGTAAATGTAATGACCTCAGCCTTTCACTAACTTTGGCACGTAACTCTATTGACAACCCGATCTTCCCACGCACAGGCTCGGACTTCTCGTTGTCAGTTCAGCTTACTCCTCCGTACTCATTGTTTGATGGTAAAGACTATAAAGGTTATTTCTATAATCCCGAAAGCGACAGAGGCATCACTCAGGATAATATGAATAAACTTCATAGATGGGTTGAGTACCACAAATGGAAATTTAAAGCCAAAACATATACTCCGTTGATGGATTATATAGCACATCCTAAGTGTCTGGTATTGATGACACGTACAGAGTTCGGTTTGTTAGGTCACTATAATAAATACAAGAAATCACCATTCGGTACATTTGACGTAGGTGGTGACGGTATGACCGGATATTCAAGCTATGCAACGGAAAGTATTGCCTTGCGTGGTTATGAAAACAGTTCACTGACACCGTACGGAGAAGAAGGATATGCTTACGCTCGTCTTGGTATCGAATTAAGATATCCATTGATGCTGGAAACAAGTACTAACATTTATGTGTTAGGTTTCTTGGAAGCTGGTAACGCTTGGCATGATATCTCAAAATTCAATCCGTTTGATTTGAAACGCTCTGCCGGTATCGGTGTTCGTATCTTCTTGCCGATGATTGGTATGATGGGTATCGACTGGGGTTACGGTTTCGACAAGATAAATGGTAGTAAGGAATACGGCGGCAGCCAGTTCCACTTTATCTTAGGACAAGAATTCTAATATAAAACTAAAAACTAAACGTCATGAGAAAGTCTGTTCTATCCATTATGTTACTGTTTGCCATCAGTATGGCAGCTAGTGCACAAAAATTTGCATTGATCGATACGGAATATATTCTGAAAAATATTCCGGCATATCAAAGCGCTAATGAGCAATTGCAGGAAGCTACGAAGAAATATCAAAGCGAAGTGGAGGTAATTGCCAAGGAAGCACAGAAGATGTTCCAGGACTATCAAGCTCAGTCCTCTACTCTCTCTGCGGCTCAGAAGACTAAGAAGGAAGATGAAATTGTAGCGAAAGAGAAATCCGCTGCCGAACTGAAGCGCAAATACTTCGGTCCGGAAGGCGAACTCGCTAAGATGCAGGAGAAGCTGATTAATCCTATTCAGGATGAAATCTATGGTGCCGTAAAGGAACTGTCGCAACTACACGGATACGACCTTGTACTTGACAGAGCCTCTGCTGCAGGCATCATTTTTGGCAATCCACGTATTGATATTAGTGATGAAGTGCTGAGAAAATTAGGATATTCAAATTAATTTCATACATTTGCATCGAAAATAACTAAAAATCATTCAAATAAATTATAGAACTATGCTAAAAAAAATTGCACTTGTATTGATGCTTGCACTCCCAATGGGTGTATTTGCACAAAATCTGAAATTCGGTCATATTAATGCCCAGGAAATCGTTTCAGCAATGCCTGAATTTGCTAAGGCACAATCTGATATTGAAGCACTAGACAAACAACTGACCAGCGAATTACAAAGAACTCAGGAAGAATTCAACAAGAAATATCAGGAATTCCAGCAAGCTATCGCTAAGGACTCTCTTCCTGCTAACATCGCTGAGAGAAGACAAAAAGAACTGCAGGATATGATGCAAAGACAAGAGCAGTTCCAGCAGGAAGCTCAACAGCAGATGCAAAAGGCTCAGGCTGATGCAATGGCTCCTATCTACAAAAAGTTGGACGACGCAATTAAAGCGGTAGGTGCTGCCGAAGGCGTAATCTACATCTTCGACCTTGCAAGAACACCGGTTGCTTACGTTAATGAGTCACAAAGTATTAATCTGACTCCTAAGGTAAAGACACAGCTCGGCATCAAATAAGAAGCTATAAGCTATAAAATACCGAAAGGGAAAGAGAAAAGAAGATCATACTTCTTTCTCTTTCCCTTTTTTCATGTAACTTTGCGTATATAAAATCGCACTCGTCATGAAGCAACATCTATCTCATACACCCGGGCCAATCGGAGTTTTCGATTCCGGATACGGTGGGCTGACTATCCTCAACAAGATAAGAGAGGCACTGCCGGAATATGATTATATCTATCTGGGAGACAATGCACGCACTCCTTACGGCACACGTTCTTTTGAAATCGTATACGAATTCACTTTGCAGGCAGTCAATAAATTGTTTGAAATGGGATGTCATCTCGTTATCTTGGCCTGCAATACAGCCTCTGCCAAAGCATTGCGCAGCATACAAATGAATGACTTGCCCGGCATTGACCCTGAACGCCGTGTACTCGGAGTTATCCGCCCTACCGTTGAGTGTATAGGCGACATTACTCAAAGCCGTCATATCGGAGTACTGGCAACAGCAGGTACCATCAAGTCCGAATCGTATCCATTAGAGATACATAAGCTATTCCCGGATATTCAAGTGAACGGAATAGCATGCCCCATGTGGGTACCGCTAGTGGAAAATAATGAATCACAGAACGAAGGGGCCGATTATTTCATCCGGAAATACATTGACCAGTTGCTATCCAAAGATCCTGAAATTGACACGATGATTCTGGGCTGTACGCATTATCCTATCTTGCTCCCTAAGATACAAAAATACACTCCGAAGCATATCCGTATTGTCGCACAAGGAGAATATGTAGCCGAAAGTCTGAAGGACTACCTGAGCAGACATCCGGAGATGAATGCTAAATGTACCCAAAACGGCAGTTGTCTGTTTTACACCACAGAAGCGGAAGAGAAGTTTGTCGAATCGGCCTCTTCCTTCCTGAACCAGCAAATCGACGTAAAAAGAATTTCTCTCGAATAAATATGGGAAAGCAGATCAATCTTTCCTTCTTTTTTGTTATATTTGTATACATAACCTCAAATAGCATAAGATTATGAAAGAAGAAGATTATAGCAGGGCCATAGAAGTATTCTCCGGTTCTCCATGGGAAGCAGAAATTATCAAGGGATTGTTGGAAAGTAATGACATCCGCTGCGTCATTAAAGATGGTATCATGGGGACATTAGCCCCCTATATTGCTCCATCTGTATCTGTTCTGGTCACTGAAGACCAGTACGAAGCCGCTACTGAACTGATCAGAAGCCGCAACGAGAAAGATACTGACTGATACGGTCCAGTCCTTCCCGGATACTCTCCAGCGAATTCGCATAGGAGAAACGGACATATCCTTCGCCTCCCGTTCCAAAGTCTATACCGGGAGTGATGCCGACATGCGCATTTTCGAGAACATCGAATGCAAAGCGATAAGAGTCGGTAGTGAACTTACGTGCATCAGCGAAAATATAAAAGGCACCCTGAGGCTCAACTTTGATCTCGAATCCCATTTCCCGAAGACGACTGATCATATACCGGCGGCGTTCATCATAGATCTGCTTCATCCGTTCCACATCCGAGTCAGCCTGCCGTAATGCGGCAATCCCCGCTTGCTGGGCGATGCTGGACGCACAGATAAACAGATTCTGCTGCAACTTCTGCAAAGAACGCATACAGGATTTCGGTGCTATCAGATAACCTAAACGCAACCCTGTCATCGCAAACCGTTTGGAAAATCCATTCAGGACAAAAGCCTTATCCGTATACTCCAGAATACTATGAGCACGTCCTTCGTATACAAGTCCGTGATAAATCTCATCCGAAATAATAGGAACACCTAAAGATGCCACACTTTTCAGGAAACTCTCATCCAGCAACATACCCGTCGGATTCATCGGCGAATTAATAAAAATACCAGCCGTATGCGGAGTAACGCACTTACGGATCGCTTCTATATCATATTGCAAACCATTCTCTTCGGACAGAGGCACCAAGACAGGTTTTGCCTGAGCGGCCAAAACGAAGTTACGATAACACGCATACCCCGGATTGGAGAGAATCACTTCACTGTCCGAGTTACAAAGCAACATCAAGACCAGAAGGATAGACGGAGAAGAGCCGGAAGTGACGACAATACAATCCGGATCGACAGTGACTCCATATTCACGCTGATAAAAAGCGGCTATTTCACGACGCAACTCCGGATCCCCCAAAGAGTGAGTATAATGTGTGAGGTGCCGGTCGTAGGCAGCCTTAGCAGCTTCCGCCACACAAGCCGGAACGTCAAAGTCCGGCTCACCGACTTCCAGGTGGATAACGTCCACACCTTGTTTCTGTAATTCATTTGCACGCTCCAATACATCCATCACGATAAAGGAGGTCATTTGTTCTACTTGGGGATTCGTATGTTTCATTGTTTTTCTTTTATCTGTCAGGCTGCAAAGATAATTCTTTTCAGCCTGTTTTTGTAACATATCGACAAAAAGCTCTATATTTGTGCTTTCAAATCGTTAGTAAGGATGAAACAAGAGTTTACACGAATAGCAGTAAAAGTAGGCAGTAACGTATTGGCACGCCGTGACGGTACATTGGACGTCACCCGTATGTCGGCACTCGTTGACCAGATAGCAGAATTAAATAAATCCGGAGTAGAGATCATTCTTATTTCTTCGGGAGCTGTTGCTTCGGGACGCAGCGAGATACACCCGCAGAAAAAGCTCGACAGTGTAGACCAGCGCCAGTTATTCTCCGCTGTAGGACAAGCTAAATTAATAAACCGCTACTATGAGCTTTTCCGTGAACACGGCATTGCGGTAGGTCAGGTACTGACTACCAAAGAGAACTTCAGTACCCGCCGCCATTATCTGAATCAGAAGAACTGCATGACGGTGATGCTCGAAAACGGCGTCATCCCCATCGTCAATGAGAATGATACGATTTCGGTCAGCGAACTTATGTTCACGGACAATGACGAGCTTTCCGGACTGATCGCTTCCATGATGGACGCGCAGGCACTGATTATCCTGAGTAACATAGACGGAATCTACAACGGTTCACCCTCCGATCCTGCCTCCGCTGTCATTCGTGAAATCGAGCACGGAAAGGATTTATCCAACTATATCCAGGCTACCAAATCGAGCTTCGGTCGTGGCGGTATGCTGACGAAAACGAATATCGCCCGCAAGGTAGCCGACGAAGGGATTACGGTCATCATCGCCAACGGAAAACGGGATAATATTCTCGTAGACTTGTTGCAACAGCCGGACGATACGGTTTGCACGCGCTTTATCCCTTCCACCGAAGCGGTATCCAGTGTAAAGAAATGGATTGCCCACAGCGAAGGATTCGCCAAAGGGGAAATTCATATTAACGAATGTGCCACGGATATCCTCAGCTCGGAGAAGGCAGCCAGCATTCTTCCGGTCGGAATCACCCACATCGAAGGCGAATTTGAGAAAGACGATATTGTACGCATCATGGACTTCCTGGGCAATCAGGTTGGTGTAGGAAAAGCGAACTGCGATTCCGCACAAGCCAGGGAAGCAATGGGCAAACATGGCAAAAAGCCTGTAGTACATTACGACTATCTGTATATCGAATAAAAAATATAAAACGTAAAAAGGAGCAAATGACTACAAATTTAAACGGAACTTTCGCTGCTGTACAAGCTGCCAGCCGGGAATTGGCATTGCTGAGCGACGACACCATCAATCAGATACTGAACGCGGTCGCTGATGCTGCCATTGCCGAAACACCCTTTATCCTGTCAGAAAATGAAAAGGACCTGGCACGGATGGACAAGAGTAACCCGAAGTACGACCGGTTAAAACTGACGGAGGAAAGGCTGAAAGGCATCGCTGCCGACACACGTAATGTAGCCACTCTCCCCTCCCCGCTGGGAAGGATTTTAAAGGAAACCTCCCGCCCCAATGGAATGAAGCTGACCAAAGTCAGTGTCCCCTTCGGAGTAATAGGCATCATCTATGAAGCGCGTCCTAATGTCAGCTTCGACGTTTTTTCCCTTTGCCTGAAAAGCGGAAATGCCTGTATCCTGAAAGGTGGAAGTGATGCGGACGATTCCAACCGTGCCATCATCAGCGTCATTCACAAGGTACTTGAAAAGTTTCATGTCAACCCGCATATAGTAGAACTGCTCCCGGCAGACAGAGAGGCTACGGCAGCATTACTGAATGCGACAGGCTATGTAGACCTGATTATTCCAAGAGGAAGCAGCAATCTGATAAATTTCGTGCGCGAGAATGCACGGATTCCTGTCATTGAAACAGGAGCAGGTATCTGTCACACTTATTTTGATGAGTTCGGAGATACCCGGAAAGGAGCGGATATTATCCATAATGCCAAGACACGCCGTGTCAGTGTCTGCAATGCGCTCGACTGCACCATCATTCATGAAAAACGTCTGGGAGATTTGCCTGCGCTCTGCGATCAACTGAAAAAAAGCAAGGTTACTATCTATGCAGATACACAGGCTTATCAGGCACTGGAAGGACATTATCCGGCTGAATTGCTGCAACCTGCCACCCCGGAAAGCTTCGGAACAGAGTTTCTGGATTACAAAATGGCTGTCAAAACGGTGAAAAGCTTTGAAGACGCACTGGGGCATATACAGGAAAACAGTTCAAGGCACAGCGAATGTATCGTGACCGAAAACAAAGAGCGTGCCGCCTTGTTTACTAAGATAGTAGATGCGGCATGCGTATATACTAACGTATCTACCGCTTTCACCGACGGTGCACAATTCGGCCTGGGAGCCGAGATAGGCATCAGTACTCAAAAGCTGCATGCCCGCGGTCCGATGGGACTAGAGGAAATCACTTCCTACAAATGGGTGATCGAAGGCGACGGACAGACCAGATGGTAAAGTGAGGAAACGACAAATGATCAATTGGACAATAACGATTAATGATAGATAAAATGAAGAAATTTACTTGTGTACAGGACATCGGCGATTTAAAATCAGCCCTTGCAGAAGCATTTGAAATTCAAAAAGACCGCTTCAAATATGTAGAGTTGGGACGAAACAAGACATTGATGATGATCTTCTTTAATTCCAGCCTCCGTACCCGCCTCAGCACACAGAAAGCAGCTCTTAATCTGGGAATGAATGTAATGGTGCTGGACATCAACCAAGGTGCATGGAAACTGGAAACAGAACGTGGCGTCATCATGGATGGTGACAAACCGGAACATCTGCTGGAAGCGATTCCTGTGATGGGTTGTTATTGTGACATCATCGGAGTACGTTCCTTTGCCCGTTTCGAAGATCGTGATTTTGACTATCAGGAGACTATTCTGAATCAATTTATCCAATATTCCGGACGTCCTGTCTTTTCGATGGAGGCAGCTACCCGCCACCCATTGCAGAGCTTTGCCGATTTAATCACCATTGAGGAATATAAAAAGACGGCACGTCCCAAAGTCGTAATGACTTGGGCTCCGCATCCCCGTCCATTGCCACAGGCTGTTCCCAACTCCTTTGCAGAGTGGATGAATGCCACTGACTATGATTTCGTTATCACTCATCCGGAAGGATATGAGCTGGCGCCGCAATTCGTAGGAAATGCCAAAGTAGAATATGATCAGATGAAGGCTTTCGAAGGAGCAGACTTTATATACGCCAAGAACTGGGCTGCCTATACAGGCGACAATTACGGTCAGATATTAAGCAAAGACCGTGAATGGACAGTCAGCGACCGACAGATGGCAGTAACCAACAATGCTTTCTTTATGCACTGCCTGCCTGTTCGCAGAAATATGATCGTTACGGATGATGTAATCGAAAGTCCCCAGTCTATCGTTATCCCCGAAGCTGCCAACCGTGAAATCTCGGCTACGGTGGTTTTGAAGAGATTGATTGAGGGATTGGAATAAACGGAACATCTGTGAATGAAACCTTGCTTTTATTCTCGCACCTATGAGAAAAGATTCTCATGCCTTTGAGAAATTTTTCTCATAGGTATGAGAATTTTTTCTCATTGCGGTGAGAACTTTTTCTCATAAGCATGAGAATACATTGAGAATATAGCAACATCTATTTAACTGTATACTAGCACGATAACGATTGCATCCCTTCAGAATTTTATGTAAAGCGCAACCATTTATTCTAGAATAGATAGAAAAAAGCCGTACAGCAACAACCTTAGTATTCTATCTCCTTTCCTGCCGCCTGCCAGGCATTGAATCCTTTACCAAGCTCCACAACCTTAAATCCTTTTTCACTAAGGATCGCCGCAGCTTTCTTGCTTCGTTTACCGCTACGGCAATACAACGCAACCGGTTTGTTCTTTTGCAACAATGAATCCGCCATCGAGGCAAAAGAGTCATCCATCACATTTATATTGATCGTTTTTGCAATATGTCCTTCTGAATATTCAGCCAGTGTACGAACATCCAGACGCTGCACTTCTTCATCCTGAATGATAGAATCGAAATCCTCTACATTCACCGTTTTAAAGTCTCCTTTCTGCTGACAGGAGAAAAGAGAAGAGAGAAATAAAAATAATCCCACGACTAATTGATTCATTTTAAACATATGTACTATCTTAATCAGTTCACGCCCGGAACATATTCAAATCCCGGATCACAATACTTGCTTGATTCTACCACCACACCATTTTTATCTGTGGTATGATACTTGAATTTTATCCTTATGGTTTGATGAGGATTTTCTTCATCCACATATTTCGTCAGAGGAACAGAAATGTAAGCACGACGATTATAGTTCTCCTCATCCCCATTCGCATCATGAAACAGAGACAAAGTAACGACTGTCTCATCCCCTTCCGCCTCAACGCTCTCTTCTATCATACCAAACACGTGCTGTTTGCCACTATTGATATTGATCTTCACGTTCAGAATCATATTCAAATAGTCACGCCCCAGCCAAATGCTGGTCACGTCTACCGGATCATACTTCAGTCCGCTTTCAAAAGCCGGGTCGTCAGCCCCCTTTGGCTCCGGTGCCACCACCGACTGCAATGAGTATATGACAGCCGTAGCATCCTCCGGATTTACTTCATAGTTACTGATTACACGCCTAGCCGAGTTCGGAGAAATGGTTGATCCGGTACGGTCTCTCGCAACAGTCAACAGCTCTCCCTTGTCAGGAAGCAGACTCTGTATCAGACCATCCGCCCCAGCCTTCACTGTGACAAATTCCAACTTCACAGAAGGATAATAGTAATCATCATCATCCCCGCAGGCAGTCATCAGGAAAAGCATACCCAAAAGCCAAAGTGTATGTAACTTTACTTTATTCATTGGCAAGCAGCTAAATAGTTCACCAACGGATTGGCATACATTAATAACAATTTTCCACGCAAAAAGTCTTCGTCTTTATTCGGAATCTTTATTTTGCCCAGTTGTTGCTCGATATAGGTAACAAATCGCAGTTTCTCTTCGGGGGTGTAATGACCGGCAAACTCGGATGTACCCTTCAGCAAGTCATAGGCAACGTAATTACCCGAATAGATCCGGTAGTTACTATGAATCCTCTGGTCGATGCAGGCAGATATGCTGGAGAACAGTTCCTGCTTCGGCAATGAACGGTCCAGCTGTGCCAACCTGTCATTGATACAGGGAGCCGTCTGAAAATGAACCTTCCCTTTATATCCGAAAAGACCAGTCTGCATACTGATCAAATCGTCCTGAGTGGTTTTCTTATATCCTTCTATATCTCTTTTCAACTGAAACTCCTGCGCTTTCAGGAAGTCACAGGGATCATATTCGTACGAAATGGCAAGAGGAGCGATATTCATCTCCATCAGACGGTCGATCAAGTCGCCTTCACCACCCATCGCCAGCATCTTCAGTACGCTATCCTGAGTACGGTCGTTCGAGTCTTTGGCACGCCCTTCACGCTGGGCAATCCAGATGGACTGCTTCTTCTCACTAATGGTATAATGCATATAACGGGACATCCGTGCCGAAGATTCCAGCATCTGCCGCATGGTCAGCGCCCGTTGTACAATAAACGATTTGTTGACACGAACCAGCTTCTTGATCCACGGATAAACCAGCAGATTGTCACCAATCGCTATCTCTACCGTATCCATTCCCTGATCAATCAGCAAAATAGAGAGGAAGCCCGAATCCAATATAATATCCCGATGATTGGAGAGATATGTATAAGCCTTGCTTTTATCCGGCACAGCCGTATGATCCAGAGTCAGCCCATCCGTATGGTCCGCCGCTATTTTCCATAAAATACCATAACAGAATGTTTCCTGAAAATCCAGCTTGCTCTTACAAGCGCGTATTTTCTGCGCCAAAAGTTCAAAGGGGACGTTCGGTATCGCATCAGTAGCCGCCTTCTGAAAAGCAGGATCAGCAATCAGCTCCTCAAAGATTTGAGGAAGTTCCTCATCATTGTAAGGACGAATCTCATCAAACTCTGTAGTATCCATAAGCTATGAAGTTTAGAGGCAGGTAATAGGTAATAAGTAATAGGTAATAGGCTGCGCTATGCCCACACAAATTTAATATTTAATATCTATTACTTATTACCTGTTACCTATTACTTAAAATTTATTTTCTATTATATCAGTCATCACATCCTTTATATCCAGACCGGCAGCACGCACTTGCTGGGGAATAAAGCTTGTAGTGGTCATCCCCGGAGTCGTATTCACTTCCAGCAGATTGATCTTTTCGCCGGCAGTCACAATATAATCCACACGGATGATACCGGAACAGCCCAATATATCATAAATGGCCGAGGTCAGCATTTGCACGCGATTCGTCAGTTCGTCCGAGATGCGTGCAGGAGTTATCTCGTCTACCTGACCATTGTATTTTGCATCATAATCAAAGAACTCATTATGTGTCACCACTTCCGTAGGCGGGAAGATGACGGTCTTGTCTTTGGTTTTATAGCAGCCGCAGGTCAGCTCCGTTCCTTCCATAAATGCTTCTACGAGCACTTCCTGGGCTTCTTCAAAGGCCTTAACAATGGCCGGCTGTATTTGTTCTTTCGTCTTAACCTTTGTTACGCCGAAGCTCGAACCGCCCAGACTCGGCTTGATGAAACAAGGCAAACCGATCTTTTCCATCACATCTTCGTCGGAAACCGATTGTCCCTGACGCAATAGCAACGATTCTGCAATACGCACTCCGAAGGCTTTCAGGTATTGGTTGCAGGTAAACTTGTCATAGGTGATCGCCGCAGCCAGCACCCCGCAACAAGAGTATGGTATGTGCATCATGTCAAAGTATCCCTGAAGACGGCCGTCTTCGCCCGGAGTACCGTGAATGGTAATATAGGCAAAGTCAAACCTGATCTTTTCCGTTCCCAGCATAAAGCTGAAATCATTGCGGTCTACCGATGCTTTTGCACCATCCGGCAATTGTACTTCCCAACGGGTCCCCTGCATCTCGACAATGTACAGTGTGTACTTTTCCTTATCTATGAAGGAATATATTCCCTGTGCACTACGCAGGGATACATGAAATTCGGAGGTGTCACCTCCGGCTACGATAGCAATTGTGCGTTTCATTCTATTTCTCTGTTACTTATATAGCCTCGCCACTTCTCGATAAGCCGGGTCATGTCATCCGGAAGTTCGGAAGTAAAGTACATCTCTTCGCCTGTGACGGGATGTACGAACCCCAATGTCATGGCATGCAGAGCCTGCCGGGGACAAGTGTCAAAGCAATTATTTACAAATTGTTTGTATTTACTAAAGTGAGTACCTTTCAGAATTTCGTGACCGCCATAGCGTTCGTCATTGAAAAGTACATGCCCGATATGTTTCATGTGGACACGAATCTGATGAGTACGTCCGGTTTCGAGTATGCACTCTACCAGCGTGACATATCCCAGCCGTTCAAGCACCCGATAATGAGTGACCGCGTGCTTGCCCATCGACGGGTCGGACATAACCGCCATCTGCATCCGGTCTTTCGGATTACGGGCGATACTGCCTACAATCGTGCCTTCATCCTGTTCCACATTTCCCCAGACAAGGGCACGGTATCTGCGTTTGGTCGTCTTATTAAAGAATTGTATTCCGAGGTTGGTCTTGGCATCCGGCGTCTTGGCAATCACCAGCAGACCGGACGTATCTTTATCAATCCGGTGGACCAGGCCGACGTGCGGGTCATTGGCATCATATTCAGGAATATCTTTCATGTGCCATGCCAACGCATTGACAAGCGTACCGTGATAGTTTCCGTGTCCCGGATGTACTACCAGTCCCGCAGGCTTGTTCACTACCATTACATATGGATCTTCGTAAACGATATTAAGGGGGATATTTTCGGGAATAATCTCGTTCTCATAACGAGGACGGTCCATCATGACGGTAATGACATCGAGCGGCTTAACCTTGTAGCTGCTCTTCACCGGCTTACCGTTAGCCATGACGAATCCATCTTCGGCAGCCTTCTGAATACGGTTGCGCGAAGCATTGACAATACGTTCGAACAGATATTTGTCGACTCTGACCATCGCCTGTCCCTTGTCTACGACCACCCGAAAATGTTCGTAAAGCTGGGATTCGTCACCGACAGGTTCTATATCATCCAAATCATTCTCCAGTTCATCCGGAAGTTCTTCCTCGATCATGTGAATCTGTTTCGTTATTTATCAATTAAAACCAACTATCATCCTGACTTGAAGGGGATTCTGAGGAAACAGGTTCATCTGCCCCTTCAACATTTTCCATGGAGTCGCTTTCCAACGGTTCGTTTTCTCCGTTTCCTACCATCAGTGTCAATGCAGCTCCCAAAGGTACTTTATCTCCCGCATTCAATGAGCGCCCCTGATATTTAATGCCGTACACCCAGTCCTTCTCACCGTTCATCAACTGAATCTCGGTCAGCTTGAATCCGGCAGCAAGCACTTTCGCCTGTGCCTGGCGCAGAGAACTGTTGTCCGCCACATCGGGAACAGCACGCAAAGGAATACTCAGTGTATTGATAGTCAGGTAAATGGTGCGGCCTTCTTTCACTTTTTGTCCGATTCCCGGGTTGACATCAAGTACAATGCCAGCTGCCATATTCTTCACATAATTAGAATCGGAAACGACACATACCAATCCATGATTGCGGAACATTTTTGAAGCTTCATCCACAGTCATCCCTTTTACATCGGGCACAACCACCGCCTCACCGTGACGAGTATAAACATCCAGCCATTTCATCACGCCGAACACAATCAGCACCACTGCCACAATCATGACAAGGATATTCACCCAGAAATATTTATTTGTTTTAAAAGAAAAGAATTCTTTGATTGTCATACGCTTTGCTGTTAATCCGCGCCAAAGATACTACAAATTAGTTGAATTTCGGAATAGTGGGCAATGAAAATGTCCCTGCATAAATGCAAGGACACCTGTCATCACCACAATTGTTGCAACTATATTCCCCACTCCTATAGATTTCAACAACCTTATATTCTGGAATGCGGCTTCCGGATTCTCTGAGCACAACCGTCTGTCGCATATATTCCGTCTATGATCTGTGACAAAGAAAGCTAAAAAGTGACAAAGAGCATTCCATTAAACATTATTTAATACTCTATTTAACTACTGTGCCAAGAGTCCTGTACTTTTTATCATAAAAAGGAAGTTATAACCAACTTTAATGGAAATAGAAGCAAACAAAAAAGGCGGAGTTTAAAACTCCGCCTTTTTTGTTTCTGAGTGATGATTACCACTTCTGTCCGTTGTACTCATCAGAAACAGTCAGTTTCTTTCTGCCTTTCGCACGGCGAGCAGCTAATACTCTACGACCATTAGCCGATGCCATTCTCTCACGGAAACCGTGTTTGTTCTTTCTCTTTCTGTTAGAGGGTTGAAATGTTCTTTTCATTACTGTATCTTGTTTTTATGTTATTATTCTACGTAATCGGGCTGCAAAAATAGAGACTTTTTTTAAATTAACCAAGCGATAAGTCATTTTTGCTCAAAAGTTTTTGTGTTTTTTACTGATTTAGATTACTTTTGCACTCGAATTACGACGAAGACAATTAAATAACAATAATATAATAAGAAAAACAGCAGTATGATTAATGCTCAAGACATCAAAAACGGAACTTGTATCCGTATGGACGGAAAGCTCTATTTCTGTATAGAATTCCTGCATGTAAAACCAGGTAAAGGTAACACATTTATGCGTACCAAGCTGAAAGACGTAGTAAGCGGTTATGTTCTCGAACGCCGTTTCAATATCGGTGAAAAACTGGAAGATGTACGCGTTGAACGTCGTCCATACCAATTCCTGTATAAAGAAGGAGAAGACTATATCTTCATGAACCAGGAAACTTTTGACCAACACCCCATCGCTCACGACCTGATCAATGGTGTAGACTTCTTGCTCGAAGGTGCAGTGCTGGACGTTGTTTCTGACGCTTCTACCGAAACTGTACTTTATGCAGACATGCCGATCAAAGTTCAGATGAAGGTTACTTATACAGAACCGGGAATGAAAGGTGATACAGCCACCAACACACTGAAACCTGCTACCGTAGAATCAGGTGCAACAGTACGTGTGCCTTTGTTCATCAGCGAAGGTGAAACAATTGAAATCGACACTCGTGACGGTTCTTACGTAGGACGCGTAAAAGCATAAATGTCATACAAATGACATAAAGAAACGGTGGATTTGCTTCGGCACTTCCACCGTTTTTTATTACCTTTGTCCATCACTAACCCTAATATTAAGATACAAAAGAATGAAAAAGTTGATTTACACACTGCTCTTTGTCCTTATTTCCGTTGCAGCCAACGGTCAGCAGGCAAAGTACGTATTCTATTTCATCGGAGACGGAATGGGAGTCAATCAGGTAAATGGTACAGAGATGTATCAGGCAGAACTGCAAAACGGGCGCATCGGCGTTGAACCTTTATTGTTCACCCAATTTCCGGTAGCAACGATGGCAACCACTTTCTCCGCGACAAACTCTGTTACCGACTCTGCCGCTGCGGGTACTGCACTCGCTACCGGAAAGAAGACCTACAACAGTGCCATCTCTGTAGGAGAAGACAAAAACCCGATTGAAACCGTAGCCGAAAAAGCCAAGAAGGCCGGAAAGAAAGTAGGTGTCACTACTTCCGTCAGCGTAGACCACGCCACTCCTGCCGCTTTCTACGCTCATCAGGCAGACCGTAATATGAATTATGAAATCGCTGTCGACCTGACAAAAGCAAACTTTGACTTCTATGCAGGCGGTGGTTTTCTGAAACCGGACAAGACGTATGACAAGAAAGACGCTCCCAACATCTTCCCTATTTTCGAAGAAGCAGGTTACACCGTAGCACGTGGCTACAGCGATTATAAAGCCAAAAGCAAGGATGCCGGCAAAATGATCCTGATACAGGAAGAAGGCAAAGATCCATCCTGCCTGCCTTATGCTATCGACCGTAAAAGCGACGACTTGACTCTCGCCCAAATCACAGAAAGCGCAATCGACTTCCTGACCAAAGGCAAGAACAAAGGATTCTTCTTAATGGTAGAAGGTGGAAAGATTGACTGGGCTTGCCACGGTAATGACGCCGCTACCGTATTCAATGAAGTAAAGGACATGGATGACGCTATCAAAGTAGCTTACGAATTCTACAAGAAACATCCGAAAGAAACACTGATCGTTGTTACGGCCGACCACGAAACCGGTGGTATCGTACTAGGTACAGGCAAATATGCGTTGAACCTGAAAGCATTGCAATATCAAAAACATTCTGCTGACGGATTGTCCAGACGTATCAGCGAACTGAGAAAATCAAAAGGCAACAAAGTGACTTGGGAAGACATGAAAGAATTCCTGGGTGAAGAAATGGGCTTCTGGAAACAGTTCCCTATTTCCTGGGAACAGGAAAAGAAGCTGCGTGACGAGTTTGAACAATCCTTTGTCAGAAATAAAGTGGTATTTGCCGAAAGTATGTACTCTAAAAGCGAGCCGATGGCTGCACGCGCTAAAGAAGTAATGGATCAGATATCTATGGTAGGCTGGGTAAGCGGCGGTCACTCTGCCGGTTATGTGCCGGTATTTGCCATCGGTGCCGGTTCTCAACTGTTCGGTGAGAAGATTGACAATACGGAAATTCCGAAACGGATAGCTAAAGCTGCCGGATATAAATAAAGAATTGACTGCACGAATATGTAATCAAAACACTATTTATTTTCATTTAGGCACGGATTTCACGGATTAACACGGTTCTATTCAATTAAAGACCGTGAAATTCGTGCAATCCGTGCCTAAATAATATTATCATTATAATAGATGATTTTCATTGGGGCCCTTCTCTTGATATGTTTCCCGTTAGGAAACGGGCGTTCCCTCACCGAGAAACGAGAGTTACCTTTAAAAGAAACGATCGTTCCCACACCGGGAAACGGCAGTTTCCAAAGCAGGAAATTCATGGAAACTCTAAGCCATTCATATACAATCCAATAGTCATATCATACCTATGTCTATTGGAGACATGAAGAGAGACTAGAGTGTACTTACAAATTCATTACATCCTGTTCGAACCGATCTTTATCTCCGGCAGCTTTATTGCGCATTCTGCTCCGGTAATTATAGATAGTTGCCAAAGAATAACCCAGAAAATGAGCAATCTTGTTACTATCCACTACTCCTAAACGAATAAGGGCAAAGATCCGGAGTTCGGTTGTCAGCAGTTCGTCTGATTTTGGATAAACTCTTGCTTCTTCTACCAGCAGATTATTGAAAGAAGTAATAAAGTGTGGGAACAGTTTAAGGAATGACTTATCAAATTCGTTATAAAATTCATTCCGCTCGTCCCGGATAAACTGTTCGGACTTAATTGCTTTAAACAAGTCATCGATACGTGACGACATGGCAAGTTTGGCCAGAGAGCGGCGATAAGTTTCCAGTTTATCTAGATAATTGACGCATCTGTCCAGATAACGGGCAATATATACTTCCTTTATCTTTCCGGTCTGTTCCAATTCTTTGTTGACCGCAGACATTTGCTTGTTGGCCAAGCTTAGATTCCTACGCATGACGGATATCTTCTTCATCCAACGATACAGATAGAAAATAGCAATGAGGAGAAACAGCGACAACAGACTGACACTAATCAACATGGCACGGGAAACGGCCCGTTCTCTCTCTTCTTTCAGTTTATAAGCCTTATCAATAATCGGGAAAAACTCCGTCACTTCCATAAATCGCAAACGGGCATTACATGCTACAGCATCTTCCATCGAACAACTCAGATATTTGTAAGCACGGTCAATATCCCCTAGTTCATACATCAGATGCGCGAGTTTCTGCAAGGAAGCATACTCCCTGACGGAAGATTCCAAGTCTGCAATAGCAGTCAGTATCAGATAATAAACTTCTTTCTCAACGTCTTTCTTCATGCTATATGCTTCGGAAAGGGTATAATAGATATATACTTTCTGACGTTCGTCTTCCATATCTTTCAGTGCATCGTTCAGCATGCCGATAGCCGTATCGGCCTTTCCGGTCACGATACATCGTTCCGCCATAACAATCGTTTTATTTTCTTCCGGAGGCATGGCGGCGATAATGGAATCTCTGTACAAATCGGTCTTTTTCAGGTATTTTTCTTTTTCGGTTTTGTTTGTCGTATAATCAGCGAGCCAGCCGTAGCAGGCGCGATAGGTCTGGTAATAAGAAAGCAAAGTCCATTCATTCAGTTTTTTAGGATCAATCTTCTCCAATTGTTCCATAGCTTCGATGTACATGCCCATTACACCCATTACCGTAGCACGGTTAATGATAATCTCATATTCCAGTTCCGGACGATTTAATTGGGGCAATATCTCCATCTGACGGTTAATATAATGAAGCGCCGAATCTGCCTGATAATGCAGGTAAGCCCCAAAGAGGGAGGCATACAACTCATAATTCCGGGCAGGATCGGTGGAATGGGCAAGTTGTACTTTTAAATCAGTAATGTCTTTTTCTCTCCGTATCTGATAAGTTTCCTTCTTACTTATAATGTCATCCAGTTTTTTAAGGGCCGCCTTATTTATATCCGTATGCTTTGCGGACAAGGAAAGAGGATAAACAAAAAGAAGAAACAAAAGATAATAGGTTAGATTTCTCATAAGGTGCTTTTTTAAGATGTGACAAATATAATGATTATAGTAATAAAAACGAAAAATATCGTCATAACAATTTTCATTTTCACTTGTATTTTTCGACAGAGGCAATAACGACAAAAAGCTTATTATCAACAGCCTATTCAAAACAAGCATTTATATTTTCTTTCTAACTGCCATACGGCATACCCGATTCACCTACATTTGCATCATCGGTTCCCCCGAACAAATTTTAAAAATCTAGTTACCATGAAAAGGAATTTATTATTCATTATCTTACTATTATTATTACCCGGTCTTCACCAGGTATTCGCAGCAAGCACTATAAAGAAAGTAGCCCCGACCTTTTGGTGGGCAGGAATGAAGAATCCCGAATTGCAGATACTATTATATGGTGACCGCATATCATCCGCAGACGTCAGTCTTTCTGCCGATAATATCACGCTGCAAGAAGTGGTAAAACAGGAGAATCCTAATTATCTGGTTCTGTATTTAAACCTTTCGAAGGCTGCTCCACAGAACTTTGACATCATCCTGAAACAAGGCAAAAAGCAGACAAAAATCCCTTACGAGCTTAAACAGCGCCGGCCGAATGCTTCGGCAGTAGAAGGTTTTGATTCGAGCGACGTGCTTTATCTCATTATGCCGGACCGTTTCGCCAATGGCGACCCTTCCAACGACATCATTCCCGGAATGCTGGAAGGAAATGTAGACCGTAATGAGCCTTTCGCACGTCATGGCGGCGATTTGAAAGGAATAGAGAATCATCTGGATTACATAGCAGACCTCGGAGTCACCAGTATATGGCTCAACCCGATTCAAGAAAATGACATGAAAGAAGGATCGTATCACGGTTATGCCATTACCGATTATTATCAGGTAGACCGCCGCTTCGGCAGTAACGAAGAGTTCCGCAAACTTACTCAGGAAGCTAATGCCAAAGGGCTGAAAGTCGTAATGGACATGATCTTCAACCATTGCGGTTCGGACAACTATCTGTTTAAAGATATGCCCTCCAAAGACTGGTTTAACTTTGAAGGCAACTACGTGCAGACCAGCTTCAAGACTGCCACTCAAATGGACCCGTATGCTTCCGATTACGAAAAGAAAATCGCTATCGACGGTTGGTTCACACTGACCATGCCGGACTTCAACCAAAGAAACCGTCATGTAGCTACTTATCTGATACAGAGCAGTATCTGGTGGATTGAATACGCCGGTATCAACGGCATCCGTCAGGATACACACCCTTATGCCGACTTCGATATGATGGCACGCTGGTGCAAAGCAGTCAATGAAGAATATCCCAAGTTCAACATTGTAGGTGAAACATGGCTGGGCAACAATGTACTCATCTCCTACTGGCAGAAAGACAGCAGACTCGCTTATCCGAAGAACAGCAATCTCCCGACTGTCATGGACTTCCCGCTAATGGAAGAGATGAACAAGGCTTTCGACGAAGAGACTACCGAATGGAACGGAGGACTTTTCAGACTCTACGAATATCTGTCACAGGACATCGTCTACAGCCATCCAATGAGCCTGCTGACCTTCCTCGACAATCACGATACTTCCCGCTTCTACCGTTCGGAAGCTGATACAAAGAATCTGGACCGGTACAAGCAAGCCCTGACATTCTTACTGACAACCCGCGGAATACCGCAGATATATTATGGAACTGAAATCCTGATGGCAGCCGACAAGGCGAATGGAGATGGACTGCTCCGCTGCGACTTCCCCGGAGGCTGGCCGAACGATACAAAAAACTGCTTTGACGCAGCCAACCGCACTCCGCAGCAAAATGAAGCATTCTCCTTTATGCAAAAACTGCTCCAATGGAGAAAAGGAAACGAAGTCATTGCCAAAGGTCAGCTCAAACATTTCGCACCGAATAAGGGTATCTATGTGTACGAACGCAAATACGGTGATAAGTCAGTCGTTGTTTTCCTGAACGGAAACGACCGGGAACAGACCATCGACCTGGTTCCTTACCGGGAAATACTCCCCGCTTCATCTGCTTTCGATTTATTGACAGAGAAAAAGGTTGAATTAAGAAATGAATTAACACTTCCAAGTCGTGGGATATACCTTCTATCCTTTTAAGTAAGTTCACTTCGACTTATATTTATCAGGATGTAAAAAGACAATAAACTACTGTAAAACAAAACTTTGAGATTAATATAAACTTGTATTTTTATTCTAGACATCCCAAAGTCTCAAGATGGTTGCTATATTTGCAATATCCGGAACAGAGCGGAGTAAAAATATTAGTTAGCTTATAATTTAATACCATAAATAGAATGAAAAAGAGAAAGATTTTATCGCTCATCGCATTCCTTTGCATCTCATTCATTGCGAATGCCCAACAGAAATTAACCTCACCGGACAACAATCTGGTAATGACCTTTCAAGTAGACTCCAAAGGTGCCCCAACGTATGAACTGACGTATAAGAACAAAGTGGTAATCAAACCCAGCACTCTCGGACTGGAACTGAAAAAAGAAGATAATACCAGAACCGACTTCGACTGGGTGGACCGCAGAGACCTGACCAAACTTGATTCAAAGACCAACCTGTACGACGGCTTCGAAGTAAAGGATACCCAAACGGCTACCTTTGATGAAACCTGGCAACCGGTCTGGGGAGAAGAAAAAGAAATCCGCAATCACTATAACGAACTGGCAGTCACCCTGTATCAACCCATGAACGACCGCTCTATCGTTATCCGTTTCCGTCTGTTCAATGACGGTCTGGGATTCCGTTATGAATTTCCTCAGCAGAAGTCACTCAATTACTTCGTGATCAAGGAAGAACATTCTCAGTTTGGCATGAACGGCGATCATATCGCTTTCTGGATACCGGGTGACTATGATACGCAGGAATATGACTACACCATTTCCCGCTTATCAGAGATCAGAGGACTGATGAAAGAAGCAATTACTCCGAACTCTTCTCAGACTCCTTTCTCACAGACAGGCGTACAAACCGCACTGATGATGAAAACGGATGATGGCTTATACATCAATCTTCACGAAGCAGCTTTGGTTGACTACTCATGTATGCACCTCAATCTGGACGACAAGAATATGGTATTCGAATCCTGGCTGACACCGGATGCCAAAGGAGACAAAGGATATATGCAGACTCCCTGCAACACGCCTTGGCGTACGGTTATCGTGAGCGATGACGCCCGCAATATCCTCGCTTCACGTATCACTCTCAACCTGAACGAACCTTGCAAGATAGCGGATGCCGCTTCTTGGGTAAAACCCGTGAAATATATCGGCGTATGGTGGGACATGATCACCGGAAAAGGCTCATGGGCTTACACCGACGAACTGACCAGCGTAAAACTCGGTGAAACGGATTACTCCAAAACAAAACCGAACGGCAAACATTCGGCCAACACGGCCAACGTGAAACGTTACATTGACTTTGCAGCCGCTCACGGATTCGATGCAGTACTGGTTGAAGGCTGGAACGAAGGCTGGGAAGACTGGTTCGGCAACAGCAAAGACTATGTATTTGATTTCGTGACTCCTTATCCCGATTTCGATGTGAAGGAAATCCACCGCTATGCAGCCAGCAAAGGAATCAAAATGATGATGCATCACGAGACTTCCGCTTCTGTACGCAACTACGAACGCCACATGGACAAAGCCTACCAGTTTATGGCAGACAATGGATACAACTCCGTAAAGAGCGGTTATGTAGGCAACATCATCCCCCGCGGCGAACATCACTACGGACAATGGATGAACAATCACTACCTGTATGCAGTGAAGAAAGCCGCCGATTACAAAATCATGGTGAATGCACACGAAGCAACCCGCCCTACCGGTATCTGCCGTACATATCCGAATCTGATCGGCAATGAATCCGCCCGCGGAACAGAATATGAATCATTCGGAGGCAACAAAGTATATCATACAACGATTCTGCCTTTCACACGCCTGGTTGGCGGTCCGATGGATTACACTCCCGGTATCTTCGAAACGCATTGCAACAAGATGAATCCGGCAAATAATTCTCAGGTACGCTCTACCATTGCACGCCAGTTGGCACTATATGTTACCATGTACAGTCCTTTGCAGATGGCTGCCGACATTCCGGAAAACTACGAACGCTTTATGGACGCTTTCCAGTTCATCAAAGACGTAGCTCTCGACTGGGACGAAACGAACTATCTGGAAGCAGAACCGGGAGAATACATCACGATTGCCCGTAAGGCAAAAGGTACGGACGACTGGTACGTAGGCTGCACAGCCGGTGAAAACGGTCATACCTCCAAACTCGTATTCGACTTCCTGACTCCGGGCAAACAATACATCGCTACCGTCTATGCGGATGCCAAAGATGCCGACTGGAAAGAAAACCCGCAGGCTTATACCATCAAGAAAGGTATTCTGACGAATAAGAGCAAGCTGAACCTGCGCGCAGCTAACGGAGGCGGATATGCTATCAGCATCAAAGAGGTAAAAGACAAATCAGAAGCTAAAGGTTTGAAAAGATTATAATAAGGAAAAGAAATAACAAAGATAGAGAATATACATTTTGGTAAAAAAGAGAGTGTTTTCGAGCACTAAGAACAATGACGAAGAGAAGGTTTTCAATAGGTATTTTTAAGAGAGAATGATAAGAGAAATTACAATTAACTTTAAAGACAAAAACATGAAAAAAGGAAACTTTATGTTCAAGGTCCTGCTTATGCTTATAGCTGGAATATTCTTGTCCATTGACGCATTTGCTCAGCAAATTACTGTCAAAGGAATAGTGAAAGACACAACGGGTGAACCGGTTATAGGTGCCAATGTTGTGGTGAAAGGCACTACCACCGGAACGATTACCGATTTCGACGGCAACTTCCAGTTGTCTGCCAAGCAAGGTGACATAATTGTTGTTTCATTCATCGGATACCAGCCACAGGAACTTCCCGTCGCCGCACAAATGAATGTAATACTGAAAGACGATACGGAAATACTGGACGAAGTAGTAGTCATCGGTTACGGTCAGGTGAAAAAGAACGATATGACCGGTTCGGTAATGGCTATCAAGCCCGATGAACTTAGTAAAGGTATTACGACGAATGCTCAGGATATGTTATCCGGTAAAATAGCCGGTGTCAGCGTGATCTCCAATGACGGTACACCGGGTGGTGGCGCTCAAATCCGTATTCGTGGCGGTTCTTCATTGAATGCAAGCAATGACCCGCTGATCGTTATTGACGGTCTGGCTATTGACAACGAAGGTATCAAAGGGATGGCAAACGGTTTATCAATGGTTAACCCTGCGGATATCGAAACCCTTACTGTACTGAAAGATGCCTCTGCAACTGCCATTTACGGTTCGCGTGCATCCAACGGTGTTATTATTATCACCACCAAGAAAGGAAAGAACGGACAAGCTCCCAGCGTAAGCTATAACGGTTCTGTATCCTTCTCCAAAACTCAAAAGCGCTATGATGTATTGAGCGGAGATGAATATCGCGCTTACGCCAATCAATTATGGGGTGACAAATTACCGGCAGATTTAGGAACCGCCAATACAGACTGGCAGGATCAGATATTCCGTACTGCTGTCAGCACCGACCATCATGTTTCTATCAACGGAGGATTCAAGAACCTGCCTTACCGTGTATCTTTAGGTTATACAGACGACAATGGTATTGTGAAAACATCCAACTTCCGACGCTTCACTGCTTCCGTGAACCTGGCTCCTTCCTTCTTTGAAGATCATCTGAAGTTCAACATCAATGCCAAATTCATGAACGGTAAAAACCGCTATGCCGACACAGGTGCCGCTATTGGCGGGGCATTGGCTATCGACCCTACCCGTCCGGTTTATTCTAACGAAGACCCTTACCAGTTTACAGGCGGCTACTGGCAGAATATTAATTCTACCACAGGTTTCAGCAATCCGGACTGGAAATACACGTCCAATCCGAACTCTCCCCAAAATCCGCTGGCTGCACTGGAACTCAAAAATGACAAGGCGAACAGCAACGACTTTGTTGGAAATGTAGACGTTGACTATAAATTCCATTTCCTGCCTGACCTCCGTCTGCACGCAAGCATAGGTGGCGAATATGCGGAAGGTACACAGACTACGATTGTTTCTCCATACTCATTCGGCAATAATTATTATGGTTGGAATGGCGACGTTACCCAATATAAATACAACCTTTCGTACAACATATACGTACAGTATATCAAGTCTTTGGGTGCAAACGACTTTGACATCATGGTCGGTGGTGAAGAACAACACTTCCATCGCAACGGATTTGAAGAAGGCCAGGGCTGGGATTCCTACACGCAAGAACCCCATGACGCCAAATTGCGCGAACAGACAGCTTATGCAACCAGAAATACACTGGTCTCTTACTTCGGCCGTCTGAACTACTCCCTGCTGAACCGTTACTTGTTTACCTTTACCATGCGTTGGGATGGCTCGTCACGTTTCTCCAAAGACAACCGCTGGGGTACATTCCCGTCATTGGCACTGGGATGGAAGATTAAAGAAGAAAACTTCCTGAAAGATGTAAATGTCCTGTCTGATCTGAAATTGCGTTTAGGCTGGGGTATTACCGGTCAGCAAAACATAGGTGATGATTTTGCTTATCTTCCTCTGTATGTAGTCAATAACGAGTATGCCCAGTATCCTTTTGGCGATACGTATTACTCTACTTCCCGCCCGAAGGCTTTCAATGAAAATCTGAAATGGGAAAAAACGACCACATGGAATGCCGGACTGGACTTCGGATTCCTGAATGGAAGAATCACAGGCGGCATCGACGGATACTTCCGTAAAACGGATGACCTGCTGAACAGCGTTAAGATTCCCGTAGGAACTAACTTCAATGCCCAGATGACACAGAATATCGGTTCACTGGAAAACTACGGTATGGAATTTTCCATCAATGCCAAACCGATTGTGACTAAGGACTTCACTTGGGACCTCAGCTATAACATTACATGGAACCACAATGAAATCACCAAGTTGACAGGTGGCGACGACAGCGATTATTACGTAGAAGCAGGCGATAAGATTTCCAGAGGTAACAATACCAAGGTACAGGCGAATAAAGTAGGTTATGCTGCCAATTCTTTCTACGTTTACCAGCAGGTATACGACGAAAATGGCAAACCTATTGAAAATATGTTTGTTGACCGTAACGGAAACGGAACGATAGACAGCGGAGACAAATATATCTACAAAAAACCGGCAGGCGATGTTTTGATGGGACTGACCTCCAAAATGCAGTATAAGAACTTTGACTTCAGCTTCTCCTTACGTGCCAGTCTGAACAACTACGTGTACTATGACTTCCTGAGCAACAAAGCCAACGTCAGCACTTCGGGACTGTTCTCCAATAATGCATATAGCAACACCAGTGCCGAAGCCGTCGCACTCGGTTTCAGCGGACAAGGTGATTACTACATGAGCGACTATTTTATACATAACGCATCATTCTTACGTTGTGATAACATCACGTTAGGTTATTCTTTCCAGAATCTGTGGAAGACTCAAACCTACAAAGGTGTTGGCGGGCGTGTATATGCTACAGTACAGAATCCGTTCATTATCAGTAAGTACAAAGGCCTTGACCCGGAAGTAAAAAGCGGTATCGACGCCAATCCATATCCCAGAGCTATGACTTTCTTATTAGGTTTAAGTCTGCAATTCTAACATTCATTAAATCAATTTATCATGAAAACAAAATATATCAAACAGCTATTTTCAGCCGCACTGATCGCAGTTCTCTCTTCGGGAGTAACTTCATGTATCAACGATCTGGATATTAGTCCCATCGACCCTCAGACAGGAGGTAGTTTCGACCAACAGGGAGTATTTGTGAAAGGATATGCCATGCTGGGTGTAACCGGACAAAAGGGTATCGACGGCTCTCCTGACCTCGACGGACAGGACGAAGGCGAATCCGGTTTCTATCGTACCACTTTCAACTGCAACGAGCTGCCTACCGACGAATGTCTTTGGGCATGGCAGGAGAATCAGGACATCCCCCAGCTTACAAGCATTAGCTGGAGTCCTTCCAGCCAGCGTACAGAGTGGGTTTACGTCCGTTTGGGATATGACATCACACAATACAACTTCTTCCTCGACCAGACCGAAGGCATGACAGATGCAGAAACACTGCGCCAACGTGCGGAAATACGTTTCCTGCGTGCCCTCCATTATTGGTACTTCCTCGACTTGTTCGGTAAAGCTCCGTTCAAGGAACACTTTAGCAATGACTTGCCTGTCGAGAAGAAGGGGACGGAACTCTATACCTACATTCAGAATGAACTGAACGAAATTGAAGCTGATATGTATGAACCTCGCCAGGCTCCCTTCGGACGTGCAGACAAAGCCGCCAACTGGTTACTCCGCGCACGTTTGTACCTGAACGCAGGCGTATACACCGGACAAACCGATTATGCAAAAGCGGAAGAATATGCCAGCAAAGTGATTGGCTCAGCATATAAGCTATGTACAAATTACAGCGAACTGTTCATGGCCGATAACGACGAGAATGAAAATGCCATGCAGGAAATCATTCTGCCTATCCGTCAGGATGGAGTGAAGACGCGTAACTATGGCGGTTCAACTTATCTGGTTTGTGGTACTCGTGTAGCCGGTATGCCCCGTATGGGAACAACCAATGGCTGGTCCTGTATCTTTGCCCGTGCCACAATGGTAAAGAAGTTCTTCTCCAATCTCGATGATGTGCCGATGTTGCCCGCCGATGTTGAGATTCCGACCAAAGGCTTAGATACGGATGAGCAGATCGATGCTTTCGATGCAGAATACGGCATCAGAACAGAAGACATGATTAAAGCTGCCGGTGACGACCGTGCCATGCTATACTCTGGTGTAGGAGGTGGCAGACGCAAGATTCAGACAGATGCGATCAGCGGATTCACCGATGGCTTGTCGATTGTAAAATGGCAGAATTACCGTTCTGACGGAAAACCCGTCAGCCATGCTACTTATCCTGACACAGACATTCCTTTGTTCCGTCTGGCAGAAGCATACCTGACACGTGCGGAAGCCATTTTCCGCCAGGGAGGAGACGCCACAGGAGACATCAATGAACTTCGCAAACGCGCCAACTGCACAAGAAAGGTACAGACTGTAACCGAACAGGAACTTATCGACGAATGGGCACGTGAGTTCTATCTGGAAGGTCGCCGTCGCTCAGACTTGGTTCGTTTCGGTATGTTCACAACCAATAAATATCTTTGGGACTGGAAAGGTGGAGCAATGAACGGAACATCTGTCGCTTCATACTACAACAAATATCCTATCCCTGTATCGGATATTAACAATAACAGGAATATGTCACAAAATGAAGGCTATAAATAACCAAGAGTTCATCCTTATATAAAAGAATGCCATTATGAAAAAAATATCCAACATATTACTCGCTGTCACCTTCGCACTGCCTCTATTTACAGCCTGCGAAACAGACAATGACAGCAATCCGACCCTGAACGAGCCCGATACATTCACGCTCAATACGCCCGCGTATGCAGCCAACAATGTATATGACCTGAAGAATGCCCAGACTGTAGAACTCACTTGTTCGCAACCGGACTACGGTTTTCCGGCAGCTACCACCTACACGGTACAAGCCTCATTTGAACAGGATTTCATAGAAGCGACAGATGAGAGCAAAGCCAACTATACAGTGTTGGAAAGCACCTCCCCGACAGCAAAGATCAATGTGGATGCCTCCGAACTCAACAATGCGCTTCTCGATTTGTGGACAGCCGTGAACGGAGAGCAGGCAGAACTCCCTACCGAACCGGTAGCTGTATATATCCGCCTGAAGGCCAACATCACAAGCAGTGGAAAAGGAGTATGTCTTTCCAATGTGATTGAGTTGCCCAACGTTCTGATTTCCAAGAGCACCAGCTCATTGGCACCTCCCAAGACGATGTTCATTGTAGGTTCTATGCTGGATGCCGACTGGAAAGTATGGAAACCGATGGCAGGTGTCTACGGTATGGACGGCCAGTTCTATTCAATGATTTACTTCGATGCCAACTCCGAGTTCAAGTTCGGAACAAAGGAAAACGAGTATATCGGCATTAACGACAACCGCGTGACGGTTACCGACAAAGCCGGAGCAGGAGTCAGCGGGAGTGACAACTTCGTCGTAGAGAACGCCGGATGGTATCTCTTCTACGTCAAAGCGGCTGTCAAAGGGGATGACTATCAGTTTACCATTACCTTCTATCCGGCTGAAGTATATTTGTTCGGTAACACCACCGGCGGTTCGTGGGCATTCACCGACGAATGGAAGTTTGCGGTTCCCACTACCAAAGACGGCAACTTCGTATCTCCTGCCATGACTGCAAGCGGAGAAGTCCGTATGTGCTTCAAGACAGACCTCGACTGGTGGAGAACTGAGTTTACACTCCACGACGGTGAAATCTTCTATCGTGATTTCAACCTTATTGACAGTTGGACAGAAAAGGGAGACGGTTATTCCGTACAGGGTTCAGCCGGCAATGTGATCCATCTGAACTTCACGGCAGGTACAGGAGAAAAGAAGTAATTAACTTTAAAAAGAACGATTCATCATGAAAAAACATTTAATATACACAGGGATGTTTCTGGCAGCAATCGGATTTTCTGCCTGTAACGAAGATTTCAAGGACTGGGCTGATCCCCAGTCCAATCCCCAGGAAGAGTCGGCGGGACAGTTTACTGCAACTTTCACAGCAGGCAAGGACGCCAGCATCGTCATGGACGCGGCCACAGCCGATTCCGTAGAAATCGCAAAGTTAAGCTCGACCACAGCCGAAGAAGGCAGTAAGATCGCTGTCAACTCTTTGACACTGAATGAGAATCACACCATTCCATTTTCCATGACGGAAGATCATGTCTTTAAAGTAGCCTTGGCACAACTGGACAGTGTGACGCAGGAAGCCTACAAAAGCCGTGCAAGCGTGGTACGTGAATTGAAAATCTCTATCAATGCTTCTGCCGTAACTCCTTCCGGTGAAGGTATTCAACTGGTGGGAAATGAAGTAAGCATCACCTTGCAGCCTGCCACAACTCCGGCTGTTGATCCCGACGGCTATTATATAGTCGGTGATTTCACAGGCTGGGACGGCAACAGTGCCCAACAGATGAAGAAGGACGCTCTCGATGAAAACCTGTATATACTGGAAGCAGAAATAGAAAGTACTTCGAACTTCAAGATTTTCCCGGCTTCAGCTATTAACGGAAACGACATAGACTGGACCAAAGCCTTGGGAAGTAGTGTAGACGGTGATGACTCCGGTGATAATTTTGTTACCTGGACGAATGCGGAAGCCATTAATACAGCACTGGACGGTAAAATCAAAATCTCGTTCGATGCCTTCAACTACCGTTTTACAGTGAAAGACAACAGTGCGCCCACCGAACTTTATATGACCGGCAGCGCATACAACTGGGGAAGTCCTGCCGGTGATCCGAATGCTTGGAAAGCACTTGTTCCGGTCAACGGAACGAAAGGAACTTTCTGGGGAATCTTCTATTTCGCAGCTAACGATCAGGTGAAGTTTGCACCGCAAGCCAACTGGGGCAATGACTTCGGTTTTGTAGATGCTATCTCACAGGAATCCAAAGACCTTGCCGGATTGTCGGACGAGGGCGGCAACATAAAAGTCGGTATAGCCGGCTGGTACTTAGTATACGCCTCCGTTATCGGCGATGACAAAACGATAGAATTTGAAAAGCCGAATGTATATCTGATGGGTGATACCTCATACAACGGCTGGGACGCTCAACTGGTAGAACAGGACTTATTTACCGTGCCCGGAACGGCTGATGGTGAATTTGTTTCTCCGGCATTCCTGAAAGATGGCGCAGTACGAATCTGCGTAAATCCGAAAGCTGTCTCTGCCGGCGACTGGTGGAAAACAGAGTTTATCATCTTCGACGGACAAATAACTTATCGGGGTAACGGCGGTGACCAAGCCGCGGTACAAGGTAAAACCGGACAAAAGGTTTATCTGAACTTCGGCAACGGAACAGGCCGTATCGAATAATACTACAAGAAATCAGAGAAACAGGGAATGGCCGTCGCGAATATAATGAAATCGGGGCGGCCACTGTTATTTAAGAGACTACACTTATTGTCTTTAATACATCATCATTATGAATAAACATCTCCACTTTTTATCTCTTTTGTGGTTGTCAATGCTCATGGCATTCATGACCGCTTGCAGCGATGACAAAAATATCACCGAGCCTGCTCCGGAACCCGAACCGCCCGTCGAAGGGCAATGGACCGCACTGACCGCCTCTCCCGACACATGGGACGAGACCAAACGGGCAGACATCTCCTACCAGTTACTGGTCTATTCCTTCGCCGACAGCGACGGAGACGGATATGGAGACCTGAATGGCGTCACCCAAAAGCTGGACTATCTCAACCAGCTGGGCGTAAAAGCCCTCTGGCTCTCTCCCATCCACCCCTGTATGTCTTACCACGGATATGATGTCACAGACTACACCAAAGTCAATCCGCAGCTCGGCACAGAAAGCGACTTCGACCACCTGGTTACGGAAGCCCACAACCGGGGCATCAAGATTTATCTGGACTACGTAATGAACCACACCGGCACTGCCCATCCGTGGTTTACCGAAGCCAGTTCATCATCCGAAAGCCCGTATCGCAATTATTATTCTTTCTCCGAAGACCCGAAGACAGATATCGCAGCAGGCAAAATCGACATGATCACCCAAGAAGGCGCAGCCGGATACAATGCCGCAGAATGGTTTCAAGTTTCTGACGAGACCGCTGCCGTGAAAGGACTGCTGAAATTTACACTGGACTGGAGCAACGCATCTTCCCCCATCCTTGTCGTTTCCACAGGAACCAAAGCAGACGAGGATAATCCGGACACAGGCACCGACAACGCCAAATACTTATACTACGGAGAAGACATCTGCAAAAAGTTTTATGACAAAGGAAACAACATCTATGAACTCACCGTCGACTTTGAGTCCACTTGGGGGCTTCTGATCCGTACCAGCAATGCTTCTTCCTGGCCATCCGGAACAAAATACGGCGCCTCTTCCTCGTCCGAGAAACTCGCACTGAACAAGGATTTCAAACTGACCAACGCCGGCAGCCCTGCCAACATCATGTTCGACAGCCAGCAGATCACCTATTTCCATTCTCATTTCTGCACCGACTGGTTTGCCGACCTTAACTACGGCCCTGTAGACCAGGCAGGAGAATCACCGGCATATCAGGCAATAGCAAATGCCGCCAAAGGATGGATTGCCCGTGGTGTGGACGGCCTCCGCCTCGACGCCGTGAAGCACATCTACCACAGTGAGACCAGCGAAGAAAATCCTCGCTTCCTGAAAATGTTCTATGAGGATATGAACGCCTATTACAAACAAAAAGGACATACGGACGACTTCTATATGGTAGGCGAAGTGTTGTCGGAATACGATAAAGTGGCTCCTTATTATAAAGGTCTGCCCGCTCTTTTTGAATTTTCTTTCTGGTACCGACTGGAATGGGGAATCAACAACAATACCGGATGTTATTTTGCCAAAGACATCCTTTCTTACCAACAGAAATACGCCGACTATCGAAGCGACTACATCGAAGCTACGAAACTGAGTAATCATGACGAAGACCGTACATCATCCAAGTTGGGCAAATCCGCCGACAAATGCAAACTAGCGGCCGCCGTCTTACTCACTTCAGCCGGACATCCTTACATCTATTACGGTGAAGAACTGGGACTTTACGGAACAAAGGATAATGGAGACGAATATGTGCGCAGCCCGATGCTGTGGGGAGATAGCTACACTACCGACTATACAGACAAGACGGATGCCACCGTCTCGAAAAATGTGAAAACGGTAGCCGACCAACAAGCCGATACCCAATCACTTCTGAACATATACCTCTCTCTCACCCGATTGCGTAACACCTATCCGGCACTGGCAGAAGGAAGTATGACCAAACATTCTGTCTACAACGAATCGCAGGAGAAAGACTATAAGCCGATTGCCGCCTGGTATATGACCAAAGACAACGAGAAACTACTTGTCATCCACAATTTCGGTGGAACGGCAATGCAACTTCCGCTGACAGACAAGATTGAAAAAGTATTGTTTGTGAATGGCGAGGCGCAACAAAATACAGACAGCGACAGTTACACCCTGAAACTGGGAGGATATGCCTCTGTAGTATTCAAGTTGAGCAACTAAATACATCAAGACCACGTCTTCAGATTCATTCTATTTTTTAGATAATGAATGTATGAAGACGTGGTCTTGACTTTTTACGGTTTCTGTCTATCTTCAAGAAACCTTATATCAATCGGAATTTCCGCTTTTTAATGAATAAGAATCAAACTTGTGTTTCTCCTTCTATATACTCTTCCAAGAAAAGATTCTCCCCATCGAATACAGCGTACGAAAAGAAGTTGATCCAGTCTCCAAGAATCAGCACACGGGAAGTAGCGCTCAACATTAAATCCAGTTCAATGTGACGATGTCCATAGATGAAGAAGTTGATATTAGGATGACTCTTCAGATATTCTTTTGTATAAAGTACCAAGTGTTCCTTATTCTCCCCCATGTAATCCGGTTCTTTCCCGTCCGCCCGCTTTTCGCGGCTATGTTTTGCCCACGTCAGCCCCAGTTCCACACTCCAACGGGGATGGATGGCGGAAAACAGTGTCTGTAGTGTTGTACTATGAAACATCCAGCGCAGCAACTTAAACGTTTTGTCCGGATCACCCAGTCCGTCACCGTGAGCCAGATAAAACTCTTTTCCGTATATTTCGGTAGTCAATGCTTCGCGATGAATAATCACTCCGCATTCTTTAGAAAGATAATCCCCACACCAGATATCATGGTTGCCGGTAAAGAAATGTACCTCCACTCCCATATCCGTGAGTTCGGAGAGCTTTCCTAAAAAGCGGGTGTATCCTTTGGGAACCACTAACCGGAATTCATACCAGAAATCGAACATATCTCCCAACAGGTAAACGGCAGAAGCTTTATGCTTGATACTGTCGAGGAAGTTCACCAAGCGCCGTTCCTGTGTACGTCCATGTTCTATGGCACGTGAACCAAGATGCGCATCGGAAAGGAAATAAACGTTCTTCATGAGTTTTGAGTTTAGAGTTATCAGTTTTATGTTTTGAATGATGAGTTTTATGTTTTGAGTGATGAGATTACAGGAATCCGAGTTCCAGTTTTGCTTCCTCACTCATCATATCTTTATCCCATTCCGGTTCGAACACAAGGTTGATAATGGCGGTTGTCACCCCTTCCACCGATTCCACTTTCTGGCGGATATCTTCCATGATGAAATCGGCTGCCGGACAGTTGGGAGCAGTCAGAGTCATATCAAGCACTGCTTCCCCATTGTCGGAGACGTCTATTTTATAAATCAGTCCAAGATCGTATACATTCACCGGAATCTCAGGATCGTACACCGTCTTTAGCATGGCTACGATCTTTTCTTCTATTTTAAATTTTTCCATAGGGCTTTCCTTGATTAATATATATTGCAAAGATAAGAATAAATTTATTCAGAGCAGCCCTTCGTCGGCAAAACTGTAAAACTTATCCTCACAAACAATAACGTGGTCTATCAGGCGAATGTTCATTGTGTCGGCTGCCCGGCGAATGTGCTCCGTCAGTGTCCGGTCCGGTTGGCTGGGTTGAATATTTCCCGAAGGATGGTTGTGTACTACGGCTATTTGCGTGGCTCTTTGCAGCAGTGCTTCCCGAAGAATGGTACGTACATCCGTATACGTTCCGTCTATTCCGCCGGTGCTGATACGTACTTTATCAATCAGCCTCGTCGCCTGATTCAATAATAATACCCAGAACTCTTCCTGTTCAAGGTCGCACATGACAGGCTGGAAGATGTCATAGATATCTCTTGAACAAGAGATGCGGGGGCGTTCTTGAATATTTTGCAGTTTCCGTCGTTTACCAAGTTCCAGGGCAGCCATTACAGTGATGCTCTTTGCCGGTCCCATTCCTTTAAAACGGGAATAGTCGCAGACTTCCCACTTTGCCAAGGAGTTCAGATTGTTGCCACAAGAGAGAAGCAGACGCCTCATCAGTTCGACAGCACTTTCTTCCGTATTTCCGGAGCCGATTAATATGGCGAGTAGTTCGGCATCACTCAATGCGGCTGCTCCTTTCTCCATCATTTTCTCCCGGGGACGGTCTTCCAGCGCCCACTGGTTGATGGATAGTTTGTGTTTGCTTTCCATGATCAAATCACTTACTTATAAAAGTTCTTTTGAAAAGCTTCGAATTCGTCCTTTCCTCTTACACAGCGCTGCCACCATGCACGCCAAAATCCTGTTCCATAGCCGATGAGCTGTATAAAAGCGGCTGATATGGAATAAATGCCAATATGCAGACTCTTGTTCCGGATGGTAGAATCCACACAAACCAGCAGTCCATAAAGGATTATCGGGGTAAAGCTAAAGAGACAAAACGGAGTTCCCAGCAATAACAACGCCACTCCCAAAGTAAATACTGCCGGAAGCAGATGTACCAGTTTCAGAGATTCGGGATACTTTTTATAAAGGTTAATGCGGGCAATACCGGAGTTATGGACTTGCTTGAAGAACTTCTTCAAGTCTGTCCGACGTTTGTGATATACCCATGCGTCGGGGAGAAGACGACAAGTATAGCCACCTTTAAAGATACGGATACTGAAATCAATATCTTCTCCGAAACGCATTTTAGAGAATCCTCCCAAAGCTTCGTACACTTCGCGACGGACTCCCATATTGAAACTACGCGGATAAAACTTATCCATCTTCTTTTTTCCGCCACGAATGCCGCCTGTTGTAAAGAAGGAAGTCATCGAGTAATTGATGGCTTTCTGAATATCCGTAAAAGAATCGTGTGCACGGTCAGGACCGCCGAACGCATCGGCAGGAGAAGCCTGAAGTTCTTTCTCTATTGCGTCAAAATATCCTTCGGGCAGGATGACATCAGAATCCAGTATGATAAGATATTCTCCTTCGCTCCGCTCCGCTCCATAATTACGACTTTGCCCCGGTCCGGAGTTGGGTTTGGAGAAATACTTGATGCTCAGCCGATCTGCATAGCGGTCTGCAACGTCCTTACAAGGGATAGATGAGCCATCTTCAACAACAACTACCTCAAAGTCTTTAAAACACTGTGCAGTGAGACTTTGCAGCAATTCATCCACCTCGTCGGGACGATTGTAAACGGGAATTATGACGGAGTAACGCATACTTATAATAGCTTATAATTATTTCGTATGCAAAGTAAGACAAAAAAATGAAACTGATAAAAGACACTGCGGTAATTCTTTCTATCAGATACACTTTACTCCCACAAACCTGAGTCATTCAGATAGTGTCCGCAAGCAGCTAATCCTCCGTATGCTTAAAATAATCCATGCGCCTGCCATGATTTAAGATTTTCTATACATAAATTTATTCGTCTGACTATAGTGTTTCTTTCGTCTGACAGCTGTTGAACTTTCGTCTGACAACTGTTAGACGAAAGTTCAACAGCTGTCAGACGAATAGTTTTATGCAATACGAGAAATAGTTGTATGCAGATACGGAAATAAATAACAGGCAAAAACAGAATAACGCATATAAGAAAAGCAGAATGTACGTTTTGAGAAACAAAAAAGGCTGACCGTTGCTGGTCAGCCTCTCCTATCTATCAGTCGGATATTACTTTTTCAGAATATCCATTGTATCCGATGCAATCAGCAACTCTTCGTCTGTCGGAATCACTACTACTTTCACTTTAGAGTCAGCAGTAGAAATAATAGCTTCTTCACCACGAACTTTTGCATTCACAGCGCTGTCCAATTTAATACCCATGAATTCCATGTCTTTACAAACAGCTTCACGGCATTCAAACTGATTTTCGCCTACACCACCTGTAAACAGGATGATATCTACGCCGCCCAATGCCGCAGCATAAGCACCGATATATTTCTTAATACGGTAGTAGTACATCTTTTCAGCAAGGATGGCTCTTTCGTTTCCGTTAGCACAAGCGGCCAGCAGTTCGCGCATATCGCTTGATACGCCGGAAATACCCAGTACACCGCTCTTCTTGTTGAGCAGGTTAGAAACACCTGTCGTATTCAAGCCTTCTTTTTCCATGATGAATGTCACTGCACCGGCATCGATGTCACCGCTACGGGTACCCATCATCAAACCTTCCAACGGAGTCAGCCCCATAGCAGTATCCATACATTTGCCATCCTTGATAGCAGCGATAGAACCACCGTTACCAATATGACAAGTGATGATTTTCTGTCCTACCGGATTTACGCCAAGGAACTCGCATACACGTTTTGAAACATAGCGGTGAGAGGTTCCGTGGAAGCCATAACGACGTACGCCATATTTCTCATACATTTCGTAAGGAATAGCATACATATAAGCATAATCCGGCATCGTCTGATGGAAAGCCGTATCAAATACGCCTACCTGCGGGATGTTGGGAAGAATAGCGGATACTGCATTCACACCTTTCAAGTTGGCAGGATTGTGGAGCGGAGCCAAGTCGTTGCAGGCAGCAAAAGCTTCGAGCACTTCTTTGTTCAGCAATACAGATTCGCTGAAACGTTCGCCTCCGTGTACCATACGGTGACCTACCGCATTGATTTCGTCCAATGATTTGATAGCTCCGTATTCCGGGCTAATCAATGTATTCAGAATGAACTCCACACCAATCGTATGTTCCGGAATGTCTTTTTCGAGCACTTTCTTTTCGCCATTCGGCAAAGTCAATTTAAGGAAAGAGCCTTTCAGACCGATTTTTTCAATACCACCTTGTGCAATCACTTCTTTGGTGGTCATATCGAACAATTTATATTTGATGGATGAACTGCCACAGTTCAATACTAGAATTTTCATATTGTCTTTAATACTTAATACTTGATACTTAATACTTATTTATTAGCTGCAATAGCCTGATTAGCCGTAATAGCAATCATGCGATATACATCTTCGATGGAGCAACCACGAGACAAGTCATTCACCGGACGGGCGATACCCTGAAGGATGGGACCGATAGCGTCGGCATGACCCAGACGTTGTACCAGTTTATAAGAAATATTTCCTACTTCCAGACTCGGAACGATCAGCACGTTAGCCTCTCCCGCTACGGGTGAACCCGGAGCTTTGCTTGCGCCTACTTCAGGAACAAGAGCAGCATCAGCCTGCATTTCTCCGTCCAAATCAAGTGTAGGAGCCATTTCCTTAGCGATCTTGGTAGCTTCCACCACTTTATCCACTACTTCATGTTTAGCGGAACCTTTGGTAGAGAAGCTCAGCATAGCCACTTTCGGATTTTCGATACCGGCAACGGCTTTGGCAGTCTGTGCCGTACAAACAGCAATCTGTGCCAGCTGGTTAGGATCCGGAACCGGAGTCACGGCAACGTCACCCATCACCAGAATACCGTTCTTACCATACTCGGGAGCATGAGTCAACAGCAACATAGCACCGGATACACAAGTGATGCCCGGAGCAGTCTTGATAATCTGTAAAGCCGGACGCAGTACATTGCCTGTTGTGTTGCGGGCACCTGCCAACTGACCGTCAGCATCACCGCTCTTAATCATTAAACAACCATAAAACAAAGGATCATTCGTCAATTGACGGGCTTCTTCAATAGTCATACCCTTCTTCTTGCGAAGCTCGCACAGCAATTGTGCATACTCTTCGTGTTTCGGAGAAGTTTCAGGATCGATAATAGTAGCTTTGCTGATGTTACCCAGTCCCCATTTCACTGCGAGTTCGTTAATTTCAGCGGGTTTACCCAGTAAAATAAGGTCAGCAACTTCATCTGTCAAAATCTGATTGGCAGCTTTTAATGTGCGTTCTTCAGTTCCTTCCGGAAGAACAATACGTTGGCGGTCTGCTTTCGCACGAGCCACGATTTGGTTGATTAAATTAAGCATAGATATATTTGAATAATATTATAAACCTTGTTACGATTTGTAATTTGCGCTGCAAAAGTACTCAATTTTGCAATATCCACATTACAATTCCGGCTAATTTTATTCTCCAAGTCTAAAATATTATAATATTTAACACTGTACTTCTATTTTTTCTACCTTTGCAGTGTTTTCAAACAAATCAATAGGTAATTAGTGTATGATACGTCAGTGTGCCATTTTATTTGGCTGTTTGGCTTTGGGTGAATTAATCGTTTATTTAACAGGGATCAAGCTCCCCTCCAGCATTATCGGTATGCTGCTGCTCACCCTTTTTTTGAAATTAGGCTGGATCAAACTGCAGTGGGTGCAGGGATTGTCCGACTTTCTGGTAGCTAATCTGGGTTTCTTTTTCGTACCTCCCGGAGTAGCATTGATGTTGTACTTCGACGTTATTGCGGCAGAATTTTGGCCTATCGTCATCGCGACAATCGTTAGCACGGCTCTCGTGCTGGTCGTAACGGGATGGGTACACCAGATTGTCCGCAAATTCAGACTGGCACGTCAGATCAAACTGGCGCGTAACCTACGCTTATCGGACTTTCACTTGTCCGACAAGCTACATTTAAAAAACAAAACTAACTTAATGAATAAAGACAAATGAGCTTTTTAGAAAATAATTTCTTTCTGCTGGCTGTCACTTTCGGCGTTTTCTTCTTTGCCAAATTGCTTCAGAAGAAAACAGGATTGGTATTGCTGAACCCGATCTTACTCACCATTGCCGTTCTGATTATCTTCCTTAAAATGGCAAATATCTCTTACGAGACTTACAATCAGGGAGGGCATCTCATCGAATTTTGGTTACGTCCGGCTGTGGTAGCCTTAGGAGTACCCTTATATCTTCAGCTGGAAATGATTAAGAAACAATTGCTGCCTATCCTCTTGTCTCAACTGGCAGGGTGCATCGTCGGAGTGATCTCTGTGGTATTAATCGCCAAGTTTATGGGAGCTTCACAAGAAGTCATTCTTTCATTGGCACCTAAATCCGTAACGACTCCGATTGCCATGGAAGTGACCAAGGCTATCGGAGGTATCCCGTCACTGACGGCAGCCGTTGTAGTAGCGGTAGGTTTACTGGGAGCCATCTGCGGATTTAAGACAATGAAAATCATGCACGTAGGCAGTCCGATAGCCCAAGGGCTTTCGATGGGAACAGCCGCCCACGCTGTCGGCACTTCCACTGCCATGGACATCAGCAGCAAATACGGGGCGTATGCCAGCCTGGGATTGACACTGAATGGAATATTCACCGCATTACTGACACCGACTATCCTGCGATTATTAGGTGTTTTGTAAAAACAAAATTCTTTCATTTTCCGTTATATAAAGAGTTAAACGCAAAAAGCATTTTATGATTCCATTTAAAGACATTACACTAGCTGATAAAGACACAATAACTGCATTCACGATGAAAAGTGACCGCCGAAACTGCGATCTTTCATTTTCCAACCTCTGCAGTTGGAGATTCTTATACGATACTCAATTTGCAGTCATCGATGATTTTCTGGTATTCAAATTTTGGGCAGGCGAACAACTGGCATACATGATGCCTGTAGGAAACGGCGATCTGAAAGCTGTATTACGGAAATTAATCGAAGATGCGGATAAGGAGAAGCATAATTTCTGTATGTTGGGAGTTTGCAGCAATATGCGCGCCGACCTCGAAGCGATTTTACCCGAACGGTTCATTTTCACGGAAGACCGTGCCTATGCCGACTATATATATTTAAGGAGTGATCTGGCTACCTTAAAAGGAAAGAAATTTCAGGCAAAGAGAAATCATATCAACCGGTTCCGTAATACGTATCCCGATTACGAATATACACCGATTACGCCCGACCGTATTCAAGAATGTCTGGACCTGGAAGCCGAATGGTGCAAAGTGAACAACTGCGACCAGCAGGAAGGAACGGGAAATGAACGTCGTGCCCTCATTTATGCATTACATAATTTCGAAGCACTCGGTCTGACCGGAGGCATTCTCCACGTCAACGGGAAAATTGTGGCATTTACTTTCGGGATGCCTATCAACCATGAAACATTCGGGGTACATGTAGAAAAGGCAGATACCAGCATTGACGGTGCTTACGCCATGATTAATTACGAGTTTGCCAATCGCATTCCCGAACAGTATATCTATATCAACCGGGAAGAAGATTTAGGTATTGAAGGCTTACGCAAAGCAAAGCTGTCTTATCAACCGGTAACTATTCTCGAAAAGTATATGGCTTGTCTGAAAGACCATCCTATGGATATGGTCAGATGGTAATAATATATAAGGTATGACGACAAAAGAAAAGGTTAAGGCATTATGGCAGTTATGTTTCGACGACAATGAAGAGTTCGTTGAAATGTACTTCAGGCTGCGCTATAAAAACGAAATAAACATTGCTATCGAAAGTGGGGATGAGATTGTTTCCGCTCTTCAGATGATTCCTTATCCGATGACTTTCTGCGGAGATACCGTACAGACCTCTTACATTTCAGGAGCCTGCACTCATCCGGATTTTCGCGGAAACGGAGTGATGCGCGAATTACTCTCCCAAGCCTTTGCAAAGATGCTTCGTAACGGAACGTATTTCAGTACATTGATTCCTGCCGAACCTTGGTTATTCGACTATTACACCCGGATGGGATATGCTTCCGTATTCCAATATTCGGTTAAAGAGATTACCGTACCGGAATTTATTCCGTCTAAAGAAATAACAGTCACCTCTGAAATCGGATGTCAGAAAGAAGTTTACGAATATCTAAACAGCAAACTTTCCGGACGCACTTGCTGCATCCAGCACTCCTTTGAGGATTTTCAAGTAGTCATGGCGGACCTTATCCTCAGTGACGGAATTTTGGTTACTGCCAGATCAGAGAATCAAATCAATGGATTGGCTATTGTATACAGAAGAGATAAGCAATTAATTATCAGCGAGCTTTTTGCAGAAACCAAAGATGCCGAGCACAGTTTGTTGCACCATATCAAGCAATTTACTGGATGCAGGCACATGACTCAGTTGCTTCCTCCGGAGAAAGAACAGACGCAATATCCGTTGGGGATGGCGCGAATCATCAATGCCAAAGAAGTGCTGCAACTGTATGCCTCCGCTTTTCCTGAGGACGAAATGCAACTGGAAGTATCAGATAAACAATTGTCAGTAAATAATGGCTATTACTATCTGTGTAATGGCAAATGTATGTATAGCACCGAGCGTTTGCCCGGCGCACATATACCAATGAATATCAGTGAGCTGACAGGAAGAATATTTCAGGCACTACAACCTTATATGAGTTTAATGCTGAATAAGTGATTCCAGATAACGTACCCTTTCACAAGCTGCCAGCAGGAAAGCACCGACTCCGAAGTTTGAAGTAGAATTAGCATCTACGACTTGCCCCGGTATGGCTTTCTCGCCGATGGGTTGCACATAACCGATCTTTCCGTCGGGCTGTAAAGCAACTGTTGACAAATATTTCCATGCCTTCTCAACTACAGGTTGATAATGGGCGGAGTCAAGGAAACCGTTATTGATCCCCCATTGCAGACCGTACGTAAAGAATGCCGTACCACTTGTTTCGGGTCCCGGTGCATGCTGCGCATCGAGCATACTACGCGTCCAATACCCTTCAGGTTGCTGACAGGCCGCAACAGATTTTGCCAATGTACGGAAACGGTCTATATATTCCTGACGATACTTATCTGTTTCCGGAAGGTCTTTCAAGACTTTCGCCAGCCCCGCCAGTACCCAGCCATCACCACGTGCCCAGAAATCCTTTTTACCATTCACACTTTTGTGCTTGGGGTATACGTATTTTCCATCGCGATAGTAAAGTCCGGCTTCTTCATCATACATGATACTGTCTGCATAAGCGAGGTATTCATGCAATTTCTCCAGGTAAAGTGGATTTTTAGTGATATTATATAGTTTGGTCATCACAGGCATTACCATATATAAGCCATCCGCCCACCACCAATAATCATGGTTGGGTGTACTCATCTGATACTCCATCACCTCGCGGGCACGGGCTATCTTATGTGTATCCGGTTCCAGATTATATAAATCGGCATACGTCTGAAAACAGATCTGATAATCGCCGAACAGTACATAATCATTGCTTTCGCCATAACTGTACTTCCAGTTGGCTTTATGATCCGATTTAGCGCCTTTCCACTCATTATGTTCCGCCCATCCTTTTGAGTATTCCAGGTATTCCGGTTTGTTGGTCAGGAAGTAAGCCTCCATGTTTCCGGTATGATAAGCGGCATTGTCCCAGAAAGAACGCCCGTGTTCCGGATGGTTTGTCTGCCAGTAGCCATTGACTTTATGAATAATGTCAACCACTTCTGCCGAAGATGAAACTTTCTTGGTTGTGCAACCGGCACACACCGCACAGCCTACCACCAGTGCGGAAAAAAGAGTTGCATACAATTTCTTCATATCTTTATTTTTTTGTATTCGTATTCGCTTCCAGTACATATATCATTTGAGGTTCAATTTCCGCCGTGCGTTCACCGTCGCCTTGACAAGTGTGCTGTACAAAGAGATTGAGTTTCCGCTGCTTCTTCCACAATTCCGTGTCATGGGACGGTTCCCAGGCATCTACGGAAAAATCCGTCAGGTCGGTGACTATCCACTTACCGTTGGCAACATCAGCAGTATGCGCCATTGAGACACGGCTGCCCCGCTCTTCGTCACGGAAAATATAGAAGATTTCTCCATCCTCTACCACAATACGCGGACGGGCAACAGGAATCATCTTAGTGCCTCCTCCCTTCAGTGTAAACGGAGTCTTGCGGTCTGTCACCTGACGATTATGCCATGTCTTCCCGTCATTCCAGACAATGCGATATTGAGGGACTTCACTGTCCGAACTCCTCCAATAAGTGGCAATATAAGGATTGCCACCAGCGTCTGCACTCATACTTGTCTGGTTTATCAATTCCGAGTTTTGTGGAATACGACAAGCATACTCTGCATTCGAAGCTGTAATCGGAAGTTTATATTGTTCACCATCCGACTTATACCAAGTCACTCCGTTATCAAAAGAACGCGCGTAGCAAAGATCATGGTTGGTCTCCACCTGCCAGGTTTCACGCCATACCCATGAGAGATGAATCGTACCTTTCTCGTCTACATATAGCTGCCAGTAAGCATTTCGTTTGTCTTCACCATCAATCAGGACATCCTGTACACGGGCCCATTTATGGTCTTTCAATGAATAACGGTTCATCACCAGATTTCCACGTCCGGAAGAACCGGAACGGTAGACAAACAACAAATCCCCGTCTATCAGAGGGTAAAATTCCGGATAAGTAACATTTCCTTCGTCCACTCCGGTCATCGGCATTTTATCGCCCAGTTCCAAAGAACCGGGGGCGATACTGCGGCAGTAATTCAACTTATGTCCATGGTGGTCAAAAGAAACGTGCAGATACCCTTCTCCGTCTACCATTATACTGATGATATTGTGGGCATCTTTTACATTTCCACGATATTGAGTACGATGCAATGTCCATTGCTTCGAATTTAGTTTCCGTTTGCCCAACACAAGATAGCCGTCGGCATCATAATAGCTGATATATTGCTCATCCCCATGCGTTACCAATGAATTATTGCGGAATATCGTTGTATTGACAGATGTACAACTATATCCTTTGGCAACTTCCACCAGTTTTTGCGAAAAGCACAAGGCAGAAACAGATAGTAGTAAAAAAGTAAGCAGCAGTATCCGTTTCATGATCTATTTCTTCTGTTTATCAAATTTCTTCTGTTTGTCAAAGACGGTCAAATCCCACTTTTCATGCCATGGGATGGTAATAGCTCCGTCTTTTATCAATACAGGAAGCCATACATAGCGTGAATCTTCGAGGTCTTTCTTTTTCCAGCGGTCAAACATGGCAATATATGCATTCTTCTTTCCGATAACCGGTTGTACGTATGTACTCTGCGCATAGAAAGTCTTGTCTGCATCCGGACCTGTACAAGGATTACCTATCGTTTTCCATGTACCCATGATGGAATCCGCCACTGCGATTTCCGCCACATTCGGGTCCCAGCCGGTGCAGCCGGAACTTAACATATAATATTTGCCCTTATGCTTAAACACTGCCGGAGCTTCACGGGATTCTTTGATGAAATTGCGTGTAAAGCGTCCGCTTGGTTTCAGGTAATCGTCTGTCAGGAGACTGATATACATGGTTTCGTTATTTTCTGAAGAATAGAATTGATAGGCACGTCCGTCATCATCGACAAAAACTGTCTGGTCACGGCTCATCGCATTATTCGGTCGGAAACTTCCCAAGTAAGTGAATGGTCCGTTTGGAAAATCAGAGACAGCTACACCCGCACACGCTTTGCTGTAATCGGCACTCTCTACATGTGCCCACATCACGAACTTACCTGTCTTTTTATTATAAATCACTTTCGGACGTTCCAAAACCTTCGACGGATGCAGGTCATGGTTCGGGTCCTCTTTGACTGCCGGAAGCACAATGCCCTCAAACTTCCAGTTCAGTAAATCTTTGGAAGAATAGCAGCCTACTCCCGTCACATCTGTACGATAACACTCCCATGTAGCCCAATCAGGCAAAATCGTTTTGCCCTTTTTATATTCTCCATACCAGTAGTAAGTACCGTCGTGGTAAAGAAGTCCCCCGCCATGGGCATTGATAGGGTTACCGTCCGTATCCTTCCACACTTCCCCGGGAATAATATAACTATTCTTCTGAGCTCGCATTTGTATTGGCAGTAACCCTATACAAACCACTACCAGTAATAACATTCTTACCATATATATTTCATTATTTTTGATGTTTCTCATTGTTCTCTGCCGACATATCACCTCGCAGTGAAATCATTCGCTCACAAAGATAACCTATACCATAAAGAAAAGAGTTCAAATATCCGTCAAAAAAGGGATATAAAAAGACCATTCTTCGCAAAATGTATAATCTTCCGGAATTTTCCCCTTTCGCATAGAGGATATTTATTGCTTTCAGCAATAAATATGAAAAGTATATCCGCCGGCTTCTATATATACGATATTAATCAAAATTCCACCTATCCATCCATTTTATAAAGGGGACTCCTTTATCATCAAACTGAACAGGCAGCCAGATGTAGCGTGAATCCGCCAGGCTCTTCGGACGCCACATATCCGCCATAAAGACAAATTGCCCTTTCTCCGGCAAAGGCAATATATAAGTACTTTGTCCTCCAAATGTCTTATCCGCATCTTCACCAACACAAGGGTTCGGCAGTTGCTTCCATTCGCCCAACATAGAATCAGCGGTTAGCAAACGGGCTTTATTAGGATCCCATCCCGTGCAGCCGGAAGTTATCATCCAATAAGTTCCCTCTTTCTTGAATATAGCAGGAGCCTCATTGTGTCCACCAGGGAAAATACGGATATATTTTCCTGTATGACTGAGATAATCATCGGCCAGTTCTGCAATCTGCAATGTCAGGTTATCTTCTGAGGAATAGATATGATAAGCCTTTCCGTCATCGTCCACAAATAAAGTCATATCACGGGACATTTGTCCGTCTTTCAGATCACGCTTTACGAACATACCTTTTGCAATAGCTTCATACCACTTCGGTGTCCACCATTCCTTATACTCTTCCGGATTCCACTTCATTTTCCGTTCTTTTCGGGTCATGTTCAAGGGGTAAGCTCCCGGATTGACCCTGCCGGAGCGAATGAAACGATAGGGACCGGCAGGAGAATCACTCACTGCAACGGCTGCACGCGCAGGTCCATAACCTTGTCCTTTCAGTTCTAAATGAAGCCACATGACAAATTTCCCGGTTTTCGCATTATAGATCACCTTGGGGCGTTCCATGATGCATCCTTTCTCAATGTCATGCCCTTCTTCCTCAGAGACAGCTAAGGCAATACCTTCAGATTTCCAGTTATACAGGTCTGTTGATGAATAGCAGTTAATTCCCTTCTCTGTGACAAAACCGGATGCAGGACGGTGTTCTCCAAACCAATAATATTTTCCTTCATGGAAAAGTATTCCGCCACCGTGCGCATTGATTACATTGCCATCCGTATCTCTCCAGACCTTTCCGGAAGCGATTCCCTTTTCTTTCTGATAGACTCTTACATAATCTATTTCATACTTCATCGGCAGGGCGGCCTCATCAATCGGGCCACCGTTAATTCCGCCAATGGCGAGATTTAGTAACAGGTATTGTGGTTTTGTAAAAGGATTGGTACCTTTACCGATACTTCCATTCCTTGTGCTGCTCAGAGGAATTTCATTCAGCAGTTCATCGTCCAAATATAGTTTGATAGCCTCTTCATCCCAGTCCATGCGCCAGATATGGAACTTAGATGCCCAATCGGGATCTTTGTCAGTGAAATGCGAATAAGGAGTAGCCTGACTGTCCCATTTTGCATGCCATTGACGGTCTGTTCCCCAAGCAGCATTGGCTAAGATATGTGGTGTTCCTTTAATCTGATAATATTCCATGATATCTATCTCACCACATGAAGGCCATTCCATATTACTTCCCAATGTCCAGATAGCAGGCCATGCTCCTTTTGCCACGGGAATACGTGCCTTTATCTCAAAACGCCCATACAGAAACTCTTTCTTTCCGGCAGTAGTTACTGAAGAAGAGGTATAGTCAATAAATTCTCTCTTCTTCCGCCAATCATTACTTCCGGATATATAAAGAGAATTTTTACGGTTCTGCTCTTTCCGGGCTTCTATTATCAACAGTCCATTTTTGCAAACTGCATTGTCGGATTGGTACCATTGAGCTTCTTCATTACGCGCATATCCTTGCTCAAAGTTCCATACAGAAGAGTTCAAAGAACCATCTGTATCAAATTCATCACTCCAAACAAGTTGCCAGTCGTCCTGGGCAAATATGCATAGTGAAAATGACAAGCCCATCATTAAAGTTACAATCTTCTTTATCTTCATACTAATTTGTTTTTCTTTGGTATATCCAAACCTATTGACCAATTTATCCCTAATAAATAAAATGATTCATATTTACATCAGCAAAAATAAGACTTCAATAAAAAATAAAGGACTAGAAATCGTGCAATTAGGTCGAACTTTAGATCATATTCATTGAAATGACTCAATAATGAGCATCTTTGCACGATTTTATACCGAATAGAACACATCTGAAGTCATATAATCAAACGCAGGAGACAAGTTCAATCATCTCATCCCCTGCATTTACTACCTATATAAAAAATACCTATCGATTACTTCGTCATTGTACCCCTCAAGCGATACCTCTTTCCACCAGACTCGTAATCGTAACAAAATGTAAATGTGCCATCCTCAAAACTAACGGTCCCGTTAGAAACCGGAAGATTCTTCCAGCCAGCCACTGTGAAAGTACCATCCGGTTGACGTGTAAACGTCACACCGTTGTTATCAATTGAGTTGAAATAATCTTCAGTTGTTACGTTTCCAGTAGCTGAAAGGTCAGAACTTTGCGTCACATTAAAGAAACGAGCCTGATCTTTACTTACCGCCTTCAATGTACGCTGCATATTGACAGAAGAAGGAGTCAATTCTTCATCGTTGGCAGTTAGCGTATATCTGATGGCAACCATCTGATAAGTCCCAGAAAAGTCATTCGTTAAGTTGAGATTCATGATGAGAACCGTATCCTTAGGATGTTTTACATAATCGGAAACCGACTCTATCTTAAAAGTCAAAGCATACAGTTTATCACAATCCAATCCGGAAGTCTCCACAGTAAACGGCAACCGGCTATATACATCGCCCGCTTTAATGGTCGTGCTCATTGACGGAAAACTGCAAAATTGATCACCCAACTTCTGATATTTTAATGGGGCATCCAACATATACTTATTATTGTACCATTCGATGGTAGCGTCATTGTGAGTCAAGACGACTTCCACATTCCGGTCGATATTCTGACTGCCTCCGGCAGCAACAGCAACATACGCGTTTTGCGGTCCGTCACCATACGCCACATCAAATTGCTGCACCACTTCATAAGCACCTACAATATACACTTGTTTATAGTATTGCTCACCATCCAAAGGGCTCTCTTTGCTACACGAAACAAATAATCCTGCAAGTAGCCCCAACATATAAATAGTTCTAATTAGTTTCATATCTCTTATGATTATAAAGGTTTATCTCCATTCCGGATTTTGCACAAGGTTTTTATTTTTATCCAATACACTTTTAGGTATAGGATAGAAATAGTGCTTGTACGAGAAAGTGCGTCGTGTCAATTTATCGTTCAGAATAGTAGTCGTATAGAATTTCTGACGTTCATTGCTCCTTGCTTTGATATTGCAGCCGGTGATAGGACGATTGTATGCCTCCATCGCATCGCCCCAACGACGCAAATCGTGATAACGACGTCCTTCACAAGCAAATTCAATTCTGCGTTCGTGCTTGATCAATTCACGAACCTTATCTCTATCAGCAGCTACAGCCTCAGTAATTCCCGGCAGACCGGCACGATGGCGAATCAGATTAAAATACTTCACTATATCGGCTGTATTATGTTCCACTTTCACTTCAGTACCGTCAGGCATTTCCAGCATATAGGGCTCTTTCAACTCATTAATAGCCTCCACATAGTTTAGTAATGTTTCCGCATATCGGAAAACCGGGAAATATTTAGCTTTTACCGTACCTTTTTTCAACTCATCTTCCAGATGTCTATATTTGACACAAGTATAACCGGTGCGATTATAGTCTTCAGGATGATCCGGGTTAGCGGAAGCATACCCGTCGGAATAATAAGTAACCTCAATATTCTTATATTGATTCTCCGAAGAAGAAGTGCCCGGCCAGAATGAATGGCAAAAGCCTATCGTTGCATAAAAACGAGGTTCGCGATTGTTATACATTCTAGCAGTGCTCGCTAGAAGTGTAAAACCTGAGAAAGTTTGGTTAGCGCCGCCAATTCTTTCAAAATTAACGCTGGCATCCGGATAAGGATAGTCCTGACTGGATTCATTGATATCTTGTCCGTCCACCATTTGGTAAGCATCAATCAAGTCCTGTACAAGATTCAAGCCACCCCATCCACCTAATTTGAAGGGTGCAGCAGCCACCAATGGGGCATCACTTGTCGGCATTTGACAGGAATAGATAAATTCTGGATTAATCATCACAGGAATTTCACCACTGAATGTATAAGTCAACGAACGGTAATGGTCGATACCGGCTGCTCCCTTTGGATAAGGCTCATAATAATCCGGATCTATCTCTTTGATAAATTCTTCATTAGTGGGTAGATCCTTGCTATCTATTTCTTTGGGAGTCCAATACAACTCAAATTTATTTGAATCAATAATGTATTTTGAATAAGCGGCAGACACTCCCCATTTCGAATTATCATTTTCCTGCGAAATAAAGTTTGCGCCGTCACTTGTCCGTTGCCAGTCAGCATAAAACTTATTGCCGTTATACCACGGACTGGCTGCATACAATGTAATTCTCGACAAAGTAGCGTAAGCGGCCCATTGAGTAGGAAGCGTCACAACCGTTGAACTTTCTACTTCCAGTGGCAAGAACTGAATGGCCAAAGACATCCATTTACGGATTTCCAATACGCATTCATCATATGTTCCCCGTTCCAGTGACATTTCGGCTACCGGCACATCCACATTAAAGGGCGTTTCCGGAACAATGGGCACAGGTCCGTACTGCAACATCAGCAGATAATAATAATATCCTACCAAAAAGTAGCATCGCCCCATCAACTCACGACGTTCAACGTCTGTCACATCGGGTACTTCATTGATTCTCGACAAGGCAGTGAGTGCCATACGAATACCCTGATAATATTTGGGATAGTTATTGTAATATCCGTCATAAGGAGTAATCTCGTCCAGCAAAAACTTCATGCCGTAGTGCTGGCTATCATTCCAGGACATGAAATTCTCATCAGAAGCAATTTGGAACGGTGTAGAAGAATTTGACCAAAGTTTGCCTTCATTGGGTATATATTGCGCTGCACCGTTAATATACTGATCCAGGAGTTCTTTGCGAGAGAATACGGAATCAAGAAAAGTCATCTGGTCAATATATTCTTCGACATCCAGATAATCACCGCAAGATTGCAGCCCGATGGTTATACTACAAACCATCGACAGAAATAAAGTCTTTATAATATTTGTTTTCTTTTTCATAATGATCGTCCTTTAGAAAGTTAAGTTCAACTGTAAGGTGTACATCCTTTGCAAAGGATATTCCGCTCCATTACCAGAGGCTTGCGATGGATCAAAAAGCTTCACTTTATCCCACACATGCAAATTCTCGCCTATCAAACTGAGAGTAGCAGATTCCACGCCGACACGACTCTTCAACCAATTATTCGTAAAGCGGTAAGAGACATCCACATTTTTGAGGCGTAAATATTTACCGTCAGCCAACCAAAAAGTAGATTGCCTATTATTATTTGCATTATCCCCATACGTTAATCGAGGGAATTTTGCATTCGGATTCTCCGCCAACGCCAGATCAATGCCGTTAGCTTCTGCATATTCTCTCGGAATCCAACGATTTGCCGGATTGGCTACCATCGTCAACAGATTACCTCTGGATTCTTTGTAGAATGGATAAAAGCCCAATCCTCCCTGAAAATATTGTACTTTAGAGACTCCTTCAAACAAGATGCTGACACGGAATGCTTTGTAATTCCAATCAAGTGCGAAACCGTATTGTATAAACGGCACATTAGAATAGTTGAGAGGTACAACATCATCTGTATCAATTTTACCATCGCCATTTACATCCTTATACTTGATATCGCCCGGACGGTAATTGTCCATAAAAGTCTGCTTCGGACTACTTTTAATATCATCCTCATCCTTAAATAATCCCAAAGCAATCAATCCTCGCTGTACACCATAAGGTACTCCAGAATAAGATTGATACGGATAATTCACACCACTCTGCTCCCAATAGATTACTTCGTTTTCAGCATGAGTAAAGTTGCCGCGTACAGTAAGAGACATGTCTTTATTGAATGTATGTGTGTAAGCCAGCGTACCATCCATACCCCATGACTTCATACTGCCGATATTAGCGTAAGGAAGTACGTTACTCAAGCCACTTTCATCCGGTATATTTGCACGTTTTTGGAAGATATCAGTTGTTTTGGTATGGAAGAAGTCCACAGTCATATCTATCTTATCGTCAAAGAAGCGAGCATCGATACCAAAGTTCGTTTTTGTACTAACTTCCCATTTCAGATTCATTGAACCTGTACGGTTTTCAGCAATCGCATTTCCCCATGTACAGTAAACAGAACCCAAAGTAGTCAAATAAGGGAAACGGATATCAACGTTACCTTCTTTCAAGCGATCATTTCCTACACGTCCCCAAGAAGCACGAAATTTCAAGAAGTTATTGAATGGAAGCAGGTTTCTATACCAATCATATTGCGTAGGTACCCAACCTCCGGAGATAGAGGGGAACCAACCGTAACGACGTTCCTTATTGAAATTTTCCGAACCGGTATAGCCAAGGTTACCTTCCACGAAATAGGTATCTTTATAAGAATAGGTACCACGGAAGGAAAGTGCCTGATAACGTTTGGGAATGCTGACCAGCACACCGTTTCCCCAGTCCACATTGGTCAGTTCCTGACGGTAAAAATGCGCCAACCCCGTCACACGGTGATCTTGATTAAACAAACGTTTATAGTTGGCGGCAGCTTCGAAATATAATTCCCGATTGGATGCTGATCCCTGTGTTGCTGTCATATCCTCCTTATTTACAGTACGCACAGTTTTCAAGCTACCATCCAAATAACGTCCATCTTTGGGATCGGCATAATATTGTTCGGGATTCATGTGTCTGTCGACTATGTGTGCACCATTCATGGAGAATGAGAACAAGCCACGTACTGACAATCCCTCTGTGATCATACCCAAATCCTGCGACAAGCCTACATTTATTTTGGTAGAATACGTCTCATTGGTAGTATATCCCATGTAATTCAGGCGTACATACGGTGATTTATCCTCCAGATTAGTGCCATAAGCAGGCAACTGACCGTTAGAATATCTCACAGGAACCACAGTAGGAGGTAGATTCGCTTGCGATTCCCACAAATATTTATTGCTTGAACCTGTTCCCGGCGCGTTTTGTGTTTTGATTACCGCTTCCAAATTCAAACTCAACATAGTTGTTTTTGTCAGGTCGGCATCAATATTCGTACGAAAATTATACTTATGATAATTTACATTCACATCATGTTTACTAGCGGACTTATCCTGCTTGAAAAGAGCTTCAGAGTTGAGGATACCCAAGCTCATATAATAACGAGCACTTTGTCCACCACCGGAAATACTTAAATGGTGCTGATTGTTAATCACATGATCTTTCAAAATAACATCACGCCAATTCACATTCGGATACAAATCCGGATCAAGGCCTGTTTTGAACAGTTCCAATTCAGTAGCACTATAGACCGGGTCATCTCCACGAACGGAACGCGCCTCATTTGCCAATGTCGCATATTGATAAGCATCGGTATATTCCGGCATACGGGGTGAATAAGAATAAGTAGCGTTGGTTTTGAAATTGACATGCAACTTTCCGGCTTTTCCTCGCTTCGTAGTAACTACGACTACACCATTGGCACCGCGAGTTCCATAAACGGCTGTTGCCGATGCATCTTTCAGAATACTAAAACTTTCGATATCGGCAGGATCAAGATCGTTTATATTTCCTTCAATTCCATCTACCAACACCAATGCACTTGAACTTGCTCCAAATGTACTAATACCACGAATCCAAAATTCCGAGAAGTTGTTACCAGGCTCGCCGCTTCGGGTCACCGCGATAATGCCGGGTACACGTCCGCCCAACATGTTACTCACCGATACCGCAGGAGCTTGAATCCCAGCTGGGTCTACATTGGTAATAGCGCCTACCACGGAAACCTTTCTCTGAGTATCACGTCCCACTACCACCACTTCATCAAACTCATTGACCGCCTCCTTCAAAGCAATCTTTTCTTTCAGTTTCGTAGCAGTATATTTAATTTCCCGAGTCACATATCCTATATAAGAATATACAAGCGTACTTCCGGCAGGAATACCCGATAACTTAAATCGTCCGTCAAAATCGGTAACAACTCCTACGCCCTGCTTTCCTTTCACTTGAACAGACACTCCGATAAGTTCCTGTCCTTGTTCGTCCAAGACGATACCTGCAACATCTATTCCGCCTTGTGCGAACATAGCTGCTGACACGAATACCCAAAATAGTACTAAAATACTTCGTTTCATATTTATGTTTTTCTTAGTAATTATTCTACTGCATACTTCCTCACGGCACATCCCCAGCCTTCAGCTATCCAATAACCACCTTCACCATCATAACAAATATCGTAAGGATAATTAAAGGTGGCTTCCAATGGTGTACCGTCTATCTGGCTAATTACATTTACCTGACCAGCCACGGTAGAAACATAACCATCAAGAATATCCAACTTACGAAGACAGTGTCCGCCAAATCCATCGACAATATAAAAGTTTCCATCCTCATCAATTGTCATTCCATTAGGTTGAGCGAATGAAGCCTCTTCTCGAAGACCGTCTTGTACAGTTTTTTGAGTAGAAGATCCACAGAACCATTCACATTCTCCCTCCGGAGTTATTTTATAAACAGCAGACAGATTCTGATCAGACATGTAGAAATTGCCATCGACAAAATAATAAACAAGATAAGGACCGGGAGTTGCACCTAGACTTCCGGGAAGATCCAGCGTCTTTATTAACTCAACCTCTTGCGTTTTCACGTTGAATCGACCAAAATTCTTATTGGAGTCAAGAAAATACAACCATTCTTCCGTAGCATCCAATGCAGCAGCCGCTATTTTGCCACTGAAAGTAGAACCAAGCTGTCCGATACGTGTTGGTGCCCACCCACTTGCCTTCATATAGACATATACTGTATGTGTTCCGTCCCAACCAATATCATACACTCTTTGCTTGTCTTTTGTGACTGCAGGTTTTCCACCTTTAAATCCCGGATGAACCGTAGTTACTTTGTTATCATCCACCGAAATCAAACGAACACGAGGCTCACTATTCTGCCTTTGGAAAACAAGCACAGTATTGTTTCCCACAGCGGCAATTCCCCACATATAATTTAGTTTTGCAGACGCAAGATCACCATCCTCGCTACCCGCTTTTGAAGCTGCACCTGTTATGGTAGACACATTCTGTGCCTGTTCGTATTTAAAAGTGCCATCTGTAGTCACTTCCTTCCCATCAACGATTACCTTGATACGGTTTCCACCCGGCAATTGTCTGGGCGCAAGGCAATAAAGGGTATTGTTATCGATACCTATCACTGTAGATAAGCGCTCAGCAGCCTCATCCACAAAATAAACCTTTACCTTCGACTTGTCTGTACCGAAGTTAGAACCTTTAACGATAACCTTTTCTCTCAGCTTTCCCTCTACCGGCATAAAGCCCTCCACTGTGACTGGCTGATTCGGATCATAAGTCGCCCCAGTGGTTTTGTTGTCATCGCTATCTTTACAGCTTCCTATCAAAAAAAGAAGTGCAAGCATTAAAAAATAGAAAATGCAATTTTTCATAGCAATAAATATTAGTGAATTTATAAATAATGATTAGTCTTAAGATAATGTCCGGGCAATATGCCATTTATAGCTCCGGACTTTGAACTAGTTGTTTTCTTTGTTAATGTTTCATTTTTCATCCTATTAATATATATTTAGAGTTATCAATTGTTTCACCAACTTATTTGTCGAGTTGTCAACGAATGCAAATATAGACCGCTTCAATGTCAACAAAGGCTAATAATCACTTTTAGAGGGAGAATTATAGTGATTAACTTATTTTCCTCCTTTATGAATGATAATTCTACCTGCCAAATGCTGTATTAATTTCTTTTCTGTGCATTGATGAACTAAATAATAAGAAATGTGACATTACAGATATAACTCAAACAACTAATCGATTCCCTTAGTAGCATTAATGTTTTTATTCCTATAATTAGTTTGTACTACTAGAGTTTCCTTTACGAACTACTATAGTTATACGCTAGAATAACTATAGTTCTTTTTGCGTACAACTATAGTGGAACGAATAAAAATAGTTAATAAAACACTTTATTATTCAGAGCTAAGAACTTAAATACTCAAAGTAAAACCCTACGAAATTAATTCAAAACCTGTTCAAAAAAGGCACTAAAGTTCCACCTCCCCAAGAAAAGGTGAACACCTTGCATTCAGCCTTTTCAGCTTCGCTCGCAAACGCCTTGCCAGAAGGAGATATCGGCTGAAGGCACTCTTCTGTGCCCCGCTACTAAGATGTTCCAGGAGAGGGTAGGTGCTTTCAGCCCTTTCAGCCTGAAAAATAATTCGTTCGAACGCCAGTAGTTTCTCACAAAACAGAGGCTGTATTTTCGTATAACAGAGGCTCTATTCAGTACAAACAGAGGGTCTGTCCGACGCAAACAGACCCTCTGTTTGTTTCTGGACTATTAGTCTGTTTACTAATTTAAATAAGCCGATATTCCACCAACCTTCATCTCGGGGCTGAGTGACATTCACCTCGGTGGCGAATGAAATTCAGCCCCGAGCTTACGGAATTTAGCCCACGTGGTGAGTAACTATAACTTGTAATCCCAAAACTGAAAGGACTGAAAGCACCTACCCTCTCCCAAATCATCTCAGAGACGGGGTATAAAAAAGCGCCTTCAGCCGATATCCACTTCTGGCAAAGCGTTTGCGAGCGAAGCTGAAAAGGCTGAATGCTAGATATAATCCAATAGTAGTACGGAGGAAAGTCAACACATCATTCATTGTATAGTTGTACATCTTCGACTCAAATGTTGTACAAGAATCAAGTAACTCAAGTACTTACAACCATCAAGTCCTGTACTTATCGGGGAGTACTCTTATAGATGTCTGATTCATTTCTTGTATAAGAGATTCGTTCATAACTGTATAAAATTAAAACAAATCCAAAACTTTATTTTATATATAAATAATCACCTTTCATACTTGATATTCCTCGGAATAAAAGACCAATATATTATTTTTTTTTGTATCTTTGAGGTACGATGATTTCCAATGTTACAATAAAAAAAATAGATTAAATCTTAATACTTTCTACCTATTGATATTTAATTATCAGAATGATATTTTATTGCATCAAACATATGTTTAACCCTATAGTTAAAAATCATGAGAACAAAACACGTTTTTAAACTCTTATTTGCATCAATGTCTTTTTTATTTTTGAGTTGCAATAATGAAAACATCATTAATAATTCTCTAAATTCAAAAGATAGTAATGTAACAACCCGTTCCGACATGATAGAATGGGGAAGTGCCAACTGTACTGTTACAACAGATGGTAGAATGATCGTATCATGGAATTATCCCACAGGTTCCAGCCAACCATGCGGCATGTTATTTTCTTTATATTCAAGAAAAAATGGTCGTATATTTACATTTGAAACCTTTGATTTCGAAATGTCGGGAAATAGAAGTTTCAAACTCCCTGACAATTTTAAAATTGAAGAAGAAGATGTACTTTGGCTCCAAATCGAAGATAGCTATACTTCCCTCCCAAGTATTATATACTTAGCGGCAGAAGATGGTTGCTATAAAGGAAGGTCTATTCCAAAATGCAATCACTATTTTAACCAAACCAATGTAAATATATTACATGTAAACACATCTAACCGGTCTATCACAGGAAGAACTTTTTTCGACAGACCTTGCAAAGTTATAATGAGATACAACTATTATGATAGAATATCAAATACAGTATACGAAAAAGAGATTAATCAAGAACCAAATTCAACCTACATTGAGATAAGTTATAGTCCAGTGCACTATTATGTTGAAAATATTAATTGCATACTTCGGATATATGATCTAACTTGTAATAAACACATTCCACAATCAGAAGAAGACCTTGACGAAACAGGAAATTGCACTAACTTTTTTGAAGTAAAATTCTCAATCCCAACTAACAGTACGGAATTTGACATTTCTCTCTGTGAAGTTAAATAGTCCAAGAATCTTTTTCAAAATTAGCATTTCAATGAAGAGTAGAATGAACTCTATAGTACATTTTACTCTTCATTCTTTTTCTGATTAACCAGATTATCTACTTCTCTACATCTTGAATAAACCGTTCAATATAATCAGTCGGCAGCATCCCGAACTCTTTCTTAAAACATACACTGAAATACTTCGGATCATTAAAACCTACGATATATGCCAATTCTGAAACACGAATATTATTTCCCTTTTCTTCCATGATCCGGCAGGCAGCTTTCAAACGCACATTGCGAATAAAAGCAGAAGTATTCAAACCTGCCAAAGATTTCAGTTTCTTATATAGAGTCGATTTACTGGTAATCATTTCTTCGGCAAATTGTGTCTGGTCAAATGCAGCATCTGCCAAATGATTATTCACGCATTCAATGGCACGCTTTATAAAGTCTTCATCCAGACTTGTATAATTCAAGTCCTTTACTTCAAACACCAATTGATTCTTGAAGTCGCGTGCCGTGCGTTCCTTATACTTCAGCAGGTTACGGATACGGGCATGCAACACCGTCAAGTTAAAAGGCTTGCTAATAAAAGCCTCCGCACCAGCTTCATACGCTTCTGCACGGTCTTCTTCCTTATTCTTGGCAGTCAATAGAATCACCGGAATATGGCTGATTTCCAAATGACCTTTTACGTACTTACAGAATTCGATGCCATTCATTTCGGGCATCATCACATCCGATACAATCAGGTCAATATCCTCATTCTCCAATACCGTAATTCCCTCTTTCCCATTTTCGGCAGTAAAGACATTATAATCACGGTTCAGAAGTTTAGTCATCAATTGCAGCAACTCCTCATTGTCTTCGACCAGTAAGATAGAATTGGCTTTCTCCGCCACTTCTTCTACTTCATTGGCAGCTTCCACTTGCGTGACTTCATAAGTCACCGTCTTCTGTATCGGCAAGATTGCTTCATTATCTATTTGTTCTTCTTCATAATAAGAACGGTCAATAGGAATCCTCACGATGAACTCTGTTCCCTGATCGACTTCACTCTCTACTGAAATGGTTCCTCCGTGCAACTCCACCAAATCTTTTGTCAGGGAAAGTCCGATACCGGTGCCGATAGTATTGAACTTTCGATAATCTCCTTCGTAAAAGCGTTTGAACAGCATTTTCTGTTTCTCTTTTGAAATGCCTTTCCCGTTATCCTTCACTTTCAAGAGCACAAAATCTTTATTTTCATCATAAGACAAAGTTACTTGGATAAATCCGCCTTCCTTATTGTATTTAGCAGCGTTAGACAACAGATTATATAATATCTTATCCAATTTATCTGTATCGAAATAGCCGACAATAGCTTCCGGGTCGCAAAGTACAGAGAAATGTATCTTTCGTTTCTTCACCAGCGGTTGAAAACTTTCAGTCTCTCTTTTCACAAAATCCGCTATATCGCCCGGAGAAACACGCAATTTCAAATTTCCTGTCTCTGCTTTACGGAATTCAAGAATCTGCTGCAACAATCGTATTAATCGCTGTATATTGCTATTCATCACCGTATATAAATCATTATGACTAGGTGCCTGTGTCTTCAACTCATCCACCGTAGCCGAAATAATAGTCAACGGAGTTAACAGCTCATGCGTAATATTAGTAAAGAACTGCAATTTCGCATGATTCAATTCTTCTGCTTTTGCTTTTTCTATTTCACGCAGGCGCAATGCATTCCGAAGCAACATACGGTTCTTTGTTGTACGGTAAATCAAAATTCCTACGACCAACACCCATATTATATATAACAGATATGCCCACCAGGTAGCCCAGAACGGAGGAAGGACTACCACTGTCAATTCACGCACATAGCCACTCCATTCTCCGTTCTCATTGGTTGCTTTCAACTGAAAAGTATATGTCCCGCTCGGCAGATTGTTATAATAAGCAAAGCGGCGGTCTGCATCCGTATACTGCCAATCCCTGTCAAAGTTCTGTAGCCGGTAAGCATATCTGTTTAGTTCGGGATTCTTATAGGTAAGGGCGGCAAATTCAATACTAAAATTATTGTATTTATGAGGAAGTTCAATCTTACTGGTATAGGTAGGCATTACCGGTGAAATCTTTTGTTGCAGTTCGACCGGCAATTTACTGAAAGAATGATTGAATATTTTAATATCTGTTATCAGGAAATTGGTTTCCTGAGAAGGTATTTCCATTTTATCAGGAAAAAAACTGTTGTACCCCTTATGTCCTCCAAAAAACAATTCTCCATTTCGACTACACGATGAATTGACTATAAAGTTATCCTGCAACCCATCGGCAGAAGTATAGATATGGGTTGAGAAATCATTTCCAACAGCAGCTACATAAAGTTTCACTAGTCCGGAAATCGTTCCCAGCCATAAATTACCACTTTTATCTTCTTCTATGCTAACGATAACGTCTCCCGGAATACTATATGCACGCGTTTTTTCCTCAAATTCTCCTTTGTTACGATTATAAAGGTATAATCCTCCTCCCTCAGTCCCTGCCCACAATCGACCAAAACGATCAAGATGTATACACAAGACTGTATTCGTGATTAGTTTACGATTATGAAAACTATAATTCTCATATTTCAATGTGGAAGGTTGACGGACATCCCCCGTTATATGAATCACACCCAAATTAGAAGTTGCCAGCCAGACACTGTTATCCATATCCTTTATGATATCTCTTACATATATCCAGCCTGCCGACAAACTATCATTAAAGTTCATCGTTTCAAAGCGATAGTCTGTACCGTCAGCCAATCTGACCCCTATTCCTCCTCGCGTGCCAACCCAGCAATTCCCTTCATAATCTTCATATAAAGCCGACACACAATCAGAAGTAAGGAAACCGCTATTCTTTGTAGTCAAGTGTTTTACCTTTTCACCTTTCCGATATACGTAGATTCCTCCATTATACATACCAAACCAGATTTCACCACTCTTCTTACGCTGGGTAACTGCGAAAAGGGATGGCAAATCTTTTAACCCCGAAAATTCCGGTATGTGCGAATACATCTTTAGCTTTCCTGTTTCATACTCTCTACAGGCTAGTCCGTAAGTTCCTACTCCAATCCATAGGTTTTGATCTGAATCAGCAAATAAGGTACGAACGGAAGTTACCGGAATATCTTCATCTCCAAAGTTAAGTGTATATAAAGCAAATGTAGATTGACGTGTATCAGCCATCAGAACTCCTCCCCCAATAGCCCCTATCCACATATTCCTCTGAGCATCACGCATAATCGAGTTAACCTCGTCAGAAGGAATACGATAATCTGTTTTTCCCGATTTATAATTAATAAATGCGTCCGGTTCATCAAGTTTTAAGATACTCAACCCACTACGTGTACCAACCCACAGGGTGTGAGTATTGATATCTTCTGCTATATCATATACTATATTATCAGACAAACTGGAATCATCACCGTTCTCATGCAGAAAACGCTGATAAGACACACGTTGCATATCTTTAGGATTCTGCAATTTAAAAAGACCATATCCCCAACTCCCTACCCAAATATCTTTATTACTATCTTCATAAATTACATGAGAAGAATATTGGTCATTGATTTTCGGATATATTTCCACTTTATCTGTGGATGGAGAATAACGAAATAAGCCTTGTGCCCAAGTTCCAATCCAGAGATCGCCATCTGAATCTTCTAATAATGATTTTATGGTAACATACCGCAGTCTACTATCTCCAAAGTCATCTCCACAAACTACAAAAGTATCTTTCTCTGCAACATAACGACATAAACCGTTATCCGTCCCCACCCAAACTGTATTATCACGAGTCACACACAGAGCAGACACTACATTGTTAGAAAGATATGGTGCTTTATACTTTTTTATTTCTCCGGTTCTTTTATCCATCACGTTCAGTCCTTCCGATGTACCAATCCAAAGATTATTATTATTATCATCAACCAAACAAGTGATGCTATTGGTAGTCAATAAATCCGGAGAGTAAAGATTGGATTTATAAAGAGTGGTCTCATAGCCATTATACTGGCAAAGTCCATTACGAGTAGCGAACCAGATAAATCCATCTTTATCTTGATACACTTTTTGTACTTCATTTGTCGGCAAGAAATATGGAGCAGAAAGTTGCTTAAATTTGAGGTTGTAGATGACATCCTCTGTCGCCAATAACAAAGCAGACTTCAAAAGCAAAAACAAAATCAAAAAACTCAGCTTATAATAAAGGATAACGATTCGCGTGTTTTTCATATGATCATATTTTGTTCGTTAAATACAAATATAATACTTCACAACTGTATATACGACCAAAATTATGAATAAAAAATTTAATAAACAACGATTAGACAGTTCTAGCTTTACAGATATACTGATAAGTAGAACTTTTTGAAGGGAAATTCACCATATAGGCATTTAAGACTCATCACTATACATAAAAAAATACAGTGGAAAAACACTTCCACTGTACATTTCTCATATTTTAAAATTACTCAAATAGAATCGTTTTTATCTCTTTCGTATCCAGACGCACTGTCACTTGTTTCTTATCTTCCGAAATTTCTATCGACCGGACCGGATTCAACTCTTTCTTTGTAAAGCCATTCTTAGCTTCATTCTTCTTCCAAAGTTGAAGTGTCATATAAATCTTGCTACCAGCCAATTTATCAGAAGCCATAATCAAAGCACACTCATCACTGACAGGATGTAACCCTTTCGGATACGATGTATATAGTTTATCCCATCCAGCCAATGGTATCATAGCCAGTTCATACTCTCCGTTATCAATAACCGGAATATCCAGCTTGCCGACCCTTCGGGATGTTTCTTTAAATACACCATTCAAACGAGGCAGTGAATAATGTCCCAAACAGATTTCCGTCGGTTCGGAGACCGAAACTTTATCCACTCTCAAGATTCCGTTCGGTAGCGGAATATCGGCCAGTTGATATCTTACTGTACTGTCTGTTTCAAGTACGGCATCACGGCGATAGATACCGTCTTTAAAACTTTGGAACGTATAAAGCCGTAATACTTCCCACTCGCCTTTCTGATTCTTTGTTCCGTAATTCATGGATATTTCTCCGTTCTTACCATCCGCCATCCACGGGAATTCCGTATTGTAAGCCAATTTGTTATAATTCTCCGTACTACGAAACTTCTGCCAGTCCTTTGCAACAGTTTCATGGCACCATGAGCGCATCTCAGCGCCTCCGCTATTCGGATAATTCGTAATCAACAAATTGGTTCCCGGCTGAAACTTATTATAGACATTCCCTTTTTTCAGTTCTTTATCCCAAGGACCGTTATTTTCGGTAGCAGACCAGAAGTCTGAGTTTTCCGGTAACAGCAAACTCAAAAAAGCTTTTCCGCACCAGTATACACTACCCCGACAACTATAAATCTGCACAGCAGGAGCAAACGGACCATAAAATCCCATCGTTGGAACCCCTTCTTCCAGAAATTTCGGATTTTCCAGAAATTGCAGCAAAGTAGAAGAAGCAATCCTCCTTATCCAGCCATAATTTACATCGCCACTTTTATCATATTCCCATAGAGACAACGGGGCAGTCGCTGCAAAACGATAGCAGATGCTTCGTCCCCACATATTCATCTTACCATCCCGGCTAAACATATATGGATAGTTAGCTACCATATCATGCTGGTTTGCCATGAACTGCTGTGCCAACTGGGGAAATTGCTTCTTGCCAAACATTTCTGCCCAAATGGGACCGTATGTCTGATAAGCCCACGCACTGTAATAATCATAAGCCGGAGCATCATTGTACCAGCCTTCACCCCGATAACGTGCCAGCAGTTTCTTCAAATTCGACTCCAGATAGCTCTCATCCACTGCATAGCCCTGATCTTTCAGAAAACTTAAAATAAAGACATTAAAGAACATCCAGTTAGAGCCGATGGTCGGTCCTTCTCCGTAGCTCAGCATGGTTACAGCAAGCGAATCCTTTTGCGCTTTTGTCAGCGGGTCCCACAAAACAGCCTGAGCCGCTTTCATTGAAATAGCCAAAGACCCTAACTCCAGTAACGTCTGACTAGGTCCTCCTTTACGATGAGGAATAAAACTCGGACTTTTCGGATTAGAGATACCAACTAATTGGTGCCGATAGTAATCTGCTACTCTTATTCCATTCATTACCAGTTCCGGATTATCTTTCAACAGGGGTGCTGCAATAAATAAGGTTCGTGCCAGCCCCTCCAGCTTAGCAACCGGAACTTGACCGTCATTATTGGGATATGTTTTGTCCAGTTGCTTCGGAAAGTACATCTGGTCATCCAACGTATGGATATAACCGAATGCTCCTCTCAGCAGATACTCACCCGCCTGTATCCAGTGTTGACGTGTCATTCCCGTATAAGGACTCTTTTGAAAGTCAGGCTGCTGTACAGTAAACACACTCTCCTGAGCAATGGCGACTGACAGTTCTGCCAACGGGAGAACAAATAATAAAAGAACTCCTATCACAAAATCTCTTAAAACTTTCCTTCTCATTGTATTTCTATTTTTTGATCCAGCAATCCGTTAATATACACACATAATACTCCCTTCTTATACTCCAGCTCTAACTTGAAACTCCCGTACTTTTGTGGAGTGTACCACTCACCGCCTGTATTGCGCGAAGTTGTTTTCCAGCAATCAGATGTTCCAAGTATATTTGTGCTAGGATATACCTTTCCGTTATATCTAACTTCCGGTTTCATGGTTTGTCCGTTCAGATAATATTGAAGATCGCCCAATTGTAAAAGGCACCCTTGATAATTGTCCGCATCCAGAGTGACCGTTTGTTCCAATACAAAAGCCACCTTCGGGTTGAACTTAAAATCCTTCTCCGCTACAACATTTTTCTTTTTCTTCGCACCCGGGAAACCTTTAAAATCACAGGCAATCCCTGTGCAATAACCTTCCGGATACCGTGAACTGACAATCCAATCGTAATAATTGCCATACATCCATGTGAGCCGCAAAGGCGTATTTTTTGAATCAGGTATTATATAAGGACGGACATTATTCTGCTGCGAGTCTTGCGTAACCGCTTCTGTAGAGACCACCTCCCCGGCCTCGTTCAAGATAAATTTCACGATCTCGTAAACCTTCCCTTGCTTTCCTTCCACAGGCAACGAGCAATAAACATGATTCGCATTCGACGGATCTATAGTCATACCGGCACTGTAACATTTCTCCAAGTTTGGTGTCTGGTGAAAATGCCCACCGGCGTTGCCAAGGAATGTCTTCTTCCATTCGTGTCCGTTCCACTTCGCATAATAGTAATCATGGGAATTCTTATCACTGCTGATTCGCACCATTGCAATGACCGGATTATCATTCTCATCCAAAGCAACCTGCCATACCCAATCACGTGCGGATGGATTATCTACCAGAGTAGATGGATACTGACGCACATAGTCACCCGTCTTATTCACTTTAAAAGTACCGTCAGCAATAGTCGAAAGAGTATTCCCCTTAACATCCTTCAACTGCAAAGAATGAACATCTATATAATTAAAGTACAAAAAATTAGGATTCTCATTATCCGGATGACCGGTTGTATAAGCAAAATAAATTTTATCTTTCCCATTCGACATATACTTGGCATAAGGACGGGCCCCGGTAGACTGTACTATCTGATACGGTCCCCATTCCACCGCCACCTGATCATTCTGATCGGGCAACGACAGCTTGGCGATAGTAGGGTGCCAGCCAATCCCCCGCCAACATAGATAGATATGTTCCGGATCATCCGATAAAATAAACGGGGACGGATAGGTGGTATTGTCCTTTGTTTTAATCACCTTTTCCTCTCCCAATGTCGTAATATCTCCGGGAATGCGGGAAATACGATAGTAGAAACAAGGCTCATCCGTGTGACGGGAATAAAAGATCATAATCCGTTCATCCGGCAATACCAGAAACGTCGGATTATTGTGATCATCCGGTTGAAAATAAGAACGGATCAGTACCTCGTCCTGTCTTTTCTTTTTAAAGTCATACTGCATCGCTTTAATATTGCCGTGTATATCAATATAGCCGATATATGTCTTGTTTATTGTACCTTTTTCATTCTCATAATGCAATGCGCGCGGATCAGCAAACCAACACCAAGCTCCTTCGGAAGTTACTTCATACACTTGAGAAGATGCTACATTTTTATCACTGCCGGGATTTACAGTGTCAACTTCGTGTCCCTGCACCGACAGCAAATGACAGAACAAATATAAAATCAGAAAAGGTAAAATCAGCTTTGCTCTCATGGTAACCAACTATTTTTTAGATTCAGCGCAAAAATAATGCTTTAGATACAAAAGGACATCCGAATACCGTTCATTAAAGTCCAAATTTAGATCATCTTCCCTATTATGAATGATAATTACCCTCCTTTGACAGATATGTAACCTTTTTATTTAGGTGGATCCCCTATCTTTGTCGTACTTATAATATAACAAAAATCTAACTGTAAATATCATGAAGCATTTATTTACCAAAATCTTTCTATTCCACTTATTACTCATCGGAGCAGTACAAGTAACGGCACAAAATAAGAAATCCGGTAACCCTATTCTACCGGGGTTCCATGCCGACCCGGAAGTACTGTATTCTCATCAGACAAAACGCTATTATATTTACCCCACCAGTGACGGATTTCCAGGATGGGGCGGAAGTTATTTTAAGGTCTTTTCATCGAAGAATTTAAAGACATGGAAAGAAGAGACTGTGATTCTGGAGATGGGCAAAAATGTGTCTTGGGCAAACGGAAACGCATGGGCTCCCTGCATTGAAGAAAAGAAGATAGACGGGAAGTATAAATACTTCTTTTATTATAGTGCCAACCCGACGACCAACAAAGGCAAGCAGATAGGAGTTGCCGTAGCCGACTCCCCCACCGGACCTTTCACAGATCTGGGCAAACCTATCATCACCTCTTCTCCCACAGGACGGGGACAGCAGATTGATGTGGATGTATTCACCGACCCCGTATCCGGCAAAAGCTACCTCTATTGGGGTAACGGCTACATGGCAGGAGCCGAGCTCAACGACGACATGCTGTCCGTCAAAGAAGAGACAACGGTAGTATTAACTCCCAAAGGAGGGACTTTGCAGACTTACGCATACCGTGAAGCTCCTTACGTTATTTATAGAAAAGGAGTTTACTACTTCTTCTGGTCTGTAGACGACACCGGCTCACCCAACTACCACGTTGTTTATGGTACCGCCCAGTCACCACTCGGTCCGATCGAAGTAGCCAAAGCCCCGATAGTACTCATTCAAAATCCAAAAGAAGAAATCTACGGACCTGCCCACAACTCTATCCTGCAAGTACCGGGAAAAGACAAATGGTATATCGTATACCACCGTATCAACAAGAACCATCTGAATGACGGACCGGGCTGGCACCGCGAAGTATGTATTGACCGGATGGAATTCAATCCGGACGGAACAATCAAACAGGTAATCCCGACACCATAACACCACAATAGAGATTCATACTAAAATAATACCAAGATGAAAAACGTTCTGACTGCGACATTCCTGACCTGCATCTGCATAACAGGCAGCGCGCAAATAAATCATGGATATCCTATAGACCCTGTCCCCTTTACTTCCGTTAAAGTGACGGACAACTTTTGGGGACAGCGCCTTCAAGCAAGCCGTGAAGTAACCATTCCTCTGGCATTCAGCAAATGTGAAGAGACGGGACGTTACGAAAACTTTGTAAAGGCAGCACATCCCAGCGATACCTACAAAGTAGAGGGCTTCTCTTTCGACGATACCGATGTATACAAAACAATAGAAGGAGCCAGTTACTCTCTGCAAACCTATCCGGACAAGAAACTGCAAAAGTACATTGACAGCGTACTCGTCATCGTTGCCGAAGCACAGGAACCGGACGGTTACCTTTATACAGCCCGCACCGTGAACCCGAAGCACCCGCACAACTGGGCAGGAAAAGAGCGTTGGGTAGCGGTAGAGAACCTAAGTCATGAGTTCTACAATCTCGGGCACATGATAGAAGGAGCTGTAGCACATTATCAAGCTACCGGAAAACGAAGCTTCCTCAATATTGCCATTAAATATGCCGACTGTGTCTGCCGCGAAATCGGCAACGGCCCTCAACAAAAGAAATACGTACCGGGGCATCAGATAGCCGAAATGGCTTTAGTCAAACTATACATGGTGACGGGAGACAAAAAGTATCTTGATCAGGCAAAGTTCTTCCTGGATACCCGTGGATATACCAGCCGGAAAGACGCCTATAGTCAGGCACACAAACCTGTGGTAGAACAGGATGAAGCCGTAGGACATGCCGTACGTGCCGTATATATGTACTCAGGCATGGCAGATGTGGCAGCCATCACCGGAGACAGCAGCTACATCAAAGCGATAGACAAGATTTGGGACAACATCGTTTCTAAAAAGATTTATATAACCGGAGGCATCGGTGCACGTCACGCAGGCGAAGCATTCGGTAACAACTACGAGCTGCCCAACCAGTCCGCTTATTGTGAAACCTGCGCTGCTATCGGCAATGTATACATGAACTACCGTCTTTTCCTGCTGCACGGAGACGCCAAATATTTCGATGTCCTGGAACGCACACTATACAACGGTCTGATATCGGGTGTATCACTGGACGGAGGTTCATTCTTCTATCCCAACCCGCTGTCTTCTAATGGAAAATACAGCCGCAAACCTTGGTTCGGCTGCGCCTGCTGCCCTTCAAACGTCAGCCGTTTCATTCCGTCATTACCGGGATATGTATATGCCGTGAAGAACGATCAGGTATACGTGAACCTTTATCTTTCCAACAAAGCCGAGCTAAAGGTAGACAAGAAAAAGATTCTGCTGGAACAAGAAACCGGCTATCCCTGGAATGGGGACATCCGCCTGAAAATAACGCAGGGCAATCAGGACTTCACCATGAAACTCCGTATCCCCGGCTGGGTACGTGGCAATGTACTTCCCAGTGACCTGTATTCTTACGCCGACAATCAGAAACCTGCCTACCAAGTATCCGTAAACGGACAGACAGTAGAAAGCGATGTCAATGATGGCTACCTCAGCATCGCCCGCAAATGGAAAAAGGGAGATGTGGTAGAAGTACATTTCGACATGATCCCCCGAATAGTAAAGGCAAATCCCAAAGTAGAAGCCGATCACGGACGTGTTGCCGTTGAACGCGGCCCCATCGTTTATTGCGCAGAATGGCCGGACAACAGATTCAACGTCCACAGCATACTTCTCAACCAACATCCGCAATTCAAGGTAACAGACAAACCGGAGTTACTTTACGGCATCCGTCAGATAACGACCGATGCGCAGGCATTAAGTTATGACAAAGCAGGAAAACTGGTAACTAAAGACGTAGAACTCACATTGATACCCTATTATGCCTGGGCACATCGGGGCGAAGGCGACATGGAAGTATGGCTGCCTATCGATGTAAGCGCCACGTCGGCACAGCCACAGAAAGCGGGACAATGGGAAGATAACGGATTCTTTAAGAATTAATAATAAGCTGAGTCGAAGATAAGAAAGTACAGAGAGCTTTTTAGGCACGGATTTCACGGATGAACACGGCTTTTATTCATTAAGACCGTGTAATCCGTGAAATCCGTGCCTAAAATATCAATTAGCCATTATCTTCACATCCGGCGAAGGGGCCCGGAACCAATATTCCGTCACTTTTCTTCCCTGTCCCGGAACCGTAAAAGACAACTTAATCAGATTATCATGCAATCGTTCCACACTGATTTCATTCTTTACTCCTTGTATAAAAACCGGATCAACCGATTTTTCCACCATCTCCACGTAAGTGCCATCCGATGGCAAACTGTACTCTCCCTGACAATAGATGATGGCATTTGACCTGCCGTTCATACCGGCTGTCATTATATTCATGAATGTCTGATCAGGCGATATGATCTTTATAACAGGCAATAACAGAATTTTATATCCATGTTCGCCCGGTTGCACAACACAACTCTGCCATACTCCTTGCAAAGACCTGTTTTCTACTTCCTGCCCGATAGGTACTACAAGTTCGGGGAAAGTAGGTCTCTGTGCCTCCGGTCTGGACAGATTAAACATTATCGGAGCTGTAAAACGTACTTTCACTGCCTCGCCTCTATCCATTCCCGGTTTCCATTTCGGCATTAATTTCACTACGCGCAAGGCTTCTTCGTCCAGCAAGGGATCGACTCCTCTTACAACTTTAGCCTGATCCAATGTTCCGTCTTCCATAATGACGAACTGTACGATCACACGACCGGAAACGCCTTTCTTCTGTGCTTCTACAGGATACTTAATATTTGTAGTCAAAAACTTCATCATCGCCTGCATCCCGCCCGGAAACTCCGGCATTTGATCGGGTATCAGATAAACTCCATCACTATCTACCTTCTCTACAGGCTTTTGTTGGGCAAGCGAAGGCAGGCATACCAACAATGCGATAAACAAACCGAATAATTTTGTGTTCATGGCTATCATATTTTAAGGTTAAACAATACCGCAAGATAGTGCATTTTTATTGAAACACAGCATGATTTGTCTATTTCTTTTTCACAGATGTCTATTTACTTATTATCCTTACTTTATTACTGCCACAAATCCTCCACGAGGAAGACATGACATATCCATTTTATCGTTTGATAACTGGATGTTTTCTTCGATGGCAAAACTCTTATCGTCCACCCCATCCTTAAATACATCCATCGTTTTTCCTTCAACTTGCAGAGGAGCCAATGAAAAAGAAAGAATTTTATTCTCGTTAGTTCCGTTCAATCCTCCAATATACCATACATCTCCCTTACGTCGTGCCAGTACGATGTCAGTACCCGGATAACCACACAACAGTTTTGTATCATCCCAGGCAGTAGGTAATCCCGAAAGGAATTCTCTTACTTTTCGAGGTAATGAACTGTACACCTCCGGCCTATCAGGCATATGCTGCAATGCTGACTCAAACACAACAGACAAAGCTAGTTCATGCCCACAAGTAGTGATATGAGGATGTTGGGAATCAGAGAATGTACCAGGTGTATAATCCATTGAGCCAATGACATTTCTGGTAAATGGCAATGTTACATTATGTTCAGCAGCACGATCTGTAAGTATTGGCTTATTGTTATACCACTCTGCCCCATAAACGGCTTCCATAGTCATCAGATGAGGATAAGTCCTTTGCCATCCACGAGGAATAGTAGCTCCATGAAAATTGACCATTAATTTATATTTAGCTGCATCTTCCAGCAAATCAATATAATAATCCATATTAGACGAATAATCATCAGGAAAAAAATCAATCTTAACCCCTACTACACCTGACTTTTGAAGCCAAGTATATTCCTTTATTCTATTTTCCTTACTATTCAAGCGGTAAAGAGGACCCGGCCCCATCCAAGCAGTTGACGAATTATACCAAATCATAGGCTTTATATTTCGACTAAGAGAATAGGTTATCAAATCTTCAATATCTCCACCGTTTGACATTTCATTCCATTCCGCATCTATCAGACTATATGGCCACTTCATATCAACAGCCAAGTCAATATAGTCTTTTACAATCTTGAAATTTTTGGAACCATGATTATGCGCCCAGTATACCCATGATGCAGAGCCCGGCATAATCCAACTTGTATCAGAAATTTTGTTAGGTTCAGAGACATCTGTCACTAAAGTAGATTCTACAACATCAGACAAAGAACCTATCATAAGAACTCTCCATGGCGATGTGAATGAATCACCCAAGGCTAATTTATCATCTGTCATCCGCACTTGATATTGATTCATATCATTTCCATTATACAATCTGGAACCACTATGTCCACGAAGTATATTGGCCTCAGTTATCAACACAAACAATGAATCGGCTGGTTCCAAAAGTAATGGATAGCCCCACATATTGTCTTTGCCTCTTTCTGCTCTGGTTTTCAATGGATAGAAACCTTCATAACCAACAGAATAATTCTGTATCCATCTTTTCGTTCCTTCTGGAATATAGTAAGCTGTATGTTCAGATATCAGACTATCCTTATCTTGAACAGATGGTAAGCTATATCGAAATACAATCCCGTCATCGTAAGCCCTGAAAACGATATCTAAGGTTTCTGCCTTCTCATTCTCAAACCGAAATATCCTTTCATTTCCTCTATTCTGACAATGACTTCTTTTACCGGTAAGCATCACATAATCATCTTCAATTAGTTTAGTACCGGACACAGATTTCAACCTGATGTTATCGGTAAATGACATAAACTGGGTTTCCAAGCCAATTCGGGTATCAGATAGAACCCTTCTGGAAGTTTTACCATCTTTGTACTCTACATTAAAAAAGACTTTGCCAAAACCGTCTTTTTCAGTATCTTCCTTTATTTCAACAGAAAGACATATCTTCCCATTAGGAGAAATCACACCTGTATCTTTTTGAGAACAAGAACAGAATGGAATACAAATGAGCACATAAAGCAGTAATTCATAACTTAAACAATTAAAGGAATGTTTCATACACTAAACAGTTAATATAAATAAATAAACTCATCCACATCGATATACCCCGCATCCGCTATATTATTAAAACAGTAAATCCCAATGCGGCTTCCCCGGTAATATCCCCATTCAAGTTGATATACCTCTCCGAACGGGGTAAACTTCCTGCCATCTGTACTATATGAAAATTGGCTTTTTCCATCCAGCCCCCATACAGATTTAATCCACACCTTGTTTCCCTTTATCGCAGGACCTGTGATTTTCTCTTTATTGGTCTGGAATTCCAGATTCCGGTCTTTGCCGGACTGGCGTACCCCCACCATGGCATAACTCTTAGAGTAATGACACAGTCCGGCTTTCTGTCCGTCAACCATGCCCTCAATGTTCATTTTTACAATAACTTCATTTTTGTTTGTACGAAAACAACGCTGAGTCAAGGTATTTCCCGCTTTCAGCAAATTATCCGTGACTAATGGACGAAAAGCTTTTAACCGCAAATTGCCTGGTCTTTCCGTCAATGACCACATCTCGTCCCGGGGCTGGTAGTTCCATTCCCATTGAGGAGAAAGTACCGACTTGCTAAAATCATCAGATGATTGTGGAGTCCGAACCGGATACTCATTGGAAGGCTTGGCCGCTTGCCATACCATTGTGCCAATGCCATCCTGCCCAACCTCACCAATAATCGGCCAACTATCGACCCAATATACCGGTAACAGACTAGCAATCCGACCTGCCCAGTCACCCGTACCATGGTGGGTAAAGAAATACCACTTCCTGTCAGGACCTTCAACAAGTCCGCCTTGATTAGGCTCATTATATTCACGCTGTACATGACTTAATTGTTTCCTTTCAAGATACGGTCCTGTAATTGAAGAAGAACGTTGCATCATGATATATCTACCGCCATTTTTAACTTCACTGAAAAAATGATAATATGTTCCGTTGATTTTATAAAGTTTACTTGCCTCGCGACCATACCCCTCATTAATTAATATTTTAGAGTTTTCGATCAAGGTCTTCCCATCAGGTGTCATCCGGTACAGGTAAGTTTTGTATTTATCAGCAAAATAGGTACCTACAAAATATAGTTGCCCGTCATCGTCAAAGAAAGGACAACAGTCATCCCATCCCTTTTCTGCTTTTACACAGTGCAACGGTTCCCACGGTCCCGCAGGATCGGTAGCTGTCGACATAAAATAACCTTCATCCGGTGTACCGAAATACACATAGAATTTTCCCTGATAATAACGAATTGCCCCTGCCCAAATACCTCGGCCATAACGATTCATACGCGTCCAGTTCATTTCTTCACTGATCTGTCTCAGATCAGAAACCACATGACCTTTAATCGTCCAGTTCACCAAATCCTTGGAATGTATGATCACCATACCTGGGGAATATTGAAAGGTAGAAGAAATAGCATAATAATCATCTCCCACACGAATACAATCAATGTCACTGTAATCGGAAGGAAGGACAGGATTACAATAGGTGCCATCTCCCTGATCGCCCCAAGTTGTCCATTCTCCCCACTTGTAATCATTCTGTGCAAATACATTTACTGTTAATAAAGTAAAAATCAATACTACAATACATGTGTTGGTTTTCATATTCTTTCTTATATTCATACACTGTGTTACAGGATTATCCTGAATTCTTTTTATTCTCAATCTCTTTCAAATAATATACCACAAATGTAGCAAATCAATAGCTTATATTATAGGATTAATACGATTTAGAATAATATAATATCGACATAAACAGCTATAGCGGAATTAATCATAAAACAATATCGACATTTTATTTAAAATTATCGATATCAAAAGAGTAATATCTATTTTTTATTTATCTTTATCTCTACATTAATAAAACCTGTATACTATGGCATCATTCGTCGATAAATTGCACCCGCTTGTATTGAACATAGGTTTGGCTATTCATAATGCCGACTGGAACTGGAAAAATGTCAGTAGCCCTTTCACACGTTTATACTATGTGACAGAAGGTACGGCACAAATCTTAATATCAGGTAAAATCCAGATTTTAAAAGCCAACCACATGTATTTTATTCCAGCGTTTACCAAACATAGCTATATCTGCAACTCTTATTTCTCCCACTATTATCTGCATATCTATGAAGAACACCAGTCAGACAACAACTTACTGGACAATTGGGATTTTCCAATAGAAATACCTGCTACCGAACTAGATTTGGCATTATTTCAGCGGCTCTGCGCTATAAATCCACATATGACCTTACAGAAGTCAGACCCTACTTCTTACGATAACAATTACACACTTATGCAGAATCTGCTAAAAAACAAACAACGAACATTATCCGAAAAAGTAGAGTCAAGAGGTATTGTATACCAATTGCTAGCACGATTTCTACAAAGAGCTCAAATAAAAATGGTATTAAAAGATAACCGGATAGAAGAAGCCATCCACTACATCCGTAAGCACATAAATGAAACTATTGAATTAGGAGTATTAGCAGAGAAATCCGGCTTATCAAAAGACCATTTTATTCGCCTATTCAAAAAAGAGACAGGAGATACACCTTTAAGATATATTATCCGCAAAAAAATAGAGAAAGCTCAGCTCATATTAATAACCGATGATATGTCAATCAAAAATGTTGCATTAAATCTAGCATTTGAAGATTATTCATACTTCAACAGGTTATTCAAAAAAATCACCGGCGTTACTCCCCAAGAATATCGTACCTCTTATCATTCTTAATAAAAAAGGAATAGCGTAGAAGGTGCTATTCCTTTTTTCATTAACAAATAGTAAACGATTACATAGTCTCAACTAATCTTCATAAAGATAAAACATACGTTCCATCAATTTCCATTTCTCCGCAGACGAGCTCAAAGGCGAACATTCTTGAAATCTGGATACATACTTTTCCCAGTCAGCCTGTCGCGGAAGATGAGATAATTTATCCATAGCTATCTCCCAGTCAAAGTCAAGCGGAGTTTCTATAATCATAAAGAGTTGTGATCCCAATATATAAATTTCCATTTCCAAAATGCCTACAGCACGAATTCCCGCTCTAATTTCCGGCCAAGCTTTTTCTTCACTATGTATCTTACGATACTCTTCAATCAGCATCGGATCATTTTTCAAGCTTAAAGTTTGGCAATACCTCTTCGTCGGTATGTCATACTCTTTCATTTTGTATCCCTGAATATGCGGCATGACAGTGCTTTCTATTTTCTAATCTTAAAAACAGGAGCTATATTTTTCAATGACTTATTTGGAATATTGACAATAAGTCCCTTATCTGTACGTGAGAAAGGTACTTTTCCGTAACCAAGCAATTCAACTTTACTTATCTTATTGGGATATAGTTCATTCCCTTCCGCTAAAGATTTAATTAATATTTTCCCATCTTCGGGCCATTCCAAGACTGTAGCATACAGATTTTTCTCTGTCTGTGTAAAACGTATTTCTTTTGCATCGGCTTTACTATAGGCCCCTTCGTTAAATCCCTGTGCTTTAAGTTGAACATTTCCTTCCGCTATAGGTCCCTCTCCAAATACTTTCCAAGGACGTGTATCATAGATTGCTTCTTTATTAATGTTCATCCAAGCACCAAATTCATTCAATATTTTTTCTTCTTTTTCATCAAAAGTTCCATCTGCACGCAACGGAACACTTAAGAGCAAGTTACCATTTTTGCTGACAATATCAACTAATAATTTTACAACGTCAGATGCTGACTTATATTGGTTATTATCATATACAGACGTACTGTAGTGCCATCCGCCAAGGCACGAACATGACTGCCAGGATTCATCTATTATTTTATTTGGAGCTCCACGTTCTACATCCCATACCAAGGCTTTACGTTGATCAGCATCAAGCATCTTACCAAACATTACAGCATTCAATTTACCCTTTTGCGTAGACATATTATGATTATAGAAATGAGCAGCAATCTTTAAACCTGCATCACTTATAGGATAAAAAGGTGCCACTGTTACATCAAAATATAATAAATCCGGATTATAGCGGTTTATTACATCAAGTGTACGGTTATAGAAATTAGTACAATACTCCTGTGTCGGCAAACAAACTCCATTTCCCCATGCCCATTGCCTGTGAATTGCACCATTATCCCAACTATTCTGACTCAACGGATGATTCTGAGCATACAAATCCTGAGGATCATATCCTTCCCACCATTTTCCCTTGCCATCAGCTTTCGTTAATTTCCCATCATATGGGACACCTTTTTTAGGTCCTTGAGTATCATGTCTTTGAGCTGTTTCATACCAACTCCAGGCATGATCAGCATGCAGGCTGACGCCAAAATAAAGTCCATGTTTACGCGCTGCTTTCTCCCATCCTTTCAATATATCTTTTTCTGGTCCCATATTGACAGAGTTCCATGGTTGGTATTTACTATCCCAAAGGTCCATGTTATCATGATGGTTACCCAAAGCAAAAAAATACTGAGCACCTATTTTTTTATAGAATGCAACCAACTTATCAGGATTCCATTTTTCAGCCTTCCATAACGGAATAATATCTTTAAAGCCAAATTCAGAAGGATGACCGTAATTCGCTACATGATGCCGATATTCTCGTGAATTTTCCATATACAAATGACGAGCCATCCAATCACCGCTTCCTTCCACGCATTGAGGTCCCCAATGAGCCCAAATACCAAACTTTACATTTCTGAACCATTCCGGTACTTTATAATTAGACAATGACTCCCAAGTAGGTTGGAATTTTCCTTGCATCATAGGTTCATCTTGTTCCGAGACAGGAACTTGATAATTTTGAGCAGATAAAGTCCCCGCCACGAACAATAAAGACAGTAACAGTAGTTTTTTTGTTTTCATAAATATTACGATTGAATTATTGATTACAAACGTACTGCTTTTTTAGTAGACATTAATAGGATGAATACGATCTACGATAAGACAATATCGACATCTATCGTAATCAGGAAAGCATATAGCTGATTACTGTCCATACAGTTCTCATATTGCCATCTTCCTCTTTGGCTTATTAATAAATATTCCATTCCCAGATACCGGGGACTCCTTTTAGGATTTTAATTCTCAGATAACGGAACCTTTTATTCAAGACATCGGTATGTGGTGAACACATCTTCCTATCTTGATGGACAGCGAACTCTTGCCAGACTTTTCCATCCATCGATGCTTCAATAACATAAGCATGTCCGGCAGTAGGGCGTACAAAATAAATTTCACTGCGTCTGACCTTCTTTACAGTACCCAAATCTGCCACAATCCATGGATTAATACTATCTTCGGCAGCAGCCATCCATCGGGAACCATTTGCCCCGTCCACCGCAAAAGAAGGAACAAAATATTCTGTCCGCAGACATGTCGGGTCTTTCATCGGTTCAATCTTCAACGGCACTTCAATACTAGACACATAAACTGTATCTATTTTCATTTTTTTATCTGATTTCACCTTCTTCAATGCCCCCACTCCATCCATTGTTAGTTCGACAGGGCGAATCGTACCGTCTTCATTAAATTTCAGTTGATTCACATATGTCTGACGGTTTGTACTTCGCCTGCCAAACTCTAAATATGCGAAATAATAATTATCCGTACCCTCAGGATGAAAGACACAACCATGTCCCGGTCCGAAGATTCCCCGTTCATAATTGGTAGTAGATATTATATCCTGTTCAGGAGCTTCAAAAGGTCCCATAGGGGAAACCCGGCTCATTACATACGCATATTGATATTTCTCATCCCCTCCGATAGTGTACAAATAATAATATATTCCTTTACGTTTGAAAAAGATAGGTCCCTCAGAGTACTCCTTGCGAGGAGTAGAAATTACCTGTACTACAGAATCCACCGTAATCATATCCTCGTTGAGTTTGGCTACATGCCTTCGTCCCCAAAACACATAAGCCTGTCCATCGTCGTCAACAAAGATTTCAGCATCAATCCCGCCCGGATTCTTACTCTGCAATAAAGTAGAAGGAGTAAAAGGCTTATAGAATTCGTCTTTCCCACGTGCCAGTTTAAACGGTCCTTCAGGCTTATCAGCTACAGCAGGATACATATACCCATTGATAGTGGGATATATATAATATTTACCATTAGCAAAAATTGCTTTACTGGGAGCCCAATACTTCTCCTTTGCAGCCGAAGGGAAGTAAGTTCCATCAAAACTCCAGTGTACAAAGTCTTTTGATTTCCATACTACCGGAGGGCCTGATGTTTTAAGTCCCTGCCCATAGCCATCAGTAGTGGCATAGCAATAAAAGACACCATTAATTTCCTGAATACTCGCATCGGCAATCATATCCGGAATCAATGCATTGCCAAAAGGATTATTGTGCTGAGCTTTCACTTTCCCTAACAACATCATTACCAGCACAAAACTAAAAAAGATCTGTTTTTGCATACTATTATCTATTATCCAAAGTTAATGCCTGATTCATACAAAAATTACAGTTGAATAAGACAATGCAAACGTACTTTTTTTCTGGTAAGTTTAATAGGATAAATACGATTTACGATAAGACAATACCGATATTTAAAGTAACAGCATTTACAAATAAACCATATTGACAGGCTACTTTATACAAAGAATACCTCCTTGAGGGCGGATTTCCAACTGCACCTTACCGTTTTCCTTCACTTTCAGCGACGTTAACTCCGGTTCTCCCTTCTTGTCATCCTTATAAAGAGCCACCGTCTTTCCGGCAAACATTTCCAAGTCCAGTTTTAGTTTCAGCGGTTCTTTGCCGGCATTTACAGCCGCCAGATACCAGGTATCTCCCTGACGACGGGCCAACACCACATACTTCCCCGGATAGCCATCAACAAACCGTGTCTCATCCCACGTTGTGGGCACCCGCTTCATAAAGTCCATACAAACAGCCGGAACATCTTTCAGATTGTTAGGAGCCAGTGCAAAGTTCTGAACCGGATTCTGAAAGAGAACGGTAGTCGCCAACTGGAACACGTCCGTAGTACGGCGTGTCGTACCGCCGTTGTTATTACGGTTCAGACGCTTATTCAGGAAGCAGCCGCCAAACTCCATCGATCCCACCGTATTGCGGATAAACGGATGCAGGCAAGTATTGAACGCTTCCTCATCGCAGAAATGCTGATTGAACACCATATTCTCCGAAGCCAGCACCGCTTCGCTGCCTACATAATTCGGATACATCCGCTCCCATCCGCGAGGTAATGTACAACCGTGGAAAATCACCATCAACCCGTGATCGTCCGCATCACTCAGAATATCTTCATACAGCCGCATTGTCTCCTGCTTGTCACCGCCGAAGAAATCAACCTTGATTCCCTTCACACCGAGACTTTGCAGCCATTTCATTTCACGTTTACGGATGATTGCATTGTCCATCCGGTTCACCGGTCCCTGTTCGATGTCATTCCAATAACCGGAAGAACTGTACCACAAGAACAACTCAACACCTTTATTGCGTGCATACTCAACCAGCGACTTCATACGCTGATGCCCGATTCTGGTATCCCACCAGTTATCGATCAGCGCATACTCATATCCCATAGCCGAGGCAAAATCAATGTAACGTACCTGATCATCATAGTTGATACTGCCGTCCTGCCAAAGAATCCAGCTCCACGTGCCACGCCCGAAACGATAATCATGTTTTGTTTCATAAAGCGGGCTTACCACATCCCACGGAACAGTTGTTTCTACAATCGGCTTCAGATGATCTCCCACTGTGATGGTACGCCACGGAGTAGCGCCGGGCAGTGCAAAAGCAGGAGCGACCGTTCCGTTTCCATTATTTTCTTCCGCCATCGGAAAGGCGACCGTATATAAATTCCCTTCACTCACATCACTCAAACGTGAACCGCAATAACGACTGTCCACACCCGTCTCGCTGACCAGCACCCAACCGTCATTTCCTATACGAAACAAACAAGGGAACGTATACCCATGTCCGTACTGCGAACGGTCGCTCATCGGCGCATCCGCTTTATATTCTTCTTCATAACTGGGTTTCGTACGTTTCCAGCCAATCATCGCATCGCTCTGCGGACACAAGAAAGTAGTAGTCTGCTCCGGAAAGCGGAAACCTGTTTGTTCTTCCTTCACCGTCACACTCGCTTTTCCTCCCTGATGCGGCAAAGTATAGCGGAAAGCCACATCATTGTCACTCACCCGGAAAACAACTCCCAGCTTTTGTCCCTGCTCATTCTCTAAATGACAAGTCAGTTCATTGGCACGGTAATGTACGTTGGAAACTTTGATACGTGTCTGTTGATAAACAGTATCGATCTTGTCGACGGAATGTCCGGTCAGTTTAAGATTCTTCGTAAAATCACCGATATTGGTATTCATGCCTAAAGGAGACTTTTCCAACATCGTCTTTCCGTTGTAACTCACAGAATAACAAGGCTTCGTCTCGTTCTGCACAAATACCGCCAACTGCAACTTTTCGTCCGGTCCTTTTACAACCACATCCTGTGCTGCAAGAGTGCTTATACCAAGAATCGCTGTCAAAGTGCTTACAAGTTTCTTCATAATATTATTTTTCTTTTATGATTAAATGTCCTCATTGTAACAAAAGCAAAAATAGGGAATATAATTATATTCGCATACAAACTTTCATCGTTTGCATGATTTCCCCCCTTTTTTGATTGATATGCAGACATTCCCTCCCGAAACCCTTTACAAAAAGAACAGTTTATCCAAGTATAACCCCGACTTTTTTTATCTTTGCATCATCGAACATCATAATCCTTATCCCAATGGCGGCAAATAACCAGAAAAACACCCGAATACTACTATTCCTCCTCCTGTGTATCAGGATGACACTGACGGTGGACGCCAATGACTTCCTGTTTACATCGATCAACACGGCACAAGGATTGAGCGACAACCAGATACGCTACATACTCCAACTCCCCGACGGAAGAATGGTATTCACCACCAACGGGAATGTCAATCTGTATGACGGCGTACATTTCAGCTACCTTCACCGCACGGCAGAAGACATTTCCCCGCTGAAACAGTATGAAGGATGTTACCGCATCTATCAATGCGGAGATTCACTCCTATGGATTAAAGATTATCATAAACTGATGTGCATCGATCTCCATCAAGAAAAATACATACCTCACCTTGACTCCTATTTCCGGGGAAAAGAGATACACGAACCGGTAGAAGACCTTTTCGTCGACAATTCGGGACGTATCTGGCTACTTACTTCTCAGGAGTTGCGGGAACTGGAAACGGGCATCCGCCTCGCCCTGCCGGAAAATGAGCATCGAAAGCTACAGGACATACATTCGGATGAACTTGCGGTTTACCTATTCTATCATACCGGCGAAGTCGTTTGCTACGACCCGAAAGCCGGAAAGCAGTTGTATGACAGAGCTGCTTATCCCGCCTCGGAACAGGAGGACTTCAACCGTACTTCTCTCGTTGTCAAAAGCCCAAAAGGATTCTACCAGTTACGCAACGGCCGCAAAGGAGGATTCTTCTACTTTAATCCCCAAAACCGGACATGGGAGAAGCTGTTCGAACAGAACTACACGCTCAACACCCTGATCATCACTCCACAGGGCGATAAAGCTTATATCAGTTGTGTTCACGGTTTCTGGATCATCGACCTCCAAAGCAGGGAACAGCAATACATCCCCGTACTGGAAACAAAGAAGGGAAAGCTCGTTTCGACCGAAGTCAGCACCATCTTTCAGGATGCCCAGGGCGGATTATGGGTAGGCACACTCAATCGGGGATTACTCCATCATCATCCTGCCACACACAAACTGATTCACGTCAGCCGCACTGCTTTCCCCGCATCACCGGAAGAGGACATCGCCGTCAAAGCTTTTGCAGAAGATGATAACGGCAATATCTATCTGAAAAGCCATTCCACAATCTATCAGCTAGCTGTCAATCAGGACGGTTCACGGACTCTGCTGCCTGTACCAGCCTTATCGGTCTCTGCAGAATTGGCAAAGGAATTAGATCAAAGAGGTGGAAACAAATATTACAGAAGGCAATCATACACCGCTCTATGCACTGACACACGGGGCTGGACATGGGCAGGGACAGCCGACGGACTGGAACTCTTCACCGATCAAGAGCAAACACCGGATAGCAAACCGACCACACAAACAGCAGATAATCACCCCGCCTCATCCAATACCCAAGCCCACCGCATTTTCTATCGTGAAGACGGACTGAGCAATAACTTCGTACAATCAATCATCGAAGACAGAAACAACTATATCTGGGTAACTACCAGCAATGGCATTTCACGCATCCATATCAATCCGGAGAATCAGGAAATCGGCTTTACCAACTTCAATCAACTGGACGGGGCTTTAGAAGAGGAATATATACAGGGAGCTATCTTTGAATCTTCGGATGGTACACTCTATTTCGGAGGCATCGACGGCTTTACCATTTTCCGTCCCGACCATGAATCCGCCACTCCGGACCTGCCTTACAAACCGGTTTTCACCAACTTACATCTCTATGGTGAAAAAGTAAACACGGGAGAAAAGTACGGAAACCGCATCATCCTGCCACAAGCCGCCCCTTACACAAAGGAGCTAGAACTGGACTATAACCAGAACTTTCTGACCTTCGAATGTTCGGCACTGAACTACGTGAACAGCGAACGCACCTACTACCGCTACCAACTGGAAGGCATCGACAAACAATGGATGAACGCTTTCGCCAGCGGACAAGGGAATGCAACAGTCGGCAACGGCATCCTACAGGCCTCCTATACCAATTTACCGCCGGGAGAATATACATTCAAAGTCGCTGCATCCGACAACCAGTTACAATGGAACGATAACATCACAAAGATACACGTCATCATCCACGCTCCCTGGTGGAAAACGACTACCGCCTACGTTCTGTATACGGTCATCGTGTTACTGATTGTCTTAGCAAGCATCCGCCTCTATATCTATCAGACCAAGAAAAAGATGAAACAGCAACATAAAGAAGAAATCCTGCTGCTCCGCATCCGCAACCTGATAGAGCAATGCAACAGCTATGAAGCCGAACAGAAAGCCCGTTCGGAGAAGAAAAGCCACCCTTCCGTCTGCGACAGGAACGAAACGGCAGATGATAATGAAAAGCCAAACGGCATAGAACCGGACAGTGCAGAATCCGCCTTTTTAGTGCAAGCGATAGAACTGGTAGAAAAGAACCTTGACGTCAACGGCTACTCCGTAGAGCAACTAAGCCGTGACCTCTGCATGGAACGCACCGGACTCTACCGCAAACTGGTGACTTTGCTCGACCAGTCCCCCAGCCTCTTTATCCGCAACATCCGCCTCCAACGAGCAGCGCAACTACTTGCCGAAGGCAAACTGAGCGTAACCGAAATAGCGGAGCGTACCGGCTTCAGCAGTTCCAGCTACCTAAGCAAATGTTTTCAAGAAATGTATGGATGCCGTCCCTCGGAATATACAGAGAAAGCGAAGAGAATGGGACAAGAAGAGAACAGAGCAAAAGCAGGGCAAGCAGAGAACGAGAAGCCACATGAGAAAGCAAAGGAAGAAAAGGAAATGAAGAAATCAACCTGATTGTTGTTTGTTTCAACGTAGCTATTGTCCGCAAAACGTCCTTCCATCCTACCTTTGCCGTATCATAAAGCACTTAAAGAAACCATGAAAATGAATCTAAGAAAAACAGGCATCCTGTTGGCATGGGCCATGATCATTGCCGCTAACGGTACGGCACAAAACGTACAACGTACTTCCCAAGGCATCAAGTATGCAGCACAAGGGATGAACGTCAGTGTAGAATTTTATTCGCCTTCCATCGTCCGGGTATATAAGACGCCCGGTGAAACGGCTTCCGACAAAGAAAGCCTCGTTGTCATCAAAGCACCGGAACAAACCCCGGTTTCTTTCGGTGAAAACGGGAAAAATGTGACATTGAGCAGTCAGATGATACAAGTGGAAGTGAACCCCGAAACAGGCGGCATCCACTTCTTCGACAAGCTAGGACAACGGCTGCTGACCGACAAAGACTACGGAACACAGTTTACCCCTTTCAATGACGCGGGCGTCCCTTCCTACAATGTCCGTCAGGCTTTCCTGCTGGATAAGGACGAAGTAATCTACGGTCTGGGGCAACAGCAGACCGGCAAAGTGAACCAACGCAATCAGAAACTCTTTCTCCGCAACCAGAACATGAGTATCTGTATCCCCTTCATCCACTCCATCAAAGGCTATGCCCTCTACTGGGACAATTACTCTCCTACCACCTTCCTCGACAATCCGCAAGAAACCTCCTTCGACTCGGAAGTAGGCGACTGTGCCGACTACTACTTCATCTACGGCGGCAACGCCGACGGAGTCATAGCCGGAGTACGCGACCTGACCGGACAAGCACCGTTGTATCCTCTCTGGACACTGGGCTTCTGGCAATGCCGTGAACGCTACAAAAGTCCGGACGAACTGTGCGAAGTCGTAGACAAATACCGGGAACTGAAAGTTCCTTTGGATGGAATCATCCAAGACTGGCAATACTGGGGCTGCAACGAGAACTGGAACTCCATGAAATTCCAGAATCCACGCTACATCAACAAGATGGGTGACCCGGAATACATGAAATTCCTCCCGAACGGAGAAGACAAGAATGCCGACTACGGCACTCCCCGCATCAAAAGCCCCAAAGAAATGATCGACTACGTGCACAAGCAGAACGCCCACATCATGATCTCCGTATGGGCCTCCTTCGGTCCGTGGACAGAAATGTATCAGAAGATGGACAGTTTGAAAGCACTGCTCCATTTCGAAACGTGGCCGCCCAAAGCCGGAGTCAAACCTTACGACCCGTATAATCCGGCAGCACGGGATATCTACTGGGAAGCAATGAAAAAGAACATCTTCGACCTGGGTATGGATGCCTGGTGGCTCGACTCCACCGAACCGGACCACATGGATATCAAAGACCAGGACTTCAACACGCAGACCTATCTGGGTTCTTTCCGCAGGGTACACAACGCCTTCCCCTTAATGTCCAACAAAGGCGTATATGAACACCAACGCGCCACTACTTCCGACAAGCGCGTATTCCTGCTTACCCGTTCCTCCTTCCTCGGACAGCAACGGTATGCTTCCCATTCATGGAGCGGAGACGTAACTTCCGAATGGTCCGTCATGCGCAAGCAACTAGCGGCAGGACTGAACTATGCGTTATGCGGCATCCCGTACTGGAACACAGACCTAGGTGGCTTCTTCGCATGGAGATATAACAATAACGTAAACAACATCGCCTATCATGAACTGCACGTCCGCTGGTATCAGTGGGGAGTATTCCAGCCGATCATGCGTTCACACAATTCCAGTCCGGTAGCCGTAGAAATCTACCAGTTCGGCAAGAAAGGCGACTGGTCATACGATGCACTGGAGAAATACACTCACTTACGTTACCGCCTGTTGCCATACATCTACAGCACTTCCTGGGAAGTGACCAGCAAAGCAGGCAGCATCATGCGCCCGCTCATGATGGACTTCCCGAAAGACAAGAAAGTGCTCGATATGGACACCGAATATATGTTCGGACGCAACTTCCTGGTTCGCCCGGTGACGGATTCATTGTATACATGGCAAGACAAGAAGCAAAACGGTCATCAGAAAGACATGAGCAAAATCGGAAAGACCGATGTTTACCTTCCCCAAGGTGCCCGCTGGATCGACTTCTGGACCGGGCAAACACTGGAAGGCGGACAGACCCTGCAACGTGAAGTCCCGATTGACATTATGCCGATCTACGTCCGTGCCGGCTCTATTCTCCCCTGGGGGCCCGCCGTGCAATACTCTACGGAAAAGAAATGGGACAATCTGACCATCCGTATCTATCCGGGAGCGAACGCGGAATTTACCCTTTACGAAGATGAGTTCGACAATTATAACTACGAAAAGGGAGCTTACTCCACCATCACCTTGAAATGGAACGACCAAGACCGTACACTGACCATCGACGACCGGAAAGGCAGCTACAAAGGAATGCTGAAAAGCCGCAAATTCAACCTCATAGTTGTAGAACCGGGAAAAGGCTGTGGCGACGGAGACTCAACCACCTTTGACAAATCCATCTCCTATAGAGGTAAGAAAGTGATTGCCAAGCTATAAACTGACGATAATCAGATAACTAACACGAGTTCGATATGGTCCATCTTGTTGGATTATATCGAACTCGTACCATAGTAATAACATGCTTTTCTATTGTCACTTATCACCTTTTGAGGATAACCTACTGATTATTAGCCATCATTGGGTGATAATAAGTGGTGATAATAGGGTGACAATAGCCATACATCACACATTTTATTGTCACCTTTCCCCATCCTATTACTTGTTACTTATTACGTTCCCCTATATCCAGCCCCTAACCTTATACAACAAATACCATATACTACTGGTATCTTTCACTTATAGTGCCTTTATTCTTCCATTAAGACACTGATATTGTTAGTTGTTCACGGCCGTGGCAAGAGTTGATCACGACCGTGAGCAATACTCTTCACGGATGTGATCAGACCTGTTCACGGCCGTGAACAACTAAAGATATCGGTGTCTTATTCCTACTTTCCCTATAGGAAAAAGCAAAGATGCAAGAGGTTAAAGAGAACTTTAGTACTATCTTACGGCTGATTACACTATAGACAGCAAACGAACTACCCATTCGGTGAAAGATGAAAACCATCTTTTCTATTATGAAGAAGAAAAGAGAAGGTACAAAAGTCAATAATACCTAAACCTGGACTTTTTAGTCAGCCCCTACCCACAGGGGGAGATGATAGGTGAGCACCCCTCCCCAAAATAAACTAACCCCTATTGAAAACCAGTTTATTGCTTATTTTTTCCCTTTTGTGTCTTCAAGCGGATGACCGTGAACGAATAAGCAGGCAATTCCTGCTTGAAGCTGGTTCCTGCCTCTATCGTATCCGTCACCGGAAGCGGAGTCGTCTCGGGTGCACCTGCCAATACAGTCCGCGTAGCGGAAGACTGGATACCATCCATTCCCGGCAACCGGACATCGGTCTCTATGCTGACGGGCAACAGATTCACCAGTTTCACAATCACATCCCCCGTCTTACTGTCACGAACGATGGAAGAACCAACACGGAGTTTTACGCGACCGTCCTGATTATCAAGGTTTATCTGTGAAGGGATGTAATGGTCGCCTGCGTTCTGACCGTACAGTTTCTGCACATAGTATCCCGCTGTCGGTCTTACTTCCCGATTGTTGAAGTAGATCAGGTCCGGATTCCACTGCGTCCGTCCGTCTTTTGCCAGCAGAGGAGCATAAGAACTCATGTGCACTACATCTCCATTCCGTTCCAAAGCAGCCAGATAAAGTGCTTCGGTCAAAGCTGTTTCCATATTCGCTCTGCGTCCGGGGATGTGAGTGGCATATTCGCCCAGATATACTTTCGTTTTTTTAGAGCGATCGTACTTGTCATAGAAGTCCTGATTGTGCAGGAACCATCCCGGAGACTGATAATAATGTTCGTCTACCATCGGAACACCGAGTTTGTCCGCCAGTTTCCAGCCTTCCACATAGTCTGTTCCCTCATTGAAAGGACCTACTGTGCCGACAACGATTATCTCCGGATATTTCTCTTTGATAGCAAGGTATATCATCGTGAAGCGTTCTTCGAAGACATCGGTGATCAAGTCTTCATTGCCGATGCCGATATATTTCAGATTGAAAGGCTTCGGATGACCGGATTCGGCACGTATCTTGCCCCATTTGGTTTTCTTTGCATCACCGTTCGCCCATTCTATCAGGTCGAGGATATCCTGAATGTAAGCACCCATCTCGCTCATCGGGATACCGCCTTGCTGACCGCCTCTCAAATCGCCATGACAGGCGGAATTCTGACAAGGTACACCTGCCGCCAGCACCGGAAGCGGTTCCGCACCTATATCTTCGCAGAACTGGAAGTATTCATAATAACCCAGTCCCATGCTCTGATGATATCCCCAAAGGTTACGGGCAGGTTTACGGGCTTCCAGCGGTCCGATAGTATTTTTCCATTGATAGATGTTCTTCAAACCGTCTCCATGAGCCACGCAGCCTCCGGGGAAACGGACAAAGCGCGGGTGCATATCGGCAAGTGTCTGGGCAAGGTCGGGACGCAAACCGTTCTTTCTGCCTTTGAATGTATTCTGCGGGAAGAGAGAAATCATATCCAGTTCGATTTCACCTGCCGATTGCGGACGAAGTTCCAGACGGGTATCGGCGGACGCTTTTGCTGTCAGCACTGCTTTATACGTTTTCCACGAACGGGAAGAGACGGTAACTGTCGTTTCACCCTGTACGGTGCCGTCAGCATCTACGAGGTGTACCAGTAGTTTTCCGGACTTGCTGCCTTCCGGAATACGGGCAAACAAGGAGAAATCATACTTCTCGCCTGCTTTCAAGGCGATTCCGTCAAAACCGGTGTTGGTCAGGGCAGCTCCCGGCTGGTTCGTCTTCAAGACGGCATAATGCGGATTGTTCGGATGGATAGGGTCCGAAGTCGATATGGTAAAGGTGGCGTTTTCTCCTTCCAGCTTCCATGAATGGGTGCTGTTCCAGTTCTTGTCCCCTTCACGGTCGGACGGGTCGTATTCGAAGTCCCGGTTCTGGATCAGTTCGGCATACAGGCCGCCGTCGGCGGAGTAGTTGATGTCTTCGAAGAAGATACCCATCAATAAGTCGCTGATTTCTTTTGTTTCTTCCGGTTGTGCTGTGACGGTGGCTTTGACCGATTTCAGTCCGGCAAAGCGTTCTTTATCCTGTACAGGGCGTTCGCCATACAGGGAGTTACGGTATTGGTTCCGTTCGTAGGTTTGGGTCAGTCCGTCCACTACCGACCAGGGCACTTGGCTGACAGTTCCCGTTTCTTCGTGTCCGGCAATCTTTGCTTTGACTCTTGTTCCTTCAAAATCGGAAGTCGTACGGGGATATTGCTGGGCTTCCCAGTAGATCAGGTCTTTTGATCTGGCCTGACCGTATCCATCGTGGTCGTTCAACTTCCAGACACAGAGCCATTCCCCGCCGGGGAGTTGTTTCAGATTCGGGTCGAGCATCTTCTTCTGCGATCCCCAACGGCTGTAATCGCAACGAAGATAGCCGTAGTTTCGTCCTATTTCAAACCAATGTTTTCCGTCCATGCTCCATGCAAAGCGGAGTCCGCTACGGCCGTCGTCACCTCGGGTGGCGTAGGCAAAAAGGGATACTGAATCGGGAGTAGCAGTCGTTTCATGCGTTGCGGCAAATGCGGCCGGCTGCAATGATAGTAATAATACACTAAATAGTAGAAGTAAATGTTTCATGGTATAAATTATAATATAAGATCTCTGCAAAAAAAGAGTATGTATTCACTAAAAAAGATCTGACACTCTGTTATTTCCTGTTTTCCCAATGACTTCTCAGTTTGGCGGCTTCTTCTTTTGTCAAATGGATCACCGCGCCGTGTTTGGGCGACGAGAAATTAGTCGTCTTCATCACTCCTTCGTTGAAACGTCCCAGGTTCTTGAAATTCACGAAGTCGGAAGTCTCGATGAAAGCGAAGTTATGGGGGGTGATGCCGTAGACGTCGTACATCAATACCCATTTGTCTTCGCCGATACGCTTCCAGAGGTTGGGAGCTTCGCAGGCCCTGGGTTCGAAGTCGTACCAGCGAGGGTCATATTCGTAATCACCGTTGATGCGGTCTGACACGGCCTGTTTGATTCCGGCGCCTCCGTCGTGCGAAACGTAGAACATGCGATACCGGTCGCCTACCTTGGTGATGTCACCGTCGATAGCCGATATTTTCTCGTTGGGATACTCGAAGAGGATTTGCGGGAGTGTCTCTATCCGGTCAAAGTCATCATTGACATAGACATAGTACAGTTTGTTCGCCTCGTTCTTGAAACGCATGGTGAAGTAAATCATCAGTTTACCTTTCTTGTCATCGTAAGTCACTTCGGGCGCCCATACGCAGCCGATTTCACCCAAGCCTGCCGATAACAGGTCGAAACGGGCATTGGTACGTTTCCAATTGATCAGGTCCCATGATTTCATCAGTACGAGTCCGCGGTTGTTTCCCCACCCGTATTCTTTTCCGTCACGTTCCCATTCGGTATCACGGAAGCCGTCTTTCTGCGCATAGATGTGCAGGTCGGTCATGGAAAGGTAGAAAGCTCCGTCCGGTCCGCGGAAGATGTGCGGGTCACGGATACCTTTTTGCAGGGCGATGGTATCTCCGGCGATCACCGGTTTGCCGTCGTTCAAGGCAGTAAATGTATATCCGTCGTCACTGACGGCCATATAAAGGCTGTGCGTCTCGTCTTTATGGAAGACCATCAAGTAAGCCCCCATGTCCTTTTCCTGCGGGATGGCGTTACGGTAACGGAACTGACGGAAGCCGGCGCTGCCTTTTCCGGAGGAAAGCAGTCCGATGCGTAAAGCGTAGAAGCCGCCGTAGTTGTTATGGTGCAGCTGAGATACATCCATGTTTTCTACCAGCGTAGTCCATTCCTTGCCGTCCTTGCTGACTGCTATCCGGACACTGTTTCCCTGATTCTGTATCTTGGCGAGGAAACGTTTGCCCAACTTGTTAGGGAGGGTAAAGCTGTTTTCCGCGTTTCTGTAGATAGTGAAGTTCTTTCCGTCGTACACGACTCCAGCGTATGCCTTTTCGCTGTAATATAGAAGAAGTCCGGCTGTGTTACCCTTGCCTACGTTGACTTCCACCTGTGTTTCGTAATTCTTGTCTTCGGCGGTGGCCAGCAGTAAGCGGGCATCGGAAGGGGTACTTCCTTTCGCATCTATCCATAAAGTCTGTTTCTTGAAGCTGAGCGACTGAGGGGCATATTCTTTCCAGAAAGTCCATTGGAGTCCCGGTTCCGGTCCTTCAAAGTCATCCGAGAGGCTGAGTCCGTGTTTGATGGACGGATCGGTCTTGATGGGAGTGGCGGTGGATTTGGTACGATACCATCCATCGGCGGTCCATTCAATCGGTTCGATGAGGGTGGAGCGTCCCAGGGTGTGATAGCCTTTGGCATAGGCATGATATACGATCCACCAGTTGCCGTTCACATCGTCGATCAGTGTGCCGTGTCCTTTCGACCACCAGTTGTCATGGGCACTATAGGTATGCACTACCGGATTATAGGGAGAATTTTCCCACGGTCCGGTGACACTCTTCGAACGGGCGGCAACTGCCATGTGGCTTGTTGCCGGGCCTGCCGTTCCTCCCTGCGCGGAAGTCAGGTAATAATAACCGTTATGGTAATTCAGTTTCGGCGATTCCAGACACATACATTCCGTTTCCCAGTGATTGGGATATCGCCAGCCTTCGTACACTTTCTGTTTTTGGCCGATGGTGGTCAGTCCGTCGGCCGTCAGTCGGATGACTTCTCCTTTGTCGACATATAAATATCTGTTCCCCTCCTGATCGGCTATGTGTCCGGGGTCGATGCCACTCACTTTCAGGTCGATGGGTTTGCTCCACGGGCCCTTGATGTCATTTGCCCAGATCACCCAGTTTGTTCCTTTTGCCGGATAATAGATGTAGTATTTTCCTTTGTACTTCAATAAGTCGGGTGCCATTGCAGAGCCTTCGTATTCGGGCATTACGCGGCAGACGGGTTCCCAGTTCATCAAGTCACGGGAGTGCCAGATGAGGAATCCGGGAGCGTAGTAAAAAGGAGAATGAGTCATGTAATAATCCTCACCATCGCGCATGACAGAAGGGTCCGGATAGTCACCCGATAAAACGACTTTCGGGTATTCTTGCGAATAGGCCTGTACTGTTGCACAGACAAGCAAAATGAACAACAGGAGTTTTTTCATGGTATTTATTTATGGGATATTAGATGGTGCATTGACGGCTTTACATCTTGTCGGGCTTGCCGTAGGCCTTGTACAAGCGTTTCAGTTCCTTGTCAGTAATCGGCATTACGGTGCCGTGGCGCGGATGGAAGTCCATGCTAATGGCATTGTCTATGACTTTGAAATTCTCCAAATCGGTACTTTCCGTAAACTGATACTTGCCTTTCATATATACATCGTACATCAGGATGTACTTGTCCGTACCTATCAGCGGGAAGATGCCGGCACCTTCTACAGCTTCTTTCGTCTGTTGCTTATAATCTTCCGATTCTGTCCATTGTCTGGAAGTCAGGGAGGCGGTGGTTGCTTTTTTAATTCCATTGCCGTCTCCTTCCGTTTTATAGAACAGGTGGTAAAGTCCGTCTTTATAAATGATGTCTCCGTCAATACAGGATTTGCCATTCTTCGGGAGGAACAAAGTTTTGGGTTCTCCTTCTATATCGGTGAAATCTTTGTTAGCGTATGCGTAATAAATAATGTCCGGACCATTACCATGCTGCATTGACCAGTAGACCATGTATTTCTTCGCTTCTTTATCATAAATAGTTTGCGGTGCCCATACCCGCTTCAAATCTTCCTGATTCGGGTATTTCTTCTGGATATTCACGATGTTGGAGGTCCAGTTGACGAGATCTTTCGATTTCAACAGTACCATGGCACGGTTGGAACTCCATCCGTTGCCGGAGACCATGTCGGTTACGACCATGTAAAATGTCTTTCCGTCTTCACAACGAAGAATGTGCGGGTCACGCACTCCACCCGTAGAACTGATTTCACGGGAATCGATGACCGGTTGGTTTCCGTTTAATGCATAGTAGTTGTATCCATCGGGGCTGACAGCCATCCGGATGGCTTCCTCACTCATCCTGTTTCCGGTGAAATAGACAAACAGGTAGGCAGATTGCTGGCTGTATCCTGTCAGCACTCCTACTAAAAGGAGTGCCAGAAGTAAAGTATACTTTTTCATATTCATTTGAGAGCGAATGCTTATTTATTAATACTTGAAATCAGACGGTTTCACATAGACGCGGTATTCACGAATCATGCCCGGAAAGTCCTTCTCGGCACGGGGCAGATAACGGAAGCCGGTCACTGTTTCCACTTTGCTCAGGTCGATTACCAGTTGGTGGGGATAAGCGACATTGTCAACAGTCATCCAGAAAGTGGATTCCTGCAAGTCGAATATCTTATCCGCCGTACGGTTTCCGCTACGTGTCTCTTCGCTATCGGCATAACGGATTTTCCAATGTTCGCGGGATACGGGTTTGCCGTCGGCTCCCAGCACATCGAACTCTGCAATAGCGGCAATATTGTTATTGGCTTGCGGAGAGAGTGCTTCCAGACAGAAGAAACGTCCTTTCACCGGAGCGGCGAAACGTACTTCCTGCCAGCCGTTGCCCGGAGTGAAGGCTCCTTCGTGCGCAACCTTTTCTCCTGTCAGCTTCAACTTTTCTCCATCCTTGCGGTGTGTTTCCGGCGCTTTCTCGCGGAGTACGTCGAGGATCGGTTTCTTCAGACCTTTGATTGATGATTTCGTCGGACCTTTCAGGTCGAGGACGAGGATTTCATTCTCGCCTTCTTTCAGCCAGCAGCCCGGTATGAAGAGTGTCTGTTGGGGACCGATTTCCCAGAAACGTCCCATCGCATGACCGTTCACCCATACCATACCTTTGCCCCATGTGCTCATGTCGAGGAAAGTATCGCCTACTTTATCGAGTTTGAAAGATGACCGATAGTAAGCGGGCATAATCGGTAATATTTTCGTATCCTTGTAGTTCTTGTTTTTGATAAATGAGTAGTCTACGGGGAAGTTATATACAGTCCAGTTTTTCAGTTCTTTCGCCTGATTGCCCGAAAGGAGTTCTACCTTTTCGGTGATTCCCTTCCGGTCGTGGATGGACTTATCAAAGTTGACACGTCCCATTGCCTCTACCAGAATATCCAGTTGCGTACCTTTCTTCAAGGCCGGCAAGGTAGTGGTAAATTCTCCTTTGCGGCGGTCGAGACGGGCCAGCAGCTTGCCATCAGCGTAGATTTGTGCCCAGTCGTGCACTTCGGTGATTTTCAATGTAGTGCCTGAGGTTACTGCTTCGGGCAATGTGGTACGGTACAGGATTGTTCCCCACCCTTGGTTGAATTGCTCCATCGGCTGGATATCCACCGACTGCTTGGCATCCGGCAAGTTGGAGAAAAGCGGAGCTACTTTGGTAAAATGAAATTCGGGTACTTCAATGACCGGCATTGCAGCAGGGACTTCCGGCAGTGCTTCACCGGCAGGAAGATACGTTTTCAGCAGGTCGCGGAGGAGATAGTATTTCTCTGTCGTCCATCCGGCTTCGCTGATCGGGGCATCGTAGTCGTAAGAACTGCACATAGCGGAGTAGGCAGGATTGTTGGCACCACCCCAATGTCCGAAAGTCGTTCCTCCGTGAGTCATATAAAGGCTGAAGGAGATGTTGCGGTCGAGCATTTCTTTGATGCCCTGTACCATATCTTTGGCAGGACGTGTTTCATGTTTCCGTCCCCAGTGGTCGAACCATCCGCTCCAGAACTCGCTGCACATCAACGGAGTTTCCGGACGAAGTTCTTTCAGTTTCTTAAATTGCTGGTCTATATTGGCGCCTGTTCCGAAGTTGATGGTCCAGATCAGGTCGTCGAGTGCATTCCGTGTAAAGTTACTGCTCCAATCGCATTGGAAGAGAGGTACATCGGTAAAACCGGATTCGCGCACCAAGTCGCGTACGGCAGAAACATAAGGCTTGTCAGTGCCGTAAGAACCGTATTCGTTCTCCACCTGCACCATGATAATATTTCCGCCCTTATTTACCTGTAGCGGAGCCAGTTGCTTACCGACTTCTTTCATGAAGATGCCTACCCGTTCCATATAATAAGGATCGAGCGTGCGCAGTGCCACATCTTTCTTCTTCAACAACCACCAGGGCAGGCCGCCCATTTCCCATTCCGCACACACATACGGACCGGGGCGGACGATGACATACATTCCGTGTTTCTGAGCGGCACGACAGAAGGCAGCGATATCATTCTGACCTGTAAAGTCAAACTTGCCTTCTTCCTGTTCGTGTATATTCCAGAAGATATAAATACAAATAGTGTTCATTCCCAACGCCTTACACATCTCAATACGATGATCCCAATAGGCTTGCGGAATACGGGTATAGTGCAGTTCGGCAGCTTTTACTACGAACGGCTTCCCGTCCAGCAAGAAAGTATTCTTGCCTGCCTCAAACTTACGGGCAGTAGTCTGCGCCTCTGCACTACTGAAAAAGATGACTGTAAAAAGTACTAGTAAAGCAATAAATCTGTGTCTCATGGCTTTTATCTCAATATAGAATTATAATTATATATAGTATACGGCAAAGATAGGCGATTCACCTAAACCGCAGGTACCAATTATCATTCAAAAAAGGTTAGAAATAAAGCAAAATCCCCTGAGACAGATTATTTTTAAAGGAAATACGACCTTTTGTTGACAGGTTACTTGTGTCTGTACCCGCCCCTCCGGTCGATTTCCTTTATAGTATGAATGTTTTTCTTTCTTGTGTTTTTTCTTCCATTTAGAAGAGTTTTCTTCTCCTCAGAGCTGTTTTTATAATCCAGCCCCGATGAATCAATTATCTTCTTCGTCTTTAAACATTTGTTTAATTAGATCAATATTATCATCATAATCATTACCCGATAAAGTGATGACATCTGCCAAACCTACAATATTCGAATCTGAATCATAAGTGGTCAGCAAACAGTACATTTCACGTCCTGTGGCGTCTTCTTCAATATGAAGTTGTACCGGTTCACTTCTTCCTCCGGGAAGGTCTGCCAGATATTCAAAGTTCCTGGATAAGAAAGCTTCCACTATCTTCGCAGGGTTTGTCTCATCACGCTTAAACTTCTTGACTCCCAAACTCTTGACTTTTCCTCCACTTTGAAAGTTGTATATATCAAAGTTATTCAGATAGGCAGCTATCAGGCAAACCAGTGTCATGATGATTCCGGCTGTACGCACCAACCAGCCTGCCAATGGAAGCAAACCGGGAAAAATAGCCAGAACGGCTCCTACCACGGCCAAACCCAAATATAACACAGGTTTCAGATTGTTCTTTCTTTTTTCAAATTTAGTCGGGTTGGCGGCATAATACTCGCTGATGTAACTGTAGTACTTGTTGTTCTTTTGTTCCATAATTATGTGTTTTTGTGATTAAACTATCTTGATCAATTTACCATTTGATTTGCACCCAAGGGCTCTTAGGATTAGACAACAGATCGTCTGCCATTCCCTTCATTCCTAAATTGTGAGCATTGGTCCCTCCCCAGATAGCCCTGCCAATAACATAACTCATCGCCATATCGTGCCATGATGTGAAAGAAGAATGAGCCAGTTCATAAGCCTTGTCGATATAATTCCACGCTTCCATTTCTGAGATATATTTCATATCGCAGCAGGCACGGGCAACAAAATTAATTCTGCCGGCATCCCAGCCAATCACTCCATAGCGGGCTATATCTTCTTTAGAAGTAATCACTTCATAAGCTATCAACTCCTCATAGACCTCTTTCAAATTTTGCAGTTGCCCGACAGCTTTTTCATAATCTTCCTGACTCTCCATGTTCTGCTGGAAAATATCGTCTTGCGCATTTTCATCGTCAAGCAAAAAAGCCTCATAAACAAACGGAAAGTAGTAATCGTAACCTTTCCGGCACAAATCATCCAATGTTTCGCGGGCATCATGAGCATTATTTATTCCCCACCATTCACCAAGAATAGTAGGCAACTTATCTTTGATATCCAACGAGAGAGTGTTCAGATATCCGCCTTGCTGCAAGGCATACAATGAACCTATAGACAGTTTTTTATACTGTTCTACGGATAATTTTGATTTTGATTTAAAACGAGGCCCCCGAAAAGCTCTTATAATAGTACGGACAAATGGCCATACCTTCATATAAAGAAAAGAAAGGACCATTACTCCGCCTACGACCCAAGGCATCCAACTCATGTCTGTCATAAATAGTGTTTTTGTTTTATTGTTAATACTAATTCAATCTTAATTCCTCTGCCACTTTGCAGGACAGGCTGATATCATTATATATGTCCTCAAGCAGCTTCCCGTCATTCAACGCACTTGGACGCACACATAAAAAACCGGAAGGCATCACGGCGGCATAGTAGAAAGTACCTCTGCTGAACGAAAGCATGATATCGCATCCGAAAGTCTGGCGCAGCGCCGTCATATGACGCATCATCGCAGGAGTGAGCAACATACGTGCTTCTACTTCATCATCGGCATAAACGGCAAAATAGTTCTCAAACTCCTGATCTTCCAGTTGCACCAGTCGGGCACTATAGCGCTTCTTCAACCCCTGGATATTCTTCGCCAGATATCCGATCTTTTGTTCTAAGTGGTCGGGCAATATGATAATATTTCCTTTGAATCGCTTGTCTATCTTACACCAGGCAAACATACCCCGAAAATTGTGCGGACTGCTATCCAGCCGCGAGGCAAACAGCGGACGAAGCACAAAACGGTAGATCATGACAAAATATCCCAATACAGGATTGTACTGCAACTTATTCAACAGCCCGTAAGACACACCGATATCCGCCACGTGCAAAGAGTGCTCGCCGTGCGGAAACTGAATATATCCATATGTATTGGCTGCCAGTGCCGGATCAGAAAAAGAGGTGGAAAAGAGTTTGCTGTCTCTCAATATCCGGCTGTCTACCTGAGAGGAAGCCGAGAAATAAACAGTAGGAAACAGAGTAGACATAATGTGCTGCATAGCTTCCGACTCCCGTTCCTGAAAGTTAGTCATACAGCGGGTGAAAACGAAGTTGACCACTATAAATCCAATGAATACAGGTATTATATACTGCGTGAACTGCATATAGTTCTCAAGACCTATATAAGATACAAGCGCACCGCCAAACAACACAAACATAAACCAGCAGAATACAAAAAGATAAACTGCAATACTTCCTGTTCGTACCACCTTTCTCCAGCCATTTACCCGTAAAAGCTCCGAACGAAGCTGTTCTGATAATTTCTTAAAATCAATTGTGTCCATATTCGTATTATCTGAGAAGTTCGGCGACATTTACATTCTGTTGTTCCGGTTCGGGAATATCAATCAGTTCTTCCTGATGATGACCTTGCTGACGGGCAACAACGGAAGAAGGAAACATCTCGATGGTATTATTGTAGTCTGTTACTGCCGCATTATAGGTGCGCCGGATGGCTTGCAGTTGCAGTTCCATGTCCTCAATACTGTTTTGCAGGCGATGGAATTGTTCATTCGCTTTCAGTTCAGGGTAATTCTCGACCGACAACTGTAATTTGGTTAACAGACCGGACAATTCATTGCCACTTTTTATTTGTTCGGCTTCCTGTGAAGGTTGGAAAGAATGTGATCGAAGTTCCGTAATGCGGGTAAGAATTTCATTTTCATGACCCATATATGACTTAACGGCGGCCACCAAATTAGGTATCATGTCATTTCGCTGCTTTAATGCCACGCAAATACCGCTACGACATTGCTTCACCCTGTTTCGCTTAGCGATCAAATTGTTGACTGCCCAAATATACCAAAGTGCGATTAGCAGTATAAGTCCCGATCCAAAATATATAATTCCCATGCTTTTACTTTTGTGTGTATATCAGTTTTCAATAGTTATATCCTATTTAATTTTGACACAGGCAAAAGTAAACAGCATCCCACAAATTAGCAAACAAAGAGGGGGTATAAATACAGGTAAGCAAAAACCAGATAATACGTTAATTAATAAAGCATTAGTTAGGCAGAAGACGGGGTATAGCAGGGTATATTTATAAAATTCAGAGGGTAATATTACAGTAATGGTCAGGAGATGATGTCCATTTTATGACCATCATCTCCTGACCATTACTTAAGTCTATTCAAAGTCAGTGTCTACAATCCGCTGAAATCGACTCCCTCAAATACCAGTGAAGGGATACGCCAGGAGGAGTTCAGACGCGGGTCGTTTCCGGTTGCAACCAACGAGTTCCACAAGGTAATCAGATTGCCGGTAACATTCATCTCGGATACCGGTTGCGTCAGTTTTCCATTCTCAATCAGGAAACCTTCGATGCCATAAGAGAAATCTCCGGTCGAACTGTTGTTGTTACCACCATTAAAGCCCGTAACGAGGATACCTTTTTCCACTCCGGCAATCAGTCCATCCAGATTCTTATCTCCCGTTTCCATGACCAAAATAGATGAACCGCTGATAGTCGGATCGACTCCCATCTTCTTAGCATTGTAGGTATCAATGAAATAGGTATTCAGTACTCCCTTGTCAAAGATGGAGCGACGTTCCGTAGCAATACCTTCGTTGTCGAAGTAGCGGGCGCCGGAAGCTTTCACCAAATGAGGTTCGTCCGTCAAAGTCAGCCGGTCACTAGCTATCTTTTCATTCAATTTATTTAATAAGAATGAGTTTTTCTGTTGCAAAGCCGAGCCGTTCAGCGCACTGATCATCGGACTTAGCAAACGGCTGGAATTCATCGGATCGACCACCATCGTATATTTGCCGGACTGTACTTTCTTTTGTCCCAGTTTGCGTAATACACGTTCCAGCGCTTTCTGACCGATTCCTTTCTTAATCAGATCGTTCATATAAAGCGACGACTCATACCAATAAGCAGAAGGACGCGCCTCGCCTTCCCCTCTGATCGTGATGTCGGCAGAAAGTGAGTACCACGTACTTTTGGTTTCTCCTTCGAAACCATTGCTGATCAGGCGGTAAGCAAAGTCCTCGCCATCGCCATAGGAAGAACCGACAGAGATGATCCGTTCGTCCTTGCCTAGTGCTTCTTCCGCTACGGCTTTCGCCATCTCTATTTTATCGTCCGGATTTAAGGATGCGAACTTGGCATCATATAGCTTTAAGTCCGGTTTCCCACCTTTATAGTAACGGGAAGGGTCCGCCAATACACGCGCCTCATCTTTAGCCAGATAGCGTGTAGAGTCTATTCCGTTTTTGATAAATGTTTCGAGCTCTTTCCGGTTCAGGCGGTTGGTAGAGATACTACCATAACGTCCGTCCACATATAGGGAAAGGCTTAATCCGCCTTCCGATGCCTGTTGCAATCTGTCCATCTTCGCATCGCGCAGTTCGAAAGAAGTGTTCGAAGAAGAGTATAAAAGGACTTTTGCTGCCTGGCAGCCATTCTTCAAGGCGTAGTCCATCGCCCACTGTGCCAGTTTCTTATTTTCGTCTGTAATCATAGGTTCGTCTTTTTAAAGTAAGCATTTACTTCTAGTTCTCTCCACCGACAGTCAGTTTGCTAACCAAGGCTGAAGGCATACCGCAAGTCACCGGACAGGATTGTCCGTCTTTTCCGCAAGTCCATGTACCGTTGTCGATCTTCGCATTGGTAGCTACCATCGTGATATCCGCCAAAGCTTTCGGACCGTTACCGATAATATTAATGTCCTTGATCGGTTGCGTCAGTTTACCGTCTTCGATCATGTAGCCCGACTTCACAAAGAATGTAAAGTCTCCGGCGCCGATCTGTACCTGACCGTTCGTAAAGTTATCTACAAAGATTCCCTTCTTTACAGAAGAAATGATATCCGATTCACTCACATTTCCGGCTTCCATATATGTAGCACGCATACGGGGTATCGGCATATTGCGGAACGATTCGCGACGTCCGTTGCCGGTTGGTTCCACTCCGTAGTGCTTTGCACTGATACGGTCGTGCAGATAACTAGTCAGTACTCCGTCTTTAATCAGATAAGTTTTCTGTCCTTCGGCACCTTCATCGTCGAAATTCACCGAGCCCCGATTGAACGGAATCGTACCGTCATCCACCACGTTGATATGTTCGTTGCATACTTTCTTATTCAGCTGATCGGCAAATATGGAAACATTCTTCCGGTTGAAGTCCGCCTCAAAAGTATGTCCGATAGCCTCGTGAAGCAAGATACCCGATCCTCCGGCACCCATGACAACAGGCATTTCACCGCCTTTGGGTTTGATAGCCTTGAACAGAAGAGAAGTCTGGTCTACCGCTTCGCGGGCGATTACGTCCACTACCTCGTCCGACAGGAAATCGAATCCTCTGCGGTAAGCACGGGCAGCGTAGCCGTTCTCCGTCTTTCCGTCTTCTTCCATGATGCACACGGCACCCAGCGTCACCATCGGACGGTAATCGTAGAACATCACTCCCTCCGAATTGCAGAAGAAGATATGCGAAGTGGTATCGCTCTGACTTGCCTGTACTTTATGTACCCGTTTGTCCAAAGCGAAAATCCGGTCGTTCAGTTTTTGCAGATAAGGCATCTTATCTTTCAGGCTGACTTCCTCCCACGGAGAAGCAACGGTATAATAGTTCTTCTTCAGTTCCTTTTCGGTGAGATTCAGCGGTTTGTTGCCTTTGTTGGCGGAAGCGATGCGGGCGGCAGTACGGGCAGCTTTCAGCATATCCTCCACAGTAATATTCTCCACGTAGGCATAGCCACTCTGGTCTCCAATCAGTACACGGACTCCGACTCCATAGTCAATATTCGAATAACTGTTGTTCACTGCACCATCCATCAGGCGGATGCTGTTGGATATCGTGTGTTCAAAGAAAAGGTCGGCATAATCGCCTCCTTTCTCCAATGCCGCGGCAAGCACCTTCTTCAAGTCTGCCTCGCTTACTCCGAAATGATTCATAGCCAAAGCAACTGCTGCTTTCTTGTCAGCTCCTTCGCCGCCCAATGCACCCGGGGTAGTCAGAGCCATAGCAGAACCTGTCGCCAATGATCCGAGTAGAGCTATACCTCCGGTTTTTAGAAAATTTCGTCTGTCCATGTTCACTTATATTTAGTTTCAGTTTTCTTTTGTCAGCAGACTTTCCAGTTCTTCGGCATTCAGACGGAGATAGAATTGTCCGCGATAAGCTACAGAAATAGCTCCTGTCTCTTCGGAGACGATGATGGCGTGCGCATCCGATTTCTGCGAGATGCCCATAGCCGCACGGTGACGCAAGCCCAGTTCTTTCGGGATGTTCAAGTCGTGAGAGACTGGCAGGATACAGCCTGCGGCTTTGATCCGTTTTTTGCTGATAACCATTGCTCCGTCGTGCAGAGGACTGTTCTTAAAAAATATATTCTCAATCAGACGCTGGCTGATAGCCGCATCTATAATTTCTCCTGTACGGACCACTTCATCCAGCGGAGTGGTATGCTCGATCACGATCAATGCGCCTACTTTCTGCTTTCCCATGCTCAGGCAAGCCATTACCACCGGCATGATATCATCATGTTTCAAGGCTTCTTTCCTCGCCCCGCTGAAAAAATGCGCCAATGCACTGACATGCCGATGCGAGCCCAGCGTCAAGAGGAAACGACGAATCTCATCCTGAAAAAGGACGATCAAAGCAATCACACCCACATTCATCAAGGTATCGAATATGGAGCCCAGCAGTTTCATCTCCAGAATCTGAGTGACCACCAGCCAGATCAGGATAAAAACCAGAATGCCGGTAAAAACCTTGATAGAGCCGGAGGCCTTCATCAGTTTGTAGGTGTAGTACAACAGAAGGGCGACCAGCAGTACATCGATAAAATCTTTTATGCCAACGTCAAAAAACACGGTACTTATTACTTATTACAAGTTATTAATTCACAAACGACAAGAGAGTATCACCAACGGATAATGCCATTCTATCATTTGCCATATTCACTCTCAGTTCTCAGTTTATCCACAATCCGGACGGCTTCCACCGCTTCGCGCACGTCATGCACCCGAAGAATGTTCGCTCCTTTCATTAACGCAACGGTATCCAGTACGGTTGTTCCATTCAATGAATCCTGCGGAGTTCCTCCCAATAGTTTATAAATCATTGATTTCCGGGAAACACCGACTAACAGTGGAAGTTCGAAAATGCTGAACTCTTCCAAATGAGCCATCAACTCATAATTATGCTCCAGTGTCTTCCCAAAACCAAAACCCGGATCGAGTATAATGTCTTTCAGACCCAATTCACGAAGTTGTTGCACCTTGCGAGCAAAGTACATGAACACTTCCTTCATCAAATTATCATAATGGGGTTCTTTCTGCATATTTTGGGGAGTTCCCTGCATGTGCATCATGATATAAGGCACTCCCAGGCGGGCCACAGTCTCAAACATCCGGTTGTCCATCTCACCGGCAGCGATATCATTGACGATAGCTACGCCATACTCCTCCACACACTGTTCGGCTACATCCGCCCGGAAAGTATCGACCGAAACGATAGCATCCGGATGATTCCGGTTTACGATCTCCAGTCCGGTACGTAAGCGGTTCATTTCTTCTTCGGCGGTGATGTGTTCGGCGTTCGAGCGCGAGGAGTAAGCTCCGATATCAATGATAGAGGCTCCTTCATCGATGATCTGCCGTGCCCTCGCTGCAATTTCCTCCTGCGTCTGCATCCGGCTGCCGGAATAAAAAGAATCGGGTGTCACATTGAGAATACCCATCACTTGCGGAGTAGCAAGATCGAGCAGACATCCTTTCACATTTATATAAGTTGGAGAGATCAATTTCATTCTTGATTATATTCCAGTTAGACTGTTGCAAATGTAGATAAAAAAAGCAAGTATTCGTATTAAAATTAGGAAATAAACGTATATTTGCAATCAATAGCAATCAATAGAACTACCGAAAACGAATACCATGAGCCGATTGTCCCGAATTATCTTAGGATACCTTGTCTCTTTTTTGTCCATCGTTATTCCTGCAAAAGCCCAGAAAGAAGCTGAAGTTTATAACGTTGATTCCTCTTTGTATGCCTACTATCAGCGTTGCCAGGAACATTTGCTGGAACCGGTCGTGCTGAGTATGTCCGATACGCTGTTCCGTATGGCTAGCGGACAAAACGACCAGCGGATGCAGGCGGTAGCTCTCTCCACCCGGCTGGACTATTATTATTACCAGGCCAATAATGAAGACAGCATCATTTTTTATACCAATAAGGTAAAACAATTCGCTAAAGAAATACAGCAGTCCAAGTACTACTATTTCGCCTGGGCCAACCGGCTAATCCTATATTACCTGAAAACCGGAAGAAGTAACATCGCCCTCTATGAAGCCGAAAAAGTGCTGAAAGAGGCACAAGCCGAGGACAACAAGACCGGACTCATGTACTGCTACAACATCATGTCGCAGATTTACACAATCAAGAACTTTGATGTCATGGCGTCCGAATGGCGCGTGAAAGAAATCGAACTGACCGAAAAATACAAATTAGAAAACTATAACATCAGTAATACTTACGCTCAACTTGCCAATTACTACATTACGCATCATCAGCCGGAACCAGCGCTGGAAGCACTGGAAAAAGCAGTAAAAACAGCCAACTCCGCCAGCCATAAAATACTGGCAAAGCTGACATACGTAGAGTATTACAGTGAATTTAAAGATTTCTCAGCAGCGGAGAAGATGCTGAAAGAATGCAGGGAACTGTTCGACCAGGACAAAAGGCTGGACTCACTCAAAAAAAGGTTTTACCGCACAGAGGCTTTCTACTACCAGCGCAGCAAACAGTTCGTCAAGGCACTGGAAGCTGTCGAGAAGCAGAAAGCCGAAGAGCAACGGCTGAATGAGTACGCCATGAGCAGCGGACAATACCGCCTCAAAGGAGAAATCTACAGACAGATGGGCAGACCGGATGAAGCGGTGAAATTTCTGAAAAAGTATATTGAAGTAGACGATTCTTTGAAAATAGCCAATGAACAACTGGCGAGCAGCGAATATGCCACGCTGCTAAATGTAGAAAAGCTCAATGCGGAGAAAAAGGAATTAATGCTTCGGACAAAAGAAAAGGAGTTGAGCAATAAAACGACGCTGATTTTTTCATTGATCATCCTGTTAGCCATCCTCTTCTTGTTCTTATATCGGGAAAGCCGTCTGAACCGGAGGCTGAAGGCCTCGGAAAGTGAATTAAGAAATAAGAACGAAGAACTGACTTATTCGAGAGAAGAACTGCGCAAAGCCAGAGATCAGGCAGAAGCGACCAGCCAGATGAAAACGACTTTTATTCAGAGTATGTCTCACGAAATACGGACACCGCTCAATTCGATCATAGGCTTCTCACAAGTATTAAGTGACCACTACGGCAATGAGGAAACGAAAGAATTCGTCAACATCATCAAAGCCAACACGGACGATCTGCTTCGACTCGTGACCGATGTGCTCGCATTGTCGGAGCTCGACCAATATAACAAGCTCCCTACAAATATCCAAACGGATATCAATATGATCTGCCAGCTATCTATCGAAGTAGCTAAAATGCAGAAACAAGACACAGTCGAATTCCTTTTCAAACCGGAAAGGGAAAAACTAATCATACTCAGCAATCCGGAACGCATTTCGCAGTTACTTGCCAATCTGGCACACAATGCGATCAAATTCACGACTCATGGCAGCATCGAACTGACTTATTCGGTATTGGAAGCAGAAAAGAAACTCGAGATCAGCGTTACCGACACCGGTATAGGAATCCCTAAGGAGAAACAGGAAAAAGTATTCGAACGCTTCTACAAAATGAACTCCTTCTCACAGGGCACGGGCCTCGGACTGTCGATCAGCCGGACGATTGCCGAAAAGTTAGGAGGCAGCCTCCACATCGATTCATCCTATACGGACGGGTGCCGGATGGTGCTGACTCTTCCTTTGGTATATGCTGAGTAAAAAACGCTTCTGACCGATACCAAATCCGAAAGAATAGCCTATCTTTGCAACATTTAAAAATAAAAGCTCAGGCTATGAAACTTTCTGCTCTTTACCAGATATTTCTGGATTGCCAATTAGTGACGACCGATAGTCGGAACTGTCCTGAAGGATCACTGTTTATCGCTCTGAAAGGCGAGTCATTCAATGGAAACGCTTTTGCCGGAAAAGCATTGGAAACCGGTTGCGCCTATGCTGTCATTGACGAATCCGAATACGCGATTGAAGGCGATCAACGATATATACTCGTAGACGACTGCCTGCAAACATTGCAGCAGCTTGCCAATTACCACCGCCGCCAGCTGGGTACACGAGTAATCGGTATCACTGGTACCAACGGCAAGACGACTACGAAGGAACTGATCTCCGCCGTACTCTCTCAGAGCCACAACATTCTTTATACGCTAGGTAATCTGAACAACCACATCGGCGTGCCCTCTACCCTGCTCCGCCTGAAAGCGGAACACGACCTTGCCGTCATCGAGATGGGCGCCAATCATCCGGGAGAAATCAAATTCCTCAGCGAAATCGTAGAGCCGGACTGCGGTATCATCACCAATGTAGGCAAAGCTCATCTGGAAGGCTTCGGTTCTTTCGAAGGTGTGATAAAAACCAAAGGAGAACTTTATGACTTTCTCCGTAAGAAAGAAGGTTCTACCGTCTTTATCCATCACGACAATGCTTATCTGATGAACATTGCCGAAGGACTGAACCTGATCCCTTACGGCACCGAAGATGACCTTTACGTAAACGGACGAATCACCGGCAACTCCCCTTACCTCACTTTCGAATGGAAAGCGGGCAAGGATGGTAAATCCTATCAGGTTCAGACGCAACTGATCGGAGAATACAACTTCCCCAATGCACTGGCTGCCATCACCATCGGTCGCTTCTTCGGAGTGGAAGATGCAAAGATCAACGAAGCCTTAGCCGGATATACACCACAGAACAATCGCTCGCAACTAAAGAAAACGGACGATAACACACTGATCATCGACGCATACAACGCCAATCCGACCAGCATGATGGCTGCCTTACAGAACTTCCGCAACATGGAAGTTCCTCACAAAATGCTCATCCTTGGTGATATGCGCGAACTGGGTGCCGAAAGCGCTGCCGAACATCAGAAGATAGCAGACTACCTCAAAGAATGCGCGTTCGAAAAAGTATGGCTGGTAGGAGATCAGTTTGCAGCAGCAGAGCACTCCTTCCAAACCTATCCCAACGTACAGGAAGTAATAAAGGAACTGGAAGCCGACAAGCCGAAAGGATACACTATCCTGATCAAAGGGTCCAACGGAATTAAGCTCAGTTCGGTTGTAGATTATCTATAATATCGCTGTTATTTTCTCAAAGTATTCTCATGCCTTTGAGAAAAAATTCTCACCACGATGAGAAAAAATACTCATACCTCTGAGAATATTTTCTCACTGCAATGAGAATTTTTTCTCATAGGCATGAGTATGATTATGCATTACTACAGTCTTCTATTCCCTTCTCATCATTCGCGGACGAACCACATAATAAGCCACTAAACTGGCAAGGATGGCACCCACCGAGTTGGCGGCAAAGTCCAGCCAGTCTCCTCCCCGATAAGTCGTGCAATATTCTTGCAGCAATTCCACACAGCCGCTGAACAGTATGGGACAGAGGAATGCCCCTACCCATGCGTGCCATAACGGTGCGTCATCACGACGATGCGCCCGCAGAAATTCCAGCCATAACATACCTGACATACCAAAGTACATACAGATGTGAACTAATTTATCTAAGTTAGGGATTTCATTCAAGTCCGTTTTAGGAGGTTTGAAGAAAGACAGATAAATCACAGTTAAGATGATAAAAAGTGAAATAGGATATTTCTTAATATAAGATAGCATATCTAAATAAAATTACGATTCCGGTACAAATATAACTATCATTTTCTATATTTGCATTTTAATACGTACATTTTATAACGATTTGTAAGACAAAACAAGATTTATGACGAAAATTGATAGAGCGAACTTCGGAAGTAAATTAGGCGTAATACTTGCTTCCGCCGGCTCGGCAGTAGGATTGGGAAACATCTGGAGATTTCCCTATGAAACGGGTAATCACGGTGGCGCAGCCTTTATACTGATCTATTTAGGATGCGTTTTTCTTTTGGGACTTCCCATTTTGATTGCCGAATTCCTGATCGGACGCCGTTCGAGGGCAAATACGGCGGGAGCCTATCAGAAATTAGCTCCCGGCACTCATTGGCGCTGGGTGGGACGCATGGGAGTCCTCGCAGCTTTTCTGATTCTCAGTTATTATTCCGTAGTGGCAGGATGGACGCTGGAGTATGTGTATGAAGCTCTTACGAACGACTTTACGGGTAAGACTCCCACAGAATTCATCTCTTCCTTCCAGCAGTTCTCCAGCAGTCCGTGGCGACCGGTCTTGTGGTTGGTTCTGTTTCTGTTAGTTACTCATTTTATTATTGTCAAAGGCGTGGAGAAAGGTATCGAGAAATCTTCCAAGATCATGATGCCAACTCTGTTCATTATTATATTGATACTTGTAATCTGTTCGGTTACCCTGCCGGGAGCTGGTGCGGGTATCGAGTTTCTGCTGAAACCGGATTTCAGCAAGGTGGACGGAAATGTATTTCTGAGTGCGATGGGACAGGCTTTCTTCTCCCTTAGTCTGGGGATGGGATGTCTCTGCACCTACGCTTCTTATTTCAGCAAAGAAACCAATCTGACCAAGACAGCATTCAGCGTAGGGATTATAGACACGTTTGTAGCAGTATTGGCAGGCTTCATTATCTTTCCGGCCGCATTCTCTGTAGGGATACAACCGGACGCGGGTCCGAGCCTTATCTTTATCACACTGCCCAATGTATTCCAGCAGGCATTCAGCGGAGTACCGATATTGGCCTATATCTTCTCCGTCATGTTCTACGTATTGCTTGCCATGGCAGCACTGACTTCCACCATTTCCCTGCACGAAGTGGTCACCGCTTATCTGCACGAAGAATTCAACTTCACACGCGGCAAGGCAGCCAGACTGGTGACCGGAGGATGTATCTTCTTAGGTATCCTTTGTTCTTTGTCGCTCGGAGTGATGAAAGGATTCACCATCTTCGGATTGGGAATCTTTGACTTATTCGACTTTGTCACGGCTAAGATCATGCTGACACTCGGCGGTCTGTGCATTTCCATCTTTACCGGATGGTATCTCGACAAGAAAATCGTCTGGTCGGAGATCACCAATGACGGTTCGCTGAAAGTTCCCGTATACAAACTGATCATCTTTATATTAAGATATATTGCACCGATTGCCATCTCTCTGATCTTTATCAATGAGTTGGGACTTATCAAACTATAATGTGGAAAGACTTTTTTTATTTTACTAAAACCGAACGACAAGGCATTATCGTCCTTGTCGTTCTTGTTATAGGGGTATACACAATCCCCGCACTCTTGCAAGCTTTCTCCGGACCGGAGAAAACCGACCCGGCTGAACAGGCGAAATCCGAAAAGGAATATAATGAATTTATCTCTTCCATAAAAGAAGCAAAGCAGGACAAGAAATATCCAGTTTACAGAGGCAAGTATTCATCGCCCGCCTATCCGAAAAAAGAAATCAGACCGGCAGCGTTCGATCCGAATACCGCCGACTCCGCCACTTTCCTCAGTCTCGGCTTGCCTCCCTGGATGGCAGGTAATATTCTGCGATACCGCAGAAAGCAAGGCAGATTCCGACGTCCGGAAGACTTTCGGAAAATATACGGGCTGACGGAAGAACAATACCGGACTCTTCAACCGTATATACGCATTGCCGAAACACCGGTCCTTCAAGATACCAGCCGGATATTAGTAGTACAAGCGACTGCACCATATGATACTTTAATGAAATACCCGCCGGGCACTATCATCGACCTTAATCAGGCGGATACCACCGAACTTAAAAAGATTCCGGGGATCGGAAGCCGGATTGCCCGATCGATTGTAAACCATCGCCGGTTATTGGGAGGATTCTATCAGATAGAACAGTTAGGGGAGATTCGGTTAAAAGCGGAAAAGCTCCGTTCGTGGTTCTCCGTGGATGCCGGAAAGATTCACCGGATCAACATCAATAAGGCAAGTGTAGAGCGAATGATGCATCATCCGTACATCAGCTATTATCAAGCCAAGGTCATTGCAGAGTACCGGAAGAAGAAGGGGAAAGTAAGAGACTTGAAACAACTGATGCTTTACGAGGAATTCACACCCGCAGATTTCGAACGAATGGCGCCTTATGTTTGTTACGACTAGAATCGTATTTGTTGTGATATATAAAAAAAGATGCATTCCTATCACACCAGACAAGAATGCATCACACACAAACAAAACAAACACTCTACTGACATCTTCACAGACTTACGTAGAGAAGCGACTATAAATATATAGCTAAAAGATTGAACTCACACAATCTTCTAGTGATTTGGTATCCATTTTTAGAAGTTTGGTTTCCTTATTAATCTTTTTTAATTGTGCCATCCACCATATGTACCGTTCTATCGGTGATTTTGGCCAGTCCTTCATCATGGGTAACGATGACGAAAGTCTGTCCCAACCGGTCCCTCAGATCGAAGAACAATTGGTGTAAATCTTCTTTATTATGTGTATCGAGACTTCCGGAAGGTTCGTCCGCAAGGATGACTGCCGGATGGTTAATCAAGGCACGTGCTACGGCCACCCGTTGCTTCTCTCCTCCCGACAGTTCGTTCGGCTTATGGGAAGCACGGTCGGTGAGTCCCATGAAAGCCAGTATCTCCATAGCACGTTCGTTTGCTTCCTTAGACGATACTCCGGCGATAAATGCGGGGATCATCACATTCTCCAACGCGGTAAACTCCGGCAGAAGCTGATGAAACTGAAACACAAAACCGATATTCTTATTGCGGAAAGCGGACAGTTCTTTCTCCTTCATCCGGCTGACTACCGTTCCGTCAATCGCCACCGTGCCCGCATCCGGTTCGTCAAGCGTTCCCATGATCTGTAAGAGAGTCGTTTTTCCGGCTCCGCTAGGTCCTACGATACTGACGATCTCACCTTTATTGATTTCCAGGTCAATGCCTTTCAGCACCTGCAAAGAACCAAAACTCTTGGTTATTCCTTCTAATTTTATCATAATAGCTTCTTAGATTCGTTTAATGACATATTCCGCCAGATAGCAGCCGAAGACTGCCGGCATATAGCTGACCGTTCCGCAGGTCGATTTCTTATTCCGTTCGTCATCCGTGAGCAATACCGCTTTCGGGTCCGCCTGTTCGGTACTGAATACGACGGGAAGTTTACGCTTTACTCCCATTTTCTGCAAACGCTTCCGCACCGCTTTGCTGAGTCCGCAGTGATAGGTATCCCAAAGATCGGCAAAGCGAATCTGCGTAATATCGCTCTTCGCGCCTGCGCCCATGCTGGAAACAATCTTTATATGACGCTTCATCGCTTCATAGATCAGAAAGCATTTGGGGCTGATCGTATCGATGGCATCCACTATGAAGTCAAACTTAGCGGAGTCCAACAGTTCGGGGATGTTCTCGTCTTTCAGATAGACAGGTAAAACGGTCAGTTCAATATCCGGATTGATGTCTTTGTAGCGTGCCGCCAACACTTCCGCTTTCGGCATCCCCAGGGTGGAATGCATGGCAGGAAGCTGACGGTTCATATTGGTAGGCTGCACGGTATCCGCGTCTACAATCGTCATCCTGCCTACCCCAGCCCGGCAAAGCATTTCGGCAGCATACGCCCCCACGCCTCCCAGCCCGACAACCAATACATGCGAAGCACGGATGCGCTTCATTTTCTCTTCTCCCAACAGGAGTTCTGTCCGTTGTTGCCAGTTATTTTCTTCCATCAGCTTTTCTTAAACCATTTATAAAACCATTTGCCCACCTTTTCATAATGCTGCGATTCGTTGTAACCACGCGGGTCGGAGAAAGACACAATCTCCTGCGGATCGCCGAACTGGTCGGGGTACAGGATAATCAGACTGTTGTTGGAGAAATACTTGCTCAGCTGTGCCGGCAGACGTTCAAAGGACGGATCATACGAGATAGAACCCCGACGGGCAGAGATGACAACGAATAAATGATCGTAGTTCACCTGTCCTGTCAGCAGCAGAAGATCACCCCATTCTTCGAGCAGAGAAAATTCAGTCGGGGTACCGCTGAATTTCTTCTTCACCAGTTGTTGCAAACGCATCAGTGTACGTTCATTGGCAAAGAAGTGCACACGGCAGCCGAGAATGCTTCCCATCCGGCAGAAATGCTCTACCCATTTGGAAAAACCGGTTTCAAATTCGGCTTTGGGCGGAACGGCGATGATGATGCGGCGGAGCGTATTGACCGGCATCAGGAATTTGGCTATCATCACTTCGCGGTGAGTACCTTTCAGCAGGCTTTCGGCAAGGTTGCCAAAGAAGGAATCGACGATATTCGCCTTGCGGTGCAGACCGATCACTACATCCGTAGCCTCATATTCCTTAATCGTATGTATAATCCCCGAAGCAATGTTCAGATCGTAGCGGCTCACCATTGTCACCGGTACATCGGCGGCGGCGGCAATCATGGCGGCTTTTTCGAGATTCCGTTTTCCTTGCAGTTCCTTATTCTCCGAGCTGTTATTGTCATTAATCACATTCAGGGCAATCATGCCATTCTTCTGCTTGGCATCCTTGATCACCAGGGCGAGATTCACCAGGTTCTCAATCGTTTCCGGATTAGCTACCGGAATCAGAATCTGCTCCATCGCTTTCTTCGCTCCCTTATCTTCGGGCTGCGCATCTTCGTTCAGTGCAAACCGGCGGGCGGAACGTTCCGTTACCAGCGAACTGATAACACAGGTGAAAAGGATCATCACGACCGTACCGTTCAGTACGTCATCATTGAGCAGACGCTCTCCGTTTTCCATGATAATTTCGTGCCCGATCAGCACCGCTGCCAGCGTAGCCGCCGCCTGTGCATTACTGAGTCCGAAGATCATGCTGCGTTCATTGGGCTGCATACGGTAAATCTTCTGCGTGATCCATGCGGCAAGCCATTTGCTGAAAGTAGCTACCACTGTCATGACTACCGCCACTTTCAATGCTTCGCCCCCCGTAAACAGGCTTCTGACATCGATAATCATACCGACACCGATCAGGAAGTAAGGAATGAACAAGGCATTTCCCACAAATTCCAGACGGTTCATCAGCGGAGAGACATGAGGAATCAAGCGGTTCAGGACCAATCCGGCAAGGAAAGCTCCCAAAATTCCTTCCATTCCTACAAACTCCATCAGTCCGCCTCCGAGGAAGACCATCGCCAGCACGAACACGAACTGCATCACGCTGTCGTCATACTTCCGGAAAAACCAGCGACCGATGCGGGGGAAAAAGAAGATGATAAGGAAACCAAGGAAGGCTACTTTCGCAACGAGGAACACCCAGAACAGACCATCGACGGTGCCTTTAAACATTCCACCAATAACGGCAAGGATGATAAGGGCAAGAGTGACCGTAATGGCCGTACCACCGATAGTAATATTGACACTGCGCAGACGGGATAATCCGTAACGGCTGATAATAGGATAAGCAATCAAAGTGTGAGAAGCATACATACTGGCGAGCAGCACTGCGGTAAGAAAACCGTATCCCAGCATGCTCATACTGCTCCATATACCCAGCGCCATAGGAATCAGGAAAGTAAGCAAGCCGAAGACAACGCTCTTCATCCGGTTTTTCTTGAAGTCCTCCATGTCCATTTCGAGTCCGGCAAGGAACATGATATAGTAAAGCCCCACTTTACCAAACAGTTCGAAGCTGCTGTCACGGTCGAGCACATGGAATCCGTGTTCGCCGATCAGCACACCGGCCAAAATCATACCGATAATATGAGGTATATGAAGGCGCCCCAGAATCATCGGAGCAAAGAGAATGATAATTAGCACCAGAAAAAACACCCAAGTCGGATCGGTTATCGGTAACGCTAAATTGAATTCAAACAGGTTCATAGGTCCGTGGTTTTAGGATTTCTACGCAAAGGAACAAAAAAGTTCGCAGAATCACAATGCAGGTATTATAAATCTCATCCTCCTGTTTATTTAATAGGAATAATAGCAACAATTGCAGAAGGATAGTTGTTGGAGATAAAAAGAAAACTTAACTTTGCATCCATCCCAATAAAATGAACGCATTATGGCAAAAGGAATCCCTTATGGCATATCGGACTTCAGCAGGCTGATAGACCAAAATTATTATTATGTAGATAAAACGCATTTCATTCCCCAGATAGAAGAAATAGCAAACTACCTTTTCCTTATTCGTCCCCGACGGTTCGGCAAGAGTGTATTTCTCACCATGATGCGTGCCTATTACGATATTTCACAGAAAGATCGTTTTGAAGAACGGTTCGGCAATCTATGGATCGGTAAGCACCCCACCCCGCTTCAGGGAATCTACCAGGTGCTCTATTTTGACTTTTCCAAAGCAAACCTGGGACGTGGAAGTCTGGAAGACAACTTCAACAATTATTGCTGCATACAGTTGAACGACTTCTTCAGTACTTACCGGGAATACTACCAAGGCGAGAAAGAACTGGAGCAAATCATCGCTTCTACCGAAGCCGCTACAAAGCTGCATTGGCTGGAAGCCACCGCCCGCCGCCTGGGACATTTGCTCTACCTCATCATTGATGAATATGACAACTTTACGAATGTCATCCTGAGTGAACAGGGGAAAAACCTTTTCCGCGACCTGACCCACGCCAGCGGCTTCTACCGGGAATACTTCAAGCAGTTCAAGGGTATGTTCGAACGCATCTTCCTGATGGGGGTAAGTCCTGTTACGCTGGACGACTTATCCAGCGGATATAACATAGACTGGAATATCAGTGTGGACCCGCACTTCAATATGATGATGGGATTCAGTGAAACAGATGTACGGGAGATGTTCGGCTATTATCAGAAAGAAGGTATGCTGAAAGGAGATATAGATGCCATGATTAATGAAATGAAACCGTGGTATGACAATTACTGCTTTGCCAAAGCCAGCTTGAAGACCGATCCGAGAATGTTCAATTGCGACATGACACTATATTATTTGCGTCACCGGGTTAATTTCGACGCATCTCCGGAAGAATTGGTCGACAAGAATATCCGTACGGACTACAGCAAATTGAAAATGCTGGCACGCCTCGACCATGAGAATGTATCGGGAGGAGACCGCATGAGTACGATTGAAGAGATAGCTGCTAAAGGAGAGATACTGGTAAACCTCCACACATCTTTTCCCGCAGAGAAGATTGTTGAAACAGACAATTTCCGCAGCCTGCTTTATTATTATGGACTGCTTACAATGTGCGGCACACGTGGAGACCGTATTGTGATGTGCATTCCTAACAATTGCGTCCGTGAGCAGTATTTCGGATTCCTTCGGGAATACTACCAGCAGCGTAAGGAAGTATTCTTGCCTCACTTAAAAGATTTAATTGACGACATGGCCTTCGACGGACAATGGCGCCCTCTGTTTGAGTACATAGCCCTTGCCTATAAAGAAAACTCCGCCATCCGCGATGCCATCGAGGGAGAACACAATTTGCAAGGTTTCTTCAAAGCATACCTTGCTCTTGCTTCTTATTATCTGGTTCAGCCGGAATTGGAGATGAATTACGGATATTGTGACTTTTTCCTCCTGCCGGACAAATCCCGCTACCCGGACACGGCACACAGTTATATTCTGGAATTAAAATACCTCCCGCGCACCGCCACCGATAAGGAACTGGAAGAACAAGCGGAAGAAGGCAGAGGGCAACTAAAACAATATAGCCGGGATAAAAAGGTAACAACTATCAGTGAAGGGACTGCATTGCATTGCATTTTGCTCCAATTTAAAGGATGGGAACTGATAAAATGTGAAGAAGTATCTCCAAAATGCTGATTATATGATAAAATGTTCTAATTTTGCAGCGATTAACCACATTATTCACATTTAACAAAAGAAAAAGATGAAAGTAGCTATTGTTGGCGTAAGCGGAGCCGTAGGACAGGAATTCCTGCGCGTGCTCGATGAGAGAAATTTCCCGATGGACGAGTTAGTTTTGTTCGGTTCTAAACGCAGTGCCGGAACAACCTATACTTTCCGCGGTAAACAGATCGAGGTCAAACTCTTACAACACAACGATGACTTTAAAGGAGTAGACATTGCTTTCACTTCTGCCGGTGCAGGAACATCCAAGGAGTTCGAGAAAACAATCACCAAATACGGTGCTGTGATGATCGACAACTCCAGCGCTTTCCGTATGGACGCTGATGTGCCTTTGGTAGTGCCCGAAGTAAATGCCGCAGATGCGTTGGAGCGCCCGCGTGGCGTCATTGCCAATCCTAACTGTACAACTATCCAGATGGTAGTTGCACTGAAAGCCATCGAACAGCTTTCTCATATAAAAACCGTGCACGTATCTACTTATCAGGCTGCCAGCGGTGCCGGTGCTGCCGCTATGGACGAGTTGTACGAACAATACCGTCAGGTATTGGCCAACGAGCCTGTGACAGTAGAGAAGTTTGCTTATCAGCTGGCATTCAACCTGATTCCGCAGATCGATGTGTTCACAGAAAACGGTTATACCAAAGAAGAAATGAAGATGTACAACGAAACACGCAAGATTATGCACTCTGACGTGAAAGTCAGTGCAACCTGCGTACGTGTTCCCGCACTTCGTGCTCACTCTGAAAGCATCTGGGTGGAAACAGAACGTCCGATCTCGGTAGAAGAAGCCCGTGAAGCATTCGCCAAAGGCGAGGGTCTCGTTCTTCAGGACAATCCTGCCGAAAAGGAATACCCGATGCCGTTGTTCCTTGCAGGCAAAGACCCTGTGTACGTTGGACGTATCCGCAAAGACCTTACAAATGAAAACGGTCTGACATTCTGGATCGTTGGCGATCAGATCAAGAAAGGTGCTGCACTGAATGCTGTACAGATCGCAGAGTATCTGATCAAAGTAAAGAACGTATAAGATACATAGATAAAATGAAATAAAGGTCGGCTTGCTACATGACAATCGTCGCAGCGCAAGCCGATCTTCTTTATTTGCCTTGAAGTCACCAAGGCTTTCCTTTTCCCATCTCTCCTACAAAATTATTCTCCAAGAAGTAGTTCCAAATTCGGTTTCATGCCTTGAAACAAAAGGTTTCATGCCTTGAAACTAATAGTTTCAACCTTTGAAACCATTGGTTTCTCGATGTGAAACTAAAAGTTTCAAGCGCCTGAAACTATCTGAAACAACTGTCGATTGAAATGACTTGACCGTAACAACTGACTCATTTAACCTGTCCTTTCAAGCCATTTCAAACCATTTATCAGTCTATAATGAAGGAGTTGTCAGCTATTAACAACTGATTTCTCAGTTATTAATAGCTGGGATGCCAATTGTTAACAGTTGACACACCAGACATTAACATCCTGCAAATCAAAGCATAAAGCTAAACAAACGAGATTAAGTCCATGATGCAAGTGAGAGCAACCGTTTGCCCTCATACCTGCCGCCACAGTTGCTACCACACTGGAAACCACGATGAATAAAGGGATACAGACCGTTTGTTAGAGCATGAGAGCAAAACTGCTATCAAATCACTATGGAGAGAAATACCTATTTATGGGTACTCGCATACTCCCAAAATAGTCATTATTTGCGATTGTAGTATTAACGATATAGAACGAAATTTGCACAAAATTTGTTCTATGAGGTTTCTTACACTTAAAATAATGCTCTGCTTGCTTCTTTCTTTGATCATTTCCAGAATTGAAGCCAATACTAACAATTATTCTATTTCCGGTCGTATATCCGACGAAAGGACGGGTTCGCCGTTGCCCGGCGCATCCATTTTAATCAAAGGTACCTATTTGTGGGCTGTATCCGACCAGAAGGGGGAATTTACGATACAAGGAATACAGGAAGGCAAGTATCAATTGGAAGTTTCCTTCCTCGGTTATGTTCCGGCAACGGTTCCGGTGAATGTGAACAACAGCATCAAAGGATTAAAGATACAACTGAAGGAAAATACACTTGCCCTGAACGACGTAATCGTTACCGCACAAGCTCCGAAGACTGAACAGAACACCACGCTCAACATCGGGAGTAACGCACTGGAACATCTGCAGATATCGAATGTAAGCGATATTTCCGCCCTTCTTCCGGGAGGAAAGACGAAAGTCCCGGACTTGACCAGCAACAATATTTTCTCTCTGCGCGACGGAGGTTCATCCGCAGGCAACGCGGCTTTCGGAACGGCGATAGAAGTAGACGGAGTACGCATCGGCAACAACTCTTCTTTCGGCAATATGACCGGAATAGATACCCGCAGCATCTCCGTGGCCGATATCGAATCGGTAGAAGTCATCACCGGAGTACCTTCGGCAGAGTACGGAGACTTGAACAGCGGTATGGTCAAAATACATACGAAGAAAGGGAAGACTCCGTGGAATGTACTGCTATCCATCAATCCCCGCACAGAACAGGTGTCCTTTTCCAAAGGGCTGGACCTCGGCAACGATAAAGGAATCGTCAACATAAGCGGTGAATGGATCAAGGCTACTCAAAAGCTTAATTCACCCTATACTTCTTATACCCGCAGAGGATTCTCCGCAGGTTACAGCAATACGTTCCGGAAAGTGCTCCGATTCAACATCGGACTGACCGGTAACATCGGAGGTATGAATACGAAGGATGATCCCGACGCATATACGGGAGAATATACCAAAGTCAGAGACAACGTTTTCCGTGCAAACACGTCATTGGCATGGCTGCTCAACAAGTCATGGATTACCAACCTCAAACTGGATGCATCGGTGTATTACAATGATAACAAGTCGCATGCACATACACCTTATTCTTATGCGTCCGAACAGCCGGCAGTCCACACCGAACAGGAAGGCTATTTCATTGCAGGCAAACTGCCTTACCATTTCTTTGCCGATCAGATTGTCGATTCCAAAGAACTGGATTATGCCGCTTCGTTGAAGTACGAATGGAACCGTCGTTTCAAGAACATAACCAGCAATCTGAAAGCAGGCATGCAATGGAAAGGAACAGGCAATGTGGGCGACGGAGAGTATTATCAGAATCCTTCGCTGGCTCCCAACGGATATCGCCCCCGTTCTTACTCGGCTTATCCGTATATGCACAATGTTTCGTTGTATGCGGAAGAAAGCCTGTCGGTACCTGTCGGCAGCACCATGCTGAGGCTGATGGCGGGATTGCGTTGGGAGAATCTGTTCATCAGCGGAACGCAATACGACAAGCTGAACACACTGTCGCCACGTTTCAACGCCAGATGGCAACTGAACGAAAACATAGCGATTCGGGGCGGATGGGGAGTGACCGAGAAGCTGCCTTCGTACTATGTACTCTATCCCCGACAGGAGTATCGGGATATTCAGACTTTCGGAGTCTCATACAATAACAATGAGTCGGCTTACGTCTATTACAGTCAGCCATATACTTTATTACACAACGAGAAACTCCGCTGGCAGAAGAATCAGAATGCCGAAATAGGAGTTGACATCAATGTAGCCCGCACCCGTATTTCGCTGGTAGGCTACTTTAACCGTACGAAGATGCCTTATAAATATACAAGTTCCTATACTCCGTTCGCATACAATGTTCTACAGTTGCCGGAAGGATTCGAGCTGTCCGCCAATCCGCAGATTACCGTAGACAATCAGACGGGCATGGGATATATACGGGACGATGAGGACAGTTACTGGACACCGCTGGACGTAAAGGTGAAAGACCAGACTTTCGTCAGGTCAACCTCTCCCGATAACGGACCGGACATCACCCGCAGAGGAGCGGAAATGATCATCGATTTTCCGGAGATCACTCCTCTCCGTACGCAGTTCCGTGTGGATGCGGCCTATACATATACCAAATACATAGACAATTCCTTGTCTTATTACTACCAAAACGGATGGTCGCACACCAGTCTCGCCAACCGTTCCTACCAATATGTAGGTATATATGCCAACGGCGACAACTCATCCACAACCGCCAACGGCAAGCGCACTCACTCGCTGGATGCCAATATCACAGCGATCACCCGTATCCCGAAAGCAAGGCTGATCATATCCTGCAAACTAGAAGCCTCGCTCATCAAGCGGTCGCAGAACCTCTCCGAATATAACGGTACGTCGTATGCGTTCAACGTCAGCGAAAACAGCAACGAGAAAACAGGAGGCAGCATCTACGACGGAAATTCTTATACGGCTATTTATCCGGTTGCCTACCTCGACCTGAACAACGAGGTACATCCGTTCACCGCCGCCGAAGCCGAAAATCCGGACTTCGCGCATCTGATACGTAAATCGGGCAATGCCTATACTTTCGCAGCCGACGGATATGATCCGTATTTCTCTGCCAATATCAGCATTACCAAGGAGATAGGCGATCATGTTTCGCTGTCGTTCAACGCGATTAATTTCACGAACTCACGGGCGTATGTGAAATCATACGCAACCGGAACCAGTGCAATCTTTACCCCGAACTTTTATTATGGACTAACCTGCCGCATTAAACTTTAGAAATATGAAACAACAGTCAATCTATATCATACTGCTTTTCGTCACATCCTTACTCGGAGGATGTACGGACCTCGACAAAGGCAATCCTTACGAAGACCAGCTGCACACCTTGCAGGTGACTGCCGTCTATCCGGACGAATACGCGGAATACCTTCGGGAAGGCATCACCGTCCAAATCGAAGACATCGACCGCGACAATTCCTACAAGACGGTAACCGACCAGAACGGTACAGCGCAATTCGCCCTGACCAACGGCATATACCGCATACAAATCAGCGATAAAGCCGATCAGCATATATTCAACGGACTGGCAGACAAGGTAAAACTCGTAAACGGGGATATCACACTCAACGTTCCGCTCACACACTCCAAAGCCGGTGCCATCATTATCAAGGAAATCTATTGCGGAGGATGTACCAAGCTGCCGCAGGAAGGTACTTATCAGGCTGATAAATACATTATCCTGCACAACAATGATTCCCAGACGCAGTATCTCGACCATTTGTGTTTAGGTACGCTCGATCCTTACAACTCCCAGTCCACCAACGTATGGGTGACGCAGGATGAAGCAACCGGAGCAACCATTTTCCCCGATTTCGCTCCTATCGTCCAGTGCATCTGGCAATTCGGCGGTAACGGCACTTCCTTCCCGCTGGCACCCGGTGCAGATGCGGTCATCGCCGTCAACGGCGCCATAGATCATGCCGCCCAATACCCGCTGTCGGTCAATCTGAACAAACCAGGATATTTTGCCTGCTACAACAATGTTTATTACTGGAATACGATGTATCATCCTGCTCCGGGCGACCAGATCAGCCACGACCATTATCTGGACGTGGTCATCAAACTGGGACAGGCGAATGCCTATACATTCTCCATATTTTCTCCCGCCACTGTCATCTTCAAGGCTCAGGACACTACGATACAGGAGTATGTACAGCAAACAGGCAGTGTGATACAAAAGCCCGGCAGCACGGTGGATCAGGTCATCAAGATTCCGCTCGACTGGGTGATTGACGGGGTAGAGGTGTACTATGGCGGTTCGTCGAGCAATAAAAAACGCATTTCGCCTTCCATCGATGCCGGATATGTCAGCCAAAGCGCACTGTATGACGGACGCAGCCTGCACCGTCGGGTAGACGATGAAGCATCGAAGGAGGCCGGTTATGAAATACTGGAAGATACGAACAACTCTTCCGCCGATTTTTATGAAAGAGAACAACAATCCCTGCATGAGTAATATGAAAGGAATATATATAGGATGTATGCTGTTGTGTATAGCAGCCGTAAGCTCGGCACAGACTTACGATGTTATCGAACGACGAAATTCATGGAATGCCGGAACAAACGTAACGGGAATCATGATGGACAGCGTCACCGTCTCCTACGCCGAACTGTACGGCAAGAACAATCACGGTGACTTCCGCAACTACTACGAAGCCGGTAAATTATGGAGTGCCGGTGCAGTAGCCAAGTCCATCACACACTTAAAGAAGTATTCTCTGATCGGCTCGTTCTCATTCGACCACACTTCCGGCAAGGATATGAGCGGCTCCATGTTCATTCATCCCGGATTTTATCCGGTAGACCTGCTGGAGTTTACCCCCGGCCGAAAGGATTTGCAAACTTATACGTTCATGGGAGGTATAGCAGCAGATGCCGGCACCAACTGGCGCATCGGCGGAAAGATCGATTTCACCTCTGCCAATTACTCCAAACGCAAGGACTTGCGGCATACCAACTACAGACTGGACTTAAAAGTCGCTCCCGGCATCATGTATCATTCGGACCATTATGCGATCGGATTCTCTTATATTTTCAGCAAAAACAGCGAATCCGTTTCAGCAGAAGAGATCGGAACAGCCGCTACACCTTATTACGCATTCCTTGATAAAGGACTGATGTACGGTGCCTACGAAGCATGGTCGGGAAGCGGAGTCCATCTGAGCGAATCGGGTATCAACGGATTCCCCATCAAGGAACTGTCTCACGGAGCAGCAGTTCAGGCTCAATGGGGATCGCTTTACGGAGATTTGGAGTATCTGCATTCTTCCGGTACCGCCGGAGAGAAAGAGGTTATCTGGTTTAAGTTTCCGGCACACCGGATCACATCGCATCTGAGATACCGTTTCGCCAAAGGCAGTACCGAACATTTCCTGCGGATCAACCTCTCATGGTCACGCCAGACAAATGACGAGAATGTATTGGGACAGGAGATATCCAACGGAATCACGACTACCCATGTTTACGGTTCCAACCGGATTTTCGAAAGAAAGGCTTTATCCGTTCAGCCCGAATATGAGTTGATCGCTCCTAAAGGAGAATTGCGTGTCGGAGCCGAGATTTCGTCATTCAAAAGCATGACTACCCAAATGTACCCTTATGTCGCGTCACAGACAATGACTTATGGACGGGTTTACGCATCCGGCGTACTTCATGCCGGAAGGTTCGAGGTGAAAGCTGCCGCAAGTTTATCCATAGGAGACTTCACGGAGAAGAGCAGGACTACTGAAACGACAGCCGAACCGGGCGATCCTCCATACCGCCTGACAGATTATTACCATCTGCAGAATGAGTATGCAACTGCCCCACGGGCGACAGTGAACGTCGGATTACGCTATCACTTTCATCGGGGAATTTATGCCGAAATACAGGGCGGATATACGCACGGTTTCAACCTTGAATATATAGCAGGTTCGAGCCGTTGGAATGAGACGATTAAGTTAGGTTATACATTTTAAAATTATTCATTTACATAATATAAAACTATCAAATGATGAAAAAGGGGATATTATTTGTGCTGACAGCAGCATTTCTGGCATCTTGCCAGCAGGAGGAAAACGAGGGAGTAGCATCTGTGGACCGGGTGACCATCACTCCTATTATCACACGTGCCACAGAGGTTAATTTCGAAGATCAGGATCAGATCGGATTGAGTGTCACTAAAGAAGACGGCACTGTATATGCCACCAACGAGCTTATGACTTTCAATGACGGAGCTTTCGCCGGAAGTCTGAAATGGTATCCCGAAGGAGCAGACAAGTCTTCATTCGTGGCTTACTATCCTTACAGCGCAGCCGGTGTACCGACTTCATTCACCGTGCATGCTGACCAGACCACCAACTACGGAATCTCCGACTTTATGGCGGCAAGCAAATCCGACGTACTTCCTTCGGTGAACTCCATCAGCATGATCTTCAAGCACATGCTGACCAAACTGGTTATTAATGTGACAAACGAAACGAATTTGGATATTTCATCTATAGTGCTCAAAGGCTCTGTTCCTACTGCCAATATCGATTGGGCAACCATGAAGACAACCGTAAACGAGAGCGCCGCCGCCACAGACATCACAGCACAACAAGTGACAAAGAATAAGACTTTTCGTGCCATTGTAGTCCCACAGACGGCTGCGTTCACTCTTGCAGTAACAACTTCAGATAACAATACATTGATGCAAAAGCTCGTATCCACAGATTTAGTTCAAGGCGGACAATACAGTGTCAATATACGTGTATTACCCGATAATATCATCGTTACACTCAGTGGTGAGATCGAGAACTGGACAGACGAGGGAGAGATCAAGGGAGATGATTCGGAAGTTCCTTTTGAAGAGCATGACGGATATTTCATCTATGACGGCATCACCTACAATACGGTAACTCTCTCCAACGGAACAACATGGATGGCGGAACCATTACGCTATGTACCGGATGGATATACTCCGTCAAGTGATCCGGCTGCAGATTCTCACATCTGGTATCCGTACGAATTGGTTACAGTTGACGGTACACTTACCGCAAAAGCATTGCAGGACGAAGCCTCTATCAAGCAGTACGGTTATCTCTACGACATTCATGCCGCACTTAGCGGCAAAGCAGTTACTCCGGAAAACTGCTACGACTTTGAAGGAGCACAGGGCATCTGTCCGAAGGGATGGCACATCCCGACTCGCGCCGAATATTTCAGCCTTGTAGGTAATTCGACCAAAGATGCGGACGGCAATAGTCTGGAAAACGGAAAAGACGCTCTTTTCTATGACACAGCATATGACGGTGGTAAAATCCCGACACTCAACGAGGCTAAATTTAATTATCAATTCTCGGGAGTACGTATGTCAACCGGTTATTCAGCCGTCCCCAAATATCAGGCAACGGCAATAACCAGCAGCAACAGTACGGTAACCGAATGGTTTGGAAAACCCAGTATGAGTTATTACATGACTTCAACTGCATATAAGCCTATTTATAGTACAAGCACCGGCGACCTGACCAATATTCAGTTCTTCGGACTAATGAGCACATTCTCAATGGCGAAGTATCCGGAAGGCAGATTGTCTCTGAGTTATATCAGTGTACTTAGTGGTCAAACAGTTCGTTGTGTAAAGAACCAGAACTAAAAGCCATTTGCAAGTTCATAAAAAAGAATATAAACTACATAAAAACAAAAAGTAACAATGAAAACAAAAAAGCTAAGCATCGCAATCGCTCTACTGGCGGTTGCCGTTATCGGAACCTCTTGTGGAAACAAACAGCAGAAAAGTTCCTCGGACACAACAACAGAACAGACCACTTCGTCTGCTTTAGAAATTGACTCTCTTCTTGCAAATGCAGAAAACCTTGCAGGAAAAGAAGTAACCATCGAAGGCGTTTGCACACATACCTGCAAGCATGGCGCCAAGAAAATCTTCCTGATGGGCAGTGACGACACACAAGTGATCCGCGTAGAAGCCGGCACACTGGGAGCATTCGACCCGAAATGTGTGAACTCCATCGTCCGCGTCACCGGAACACTAAAAGAACAACGCATTGACGAAGCCTACCTCCAAAACTGGGAAGCACAACTCAAAGCGCAAGCTGCCGAAAAACACGGAACCGGTGAAGCCGGCTGTGACACAGAGAAGAAAGCACGCGGCGAGACAGCCAACACGCCCGAAGCCCGTATCGCCGACTTCCGCGCGAAGATAGCCGACCGAAAAGCAAGCAGCGGCAAAGAGTATCTGTCTTTCTATTTCATGGAAGCTAATTCGTATGAAGTGGAGTAGCAGCATCCGTAAATGGAGCAGGCTGATACACCGTGATTTATCCTTTTTCTTTGCCGGAATGGTCTTGATTTATGCCATTTCCGGCATTGTGATGAATCACCGTGACACCATCAACCCGAACTTCTCCATCGAACGGAAAGAATATAAGATTGCCGAAAAACTGCCGGGCAAAGAGGGAATGAAAAGGGAAAATGTACTGACTCTGCTGCAACCATTGGGAGAGGAAGGCAACTATACCAAGCACTATTTCCCGAAAACGGACATCATGAAAGTGTTCTTGAAAGGCGGGTCCAACTTGCAGGTAAACGTCCGTACGGGAGAGGCAGTCTACGAATCTGTCACCCGCCGCCCGCTCATCGGAGCAATGGCACGCCTGCACTACAACCCCGGACAATGGTGGACTTACTTTGCGGATATTTTCGCAGTCGGCCTCATCATTATCACCCTTTCCGGAGTCATCATGCTGAAAGGCAGCAAAGGTATTATCGGCAGAGGAGGAATAGAAATGATTGTCGGAATCGTGATTCCCATCCTTTTTCTTCTCTTCTTTTGAACAGAATAACTGATAAAATAAAATGGAACAAATCATAGAATGTAACAACCTGACGCACTACTACGGCAAACGGTTGATTTACGAAAATCTTAGTTTCACAGTCCCCAAAGGCCGCATCCTCGGACTACTGGGCAAGAATGGTACGGGCAAGACCACAACCATCAACATCCTGAGCGGATATCTGAAACCACGTTCCGGAGAATGCCGTATCTTCGGACAAGAGATACAGACGATGGCTCCGGCATTGCGCCGCAACATCGGGCTGCTGATAGAAGGGCACGTACAGTATCAATTCATGACCATCACCCAGATTGAGAAGTTCTACGCAGCCTTTTACCCCAATCAATGGAAAAAAGAGGCTTATTATGAACTGATGAACAAACTGAAAGTAGCTACCGGACAGCGCATCTCCCGTATGTCTTGCGGACAACGTTCACAAGTAGCACTCGGACTGATTCTGGCACAGAATCCCGAGCTTCTTGTATTAGACGACTTCTCCCTCGGTCTCGACCCCGGTTATCGCCGCCTGTTTGTAGACTATCTCCGCGATTATGCACGTTCCGAAGGCAAGACTGTCTTTCTGACTTCGCATATCATTCAGGATATGGAACGACTGGTAGACGACTGTATCATGATGGACTACGGAAAGATACTGATTCAGAAGCCGATTGACGAATTACTGAAAGAAGGACGCCGCTATACCTGTACTGTTCCCGAAGGTTACGAACTGCCCGCATCCGATGATTTCTATCATCCTTCCGTGATGCGGAATACACTGGAAACATTCTCCTTCCTCCCCCCCACAGAGGCGGAAGCAAAACTGAAATCCATGTCAGTACCCTATACGGACCTGCATAGCGAACATGTGAATCTGGAAGATGCCTTCATCGGTCTGACCGGCAAATACTGATTCAATAAAATAATTAAAGATTAAAAAGTAAATTAGAAGTCTCATGTACGCTATATTTTATAAAGAATGGATCAAGACACGGTGGTATTTTCTGCTTGCCATAGTCACCACACTCGGTTTTACAGGCTACTGTATGCTTCGCATCAACCGGGTGATAGAAATGAAAGGCGCCGCGCATGTATGGGAAGTCATGATGCAGCGGGATGCCATATTCATCGATATGTTACAATACATCCCCCTGATTGCCGGAGTGCTGATGGCCATCGTGCAGTTTGTTCCCGAGATGCAGCGCAAATGTCTGAAACTGACTTTGCACCTGCCCTATCCCGAACTGAAAATGACCGGCAATATGTTGTTCTCCGGTTTGGTACTGTTGCTTGTCTGCTTCGCTTCCAACTTCCTTCTGATTGAGGTCTATCTGAGCGGAGTACTGGCTCACGAACTGAAGAATCATATACTGCTGACCGCCCTCACGTGGTATCTTGCCGGTATTTCCGGCTACCTGCTCATCGCATGGATCTGCCTCGAACCGGCATGGAAACGCAGAATCATCAATCTCATTATCACCGTATTGTTACTGCGAATCTTCTTCCTGTCGCCCACGCCGGAAGCTTATAACAAATTCCTCCCGTATCTGCTGGTCTATACGTTGCTGACCGCGTCTTTCTCCTGGCTCTCCATCGTACGGTTCAAAGCGGGAAAGCAGGACTAGGATAATGAAGAATGAAGAACTAAAAATGAAGAATTAAATAAAGATGAAACGTTTCAGTACCCTACTATTATATGTCACCATCGCCTTCCTGCTTCTCTGGCAGTTGCCTTGGTGTTACAACTTCTTTGTCGTAAAGCCGGAGAAGACTCCTTTCACTCTATATAGTTTCGTGATCGGCGATTTCGCCTTGATGGGACAGGAAGAGGGAAAAGGAACCGTACGTCGCGACGCTGCCGGAAACATTTATTCCGAAGCTGCTTTCGACAGTATTCTGCCTATGTTTTATTTCCGCCAGTTGATGTCCGACGAACGTTTTCCGGATACGATTAACGGGATAGCTGTCACTCCGAAGATCGTGCAGACGGAGAATTTCAATTTCCGCAGCGTACCTACGGATATCAACGCTCCTTCCATCGGTCTTTATCCTCTGTTGGAGTCGATGTCCGGGCGTGTAGACCTGAAGATGCCGGATGATGTTTTCCGCATTACTTCGCAAGGCATTGAGTTTATCGATATGGCTTCCAATAGCGTGAATGCAGAAAAAAGCCTCTTGTTTACAGAAGCTATGACCAAGAAGAATTTCCGCTTTCCGGCCATTGAGATCGCAGGAAACCCGACGGTGAAGAAGGAGTATGACGAAGGATACCTTCTGTTGGATGCCGACCGTCGTCTGTTCCATCTGAAACAGGTGAAAGGGCGTCCCTACGTTCGTGCTATCACTTTGCCGGAAGGATTAACATTAGAGCACCTTTATCTGACGGAATTCAGAAATAAAAAGACGCTTGCTTTCCTGACAGATATCAACAATGCTTTATATGTGCTGAAAAGCCGCACGTATGATGTGGTGAAAACAGGAGTTCCTGCATTCAATCCCGAAACGGACGCGCTGACCATCATTGGAAATATGTTCGACTGGACGGTACGGGTGACGAGTCCGTCTTCCGATAATTACTATGCTTTGAACGCGGATGATTATTCACTGATAAAGAAGCTGGAAAATAATTCGAATACTCATTATATGCCCGGCATCAGTTTCACTTCTTATACGGACAAGTATGTGATGCCGCGCTTTGAGTAATAACAGGAATAATAACTTTTAGGCACGGATTACACAGATTAACACGGTTTTAGCGTTGTGAAAGCATAAAGCTATCGTGTTAATTCGTATAATCCGTATCTTTTATTTCTAACATTCACAGAAAACAATAAAGAACCTTTCGCATTTATTCAACAAGAAACTGTACCTTTGCAAGCATGAACATTATCCAATCCGCAATTGCCTCTGCGTTGAACACAAACAAATACGGTAGATAACAACACTAATTTAAAGCCGTATGAGAATTTGCAAGGTATGTACATTTCTAAGTTTCTTCATTATATTATTATACAGTTGTGCACTTCCGCCTGAGGATGAAAAAGAGAGCCTTGAACCGGACAGTTCAACATCAGAACTTCCCTGGACAGGAGAAACCGAGAAATTCACGATTAATACCAAAGAAGGCGTACACTTGAATGATCCGCAGGAAGATGCAGGAACAGCATATATCACGATCCCCTCTTCTTCTGTAAGAAGCACCCGATGGGAATTCGGGGTACGGCTCACCTTTAATCCTTCCGCCAATAATTACGCCCGTTTCTATTTAGCCTCTTCATCGGAAATACTTTCCGGAGATCTGAACGGCTATTACATTCAGATAGGAGGAACAAAAGACAATGTAGCACTTTACCGGCAAAATGGGAATCAATCCAAATTACTGGCTTCGGGAAGAGAACTCATGAAAGGAAATAATTCTCCGAAATTATTTATCAAAGTAGAATGCGACGCCAACGGCTACTGGACTTTCTGGACACGCATGGAATCGGAAACCGAATATACGAAGGAGAAACAAATAAAAGACGCAAGTATCACAAAGTCAATCTGCTGCGGCATATACTGCGTTTATACAAAAAGCCGCTGTGACGGTTTCACTTTCCATCATATACAGTTGTCTGATGATGTAATAACAAGTACTGAACCGGACGACATACCGGACGTTCCGGATGAACCGGACAAGCCTGACACACCGGAATCGCCGGAATATCCTGACAATGTGAGAAATATGTTACTATTCAACGAAGTGATGTATGACAATGCCAAAGACGGTGCCGAATACATCGAATTCTATAATCCTGCTGATCAGGATATCACTGTAAAGTCTCTGCGTCTGTTTAAAATGAGAGCAACGGGAGAAATATTCAGTACCACAATACTCAAACAGGAAGATGAAAATACAAACCTTGTTATTCCCGGCAAAGGATATATTTGTTTTACTCACTCCGCAACTACACTGATCAGAAAGCATAAGGTTGACGGCAAAAGTATAACCGAAATATCCAAATTTCCGCAACTGAGCAACGACGGAGGTTACCTTGCCTTGGCAACTGATGAAGAACATCCCCGCACGATTGATACCTGCCGTTTCATAGACTGGATGCACGACACTTCAGTCACTACAGGCATTTCATTAGAGAAGATATCTCCTGAACTTCCTTCTCTCAACAAAAACTGGCACTCATCGAGAAATGATACAGGTGGCACACCCGGAATAAAAAACTCATAAGAAGGATGCATTTATTTGATAAATTCCCTACATTTGTACAATTTGTAGGAAAAGCATATTTGAATATATTCACCCGCGAACGAATTTTAAGCAACAGATATGAGTCCAATCATCTTATCTATTACTATCATAGCATACTTTATGATCCTTTTCGCTATCTCCTATATAGCAGGACATAAAGCGGATAACGAAGGCTTCTTCGTCGGCAACCGCAAATCGGCATGGTATATTGTCGCCTTTGCCATGATTGGTTCCACTATCTCCGGAGTTACGTTTGTATCCGTACCGGGTATGGTACAAGCCAGCGGCTTCTCCTACCTGCAGATGGTACTGGGGTTTATCGTCGGACAGTTCATTATCGCATTCGTACTCGTTCCGCTTTTCTACCGGATGAATCTGGTTTCTATCTATGAATATCTTGAAAATCGCTTCGGAGCTTCTTCCTATAAGACAGGAGCCTGGTTTTTCTTTATTTCCAAAATGCTCGGAGCTGCCGTGCGGCTCTTTTTAGTATGTCTGACCTTGCAATTACTCATCTTCGAGCCTTTCCATATTCCCTTTATAATCAATGTCATACTGACAGTATTTATTGTCTGGCTCTATACTTTCCGGGGAGGAGTGAAATCATTGATATGGACGGATGTGCTGAAAACATTCTGCCTGGTAGTCTCCGTCGTACTTTGTATCTACTATATAGCTTCCAGCCTGCATCTGAATTTCAGCGGATTGGTCTCAACGATTTCAGACAGCGATCTCTCCAGGATGTTCTTTTTTGACGATGTCAACGACAAGCGATATTTCTTCAAGCAATTCCTGGCAGGCGTCTTTACCGTTATCGCCATGAACGGGCTGGATCAGGACATGATGCAACGGAATCTCAGTTGCAAGAACTTCCGTGACTCACAGAAGAATATGATTACAAGCGGGATTTCACAGTTCTTCGTGATCCTGCTCTTCCTGATGCTGGGTGTATTGCTCTATACTTTCACCGCCCGGCAGGGAATCGAGAATCCCGGCAAGAGCGATGAATTGTTCCCAATGATCGCCACAGGCAATTACTTTCCGGGAATAGTCGGTATCCTGTTCATTATCGGATTAATAGCCTCGGCGTACTCCGCTGCCGGATCGGCCTTGACAGCCCTGACGACTTCTTTCACCGTAGATATTCTGAATGCGCACAAGAAAGACGAAGCGGCACTCAGCAAAATACGGAAACACGTGCACATCGGGATGGCATTCGTGATGGGAATCGTCATCTTCGTATTCAATTTACTGAATAATACGAGTGTGATTGATGCGATTTATACGCTGGCCAGTTATACGTATGGTCCAATTCTCGGACTATTCGCTTTCGGCATTTTTACTAAAAAACAAGTTTATGATCCATATATTCCGTTAGTAGCCATTCTTTCTCCTGCACTTTGCTACGTATTGCAAAGAAATTCGGAAGCCTGGTTCGATGGATATCAAATTAGCTACGAGTTACTGATATTGAATGCCGCGTTTACTTTTCTGGGGCTTTGCCTGCTCATCAAAAGGAAATCGTCAGCAGCCCCTATCAACAGCTCTTTAATAAAAAAACATTAAAATGAAAAAGAAAATCAATTGCTTCATACCTTTTGGCAATCCGAAAGATACGATACAAACTGTAAAAGAATTGCAAGCTTCAGAATTAGTGAACAAAATCTACCTGCTAAGCGCTGATACCAACAAAGAGTGCTTACCGGGGTGTGAATGTCTCCTCATTAACGGTCTCTACTCTACAAGTACGATTAAAACAATTGCTGACAACGCAGATGATGCCAGCTATCTTTTGCTTTACACGAAACAGACCCCGCTAAAACTAGGATTGTACGCACTGGAACGCATGACACAGATTATACAGAGTTCCTCAGAAAATGCAATGGTATACGCAGATCATTACCAACTGGTTGACGGAGTTCTCAAACAAGCTCCCGTTATTGATTATCAACAAGGAAGCCTCCGGGATGATTTTGATTTCGGTTCGGTGCTTTTATTCAATTCCGAAATTTTCACCCTTGCTTCAAGTATTCTGGAGGAAACAGTTTTCCAATATGCTGCATTTTATGAAATGCGTCTGATGCTAGGTAATCTATTTCAAATCATCCATATCAATGAGTTCCTTTACACAGAAATAGAAACAGATACCCGGAAAAGCGGAGAAAAACAATTCGACTACGTAAATCCTAAAAATCGGGAAGTACAGATCGAAATGGAGAAAGTTTGTATCAAGCATCTGAAAGAAATCAATGCCTATGTAAGACCTTCTTCCCGAACAGTAAACCTGGACAGAGAAGCTTTTGAGTTTGAAGCATCTGTCATCATACCTGTCCGTAATCGTATCCGGACCATTCGTGACGCCGTAAATTCTGCTTTGAGCCAGCAAACGACTTTTCCCTTTAATGTGATTGTGATCGACAATCACTCAACGGACGGTACCACCGAAGCCCTCCAGGAATTTAGTGCGGACAATAGACTAATACATATCATTCCCCAGGAGAATGATCTCGGTATAGGAGGTTGCTGGAATGTAGGAGTACACCATGAGAAATGCGGTAAATTTGCCGTGCAACTGGATAGCGATGACCTGTATAAGGATGAGCATACCTTACAGAAAATCGTCGATACCTTCTATCAGCAGAACTGTGCAATGGTGATAGGGACTTACCTAATGACGGATTTTCAGATGAACGAGATAGCTCCCGGTGTCATTGACCATAAAGAGTGGACAGTAGAGGACGGTCCCAACAATGCTTTACGTATCAATGGGTTGGGTGCCCCACGGGCCTTCTACACTCCCATCCTTCGCAAGATCAAATTCCCCAATACCAGTTATGGAGAAGATTATGCCATAGGTCTGAGTATTTCTCGTGAATATACGATCGGTCGTATTTATGATGTAATCTATCTTTGCCGCCGTTGGGAAGGCAACTCTGACGCAGCATTAGATATCGAAAAAATTAACCGGAACAATTTCTACAAAGACAGTATCCGAACCTGGGAGTTACAGGCAAGAATCCGGATGCACAGCATCGATGAAAGTTTTCAGCGTCTCGTCAACGAGATGATAGAAAAACAGAAAAAAGACTGGAAGCTGGCAAAAAAGAATTATAAGGAATTAGAACAGAATCTTAAAAAAGAAAAGACGCTGGAACTCAAACTAGGAGGGGACACCAAGAGAGTCAGATTCTTCCCAAATCCACAACGGGCAATCTCTACAATGGCCCAGACCGACTCTCAGTCCATACAAGAAAGACCTTGTTTTCTGTGCAATGACAATCGCCCGGCAGAACAAACGTCTTTGTCACTCGGACATTATGAGATATGCCTCAATCCTTATCCGATTTTCCGCCGGCATCTGACCATAATTGAAGAGGAACATACCCCGCAAACCATCAAAAACCGTTTTGAGGATATGCTTTTCCTTGCCGAAAACATGAACGAGTTCCTCATCTTATATAACGGACCGGAATGCGGAGCTTCCGCCCCTGACCATATGCACTTTCAGGCAGCAGGAAAAGAGGAAAAGATTGCCAATCCTTTTGGGATGACTTTCATATCAGACATGCTTAGTTCTGAAGATAGCGTACATAGTCATCTAGAAAACGGGTTCACCACGAGCATTGGCATTTCATCTCCAAACAGAAGAGGGATCATTGAAATGTTTGAGTATCTTTACGATAAGATAGTTTCTATTTATCATGACAAAGAACCTTTAATCAATGTGATTGCCTGGTATGGACTCGAAACAGTAAACCGCACTGGAGGCGATGAAATAAAACAGTGGAACTGTATTATTTTCCTGCGTTCTAAACATCGGCCGGAATGTTATTATGCCCAAGGGAAAAAAGGCTTGTTGATAAGCCCGGCTATTGCGGAGATGTGTGGCGTATTCCCCATTGTAAGAGAAGAAGATTTGGATAAGATAACAGCTAAAAAAATCACTCAGATTTACAAGGAGGTCAGTTTGTCACAGGAACAGTTAAAAGCACTCACCGATCAAACATCCTAGTAAAGAAGAAATGGAAGAACCTCAGATTACAGTCGGTATCCTTTCGGGAAAAGAAATTGAATTTTCTTTTCCCGAAAGCTTCACTACTCCTGACGGCACAAAGGTTTCAGGGGCACAAAAGGCTGTTTATCAAAAAGAAAAGATATACTGGTCAGGGAAAGAATACGATGAATTGATATTCTACCCTCAGCCAAATGCCGGGATCTTCTTTGAGCTAAAGGATGTCACCATCGGCATCAATTTTCATTGGGAACGCAAAGAAGTACAACGCTTCCAGGGAGCTTTGAAAATCATTGTCGAAGGAGAGACACTGACCGCCATTAATATAATCTCTATAGAAGATTACCTGACAAGTGTCATCTCATCAGAAATGAGTGCCACCGCCTCTTTGGAACTACTGAAAGCGCATGCAGTCATTTCCAGAAGCTGGCTGATTAATAAATTGAGAGTGGAGAATGAAAAATGGAAAGCTACTATACAGCCGGACAGCGCAGCCAACTCTCCACTTTTCACTCTCAACTCTCAACTTATCAAATGGTATGATCATGAAGCGCATACGCATTTTGATGTTTGTGCGGATGATCATTGCCAGCGCTATCAGGGAATTACCCGTGCTTCTACTCCACAAGCTATCGAAGCTGTTTCAGCTACCCGTGGAGAGGTGCTGATGTATGAAGGAAAGATTTGCGATGCACGATTCTCCAAATGTTGTGGCGGTGCAATGGAAGAGTTTCAGAATTGTTGGGAGAATGTGAGGCATCCTTATCTGACCGGTAAACAAGATTACATACCAGAATCCCATGCTTCTGATTCGGAGAAACAAATAACAGGTCCGGCAATACAGCTTCCCGATCTGACGCAGGAAGAAGAAGCGGACCGATGGATACGAACTTCTCCGGATGCTTTCTGTAATACGCAGGATAAAAAGATTCTGAGTCAGGTTCTTAATAACTACGATCAGGAAACGACTGATTTCTACCGTTGGAAAATCAGTTATAGCCAACAGGAACTAGCTGAGTTAATCCATCAACGTTCGGGAATTGATTTCGGGGAAATCATAGATTTAATCCCTGTAGAGCGAGGAACTTCCGGACGCCTGATACGATTAAAGATAGTAGGTACTTTACGGACACTGACCATCGGAAAAGAATTAGAGATCCGACGTACATTGTCGCCTTCCCATCTTTATAGTTCAGCATTCCTTGTGGATAAGGAAAAAGGAGAAGAGGGAAATGTTCCAACCCGCTTTACACTGACGGGAGCCGGTTGGGGACACGGAGTAGGACTTTGTCAGATCGGTGCGGCAGTAATGGGAGAGCGAGGTTATTATTACAAAGATATTTTAGCTCACTATTATCCCGGAAGCAGACTTGAAAAACAATATGAATAACATCTGAGACTAATGCCATGATATCAACAAGAAATGCCAAGAACATAATACCAAGAAACAATCGAAATCCGTGGAGCTGGATTCCGACTCTTTATTTTGCGGAAGGACTGCCTTATGTGGCTGTGATGACAATTGCCGTTATCATGTACAAGCGCCTGGGATTGTCGAATACAGAAATAGCGCTTTATACTTCCTGGTTATATCTGCCTTGGACGATCAAACCATTATGGAGTCCTTTCGTAGATCTGGTCAAGACAAAGCGTTCCTGGATTATTGCCATGCAGGGTTTGATTGCTGCCGGTTTCGCCGGTATTGCCTTTTTTATCCCGACTCCACACTATGTGCAACTCACTCTGGCATTCTTTTGGCTGATGGCATTCAGTTCTGCCACACATGACATTGCGGCTGACGGCTTTTATATGCTTGGCCTCAACAACAAAGAACAATCCTTCTTCGTAGGCATCAGAAACACTTGCTATCGTTTCGCCAATATCTTCGGGCAGGGAATCCTGGTTATGTTGGCAGGCTGGTTGGAAACATCGCATGGCAATGTTCCAATGGCCTGGAGTATCACTTTCTATCTGATGGCAGGATTATTCCTCGGACTGACACTATACCATCGCTTTATTCTCCCCCACCCTGCTTCAGATGTCAAAAGACCGGGGTTAACACCGGGTAAGTTACTGGAAGATTTCTTTAAGACATTCGTCACTTTCTTTGAGAAGAAAAACCTGGGACTTATGTTTTTCTTCCTGCTCACCTATCGGTTGGGAGAATCCCAACTTGCTAAAATAGCCTCTCCATTCTTATTGGATGGTGCCGAACAAGGCGGATTGGGATTATCAACCGCATCCGTCGGAGTCATTTATGGCACCATCGGCGTCGCCGCCCTACTGATAGGCGGCATCATCAGCGGTTTCCTCGTTTCCCGTGACGGTTTTAAGAAATGGATCATTCCCATGGCGCTGGCCATCAACCTCCCCGACCTTTTATATGTCTGGATGGCAGCAGCTACTCCGGACAACCTCCTGCTAATCTCCATTTGTGTAGCCATCGAACAGTTGGGATATGGCTTCGGCTTCACTGCTTATATGCTTTATCTGATTTATATTGCAGATGGTGAACACAAAACAGCTCATTATGCCATTGGAACAGGCTTCATGGCACTTGGCATGATGCTTCCAGGAATGCCGGCAGGATGGATACAGGAACATCTCGGATACACCAACTTCTTTATCTGGGTATGCGTCTGCACCATTCCCGGCATCCTTGCTTCATGGATGATTCATAACCGACTGGAAAGTTCCTTTGGAAAAAAGAGATAGAATTGAATTACTTATAACTTAACACATTAAAAAGTAACAGTCATGAATGTAACAACAAGTAACAAACGCCTATTGGCACTCGATGTGATGCGGGGCATCACCATCGCAGGTATGATCTTAGTTAATACGCCCGGTTCCTGGCAACATGCGTATGCTCCCCTCAAACATGCCGAGTGGATTGGATTAACTCCTACCGATCTGGTATTCCCATTCTTTATGTTCATTATGGGAATCTCCACGTACATTTCTTTGAGAAAGTACAATTTCACCTTCAGTGTTCCCGCGGGTTTGAAAATTCTCAAACGGACCGTGATCATTTTCCTGATTGGAATTGGCATCAGCTGGCTTTCCATTCTCTGCTTCCAGCACGATCCCTTCCCTATCGACCAGATTCGCATTCTCGGAGTCATGCAACGGCTTGCTTTGGGATATGGAGTTACTGCCATAGTCGCTTTGCTCATGAAGCATAAATATATACCTTATTTAATTGCTGTACTTCTCATCAGCTATTTTGCAATCCTTGCCCTCGGCAATGGATATGTCTACGACGAAACAAATATTCTTTCCATCGTCGACCGTGCAGTATTAGGACAAGCTCATATCTATGGCGGTCAGATACTTGATCCGGAAGGACTGCTTAGTACTATTTCAGCCATCGCCCACGTCCTAATCGGCTTCTGTGCCGGAAAGCTTTTGATGGAAGTGAAAGATATTCACGAGAAGCTGGAACGTTTGTTCCTGATAGGTACCATCCTTACTTTTGCAGGTTTCTTACTGAGTTATGGCTCTCCTATCTGCAAGAAAGTATGGTCTCCTTCCTTCGTACTCGTAACCTGCGGTCTGGGTTCCAGTTTTCTGGCATTACTCGTATGGATCATTGACATTAAAGGTTATAAAAACTGGAGCCGTTTCTTCGAATCGTTTGGAGTAAATCCGCTATTTATTTATGTACTGGCAGATATTCTGGCGATTATGCTGGCAGTCATTCCTATGACCTACCAAGGTGAATCGACTTCTTTACATGGCTATATTTACAGCGCACTCCTACAACCTGTCTTCGGAGATAAAGGAGGCTCGCTTGTATTTGCCCTGCTTTTTGTCCTTCTCAACTGGGCAATAGGCTACATTCTATATAAAAAGAAAATATACATTAAGATATGATACTCATTGCAGACAGTGGTTCTACCAAAACAGACTGGTGTGTCGTACTGAACGGCACAGTTATCAAGCGACTTGGAACGAAAGGGATCAACCCTTTCTTCCAGTCGGAAGAAGAAATCCAACAGAAGCTGACAGCTTCCCTTCTGCCTCAACTGCCGGAAGGGAAATTCAATGCAGTTTACTTCTACGGAGCAGGTTGTACACCCGAGAAAGCTCCCGTCCTCCGACGGGCTATTGCAGACAGTCTGCCCGTTATCGGGAATATTAAAGCAAATTCGGATATGCTGGCTGCCGCCCACGGGCTATGTGGCCAGGAGGCTGGTATCGCCTGTATTTTGGGGACGGGGTCCAATTCTTGTTTTTACAATGGAAAAGAGATCGTCAGTAACATCTCTCCTCTCGGATTTATTTTGGGAGATGAAGGTAGCGGTGCCGTACTTGGAAAACTGCTGGTAGGAGATATTCTGAAAAATCAACTTCCTGCCACCTTGAAAGAAGAGTTTCTGAAGCAGTTCGATCTGACGCCTCCCGAAATCATCGACCGGGTTTATCGCCAGCCCTTTCCCAATCGTTTTTTGGCCAGTCTCTCTCCTTTTATCGCACAGCATTTGGAAGAACCGGCTATCCGCCAATTAGTTCTGAACAGCTTTATAGCTTTCTTTCGCAGGAATGTGATGCAGTATGATTACAAGCAATATCCGGTACACTTCATCGGATCGATAGCCTACTGTTACAAAGAGATTCTACAGGATGCTGCCCGACAAACAGGTATTCAGATAGGTAAGATTCTCCAAAGTCCGATGGAAGGATTGATTCAATATCATAGCCAATTATCATTCCATCCTTAATATATAGAAGAAGAACATCCTAAAGACTAAAAGTATAATTAAAACTCTCCGGCATATCCGCAAGAGTTTTAATTATACTTTAAACTTTTAACGCTAACCGTTATGTAAAGAATGGATAGAATTAACGATTGCCTCTGTAAAACAAATGATCTACATCTCTACCAAGATACGGAATACCTTTCCCGGATCAGCTGCCCATTCTTTCATTGCCTCCAAAGCATCTTCCGGTTTTGCAATCTTTGAGATCAGTTCTTCTACCGGACACTTACCTTCTTTCATATAGTTGATTACCGCACGGAAATCAGCAGGCAATGCATTTCTGGAACCACGAATATCCAGTTCTTTCTGGACGAAATACTTGGTCTGAAAAGCGACTTCTTTTTTGGCGTAGCCAATACAAACCACACGACCGGTAAAGCCAACTTCATCCACAGCCATTACATAAGTCACAGGACTGCCGACAGCTTCAATCACGACATCAGCTCCAAACCCTGCGGTGATTTCCTGTATCCGCTCATGTACATTCTCTGTTTTAGAGTTTACTGCGTAAGACGCTCCCACTCTTTTGGCCAGTACCAGTTTTTCATCATCCAGATCGACCGCAATCACCGTCGCTCCTCTCAAGGCAGCACGTACAATAGCGCCAATCCCAATCATACCACAGCCAATCACCATCACATACTCATTATCGATGACCTGAGCACGGGAAACAGCATGAAACCCTACACTCATCGGCTCAATCAGAGCACAGTCACGGGATGAGATATTACCTGCCGGGATAATCTTCGTCCAAGGAAGCACGGCGTATTCGCACATCACTCCATTCCGTTGTACGCCTAATGTCTCATTATGCTCGCAGGCATTGATACGCCCGTTACGGCACGAAGCACATTTACCACAATTGGTATATGGGTTCAATGTTACATTCATCCCTTTCTCAAAGCCAGCCGGAACATCCGGACCGATCTCTTCAATCACTGCTCCTACTTCATGCCCCGGTATTACAGGGAGTTTCACCATCGGGTTACGCCCCAGAAAAGTGTTTAAATCGGAGCCACAGAAGCCGACATACTTGATTCTTACCAATACTTCACCGACACCGACGGCCGGCTTTTCCAGTTCAACCACCTTCATTTCGGAGGGGTTGACAATTTGAACTGCTTTCATTTTATTTGTTTGAGATAAATTTATTAATCAATTACTTTATAGCCCTTCCAACCGTAATAGGCACAAAACGCAAAACAAATCATCGGTATGCCATAAGCGACATAATAAATATGTTCATTAACGTGCATGAAGTACGCTGTCAACTGAGGAAGACAGGCATTACCGACAATTGCCATTACCAGAAAGGCCGAACCGCTCTTTGTCTGATTTCCGAGTCCTTTCAGTGCCAAAGAGAACTGTGTAGGATACATGATAGACATAAAGAAAGAGATGGCGAGCATCGCATACAGTCCGATCATTCCTCCCCATAGCATCACGACACCACACAAAAGGATATTCATCAAAGCATACACCAGCAACATATCCTGCGGACGGAACTTGACCATCAATCCCGTACCAATCCAGCGCCCTAGCAAGAAGGCCAGCATGTACAGTCCAAAGAAAGTGGTAGCCGTATCTTCCGGCAAACCGGCATAGGTGCAGCAGTAAACGAGAAACAGACTGTTGATAGCTGTTTGCCCACCATTATAAAAGAACTGCGCGATGACTCCCCAACGTAAATGCGAGCGTTTCAGCACATCGAAATCAATCAGTTTTTCTTTCTTTCCGGATGCAGGTTCCGCTCCTTCATCTCCAATCTTCGGCAATTTTGAGAAAACAAATACGACCGCTATCGCAAGAAGCAACAGAGCCAATATCAGATAAGGAAGTTTCATCGCATCCGTTTCCAGTTGTATATAAGCCTGCCAGCCTCCCGGATAATCAACAGGAAGCGTTTCGCGTGTATAATGGGTGCCGCTTAGAATCAGCTTGCTCAGAAACATCGCTGCGATAAAAGCGCCCAGACCATTGAAGGATTGCGCCAGATTCAATCGGCGCGGAGCCGTTTCGGGAGCTCCCAACACGGTTACATAGGGATTGGCGGCTGTCTCCAGAAAACACATTCCGGTAGCGATAATGAAGAAGATGCAGAGATAAGCCCAATATTCTTTCAGCATGGCAGCAGGAAAGAACAGCAATCCGCCGACAGCTGCCAGCAACAGACCGAAGATGATTCCCGCCTTATAGCTATAACGCTTCATGAACATAGCTATCGGGATAGGGAAAATAAAGTAAGCCAGCCAATAAGCGGTCTCCGTAAAAGAGGCCTCGAAGGTGTTCAGTTCACAGGTTTTCATCAACTGCCGGATCATTGTGGGAAGCAGATTGCTGCTGATCGCCCACAAGAAGAAAAGGCTGAAAACCAGTGCGAGAGGAATGGTATATGTATTCTTTTTCATGTGTACAGTGATTGTTTAGCGGTATAGTGGCTGTTTCCTTTCTATTCCGACATATTTTTAATGTATGGGAGTTCCGGAAGTTCTGCAAACCCGTAGAATTTCCGCGCATTCCCGCCCAGGAATAACGTTTTCTCCACTTCCGACAATTCCAGGGATTTCACCACAAAGTCATAAGACATCTTATAAGTAATGGCTGTTATCGTGCGTGGATAATCCGAGCCCCACATCAGTTTCTCCATACCAACCAGTTCTGCGGCTTCACGAATAGCCTTTATGGCACCTTTAAACGGATAAAACTCGTCATTGAACAGCCATGTGATACCACCGGACTCAATCATCACATTCGGATGACGTGCCAACTTAATCTGCTCCTTCCAATCCGGAAGAGTAACCATCCCGAAATGGCCGACAGCAATCTTCAATCGAGGACATTCCTGAATAATCTCTTCCATCTCCGGAACCTGTATCGCCCCCTCTGCCAAGTCGACTGACAAGATCACTCCCCGCTCTTCCATCCACCGGAACATCTGCATCATTTCAGGACAGTTCAACATTACCCGTCCCTCTTTCAGAAGTAAGCGCTGGGCAGGAATCTTAATCGCTTTAAATCCCTTCCCGATCAGTTTTTTCGCCTGTTCCAGATAGCCCGGCTTGCGAAACTCACACATTCCGCAAACAAAGAAACGGTCCGGATAGCGTGAAACAACCTCCATCAAATAATCGTTCTGAATGCCGTCTATAAATTCTTGTGTAATAACCGCAGCCGAGACTTGGGCATAATCCATATTGGACAGAAAAACTTCCGCACTATTCACCCCGTCAATCATAAAAGGAGGAACCATCTGCCGAATCTCCCCCATAAACAGGGAGCGTCCGTTCTCTAAAGTACGGATAGGAAAACCATCGACCACCGTATCTTGGCGAAGCCACAGATGGGCATGCGCATCAATAATCGTATAATCCATAGAATCGATCGTTTTTTAAGAGTTTGCCCAACTTACACGCTGCTGTTCTCCGATAATTTCCCGCACTTCACGCACGAGTTCCCAATCGACCGGTTCTTCAATAAAGCCGATATTTTTCTTCACATTCTCCGGATTAGTGGTGCTGAACAGGGTAGTCGCAATCTTTGGATTACTCACCGAGAATTGCATAGCGAGCTTTTCTATCGGATAATTCTTTGCTTTACAATGCTCCATCGCTTTGCGACAGGCATCTACCAATGGCTTGGGAGCCGGATGCCAGACCGGAACACCACGTTCGCTCAGCAAGCCCATCGAGAGAGGAGAAGCATTGATGACACCGATTTCTTTCGATTCGAAATAGTCAAGGAAGTCAGCCAATTTATCATCGCACAGACAATAGTGACAGAAGCTAAGAACAGATTCAATAGTTCCGCTTGGCGAACGGTCTATCACCCATTTCAAGTTTTCGAGCTGCAAGTCAGTGATTCCGACATGTCCTACCACTCCTTTCTCACGCAGTTCGACCAAAGCAGGCAATGTCTCATCAACCACCTGATTCAGGTCGGCAAACTCAATATCATGCACATTGATCAAATCGATGAAGTCAATATTCAGACGTTCCATACTTTCATATACACTCTCCGTCGCACGCTTTGCCGAGTAGTCCCATGTATTGACTCCGTCTTTGCCATAGCGTCCGACTTTCGTAGAAAGATAATAACGGTCGCGAGGAATATCCTTCAGCGCTTTGCCTAGAACAGTCTCTGCCTTATAATGTCCGTAATAAGGGGAAACATCGATAAAGTTCATTCCGGCTTCGATGGCTGTAAACACAGCCTGAATGCCTTCTTTTTCTTTTAAATCATGGAAAACTCCTCCCAGAGAGGAAGCTCCGAAGCTGAGAGACGATACTTTCATCCCTGTCTTTCCGATTTCATGGTATTGCATACGTATAGGGTTTTAAATTATTTTGTATGCGACAAAAGTAAGGGGTGAACCCTTCTCAACGGACAAGAGAGGGGCGAAAAAGCTACGTAACGGTTTACGTAAAAAATCTTTCTTTAAATGCGGAGATTTATCAGGGAATATGCTTTCTTTGCAGATAAATCTAAGTTGGAGACCTTCAGATGGAAAACCGGAAACATACTTCACTCAAAGACCTCGCCCAAGCATTAGGCGTATCCATCCCTACTGTATCCCGAGCACTGAAAGACAGCCCGGAAATCAGCCGTGAACTTTGCGCCAAAGCCAAGAAGCTGGCCAAAGAGATGAATTATCGTCCCAATCCTTTCGCTATGAGTCTGCGAAAGAATGCGCCGCGCATCATCGGAGTGATCGTTCCGGATATTGTCACTCATTTCTTTGCCTCCATTCTGAACGGGATAGAGAACATGGCGATCGATAACGGATATTTCGTCATTATCACGACATCGCACGAGTCTTTCGAGCATGAAAAAAGGAATATAGAGAATCTGGTCAATATGCGGGTAGAGGGGATTATCGCCTGCCTGTCTCAGGAAACAACTGACTTTTCTCATTTTGCTGCATTGAAAGAGATCAATATGCCGCTGATTCTGTTCGACCGTGTTTGCCTGACCGATCAATTCTCGTCGGTAATAGCAGACGGAGCACAATCCGCACAAATGGCTACCCAGCATCTGCTGGACAATGGAAGTAAACGGGTGGCTTTTATCGGCGGTGCTAATCATCTGGATATTGTAAAAAGAAGGAAGCATGGTTATCTGGAAGCCTTGCGCGATAACCGGATTCCGATTGAAAAGGAATTAGTTGTCTGCCGGAAAATTGATTATGAGGAAGGACAGATTGCTACGGAAACATTATTATCTCTCCCCCAGCCTCCCGATGCCATCCTTGCCATGAATGATACATTGGCTTTTGCCGCCATGGAAGTAATCAAAAGGCACGGACTTCGTATTCCCGACGATATCGCCATCATCGGATACACGGATGAGCAGCACGCCAATTATGTGGAACCCAAGTTATCTGCCGTATCGCATCAGACTTATAAGATGGGGGAAACAGCCTGTCAACTGCTGATTGATCAAATTAAGGGAGACAGGACGGTCAAGCAAGTGGTGATTCCGACACATTTGCAGATAAGGGAGAGTAGCATTAAGGAGAATAATAAAAAAAATGCTGTATCTACGTAATATAGATACAGCACCTTTTACATATAGAGAGTTTTATCTTATTATTTCAACTCCGCTTCAGTATTAGCAAAATCAAGCAATGTGATATCAAAGACAAGAGCTGAATACCCCAAAATGCCTGTAGTACCGCTACTTCCATAGGCATAATCCCAAGGGATATAAACCTTCCAACGATCACCAACTTCCATTCTCTGAAGCACTTCACCCCAGCCGGTAATTACCCCGCTGACCTGGAAAATGGTGGTAGGAGAATCTCCTTCACTTGGATCTTTCCCATCTACAACCGGATTATCTCCCTTAAAGTTACCATCAAAATATTCTCCTAAAATATTTGTTCCTTTATAATATACCTTCACATAGTCAGTATATTTAGGATTTCCCGCCTTTACTACATGATCAGTCATTGGCTCCATTTCCTTATAATAAATATAATTACCAGGAGCAGTCAACATCTCTATGCGTTCCAAGCCTCCTCTACCAGAAGCCGTAGCATAAACATTCGCAAGAGAGTCAATAAATGCCTCATTGCGCGCACGCCAATTATCGTATTTACCAACTTCTTCGGTTTCGCTACAAGAAACAAAAGCCAAAGCCAGTAATACTAAGGAGAATAAATAGATTTTTTTACTCATTCGTTAATGGTTTATTGTAAAGTTTTCAATAATGAAGTGATGCTCACTCTGTCTGCGATGATATTGTTCAGTTCAGAGATAGCTACACGCTCTTGCTGCATGGTATCGCGATTACGCAATGTCACGCAGTTATCTTCTAATGTCTGATGATCCACTGTTACGCAGAACGGAGTACCGATGGCATCCTGACGACGATAACGCTTGCCGATACTGTCTTTTTCGTCATACTGGCAGTGGAAGTGGAACTTCAGAGCGTCGATGATCTCACGGGCCTTTTCAGGCAGACCGTCTTTCTTGATCAACGGCATAACAGCCAGTTTCACCGGAGCAAGGGCAGCAGGCAATTTCAGCACAACACGGCTTTCTCCGTTTTCCAGTTGCTCTTCGCAATAAGCAGCGCTCATGATGCTCAGGAACATACGGTCTACACCGATAGAAGTTTCAATCACATACGGAGTGTATGATTCATTCAATTCCGGATCGAAGTATTTGATGCTCTTGCCGGAGAATTTCTCATGCTGAGACAAGTCGAAGTTCGTACGGGAGTGGATACCTTCCACTTCTTTGAAACCGAATGGCATCAGGAACTCGATATCTGTTGCAGCATTGGCATAGTGAGCCAATTTATCGTGGTCGTGATAGCGGTAGCTGGCATCACCGAAGCCCAGCGCTTTATGCCATTTCAGACGAATCTCCTTCCATTTCTTGAACCAATCCAGTTCCGTTCCCGGTTTTACAAAGAACTGCATCTCCATCTGTTCGAACTCACGCATACGGAAGATGAACTGACGGGCAACAATCTCATTACGGAAAGCCTTACCAATCTGGGCAATACCGAAAGGTACTTTCATACGACCGGTTTTCTGCACATTCAGATAGTTTACAAAGATACCCTGTGCCGTTTCCGGACGAAGATAAATCTTCATGGCACCGTCTGAAGTCGATCCCATTTCTGTAGAGAACATCAGGTTGAACTGACGAACTTCCGTCCAGTTCTTAGTACCGGAAATAGGACATACGATCTCTTCATCAACAATGATCTGACGAAGTTCATCCAGATTATTATCATTCAGTGCTTTTGAGAAACGAGTGTGAAGTGCATCACGCTTAGCCTGATGTTCCAACACACGTCCGTTGGTAGAACGGAATTGAGCCTCATCGAATGATTCACCAAACTTCTTGGCGGCTTTTGCTACTTCTTTATTGATTTTATCGTCATATTTAGCCAACTGATCTTCGATCAATACGTCAGCACGATAACGTTTTTTAGAATCCTTATTGTCAATCAAAGGGTCATTGAATGCATCCACGTGTCCGGAAGCCTTCCAAATGGTAGGGTGCATAAAGATGGCAGAGTCGATACCGACAATGTTTTCGTGCAACAGCACCATGCTGTCCCACCAATATTTTTTAATGTTGTTTTTCAATTCAACGCCCATCTGACCGTAGTCATATACTGCGCCTAGTCCGTCGTAGATATCGCTTGAAGGAAATACGAAGCCGTACTCTTTACAGTGCGATACAAGTTTCTTAAAAACGTCTTCTTGTGCCATTTTCTTTTCTATATCTATTAATTTGAATTACCTTTTTTCGTAAAAAGTGCCACAAAGATAGGCATTTATCTCATAAATAAGACAGGGAGGGTATTAATTTATCTTATTCTTCTGTTTGTTCCTGCTCCTGGTCTGCTTTCTTCATCTCTTTAGTCAACATACTTTCAGGCATATAATATTTAAAAGGGATGCGCATACACTTTGTTTTCTTCATGCGGTCACGAAGTGCACTGTTTGCCACAAAATAAACGCGGGATACCGATACTTGTCCCGGTGTCACTTGCTCGGGACGTTCAAAACCAGGACTGGTCAGAGCCGTTTGGAATGTGCCCAGCCCATCAATCGTCACAGACTGTCCCATAGAAAGCAAATAGCGGATGGCATCCGCCACTTCCACCAATATGCCTTCAACCTGACCACGGTGGAAACCTCCCCGCAGCTCCACCACTTGGGCTAGTTCTTTGTTCTGTACTCCGCCTCTATCCTGTATTTTACTTGGTACACCATACCATAACTCTTTTCTTTCTCCGGACGTCAAGTCCGCTTTCTTTCTTACTACATAAGGGATTGCCATGTCTTATACTCCTTTCTTGTTTCGTTTATATTTTCATTCTGTACCACATCCGGGTGTCAGCACGTATGACACCCGGATGTCAGACATCACAACACCCGGGTGTCGTACAGCACGAGACCCGGGTGTCATACATATCTTCTTCGCAACAAAGTTAGACTATTATAGAAAGAAAACAAACTAATATTTATATATTTGTTTCCATAAACTTTAATATACCCGCACACACTATGATAAAAATACTACTGCTGATCGATTATTCCAGTGAATTTGACAGAAAATTGCTCCGCGGACTTGTACAATATTCCAAAGAAAACGGACCTTGGCTTTTCTATCGGCTTCCATCCTATTACAGCGGCATGTATGGAGAAAAAGGTATTCTCAAATGGGCAAAAGAATGGAAAGCTGACGCCATCATCGGACAATGGAACAATGACACCGTCAATCTACTGAAAGAACTGAATATTCCGATTGTATTGCAGAATTATCACCATAGAAGCACTACTTACTCCAATCTGACGGGCGACTACAAAGGAACGGGCAGAATGGCCGCCCAATTCTTCGCCAAGCGGATGTTCCACAACTTTGCTTATTTCGGCATAAACGGAGTTGTCTGGTCTGACGAACGTTGCGAAGGCTTCCGTCAGGAAGTTAAACGGATAGGCGGCAACTTTTATTGTTTCGAATCCGATAAGCATGAAGACGAAATCAGAATAGAAGTAAGCCAATGGCTGCAAGAGCTTCCTAAACCCATAGCGTTGTTCTGCTGCGACGACTCACACGCACTATTCATTTCGGAAACCTGCAAGATAAGTAACATACACATACCGGAAGAAATCTCCCTGTTAGGAGTCGACAATGATGACTTGATCTGCAATATTTCCGATCCTCCCATCTCCTCCATAGAACTGGAAGTAGAAAGAGGAGGATATTCCATAGGCAGGCTCATTCATCAACAAATCAAAAAGGAACATGAAGGGACCTTCAATATCGTCATCAACCCTATCCGCATAGAATTGCGGCAATCCACAGAAAAACATAATATAAAGGACCCTTACATTCTCGAAGTTGTAAAATACATAGAGAGTCATTACAATTCCGACCTGACCATAGAGTCTTTGTTGGCACAGATTCCGCTCTCACGCAGAAATTTTGAAGTGAAATTCAAAAATGCGATGCATACTTCCATCTATCAGTATATCTTAAACTGCCGGGTCAACCATCTGGCCGATTTACTTCTTACTACAGATCGTTCATTGGCAGACATTGCAACGGAAGCCGGATTCAAAGACTATAATAATATCTCCCGGATTTTCAAAAAGTTCAAAGGATGTTCCCCTTTGGAATATCGGGAGAAAAAAATCACGAACAGATAAAAAATAAATTATTCGTTTTTCGAATATAGCTTTTCGTTTTTAGTACCGGAGGCATTACTAAAGTGGCATATCTTTGTTCGGTAAATGTTAACTCTCAAAGTCAATCAACAACTTATGGAGCAAAAGAAAATCGTGCTATTCATCCTGATCATTCATCTGGCAGCATTTCTAGCAGGATGCAGCGGAAACAAAAATAGCGGAAATAATGACTCCTCTGATCTATGGAATAAGTTATCGAGCTACTTCCGCCCGCCCGCAGAATACGAAAATGTATATGGGAATTTTCGCTCTCCTTTATTATATTATAATGGGGATACAGTCAGAACCGTTGAAGACTGGCAAAGACGACGAACTGAAATCAAGGACAGATGGATGAGCCTGTTAGGACAATGGCCGCCTGTCATTACCGGACAAACATTTGAAATTCTGGATACTCTCCACCGTGAAAACTTCATGCAATACCGTGTCCGCTTCTACTGGACTCCCAACGAACAGACTGAAGGTTATTTGCTGGTTCCGGACAAAGAAGGCAAAAAGCCTGCCGTTATCACTACCTTTTATGAACCCGAAACGGCTATCGGATTGGGTGGAAAACCTTATAGAGACTTTGCATATCAATTGACGAAAAGAGGATTTGTCACATTATCAATAGGAACAACGAAGACCACAGAGAATCAGACATATTCCATTTATTACCCCACCATTGAAAATGCAACTCTCCAACCACTTTCAGCATTAGCTTATGCAGCCGCAAATGCATGGGAAGTATTAGCCAAAGTACAGGACGTCGATTCTACAAGAATAGGCATCACAGGGCATTCTTATGGTGGGAAGTGGGCAATGTTTGCCTCATGCCTATACGAAAAGTTCGCTTGTGCGGCATGGGGAGACCCCGGAATTGTATTCGACGAAACAAAAGAGGGATATATCAATTACTGGGAACCCTGGTATTTGGGATATTATCCGCCACCATGGGAAAATACATGGAGTAAAAATGGGCATGATTATGCTAAAGGCATTTATCCGAAGCTCCGCAAAGAAGGATATGATTTGCATGAATTGCATACGCTGATGGCACCTCGCCCATTTCTTGTTTCCGGAGGATACTCTGACGGAACAGACCGGTGGATAGCGCTAAACCATACAATAGCGGTCAACCGGCTCTTAGGATACCGTAATAATGTCGCGATGAGCAACAGAGTCAATCATGACCCAACCCCTGAATCAAACGAAATTATATATGATTTTTTTAAATGGTACTTGCATTCAGCAAATAAATCTACCAAAGAGTAGAAAGATGCGTTTTTTGAATACACTTTTTCGTTTTTTTGCGCAAAAAATCAACTCTGGATGCCTAACTTTGTTCTATCAATTCATCCAAGTAACCTAAATTACTTGACTAAAATGATTAGCCTATGAAAAATATACACTAGAAAACATAAAATGCCCCATCTGCGAATGGGGCAATATTAATGCCATATTAATAAAACTAATCATAAATTATCGCCCAATTAATAAATAACACAATAATAAATTCATAATTAATAAATTAAAAGTGCTAACTCAAAGGAATTAATAAAGCTAGCAGATGATTCCGAGTTAGTAATAAATATTAAACTATTAAAAATTCAATAGGTTAAATATATACTAAAAAGAGTAGAAACTAAAAAAAGTAAACTATGGAAGCGAATAATCGCAGAGATTTCTTAAAGAAAGCCGCATTAGCGGGAGCCTCCGCCCTAATGGCTCCCACACTACTGGCCGCTGAAGGCAAAGATGGAAGTGAATTCGTTCTCTCTCCGAGCAAAAGGACGGACAGCAAATTAATTGTACCGAAGAATAATGGTCTGAAAATCACAGGCACTTTTCTAGATGAAATATCTCACGATATTCCACACCAGAACTGGGGAGAAAAAGAATGGGATCTCGACTTTCAGCACATGAAAAGGATTGGTATCGATACCGTTATTATGATCCGTTCCGGATATCGCAAGTTCATCACTTATCCGTCCAAATATCTATTAGGAAAAGGATGCTATATGCCTTCCGTGGATTTAGTAGATATGTACTTACGACTGGCTGAAAAATATAACATGAAGTTTTATTTTGGGCTGTATGACACCGGTCATTATTGGGATACACGTGATATGTCGTGGGAAGTGGAATATAATAAATATGTGATTGACGAAGTATGGAATACTTACGGTGAAAAGTATAAGAGTTTCGGAGGCTGGTATATTAGCACGGAAATCAGCCGCAATACCAAAGGAGCTATCGGTGCATTTCATACCATGGGTAAACAATGCAAAGATGTATCGAATGGCCTCCCTACTTTTATATCCCCTTGGATTGATGGTAAAAAGGCAGTCATGGGAACCGGAAAAATGACAAGGGAGGATGCTGTATCCGTAGAACAACATGAGAGAGAATGGAATGAAATTTTTGATGGCATACACGATGTAGTAGATGCTTGTGCTTTTCAAGACGGACACATCGACTACGACGAGCTGGATGCTTTTTTCACTGTAAACAAGAAACTGGCAGACAAATACGGAATGCAATGTTGGACAAACGCGGAAACATTCGACCGCGATATGCCCATCCGGTTCCTGCCGATCAAATTCGACAAACTCCGCATGAAACTGGAAGCAGCAAAACGTGCCGGATATGATAAAGCAATCACTTTTGAGTTTTCTCACTTTTTAAGTCCGCAATCAGCTTATCTGCAGGCAGGACATTTATATGACAGATACAGAGAATACTTTGAAATCAAATAAACTATATGAAAACAACAATTAATCTGGGTTATATCATATTCCTTTCAGTCGTTGCTGCTTTAGGTGGCTTTCTGTTCGGTTATGACACAGCTGTCATATCCGGCACAATAGCTCAGGTGACACATCTGTTTCAGTTGGACACCTTGCAACAAGGATGGTATGTAGGATGCGCATTGATCGGATCGATTGTCGGTGTTCTCTTTTCCGGAATATTGAGCGACAGCATCGGACGTAAAAGAACAATGATACTTTCTGCCATTCTGTTTTCTACATCAGCAATCGGCTGTGCTTTTTGCATTGACTTTAACCAGTTAGTTGTTTATAGAATCATAGGTGGCATCGGAATTGGTGTTGTTTCTATTGTATCTCCTCTTTACATTTCCGAAGTTTCCGTCGCACAATTCAGAGGCAGGATGGTCTCCCTGTATCAACTGGCCGTAACTGTCGGTTTTCTAGGAGCTTATCTTGTCAACTACCAGTTATTGGCATATTCAGAGAGTGGAAACCACTTACCTATCGCCTGGTTAGAAAAAATAGTAGTTACAGAAGTGTGGAGAGGTATGTTAGGCATGGAGACATTACCAGCCGTAATATTCTTTATTATTATCTTTTTCATACCCGAAAGCCCCAGATGGCTGATAGTAAAAGGACAAGAAAGGAAAGCCACTTATATTCTGGAAAAGATCTACAATTCATTTAAAGAGGCTGATTTCCAGCTAAACGAGACAAAATCCGTCCTTGTTTCCAAGACCCGTTCAGAATGGTCTATCCTTCTGAAACCAGGTATTCTGAAAGCAGTCATTATCGGTGTATGTATTGCTATTCTGGGACAGTTCATGGGGGTTAATGCAGTTCTTTACTACGGGCCTTCCATTTTTGAGAATGCCGGTCTTTCAGGAGGGGATTCTCTGTTCTATCAGGTTCTTGTAGGACTTGTGAATACACTGACCACTATCCTGGCACTTCTCATCATTGACAAAGTAGGACGCAAGAAACTGATATATTATGGGGTATCCGGAATGGTCGTTTCATTGATACTCATTGGCAGTTATTTCCTCTTCGGAAATGCCTGGAATATTTCCAGCCTGTTTCTGTTAGCCTTCTTTCTGTGTTATGTTTTTTGTTGCGCCATTTCCATTTGCGCTGTGATATTCGTACTTCTCTCTGAGATGTACCCTACCAAAATACGCGGATTAGCAATGTCCATTGCCGGATTCGCTCTTTGGATCGGTACCTATCTGATCGGACAGCTAACCCCCTGGATGCTCCAGAATCTTACTCCAGCCGGAACATTCTTCCTGTTCGCCATCATGTGTGTACCGTATATGCTCATTGTCTGGAAACTCGTACCGGAAACTACCGGAAAGTCTCTGGAGGAGATTGAAAGATACTGGACCCGTTCGGAACAGTAAAATAGACCTTATTAAATAAAAAACTAACAATTATGGATTTAAAAAAATTAGCAAACCAATACAAAGACGAACTACTGAATAATGTTCTTCCATTCTGGTTAGAGCATTCTCAGGATCACGAATTCGGTGGCTATTTCACTTGTCTGGATCGTGAAGGCAACGTATTCGATACAGATAAATTTATTTGGCTGCAAGGACGCGAAGTTTGGTTATTCTCAATGCTTTACAATAAAGTTGAGAAAAAACAGGAATGGCTGGATTGCGCTATTCAAGGCGGTGAATTTCTAAAAAAATACGGACATGATGGAAACTATCATTGGTATTTTTCTTTGGATCGGGCAGGTAATCCTCTGGTAGAACCATACAACATCTTTTCCTATACATTTGCTACAATGGCTTTCGGGCAACTCAGTCTGGCTACAGGCAATCAGGAATATGCTGACATTGCAAAGAAAACGTTCGATATTATTCTCTCAAAGGCAGATAATCCGAAAGGTAAATGGAACAAAATCCATCCGGGCACACGTAATCTGAAAAATTTCGCCCTCCCGATGATCCTTTGTAATCTGGCACTTGAAATAGAACACCTGTTGGACAAAGAGTATCTGAAAAAAACAATAGAGACTTGTATCCATGAAGTGATGGAAGTGTTCTATCGCCCGGAGCTAGGAGGAATTATTGTTGAAAACATAGGAGTGGACGGCAATCTCGTAGACTGTTTTGAAGGACGGCAAGTGACTCCCGGACACGACATCGAAGCGATGTGGTTTATCATGGATTTAGGAAAACGCCTGAATCGCCCTGATCTAATCGAAAAGGCAAAAAATGTAACCTTGACGATGATTAACTACGGATGGGACAAAGAATATGGTGGCATCTACTATTTTATGGACCGCAAAGGTTGCCCTCCCCAACAACTGGAATGGGAGCAAAAACTTTGGTGGGTACACATTGAAACACTTATTTCCCTACTAAAAGGTTACCAATTGACAGGTGACAAACAATGTATGGAGTGGTTCGAGAAAATACATGAGTATGTATGGACGCACTTCAAAGATGCTCAATATCCTGAATGGTTCGGTTACTTAAACCGCCAGGGAGAAGTACTTCTGCCACTTAAAGGAGGCAAATGGAAAGGCTGTTTCCATGTCCCCAGGGGCTTATATCAATGCTGGAAAGTACTAGAAGAATTACAATAAATCTAATACCCAAAAACTTTTTTATTAACCAATTAAATTTTATCTTATGATGGAACAATGCTTTAAGCAAAAAAGTAGTTTCCGAACAATCAGAATCATACTATTCTCATTGTCGATGCTTTTTGCGTATGCCACAAATGGCTATGCCCAGAACATGGTTAGGGGAGTCGTCACAGACGTGACCGGTGATCCGTTGCCAGGAGTCAGCGTCGTTGTCAAAGGTACGACCACAGGTACCACTACCGATATTGACGGTAGATACTCTATCAATGCATCCAACACTGCCACTCTTGAATTCTCATACATCGGTATGAACAAACAAGAGATAAAAGTGAACGGACGCAGTACGATCAACATCATCTTAAAAGAAGATGTCGCTAATTTGGACGAAGTTGTAGTAGTAGGTTATGGAACACAAAAGAAAGCTCACTTAACCGGATCTGTAGCCACGGTATCTCAAAAAGATATGTTGAAAACAACTGCCAGTAATATGTCACAAACATTAGTCGGTAAGTTGCCCGGCCTTATTACCCAACAATCACTCGGACAACCAGGATCGGATGATGTTTCCATATTAATCCGTGGTTATTCTTCATTCAGCGGTTCAGGTACGGTACTTGTTTTAGTTGATGGAGTAGAACGAGCTATGGGACAAGTAGACCCGAATGACGTGGAGTCTGTTACCATCCTAAAAGACGCTGCATCTTGTGCCGTTTATGGTATGAAGGCAGCCAACGGAGTTGTGCTGGTAACAACCAAACATGGGCAAGAAGGTAAAACAGATATCACCTACAGAGGCAGTATGACTCTATCGCACGCTACCACTCTGCCTAAAATGATGAACGGAACCCAATATATGCAATGGTATAATCTGGCTCGCAAACTAGACAATAATGGCGTAGATAATCCATATTTTACCGACGAAGAAATTGCGGCAACTTATAACGGAGACCCTACCGATGGATTTGAAAATACAGACTGGACCTCCGACTTATATAAGACTACCCTTATGCACCAACACAATCTGTCTATAAACGGAGGCAGCAATAAGGTCAGATATTTCATCAGCGGCGGCTATTTACATCAAGATGGTATTATTAAAGGCAACAAAAACGAACGCAGCAATTTCCGTTCAAATATTGATGTACAAGCGACCAAAGACATTAAAGTGTCACTAAATACCGCAGCATTAATCAAAGATTATTATCAGCCGGGAGGATACTCTTATGGCAATCAGCAAGCCTATAGTATTTTCCATCAGTTGCTTTACTCTATACCTTTTGTTCCGAAAGAGTATGAAGGTTATCCTACTTCGGCATACCGAGGCGCAACCAGCGCAGCCAATCCGATCTATGGATCTGCAAATTCAGGATTCCAGGAATCTCGCACAGTCAGAATAGAAAGTTCCGCAAATGTCGAATATACAGCCCCATTCCTGAAAGGTTTGAAAGCAAATATGTTCATCAGTTGGGACTGGCAAGACCTGGCAAGTAAAACATTTGCTTATGCATATTCTGTCAATGCCTATGATTCTTCCACCAAAAGCTACAGCTATGTACAAAGTGCAAATCTGCTGGCAGATGGTAACCTATATCAGGGTGACCAAAAATCACAACAAGTAATATTACGTCCGACTATTTCATATAACAACAAATTCGGACTTCATGATGTAGGAGCCCTTTTCCTCTACGAACAAACTCAGGTAAAAAGCTCTGCACTGAATGCTAGTCGTACGGATTACGACTTATTCGATTTACCCGAAATATCTTTGGGAGATGCCCAAACTGCAACTAATAGCGGTTCTTCTGGGAAAAGTGCTTACGCCGCTTATGTAGGTCGTCTAAATTATGCCTACGCCAATAAATACCTGGCCGAAGCATCTTTCCGTTACGACGGTTCTTATAAGTTTGCCAAAGGACACCGTTGGGGATTCTTCCCTTCAGTTTCTTTAGGATGGGTGATGTCGGAAGAAGACTTTTTCAAAGACGCACTTCCTAAAATAGACTATTTTAAACTCAGAGGTTCGTTTGGTATTCTAGGTAGCGACAACGTTAGTGCTTTCTTGTACAGAAAATCCTACTCTTATACTAATAATGGAGTAGTATTTGGCAGTACACCTAACACTCAAGGAACACTTAGCAACACAGTAGCTTATCCAAATGAACGACTGACTTGGGAAAAAACAAAATCATATAACTTAGGTTTCGATCTTAGTGCCTGGAACGGTTTGTTGGGAGTTGAGTTTGATGTATTCTACAAATATACATACGACATTCTTCAAAGTGTTAGTAATATCTATCCTCCTTCTTTAGGTGGACACTACCCAAGTTCTGAAAATACAGGAACATTTGATAACCGCGGATTTGAAATTGCACTGAAACATCGCAATCGTATAGGAGAATTCAGTTATAGTTTGAATGGCAACTTATCTTACGCTCATAACCGTATCTTAAGCAGAACACAGGCGGATAACACATTACCCTGGCAAAGTGTTCTCGGATCATCAGTCGGTGAATTATGGGGATTAAAAGCATTAGGGTTGTATCAGAGTGAAGAAGAGATTGCCAATTCACCTCAAGTATCATGGAATACACCACGAGTAGGAGACATTAAATATGCCGATATTAACGGCGATGGAAAGATCGATTCCAACGACCGAATCAAAATATCACGTGGCATCCGCCCGGAAATGATGTTTGCACTAATGGCTGACGCTAATTACAAAGGCTTCGATTTATCTGTTCAGTTTCAAGGAGCGGCACTTTGTGATAAAATGCTTCAATACTCATGGCAAGACTTAAATGGCGCAACAGATATGACCCCTATGACAAGACCCTGGTATGCAAATTGGGACAACGCTCCTCTTTATCTGGTAGAAAACAGTTGGCGACCCGATCATACAAATGCGGAATATCCTCGTCTGACTGTCAGCAGTGTATCTCATTCAAACAATGCCCAACAATCGGATTTCTGGAAAAGAAATGGTGCGTATTTACGTTTGAAGAACGTGACTTTAGGATATACGCTTCCTAAAGCTTGGACCAACAAGATGGGATTGTCAAACATCAGAGTTTATGCTAACGGGACTAACCTACTGACATTTACCGATTTCAAGTATATCGACCCGGAAAGTACAAATGTAGCAACAGGATATTATCCACAGCAACGTACATTCAGCTTTGGTATAGATGTTAGATTTTAAAACAAATAGTTAATATGAAAAATATAAAAAAATACATTATAGGCATAGCAGCTAGCATTTGCTTGACACAATGTGATGTACTGGACGTAGATCCTACTGGCTGGTACAGCGAGAATGTAGCATATTCCTCACTGGAAAATGTAGACCTTTACGTCAAAGGGCTATATAGCGTGCTATATGATAATGCTACTATCAATATAGATTCTTACTGCTTAATGGACGATGGAGCTACAGATCTGTTAAAATACTCTTGGTATGGAGTGAACGGAGGTGCCATGAATAAATTCTTTTATCAGACGAATTATGTCACCGAAACGAGCAACTTCCGCTCCAACTGGAGTGGTATGTATACCCGTATCCGTCAACTCAACGAATATTTCTATGACCGAAGCAAAGGTTATGGAGATAACTTAGATCAGGATGAAATGAAAAAGCGTACAGCAGAGGTTCGTTTCTTACGTGCATTTGCTTACCAGGAACTGGTGCTCCGTCATGGCGGAGTTATCCTGCGTACTGATGAAGATTATGTAGACGGACCTGACGAAAGAGCTAAAGCACGTTCATCTGAATCAGATTGCTGGGATTTCATTATCAACGAATACACCCAGGCAGTACAAGACCTTCCGGAAAACTGGACAGGTACCAATGTGGGGCGTATTACCAAAGGAGCCGCTTACGGAATGAAAGCACGTGCGGCCCTTTATGCTAAACGCTGGGGGGATGCGATAGATGCCTGCAATGAAGTATTAAAATTGAATTACAGTTTATTGCAAGGAACGACTGCCAATGATTACTACAAAATATTCACCTCAGTCAATAATAGTGAGCTAATCCTTCCGGTTTACTTCCAACAGGGAAAGAACGCCAAGCAACATTCTTTTGACATCTACGTGTGTCCACCATACGACTGGAAAGCAGCCGGTGTTACAGAAGGAAGTGTAGGTGCGGCAGTCACTCCATCTGATGAATACGCTTCCTCTTTCGATATCAAAGTAAACGGTAGCTACCAATCTTTTGACTGGAGTAATCTCAGTTCCTACAACAATGCTCCATTTACCAATCGCGAACCACGTTTTTACGCCTCCATTCTTTATAATGGAGCAACATGGAAAGGACGTACTCTCCAGTTGTATGTAGATGGAAATGACGGATATATGGATTTTGCTACAACCGGACAAGATAATGTGCACAAATCAACAACAGGTTATCTGATTCGTAAGTTCGCTTCTGATGATACCAATATCAACTTTAGCAGCATTTTGAGTGGACAATACTGGATAGAAATGCGTTTAGCTGAAATTTACTTGATTCGTTCGGAAGCATATGCACGACAAAACGAGTTTGGAAAAGCCTATGCTGATCTGAAAACGATCCGTGACCGCGTCGGACTGCCGGAACTCGCCCAACAAAATAATTGGAGTGATTATCTGGAAGATCTGTCTAAAGAACGTATTTGTGAACTTGGAATGGAAGGACACCGATATTTCGACCTGATCCGTTGGGGAATCGCCGTAAGAACACTTGATCATAAACGTCTGCACGGCGTTAAGATAACACAGGCCGGTGGCAGTTTCAGTTACGCACGAGTAGAATGCGATACACAAGACCGTTTATTCCCTGAAAAATATACAATTTTCCCTATTCCATACACAGAACTTCAAGATAACACACTCTGTGAACAAAATGAACTGTGGAAATAATAATTATTTAATAAGAGAAAAATTATGAAAATAAAATATCTATTCACCGGGGTACTAATATCAATGCTAGCCTTCATGAGCTGCGAGGACCCTGACGATCTGGCAAGGACAGGCAGCGAAAATGTTACAGGACTAACCATAACCGGATGCTTAGCTTCTGATGAAAGTACCACATATAGTGCTATCGTAGACGAGGCAAGTAATACAATTACCATACAAGTTCCTTATTATATTTCAGATACGGAAAAAATACAAGGTGACCTGACACAAATGAAAGTTTCAGCCAGCCTGCCTGTAGGAGCAAAATTCTCCCCCAGCATTTCCGGCATTCGTGATCTGGTCAGTGGTTTCCAATCAACATTAGTCAAAGAAGATGGAAGCAAAATTACTTATACATTTAAGGCTGCTTATGTGAAATCAAAATTAGCCAGTATTAGTAAAGTAGAACTGACAGACTATTCACGTGCAACAATACGTATCGTCGAACCTGAGAGTACGGGTGGTACAGGAAAAATCATCATCTATAAAACCTCTTCAGCTATTGATGCAGCCTTGAAGTCTGCGGCATTAACAGTCTCTCCATGGGCTACTATCGAATCATCATCATTGGATCCGGCAACCGGCATTATAGATTTAAGTAACCAACCGACTATAACCGTTATTGCACAAAATGGAACAGACAAAACAGTCTATCAGACTAGTCTGGAACTCCCGGATCTATTACCTCAGGGAGTGGGCTATACAGCTTCATTATTTGGTTTCCAAATCTATACAGATGACACACATGGATTTGAGGTTGGAGCGAACCGTACAATGGCTGTTATTGACGACTATCTAATTATCAGTAATAGCACTGATTACAATAAAATGATTGTAATGGATCGTTATAACGGCAAAGTACTTGATGTAAAAGTCAACACTACAGGTATTGATGCAGGCCGCTCCATCCATGCTATTACCAGTGATGATGCTGGACATTTAGTAGCTATGGCATACACTAGTACTTTAGACGCCAATGTTACCGACCCAAACGTACGTGCCTGGGTTTGGCCTAACGGCATCGAGAATGCACCTAAGAGCATCGTTTATGCAAATATTAATGGGAGTACATTCGCCAATGCTCCTGTAGGCATTAATGGAGTCAAAAAACTAGAGCTTGGACGCACAATCTGCGTCAAAGGTGATCTGACTTCAGGGGATGCAATTATTGCCACATCAACCAAAAATGTACCACGTGCGGTTTTCCTTATGTTCAAAGATGGTGCAATGCAAGGCAACGCTTATGTAGAATGGGGCGGAGGAGCATCAGTCTCCATGTGGAACGCAACTAAAGTCATTCCATTGACAAATACTTCTCCACTAGGATATATTTGGGCCAGTGCCAACTTCCGGCAAGCAATTAATTACACTCCTATAGGCACAGGCGCACGCGCCATAGATTTCTCACTTCCAACATCACATTGGTGGTCCGGTAGCGCTACATATGATAAGAATGTCCGGGGAATAGGATATGTTGAATTTAACGGTACATGTTTGTTAGGCGTTCAAAATGGTCTGTCAAGCAATGGGGTTTGGTCCCACCGCCTATATGTATCCAACATCACGAATAATCCCGGAACTTCAGCAATGGCTAATGGCTTTATCTTCGATTCACGTGAAGGAAGTACAACAGGAACAGGCAGTATCCCCGGAACGGGGTATGCGGTAACTGGTATGACATCTTCAGCCTCGTTCGTTTCTGGCAAACAGGTACTTGGTACCAACGTTGATGAAACAGGAGATGTTGTATTCGGTCGAAGTGCTGATGGCAATGCCGTTCAGGTCTATATGTTGACTACGGATCAGGGACTATTTGCTTATGAAATTACCAGATTCAATTTATAAATGAAAATTTAAATATCATTTAAGATCATCTATAAACTACTCAGTAACAGTTGGCAATTACATATGAATAATTGCACAACTGTTGCTAAGTAGTTATTAAAGTCACTAGATTATAATTAAAAAAATCCGATGGTACAATTTTTCCAAGAAATACAAGAGCAACCGCAAGCACTTCTGCAGACGGCAAACTTCTACAAAAGCGTAGAAGGAAAATCCGTTTTGTCACAAATTTCAGAATTATGGTGTTCCGGCAAATATAGAAATATTCTGTTAACCGGTATGGGCAGTTCTTACTTCATCGCTAACGCAACTGCTTCTCTACTTAATTCATATAAAATCCCGGCATATGCTCTGAACGCAGGAGAATTATTGCATTATCAAATTTCATTAATTAGTCCAGAATCGTTGATTATATGTATTTCGCAATCAGGAGAAAGCTATGAAGTAATCAAACTAATAGAAAAGTTATCTTCAAACATCACAGTTCTTTCTATTTGTAATGAAAAAGATAGCAGTTTAGTCAAATTCTCTCGCTATAGCCTATTGTGCAAAGCTGGAAAGGAAGAAAAAACGTCAACAAAAACATTCATAACCTGTTATCAAGTAGCATATTTACTGGCAATGAAGTTATGCAATCAAGAAATCGACAGCACCCAATGGCATAAACTCAGTAAAATTATTGAGAACATGGTCAATGGAAATACTCCATGGATGTCGAAAGCTATTGAACTGATAGACGGCTCCACTTTTGTGCAATTAATAGGACGGGGACCAGTTTTTGCAGCTGCCAGCCAGAGTGCATTGATGTTCATGGAAGCAGCGCATACGCCTGCATCAGCTTTATTAGGTGGTGAATTCAGGCATGGCCCGTTAGAAATGGTAAAGAAAGGATTCATAGCCATTCTATTTGCACACTCGCAATCAGAAACCTACGAACAATCACTATCTTTAGTAAAAGATATCCTTAAATATGAAGGAAAAGTTATCTTTATCACCGATTCAAACTTAGTGTTTGAAAATGATAATTTATGTGCCATTACTATCCCAAGCACTAATGCTGAGTTATTTACAATCCCCTGTATAGTTCCTGTACAACTTCTTATAAATACATGGGCAACCAAATGCGGAATAATACCAGGAGAATTTACACATGGTGCCAAAATAACATCAATCGAATAAACTATGAGAATTGTGTATCCAAAGAAAATTGCAATTGGAGTCGATATTGGCGGGACTAAAATAAAAGCCGGACTTGTCGATATTAACGGACAGATAATCGGTATCCCCGAATCTATCCGGACTTTAGCGCACGAACCCGGTGAAATGATTATTGAGCAATTGACTCTATTAATCCGAAGAATGATACAACAAGCCGATGGAGCAGAATTAATCGGCATCGGCATCGGTTCTACCGGTCCATTAGATATCAACAAAGGCATCATTCTCGAATGCAATAACCTTCCAACGTTACACAATTACCCTTTACACAAAAAAATAGAATCAACTTTCGGACTTCCGGTCAAACTGGATAATGATGCAAATGCAATGATGTTAGGAGAAGCCCTATGGGGAGCCGGAAGAAACCTAAATTCAATACTAGGAATCACTCTTGGCACAGGCTTAGGAGCAGCTATAGTGGTAAACAGAAAAATTATTCGTGGAGCTACCGGTTGTGCCGGAGAAATCTGGCTGTCTCCATACAAAGAAGGAATGATAGAAGATTATGTATCGGGAACTGGAATATCAAATTTATATCAGAGAATTACAAAAAGAAAGATTTCAGGAGAAGAAATCAGTAAATTAGCCCGGGAAGGAGACATCAACGCATTAAAAGCATGGAAAGAGTTTACCCAGGCATTAGCTTATGCCCTTTCCTGGACTGTTAATATCGTTGATCCGGAAGTCGTAATTATCGGAGGCTCAGTTATGCATTCATCAGATATATTTTGGGATTCAATGGTATCTTTATTTAAAAAGTACATTTGTCCGCAAACTGCTGCAAGCATCCAGTTAAAGCCAGCAGGTTTAAAAGATAATGCCGGATTTATGGGTGCAGCAGCTTTAATGTTTGTAGAATAAATTGTTATGAAAAAATTACTTATACTCTATCCGTTTCTATTGTTTTGCTTGATAAGCAAAGCAGATAACCAGTTGAAATTAACCAATTGGGAAATAAAAAGTACAACCGAAATAAGCGAAAATGCGGAAAAAGTATCTATGCCTTCATTCCAAGCTACCGACTGGTATGAAGCCACAGTACCGACTACTGTTTTGAATGCATTAGTGAAACAGAACGTTTATCCTGATCCCAGAATCGGCATGAACAACTTTCTAATTCCTGATGTCTCTGATGAGTTTAATAAAAAAATGGACTTAGCTAAATACAGTTACCTGGGCAATGGAAAAAATCCTTGGCAGGAACCTTATTGGTATCGCACGACCTTCACTTTGCCTAAGCAATATAAAAACAAAAAAATATGGCTGAACCTCAATGGAATTAACTATCGTGCAGACGTATGGATTAATGGACATCAAATAGGGAAAAAAGAAGATGTAGTAGGCATGTTCCGCCGCTTCAAATTCGATATAACCGATTATATCCAGCCCACACAGAACTGTATTGCTATAAAAATATATCAAGTGGACCATCCCGGAACTCCTAACCCCGGAACACAATTTATAGCCTTTGGGCCTAACCGTGGTACGGCTTCCGATTTGTTCAAAGATGAAACATTAAAATTCACAGGTGGTTGGGATTGCGCCCCTGTAGTGCGTGACCGGAATATGGGTATTTATCAGTCCGTCACCCTGGAAGCAACCAGCCAGGTCACTATTGAAGACCCATATATTATCACTACTCTACCCCAAAAAGATACAACAGTTGCTGACATTACAATCAAAGCGACTGTACACAATCATTCGGATAAGATGATAAGCGGTAAAGTTAAAGCAACAATTCGCCTTATCAACGAATTAGTTTATCCGAGTTACACACGTAAACTGGCTGGAAGCATGAAACCGATAAGCGTAACTCTGCCTGTCACAATGCTCCCCAATGAAAGTAAAGAAATAATATTATCTCCCCAGAAGTTTTCCGTCTTATCTATACAGAACCCATACTTATGGTACCCAAACGGATATGGAGAGCAATATATGCACAGTCTCGATTTATCATTCGACATGAATAATGGGAAATCGTCCGATCGGGAGAAGGTAAACTTCGGAATTCGCGAAGTAACTTCGGAATTAATGAAAAACGGGGAAGAATATGGTCGTGTATTCTTTATCAATGGCAAACGCATCTTCTGTAAAGGGGGATGGATACAACCGGATGTACTTCTCGACGACTCACCCAAACGAATTTATGACCAGGCACGATTAATGGCAAATGCCAACATTACTTTGATCGGCAGTGAAGATATGCCTTCCCCTTCCGAAGATTGGCTAGATAGCTGGGATAAATACGGACTGATGAACTGGCATGTATTTTATCAATGCTACCGAATGTTCCCGGGACGTGACAACCAGCATAATCCTCTCAACAATGACTTAGCTATCGCTTGCGTGAAAGACATGGTCAAAAGATACCGTAATCATCCCTGTATCATTGCATGGTTCGGAGTTAATGAAGTGTTGGTAGATGAAGAATTGTATCATCCGACCAAAGAAGCCGTATTAAGCCTCGACACGACACGCCCCTACATACCGACTACCAGTATCAGTTGGGACGTAGACAAACTAACTCCTTATTTAAAACCGGACTTACCAACCGGTACTACCGATGATGGCGCTCCCGACTATAACTGGGCACCCTCCGATTACTACTTCGACAAAGTAGAAGAGGTTTATCTGCAAATGTTCAGAAACGAATTAGGCATGCCTTCCGTACCTGTATACGAAAGTTTGAAAAAGTTTATACCTACCATTGATAAGCCACTTGACCGGAGAAATCCGATTTATCCATTAGACAGTATATGGGCGGAACACGGAGCATGGGACACCAATAACTTCTGCTATCGTGCATACGACAATGCAATCCGAACCTTCTATAGCGACCCAGTCAGTAGCGAGGATTATGCATATAAAGGCCAGCTAGTAAGTTCAGAAGGGTATCGTGCCATGTTTGAGGCAGCCAACCACCGGATGTGGGATATCACAACAGGGATAATGATCTGGAAACTAAACTCTTGTTGGCCCGATGTCTGCTGGCAAATTTATGATTGGTATCTGTCACCCAATGCTTCTTACTATTTCTCAAAGAAAGCAATGGAACCCATTCATATTCAAATGAATGCAAATACGAACCGGATTTCTGTGATAAACGCTACTCATCAAGAACTTAAATCTGTTATAGCCAAAGCCAGAATCATAGACTATTCGATGAAAGAATGCTGGGCATACACAGATACCATATCCGTGGGCGCCGACCAATATAAAGAATTAGAAACCGTACCTCAACGAGGTGACCTTTCTGCCATATATTATATAAAGCTGGAATTAGAAGACTTAAACAGAAATCTTATTTCTGAAAACTTATATTGGCGTTACTCGCAACATCAAAATTTCTATTGGCTGGTAAATATGCCTAAAGTTACATTAAAGCAAGATTTAAAACTTCAAAAACAAGAAAAAGAGTATCAGATCACGCTTACTTTAACGAATGACTCTGATAAATTATCCTTTTTCAACCACTTAATGATACAAAGAGAAAAAACAAAAGAAGTCGTAAATCCGGTATTTTGGAGTGATAACTTCATTTCATTGTTCCCTAATGAGACCCGTACCATCACTGCGACAGTATCCATAGAGGATTTACATGGAGAAAATCCTATAATTATTATTAAATAACTAATAAAACCAAGAAACATGAAACTATTACTTACAACCTTGGCAATAGTCTATCTAAGTTTGTTCATGAGCCTGCAAGCACAAGAACAGGTACGGGTTATCCCCTATCCTGCTGAAGTCACCATGCAAGCAGAAACGTGTAAACTCAAATCGGGTCAGAAAATCCACTATCTGGATGCCAGTTTATATAAAGAAGCAGCATTCCTTGAAAAGAAACTCGCTGATTTAAACTATAAAATGAAAGTAATCCCCGGCAAAAAAGCTGCGAAAGGAATCAACTTATCATTAGACAATAGACTGCAAAACAAAGAGGGCTATCAGCTGATTATCGCCCCCAAACAGGTCCTAATCAAAGGAGGAAGTCCAGCTGGAGTTTTCTATGGTATTCAAACGCTATTACAGCAGTTAACCAACGGAGATCTAAGATGTGGAACGATAGAAGACGCCCCGCGTTATGAATGGAGAGGATATATGCTTGATGAAGCACGTCACTTTTCCGGCGAAAAAAGGGTAAAACAAATCCTTGACCTGATGGCATATTATAAGATGAATCGCTTCCATTGGCATCTGACAGACGCACAAGGATGGAGAATCGAAATTAAACAATACCCTAAACTGGCAACTATAGGAGGAGAAGGTTGCCATAGTGATCCGGATACACCGGCACAATATTATACACAAGAGCAGATCCGTGATATCATAGCATATGCCAAAGAACGTCATATTGAAATTATACCCGAAATAGACATGCCCGGACATGCCACAGCAGCCAATAAAGCTTACCCGGAATACTCAGGCGGAGGAACGGAAGAACATCCGGAATTCACTTTTAACGTTGGCAAAGAAGAAACTTATACTTATCTGACTAATATACTAAAAGAAATAGCTGCCTTATTCCCTTCTCCATATTTACATATCGGAGGCGACGAAGTAGCTTACGGAATCAAGGCATGGGAAACAGACCCACATGTACAAGCACTATTGAAACGCGAAGGGTTACAAACTGTAAAGGAAGCAGAACGCTACTTTATGCATAGAATGACAGATGTAGTAAACTCACTAGGTAAAACTTTAGTCGGTTGGGATGAACTTCTCGACTTGAATGTAAAGCAAGATAATACTATCATTATGTGGTGGAGGCATGATAAACCCGATTACCTGCGCAAATCACTGACCAAAGGATATTCGACTATCATGTGTCCGCGCAAACCGCTTTATTTTGACTTCGTACAATATAAAGACCACAAATGGGGACGAATCTGGGACGGATTCTGCCCAATAGAAGATGTATATGCTTTCCCCGACAAATGGTTTGCCGAATGGGGAGTGTCAGCCTCTGACCTCTCACATGTCAAAGGCATACAGGCCAATACATGGACGGAACTAATGCATACTAAAGATCGGGTAGATTTCATGATCTTTCCCCGCCTCTGCGCACTGGCAGAATCAGCTTGGTCCGCACCGACAGTCAAAGACTACGACAAGTTCCTGTCACGTATGGAAGATGCATTCACCTTATTTGATAAGCTGAATATTTATTACTTTGATTATCGTAATCCTCAGCACCATCCGGAACCGGCTGGTCCTGTCATCAAAAAGAAAGAAAAAATACAAATGGATTTCCGTGACTAAAAAAAGAAATGCTACATGAAGATTCTTATCTACTTTTTAATAATTGTACTGTGGAGCATCAATATGGAGGCAAAAGTCAAATTGCCTCCACTACTTAGTGACAATATGGTCTTACAGCAAAAAAGCAATGTACGAATCTGGGGAAAAGCGACTCCAAATTCTACTGTTGTAGTAACTCCTTCATGGGCAAATAAGGAAGTCAAAACCCATGCTGACGAAAAGGGGTGTTGGGAATTACAGATCACAACGCCTGCTGCCAGTTTCGAAGAATATACATTAACACTGACGGATGGAGAGCAATCTGTCACTTTGCAGCACCTCCTGATCGGAGAAGTCTGGTTATGTGCCGGACAATCAAATATGGTAATGCCTTTGAACGGATTTGATTATTGTCCCATAAGCGACTCCAATAATGTCATAGCAGATGCTCCCAATCATCCGGGAATACGAATGGTAACCATAAAGCCGACAGTAAAACTATCTCCGCAGGAGTATGCAGAAGGAAGCTGGCAGCAACCAACTACGGAAAATGCTCCGAAGTTTAGTGCAGCCGCCTATCATTATGCATTAACTTTACAACGGACCTTGCAGATTCCTATAGGAGTTATCACCTGTGCATGGGGAGGCTCAAGAGTAGAAGGTTGGCTACCTAAGGAAATACTACAAACCTACAAGGATGAAGACCTGACTTTAATAGGAAGTGACAAGACACCAGTCTATTTACAATCGATGTTAATGTATAATGGAATTTTATACCCCTGTCACAAATATACAATAAAAGGTTTTATCTGGTATCAAGGAGAAAGTAATGTAAGAAGTAGCAGAACATACGCCGAACGCCTAGCTACGATGGTAAAACATTGGCGATCAATATGGAAACAAGGAGACCTGCCTTTCTACTATGTTGAGACAATCCCATTTGCCTGTGAATATAAAGAAGATGGCTACATAGGAGCATTATTGCGGGAAGCTCAACAAAAGGCGCTTTCACTCATTCCCAATAGTGGTATGATCGGAACAAACGACTTAGTAGAGACATACGAAGCTCCTCAAGTGCATCCTCACAATAAAAAAGGGATTGGAGAACGCCTCGCATATATGTCCTTGAATAAGACATACGGATATCAGGGAATAGAATCCGAATATCCATCTTATAAAAGCATGAAAATCAACGGAGAGACAATTGAAATCTCCTTTTCCCATGCAGAAAAAGGATTAAGCCCCTGGATGAATATCTCCGGATTTGAGATTGCAGGTTCAGATAAAGTCTTTTATCCGGCAGAGGCCTCTTTAAATCAGAAGGATCATACAGTAATTGTCAAATCCCCAACAGTCAAATCTCCCGTTGCCGTTCGTTACTGTTTTCGGAATTTCCTGAAAGGAAATCTGATTAATACACGCAATCTGCCGGTCAGACCATTTCGCACAGATAAGTGGTAATAAAAACATAAAATAAATGATGAAAAGAATATATTATACATATCCGGTTTTATTAGTCTGGCTTGTGTCGACATTGTTGCCACAATTTTGTATAGCTATGCCTAATGAACAGAAAGAAAACAATGATGTGGTCATAGAGAACGCGGAAATGCGTCTAATTATTAGCAATGACGGAAAAGCACGCAGCCTGATACACAAAGCTACGGGAGAGGAATGTCTGATAACAAATGCAGATGTACCTTTATGCGCTATTACCCAATACCGTCCTTACGATAATGAAAACTTCCTAATGTTTCCTGCAAAGCCACGCACCTTCCCAGCCAATAAAATTGAACGTAACGGAAATGAATTACGTATAGAATTTCAGGATACCTATGACATTGCCATCATAGAGTTAAATATCACAGATTATTATATAGGTTTCACTCTGAAGCAAATTGATTATCGTATCGAAGATTTTGGGGTAAAACGCAAAACTGAAATAGATGAAATCTCATTATTACAATTACCAGTACGTAAACGTGAGAACTTTGGTGAGTGGCTGAATGTATCATGGGATGAACAGACAGCCATATGCCTGCTAGGCACCCATCCGACCACCTATATCGATGCTTTTGCAAACAAGGAATATACTACGATGTATGCAGGACTTGATTTTCAAGTGAAACTTTTCAATTCCGGTGCAGCACTGATTACTACTTCAAAAGAAAAACTGCTAACCTGTATTGATAAAGTAGAACGTGACTATCATATGCCTTTAGGAGTAGAAAGTCGCCAACGTAAAGAATATCAGTACTCCTATTATGAGCTACGTGATGTCACGACTAAAAATATAGATGAACATATTGCATATGCTCAAAAAGGTGGTTTCAAATCCATTGTCGTCTATTATGTTGATTTCGCCAAAGCTTGCGGACATTATGAATGGAGAAAAGAATATCCGAATGGAATGAAAGATTTACAGGAAATCACTAATAAAATCAAAGCAGCAGGCATGATACCCGGCATTCATATTCATTATTCCAAAGTAGCAGTGAATGACCCATATATCAACAACGGCATACCGGACTCCCGCACCAACCATGTACGCGAATTTATTCTCTCGGAACCATTAGATGATTCAAGTACTATCATCACTATAGAAGGTAATCCGGAAGGTGTACGTATGGAGAAAGGACGACGTCTCCTGCAAATTGACAACGAGCTTGTCACTTATGAGAACTATACCACCGAACCACCATATCAATTTACGGGATGTGTACGGGGAGTATTTAACTCAAAAGCAGCCTCACATGACAAAGGACAACATTTCAGACTATTGGATGTAGATGACTGGCCCCTGTTTATCCGTGTCAACCAAAATACAGGAATCCAAAAAGAGATTGCCGAACGTTTAGGAAAAATCTACCACGAAGCAGGCTTTCGTTTTGTCTATTTTGATGGTGCGGAAGATGTACCGATGCCTTATTGGTATAATGTCTCCCGCTCTCAGATGATAGTATACAACGAAATGAAACCAACTCCATTATTTGCAGAAGGAGCATTGAAATCACATTATGGATGGCATATTTTAAGTCGTGGGAATGCTTTCGATATATTCCCTCCGGAACGTATCCGTCCGGCAATGAAGAAGTATACACTTCGATGTGCAGAGCAGATAGCCAAAGATTTTACTTCTGTCAATTTCGGATGGGTGAATTACTTGGCTCCCAACGACAAGACAATAGGCATGCAACCAGACATGTATGAATATATTTGCAGCAAAGCTGTCGCATGGAATTCTCCCATATCATTAGTTGGCAATTTAAAAGAGTTACAGAATCATCCTCGTACGGAAGATAACCTGAGAGTTATCAAAATGTGGGAAGAAGTAAAACTTCAAGGTGTCCTGACAGACAAACAGAAAGAATTACTCAAAAATCCCGAACAAGAATATCTTCTGATGAAAGATAAAAAAGGAAATTATCAGTTATACCCCTATCGTCAAATAACCAAGGATGACGAAAAGCCAATCCGGGCATTCATTTTCCAGAAAGCAGGAAGGACTTGTATCATTTATTGGCATATGAACGGTACAGGGCAACTCACTCTTGATATAGAAAAAAACAAGCTGTCTTTGATGAATGAGAGTGGTAAAAGAATACCTATCCGGTCAGCAGGAAGCAAAAGTATCCTCCCCGCAGCAGGGCGTCTCATATTGGAAACCGCTCTTCCACAAGAGGAAGTAATAAAATTATTCAGAAAAAGCATCGAAATTATTAAATAGAAATTATTCATCCTAATCTTTTGTATATGAGAAATATGATAACCGGTATTATTAGCATATTATGCTATTTACAATGTTTTGGAACTTTATCAGCCTCAGTGACTGCTAAAAATGAAAATGGAAACTTTGTATTAAAAAACAAGAATGTTGAATTAGTGTTTGCCAACGGAAAAGAATTCTTATTCAAGGAATTCCGCATGGATGGCATGAACATATTGCCTGTAGATGGAAGTACAACACATCCGTGGCAACTAATCTATCGGGGTCCCAACGGAGAGAACCCGACCTTAATGCCCCGATGGGGCGAATATAAAGGAGGCGAGATACAAAAAACTCAAGATGCCTCAACATTAATATTCACCTGGCAAATGGTTATAGATGCAGGACCGACGTGTCCGGTACGCATATTAGTCACATTAGGTAAAGATGCCGAACTACCGGAATGGCGCATTGAAGCAGAAATGCCGGAAGGATGGGTGATTACAGAATCTGAATTTCCCCGTATTGCTGTAAACAGACCGGAAGGAGCAAAAGGAATTCTTCCTGTCGGATTCGGGACCGAATACACAATCGGCAATGAAGGACAACTGCAATCACGTTATCCTTCGTGTACAGGCACAATGCAATTAGTGCTGATGCATCATAAAGGAGGCACAGTCTACTTTGCCGCACAAGACAAAGGGGGATCTGGCAAAGTATTCAGAATGAAAAGTGAAGGAAAAAGTCTTGTATTTATTCAGAATGTGACAACATCCTATGCCTGGACTCAAAACAAGAAGTTCTGCATTCCTTGGGAAACAGTGATGGGATTTACCCAAAAGGGATGGCAGGACGCTGCAGTACAATGGTATCGTCCATTTACTTTCGAAACACTGTGGGGTGCAAAAACTATTTCAGAACGTCCTATAGCAGAATGGATCAAAAACGCTGATATGTGGCTACGGCCGGGAGAAGTAAATGCTGAAACAATGGAAGCAGTACGTAAAGCGATGAAATACTATGGAAAAGGAGTCGGATTGCATTGGTATTATTGGCACAATCATCGTTTCGATACTAAATATCCGGAATACTTTCCCGAAAAAGCAGGATTCAAAGAAATGATTAAAGAAACACAGGAACTTGGAGGATTTATTACTCCATATATTAACGGTCGTCTATGGGATCCAGCAACAGACAGCTATAAAACGCTTAATGGTAAAGATGCCTCTTGTCGCAAAGCTGATGGTACATTATATACAGAAGTATATAGCTCAAAGGTATTAAATACCGTAACCTGCCCATCCTCTTATATTTGGAGAGATATTCTGAAAGGAGTCAACAAACAGATATTAACTGAACTAAAAACGAACGGTGTATATATGGATCAGATAGGTTGCGCCAACAGCGAACCCTGCTATGCAACCAACCACGGACATGCACCTGGCGGTGGTGATTGGTGGCCTTTTGCCTACCGCAGTTTACTCACCGAAATGCGCACAAATCTATACAAAGAGAACCAAGCCATGACAACAGAAGAAAATGCAGAGTGCTATATTGACCTGTTTGACATGATGTTAGTTGTCAATTCTCCGCACAACAGCTATACAAAAATGGTTCCGTTGTTCCCGCTCATTTATTCTGACCGTTGCATCTATAGCGGATACACCTACATCCCTTGGCGTATCACAGACGGTTCTTTGAATTTCATGAGTATGCGTAGTCTGTTATGGGGTTCTCAGTTAGGATGGGTAGAGCCCAGTCTGTTGATGCGCCCGGACGCTAAAAGGGAAGCTAAATTTCTGAAAAATCTGACAGATTTCCGCCGTCAACAACATGATTTATTCTTGGGAGGCCGTTTTATACAGGAAATAATTCCAACTGGTGATAACCCAACGCAAGAGATACCCAACTATGAAATAACTTCGGTAGTATTAGCGGCAGAATGGGCTAGTGTATCAGGCGAACACGTATACCTTATAGTAAATATGAGTGAACAAGAACACAAGGTTACACTGCCTAATAAAAAACAAATAACCGTCAAAGCACTTGATGCGATCAGAATCAGCAAATAAACAGTCTTTGTAATCAAACAATAAATAGTACAGTAAAATGAAACAGATTATATTTATAGCAATATTATTAACATGTGCCTTCGGAGCCTGCTCAAGTGACAATGACGGCGACGAACAGTCTGCAAGCGTACAAGCACCTTCAGACATAACCATAGAAAGAATGGGAAAAACCAAAGTATTACTACGTTGGAAAGACAATAGTAATAATGAAACCGGATTCAGCATCTTATTAAGAAAAGCAGATACCAGTGAAAATATAGAAATAGCCAAGGTATCCGCAAATGTCACAGAATATACAATCGAAAATGGTCTGGAAGAAGGAAACATATACTATTTCGGAGTAAGAGCATTCTCGGCTACGAATACTTCACGTGCCATTTACGAGCTCTATCGGTTGGTAGCCCTCGGTGACGAGCCAAGCATCGCAATCATAGGAAGTATCAAAGCAAACTCAACTTGTATCAGTTCCTCTTATCAAGTGACAAACATAGCTGGACAAACCAACGTAAAATATGGTTTATGCTGGAGTACCGAAAACACACCCACTATCAATGATCAAAAGCAAAACGGACCGGAAGTTGCTGAAGACGGAAAAGTATTTCAAGTGATTCCGAATACCTTACTCGACTATGGCAAATCCTATAAAGTACGTGCCTTCCTGACAACCTCTACCGGTACTTATTACAGTGCAGAGTCGACTGTTTCCTTGGAAACAGAGCCACAAGCGATCCAATTGACATGGAATAAACTGACCAAGTCTACATTACCGGCAGAAATCGAACTGTACGAAACCACCAGTAACTTAAATGGTAGTAATTTCCATGCATGGTACGCCATTGGTGATCTCTCTACCGGTAAGGTAGAAGTACGTGTCCACATACCATCTTCTCCCGCAACCATCGACACGCAATCTGCGTCATTCAATGGAGACTGTTATTTATTGGTCAATGGAGGATACTTCTATAATGGAAACCATACAGGAATAGCTGTTATCAATTCCATTAAATCGGGCTCTGTTTCAGCCGTTCGGGGGTCACTAAAAACTGGCGATACAGAATACAACAGTATGTATAATGTGACAAGAGGAACATTCGGCGTAGATGCTTCAGGCAAGCCGAATGTTGTTTGGACAGGAACGGATGCCTCCAGCAATGTTTTCTATTTCGACCGTCCTTTGCCATCTGTCAAAGGAGAAAATAAATATGGAATTGTCACTAATGAAAATCCGACTACCGCAATTAGCTGGAGTCCTAAATATGCTTTAAGTGCAGGTCCTGTATTACTGAAAGACAAAAAAATCCCATTCGATTTTACAGAGACATCAAAGGGCACAGATTACTATCTCAGTAACTATGAAATCATTCCGTATGACATTTTCGGAGCGAATGTAACCCCGGACCGTACAGCAATCGGTTATCGTGAAGATGGAAAAGTGGTCATATTCATATGTGACGGACGTATTACCGCCAGTGGTGGAGCTACTTTAACAGAACTGGCACAAATAATGAAAGGATTAGGCTGTGTAGGAGCTATTAATCTTGATGGCGGAGGTTCTACCGGAATGGTTGTAGGAGACGAACACTTGAATGACATGACCGGAGGAAACCGGGCAGTCGTTTCTACAATTGGATTCTTCAAGAAAAATTAGCCCAATCCGGATATTCATAAAAGCTATAGCAATATACATAGTAAGTTTCTTTTTATGTATATTGCATTGCTTTTATAAACAACCATTTATTATGAAAAGACATATCATCATTTTGCTCATTACATTCTTGTGCTTGCCGGAATATCTGGAAGCTCAATTAAAATATTATGATGCTGCCGAGTTTCCATTGTATGGTAAAGCCACAAAGAATACAGAAAATCGGGATAAGCATCCACGTACTCCGATTATATTCATTGAGGATCCCGTATTCGCTCATGCTCTGTTCGACAAGAAAATAGCTATCGAAATAAACAAAAAGAATAAAGCCGTCAACAGTGTCTTCAAATCTCTGAAAACAAATAAAGAAGTATTAAAATAATACCTATAAAATAAAAGCAAATATGAAACGTATTCTATTTATTCTCTTTCTCTGTTGTATAGGTAGTGGTCTTGCTGCTTGCCAAGACGAAGACCACACGGTCCCTACCCTCCCATCCGAGAATGATCCGGAAATAAACGATCCAGTCGTAGAATTCTATGATTGGGAAAAGAACCGCACCGAGTTACTGACATCTACAGATATGGTGTTACTTTATGGCGGAGGACATCATCGCACTCCCTATACATGGGATAAAGAACGTGTAAGTTCTTATATCAGATATGTAGATACCGACAATCAATCCCACTGGCTATTCGACAGCTTCCTCTTTTTGGAAATTATGGACACAGGTACAGGAGGCGCTAATAAAATGTTCGCCAAAGGGTACAATCTGGAATCAGCCAATCAAGCAGACTGGATGAAACTTATAGACTATTACTTCCAATCTGAAACAGGAATCGGAGCATTAGATGCATCAGTCAAAGAGGCCTCTGCCATTTTGGGAACCCCACGGCAGAAACGTCAGATTGTGATCAGTATACCAGAGCCCATTGTCTACCAACACCCGGAACAAGCATCCTCATCAACCAAGTATTGGGGGAAAATTGATAACCAGACGCTTGACTTTTCCAACTCTGCCGACCGAATTAAAGCCTGCAAATGGTATATCGATCAGGTACGTGCCAAGTTCAATGAAAAGAACTATCAACATGTAGAATTAGCGGGATTTTATTGGCTTGCCGAGAAAGCGACCGACACCCGTGACATTTTAAATGCGGTTGCCATCTACCTGAATAAACTAAAATATAGTTTCAACTGGATCCCCTATTATGGAGCAGATGGATATAATCAGTGGAAATCACTAGGATTTAATTATGCTTATTTCCAGCCTAATTATTTCTTCAACGAATCCGTCCCCGATTCTCGTCTGGAAGATGCCTGCCAGAAAGCACTCACGTATGATATGCACATGGAACTGGAATTTGATGACAATGCTCTGAATAGCAGAGGAAAGGCTTATCGTTTGAAAAACTATATGAGTGCATTCAAGAAACATGGCATATGGGAGAAAAAACGCCTTGCCTATTATCAGGGAAGTGCATCCCTACTTACACTAAAAAAATCAGGGAACGCAGCCGATACCCAACTCTATCATGAGTTCTGCAATTTTGTCATCAGCCGCCCCATCCGGAGTTCACATTAGTATAAACAGTTTAATCATCGCCATTCTATGAATCATAAATACCTATACTTACTCCTGCTATTTTTGATAGTCAGTTGCCAACGCAATGTAGAAACAGGCCCTCCTGTATTAAAAGAAATGTGCCAAAGATTATTTCCCCGGCATGCCCAGTCGTTTCTATTCGAGTTACTGACAGATTCTATTGATACAGACCGTTTTATACTGGAATCGAGTCAAGGGAAAATACGGATAAAAGGAAACAATCGTAACTCATTGGCTGCCGGTTTGAATCATTATCTGAAAAACTACTGTCATACCCATGTTTCCTGGTATGCCTCAGAGACAGTGGAAATGCCTGATGTACTACCGGAGATACCTCAGCCAGTATATATCCGTTCCAAATGTGACAATCGTTTTTTTCTCAACTATTGTACATTCGGTTATACTATGCCCTATTGGAAATGGCAGGACTGGGAACGACTGATAGACTGGATGGCATTAAACGGAGTCACCATGCCTCTTGCTATTACCGGACAAGAATCCATTTGGTACAAAGTATGGACAGACATGGGTTTGAGCGACGAACAGGTTCGCTCATACTTTACAGGGCCAGCCCATCTTCCCTGGCATCGGATGTCCAATGTCGATTTCTGGCAAAGTCCACTACCTCAATCCTGGCTAAAGGATCAGGAGGAATTACAAAAACGTATTCTCGAAAGAGAACGTGAGTTTGATATGACTCCTGTATTACCAGCATTTGCCGGTCATGTACCAGCCGAATTAAAAACAATTTATCCGAATGCAAAAATCTATCAGATGAGTCAGTGGGGTGGCTTCGATGAAAAATACCGCAGTCATTTTATTGATCCGATGGACTCATTATACTCAATCATTCAGCGCCGTTTTCTGGAGGAACAAACCAAAGTATATGGTACTGACCATATTTATGGAATCGATCCTTTCAATGAAGTCGACTCTCCTGACTGGAGCGAGGATTTTTTAGCCAATGTTTCAAGCAAGATTTACGAGTCGATTCATCAGGTAGACTCAGCAGCCCAATGGTTACAAATGACCTGGATGTTCTTCTATGACAAAAAGAAATGGACTCAACCCCGTATCCGTTCCTTTCTAAAAGCAGTACCGGATAACAAACTGATATTACTCGATTACTATTGCGATCATACAGAAATCTGGCGAAATACTGAAAAATATTACGGGAATCCCTATATTTGGTGTTATCTGGGTAATTTTGGCGGCAATACGATGATAGCAGGCAATCTGAATGATATTGATTTCAAGATTAAACGACTCTTCAAGGAGGGAGGAGACAATGTCTATGGCTTGGGAGCAACTCTTGAAGGCTTTGATGTAAACCCTCTTATGTACGAATTTGTTTTTGACCAGGCATGGGATTATCCTGTCACTACCGACCAATGGATAACCAACTGGTCCATGTGCAGAGGAGGAAATCAGGATGCCAATATCATCAAAGCGTGGAGAGCCTTGCATCAGAAAATTTATACCGAACATGCCACATGCGGCCAATCGGTATTAATGAACGCACGCCCCAGACTAACGGGAACTAAAAGTTGGAATACAAACCCCGGCATACATTACGCAAATAACGACTTATGGCAAATATGGAAAGAGCTACTAAAAGCCCGGAACATCAACAATAGTGATTTTCGCTTTGACGTAATCAATATCGGAAGACAAGTACTAGGAAACTTGTTCTCCGAATATAGAGATCAGTTTACCGCTTGCTATAACCGGAAAGATACAACAGGCATGAGAGAATGGAGTACCCGTATGGACAACCTCTTGCTTGACGTAGACCGCCTCCTTTCCTGTGACGCGACTCTATCCATCGGGAAATGGTTACAAGACGCCAGAAACTGTGGTGCAACCGTGTCGGAAAAGGATTACTATGAAGAAAATGCACGCTGTATCCTGACCGTATGGGGGCAACAGGACACCCAACTGAATGACTATGCCAATCGAGGCTGGGGCGGACTTACCCGAAGCTTCTACCGGGAACGTTGGAAACGTTTCACAGACGGAGTCATCGCTGCTGTTTCGGAAGATAAACCTTTTGACGAAGACAAATTCCACCAGGACATTACGCAATTTGAATACAACTGGACATTACAGAAAGACTCTTTCCCTATTGTTTCAGAGGAAGACCCGATTCAAATAGCAGACAGTCTTATCTTAAAATACGATACGTACTTTACCAAAGCACAATAATGAAGGCGGACATTCGACAAACAGGCGCTTCAAAAGATACGTTTTTTGAATGTAGCTTTTCGTTTTTCACAGAGAAGAAAGAAATCGAATGTACTACCTTTGTTTTATCAATTATATAAATACATACTATAAAAGACCAATTTATGGGAAACAATCAACCTTCGGCAAGAAAAAAAACTTATTATATATCTCTGGCTATTCTAGCCGGTATGTTCTTCATATTCGGATTCGTATCATGGGTCAATTCCATACTGATTCCATACTTCCGTATTTCTTGCGAGCTTACCCATTTTGAATCCTATTTTGTAGCCTTTGCTTTCTATATAGCATACTTTGTCATGGCCATTCCTTCGGGCATTCTATTGAAGAAAGTAGGATTTAAAAAAGGAATCATGTATGGCTTTATGCTGACTGCTTTGGGAGCCTTTATCTTTGTCCCGGCAGCTCTGGCACGGCAATTTGAAATATTCCTCATCGGCTTGTTTTCTATTGGCACCGGCCTGGCTATTTTGCAGACAGCCGCCAATCCTTATGTCACCATTATCGGCCCGATAGATAGTGCAGCACGACGTATCAGCATCATGGGAATCTGCAATAAAGTGGCAGGAATTATCTCCCCGCTCATATTCGCTGCCCTTATTCTGAAAGCAAACGACAGTGAACTCTTTGCATTAATTGAATCCGGTGCACTGGACGAAGCAACAAAGAACGCCATGCTCAATGAATTGATACAACGTGTCATTATCCCATACATTATTCTGGGCATCATCTTACTGCTGACAGGTATCGGTATCCGCTACTCCGTATTACCGGAAATAAATACTGACGAGCAGAATGCCACTGATGAACAGGACAATAAACATACTGACAAAAAAAGCATTCTCGACTTTCCATACCTCATATTAGGTGCATTGGCCATTTTCTTTCATGTAGGTACACAGGTTATAGCCATTGACACTATAATCAATTACGCCAACTCTATGGGGATGGATTTACTGGAAGCAAAAGTATTCCCTTCTTACACACTGGGATGCACAATGATAGGATATATACTTGGTATCATCCTTATCCCTAAATACATTTCCCAGAAAAATGCACTGATAGGGTGTACATTACTAGGTTTGGCTCTCTCATTCGGAGTGGTATGGGCAGACTTCGATATGACATTATTCGGTCATCAAGCCAATGCTTCCATCTTCTTTCTGAATGCTTTAGGTTTTCCCAACGCTCTGATCTATGCAGGAATATGGCCTCTTTCCATTCATGGGTTAGGCAAATTCACCAAAACCGGTTCCTCTCTGCTGATTATGGGATTATGCGGCAATGCCATCTTACCTTTGGTATATGGTCACTTTGCCGACCAGTACAGTTTGCGTATCGGTTACTGGGTACTTATTCCTTGCTTTATCTATCTGGTATTCTTTGCCATCAAAGGGCATAAAATCAACTCCTGGAGATAAAACTGAACGTAAGACATTAAAAATTAAAAAAATGGAAAGACTGATTATTATCAATGGGGAACTAATACTCCCTACCGGCATCGAAACCAATAAAATAATGGTTTGCCGGAATGGTAAGATAGAACAGATTGTATCATCCGAAGCATATATTCCTCAAGCTGACGACCGGATCATAGATGCCAACCAACAATATGTCTCCCCAGGATTTATCGATATACATGTTCACGGTGGCGGAGGTCATGACTTTATGGATGGAACCGTAGAGGCCTTTCTGGGAGTAGCCGAAACTCATGCCAGATATGGAACAACAGCCATGGTACCTACAACACTGACCAGCACAAACGAAGAGCTAATGACGACCTTTGCCGTTTATCAAAAAGCCAAAAGTCTTAATAAAAAAGGTGCCCAATTTATCGGGCTGCATCTGGAAGGGCCCTACTTCTCGCCTAAGCAGTGTGGAGCCCAAGACCCCAATCATTTGAAAACGCCTCATCCGGACGAATATAACACAATACTGGAAGCTTCACAAGATATTGTACGATGGAGTATTGCTCCGGAACTGGCAGGAGCAATTGAACTGGGGGAAAAGCTCAATAGCTGTCACATTCTCCCATCCATCGCACATACCGATGCCATTTATGAAGAAGTGGTAAAAGCATACGAAGCAGGGTATACTCATATCACTCATTTATATTCAGCGATGTCAACCATCACCCGTAGAAATGCCTATCGCTATGCAGGTGTGGTAGAGGCAGCTTATCTGATTGATGGTATGACAGTAGAAATCATTGCGGACGGCATTCATCTGCCCAAACCTTTACTACAATTCGTATATAAGTTCAAGGGGGCCGATAAAACAGCACTTTGCACAGATGCCATGCGAGGTGCGGGAATGCCGGACGGTGAATCCATATTAGGCAGCCTGACCAACGGTCAGAAAGTTATTATTGAAGACGGAGTAGCCAAGCTTCCCGACCGTTCGGCATTTGCCGGAAGCGTAGCTACCGCCGATCGTTTGGTAAGAACCATGATAAATATAGCCGGCATACCCCTAATCGATGCTATCCGAATGATAACCCTTACCCCCGCCCGCATTCTGCATGTGGATTCCCAAAAGGGTTCTTTGGAGGAAGGTAAAGATGCCGACATCGTCATCTTCGACAATCAAATTAACGTAACAACAACTATATCAAAAGGCCATGTTATCTACAATCAATGAAACATACCTGTTTCAACAAGATCTATTAACAGTCAAAATGTTCCCTTCTATCCAACAGATGGGGAAATGTGCTGCGACAGAAGTTACTAACAAAATATGCGAACTTCTCAAAGAGAAAGCTGAAATCAATATGATTTTTGCCGCAGCTCCTTCACAAAATGAATTCTTAAGTCATCTTATTCACAGTAAACAGATTGACTGGAGCAGAATCAACGCTTTCCACATGGATGAATACATCGGCATTCATCCGGAAGCCCCACAAAGTTTCGGAAATTTTCTCCGTCAGCGCATCTTCGACAAAGTCCCGTTCAAGACTGTAAACTATCTGAACGGACAAGCAGAAAACCTTGAAGAAGAATGCAAACGTTATTCCGAATTGCTGCTTCGTCATCCTGTCGATATTGTCTGTCTGGGAATTGGAGAAAACGGTCATATTGCATTCAATGATCCGGATGTAGCCAATTTCAACGACTCCCATTTAGTTAAAGTAGTAGAACTCGACCCGATATGTCGCCAGCAACAAGTGAATGAAAAATGCTTTGAAGCATTCGACCTTGTTCCTGCTAAAGCACTGACTCTTACCATTCCAGCCTTATTAAAAGCGGACTGGATGTTCTGCATTGTGCCTTTTAAAAATAAAGCCAATGCAGTATACAACACTCTTTATGGAGAAATTTCCGAAAAATGTCCGGCCAGTATATTACGCAAAAAAGAAAATTCTTGTTTATATTTGGATCCTGAAAGTGCAGAACGAATAAACTTATAAATACATATGAAAAATATCTTATTTATCCTCCTTACTTTCTTGTCTGTCAGCTTCAGACTATATGCGCAGGATGTAATTAAAATAGGAATTATCGGGCTCGATACTTCCCATTCTACAGCTTTCACCGAGCTACTGAACGGAGACTCTGACGATAAGTTTGTCAAAGAGTTCGAAGTCGTAGCAGCTTACCCTTATGGTTCAAAGACTATCCAGTCCAGTTACGAACGAATTCCCGGATATATAGAAGAGGTCAAGAAACACGGTGTGGAGATTACATCTTCCATAGCGGAATTGCTTGACAAGGTAGATTGCGTCATGCTTGAAACAAACGACGGTAGAATCCACCTCGAACAAGCAATGGAAGTATTCAAATCCGGAAAAATATGCTATATCGACAAGCCTATTGGAGCGACATTGGGACAAGCTATTGCCATTTACGAAATGGCGAAGAAATACAATGTGCCTATCTTTTCTTCTTCTGCACTCAGATATTCTCCACAGAATCAAAAGCTGAGAAACGGAGAGTTCGGCAAAATTCTGGGAGCTGACTGTTATTCTCCTCACAAGGTAGAACCGACTCACCCCGATTTCGGTTTTTATGGCATTCACGGAGTAGAAACGCTTTATACTCTTATGGGAACCGGTTGCGAGTCAGTCAACCGTATGTCTTCCCAAGATGCTGATGTAGTGGTAGGCCGTTGGAAAGACGGGCGGATAGGTACTTTCAGGGGAATCAAAGAAGGTCCGGCCATTTATGGCGGTACAGCTTATACCCCCAAAGGTGCAATAGCAGCAGGAGGATATGAAGGTTACAAAGTTTTGCTCGATCAAATACTCACTTTTTTCAAGACCGGAGTAGCTCCGATTTCGAAAGAAGAAACAATTGAGATATTCACTTTTATGAAAGCTTCCAATATGAGCAAAGAACAGAATGGCAAAATCGTTACCATGGAGGAGGCATACCGAAAAGGGCTGAAAGATGCACAGAAGCTAATTAAAACCTACAAATAAAAATAGCACATGAGGTACACATACAGACACATCGGGATCCTGACCATCTCATTAATAGTTGCTTCCTGCTCTTTTTCCCAAAAGCAGGCAGACAACAATCATGACAAAGATATGAATCCGAACGTAAAAATAGTGGTCCTCGACCCAGGACATTTTCATGCCAGTCTGTTGCAAAAGAATCCGCTGGCCTCAGTGAACGACACAATTCGGGTATATGCTCCCGAAGGAGCGGAAGTCAAACAATATCTGAACGACATAAATAGCTATAATCAACGGGCGGAGAATCCCACATCCTGGAAAGAAGAAATATATATTGGGGGCGATTATCTTTCCAGGATGCTTTCCGACCGTCAAGGGGACGTAGTTGTGCTTGCCGGAAACAACCAGAAAAAAACAAACTATATTCTGGAAGCTATCAAAGCAGGATACAATGTGCTTTCCGACAAGCCTTTGGCCATTAACAAGAAGGATTTCGACTTACTGATTCAAGCATATCAATTGGCAAAGGAAAGGAAATTACTCCTTTACGACTTGATGACTGAACGATATGACATCCTGAATATCATCGAAAAAGCATTACTGAACAATCCGGATCTTTTTGGTGAATTGCAAAAAGGGTCTTTGAATGATCCGTCAGTTTCTATGGAAAGTGTTCATCATTTCTTTAAGAATGTATCAGGCAAGCCACTGATTCGTCCGGTATGGTATTATGACACAGAGCAACAAGGAGAAGGTATTGCAGATGTAACCACTCATCTTATCGATCTGGTCAACTGGCAATGTTTCCCCAACGAAACCATCCGTTATCAGTCGGATGTAGAAGTATTGAAAGCCAGACATTGGCCTACCCGCATTACATTACCTGAATTTTCGCAATCGACGCAGGCTGACACCTTCCCCGCCTTCTTGAACAAATATATCAATAATAATGTGCTGGAAGTTTTAGCGAATGGTAGCCTAAATTACACAGTAAAGGGGATTCATATAGGTATGAAGGTTATCTGGAATTACACTCCTCCAAGTGATGGTGGCGACACTTTTACCTCCCTTAAGAAAGGAAGTAAGGCTACATTGAAAACAATTCAGGACAAAGAAAGTGGTTTTGTGAAACAACTCTACATCCAAAGAGCTGCAGACTCTGATCACTCTGAATTTGAGAGCCAGTTGCAAAAGGCAATCAAACAACTGCAAGCGACCTATCCGTTCCTATCCGTCAAAAAAATGAATGAAGGACTTTATCTGATTGATATTCCACAGGCGGACAGACTGGGACATGAAGCTCACTTCAGTAAAGTAGCAGAAGCATTCCTTGGCTATTTGCATGATAAAAATATGCCGGAATGGGAAAACGAGAATACAATATCTAAATATTATATCACCACTACAGCTGTAGAGCTGGCAAAGAAAGAGAAATAAGAAAGACCGCAGACACGTGTTAAGAAGTGAAATAAAATATTATGCAGATGAATCCATGTTTCATGGATTCATTCCTCATGTTATGGGGACACGTCTTGATATCCTGATGATTCACTCCAACCTTCCCCTCCTAAACATGCTTTGGGCACATATTACCGACGAGTTAGAAAGGTTGGATAAGATGTTGAATCGATTTGATGCCACAAGTGAAGTATCAAAGCTAAACAGCCATACACAACAAGATTCAGTTTCTGTCAGTGCGGAATTGGAAGATATCCTACGGTCATGCCAATATTATTATGAAAAGACTCTTCATCTTTTCGACATCACATTAAACGATTTCTCACAAATACAAATTCACGGCAATCACCATATCTCTTTTAGCAACTTTTCCGTAACACTTGATTTTGGAGGTTTCGCGAAGGGATACGCCTTAAAAAAGATTCAAGAAATCCTCTTGCGGGGAAATATAGAGAATGCTTTCGTCGATTTTGGCAACAGTTCGATTATGGGAATAGGACACCATCCTTATGGAGACTGCTGGAAAGTCAGTTTGCAGAATCCTTACACTCAACAAACTCTTGACGAATTTTGCCTTACTGACAATACGTTGTCCACTTCCGGGAATACGGAACAGTACACCGGACATATTATAAATCCGCTTACAGGAACCTGCAACGAACAAAGAAAAGTTACGAGTATCTTATCTGACAATCCGCTGGATGCAGAAATACTCAGTACAGTCTGGATGATTGCCGACGACCAACAACGGGAACAGATCAACGAGAACTTCAAACATATAAAAGGAACTATATATACTCTATAAAATATGAGAAACAAAATAGAAAAAGGAGTCGATTTGAATCTCAGACAATTCATCAAAAGTCTGGGATATATCGCAGGAGGAACTGCACTGCTGGCAAGCACACCCTGGCTGTCTTCCTGCACACCCGAAAAGCTTAAAGAAATCCGCAACGAGAAAGCCCGGATCGCTTTAATAGGTACAGGTTCCAGGGGACAGTATCATATCCACAATCTGAAGGAGATTCCCCATGCCCGGATTGTTGCCGTTTGCGACAATTATGCTCCTAACCTCCAACAAGCAGTAGAGTTATGTCCGGGTGCCAAAGCATACACAGACTACCGGAAGCTTTTGGAATCGGCAGATATTGACGGCGTAATTATCTCTACTCCGTTGAACTGGCATGCTCCCATTGTACTGGATGCCCTGGCAGCCGGCAAACACGTATTCTGTGAAAAAGCCATGGCACGGACTTTAGACGAATGCAAAGCTATTTATGATGCCTATCAAACGACCAACCAGGTTCTCTACTTCTGCATGCAGCGTATGTATGACGAGAAGTATATCAAAGGAATGCAAATGATTCATTCCGGACTCATCGGAGATGTGGTAGGAATGCGCTGCCATTGGTTCAGAAATGCAGACTGGCGCCGTCCCGTCCCCTCACCGGAACTGGAACATCAAATCAACTGGCGATTGTACAAAGAAAGCTCAGGCGGATTAATGACCGAACTGGCCTGCCACCAACTGGAAGTATGCAACTGGGCAGCTAAAAGAATGCCGGTAAGCATCATCGGTATGGGTGACATCGTCTACTGGAAAGACGGTCGTGAAGTATACGATAGCGTAAATGTGACTTACCGATACTCCGACGGAACGAAGATTGCCTACGAATCGTTGATTTCCAATAAATTCAACGGTATGGAAGACCAGATCCTCGGGCACAAAGGTACTATGGAAATGGCAAAAGGTATCTATTATCTGGAAGAGGACCATTCAACATCGGGCATCCGGCAACTTATCGGACAGGTTAAGGATAAAGTATTCGCTGCTATCCCGACAGCCGGACCCAGTTGGAGACCGGAAACAAAAATGGAATACACGCCACATTTTGTTATTGAAGGAGACATTAACGTCAACAACGGGCTGAGCATGATCGGAGCCGACAAAGATGGTTCCGATATCATTCTCTCTTCTTTCTGCCAATCATGTATCACTGGAGAAAAAGCACAAAATGTGGTAGAAGAAGCCTATTGCTCCACCGTACTTTGCCTGCTTGGCAATCAAGCAATGGAGGAAGAGCGCCATATCCTTTTCCCCGACGAATATAAAATACCATATATGAAATTTTAAATTATGAAAGATATCATCATCACCTCCCAAAAAATTAAAAGGGAAAGAAACATTTATCTGATATGCTTTCTTCTCTCTTTTGCAATCAATATTATTGCAATCCTTGTCTATACACGTCCGTGGATTGAAATATTCACTCAACTGGGGTATGTGCTCGTTATCAGTTTTTTCATCTATTTCATACTATGGATTCCGCGTATACTCGTTATCGGGTTACGTCATCTCCTTCGAAAAAAGAAGTAACAGCTTTACGTTTTTTGAAGATTGATTGACGGAAAAGAAGTCTGATATCAGTTAATAACGGCTTAACTTTGAGGAAAAATAAACACTATGACAACAAGAAGAGATTTTATCAAAAAAACAGTTGCAGGCACGGCCGCCCTTTCCTTGGGAAGCATTATTCCCGGCTTCGGTTCAAATAGTTATCAGGAAATCCTGGGTGCGAACGAAAAAATACGAATCGGAGTCATTGGTGTAAACTCCAGAGGTAATGCCTTGGCACAAGGATTTGCCAAGATGAAAGGTTGTGAAGTTACTTACCTTTGTGATGTTGATTCAAGAGCACTTGAAAGATGTCAGGCAGATATTCATAAAATAAGCGGACGCACTCCTAAAGGAGAAAAAGATATCCGCAAAATGCTGGAATCGGACGATTTTGAGGCGGTAGTCATTGCCACGCCTGACCACTGGCATGCCAAAGCAGCCATTATGGCTATGCAAGCAGGAAAGCATGTTTATCTGGAGAAACCGACCAGCCACAATCCGGCAGAGAATGAAATGTTAGTCAGGGCGACGCTTAAATATAACCGGATTGTCCAAGTCGGCAACCAGCGTCGTTCGTGGCCGAACGTTATCAAAGCAATAGAAGAGATTAAGTCTGGGACAATCGGGAAAGTAAGATATGCCAAGTCCTGGTATGTCAACAACCGTCCTTCCATAGGCACAGGAAAAGTGGTTCCTGTACCCGACTATCTGGACTGGGATTTATGGCAAGGTCCTGCACCACGGGTACCCAATTTTAAAGACAATTATATTCATTATAACTGGCACTGGTTCTGGAACTGGGGTACCGGTGAAGCATTGAATAACGGAACTCATTTCGTTGATATCCTCCGTTGGGGGCTGGGCGTTGATTATCCGACAAAGGTAGATTCTGTCGGAGGACGTTATCGCTTTCAAGACGACTGGCAAACTCCGGATACACAACTCATCACTTTCCAGTTCGGCGACGAAGCATCCTGCTCTTGGGAAGGGCGTAGTTGCAACAGCACACCGGTAGACGGATACGGAGTAGGTACCGCTTTCTACGGAGAAACAGGCACCCTTTTCATCAGTGGAGGCAATGAGTACAAAATAACAGACTTACAAGGGAAAGTAATCAAAGATGTAAAAAGTAACTTGAAGTTTGAAACTGGTAATTTGCTAAATCCATCGGAAAAGCTGGATGCTTATCACTTCGAAAACTGGTTTGACGCCATCCGCAAAGGTGGTAAGCTGAATTCCGGCATTGTAGATGCCTGCATCAGTACTCAGTTAGTACAGTTAGGCAATATCGCGCAGCGTGTAGGTCATTCTTTAGATATTGATCCGGGAAGCGGACGTATTCTGAATGATCTGGAAGCTAACAAGCTCTGGGGCAGAGAATACGAAAAAGGTTGGGAAATACGGGTATAACCCCGCCCTTCTCTTCCTCGTTTTTTCATTAGGTTATAGTTTTGTTGGAGGGTATGTCAAAAGTAACTAAACTCCCCTCCTTCGGGAAGGAAGGGTGGCTGAAAGCCGGGGTGGTAGGTGTACTGTACAATTGAATATCAATAGTTTATGTATTCACCTACCACCTCCCCCTACGGGGACTCCTCCTTCCTGAAGGAGGAGAATTTTGTTACTATTGACTCTGACACACGCTCCTTCTTTGTATCATAAAGCGAACAAAGTTTATGTTATCATATTTCACCATATAAGCGCATCCGTGGCAGAGATACTGCAACACCCCGACCAAGCTCCCATGAAAAACTTCAACCTTTTATTTATAAACCAGACAAACGTTTCTAATAAATTCCTGCATCGTTTATTATAAACGTCCCCCCAGTTTATTATAAACTCAAATTCCCCTTTTCAAAGATTAATCTTTAATTTTATGCAACAAAAAAGGCTGCAAACCCGCTAAGAGTTCGCAGCCCATCAATGATAAATGAGTCTCACAGAGTCTGTTTTCTCAGACTTCCGTTCTTTATATTGTCAGTATATCATACCAAATTAAAGGCATATACTTCCTATCAGATGCAGCAAAAAACAATTCTTTTTTCATTGGTTCAGGTTTTAATTAAAGCTGGATAGCCGACTACAAATATACAACATAAAAAGGGCTTTGTCAAGTCTTCGGGAAGTTTACACAAGAAAACAAAGGATTACTGAAGCTGTCAGCATCATAAAAAACGTGAGTTCTTTTCGTCCTCATATTGAATTTATTTCGTATTTTTGCGTGCACATCCTCCTTTTTTTGATGGATAGAAGAAAATTTGTTGTTAAAGCAAAGCGAAGATTGATATATGAGTGACGAAATCAACGAGATAACGGAAGGACATTCAGACTACAAACCGGCGGACGCGCGGGACGAAAACGTAAAGCATCAGTTAACAGGCATGTACCAGAATTGGTTTCTGGACTATGCTTCTTATGTGATTCTGGAACGTGCCGTTCCCCATATCAATGACGGTTTGAAGCCTGTACAACGACGTATTCTACATTCCATGAAGCGTCTGGACGACGGGCGGTATAACAAAGTGGCAAATATTGTGGGACACACCATGCAGTTCCATCCGCACGGTGATGCTTCTATCGGCGATGCACTGGTACAGCTGGGGCAGAAAGACCTGCTGATAGACTGTCAGGGTAACTGGGGTAATATACTCACCGGTGACGGTGCGGCAGCTCCCCGTTATATCGAGGCACGCCTTTCCAAGTTTGCGCTGGACATCGTATTCAATCCAAAGACGACCGAATGGAAGCTGTCTTACGACGGCAGAAACAAGGAACCGGTCACCCTCCCCGTGAAGTTCCCGCTATTGCTGGCACAGGGAGTGGAAGGTATCGCCGTCGGACTTTCATCCAAGATATTACCTCACAACTTCAATGAACTTTGCGACGCCTCCATCAGCTATCTGCATGGAGAATCGTTCCAGCTATATCCCGACTTCCAGACAGGCGGTTCCATCGACGTAGCCAAATACAATGACGGAGAACGCGGCGGAGCGGTAAAAGTACGCGCCAAGATCAACAAGCTGGACAACAAGACACTCGCCATCACGGAGATTCCGTATGGCAAGACCACCTCTACCGTCATCGACTCCATCCTGAAAGCTGTTGACAAAGGAAAAATCAAGATACGCAAAGTAGACGATAATACAGCCGCCAACGTAGAGATACTGGTACACTTGGCACCCGGAACTTCATCGGACAAAACGATCGACGCACTGTACGCCTTTACCGACTGCGAGGTAAGCATCTCACCCAACTGCTGTGTGATTGATGACAGCAAGCCTCACTTCCTCACCGTTAGCAAGGTACTGAAAAAGTCGGCAGACAACACACTGGGACTGCTGAAACAGGAACTGGAAATCAAGAAAGGGGAAATACTGGAATCACTCCATTTCGCTTCCCTCGAAAAAATATTTATCGAAGAACGAATCTATAAGGACAAAGAGTTCGAGCAATCCAAAGACATGGACGCCGCCTGCGCACATATCGACGACCGCCTGACTCCTTTCTACCCGAGCTTTATCCGTGAAGTGACCAAAGAGGATATTCTCAAACTGATGGAAATCAAGATGGGACGCATCCTGAAGTTCAACACCGACAAAGCCGATGAACTGATCGCCCGTATGAAAGAAGAGATCGCCGAAATCGACGATCACCTCGCTCACATCGTGGACTATACCGTAAACTGGTATCAGATGCTGAAAAGTAAATACGGAAAGAACTTCCCGCGCCGCACCGAACTGCGCAACTTCGACACCATCGAAGCCGCCAAAGTGGTAGAGGCCAACGAGAAACTCTACATCAACCGCGATGAAGGATTTATCGGAACAGCACTGAAGAAGGACGAATTTGTCGCCAACTGTTCGGATATCGATGACGTGATCGTCTTCTTCCGGGATGGTAAATATATCGTCACTCCGGTAGCCGACAAGAAGTTTGTGGGCAAAAACATTCTTTACGTCAATGTATTCAAGAAGAATGACAAACGCACCATCTACAATATCACTTACCGGGACGGCAAAGAAGGAACGACGTATATCAAACGTTTTGCCGTGACAGGTGTGGTCCGCGACCGTGAATACGATGTCACGCAAGGAACGCCGGACTCACGCATCACTTATTTCAGCGCCAACCCGAACGGAGAAGCCGAAATCATCAAAGTGACATTAAAGCCGAACCCGCGTGTAAGACGCATCATCTTCGAACGTGATTTCAGTGAAATCAGCATCAAGGGACGTCAGGCACAAGGAGTGATCCTCACCCGTCTGCCGGTGCATAAGATTGCCCTGAAACAGAAAGGAGGCTCTACCCTCGGAGGACGAAAAGTATGGTTCGACCGAGATATCCTACGCCTCAACTACGACGGACGGGGTGAATATCTGGGAGAATTCCAAAGCGACGACACCATCCTGGTAGTGCTCAACAATGGCGAGTTCTACACCAGCAACTTCGATCTGAGCAACCATTACGAAGATAATGTCAGCATCGTCGAGAAGTTCGACCCGAACAAGATATGGACTGCCGCGCTTTATGATGCCGACCAGCAGAACTATCCGTATCTGAAACGTTTCTGTTTTGAAGGTTCCAACCGCAAGCAGAACTATCTGGGAGACAACAAGAATACCCGTCTGATCCTGCTGACTGATGAGTACTATCCTCGTCTGGAAGTCATATTCGGCGGACACGACAGTTTCCGTGAAGCGATGGTAATTGACGCGGAAGAATTTATTGCAGTCAAAGGCTTCAAGGCAAAAGGAAAGCGTATCACTACTTATACGGTGGATACCATCAACGAGCTTGAACCGACCCGTTTCCCGGAACCGCCCAACGAGCAGCCGGAAGAATCGGAAGAAGAGCCGGAGAATCTGGACCCGGACAGCGATAAGAGTGAAGGAGACATCATTGATGAGATTACGGGACAGATGAAGCTGTTTTAGCTAATGTATACATGCGGTAAAAAATACCCAATGTGCCAATGAAGAAAAACTTATTATACTTAGGGCTGACAGGATACCTCCTGTTCGCCCTCTGCACAAGATTACAGGCGCAGACCGACAGTCTGCAAGCACATCGCTACGTAACACGTGCCACCATGTACGGAGTCGGATTTACCAATGTGTTCGACACCTATCTTTCGCCTCAGGAATATAAAGGAATAGATTTCCGTATTTCCCGCGAGACGATCCGGATGACAAAGTTGTTCGACGGGAATGTTTCTGTGCAGAACTTCTTTCAGGCAGACGTCGGCTATACACACAACCGCGCAGACAACAACAATACCTTCTCCGGACTCGTCAACTGGAACTATGGCCTCCATTACCAGTTCCGCCTCACCGAGAACTTCAAGTTACTGGCAGGAGGACTGTTTGACGTCAACGGAGGATTTGTCTACAATCTCCGCAATTCGAACAATCCGGCTTCGGCCCGGGCATACGTCAATCTGGACGCTTCGGGAATGGCTATCTGGCATTTGAAAATCAAGCGCTATCCGATGGTACTCCGCTATCAGGTCAACGTGCCGATGATCGGACTTATGTTCTCACCGCACTACGGACAGTCTTATTACGAAATCTTCTCACTGGGCAACTCCAGCGGAGTTATCCAATTTACCTCTCTCCACAATCAACCGTCTCTCCGTCAGATGCTTTCTGTCGATCTGCCGATAGGATATACCAAGATGCGTTTCAGTTATCTGGCAGACTTGCAACAATCCAATGTTAACGGAATCAAGACACATACCTACTCTCATGTATTTATGGTAGGATTTGTGAAAGACCTGTATCGGGTTTCCAACAAAAAAGGAGCGAATCTGCCTCCGTCGGTGAGGGCGTACTAGGAGAAGTTGAAAATTGAAAGTGAAGAGTTGAGAATTGAGAGTTTATGGACAAGAACTGAAAGATTAAGAATGAGAAATAGAATTATACAACTACTTTTACTGCTCTGCTGCCTCCCGATACAGACGGGGTGCATCGGAGAAGATGATTACGCTGATGATCCCGTAGGAAACTTCGAGCAACTATGGAAGATCATTGACGAACGGTATTGCTTTCTGGACTCGAAAGGTATTGACTGGGATGCGGTTCATGAGAAATACAGCAAACTGATTGTACCGGGTATGTCCAATGACGACCTTTTCGATAAACTCAGCGAGATGCTCTATATCCTGAAAGACGGTCATGTCAATCTTTCATCTGCCAAGCGTGTCTCTTATTACGACGCATGGTATCAGGGGTATCCGTGGAATTATCGGGAGGATATTCTTTACCAGTATTACCTGGGCAGTGCCAGCAAGGACTACTATACATCGGCGGGGATGAAGTACAAAATATTCGACAATAATATCGGATATATCCGCTACGAAAGTTTCAGTTCCGGGGTCGGCGATGGCAATCTGGATGAAATCCTTGTCTATCTGGCAACCTGCAACGGACTGATTATTGACGTACGCGACAACGGAGGAGGTAATCTGACTAATTCTTCCCGCATTGCCGCCCGATTTACCAATAGTAAAATCCTGACCGGATTCATACAGCATAAAACGGGAACAGGACATAGTGACTTTTCCCAACCGGAACCGATCTACCTGGAACCTTCCAACAGCATCCGCTGGCAGAAGAAAGTCGTTATACTGACCAACCGCCGTTGCTACAGTGCAACCAATGATTTCGTCAATCTGATGCGCAGCATAGACAATGGCAAGATCATCCAGGTCGGTGACCAGACAGGTGGCGGTTCGGGACTTCCTTTCACATCGGAACTGCCGAACGGATGGAGCATCCGCTTCTCCGCCAGTCCTCATTTCGACAAAAATATGCAGCCGCTGGAAGAAGGTATTTTGCCTGATATAGCTATCGATATGACTGAGGATGACCAATCTAAACATAGGGACACACTGATTGAAAAGGCTTTTGAAATCTTAAGTGAGTAACTTTGTTGCCTAATTATTTGTCAAATCAGAAAATCTTCCTATCTTTGCACCGCTAAACAAAAAGCGACGCATGCGGATGTGGCGTAATTGGTAGCCGCGCCAGACTTAGGATCTGGTGCCGTGAGGCGTGTAGGTTCGAGTCCTATCATCCGCACACATTTATATAAACTAGAAAGCCTTCAAGAAATATCTTGGGGGCTTTTTAATTGATTACATATATGAAGAAACATCAACTTTGCTGCATCGGCCATATCACTTTGGATAAGGTAGTCACTCCTCAAAGCACAGTCTATATGCCTGGAGGCACAGCTTTCTATTGTTCACACGCTATCCGCCATTTCAATGACATAGATTATGCATTAGTGACAGCAGTCGGCGCTACGGAAATGAAAGTAGTAGACCAGCTGCGCGGGATAGGCATCAGCGTAACCGCATTACCCAGCCAGCACTCTGTATACTTCGAGAACATCTATGGAGAAAATCCGGATGACCGTACACAACGTGTGTTGGCCAAAGCCGATCCTTTCACCGCTTCCCAGCTTCAGGAGATAGAGGCGGAAATTTATCATCTTGGTTCGCTGTTAGCAGATGATTTTTCTTTAGAAGTGATTAAGGAGTTATCCCGGAAAGGATTGATAGCTGTCGATTCGCAAGGATACCTGCGTGAAGTACGTGATACGCACGTATACCCGGTAGACTGGACTGACAAGCGGGAAGCTCTGCAATATATTCATTTCCTTAAAGTAAATGAGCACGAAATGGAAGTGCTCACAGGACTTTCCGATCCGCATGAGGCTGCACGTAAACTGCACGAATGGGGAGTGAAAGAAGTATTAGTCACTTTAGGAAGTATGGGGTCTCTCATTTACGACGGTACGGATTTTTATCGCATTCCGGCTTATAAACCTGGACAAGTAGTAGATGCAACCGGCTGTGGAGATACTTATACTATCGGATATTTGTATCAACGGGTATCGGGTGCGAGCATCGAAGAAGCAGGTCGGTTTGCTGCCGCCATGTCTACGCTGAAGATCGAGAAATCCGGTCCTTTCTGTGGAAATAAGGAAGATGTTATTCGATGTATGGAGACTGCGGAGCAGATGTACTAAAAGAGAGCCATACAGGCGTTAATATCAATAAGCAGAGCGCTGTTTTATCTTGAAAAAGGATGAAACAGCGCTCTGTTTATTAACTACTTTTTTCTCCTGTTCTTAATAAGTTGCCCTAGAAAAACACCACTCATTGTGAAAATCATTGCAATGGAAGCAGAGAACCAACGACTACTTTCCGTACATAAAAGAATGGTAAAGAGTCCCAATAATAGAACAAAGAATAATGCCAATTTAATATTACCTTTCATGTATCTTCGAACGTTTAAATTTAACAATCAGGAAATAGACACTTTGAAAGAAGACGCCAATAAATATCATTTTCAGACCATCAACATCAAACATACGTTCACACAGAACTCCGACAATCTTTAAAGCACAAAGTACTGCAATGATAAATGTGAAAGCATATTGTAAGGCAGCATTTCTTATCTTTAAATATTCAGCACTTGTTTCTTTACAGCACCAAGGAAAAAGATACACCAAATTAAAGCCAACAAAAATAGATACCAAAGTATCATATTCAAAGGGTACTACGAATATCTCATATATTCCCCAAAGAATAAGCAGTATAATAATCATCACATCTGGCCTATTTTTTTTCATGAATTTCATTGTTCTATTTTTATTTATTATTCAGACTGTTCGTATACCTTTCAGCTAAACCAAGCTTTACCTCAAAAGTAATAAATATCTTTCAAGGTTCACTCTATCCAGCTAATCTTTTGACCTAAGATGTTCAATAGCAGAAAACTAGTCCTAACTGAAAATCAAGACGTCTCATATAGAGTCTATCCAATTTGTTTGGACGTAGTGTTTCCTTTTTCTCATCGGCTGTCATTTCAATCTTCTTAAAGTCTCCACTTAAAACAGAAAAGCCTCCGTTTACCGCAAGGTGGTCTGTCAATTTATATTCTACCAGAAAGTCCATATTCCCGGCCAATGCACCGGAAGTACATTTAAATTCACTATTACTTCGACCTTCATCCCGATAATGTAGATATCCGGCTCCCAATACGCAACTAATTAAAGTTCTTTCGGTTATTGGAATTTTGAATCCAAGTTGCGGTCCTAAATACCAAAGTTCTACATTGTCAGCTACATTCGTTTCATCATCAAGTGTATAATTGGCAGAAGTACCGGAGAGATTAAACTTTAATCCGGCAACCCAAAATTTATCAATTCGATAGAGTGTCTTCACATTACACATCAAGCCTCCATTATATTCCCCACGATAATTAACACCAAAAGGTGACAAGTTTGACTTACCGAACAATACACCTTTTCCGCCATCTACTGAAATAAACAGTTTATCTCCGGAAAAACTCTGTGCAAATCCTATTATGGAAGAAAGCACAAACAAAAAAGATAGAATAAGTTTTCTCATCGCACTATTTTTTATGGGTATAGTCACATGAATAATGACAAAAGATATCATCAATTCATGTGACTATTACAATTTATATTTATTATTATCACGGTTTCAAAGTGATAGCCTCATCTGACTCTACCCATAATAATGCACTATTTTCTGCAACTATTACAGAAGAAGCCAAAGCCTTTTGTTCCTCAACAGGTAATTGAGTTTCAGATATGATTCTTGTACACCCCTCTGTATATTCTTGCAAGTCGTCTTTACACATAATTTGGCTTGCTGTTGAAACATACGTTTTAATAATATCCAATTGCTGAGCGCGTTCAGGCATTTTCATTTTATAATATTCAACCAACTGTTCATCATTCTGTACAAGTTCAGATGAAAGTGGCATCTCATTCATTTTACTTATTATAGTGTTTTTATCACTTTCTGACACAGAACAACCATATTTTTCTGCTTTAGGAATGATAAGATTCATCCACTCTTCAGTAGTCAAATTGTCTTCAAAAACACCTTCATTTTCTTCTGCAATTTCACTAATAATCGAATTATGTAAAAAACCTACACTATCATCCTTTAAGCTCAAACATGGAACTTCAGTAACTATAGCCATTTCCATTTGGTCAGATAACGGCGGACGAGGAACAACATAAGCACATGATCCAGCACATGCAGAAAACAGGATACCTCCAATTAATGCACCTCCACCTCCTCCTACAATACCACCTAAGGCTGCACCACTAGCATCACAAAATAAAACAGCTTTGAACCAATTCCAGAATCGTCCTCTTGTGGCTACAGATGTAGGATGGGAAGCGACAAAGTTTTGACTATAGAGATCTAATGTCTCATTCAATTTCGCATAATTCGCCTCAACGACAGCATTCTCTTTTGCGTCTGTTTTTACGTCATTAGAACATGAAACGCAATAAAAGCTACATAATAATAGCATGAATAACAGTTTTGTCTTCATAATTTTTTAGATTTAGAACATTTTTAATTATAATTCGCCAGTTTTAAAAATACAACATTCACGAAACTTGAAAAAACATGAATGCCAATAGTGGAATAAGAGGCTCCTTTCTTTAATTTCTAGGTTTAACAATCAGGTAATACACTTTTTATTATATAAGAACGCTATAAAAGTCTCTTTAATGTAATTACAACAGATCTATCTTCAAATGGAGATTAATGATTTACACTTCTTTTATTGCACAGTAAATGTACCTTCCAACAAACAATCATCCAAAGTTATATGAATAGTATATTCTCCTTTTTCACAGGATGACATATCAATTATGACAATGCTAGTGTTGTAATAAATTTTGGAATGCACTATTTCACCTGTTTTTTTATTCATAATAGCAACGGTAGCGTAGTCTTCTATTTTATCAAAACTAATATTTAGAATACTAGAAAGAATAGTACATTTCTCAGCAGGAGGGAAAACGGGTATTTCCATAGGATTGGGACGTGCTTTTCTTTGCAAACAAATATCATGTGCAGATGCCCATTTTCCTATTACAAACAAACTACAAAGTAGTAATAATAGTTTCATTCTCATAACACTTGTATTTATTGGTTATGGCACAAATGTAAGGGATAAGATTTAAATAAATTCAGATGCCTAGTCACAATAAAGTTACAAGTTAAACATGGATCTCGACTACAAGTTACAGAAAAGTCACAGAAATGTCGCAATCAAATATAAGCGCCTATGAAACAAGATATTGGCATGTAGTCATCCATTCAAAGAATTCTTCTCCTAACTTAATTTTCATGCGACTTTTCCGACTTTTAAATGCCCCTTCAGAAGCACGTGTACATAATAAAATTGTTTCTTTGGAGCAACCCAATAAGAAAAATACGCAATGGAGTAAGTCTTCTTTAGTTAAATCAGCATATTGAATTTTCAATTTAAGCATAATGTCGCCAAAAGTTTCATAAATGCTTTCACAAATCATCTGTCCTTCATGAATACTCAAAGAGGTAGCAACGCCCATCTTTTTCTCCAAAGAAAGAAGCTTCTCATAGGTTTCCGTCCTTCGAAACAACTGAAGACAAAGTTCTAAACTTGGCTCCAACATCCCCATAAAATCAGACTCAGTATTATCCTGCTTCTCAAGGTCCCCAGATAGAATATCTGTACGATTCTTCATTAATTGATTTTGTAACTCAAGATACTTCTTTTTTCGACGCTTATCAATCCAAAGATAAACCGCTCCTACAATAATAAAGAACAGCAAAATAGATAAAACTTCAATTTTATATCTCTCTGCAAGTTTCTGCTGATAAAGTTCGATTTCATATTGATCAGCCAAACGGGTGGTCTCTGCTGCCTTTGTTGTATCGTAAATTGAATCGAGATAATAAATAAAGGAATCAGCTGCCGCTATAGCTGCTGGATAATTTTTCTCCTCTTTCTCCAATTTATATAATTCTCCGTAACTTCCTCCACGGTTAAAGATATAAGAAGAAGATTTACTAAGATTCAAATAATATCGTGCAGAATCTATTTGATGCAAATTTCGTAGAATCCTTCCTTTCCAAAGGTGTTCTGTGAATAAACTAGTACCTACAGGTGCAGAAGATATAGAAGCAGATATATATTGATTTGCCTTCTGAAATTCTCCTTTTTCGCTATATAGAATTCCCAATTCCCCCAATATGAGAGACTTATAATAATCATCCGTCATGACTTCAGCAATATCCAACACCTTTTGGTAATAGACCAGAGAACTATCCAATTGATGTTGAAGCATAAAAACATAACCTATTCCTCTGACAGCATAAAACAGACCATCATTCTTCTTTTGCTTACTATAAATTTCATGCGCTTTATAATGAGCACGCATAGCATCCTCATAAAGATCCTGCTCCTCATAACACCCAGCCAGGTTCTCATAAATCGCCCCCAAATAAAGATATTCGCTCTCTTTAGGGATTACTTTCAATGCTTGCAAGAAATCTTTCACTGCCAAATCCATACACCGCATGTCTCGATACACACAACCCCGATAATAATAGGCCTGCATCTTACGCTCATTATTCCAACTTCTTTTATAATAATCTACTGCAAACCGAATCAATGAATCACTTGACTCATGAACATACAACTTAGTCCTTGCCCGTGTCAAAAATATAGCATAATCAGCTCTTTCAGAGCCGGATAACTTTTCAGGATGAGAAATGGATTCGAGGAGAGACAGGGCACTATCGGGGAACTCTTGCATCAGTGAGTCTGCCTGACGTAAAAGAGTAGTTGCATTACCTCCATCATGACAAGCAGAGAGAGACAAAATCAGGAACAACCCTATAATATAAGAAAGAAGTAGCTTCATAGTTCGTTTCGTTTTACAAATGTAAATAGAATAAAACAAACAAGCAACAAAAAGACAAATAATTTTTTCACACATCATAATTACAATGTTAAAATTGCCCTTTCTCTCTCTTTCCCTAATCTTTTTTGCCTTTCATTTGTTCACTTTGTTACTTTCGCCGGAAGACGGCAGAATAAACTTCAACCTAAATAGTAACGAATGGAAAAATTTAATGCAATGAGGACTAGACTTTTACAAGATCTTCAGAAGAAAACCATCAGGTTTAAGAGCATAGTGGCGCTCACTTGCTTGTTGCTGACCTCCGTATCCGCCTTTGCACAGACAAAGACAGTGACCGGTACGGTAACAGATGCCGCCAATGAACCGCTGATCGGTGCATCGGTGCTCGTACAAGGAACTTCCACCGGAACCATCACCGATATGGACGGTAAGTATTCAATCTCTGTCACACCAGAAGACGTACTGGTATTCTCCTATGTAGGAATGACTACACAGAGTGTCAAGGTAGGAGCACAGAGTGTGATCAACGTCACCCTGAAAGAAGATTCGCAGGTACTAGCCGAGACAGTCGTTATCGGATACGGTAGCGCGAAGAAAAGAGACTTGACAGGTTCTATCACCAACGTCAAAGGAGAAGAAATTGCCAACAAGCCTGCAACGAACCCATTATCTTCCTTACAAGGAAAAGTGGCAGGTGTACAAATCGTAAACTCCGGACGTGCCGGTGCCGACCCCGAAATCCGTATCCGTGGTACAAACTCCATCAATGGCTACAAACCGTTGTACGTGGTAGACGGACTATTCAATGACAACATCAACTTCCTTAATCCGGAGGACATCGAATCTATGGAGATCCTGAAAGACCCGTCATCACTGGCTATCTTCGGTGTTCGCGGTGCGAATGGTGTCATCATCATCACCACCAAGAAAGCCAAAGAAGGACAGACACTGGTTAACATTAATACCTCCTTCGGCTTCAAGAAAGTGGTAGATAAGGTAGACATGGTCAACGGTCCGCAATTTCAGGAGTTATACAGCGAACAGCTTGCCAATCAAAAGGACACTCCGTTCGACTTCAGCGGCTGGAACGCGAACACCAACTGGCAGGATGAGATTTTCCAGACTGCATTCATCACCAACAATAATATCAGTATTACCGGAGCTTCGCCGAAACATAGTTTCTATCTGGGCGTAGGTTACTCTCACGAACAGGGAAACATCAAGCATGAGAAGTTCAGCAAAGTGACCATCAATGCAAGTAATGACTACAAGATCACGGACTTTCTGAAAGTCGGTTTCCAGTTCAACGGAGCACGCACGCTTCCGGCAGACTCCAAACAGGTGCTCGGCGCTCTTCGTGCTGCCCCTATCGCACCGGTATATAATAAGGAATATGGCTTATACAGTGTTCTGCCCGAATTTCAGAAAGCACAGATCAACAATCCGATGGTAGACGTCGATCTGAAAGCCAATACGACCAAAGCCGAAAACTACCGGGCATCGGGTAATATCTATGGCGAAGTGGACTTCCTGAAACATTTCAACTTCAAAGCGATGTTCTCCATGGACTATGCTTCCAACAACGGACGTACTTATCTGCCTGTCATGAAGGTGTATGACGATACTGCCGCAGGAGATGTAGTTACATTGGGAACCGGCAAGACAGAAGTCAGCCAGTTCAAGGAAAATGAAACGAAAGTGCAGAGTGACTATCTATTGACTTACACCAATAGTTTTGATCACGGCAATCATAACCTGACCGCTACAGCCGGTTTCACGACGTATTACAATTCACTGAGCCGACTGGACGGAGCACGCAAGCAAGGTGTCGGTCTGGTGATTCCTGACGATCCGGACAAATGGTTTGTCAGCATCGGTGATGCCGCAACAGCTACCAACGGAAGTACCCAATGGGAACGGACTACGGTATCCATGCTGGCACGTGTGATCTACAACTACAAAGGAAAATACCTGTTCAACGGTTCGTTCCGTCGCGATGGTTCTTCCGCCTTCTCATACACCGGCAATGAGTGGCAGAACTTCTTCTCACTAGGCGGCGGTTGGTTGATGACCGAAGAAGAGTTCATGAAGGATATCAAATGGCTCGATATGTTGAAAATCAAAGCATCTTACGGTACATTAGGCAATCAGAATCTGGACAGGGCCTATCCCGCCGAACCGCTGTTGTCAAATGCTTACTCGGCTGTTTTCGGCAAGCCGTCCATTATCTATCCCGGTTACCAGCTCTCCTATCTGCCCAATCCCAATCTGCGTTGGGAAAAAGTAGAAGCTTGGGAAGCAGGTTTCGAAACGAACGTGCTGCGCAACCGTCTGCACTTCGAAGGAGTATATTATAAGAAAAGGACCAAAGACTTGCTTGCCGAAGTGCCCGGTATCTCCGGAACAGTACCCGGCATCGGCAACTTGGGAGAAATCGAAAACATGGGTGTTGAAATGGCAGCCAGCTGGCGTGACCAGATCGGTGACTGGGGATACTCTGTCAGCGCCAACCTGACCACCATCAAGAATAAGGTGAAGAGCCTCGTTCAGGACGGATACTCCATTATCGCCGGAGACAAACAGCAGAGTTACACGATGGCGGGCTATCCTATCGGTTTCTTCTACGGTTACAAGGTGGCAGGCGTATACCAGTCGCAAGCCGACATCGATGCATCACCCGAAAATACCCTTGCCACAGTCACTCCCGGTGATCTGAAATTCGCCGACGTGAACAGAGACGGTAAGATTACCCCGGAAGACCGTACAATGATAGGTAACCCGACACCGGATTTCACCTATGGTCTTTCTCTCGGAGTAAACTACAAGAACTGGTCATTGGGCATCGATATGATGGGACAGCACGGTAACGAAATTTTCCGTACCTGGGACAATTATAACTTTGCACAGTTCAACTATCTGTCACAGCGCATGGACCGCTGGCACGGAGAAGGTACCTCCAACAGCCAGCCGTTGCTGAACTCCAAACATTCTATCAACAACCTGAATTCGGAGTATTACATCGAAGACGGCAGCTTCTTCCGCATCCGTAACGTGCAACTTGCTTACTCGTTCGACAAGGCCCTCCTTGCCAAAATACGCTTGCAGGCACTGAAAGTCTATGTCAACATACAGAACCTGAAGACATGGAAGCACAACACCGGCTACACACCGGAACTGGGAGGTAGCGCCACCACCTTCGGAGTAGACGACGGCAGCTACCCCGTACCTGCTGTCTACACCTTCGGCATCAACCTGACCTTCTAGTGGCGTGGCAAGGTACCACACCCAAGTTTCCATGCGGGTGGCAAGGTGCCACAGCCAGGTTTCCATGCGGAATATAACTTTAATGAATCAAATCTATAATTGTATGAAACTAAATAAATATCTTTTTTCCACCTTTATTGCCGCTTCCGCTCTGCTGATAAGCAGTTGCAGCGACTTTCTGGACCGGAGTCCGCAGGGACAATTCACCGAAGACGATAATCCCAATGCGCTGGTCAACGGTAAAATCTACAATGTCTATACCATGATGCGAAGTTTCGACATCACCGCCGGTACTCCCGCCATTGCTATCCATTATCTACGCTCCGAAGACTCCGAGAAAGGAAGTATTCCGAGTGACGGATCGGATGTAGCCGAAATGTACGATGACTTCTTATACACCCCGACCAACGGTTTGCTAGGTTCATACTGGGGAAAGAATTACGCCATCATCTACCAGTGTAATGATATCCTCGACGCCATTGCCGAGAAAGAGACTGCCGGACAAACAGAAACCGAAGATATCATCAACAAAGGGGAAGCTTCTTTCTTCCGTGCTTATTGTTACTTCAATCTAGTGAGAGCCTTTGGCGAAGTACCTTTGGTGACTTACAAGATCAACGATGCCTCGGAAGCCAACATCCCGAAGACTACCACCGATAAAATCTACGAGCAGATCGATACCGACCTGAAAACTGCGGAAGAGTCATTGCCCGAAACATGGAGCACCGAATATACCGGACGCCTGACTTGGGGAGCTGCCCGTTCACTTCATGCCCGCACCTATATGATGCGCAGTGACTGGGACAACATGTACAAAGCCTCTACAGACGTTATCAACAAAGGTTTATATAATCTGAAAACTCCGTATAACGAGATATTCACCGACGACGGAGAGAACAGCGGCGGTTCTATATTCGAACTGCAATGTACCGCTACAGCCGCCCTTCCACAGAGTGACGTTATCGGCAGCCAGTTCTGCGAAGTACAAGGCGTTCGCGGAGCCGGTCAGTGGGACTTAGGCTGGGGATGGCACATGGCAACCCAGTTATTGGCCGACGCCTACGAGACAGGTGATCCTCGTAAAAACGCCACCCTGCTCTACTTCCGCAAAACGGACGATGAACCGATCACCCCGGAAAACACCAACGAACCTTATGGTGAATCCCCCGTCTCTCCGGCTATGGGAGCTTACTTCAACAAAAAAGCTTATACCGACCCCGCACTGCGTAAGGAATACACCAACAAAGGATATTGGGTCAACATCCGCCTGATCCGGTATTCGGATGTAGTGTTGATGGCTGCCGAAGCTGCCAACGAAAAGAATATCCCCGGAGAAGCAATGGATTATCTGGAAATGGTACGCGCACGTGCCAGAGGCACCAATACGAATATACTACCCAAAATAACGACCAACGATCAGGGAGAATTGCGGGAAGCCATCCGCCACGAACGCCGCGTGGAACTCGGGCTGGAGCCCGACCGTTTCTACGATCTTGTCCGTTGGGGAATCGCCTCGGAAGTATTGCACGCTGCCGGGAAAGTAAACTACCAGGATAAGAACGCATTATTGCCTTTGCCTCAGTCAGAAATTGACAAGTCCAAAGGAGTACTGGTACAGAATCCGGATTATTAATTAATATTCAAATCAAACTGATAGAACGATATGATAAATAAGAAAATATTTTTTTCACTTCTGCTGCTCGCTGCCGGCTTCCTGAGTGCGGCAGCGCAGAAGTCGCCACAAGACATGGACCGCTTCATCGACGCATTGATGAAAAAGATGACGGTGGAAGAAAAGATAGGTCAGTTGAACCTACCTGTCACCGGAGAAATCACTACGGGACAAGCCAAAAGCAGCGACATCGCCGCCAAAATCAAACGGGGCGAAGTAGGAGGCTTGTTCAATCTGAAAGGAGTAGAAAAAATACGCGATGTGCAGAAACAGGCGGTAGAACAATCCCGTCTGGGCATCCCCTTGCTATTCGGTATGGATGTCATTCACGGATACGAAACCATGTTCCCTATCCCGCTGGGATTATCCTGCACCTGGGATATGACCGCCATAGAAGAATCGGCACGTATCGCAGCCATAGAAGCCAGTGCCGACGGTATCTCATGGACATTCAGCCCGATGGTGGACATCTCACGCGACCCTCGTTGGGGACGTGTTTCCGAAGGCAGCGGTGAAGATCCCTTCCTTGGAGCCATGATTGCCGAAGCGATGGTACTCGGTTATCAGGGAAAGAACATGCAACGGAATGACGAAATTATGGCATGCGTAAAACACTTTGCACTGTATGGCGCAGGAGAAGGCGGACGTGACTACAACACGGTAGACATGAGCCGCCAGCGGATGTTCAATGAATATATGCTGCCTTACGAAGCGGCTGTAGAAGCCGGTGTAGGTAGTGTAATGGCTTCGTTCAACGAAGTAGACGGTGTGCCCGCTACCGCCAACAAGTGGCTGATGACGGACGTACTGCGTGGTCAGTGGGGGTTCAACGGATTTGTGGTAACCGACTATACCGGAATCTCCGAAATGATCGACCACGGTATCGGCGACCTGCAAACGGTTTCCGCACGTGCCATCAATGCCGGAGTAGACATGGATATGGTGAGCGAAGGCTTTGTCAGCACACTCAAGAAATCCATTCAGGAAGGCAAAGTTTCTATGGAAACACTGAATACTGCCTGCCGCCGTATCCTGGAAGCAAAATATAAACTGGGATTGTTTGACAATCCCTACAAGTACTGCGACTTAAAACGTCCGGCACGTGATATCTTTACGAAAGCGCACCGAGACGCTGCCCGCAGAATTGCCGCAGAAAGCTTTGTTCTTTTAAAGAATGACAACGTGACCCTGCGTCCGGGAACTCCTGCCGAACCTCTTCTTCCTTTTAACCCGAAAGGTAACATCGCCGTGATAGGTCCGTTGGCCGACAGCCGGACAAACATGCCGGGTACATGGAGCGTAGCTGCCGTACTCGACCGATGTCCGTCACTGGTAGAAGGCCTGAAAGAGATGACTGCCGGAAAAGCAAACATCCTATATGCCAAAGGGAGCAATCTGATCAGCGACGCCTCTTACGAAGAACGCGCCACGATGTTCGGACGTTCACTAAACCGTGACAACCGGACAGACGAGCAATTGCTGAACGAAGCATTGACGGTAGCCAATCAGTCGGATATTATCATTGCGGCTCTCGGAGAATCTTCCGAGATGAGCGGAGAAAGCAGCAGCCGTACAGACCTGAACATTCCGGATGTACAGCAAAACCTGCTGAAGGAGTTGCTGAAAACCGGAAAACCTGTCGTACTGGTATTATTCACAGGTCGCCCGCTGACGCTGACTTGGGAACAGGAACACGTACCTGCTATTCTGAACGTATGGTTCGGAGGCAGCGAAGCTGCTTATGCCATCGGCGACGCACTCTTCGGATATGTCAATCCGGGTGGAAAACTGACAATGAGTTTCCCGAAGAATGTCGGTCAGATTCCGCTGTATTATGCACATAAGAATACGGGACGCCCGCTGGCACAAGGCAAGTGGTTCGAAAAGTTCCGCAGCAATTATCTGGATGTGGACAATGAGCCGCTTTACCCGTTCGGATACGGACTGTCTTATACTACCTTCTCTTATGGTGATATCGACCTGAGCCGTTCTACCATCGACATGACGGGAGAACTGACGGCAGCAGTAATGGTCACCAATACTGGCACATGGCCGGGATCGGAAGTAGTACAACTCTATATCCGTGACCTCGTCGGCAGCACTACCCGTCCGGTGAAAGAGCTGAAAGGCTTCCAGAAGATATTCCTTGAACCGGGACAGTCGGAAATTGTACGGTTCAAGATTGCACCGGAAATGCTGAGATATTACAACTACGACCTGCAACTAGTAGCAGAACCGGGTGAATTTGAAGTAATGATCGGAACAAACAGCCGGGACGTGAAATCCGCACGATTCACGCTAAAATAAAAATCGTACAATAGGCATGGATTACACGGATTCACACGGTCTTTAACTGCGAAATCTCTTAAAACCGTGAAATCCGTGTAATCCATGCCTAAATTTTATTCTCTCATTTAAATCCACAATCAATGAAAAAACTATCTCTCTATATTTCGCTCCTCTGCCTGATACTGACAGCAGGAGCCTGCAAAAACAAGACCGGCGGAGCAGCCACCGCCAGTTCCGAGCTCACGGACGATGCCTTGATGGACACCGTTCAGCGCCGCACCTTTCTCTACTTTTGGGAAGGTGCCGAGCCCAACAGCGGACTTGCCCCCGAACGGTATCATGTAGACGGGGTATATCCGCAGAATGATGCCAATGTAGTCACTTCCGGCGGCAGCGGCTTCGGCATCATGGCTATCCTTGCCGGAATAGACCGGGGGTACGTCACCCGCGAAGAAGGTCTGGCACGAATGGAGCGCATCGTCTCCTTCCTCGAAAAAGCGGACCGTTTTCACGGAGCATATCCGCACTGGTGGTATGGCGATACGGGAAAGGTGAAACCTTTCGGACAGAAGGATAACGGAGGTGACTTGGTAGAAACTGCCTTCCTGATGCAAGGACTGCTCGCCGTACACCAGTATTACATCAACGGTAATGAGAAAGAAAAAGCACTGGCAGCACGCATTGACCAAATATGGAAAGACGTTGACTGGAACTGGTACCGCAACGGTGACCAAAATGTGCTATACTGGCACTGGAGCCCCACCTATGGCTGGGAAATGGACTTCCCCATACATGGGTACAACGAATGTATGATTATGTATATCCTTGCCGCAGCCTCTCCTACCCACGGAGTACCGGCAGCTGTCTATCACGATGGCTGGGCGCAGAACGGAGCTATCGTCTCCCCACATAAAGTGGAAGGCATCGAACTGCATCTCCGCTATCAGGGCACGGAAGCCGGACCGCTTTTCTGGGCACAATACTCCTTCCTCGGACTCGACCCCGTCGGTCTGAAAGACGAATACTGTCCCAGCTACTTCCACGAAATGCGCAATCTGACATTAGTGAACCGTGCTTACTGCATCCGCAACCCCAAACACTACAAAGGTTTCGGACCGGACTGCTGGGGACTGACCGCCAGCTATTCCGTCGATGGATACGCTGCTCATTCACCGAATGAACAGGATGACAAAGGGGTCATCTCTCCCACCGCCGCCCTTTCATCCATCGTCTATACACCGGAATATTCGATGCAAGTGATGCGCCACCTGTATAATATGGGGGACAAAGTCTTCGGTCCTTTCGGATTCTACGATGCTTTCAGCGAAACAGACAACTGGTATCCGCAACGTTACCTTGCCATCGACCAGGGACCAATTGCAGTCATGATCGAGAATTACCGGACAGGGCTGTTATGGAAACTCTTCATGAGTCATCCCGATGTACAGGCAGGACTTACCAAGTTAGGTTTCAATACCAATAAGCAGGATGTAAGGCAGAAATAAAGAAATCACAGCGTGCGTGGAAGTGGTCTACTGACCACCTCCTCCACCTGTATTCCCACCTTCGCCGCCACCACCTTTCACATCGTCATTATTGATGCTTCGGGCAGCTTTCTTCACACTAGCTTTCAGTTCACCAATCCGGTAGCTGATGCTGACTCCAAAGCTACGACTCGGCCACTTGCTGCTGCTCTTCGACAGGAAGTTTACGCCTTCCGTATGATTGTTATAGCTTCTGTATTTCTCAAATATATTACTGCAATACACATTCAGGCTCAAACGCTCATCTTTCAGGAAAGAACGGCTCGCACCCAAACTATAATAATAATAGCCGGAACCTTTTCCCTGTAGATTAATATAAGGAGTACTACCACCACCATTCAGACTTAACCGTATTTTCAACGGAAGAGTATGCTGGACGCCACCATAGAAAGAACCGTTCCATCCATAATTGTGCAATCCCTGCGCTTCACTTTTCAAGTCACTATAGTTTCCACGGCCATTGACGTACAGGCGCGTTTTAGGAGATGCGTTCCAGTTCAGATACAAGCTCATTCCTGTGTTCCGGCTCTTTCCTATATTGGCATAAGTGCTGTACAAGGCTCCTTCCGGTGCTATGTGTGTAGGATCATTATCAAACATCTCCCCTTCGGGCGCCGTAATCAACCGGCTTATATTCTCAATACTGTTATTGTTGAAAGAATGGCGCAGCGACACATTGATATTGAACTTCGCACTAAAATTGCTATAAGACAAGTCGAACGCATGGCTTTTTTCACTTTTCAGGTTCGAGTTACCTTGGGTGATAAACATCGGATTCAGATTATTAAAATAAGGATTCAGATTCCAGATGCCCGGACGCCAGATACGCATATTATAACCTGCACGCATATTCTGAGTCTTGCCGAGCTTCATGCCAAGAGAGACGGATGGCACCAGGTCGCTGAAGTTCGTGTGAAAATTCTCACCCGGTCCAACGATATATTTCACCCGCTGCACAGTCTGTTCATAGCGCACTCCCGGCTTGAAGGTGAAATCCTTATATTTCAATGTATATCCGAGATAAGCGGCTAAAATATGATTCAAATGACGATAGTCGCTACTGCGGTCTTCGTTATATAAATAATCGTCACTTCCTCCGGCTGCTTCATATAGTTTGTTGTCACTGGTATTGCGGCGGAAGATATATTTCGCACCTGCCTCCACGGTATGCAACTCACCTATCGGAGTCGTATAGTCTACCTGGAAGGTCTGTTCCATCGTATTGGTTTTGCCGTCCGACTGGCTGTTTTTTAACAGCAACCGTTTCACAAGGTCATCCACCTCCTCTTTGGCGTGAATATCTTCATAGCCAGTATTAGAATTGCTTGTCTGAGGCTGCGTATTGATCTTATAGGAGAAAGTGATCATCCGCTGCTTGTTCTTTCTGGACGTGCGCTGATAGTCGATGTTTCCATTGATGGAATACCAGGAGCCATCTCCATGATTGCCGGTCCGATAGCTGTAGGCTATGTCCTCATGGTTAGCACCATACATGGTGGTAAATCCATCACCATAATTTTTACTATTGCTGCCATACATTCCAAAAGCCACCGTCAGCAGCCTTAAGGTGTCGATCTCATAACTGCCTTCCAGGTTTCCATACTGGAAGTTGCCTTTCGACTTGGAACTGCTATTTGATTCAAGATATTTTTCCGTATCCGACTCATAGTTCTCACGGTAGCTGTCCGAATATCCACGGGGCCGGTCATTGTAATTAAAGTTGTAATTGGCAGAGACAGTCATTTTCCCCTGCTTCACCATTGCGTAGCCGCCGGCACCGGCACCGTAGTTGCTGGCATTTGCCCGGAATGTTGCCGTATATCCTTCGAATCCACCGCCTACTGTTACGATATTCAAAATACCTCCCACTCCTTCAGCGTCATATTTAGCTCCGGGCGATGTTATCACCTCGATATATTTAATGGAATTGGCGGGCATACTCTTCAACACCTCTTTCGGGTTGTTGCTCATCATATTGTTGGGCTTCCCGTTGACGTGTATTTTAAAGCTGCTGCTACCATTCACCTGTATGTTGTCTTCTCCGTCCACTGTCACTAAAGGCACTTTTCGAAGCATCTCCAATATACTGTTCGATTTCGAGTCGGGGTCATCCTCAATATTATACTCTATCTTGTCTACATCCACCTTGACCAAAGGCTTTTGCGCCACGACTTCCACTCCTTTCAATTCATTATTAGCCTCAGCGGAGAGCATTGTCCCCAAATCAATGACTCTAACCGATGGTTTCAAAGTGAACTCTTTCGTGACGGGCGCCTTGCCTATCGAAGAAATAGTAATGACGTAATCTCCCGCACCTACATTCAGTTTCTCCTGAAACCTACCATTGGCACCCGTCACCGCCATCTTGACAGCCTTGTCCGGTGCTCCTTTTTTAGTAATCTTAATAGTAGCGTATGGTTCTCCATCCTGAGTCAGTGAATCCAAAAGTACCCCTTTGACAGTATAGGACGGCGTAGCGGAGTTTTGTGCCCAACCTGTCATCACTGCGGTGAACACGAATAGTAATAGTAGCAACAATCTGTGTTTCATGTTTGGAATCGTTTTAGTTTTTAGTTTATTAGACGAAGTTTCTTTCAATTTCTTACAAATACGGGGTAAAAGTAGATGGTTTCTTTATGGTTACGAAATCTTCGGAGTTAAGAATCGTAAAAGAAGAGATAAAAAAGATTATACGAAAAGAGAAACTGATTTCTACGCCATAAAATAGCAGAGTTCTTTCTTGGCTGCACATTATAAATACATCTTCAAAATCTTAAGAACAACGGCATAATTGAATAAAGGTTTTCTCTGTAGAAAATAACGTCACCGCATTCATAAATTAATTCGTCCGGCTATAGGCATCTTTTCGTCCGCCTATAGCCGGACGAAAGGTTGCCTATAGGCAAACGCAACTTTGCCTATAGGCAGACGAATTAATTCATTCACTAAAAGAGATTAAGTTGTACACTAAAAGGTATTATATTTAGAACCCATATTTTATTTGCCATTAATATCAAGTAATTCCTGATATATCAGAGAATCGTTTTTCATTTTATTGCACATCCACTTCCATGCAGGCATCACCTTGATTTCCCTTCTCTTGAGCTTGCATCAACCATATACCAAGTAACTTGTATGAGCTGTGTAATGTTAGAAATTCTTACACTTAAACGCCCCCTTCCCATCAAAGCCAGATGCTTTTATACGCCATACTATAAATTTTCAAATAGAAGGGTAGCCTTCACCTTTTCTTCGAAACCTTTTATTCATAAGTGATAACGGGTGAAGCATATCGCCCTTCACCGATCCTTCACCCAATTTTCATATGTAATCATAAAGACATCGTTCACTTTGCTATAAGCTAATTTGTTTTTGCTATAATGATATTCGTATTAGCTATAACCTAATAAAAAGATGCTAATAGATTATTTTTTTCTTCCCAATGTTTGTTTCAAACCATTGATAGTTTATTTCAAACACTTACAATGTTTTCTCCACTCACTAGGTGAATAGCCGACCCTTCACCCGAGATCACTGATAAATAAAAGGTTGAGAGGAAAAAGTGAAGGTGAAGACGACACTCGTAACATCTACCGTATGGTTATTTAAAGCAATGCTTTAGCAACCATAAAGCATTGCTTTTGAAGATACAAAGCGTTGCTTTACGAAGGAGATAAATGCGCTAAGTGCTACTAATGGCAAACAACACCTTGAAATAACATCATCTAAACACAAAAAATCATTCTAAATACCAGACTTCTTTTATTTATTCCCATTCTCCCACTTTATTCCGAAAAAACATATATCTTTGCTGTACACTTTCTGCGCATCAGCGAGATGTAATAAGCGGGTAGTGGTTTTTACAACTTAATTGGAGTAAATAACGTATTATCTCTCGGTCTTGAAACTTAGCAATTTCATTTAGAAGAGGGATGATACAACAGATACTCCACGTGGATGGCTGTATATCAACATATCAGTTATAGATGTGTTATATATAAACGATTGACGTGGATGTCTGTTGTTATCATTATCTTTCTAAGGGTTTTGCTAAGACCTCAAGACCGGATAATGGTTCAACAGCATCCATGTCTTTTTTGTATCCGGTCGGTTCCCCTACATAATCCCCATACCCCATAACCCTCCGACTAGAAAGCAAAATGCAGGGATGTTTGTTGCACCATGCTTGGCAAGAGTTATTCGCTCTTTTTGTTAAACGCATAAACAAAGAAACACTATGCCGAAATGGATTAGCATAGACGAAGCGGCGCACAAGTACGGAGTCAAAGAAGAAGACATCTGTTTGTGGGCAGAAATGGAAGCAATCACCGCATATTTCACTGAAACTACTCTTATCATAGACGAAAAGAGCCTTCAGAGATTTATGTACCTGCGCAAGAATCTTCCCACAACAGGATATATCCGCACACTAGAACAACTCTGTATCAATCAGTCTGAAGTGTGTAAACTGTATATGGAAGTCATTGAGCTACAAGAAAAAGACCTTCAATACAAAAAGCGTAGAATTTCAGTGCTGGAAAGGCAGTATGCGATGGCAACCGAACAGAACAAGTTAAGAGAAAAGATAATCACGATAACCTCTGATATGCTAAGTAAAGCTGAAAGTGGATGGTGGGAAAAATTGTGGATGAAGATCAGTAATAGACAAAAGTTATAAAACCATTATACAACTAATCTATGTCTTATTTAAATATGAGTTCAATAACACTAAGCTATCAGAGCATATTCCTATATAATCCAAAACCTTCATCCCCCACTTTAATCTCCTATCGATAGGAAGAAGTGGAAGATGAAGGTCTAATTATATCTAAAACAAACAAGTTTTATTCTATTGGAGTCCGGTCCAAGCAGATATTGCGTACTTAGATTCTACAGCCTCCTCTAAATTATCCGGCAAATTATGGAAGAAGTCCAATCCTGTTAATTCTTCCAGTTCGTCAATTGTCCTAGCACATTCAGATAATGCTGGCTTTGTTGCAGCGAATTGATCCATCCAAAAACCTATTGCCTTATAAGTTTCTCCCTTCTTGCAAAGCAATGCCATAAAATAATATTTGGGAACAGGCTTCGTCTTATCATTACTAATATATTCTTTTATTTGGCTTTCTTTATCAATGGTTCCGCCTTTGACAACATAAAGAGTATCACGAAAAGTACTACTCCGTCCCCAAGTACGGACCTTCCCTTCCAAATCATACCAAGTCCCTGCTCCATTAAAGTTATATGTCTGCGGACTCATGTTAGTATAATAGAAAGTTTGTTCATTAGCGTCTTTCGAATAAAGACGGTCTGAAGAAGCACAAATATGACCACGAACATAACCTTGTTTACCAAAGTCACTTTGTGTCCGTTGATCAGACTGAGGAACTCTCGGATCAGATTGCCAAGGATCACCACCCCATTCTGTTTGTTTCCAGTCATTACGGTTCCAATTTGTTTGTCCTGTTACATTATAATATTTAAAGGCTATCCAACGAGCGTGCTTTTTACTCTTGTCATACTCCATACTATAGGTAATAACCTTTTCTCCACTAAATGTTGTAGTAGGAGATAGAAATATATCATTTGCTCCATTCCTCAATGCCGGAAGTTCAATATTCCCTTTCCACTCTCTCTGTAAATCTTCATTCTCATCTTTAGAACAAGATATAAATAATATAATAAATAATAGAAGGAAAGAAAAATAATATTTTTTATTGCAATTATATTGTTTTTTCATACAAAAAAATACAGTAAAGGGGGCTATGTATTAGCCCCCTCACGCATATTAAAATTATGTTACTCCAATTTATAGCTATCGGTTTTAGCTACATCTCTTAAACCACCTATTCCAAAATAAGCTCTAAACTTACCTTTAATAGTAAGTTTCTTTCCAATATTACCCAAATTATCTTGCAAATTTATAGCAACTCGAATATCACCGGTTGGCAAATTCACCGCAACACATTTTGTATAATCAGTCTCCCCTTTAGAATCTGCAATCAAAACAACAGTATTTTTGACATCTTGTCCTGTCCCTCCAAATAACACATCCGCTGCTGAGCTAATAGTTGTTATCTTAGTATCATTTTTTATTCCAGCAACAATGTATCCTGTAGCATACGCTGTTGGAGCCTCTGCCTGTTTACTTATCACTTCCGCGACAGAAAAAGGCTTATCAATTGTTCCATCAGCATCCCCAGGATCTGGCAAATCGCCTCCCTGTGTATACTTAATGTTATCCAATTGGTAAGTTGGCATTCCTCCTGTTTCAGGTTCAATACCAACATATTGGAATCCGACAAAGCCTGTTTTGCCTACATAACTATTCAGATTCACCTCAATGTCTTTCACCCAAACATAATTAGTACCAGATGTTGGGATAGAATTCACTACTATTTCCGATTTTGTAAGTTTTCCATCAGCAGACTTTTGCAAGAAATAAACCTTTAGAGAAGGATTAGCTGTCCAATTAGCTCCAGCGCAGTCAAATGTTAATTTTTTAGAAGCATCTACAATAAAAGCCGGAGTTATAAACCAAGACTCAACAGAACTTCCTTTGTCTGCACCTTTCGTATTAGCTCTAATATATTTATCTGAATTATAAGCTGCACCTTTCCAAGTATATATATCTGGAATTCCCTTATTCACCCAACCAGACAAAGTGTAAGGTTGATCTTTTTCCATATCTTCAAAATCAGCTGTAAAACTTGCTTTTACAGCTGAAACATCTAAGCCAAATGGGTCATCCTCTCCTGGAGCTTCTCCACCTTCAGCTGGTCCCGCTTTAATATTATCCAATCGATAACTTAACGCTTCAGAAGAGCTAGTACTTGTATATTTAAATCCAACAAATCCTGTTTTACCAGCTTGAGCACTCAAATCTGCTGTCAATGATACCCATGTATTATCTGTTGTTGGCATCCCTGCTACATTTATCGCAGTAGAAACCATCTTACCATCCACTAATTGAAGGAAATAAACTTCCAATTTAGAATTAGCAGAAGCAGTTGCATAATTGTATACAGCGCAATCGAAAGATACTTTTTTATCCTTAACTTGATCCACCTCAAAGGCAGGAGTTGCAAACCAACATTCAAACTTTTCACCAGTACCACCATAAGAAGTAGCTTGAATATATTTATCGGTTTTACCTGTCGTGGTATTATTAAATGTCTTTCCTTGCCAGCGTCTACCACCTTCTACAGCAACATTATACCAACCTTCCAGTTCATAATCACTATTTGCTACCAAATCTTCAAAATCAGCAGAGAAAGTATTATTTTTCTTTGAATCATCCAAGCCTAACGGATTATCTTTATCACCAGGTTCCGGGTCACCACCATCTCCAATATCTTTACCATCAAGAACCGCAGCAGTAGGACTCTTAAGACCAGCAACTCCAAAATATTTCGTCAACTGTCCTTTAATTACAACAGCTTTACCCAAGTTTCCACCATTGTCAACCAAATTTAATGCAGCACGAACATCTGTTTGAGACACTAGCTGTACTGGAATACATTTCTTGTAATCTGTCTCATCCGCATCAGCAGCAATCAAAATATTTGCGGCATTTGTAAAAGGAGGTGCAAATACAGCATCAGTCGAAATACTCTTATCATTAATGCACCCTACAATATATCCCATCACCCAAGCTTCTGAGTTATCCTGTTTCGTCATAGCACTTGCTATGTCATATGGATTCTCTTTCGTACCATCTCCGGTCAAGGCAGGTCCTTCGCCGTTTCCTCCTCCATTGATATCATAAGGAGCAGGAACATCACTACAACTAAATGTGACTAACGTTATTATAGTCAAGAATAAAGCATTTAGAATCTTTTTCATAATAGTTGAATATTTATTTTATTAGTTATTTCTTTGAATATCACTATATGTTCTAGCTACAATTTGCCATGTACTATTATAACGGCTCAGAATACCTATCACATTAATTTTACCTGTCGGCATCACTTCGGTTGAGAAATTAGCATAAGTGCTGGTACGGAACGTCAATGTTGAATTATCATCCAACACCAATGTACGGTTTACTCCATTACCACCATCCTTCAAATCTTCAGGAGCAAAAGTAGCAGTACCATCCGCTTCTTTAATTGTAACATCCTTGAACATCACAAGTACAGGCGCCAAGTCTTTATCATAAGCTTTCAGCTGAGCACCGGTAAGTTCCATCGGAATAAGCTCGTCATACCACAATTGAGGTTTATTGATTACTCTGACATGATCCAACCATACAGCCAGGTCCATACGTCCAATGGCTCCTTTGTAGGTAGTACCTATCTGAGCTTGCATTCCGTATCCACCCACATTCAAGTTTTCACAGTCAATCACCACTTTCTGTCCAACAGGGCAATTAGCATAGATGCCAGTAGAGTTAATACCTACCACAATAGCTCCTGTTTCATCAGCCACAATCAGCTGTTTGTAGATATTTCCACTTTCGTCATCACCTACTACTACACCGGAAATCCGAGTTTCTTCAGTAACTGTCTGAAACTGATTTGCCGAAATTACTGAACTGTATTTTTCCTTCAGATTAGCAATCGAAATAGTCCGTTGCTCTTTTATAGTGTTATTACCATAAGCGTTCCCTGTCACAGGCGTATCAAAGTCGTCCATACATGACGAAACGCCTAATGTCAGCAACAACGCGGCAGATAAAATAAATGTTATCTTTTTCATATCATTTCCTTGTATTAATTTGCCCATTTATTTAGAATCTATATCCAATGTTCAAGAAAGCATTGCAAGCAGGAGCATAATAGTACTTAGAGTTCTTAGAGAAAACATATGTACGTGCTTCTCCGTCATCATAGCTATCATCACGGTTCTGCTCATATCCGCCAGTACGCAAGTTCGTATTATTAAGAATATTGTTCACACTGAGGTTAATGCTCAGGCTCTTTCCATTCTTCAAACGAATATATTTACCAATAGAAGCGTCAAGCATGAAACCACCATTCAATTCTTCCTGCTCCGGTACATTGTAGCCTACCGGATTACCATTAGCATCTACAGCGCCATCAGAATACTTTCCTAATACACTACCTAAACGACGGTAAGTAGAGAAGTCCAGATAAACACGGTGATAATAATTTCCTGTTACGTTAAAGAACCAACCTTTCACGCTGTAGTCCAGTCCGAGGCTATATACAGACAACGGTGTTCCGTTATCACGAAGTCCTTTACAATAAACGCGGTCAATATTAGATTCACTTTCACTTTCATAAGTACGAACAGCCGTAGGATTATTCATATAACGGGCATCAGACCACGTACCGATAGCTGTCAATGACAGATTGGACATGAGTTTAAAAGTTGCAGCAGCTTCCACACCCCAATTTTCCTTATCAATTCCGCTCATAGAAAGGTAAGTGAAACGAGCTTCATTATCATTGTAGAAAGCATCCATTTCAACCTGATCATTAAAACGAGTATAATATCCAGTGACACGTCCTGAAACAATAGGAGTATTGAAACGATAAGTCAATTCACCGTTATAAATCTTCTCTGTTCTCAAACCATGTGCAAAATCGTTCTTGATACGAGGAGCGATGAATGAGTTATATGCCAACGGAGCACGGTTCTCATAACCGGCGTTCAGGATCAATGAATGATTACCGTTAATAGAATATGTAAATCCAGCTTTCACTGCACCTTCCAGGAATTTAGCTGTGCCACTGCTTCCCAAAGATTTCTTAGGAGCACGACCATTACGCATCTTTCCATCACGGCTAATTTGCGCTGATCCGATCTTACCTGATACGAAATAATTGAAATGTCCATCGTTATCACCCTGATAACGCGCCCATACATTTTGTTTATTTACAAAGATATTATAGTCATAACCGAACTTATCACCTTCACCGATACGTCTGTTAGGATTGTCCAAGTCATTCTGAATCACATAAGAGTTATAACCATAATCACGGACAGAGAACTTATCAACATCTGTATATAAATCACCACCCAACAAATCCTTCATCTTCTTATAGTGCATACCTTTAGTAGTATTCACAGCTAAACCGACCACATAGCTATTATGCTGGTCAATCGTATGATTGAAGATCGAACTGAAATTGAAAGCTAACTGGTCATTATGACGTTCTTCCTGATAATACAAGGTCTCTTTTCCCAATGCATTGGCCTGCTGATTGGCAAAGTACATCTGATCCCAATCAATTTGACGAGTAGACTTACTGGTTTTCCAGCGCTCTGTTACTTCATTGAACAGATTCAACTCATCTTCACTCGGCACTGTCGACTTATCATATACATTAAAGATAGAACTAGGCAGCTTCTTATAATAATCCGGACGAGGATCGGCAGCATTGCCCGACCATCCAAGTGCACTTGTTCCATAATTACTATATTTGAATCCTGCGCTTGTCTTCAGCTTCATTTCTTTATTGATATCAAAATCCCAAGATGCGATAGCAGAAGGCTCGAAAGAGCGTACAACACGTGAGTTACGCTTTTCACCATTCTGATAACCCCAGTTTGGATTGTAATAGTGACTATTAGCCAGATAATAAGCTTCTTCTGTAGAGGCACCTTGCTGTCCTCTTTCTGTAGGAGCCCCCCATGTAGCTATAGACAAGCTATGTTTGTCATTAAAGACTTTCTCTGCTGCCAGAAAATAAGAGAACGCATTATAGAATGTACCTTCAATAACACCTTCGTTAGCCCAACGATATCCGAGAGAACCTGTAAATGCCCAGCCATTCTTCAATAAACCTGTAGAATAGGTATACATACCTCTCAGAATATAGTTACGATTACAGCCGGAGAGACTTAATTTTGATCCTGCTGCATATTGACTGGCACGCATATTGATATTAGTAGCTCCACCGATAGGGCCAAAGGTGAAATTATTAATTTCAAAAGCACCGATACCTTCTTTATTACGTGTCGCATCGTTCAATCCTCCAATCATTCCATAGCTGAAACGACCGGTTTCTACATCATTGAACAGAACACCATTAATATACGTATCGCTGTACTGCGAATTATAGCCCCTGACGCGAAAACGCATCGGGCTAAACAAGTAGCCGACATTAGAAAGGTACACATCATTGTTGGAAGAGACAAAAGCAGATGCACTTTGAGCTGCATCATCATCTTCATTCAATTGCGATTCAGTGAATGTGAAAGAAGCATTATCTTCACGTGCATTCTTTTCGGCCTTCTGCTGAGCAAAAATAGCTGGCGAAAGACAAAACAATGCAATCACTATTCCTAATCTTTGTTTCATAATTTAAATTATTATTAGTGTTAATTTGTAGCACGAAAATTCACAGTTATATTACAGCGAGAGTACAAAACAACAAAAAAAAAGGGATATTACAAGAAAAAACAAAGAAAAAATAGGTGATAATACTTGTTTTTCCGTTTTCTTTTTAGATATTTGTCAAACCAATGTAATATTCAGAAACCTAATTTATAGATAAATAATGAAAAAGTTTTTAACGGTATGGGGCCTGTTACTGTTTATTTCGATAACAAGCTATTCACAGGAGAAAAAGTATGCTCTTTACAGCGTAGCGTTTTATAACCTTGAGAATCTGTTCGATACAATTCATGACGCGGGCAAAAACGACTTTGAATATTTACCAAATGGTAAAAATAAGTGGAACTCCATGAAATATGAAGCGAAGCTAAAAAACATGTCTGAAATATTAAGTCAGCTATCGACAGACAAATTACCATTAGGACCAACTATTATCGGTATGTCGGAAGTTGAAAACAGAAGAGTATTGGAAGATCTACTCAAACAACCTGCTTTATCCGACAGAGGATACGAAATTGTTCATTATGAAGGTCCGGACCGGCGTGGTGTGGACTGTGCATTTTTCTACAATCCGAAATTCTTTCACCTCACTGCCAGCAAACTCGCTCCATATATTTATGAGAATAATGATACTACCTATAAAACCCGTGGTTTCCTTATTGCCAGCGGTACACTTGCCGGTGAAAAGGTGCACTTTATCGTAAATCACTGGCCTTCACGTGCAGCCGCATCACCCGCTCGGGAAAGAGCAGGAGAACAAGTCCGAGCCTTAAAAGATTCTTTATTAAATGAGGATTCAAATGCAAAGGTCATCATCATGGGAGACATGAATGACGATCCAATGGACAAAAGTATGGCTGTTGCATTAGGAGCAAAACGCAAAACTCAAGATACAAAGGAACATGATTTGTATAATCCCTGGTGGGACACTTTAAAGAAGGGTAACGGTACTTTAATGTATGATGGTAAATGGAATCTGTTTGATCAGATCGTATTTACAGGAAATTTATTAGGTAATGACAGAAGTACACTGAAATATTACAGAAACGAAATTTTCAGAAGAGATTATATGTTCCAAAAAGAAGGAAAGTACAAAGGATATCCCAAAAGAACACATGCCGGAGGTGTATGGCTTAACGGATATAGCGACCACTTGCCAACCATTATTTATTTAATCAAAGAGATTAAAGACTAACGAACAGTTAACTTATGAAACATAAATTCATCCAAACCTTACTATTAGTACTACTCCCTACCCTGTTTGCAGCGTGTGGTAGCGACAACAATGATCCAACAGATAATATTGGCGGATTAAGTGTTAGTACAGACCTTAAAAACAATGAAGTTTCCGCAAAGGGAGGCAGTTTCTTTCTACAAATAAAGACAGACGGTAAGTGGACTGCATCTAGTCAGGATAGTTGGTGCACAATAAATAACAAAGAGGGAAACGGGAATGCCTCTACCATCTGTTCTGTATCCGCTAATGATGATGATGAACGTTATACTGTTATCACCGTAACATCTAATGGAAAGAGTGAAAATATAACGATCACCCAAAAAGGAGGAAATGGTGAAGAGCCTGATCCGGATCCTAATCCATCGGGATATGCAGGAAGGATTGAAATTCCCAAATTGTTAGGAGGGAACATGAACCAATTTATCACTCATAGTACCAAACGAAATGGTAAAGATTATCCTACATATAGTATAGAATACAGTTATGAGTATAAACATTGTTATTGGGTAGCTTATCGTTTTGACAATACAACAGGAGGAAGTGTAGGACGTAATGAGAATTATCAACCTGATCCTAACATTCCTAAACAATATCAAACCTACAAAGACGATTATAATTTCAATGCCAATGGATATACAAGAGGACACTTATGCGCTTCATCCGATAGACAATATTCCGTAGAAGCAAATAAACAAACTTTCTACATGTCAAATATAAGTCCACAGTTACAAACAGGATTTAATCAAAGTGGAACTACGTGGGATAAAGCAGAAGGCGTCGTACAAAAATGGGGAAAAATAACTCAGGCAAGCGACACTCTTTATGTCGTTAAGGGTGGCACCATAGGTCCCAACAAAATTAAAGGATATATTGATAATGGAATTGCTATACCTAAATATTTCTTTATGGCTGTTCTTTATTGTAGTAATAAAAATTATAGAGCTATAGCCTTCTATCTGCCACATGAGAATCTCAAAGTTCCACCTTACTCCAGCAAAGAACTTAAAGATTATGTATTGTCAATAGATGAATTAGAAAAAGAAACAGGATTTGACTTTTTCCTCAATCTACCAGATGACATAGAGAAGCAAGTTGAAGCAAACTACACATTAAGCGATTGGAACTGGTAGTATATCTGACATTTTATATAATAAATAGCTCTATGTGCTGAATGCCACATAGGGCTTTCTTATTGAAAGTTGTCTATAAATTTCTCACCACAAATAACAGAACAATAATAAAAGATAGACTTTACTATGAGGATATCAAGCGGAGAGATAGAAAACCCATTAGCCAACCACTCTCTATCATACTGAAATGCGCATAGCCGATTATCAGGTGTCATACTGAGAGTTCCAACACTTCTACTATGATAGGTTACTATCAGTTTATTTACTGATTTCATTACGCCCCTTCTTTCTGTTTTTATTCTTATTAATCATTTCCAACTCCTCCATTGTACTAAACAGCGGTTCAGATAAAAGTTCCTTGATAGCTTTGGAATAACCCAACGCTTTTGCTAATGCCACATAGGATGCTAATGAAATAGTATGCTTTTGTTCGAACTTGGCAATAGTAGGCGTCGGAACTCCGCTAAGTTCGGTAAGAGCTTCTCGGGAAAGTCCTTTCTCAAGCCTGCGTTTCTGCAGATTCTGAGCCAGAATTGCCAGCAACTCTTCGGGTCTCTCTACATCAAAATTATAAAGTAAAGGCATACAATTGTATTCAATTAATTAAAAAATAGCACTATTCAGATACTATTATATCTAAATACAAAGATAGCTTCTTTATTCAAAAAAACAAAATATAAGCCAGTTCCATTGAATGTATTCGGCAACAAAAAGGATGCCCCCCTTTTCTACAAATAGAAGAACAGAAGCAACACAAGATTTACCCCGATCACCGTCCCGAATCCTCCCAAAATCCAGGGACGTAACTTACTACCTTTCCCTGCAAAAAACAAAGCATAAAACATATTCACCAGAATATTACTGATAATAGCCTGCATACTGCAAGCCACAACAACCAGTACAGCTACGCTCCCTGTATTCTGCAAAAGGTTCAAGATAAAAGGAGTAATGTCACTAAGTCCGGATACAAAAGAAAGCAGATTCAATCCGCCTGTACCCGCATAAACCAAAGTATAGTGCGTCAGCACTGTAAACACAACGAAGAGAGTGGCAAAAATCAGAGCAACTTTAAATTCGAGCGGGTTACTGCTGTCCTCATCTTCCGACTCATCGGTCATATCCTTGGAGCGTCGATGACGGGAATGGATAAACCACGCAACAACGGCAGCTACCACAGACATAATCAAAAGATAAGGATAGATAGATGTAAATATCTCCCTGCTAAAGATCAGAATCAATATCATAAAACGCAGAAACATCATGCTGACCGCAAGCAGCATAGCAGCTACATATTCGTTCGCCTCCTGCTCGGAAGCCTTTCTGCTTTTACGGGCCAATACCGAAATTGTGGCAGTACTACTATATAATCCACCGATAATGCCGGAAACCAATACTCCCGATTCATGAAACACATAGCGTTTCAGTAAGTAAGACAAATACGAGATACCGGAGACAACAACCGTCGCCAGCCAAATAGAATAAGGAGTGAGATTAATATCCGGAATCAGGTTCTTGTGCGGTAACATAGGCAATATGATACCACTGATAGCCAAGAACTTTGCCAGCGTAATCATCTCATCGTTCTTCATCCGCTGGGCAAACTCCGTAAAAGTGTGTTTAAGCTCCGTCAATAAAAGCACCGTCACAATCACCATCACATAAAACCAGGAAGGCTGGGTAGAAACAATAGGAGCCAGACAATAAGTAATCAGTGCAATAATAATGGTCGTTACACCAAAAACATGGAATTGAGACTGCTTGACGTAATAGTTCAAGCCCAGCAATAAACCGAGCACAGCACCACCACCCATAAACAGACGCATATCCGTAGGATCGAGTATATAGAGCAAATAGCCTAGAATACCAATGAAAGTAAATGTACGGTCAGTCCCGAAGAGAGTTGTTTCCCCTTCACGCTTCAGACTGATCCGTCGTTGTGACAGTCCGATAAGTAAAGAAAATAAAGTAACCAGAACGAAAGTTATCAGTTCTCTCGGTAGATAATTGTACAACTGTTCCATATACTGCTCTTTTAGTACTAGGAACAAATATACAGCTTATTTGTTAACATTCACCACGTTTTATACGGTTTTTTCATCAGGTGAGAGTTATAGTAGCGTACATCCCCGGTCACTTCTTCGCCAATAAACCCGGGCTTGACAAACGCCTCATCTTCCGTGCCCAGCTCTACTTCAGCCACAATAAGTCCTTCATTCTCACCGTAAAACTCGTCTACTTCGAAGACATGATTGCCACTACGTACCAGATAACGGGTCTTCTCAATCATTCCCGGTTCGCAAAGTTTCATCAGTTCTTCCGCTTCGGACAAGGGAAGTTCCTTTTCCCACTCATAGCGACTGGTACCCGATTCGTTGGAAGCACCTTTGATAGTGAGATAACCTTTATCGTCACGAATACGAACCCGCACCGTCCGACCACGGGCGCTGCAAATATATCCCTGCATAATCCGGCTCTGCGCAAAAGCAAAGGATTTAAAATCACCGGAAACTAAAAATTTACGTTCTATTTCTTGTGCCATAGCACAAAGATAATTAAAAATCAAAATCTCGTCATAAACTCAATAACGATTTTATCACGCTCCGATTCTTTGGGAACTCCGGACTTCTGATAGAAATACTTCTCAAAGTTGAGACGGAGATCGGCAATAAAAGCTTTGGAAAGGCTCAGCGTGATACCGCCTGTCACACGATGACGGGCATAGTCGTTTATCTTCAAAACACCTGTCTCACTGTCCGCCAGCCCATTACTGTGGTCAGTCATCATATCATAACGGGCCAGAAAAGAAATCTTATTGAATACTTTTTTCAACGGCAAATCATAATTCACAAAGCTATTGACCGCATGAACGTCCTTAAACGCTTCGTGTCCATACATTTTATACAAATACTCCGCTTCGATATGAAAACGATTATTCTGATAGTAGATGCCGGCATCATACATATTAATACGGGTATGTTCCGGCTTTATCATTTGAGTGCTGAGAGTCAGATTCCAATTTTTATTAGGCAGCAACTGTGCTTTTATCGAATAATTCAAGGTCTTATGCCATTCCTTCTGATTAGTCAGTCCGGAGCCGTTAAACAATCCACCTTCAAGGATAAAAGGAAGACCTTCTTTTTGTCTATAACAACCGGTGAAGCCGACATCACGCACATTGCCCACCTGCTTGGCTATAAAAGAACGATTGGCAAAATACTGCTGATGGGGAGAACGATGGGCGTCGATCGTGAAAGGTACACGCATCTGACCAATCGTAAAATTCAGGTCCTTGACAGGAAATACACGGGCATACGCATCAAGCATCTTGATGGACCCCTCGTCGGACAAATCGATCTCCGCTTTATAGGCAACAATCGGATGTACATTTCCCGAAACACTGAAGCGGGCATTCCGCACTTCAAAACGGCTTTCGTTGGTTTCTGTCTGGAACTCATATTTTCCCCGGATTGTCCCATGAATTTCAGGCAAATAATCTTTCAGTTCCATGGTCTGCTTATCCAGCTGTTTGCCATCCCCGGCATCTTCTTTAGCCTGTCCGCAGGCTGCTGTCGCCATCAAAAGCAGGGCGACGGTTGTTGTAATTCTACTCATTCAGTTGTTTGCTACTTAATTCGCGGCAAAGGTACAATGAGCAAGATACGGAGAGATTACAAAAGAGATACGGTGAAATTACAGAATGGTTACAATACTGTTACACGGATAACAAAGGGGTTACAAAAAAAGAATTCACCACGGACTACCCTCGTCAGCATGGATATTCACCGTCGACAATCAACGTGTCCCTGTCCATGCAAAACTGTGTAACCTGTGGTGAATCAATCAGCCGAAAAAGGAATATGCGATCAGCATAATCAGCGCCAAAATAATGAGTGAAACAAATACTATCTTGACTACCCGCTGGGCCTGCTCCTCCTCTTTCTTACTATGTGCTACTTTTCTCTTACTTTTACCCATAATGTTAGCTTTAAAGTTCAACGCTAACAAAGTAAAAACAAATCTTTTAACTTTCCAAAAATAACACTCGCTAATTTTTGTTTTTATGATTCCTGCGATGAAAATTCCATCAGATAGGCTTTGATGAATTCCTCGATTTTACCATCCATCACTCCGTTTACATCCGAAGTCTGATAGTTGGTACGATGGTCTTTCACGCGACGGTCATCGAATACATAGCTGCGAATCTGCGATCCCCATTCGATTTTCTTCTTACCGGCTTCCACTTTCGCTTGTTCTGCCATGCGGTGCTGCAATTCTTTATCATATAAGATAGAGCGCAACTGGCGCATTGCATTCTCACGGTTCTTCGGCTGGTCACGAGTTTCGGTATTCTCGATAAGGATTTCCTCTTCTTCTCCCGTATAAGGGTCTTTGTACTGATAGCGCAGACGAACGCCGGATTCTACCTTATTAACGTTCTGACCACCGGCACCACCGCTTCGGAATGTATCCCATGAAATGCAGGCAGGCAGAATATTCACTTCGATACTGTCGTCCACCAACGGAGTGACAAACACGGAAGCAAAAGATGTCATGCGCTTGCCTTGCGCATTGTACGGAGAAACACGCACCAGACGGTGAACGCCGTTCTCTCCTTTCAGATAGCCATAAGCGAAATCTCCTTCAATATTGATGGTACAGGTTTTGATTCCTGCCTCATCCCCTTCCTGAAGGTTGGCAATAGTAGCCTTGTAACCGTTCGTTTCAGCATAGCGCAGATACATACGCATCAGCATAGATGCCCAGTCCTGACTTTCCGTACCACCCGCACCGGAGTTGATTTTCAACACACAGGCCATCTGGTCGGCTTCATCACGCAGCATATTCTTGAGTTCGAGTGCTTCTACCGCTTCACTGGCTTTCGCATAAGCCGCGTCCACATCTCCCTCAGTCACTAATTCTTCTTTATAAAAATCGAACGACAGTTCCAGTTCGTCCGCCAGTGTCTTGACTTCATTATAGCCGTCAATCCACTTTTGCAGGTCTTTCACCAGTTTCATCTGGGCTTCCGCTTTCTTCTGGTCATCCCAGAATCCCGGCGCCTGCGTTCTTAGTTGCTCTTCTTCGACTTGAATTTTCTTCCCGTCGATGTCAAAGATACCTCCTCAGCGCATCAGTGCGCTCTTTCACGTCTTTAAGTTGTTCAATAGTAATCATGTGATTTACAATTTTATCATTTACAATTTACAAATTTCTCTTTTCGGTGCAAAGGTAAGAAAAATTCCGCTACCTTTGTTTCTGTCACTAAAATGTTGTCACAATATGAACAAACTCCTGAAACTTTCATGCTTATCGCTCTTCCTTGCATTAGTGATGAGCAGTTGTAGCTCACAAAAGAAGTATAGCTACGAGACAGTGCCCAATGACCCGCTGAAAGCCCGCATCTACACACTGGACAACGGATTAAAAGTTTACCTCACCGTAAACAAGGAAACTCCCCGCATTCAGACATTCATCGCCGTGCGGGTGGGCGGAAAGAACGACCCGGCAGAAACGACCGGACTGGCACACTACTTTGAACACCTGATGTTTAAAGGTACCGACAAGTATGGCACACAGGATTATGCTGCCGAAAAACCACTATTGGACCAAATTGAACAGCAATTTGAGATATACCGCCAGACGACGGACGAAGCAGAGCGCAAAGCGATCTACCACACCATCGACAGCCTCTCTTACGAAGCATCCAAATACGCCATTCCCAACGAATATGACAAGCTGATGGCTGCTATCGGTTCTTCCGGCAGCAACGCCTACACATGGTATGACCAGACTGTCTATCAGGAAGATATCCCCTCCAATCAGATAGAGAACTGGGCAAAGATTCAGGCAGACCGCTTCGAGAATAATGTCATCCGCGGTTTCCATACGGAACTGGAAGCTGTATACGAAGAAAAAAATATGTCTCTGACCCGGGACAACAGCAAAGTGCAGGAGGCGATCTTCTCCTCTCTCTTCCCCAAGCATCCTTATGGAACACAAACCGTATTGGGTACACAGGAGAATCTGAAGAACCCTTCCATCACCAATATCAAGAATTACTATAAACAATGGTACGTTCCCAATAATATGGCGATCTGTATGTCCGGAGATTTAGACCCGGATGAAACCATTGCCTTGATAGATAAATACTTCGGAGGCTTGAAGCCGAATCCGGAACTTCCCAAACTGAATCTGCCGAAAGAAGATCCGATCACCGCACCTGTAGTTAAAGAGGTATTAGGTCCGGATGCGGAAAGCGTTGCACTGGCATGGAGATTCCCCGGATTGGCCAGCAAGGATTTCGAGGTTCTGCAAGTTGTTTCGCAAGTATTATACAATGGAAAGGCAGGACTCATCGACCTTGATCTGAACCAGCAGCAGAAGGTGCTGAACAGCTACGGTTACCCGATGGGACTGGCAGATTACTCAGCCTTCATATTGGGCGGACTTCCCAAACAGGGACAAACGCTGGAAGAAGTCAAAGACCTCTTGCTGAACGAAATAAAGAAACTTCGTGCCGGAGAGTTCGATGAGAAGATGCTGCAAGCTAATATCAACAACTTCAAGCTCTACGAGCTCCAAAGCATGGAAAGCAATGAAGGACGTGCCGACATATTCGTCAACTCATTCATTAACGGAACAAACTGGGAGGACGAAGTAACCGCCATCGACCGCATGGCTAAACTGACCAAAGAGGATATCGTGGCCTTTGCCGATAAATATCTGAAGGAGGATAATTATGCCGTTGTCTACAAGAAACAAGGCAAGGACCCGAACGAGAAGAAGATGACAAAACCGGAGATTACTCCCATCGTATCCAACCGGGATGTGGCAAGTCCATTCCTTACCTCCATACAGGAGAATGCAGTGAAGCCCATCGAACCTGTATTCCTCGACTTCAAGAAAGATATGAGCCAGCTGACAGCGAAATCCGATATTCCGGTACTCTATAAGCAGAATACTACCAACGATCTCTTCCAACTGATCTACGTATTCGATATGGGTAACAACAACGACAAGGCATTGGGAACGGCTTTCGACTACCTTGAATATCTGGGCACTTCCGACATGACACCGGAAGAACTGAAGAGCGAGTTCTATCGTCTGGCGTGTACTTTCTACGTTTCTCCGGGCAACGAACGCACCTACGTGGTTCTTTCCGGTCTGAATGAGAATATGCCGGCTGCCATGCAACTATTCGAAAAGTTACTGGCAGACGCACAAGTAAATAAGGAAGCTTACAACAATCTGGTCGGAGATATACTGAAAGCCCGTGCAGATGCCAAACTGAATCAAGGACAGAACTTCTCCCGCCTGATGAATTATGCGATGTACGGCCCGAAGTCTCCCGCCACCAATTTACTGACGGAAGCAGAGCTCGCCAGCATGAATCCACAGGAACTGGTTGACCGGATTCATAATCAGAACAACTACAAACATCGTATCCTGTATTATGGCCCTAGCAGCAGCAAAGACCTGCTGGCTACCATCGAACAATACCACCAGGTACCGGCTACTCTGAAAGATATTCCTGCAGGAAACGAATACTCTTATCTTGAAACTCCGGCGACCAAAGTGCTGGTAGCTCCTTACGAAGCCAAACAGATTTATATGGCGCAAATTTCCAATCTTGATAAGAAATACGATCCGGCTATAGAACCTACCCGCGAATTATATAACGAATATTTCGGCGGAGGCATGAACTCCATCGTCTTCCAGGAAATGCGTGAAACACGTGGACTGGCTTATTCCGCATGGGCGGGTATAATGCCGCCAAGCTATCTGAAGTATCCATATACGATACGTACCCAGATTGCAACTCAAAATGACAAGATGATTGATGCCGTCAATACGTTCAACGATATTATCAACAATATGCCAGAATCCGAAGCAGCCTTCAAATTGGCAAAAGAAGGATTAATCAACCGCATGCGTACCGACCGCATCATCAAAAGCGATATTATCTGGACTTATATCAATGCACAGGATTTGGGACAAAGCGTAGATCCGCGCATCAAACTCTATAATGACGTGCAGACTATGACATTGAAAGATATCGTTGATTTCCAAAAGGAATGGGTGAAAGGACGCACGTATGTGTATTGCATCTTGGGAGACAAGAAAGACCTCGATATGAATAAGCTGAAAGCAGTAGGCCCTATCGAGGAACTCACTCAGGAACAAATCTTCGGTTACTAAAGTATAGTGTTCTCTATAAAATAGCAGATACATAGCCAATTGATACACAAAGAACAAACGGTGAACAGCTTGCCAAATATGCAGCTTGTTCACCGTTTATCGTTTATCATCAGGCCAGACCGAGAAAAGCCTTATTCTTCGTACATCTTCTCAATCAGTTCTTTGTAGTTTTCAGAAACCACTGAGCGTTTCAACTTCAATGTATTAGTCAATTCTCCACGCTCCATGCTGAAAGGTTCAGGAAGTAATGTGAAGCGTTTGATCTGTTCATAATGCGCAAATTGCTGTTGCAAGGTCTCTATTCGTGCACGGAACAGACCGACAATCTTTGGATGCTGCAACAGTTCGGCCATATCTTTATATTCGATTCCTTTCTCCTTCGCATAGTCCTTGACAAACCCGTACACCGGAACAATCAAGGCAGAAACGAACTTGCGCTGATCTGCGATAATAGCGATCTGGTCAATATAACGGTCTATCACCAGTTTGGTTTCCAATGCTTGCGGAGCAATATATTTACCATTCGATGTCTTAAACAAATCCTTAATGCGCTCTGTCAGGAATAACTGCCCATTCTTGAAATAACCGGCATCGCCTGTATGGAACCAGCCGTCAGCATCGATAGCAGCGGCAGTAGCCTCCGCTTTTTTATAATATCCTTTGGTTATACTTTTTCCACGAAGCAGGATTTCATTGTCTTCACCTATCTTCACTTCCAGTCCCGGCAATACCACACCTACCGAACCGATATCATAACCTACCGGCAAAGTACATGATACCGTAGCCGTAGATTCTGTCAGTCCATAGCCGACCACCATGTTGATTCCTACCGAATGAACAAATTCATTGATTTCATCGGGCACGGCTGCACCGGCTGTCGGGAAGAAATTTCCATTCTCAATACCGATCGTCTTCTTCAGCAAAGAATAAATGGTCTTCTCGTAGAACTTATATTTCAGTTGATTCATCACCGGAGGGGTCTTTCCCAACCGGAGATAATCCAGATTATGGATTCTGCCGACTTTGATGGCATCCAGCATCAGCGCCTTCTTCAATCCTGTCGTTTCATTGATCTTCTCCTGTACACCGGCATATACCTTTTCCCAGAAACGGGGTACGCTGCACATCAGTGTCGGGCGAATTTCTTTAATGGTTGTCTGGATATCTGCCGGACGAAGGTTGATGCAGATCTGTACTCCTTTATGAATACAAAGATAGCACCATGCCTTCTCGAATACGTGTGTCAACGGAAGGAAGTTCATAGAAACGTCCTTGTCGGTCATTGTCGTCAGACGCTCGTCATGCGTATGGAACTGCTCCAGATAGCACGAATGATGCAACATTACTCCCTTCGGCTCTCCCGTCGTACCGGAAGTATAAAGGATGTTAGCCAAATCATCGTAAGAAGCACGTGCGGTACGTTCTTCCACCACCTCATTATGCGGCAATCCTTCGCCCATTGCCATAAACTCATCAAAATAGATGGAAGAGACATCACGCGGGTCTTTTACTACCGAACGGTCGAAAATAATCAGTTGTTGTAACGAGGAACAAAAGCCGAAGATGCTGAATGCAGAATCATACTGATACTGTTCGCCTACAAAAAGATAACGGATTTGCGCATCGTTGATAATGTATTGTGCCTGTGCGGGTGAACTCGTTGCATAGAACGGAATAGTAACCCCACGATTGGCAAATGCGCCGAAATCGACATAGAACCATTCAGGTTTATTCTGTGAAAAAATACCGATATTCTCTTGTTCCTCCACTCCTAGCGCAACGAAAGCATTAGCAGCCTGTCGTACAGTTCCGGAGAATTGATTCCAGGTAATCGGAATCCATTGTGCTGTCTCATAGTCGCGGTACCTCAATGCTACCCTGTCGCCATACTTTTCAGCCTGACGGTGGACCAAGACAGATAAATGATGATAAGTCATACTCTTTGTATTGATAAATATGGTACAAAGGTATTAGTTTTATTTGAAACTATTGCGCAAAACGAGTATCTTTGTGCAAATATTAAGCTCTAAATTAACAAGTTTGTATATGAAATACGATATTCCAACCATGACAGCCGAAGCTGTAAGCCTGTTGAAATCACTAATCAGCATTCCGTCCATCAGTCGGGAAGAGACGCAAGCCGCTGATTTCCTGCAAAATTATATCGAAGCCGAAGGGATGCAGACCGGACGCAAGGGAAACAATGTTTGGTGCCTCAGTCCTATGTTCGACCTTAAAAAGCCGACAATCCTGCTCAATTCTCATATCGACACGGTAAAACCCGTAAATGGCTGGCGCAAAGACCCTTTCACACCCCGCGAGGAAAACGGTAAATTATACGGATTGGGCAGTAACGACGCCGGAGCCAGTGTTGTTTCGCTCTTACAGGTGTTCCTGCAACTATGTCGCACTTCTCAAAATTACAATCTCATCTATCTGGCTTCCTGCGAAGAAGAAGTTTCGGGTAAGGAGGGAATTGAAAGTGTATTACCGGGGTTACCCCCTGTTTCATTCGCTATCGTAGGCGAACCTACGGAGATGCAACCTGCCATTGCCGAAAAGGGGTTGATGGTACTGGATGTAACTGCTACGGGAAAAGCCGGACATGCCGCACGCGATGAAGGAGATAATGCCATTTATAAGGTATTGAACGATATCGCCTGGTTCCGTGATTATCGTTTCGAGAAAGAATCACCTTTACTCGGGCCGGTAAAAATGAGCGTTACGGTAATCAATGCGGGCACTCAGCACAATGTAGTTCCCGATAAATGTACATTTGTTGTTGATATCCGAAGCAACGAACTTTACTCCAACGAAGATTTATTTGCAGAGATCAGAAAGCATATAGCCTGCGATGCGAAAGCCCGCTCGTTCCGCCTCAACTCTTCACGAATTGATGAGAAACATCCGTTCGTACAGAAAGCGGTGAAGATGGGACGCATACCTTTCGGTTCCCCGACTTTGTCAGATCAGGCATTGATGTCCTTTGCGTCGGTAAAGATCGGTCCGGGACGCTCTTCACGTTCACATACAGCCGAAGAGTATATTATGCTGAAAGAGATAGAAGAGGCTATCGGGATTTATTTAGATTTGTTAGACGGACTAAAGCTTTAGTCCGTCTTTACCACTCATCAAGTAGAAAATCGGCTATATGCCGATGCTTAACCCCTTCAATATTATCTTGCCATAGATCATCCATACTAACCACATATTTAGGATAATGATCATCAATTGCCAGTAAAGGGGCAAACTCACGATCGATGGTTGCTTGCAAGCCAAGTTGATAAGTAACCTGCACATATATTTTCTCTTCACGCCTAATGGCTACAAAATCAACTTCTTTTTCATCCTGTTTACCTACATATACTTCGTATCCGCGGCGTTTCAACTCCATGCAAACTAAATTTTCGAGCATTCCACCTATTAAGCGGTCCCGATATCCCATCACAGAATAAATTAATGAAAGATCACTTACAAAATACTTTTCATTGGTTTGCAGAATCTCTTTGCCCTTGATGTCATAACGTGGTATACGTTGAATGACAAAAGCGCTATCTAAAGCATTGAGATAATTATAAATCGTATTGATATCTACTTTCCGTTGCTGACTTTTGAAATAGTCGGCAATATTTTTCGCATTTAGTTTATTCCCAATATTATCAAAAACAAACTTCACCACTCTTTCAAGCATTTCTACGTTACGAATGCTATGCCTCTGCACGGTATCACGAAGAATGACAGAAGAATAAATATCATACACTATTTTGTAGATAGCATTATAATCATAGTTTGCCGTATGAATAGCCGGAAATCCTCCCATACGAAGATATTTCAGAAACTCCGTTTTACGGTCGGATACAGAAATTGTCAGCGGGAGATCATGAAATAATAGATATTCTCTAAAGGATAAAGTCATAATGTGAAAGGCAACGTATCTTCCTGCCAAATAAGTCGAAAACTCGGAAGATAGTAAACGTGAATTAGAACCTGTCACATAAATATCTACATCCAAGTCAACCAAAAAGGCATTCACTGCCTTTTCCCAATCTGTAACTTCCTGAATCTCATCCAAGAGAATATAATATTTTCCCGAGGCTTTCGTAGCTTCCCGAATATGAGCGTATAACGCCTTCGCCTCCTTCATGTCTATCCACTCGAAACTTTCAAAGTTCATATAAATAATATAATCCTCAGATACTCCTCTTCGTAAAAGTTCCTCACGAATTAAACGCAACACGACCGACTTGCCACAGCGACGAATACCAGTGATAACTTTCACAAATGGCTTATCAATAAAAGGAGTGATTTGCTCCATATAAAGTTCACGATTAATCATACAACTGAAGTTTTTAGGGTTATAGACACAAATATAAATAATTAATCGGAAGTTTTTAGGGGTATACCCCTAAAAACTTCCGATTTCAAGTATGTTTTATGGTTATAGACAGAAACGACAATGGCATTTATGAAAAAAGGGGCACCTCCTGTATCTTTATCTAAGATAAGAAATTTAGCCACCATCATAATAACGGTGGCTAAATCAAAGAAAAACAACCAGTTTCAATGGTCTATTCAATCCATCCCGGATTTACAAAGAGCATAGAGAAAAAAGTTTACCCGATTCATATTATATATCAAATCAGACATTTCCATGCGATCCACTATTGCTCATTTTGTTAAGATACTGTTTCCATATCAAAAAGGCAATTATGCCTAACAGATTAAATAACAAAACCAAAATGACCCATAAATATTTATATGGTTTAGTAAGTTGATGACTTTTCAACACGGCCAATATCCCAATCAACAAAATCAGAACATAAACAATTTCAAAAAACATTGGAGGCATAATCATAATTTTTATTCTCAATAATCATTAATATGCAGAAACTGTAACACTTCCCTTTCCCGCACTCTTATCGTATGTCCCTGAAGAATTAATAACATAAGAAAGGTTAAAGCCAACAAACTGAGTTATAGTTGCCTTAATTTTCCCCGTACTATTAAATGATATAGAATTTCCTGATACATAGCCATTCGCATAAGATTGAGAATACGTATAAACTGATAATCCTACTCTTTATAAAGTCAGCGAATTGTATTGTTACTCTTTTATTCATCGTATCTTATTTTAAACACTGCAAAAATAAAACATCCCCATTCATTATACAAATCCATTAACAGGCTGTTTTATTTGAAACTACCAATAATATGATATAAACCATTCCTACTATCGCCCTAATATAAGAAACGAAACCAGGCTTCATCTTTTTTGCAATTACTTCATTTATAAATGAGCCGATCCCTAAAACGGCACATATCCCGACAAAAATAAAAACCACCAGCCTTGTCCAATAAATATGAGTCAATATATTCTCACCATTATATATACACATACCTAAAAAGACAATAGCGATTAAATATGTCAGATCAAAAATAAGGACTTTCATACTATTGCTTATTTACTTACCTTTGGCCTACATTGGAATTATAAAATAGGCTAAAGCAAGAAGTATTATAGATATAACGTATCCTATCTTCCAACATTTACTATGTCGAAATAAATAATTAAGTATAAACAAAACAATGAGCCAACCAAATACTATTTTATTTAAATCATAATGTTTCTCCAAAGGGTCCCAAATGTAAAGATACACATTTAGGGAAAACATAATAAGACCGATTATCCCAATAATTATGCGGCTCATTAAACTAGCTTTTCCTGTTTCATTCATAACATCAAATTTTATATTCATGTCTAATAATCTGTAAAGTGCACTTTCACTATATCACGCTGTTTTCTATTCCATTTTCAATATTATATTATCATTCTCATCCTTCAGCATTTTTTTCAACCGATTATAGGTATCAAGTTTTCGATTCCACATATCCGGACTATCATCAACATGTGTCAATGCTATTGTATCTAACAGAGATTTATGGCTTTCTTCTGTGTCAGGCAGCGTAGCCTCATCAAACTCCGCAAATTCCACCTCTATTTCATCTCCTACTTCAAGCGTACCTCCATTCCATGTAACATGAACATCTCCAGGCATTTTCAAACCACCCACGTTCCAGTAAGCACCCTCATAACGTGTAATATTTACCATCAAGCTAACCCCGTTATCAGGGATGCCCGCTTTACAAACCTCATTCCCTCGTTTTATAATCAATCCTTTCATATCTTCTATATCAGTCCTTTTTCTTGCAGTTCAACCTTTAACCGTTCATACCACTGCTTTATTTCATACCTATCACAGTCCTTCATGGTCAAAACTGGTGCCACCTTATCAGTGTCAACAATTCTAATTAATACCTTATCACCAACTTCAGGTCTTCCGTCGAACCAGGTAAGGTAATGTAAAAGATCACTTCCCATTACCATAATCCGATCGGAAGAATATCCATGTAATAAGTTTACAAAAACCAAATTATCAGAAGCCACAGTAATCGGATCTTCATCATTTATGCGTATTTCTAAACCGATCATATCTTTTATTTATTACAAGATTTAATCAATAATAGACTTTCTTGTTTTCTCTGGAAAGTACCAAATAATCGTCCACTTTTACATCAAAATAAGACTTAGCTTTACCGTCATCATTGGAAGGCAACTCCTCTTTATCAGTCAGCGCCTCTATTATATCGATTTCCTTCACGTTCTTTTTCAATTTGGGGAACAACAGGCTGACATATATGTATTTACGATTGCAACCTTTAATAATCATCAACTTATCCATAGGTGCGCCACCATCGTATCCTCTCGCCATGTATTCATCACCGGTTTTCTTATCTACTATTTTAAATCCCGGGCTATAGTACATCCATTGCCAGTCGAAATAGATGGGTTGCAGGAACGTTACTTTAGTATCATCTTTCCTTCTTTCAATAGAATGCAATAAAGGCTTTGTACCCATGCCATGCTCATAGGTTCTATCGGCAACGATCTCTATGCTATCTTTAGGAGCTGTATAAGCCGCATCAAATAACTTTTGATCGCGTGTCTTGGCCTGTTCGGCAGCGTCATCCCTTACCAACTCTCTTGATTTCTGAAGCTTCGGCATCATTTCCTGCACCATTTCCATTGACAGCTGTTGTATCATCGGCATTGATTCAGTTGCAACGGCAGTTGCAGTCTCCCCAAGTTTTCTTCCCGCAGGAGATTCATAAAAAGCAACCACTTTTTTCAGTTCATCCAATGTCATGTGTTGCCGGTAAATAGGAGCATATACTTCCATGACTTTATCTTCAATCTTCCGTGTCCATTTTGAAGCAAAATCTTTCCAATAAGCCTCACCTTGTTGGAAAGGCCCATTTTTCATACTCGCCATCAATTGAGACATTATAGCTTCAGAGGATGCCGAACTGCCGGAAAGCGTCATGATCTTTTTTAGTAAAGTTTTGTACTCGTCGGTCTGGTCTGAATTCTGAGCCGAAGCCGGTAAAATAGAAGTAAGCGATGTGGCTACGCAGATCACCATTAAGAAAAGGATTTTTTTCATCATATAATAGTTTTGTTGATGAAGTCAAGTTAACTTCATTGTGTTATACATTCTTACAAATATACTCTAATTATTATTAGAATACAAACAAATAACGGACATAATTATAAACTGCGGCAATTATTGTCTGATTTACCGTTTCTCTTCGTCCAAGCAACCCTATAATCGCTTGATTTTCACTTATTGTTATCAGTTTTTCGTAGGACCATCTTCATCGTTCCACCCGGGTAGAACGAACTGTCTACGTCTGTGACACGATCGGTTTACCCAGGTGCAATGATCAGTTCACCCGGGTGGAACGATGAAGATGTCGGTAAGATAATATAAGAATGTAAGGGAGATATGCTAAGGACATAAGTGTCACAACATACAAATGATAGGCAGAGTAAAATCAATACAGCTGTAGTCTGTAGCAGAAAGAATGATGAGAGACAACTTAAAAAAGGATGAGAGATACATTGTTTGGGAGCATATTATGGGATAAAACGATGAGAGACACCCTGCTCCGGAGGTATCTCTCATTCATTATTCATCTAGTTATCTGATCTTTACAGAAAGACAGTGAGACCGTGAGACTAATTTTTTTTTTATTTCTTGGGAGCGAGCAGATTATTCCTTATCTACAGAAAATTTAAAGATACACTGACTCATGTATTTTTCTCCCGGGCGAAGCACAGCCGAAGGCCATTCCGGTTTGTTCGGAGTATCCGGATACTTCTGAGTTTCAAGACATACGGAAGCACGCTGATTATATGTGATTCCTTTCTTTCCTGTCAGAGAACCATCCAGAAAGTTGCCGGCATATACCTGAACACCCGGTTCGTTGGTATATACATCCAGTACGATACCCGTTTTGGGAGATTCGAGTGAAGCACATTTACGGGAAATATCCCCTTTGGCATTCAATACCCAGTTATGGTCATAACCATTTCCATTCTTCAATTGTACAAAATCGTAGTCGTTAATGCGTGCCCCTACCGGAGTCGGAGTGCGGAAATCCATCGGAGTACCTTCTACCGGAACAATCTCGCCGGTTGTCATGAATGTGCTGTCTACCGGAGTATAATAATCGGCATCCACCATCAGCAGATGATCTGCATTATTTGCCGCATCGCCGTCAAGGTTAAAATAAGAATGGTTGGTCATATTTACGATAGTCGGCTTATCCGTTTCTGCTTCATAGCGGATATCAATTGCATTATCGTCTGTCAGTTTCATCAGGACTTTACAGGTAATGTTACCCGGGAAACCTTCTTCGCCATCCGCAGCGACATAAGTCAGTTCCACTTCTTGCGGATTCGGTTGCACAGCATCAAACACACGATACTGGAATCCATTGGGACCGCCATGCAGGCAATGACCGTAATTATTCTGAGGCAACTGATATTCAATGCTGTCCAATGTGAATCGACCTTGATTGATACGGTTTGCGTAACGACCGATGCTGGCACCAAAATCAGAAGGTTTGCTGATATAATCCTGAATAGAATCGAAACCTAAAACTACATCCTGCATCTTACCGTCTTTATCGGGGACCATCACAGAAACAATGCGTCCACCAAAATTCGTCACACAAACTTCCATGTTGTTCTTGTTACGAAGGGTGTACAGATCGGTTTTCTTACCACCTACTTCAGTCTGGAAGTTAGTTCTTAACAGGCCGGAGTCGGTTGGTTGCTCGGCTTTCGGGGTACAAGCAGCTACAAAAAGGGCAGAAACAGCCCATAATGCTAAATTCTTCATGGTTGATATAAGTATTATTATAAATTAGTTCAACGAACATCTTTTATTTAGATTGCAAAATTGGCGAAATTCTGATAGTTTGGAGGCAACATTCTTTCCAAATAATAGCACAAATCAGTCATTTCGCCAATGATGCAATCATAAACACTTATATCTTTCTAAATCAAAATGATTTATCTTATAACAAATTCAAGTAAACTGATTCCATCACCAGTTACTCCTTTGTATTCGGGAAAGCCGATATTCTCAACCGGGCCGCTCCCATCGGAATCAATGTAATCTCTTCTTTAGCGCCTTTCACCGCATCTTCTTCGGGCAATACACCGCAAAGTCCAGTTTCGTCAATCTGCCATTCGGGGATAATCCGGCCGGTAGCTTTCACTTCCAAAGGCACATTGGCCACCGTGAACGGGAAGTTATCAGCAGGCCAGGACTTACGAACGACTTTGAAGTTCTTCAAAGGCTCTTTCTTATCCAATACCAACGAATAGTTCCAGGGACTGTTAGCATAGATTTCAGTAGTAGGCCACTTCTTCGGGTCAGCACCTTTCTGCCATTTGGAGTCACCGATAGCCGTTTCACGACTGTCTTTTTCTATATATTTCTCGTCAATCTTCAGAGATAAAGTCAACGGACCATAATCCACACTTACACTGTTCTTATTGACTTGCCACGTACGCATGGACAAAGACATCGGAAGAGTTATTTCTACTTTATCACCATCCGCCCATTCGCGTTCGATACAAAGGTATTTACCGGATACAGGTTTCACACTGATCTTCTTTCCGTTGACACGCACTTCGGCTCCTTCAGTCCATGAAGGAATGCGGAGGTAGAACGGAAAATCGACCTTTTCATCGGTAGAAACGGTGAATTTGATGCCTTCTTCAAAAGGATAGTTAGTCTCTTCGTGAAGGACGATTTCTTTTCCATTACCCACTTTTACCGTAGCTTTACAAGCAGCATAGATGGCGGCAGCAATACCGTTGTCGGGAGTTGCCAATATCAGATGTTCCGAAAAATAAGGCCAGCCTTGTGCATGGTTATGCTGACAGCAACGGCTGCTGAACGGATTCATGGAAAGGAACGGACCACGGTTGTCAATACCCGGATGATGGTTCTTTGAGTCACTGACAGTATGATTCGGACAAGTGATGTAGCGCAAAGCCTTGAAGTCCGGCATCACAGCGGCAGGATAAGAGTTGAAAGCCACTTCTTCGCAATGCTCAGCCCACATCGGGTCACCTGTCATACAGAGCATGATCTCATCGGAAGCCATCTGTTCCACCAGTCCGCAGGTTTCCACTCCCTGACGAGGATCGATATATCCCAGACGGGCATTCTCGTCGGCACCGAACATACCGCCCGGAACCTGGCCAAAAGTGCGACGGATCAAATGATGTACATTATAAGAGGCTTTGAGCATGGCGGAATCTCCGGTCTGCATATAATAAGTAGCAGGTTCGCGGAAACACTGGGCGATGTTCACATTGTGCCAGTTGGGCAGGGAAGTTGATTTTGTCCAGTCGGCTGTGTTGCGGTGAATCTTCTTGGCAAGGTCCAGCAGGAAGGCATCTCCGGTATGGTTATAAAGCCAATAGATACTGATGATGTTGTCACCGCCACGGCTGTTTTCCCAATAGTCTTCCAGAAGTTTATCGTCGGGGACAGTCATCTGCCATTTGAAGTAGTTCGTCATCAGGTCAATAACCCGTTGGTCCTGAGAATACTCATAATAAGATTGCAGACACCAGAGCATAATCATCTGTGCCCACAACTCACGCTTGCCGTTCCGTTCGTTGACAGGACCGAAGTATCCATCGGGCTGGCAACTGGCAAATACACCTTCAATCCATGTTTTTGTTTCTGCAATCATCTTCGGGTCATTCAGGATATAGGCAAGGTTGCCATAACCTTTCAGCCAGTAAGGTACTTCTTCCCAGCCATGATCACCACCGGTTGTCAGCCAGGCGTTATTATCTTTCTCCAGCCAGGCACTGATTTCTCCCAGATGTCCGGTCAGCCCGTCACGTTGCAGTTCGAGGTACTTCTTTACCCAGCCTTCCGGCTGGATGCTGCCGACAGGCAGCTTAATAAAGTTCAACGGACGGAGCGGGGCCCGATAGCTCACATAATTCACATTCGTCGATTCTGTGTCGGGGCGGTCCATCACCCTTACAGACTCACTGGCAGTGCGTGTAGTAAAAGCTGCTGTCAGTAACCCGACAGTCAGCAGCGTACCCGCAACACCTATTTTAAAAGATCGTTTCTGTTTCATTTTGAATATTTTTTTGGAGATACTACCGACTTTTTAGTCAGCCTTGTTTTAATTCGGTTTATTTATAATTATAAATCAATTCTCCGCCTTTTATCAGTTCATTGTGAGATATACGGTAGTCAGCAATCTTTTTCCCGTTGAAATGGATGCTTTTGATCGGTGCGTCTTTCTTTTTCCGTCCTTCTGTCTGAATAGTAAGTACGTTTCCATTCGTCAACCGCAACAGTACCCTGTCGAAAAGCGGAGAGGTCAGATCATAGTATTCATCTCCCACAAGCAGAGGATAAAAACCCATTGCCCCGAACACGTACCAGGCACTCATCGTACCGTCGTCTTCGTCCATTTCGGGACTATACCCTTCGGGGGCATTCTTGAATGCTTTACCCAGATAAGGAGTCTTAAATTCCGAGTTGCCTCCATATTTATGGATCATCGGTTCGGTCATCAGACTGCATACTATCTGCTGGGTTTTCTCCGGTGCCCCAAGTCGGTTGAACAGGTAAGGAACATGGATATCCGGTTCGTTTCCCTGATTATAAAGGTGATGGTCGAAGAAATAGGTAAGCTGCGAACGAAGAGAGTCCTGCCCTACCCATTCTATCATTTTATCAATGTATTGTGGAGCCGCCCATCGGTATTGCCAACGGGTTCCCTGATAGAGTCCGTTGTTCTTCATCACTTCAAAAGCGGGAGTCACATTCATAAATTCCTTCTTCCATGTTTCTTCAAAAAGAGAGACCGAACGTTGCCGGTATTGTTCGGAATCCGCCTTTTCACCGATGATTTCCGCAATCTTTGCCATTGCCCACAAGTCATATGCCGATTCCATCTTCTGGTCGGGCGAACGCATGGGCAACCGCTCCATTTCCTGCTTCATACCAGCGTATCCTTTACGGAAATCAAGGTTGGTAATTCCTTTCCGGTAAGCGTCCAGCAAGAGAATTACGGCATGTTCCGTACGTACTGTCGGGGTAGACTCGAATCCGGTGGACCAGTCTTTCTTTCCCGTTGCATACAGATGAATCAGGGAAGTCGCCATATCCCGCATCTTCGCAGGTTCGGTCAGTACCAACAAAGGAAATTTAGTGCGGAAGGTATCCCATAACGACCAGTTACTGTAATATCGGAAGTCTTCTGAGATATACACTTTTCCATCCGTACCCAGATAAGCTCCGTCCGGAGAACTGACATCCGCCGGACTCAGGTAAGTACGATACAGGGAAGTATAGAAAATGACCCTGTCATCTTTCTTGCCTCCTTTGACGTCGATAGCTGACAATTGTTTTTCCCACTGATCAGCGGTCCGGGATTTCACTTCTTCGAAGTCCATCTTTTCCCAACGGGCACATTCCCAGCTCGCCAGTTCGGAACTTAACGCAGACAATCCGATACGGACTTCCACCGAACGTACCTTTTTGCCAAAGGTAAGGCAGGCAGTCGTCTCTTTCTGTTCTTCCAACTGGAAAGGATGGCTGGTATTTAAGGAGAAATAGAGTTTGTAGCGTCCATGTCCGCAGACGTTCTTTGCCTGTACATAGCCTTCGATGCAAGTTTCCGATATACGTTTGTAATGGCAGGTAGCTACGTCTTCAAACGTAGAGGCGAAGTCTATCCAAAGGGCAGCGGAAAGGCTTCGGGGAAATTTATAGCGTTCCACCGCCATGGCGTTGGTCGCTGTCAATTCAGTTTTGATACCATTGGTAAAAGCTGTCGAGTAATATCCGGGAGTTGCTTTCTCGCGGGACTTTTTAATATGCAATTCCTGTGAAGGAGCTACCGGACGAATGCGCAGGTTTCCTCCTCCGCCACTACATCCCACTCCGGAGAGGCGGTTGACAGAGATACCGGAGACTTTCGTCACTGCATAATCATAACCGGCATGGCTACGCGGATCATTATCCGGACACACACAAACCATTCCGAAAGGAGCGGCAGCGCCCGGAGCTACCTGTCCGTTATCACCGGAAGTACCGATAAACAAGTTGACATACTTTGTATTTTGTGCAACTGACGGTGTCATGATAGATAACACGACTAAAAGAAGGGCATACCATCTGCTTCGGTTGTTTTTCATGCTTCTAAAATAGTATCATCCTGTCACTCTTCGCTACGCTCTGAATGACAGGATAGGATAAACTAATGATATAATATACTTATCTTTAATTCTTGTCTACAGAGAACTTAAAGATACACTGACTCATATATTTCTCACCCGGACGAAGTACTGCCGAAGGCCATTCTGGTTTGTTCGGAGTATCCGGATACTTCTGAGTTTCGAGACATACGGAAGCACGCTGGTTGTAAGTGATACCTTTCTTTCCGGTCAACGAACCATCCAGGAAGTTTCCTGCATATACCTGAATACCCGGTTCGTTAGTATATACATCGAGTACGATACCAGTCAGCGGTGATTCGAGAGTAGCACACTTACGGGTAATGTCGCCCTTAGTATTCAATACCCAGTTATGATCGTAACCGTTACCATTCTTCAACTGTACGAAATCGTAGTCATTGATACGTGCGCCTACCGGAGTCGGAGTGCGGAAGTCCATCGGAGTTCCTTCAACCGGAGCGATCTCGCCTGTAGTCATGAAGGTACTGTCTACCGGAGTATAATAGTCAGCATCAATTGTCAGCAGATGCGCCTCATTACGGGCTGCGTCTCCGTCAAGATTGAAGTAAGAGTGGTTAGTCATATTCACAATGGTCGGCTTGTCGGTTTCCGCTTCGTAACGGATATCGATCGCATTATCGTCTGTCAGCTTCATCAACACTTTACAAGTGATATTTCCCGGGAAACCTTCTTCGCCATCTTCTGCCGTGTAAGTCAATTCCAGTTCTTGCGGATTCGGCTGAACGGCATCAAACACACGGTACTGGAATCCTTGCGGACCGCCATGCAGGCAGTGACCGTAATTATTCTGAGGCAACTGATACTCAGTACCGTCCAAAGTAAATCGACCTTGGTTGATACGGTTAGCATAACGGCCGATGCTTGCTCCGAAGTCCGAAGGCTTGCTGACATAATCCTGAATCGAATCGAAGCCGAGCACTACATCACGCATCTGTCCGTCCTTGTCGGGTACCATCACTGAAACGATACGACCACCGAAGTTCGTTACACAAACTTCCATGTTGTTCTTGTTGCGCAAGGTATACAAATCTGTTTTCTTTCCATCCACTTCCATCTGGAAGTTACTTTGCAATAAACCGGAATCCGTTGTTTTCTCGGCTTTCGGTGTACAAGCTGCCATTAAGAGGGCGGCAACTGCCCATACACATAACTTTTTCATGGTATTCTATTAATTGATACTATTCAATAAATCTACTTTGCCTTCGTTAACCAACTTAAGAATCAGTTCTCCGAAAAGCGTATTCTGCCAGGCAAACCAGGCACGGGTGAAGTTCTTCGGATCGTCTTTGTGGAAAGATTCATGCATAAAGCCTGTTCCGGCATCGGTATCCATCAGCATTTTGATACAGGTTTTGATTTCCGCATCATCCTTGCTGGTGAAGGCTTTCATCATGATACTCATCGGCCACACCATATCATAACCGATATGCGGTCCGCCGATACCTTCGCCTGCCTTGCCTTTGAAGAAGTAAGGATTGTCTTCGCTCCACACGAATTTACGGGTATTCTGATAGATAGGATCGTTTACATCTACATCACCCAGATAAGGCATGGCAAGCAGGCTCGGTACATTGGCATCATCCATCAGGAAGTGATTTCCGAAGCCGTCTACCTCAAAAGCATAGATTTTACCATATTTCGGGTGGTTGTATACCGCATATTTCTTCAATGCTGTCTCTACTTCCTTTGCCAGGTCTTTGCATTCCTTAGCCAAAGCAGTCTTCTTATTTACCTTATCAAGTATTTCGGCTGCTTTGCGCAATGAAGATACGGCAAAGAAATTGGAAGGTACCAGATATTGAAGAGTCGTCGCATCATCCGAAGGACGGAAGCAGGAGACGATCAGACCAACCGGTTTCACTGGTGCTCCGAGTCCGTCATTATTCAATGTATCCAATGCACGTTCTGTCTTACGCTGGAATTTATACGGGCCAACTCCGTCTTTGCGCTGTTGTTCCTTGAATGTTTTCAGCACATTGGTGATAGCCTGAATCCATTCTTCTGAGAAGATGCTGGCATCTCCGGTTGTTTTCCAGTAGTGATAAGCCAGACGCAGCGGGTAGCAAAGTGAATCGATTTCCCATTTACGCTCGTGCAGTTCCGGCTTCATATCGGTCAGGTCACTCATCCAGTGATTGTCTTCAACGGCACCGTCATTAAATGCGTTTGCATACGGATCGATATTGATACATTTGAACTGGCGGAGGATAACACCTGCCAGCATCTCTTTCAGTTCGGGATCGGAGTTTGCCAACTGCACATACGGCCATACCTGCGCACCCGAGTCACGAAGCCACATTGCGTGAATGTCGCCCGTATAAACGAATGTATCCGGTTTGCCATCCGCGCCTTTGCGGAAGTGTACGGTAGTATCGATGGTATTGGGGAAACAGTTTGCGAACATCCATGCCAGTTTCTCGTTTTTCAGAAGTTTCTGCACACGGATGATTTCCTTTTCTACCGCATTCGAACGGAAAAGACGTTTGGAAACTTCCGGACGATTGTCTTTCTGAATAGCGTCCGTCACACATACATGCATTCCGGACATCGTATTTGCAGCCTGCATCTGACCGCCACAAAGGAGCATGCCTGCCAGCATACCCGCACTGATATATTTTACTTGCTTCTTCATAAATTACTTTTTCTTTTTAAATTCGTTGGAGAAAGAATAAGGGAAATCGGTTTCTTTGGTACCACGCTGCTCATTGGGTTTGGAATCCATCTTGAAAGTGATGGAAGCACCGTTCATAAGGTCCTCGTGAGTCACGTAGTTCTTTGTATGGTCTTTGCCGTTCAAGGTCATGGAAGAGATATAACGTTTGTCGTCTCCGTTATTTGGAGCGGAGATGGTTACTGTCTTTCCATTTTCAAGATGCAGCTTCATCTGTTTGAAGTAAGGAGTACCGAGAATATACTCATCCGTACCCGGACATACCGGATAGAAGCCCATGGCAGAGAACACATACCACGCAGAAGTCTGGCCGTTGTCCTCATCACCACAATAACCGTCGGGAGCAGGAGTATAAAGCTTATCCATCACTTCACGAATCCAGTGCTGCGCTTTCCACGGCTGACCGGAGTAGTTGTACATATACAGCATATGCTGGATAGGCTGGTTACCGTGTGCATAGTTACCCATATTCATAATCTGCATCTCACGGATTTCGTGGATGACACCGCCATAATAACTGTCGTCAAAGACAGGAGGCAGGATAAATACAGAGTCCATCATCTGGTTGAAGCCGTCTTTTCCGCCCATCAGGTCGATCAATCCCTGAGGGTCATGGAATACGGACCAGGTATAATGCCAGCTGTTTCCTTCGGTGAAAGCGTCTCCCCACTTCAACGGGTTGAACGGAGACTGGAATTTGCCATCCTCATTCTTGCCGCGCATCAGTTTATGTTCGGGATCATACAGATTCTTATAGTTCATGGCTCTCTTTGCAAAGATCTCAATTTCCTTTTTAGGCTTGTTCAAGGCCTTACCCAGCTGATAGATACACCAGTCATTATAAGCATACTCCAGTGTGCGGGCTGCATTTTCATTGATGCCTACGTTGTAAGGAACATAACCGAGCTTATTGTAGTAGTCATAGCCCAGACGTCCGGTAGAAGAAACCTGCGGATGTACCGCATTAGCTCCGTGCTTTACAGCTTCCCAAAGGGTTTCGATATCATATCCTTTCAGACCTTTCAGGTAAGCATCGGCAACTACTGAAGCCGAATTGTTGCCAACCATACAGCCTCTGTGTCCCGGGCTTGCCCATTCCGGCAGGAAGCCGCTTTCTTTGTAGGTATTTACCAATCCTTCCTGCATCTTCATGTTCATAGACGGATACATCAGGTTCAGGAAAGGGAAAAGACAACGGAACGTATCCCAAAAACCGGTATCGGTAAACATATAGCCGGGAAGTACTTCACCATTATAAGGACTGTAGTGAACGATATCTCCTTTCGCGTCTATTTCGTAGAAGCTTCTGGGGAAAAGTACCGAACGATACAGGCAGGAGTAGAAAGTACGCAAATGGTCGATATCATCATCTTCCACTTCGATGCGTCCCAAAACGTCGTTCCATACCTTACGGCCTTTTGCCGCAATCTGGTCTATGTTATCTTTGCCCAACTCTTTCAAGTTCAGTTCCGCCTGTTCGGGGCTGATGAAAGAAGAAGCTACACGTACATTTACCTGTTCGCCTTTACGGGTTTTAAAGCCGATCAATGCGCCGGCATGCTTATCGTTGGCTTCCAGTTTATTGGTATCGATGTTACCATTGGCAACAGCTGCCGTATAAGTAAAAGGCTTGTCAAACTCCAGTACGAAGTAATTCTTGAAGTTTGCAGGAACACCGCCGCTGTTCTTGGTCGTATAACCGATAATCTTGTTTTCCGAAGGGATGACTTTCACAAACGAACCGTTGTCGAAAGCATCTACAACTACATAAGAGTGATCGTTCTCAGGGAAAGTGAAGCGGAATGCTGCCGCTCTTTCTGTCGGAGCAATCTCGGTTACTACATCATGGTCGGCAAGGTATACTTTGTAATAGTAAGGAGTAGCCGTTTCTGCTTTATGCGAGAACCAGCTGGCACGCTGATCCTGATCGAAAACGGCTTTACCGGTAATCGGCATGATGGAGAACTGACCGTAATCATTGATCCAGGGGCTGGGCTGGTGGGTTTGTTTAAAACCTCTGATTTTATCGGCATCATAGGTATATGCCCAGCCATCCCCCATTTTTCCGGTCTGGGGAACCCAAAAGTTCATTCCCCAGGGAAGGGCGATAGCGGGATAAGTGTTTCCGGTAGATAAGGCGTGCTTGGACTGAGTACCTACCAGCGGACTGACATAGTCCACTGGTCCGGTAATCGTTTTAGCATCCATATTCCACGCACTAAATAAAGTAAAAGCTAATAGAGCGAGTTTTTTCATGGTGTTCTTGTTTTATTTAGTTAGTTTTTCTTCAAGCATCTTTATAAAATAGCCGCCAACTACGGAACGCGCCTGGAAACCTCTCTGAATCGGATTGTCCGTAAATACCCAGTCGGACATCGGAACGCGGGTAGTCGTTTCATCCATAAACAGATATACCGGTTCAATAAACTTCTCGAAAGTAGCTTTGTCCTGTGCCATGGTAGCTGTCCACATGATCCAGTCAGTCTTGGTATAAGTTTCACGGTTATCCAGCGGAAGGCCGTATTTATTTTGCTTCGTAAGATAATAAGCAATTTCTGTCTCAGCAACTTTTTCCGGGAAAATCTGTAGTTTCAGCAATTTGTCCCATACCAGATTATACTTCTGGCTCCAGGTTCCCGGCTTGTCGAATGTCAGACGGTAGTGGTCGCCGTCATCCGCCATCTTCACCCATTCTGCAGCCATTTCTTTCGCCTTCTTCGTGTACTTTTCAGCAATGTCTTTTTTGCCCAGCATATCTGCCATGTAGCCGTAAGAAGCAATACCCATGATAGCCTTGATAGAAAGATTGGCATTGTGCGCAAAGTGTCCGGCAAAGTCATCCGTACAGAGTTGGTTCTCCGGGTCAAGACCGTACTCAACCAGATAATCCGTCCAGGTTGTCAGAGTTTCCCAATGCTTTTGTGCGTAGTCAGCATTTCCTTCTACAGCAGCAATCGCTGCAGCAAGGACTACCATATTGCCGGATTCTTCGATCGGCATATTGCCTCCGTAAGTCTGACCGTTAGCCAGCGGATATGTACCTACGTCGTGAGCAGCAAACGGTTTGGTCCATTTTCCGCTTTCACTATAATAGAAGATATGGTTCATGGTAGCTTTCACCAGTTCCGGATTGTAAAGCAGAAGCAACGGAGCTCCCGGATAAGTCAGATCGACTGTTCCGATGGAACCATTACTGAAATTCTCTTTGGAAAGGAATACCAAGTCACCATTCGGAGCTTGTACCAGTTTATGGGCAGCTAATGCCTGACGATAAGCCAGAGCACAAAGTTCGGCATACTTGCGTCCGCCGGCCGCTTCAGCCTCCGCCATCAGTTTATTATCGAAAGCCGCACAATTCTGCATTTGAGCCTTGTATTCCTGTTCTGCTTTCTGGAATTGCGATACGATTGTTTCGCTACCTGTACGGTTCCAGTAAGGACGGAGATTTTCACCAAAGTACTGGATAGAGTAGATATCATCGTAACCGATCAGCAGGTGTCCGTTCGCTTTCTTTGTTTCACCCAGTGAGCGTACTAAAGCGAGTTTGTCATAACCATTGGTGGTAGGAGCTTCCAGTTTGTTCTCTGTAAAACTTTGGCGAAGTTTCTTTCCGTCACCGATAGCATAAGTGCTGTTTTCTTTCTCTGCGGCGAGGTAGAAGTGTCCCCAGTCAATACGGACATCATCACCTTTCTTCTTCAGGATGTCCTGATTACGGCTTCCGGTACGCAGGAACAACAGATCACCGTCAGTAAAGCTGTCGGCTACAGATTCCTGATGGGGCAGGTCGAGTGCCCATTGAGGAGCAGCTTCAAAATAGAGTTCAACTTGGTGCGCCTGTCCGTCGTTAGAAATGACTTCATAAGAAATATAGTTGACAGGACGTGTCATCAAGTCCAGATTGTCCATAAACAGGGGCGCGGTAAATGTCAAATTCAAGTCTACCGGACCACAAGTGAAGTTATAATAAGTCTGCATAGGTTGTACATCGGCAGAAGTCTGCTGTGCAGTCTGATTGAAGTAACGGTTATTATCCAATTCTACCAGCAAACCAAAATCCAGCAAGCCATTTGCTCCACGGTTGTGACAATAAGCGGCAATCAAGTTTTCTCCCTTTTTCAGGGACGCTACCACTTCTTCCGATAACTTCACCTGTACGTGCTTCTTACAAGCGTTTCCTGTGTCTACAACCTTTATTCCGTTGATATAGATAATCACATCATCATCATGAGAATATTCCAGATACACATTCTTACCTGTCAGGTCTTCCTGAATATCAGCGACACGGCGTACCCAGATAAATTCTTCACCCCACTGGGTCTTGGCTACATGTTCGTTCTCCATGGTTCCGAAGGCACCTTCACCTTCTTTCCAGGCAGCATCATTGAAGCCGACATTCTGCCATCCGTCGGCAGGTTGCTGAATTGTATATTTTCCTGTCCAGTTACCTTGTTCCGAAGTTTTCACCAGAGGTCTCAATTCCAGTTCCTCCGTTCCCATAAAGCGGTAAGTCTGTCCGTCGACTTTAGCTACACCGATTAAAGGGAAATCTTTACCGCTCCAATGTTTGACCGAACCGTCGTATAAGTTGTCCGTGAAAGACCATGCACTGGTATACGGGTCTATGCTCACCAGCGGATAAGCCGGAGCACGCAACTCGCTCTTCACATGCTGTTCCATCTGGGTCTCACAGCTACAAAATACAGAGGCTGCTCCCAGCAACAGCGTCATCAGTTGTTGTTTCATAATTTAATTACCTGTTTTATTTAATCTATTTACCATTCTATTGACACATTCACACCGGAAGGATCGTTCTCGAAACTCAACAGAAGAGTTTTTGATGATTCATCCCATTCCGGTTGTTCCTCTTTTCCATTCACACGTATTTTCTCTGGTTTACGAGGCAAGAGGACCCTTGATACATTGGTTGTATTTATCGGGCTTTTGGCTACAAAAGAGTAACTTTGTTTGCTGACTTTCTCATCATAGATACGAGAAGCTCCGCAGAGCACTTTGGCTTTTATTTTACCGGATACTTTATTCAGATCATAAAGATACCCCTGTTCACCCGGTTGGATTTGTTTGGAAGTCAGTACCGGCAGGTCTTTGTCAAACAGGTCGATATATAATCCGGATAACGTCAGTGGCTCTTTGGAAACGCTTTCGTCCATGACAGCAGCAATGGTATATGGACCACGTTCTACAATGAAGCTGTTCTTGGTTTCTATCTCTTTGCCAATCTTTTTCTGATAAGCGGATGCGATCGTTTCAAAATATTTCTGATCGTTTCCGGCTTTCAAAACAAAATGTTTGGGGTCTTCACGCATCACAATCACCGTTCCTTTACCATAGCGGTAAGTTCCTTCACCCGGATTACGAGATAGATTCATCTTCTCGAACAGGTGTTCCGAAGGCGCTTTATATTCATTTCCATCTGTATTCCACCATTCCAGTACCGTTTGATAAGGGTCGATATCTTCTCCACAATAGATAAGTATTCCGCCCTTCTTCACCCAATCAGCCAAATAGTTGTGATATTCCGGTTTCATCGGTTTCATGTTTGAATAAGACATGACAAGTATGTGGAGTCCTTTGAATGTTTCTTTGAAAGGGGTATTTTCCATGTGTACCAACTCTACCGGAATACCACGCTTCAACAGAGGCAAAGTTTGTCCATAGAAACTGGAAAATTGCGGATCATCGTAACCGTTATGATTCGGAAAACGTTGAAACATCAGTGAGTTTGCCATCAGTACACCGATGCCCTGTGTACCTGTAATCTTTTTATCGGAAGTACGGATATCATTCAGTGTATTAACCATTGTCTGCATTTGGGTGGAATAAGAGCGGGGAATGCGTTCTTTCTGATCCGTTCCCGCTATCCGGTACAGTCCCTGATAGATACGGTCCGGCCAGGGCATTACTTCGTAGGTATCTACCATAGGATACATCAACTGTGCTGCAAAAGTGGCCTGATAATTGATTTTATAGTCCAGCCAGTCTTTCGCACGGTCTTCGATCGGGTCTGTCAGGAAATACATTTTCCGGTTCAGCGGTGCAGTCATCGACTTCATACACCCGTATTCCAGAAACGCATTCTCGAATACACGTTCTTTCTGCACGCCGTTATAGAAATTCGGTTCGCGGGCAGTCCCTGTCCATACCTGGGCAATGTAGCCGTCTACACAATCCAATGAAGCCAGGCTGGCTTCCGGACTTACAATCTGCCAGGAAGTATAATTAATCAAAGAATGCGTCGGCACATAACATTTGATATCCAGTCCTTTCGATTTTCCGTATTCTTTGGCATAAGTGAATATCTTATCCAGCGCATTATAGTACAGATGATATTTCAGTTTGTTGGAAAGGTATGTGTTTTCGGGAGATTCGTGCTGAGCTCTCCAGGGGAAATTATAATATTTCTGCCATTCGGATTTAAAAGCTTCGCTATATCCGCCACGCATCCAAAACTCCGGTTCTTCCAGATATATGGATGTTATCCCGGCGTCAATCACCCGTTTGATCTGTGTTTCCTGCATATAGCGGATAAAACTTTCGGTAGGTACGATATAAGGGATCAGATGACCATGAGCTATTTCATTTCCATTACGGTCGCGCTGTCCTTCTTTCAGATGCCCGTCTACTCCATCCCATTTCCCCAGAAAGTAGTCCTTGTAGTCTCCCCAGGCAACTCCGGTCATAAATTCCGTCAGATAACCTTTGTCTCTCCATGACTGAATGCGTTGTTCAAAAGTTACTCCGGGCTTATCCAGTGTACCATATACCATCGTGGCATCAGCACGTACGTCTGTTTCGGGTTTCCAGGGTTCAGAAGTCTGAAACGTGGTCTTTGCTTCTTTGCTTTTTCCTTTTTGCGCATAAGTAGCATGATTGCAGGCAAGAAGCAAGCCGAGAGCAATCAGTAAATGTTTATTGTTCATGATATTCAGGTGTATTTTCATTTTTATATCTGGTCGTTGCCCCGTTTCTCTTCGGATTATTTTTCTGCCGGAAACAGAAGCATCAATGCCGGTATACCGGAAGCCGAGTAGCTGTCTATCTCAGCACCGGCCGGTAATGCTTTCTCATATTCTCCGCCACATACATTACGTGTCTTATCCCTGTTTGCCCAACCGGATTCGATATTACGTTTCAGGAACGGGATATATTGTGTTTGTCCGCAGTCGTATACCAGCATAGCTATGTATTCTGCAAAAATAGCCGTATAGATACCTTGCTCGATTCCTCTTTCAAAGGGCAGCAGGTTATGCTTCGCAGACATTTCATTGACTGTATAGTCTGCTGCAAGGATTGCATTATCCAGGTAGCGTTTTTCTTTAGTCGCCTTGTAAAGCAATACGGAAGCACCGATAAAGGTAGCTTGATTATATACATGCGCTTTCCAGGCTGGATTACCATTGCCATGACGACTATCAGCTATCCGTCCCGTCTTCTTGTCCAACAGGTTTTCTACTCCCCATTCATAAATCTCTTTACCTTTAGCCAAATACTGTTCTCTTGTCTGATACTTGGGTGATTCTTCGGTTGATTCTTTTCTCTTCTTCGGAACATTATTGTACAGTGTAAGTGCTGCTACCACGGTAGGGAAATTGATACAAGCCATCTTTCCGTCCCCCGGTCTGTTCGGCTTGGGATTATGGATCGGTTGCCATTGCCAGAACATCCCTCCGTTCTCTTTGTCATATGATCCTGTATCGCCTACTTTTTTAGAACCGTACCATACACGGCTGAAGCTCTCTTCAGACAGTTTCAGATATTCATCCACACCAAACAGTTCGTATGCACGTGCCAAAGAGATCGTCCACCACATGATATCATCATAGATAAACCATCCGGTATTTTCATTATTATTATCGAAATCAAAGTGACAATATTGGGCTTTATTTCCAGCGAATATCTTTTCGCAGAGCTCTTTGTAATAGGCTCTTTTCTTTTTATCTTTCTGAGCCTTCGCCAGTTTATAGGCGTTCATTGACATATCCCAGTAAATAGGCTGGCACCAGATAGCCGCTGCGCCATGACCACGGTCTACCGCCTGTTCATAGGATGAAGTTGTCTTATAGATATATTTATCCGGGTCGAGCAGCGTATTATTAAATCCTTCGTATGCCGCCCATACATCTTCATTGGTGTAAGACCCTGTCTTCTGGTTCGTTTTTTCTGAGCTATCAGCCGCCCATACAGTAGTAGTTGATATCGCCAGCAGTAAAGCTACCGCCAAAAGAATTTTGCTTTTCATGATAGTTGATAAGTTTTAATATTTTTCCTGTTACAAAGATTGCAGAAATAGACGAAAAAGAACGAAAATCTCTATTCAATAAAGAACAAATACAGACCAAAACACCCTTTTGTTATTTGCAAACGCAGATAATGACTTAAAAAATCCCCTTGCCTTGCACTATGCAAAGCAAGGGGAAGCACCGATATAATCTAATACACTATTGAAAAATCTGTATTAATCACTGTGCGATAGTTGTACTTTCCACCCATTGATATGTTCCTTCCGGACCTTTCAGAGTAGCGACATGACGACCTGTAATATCAGTGATTGTCGTTCCGGTAGGTTGTGCTCCCAAGACTTCAAAGTCCCAGGCTGCAACCAGATTCGGATCATTCGGATCTACGTCAACCTGCCCCATAGCAGATAAGCGAAGATCATCGCGACTTCTGATACCTTTCCATATACGCATATATTTGATATAACCGGAGAAGTATTCTTCACGAGTCGTTTTATCTGTATTCAAACGGCAGAAGGCAGTCATAGGCATTTTCTCTTCAATACAACCATTGTTAATATAAGTTCTCCAAGCCTCACCTACACGAATCACCTCGCCGGATTGCGAACCATTCACAAATACACAGGATTTAGTATGTTCCTGAGGTGGATCAAATCCCGGAACGCCATTATCCGCTACAGCAAAAGCAAAGTGTGTCCATTTATCTTTGGGATTGTTTACGATGGCTCTCGGCTCCCACCATTCTGGATCTTTTGGACCTTCATTCTGCCAATGTGCCATAGAACCTCTCAGCCAGTGTTCATTGCCACCATTCACTTTACGATACTGAACACGCCAGCCGCTTCGGGGAGAATTAACAAATGCAGCAAGGAAGGTACTATTGTCTTCCCCTGACTTAGAACAGAATTCTTTGATATTTATCCAAAGCTCAATCGTAAAATTCTGATTATTATCATCACCAAATTTCACAAAATCCTCGCTATATCCAAAGTCGATGTAACCACCCTTATTACCATCCACAAATAAATTCCAGACAAGATTATCTTCCGGCCATGCGGAATTTTCCACTTCTTGCAGTTTCTTATCAGCAGCCGCAATGGCATCATCATATATCTCCTGCGTCATATCTGTGATGGCACTGGTTTTGATTCTGTCTGCCAAACTCTCCAAATCTTCCGCTGCACTTTCCAGTGTAGCCTTACCTTCTACCGGATATTGTCCCTGATGATTTCCCCACAATGCTTCATTAGCTATCATTTCTCTTAACTCATCTGCTTTTGCCATCAGATCACTAATGAACTTCTGGGCTTCCGGAGAAAGGTTATAGTATTTAGAGTTTTTGAACTCATCTATTGCCTGATTTACCTTAGCTATTGTAGCCTCAAAGGTCGCCTCATCAAACATCTCACCGCCCTTTACCTTGGTAATCAACTGGTCCAGTTCCGCTATTGCATTATTCAGTATCTCCTTGCTGGCTTCCGGAAAAGTTCCCGGCGCTGTTCCAAAGGTAGAATTTTTCAACAAATATGATAAAGAAGTCCGATTGTCCTCTAATATGCTAAGTTGCGTATCAGATATATATTCATTATCTTTATCATCCGAACAAGCTGTAAAAGTCCATGTGAGGCAAAGCGCCATCAGAAGGGAAAAGAGCATACTCTCTCCCCATTTATTAATTAATTGTTTCATGTCTTTCATTATTTCTCTCTTTATTATTCTAGAATACGTTCCCACTTATAGGTACCTATAATTTTCGCTGTATGACGACCAGTCAAGTCAATAATCTCGTTATCTGTTCCCGATGGTTTAGATGTAAAGTCCCATCCGGCTGCCAAATCCGTTTCTTTTCCGGTTACTTCTGCTGTTCCTTCATAAGACTGCTTTACATAATCTGCCCCTTTTGCCGTTTTCCAGATACGGATTTTCTTCATATATCCGGAGAATCCTTCTTCATACAAATCATCGCTCACTCTCATGTAACGACCAAATGCAGTCATCGGTTTTGAGTAATCTGAATAATGTCCTGACTGATAAACTCTCGTTGTAGGAGAAACTGTTTCTTCTTTCTTCAACTCACCATTTAAGTATAATTTTGCACGTAATGTAGAATTGCCGTCCAAACCTTCATCACTATATACTGCTACAAAATGCTGCCATTTATTCAAATCATCAGAAATCTGGAATTTCGGTTCCCAAAGATCCCTGTCACCATTGGTCGTATTCAATCCACCCCAAGTAGTACGGTAAACACCATTATCATCTTTACGCCAGTACATCATCCAGCCATTACGCCAGCTACTGTCTGACATGTATGAGCACAGGAACAGGCAATTATCCCATCTGCCGCGCTCCGTAACCTTTACCCACAACTCTACGGTAAATGATTGATGACCTTGTTCTCCAAACTTAACATATTCTTCACTACGTCCGAAATCAATATATGAATTGCCGCCTTTACCATCAACAAACAGTTCTGCAGGTGTTGTTTCAGCATCTTCCGTACGAATAGTACCCTTAAACTTATCAATTGCAGATTTTGCACTGGCAACGTAACGCTGCTTTTCCTGCTCCGACGGAACAGGATTCTGATATTTGATCAACAGAACTGAACGATTGGCATCATCGATAGCATCTGTCAGGATGGCACGACTCTCTGTAGGATATTGCCCTTTCTTTTCTCCATATTCCGAGTTCTTCTGCAAATCCTTCATCTTATTAATCAGTTCTTCCAGCTGGTCAATATAGATATCTTCGACCTCCGGTGCTGCAGTATATGACTCGTGAGTCTCTTCCGTACAAGCTATTAGCTGAAGAGTCATTATCATACAAAGCAGATAGTACCATACTTTCTTAATAGAATATTTTGTATTCATTATTCTTTTCATTTATAGGTTATACTTATTTATCGGTTGGAAACAATAACATCAGAGCAGGGATACCCGAGGCCGAATAACTTTCAACAGCATCACCTTCTACCTGTAGCTTGGTATAGTCGCCTCCGCATATATCACGCGTTTTGTCTCTGTTAGCCCAGCCGTAATTAATGTTGCGTTTCACAAAAGGTATATATTGCGTCTGATCACAATCATATACCAGCATTGCGATATATTGTGCAAAGACCGCAGTATAAATACCTTGCTCAGCACCTGTCTCAAAAGGCAAGAGGTCGAATGTTCCCGAAATCGTATTCATCGTATAATCCGCAGCCATTACTGCATTATCCAGATACTGTTTTTCACCAGTCGCTTTATAAAGCAGCACCGAAGCGCCAATATATGAAGCCTGATTGTATACATGATCTTTCCATGCAGGATTACCATTACCATGTCTGCTGTCCGCTACCTGTCCGGTAGTAACATCAACGAGGTTCTCCACTGCCCAAGCATAAATTTCTTTACCTTTAGCCAAATACTGTTCCTTCGTTTGATAGCTCGGATGGGAGTCTGTCGATTCTGTCCTTCCGGTCGGTACGTTGTTGTATAATGTCAGAGCTGCCACCACAGTCGGAAAGTTGATACAGGCCATCTTACCGTGGTCAGCTTCGTTAGGATTCGGATTCTTGATAGGTTGCCATTGCCAGAACATACCACCTCCCAGCCCTTTTTCAGGGTCTGCATAAGAACCGGTATCACCTACCTTCTCTGAGCCATACCATACACGGCCAAAGCTTTCTTCAGAAAGGCTCAGATATTCCTCAACTCCGAATAGCTCATAGGCACGTGCCAATGTAACTGTCCACCACATAATGTCATCATAAATAAACCAGCCGGTATTCTCGTTATTATCATCAAAATCAAAATTCGCATAATGAGCTTTATTGCCGGCAAACAGATCATCACAAAGCTGTTTAAATTTTTGTTCTTTCTGAGTATCACCCTCAGCCTTTGCACGCTTATAAGCATTCATTGCCATATCCCAGTAAGTCGGCTGACACCAAATTGCGGCAGCACCATTCCAACGGTCTACAGCTGCCTTGTCAGCAGTGCTACTTTTATATATAAACTTATTCTGATCTAACAGATGTTCATTAAATGCCTCATAAGCTTTCCATGTATCTGCGTTTGTATATTCAGGCACAATCTCGTAATCCGGAGTATAAGGTCTAGCTTCTTTATCATCATTACAAGACGACAAACAAAACGCACCTGAGACTAAGCATAATGCAGAAAATATATATTGTTTCATCATATATTGCGATTTATTAATCAATTAATTAAAAGCCTTCATTTTGAACCAGATTTTTATCAATATCAATTTCACTCTGCGGAATCGGGAAGAAGTATTGACGATCAAAATTACGGGAAGTGATTTCTGTACGTTTGTAGAACTCATTTCCATCATAGTTCACGTTCATACCATGCACTGGTTTGTTAAAGAACTCATTCGTCAGTCCCCAACGACGCACATCAAAATAGCGACAGTTCTCAAAGCTTAACTCAATGCGCTTCTCTTTCTGGATCAGTTTCATGATTTCACTGGTAGTGGTTGCTTTCGGCAAACTGGCAGTACCATATCCCGGAATACCTGCACGTTCACGGATCAGATTCATGTATTTCCAAATATCTGCATGACTTGGATCTACATATGCTAATGCTTCGATATAATCAAAGTAAATATTCGTCAAGCGGAGCAACACACAAACCAAGTTTTGATTACGGTCACCCGAATCCATATTCTTACGTACCAGATAGCCTGTACTGGTAAAGTCATTGTTACCCTGAGCCTTACCACAGTTTCCACTATAAGTGAAGTCAACTGTATAATCGCCTTCTGTACCTGAGAACCATTTAGAATTACTGAAAGTGATATCAGCATAGAAACGCGGTTCGCGGTTAACATACATATTGCGTGTTCCAGCCGGTGCATAAAGAGTACCATCTGCCGATTTATAGTCTGATGAAGAAGTGCCGTCCTCTTTATAGCCCGAAGCCTCATTGATAATCGGAGTGACACCATCAGCTGCATAGCCTGTAACAGGTGACATACCATTGGCCATAAAATAGGCATCAACCATCTCTTGTGTAGCTCCCAACAAGCTGCCACCTCTGTAATCATTTGTATTACCTGACTTATTGGGCATACGATCATACTGCATAGTACCTGCTGCATTATCCATACGATAAAAAATCATTTCTTTGTTATTACCCATTTCTGAGAATAACGTTCTGATAGCACGGCGATAAGACTCATAAGGATTGAATCCCTCAGCATCAGGGCCTGCTACCGATTTTCCTGATTTATCTGTATACATCAATTGGAAACGATTGCCATAATCAGCGAAGAATTTTTGACATTCAGTAACTACCTTCTGCCAGTCAGCCTTGATAGTGGCTGCATCCGGTTGACTGGGGAATAATCTCGTTCCATCCGGATTTGCCATATCGGCATAATAAGTGCACTCTCCATTAAACAACCAGCTGGCACGATAAGTCAATGCTTCAATTATAAATGCCTGGGCTATAGCCTTGTCTATACGTCCCACACCTGTTGTTTTATCTGACGAAGCATCTTCCAGCAGACCAGCATTCTGTGCTTCTTTCAATTCGGACACAATAAAATCAAAACATCTGTCTACAGTGCTACGAGACAATTGCAATTCATTACTGGGAGTATCCAAAGCATAATCGTCTTCCAAAACAGGCACAGGACCATATGTACGAACCAAATAGAAGTAATAAATAGCACGCAGAGCTTTAGCCTCAGCTTTCCATTGTGCTCTTTCCGATGCCGTAAGCGGAGCCTGATCTACATATTTGGTAAATACAGCAGATTCATGAATACCCGAATACCAGCTTTTCCAACGATACAATACCATTGTGTTTTCGGTTGCATCAATAGAGTTATTATTGATCAGTTTGGCTTTATTGCCTGATGAAGTCCATTCGGTTTCATCACTCGCTCCGGTCCATGGTCCCGGTGTACGATACAAGCTGGTTTCATGTACCTGGCGCTGATTAAACTCATCCGGCAAGAAGGTATAAACATTCGAAAGATATTTCAATGCTCCATCTCTGGTCTTAAAAATTTCTTCCAAAGATAATCGGTCATCGGGCACTTGATCAAAATAATCTGAACAGGAAGTAAGTGTTGTCACAAAAAAGAGTGATAACATACCCAATAGTATATAGTTATATTTTTTCATTGTTATTGGTTTTTAGAATGTGAAATTAACGCCTACAGAATAAGAGGTTGTATTCGGATAAGAAGCACCGTTATCTGTATTCAACTCCGGATCCCATAATTTGAATTTGCTAAGAGTAAACAAGTTTGTTCCCATCACATAGACTGCCGCATTTTTCAAACGTACTTTATTCACCCAGTCTTTCGGTAAGTTATAGGAGATCTGCATTGTTTTTAAGCGCAGGAAACTAAAATCACGAACCCACCATGTACTCGGCTGGAAATTGTTAATGTTACTGGAAGTTTCAGCTCCATAGGACAAACGCGGGTAAAAAGCATTCTGATTCGGGTTATCTTCAGTCCAGCGGTCATCAATATTGCTATACAGATTACCGGAACCGCCACCGCCGTTAAACGGTTGAATACTGCTACCGCTCATTATACGTTCTGCATCATGAGTACCCTGAAACATCATACCTAATGAAAGGTTCTTCCAACCCAGCGTGAAGCCAAAACCGTATACCATAGTAGGTACATCACCACGGCAGATATAAGTTTTATCATAAGCGTCAATCTGACCATCATTATTAAGGTCTTTATACTTGATATCACCCGCTTTTACCGTACCAAACTGAGAAGCAAACGGCTTCGGAGTAGTAGCTTTATTTGCCTGGGACAAAGACTCCCAACGTGCCATATCATCAATTTCAGCCTGTGTAAACAAACCTTCTGCGATATATCCTTTTTTTCCTAGAATATTCTGTCCATATTGATTCATCCAATCATAGCGTTGTTCCGGTAATTCACCTTCAATCCATTTATCCTTATTATAGGTAATATTACCGCGAATAGCAAGCGTCCAGTCTTTATTAAATCTTTTATTGTATTCTACTGTAGCATCGAAACCTTTATTTTCAACAATACCAATATTTCCATAAGGAGCAGATGTATTATATCCTAAGAATGACGGAATAGAGTTTTCACGTTTTAACAAGATATTTTCACGGCGCTCTTTGAAGATATCGAAGATTATTGAAAGATCATCATTAAACAGTTTCAAGTCAATACCTAAGTCTTGTTTGCGTGCTTCTTCCCAAATCAAGTCCACAGCCATATTCAATGTTTCATATCCTGAATATTTCGTCCCGTTAGGTCCCAGTTTATAACCATAGTCTCCATTTTCTTTCATCTGATTCAAATACATGAAACGACGGTCGGAAACATCACTATTACCGACTTTACCGTCCGTATAGCGGATCTTCAGGAATGATACGACCTTTGACAGCGGTTCCCAGAACTTTTCATTTGAAATCACCCAACCAACACCATACGCAGGGAAAGTACCATAACGATTTTTAGGAGAGAAGTTCTCCGCACCATTATAACCAATATTGAACTCTGCAAAATAGCGGTCTTTCCATGAATAAGTAGCACGTCCGGCAATACCCATCATACGATAAGGGATGGCATCTTCCAGTGTTCCTTTGGGATAAAGAAGTTTCTGTTGCTGATTAAAGAGGAATAATCCGCTTACACGATGATCGCCAAATGCGCGGTCGTAATTTAAAGAAGCTTCCAGATATGTTTTCTTATTACCACTCGTTTCCTGCTTATAACTCAAGACATTGGTGCCCGTATAGATTCTTTGTAGAATCGGCTGTCCGTCCAAGTCATAAGGAACATTCGTATCCAAAAAATAATAAGTAGACTCTGCACGATCCTGATGAACATGTATTTCATTATATACATCGAATGCGTACATAGCTGTCAATTTCAATCCCTTAGTAAGCATATCCAGGTCTTGCGTAATGCGTAAATTAGAATAAATCTGATTCTTGGTCAGATTATCATATCCACGACGTGTAGCTTGTGAATAAGGGTTGTTGAAGTTGTTATTGGTGGAACGCCCCGGAATATATGCCTCACCATTAACAAAGAACATTTTCGGATATTCTACCGGAGAAATGGACATAGCAGCATTATACAAGTCTTTGGAAGATATGGCCGGATAATTACCTTCACCCAGATAACCCTGAGCACCAATTTCCACTTTAGTTGTCGGAGTCACATCGATACTCAGATTGGTAGTAAAGTTATAGCGGCTATACTTCATCTTTGAATCAAAGGTATTGATGCTCTTATCTGTCACTGTCATACCAGTCTCATTGAAGTAGCTGACTGAAGCGTAGTATGAAACTTTCTCACTACCACCACGTACATTCACGTTAACACGACGATTGTGTCCCCAATCATTAAATATCTCATTCAGCCAGTCCACATTCGGATACAGATACTGGTCTTTACCTAAGATTGTATTCTGGATTTGTGAATCTGTAAATTTAGTTGCCAGTCCATCATTTCTTAACGCTTCATTAGCCGCCTTCATATAAGAGACACCATCTGTCAAATCCACCATTTTAGTGAAACGGGTAAATGATTCATAATAATCAGCACTAATTGTCGGTTTACCTATTTTACCCGGCTTTGTTTTGATTATGATTACACCATTCGCACCACGTACACCATAAACAGCGGTTGCTGATGCATCTTTCAAAGTAGTCAATGATTCGATATCTTCAGGATCAATATCGTTGAATGCACGTTCTACTCCGTCCACCAAAATCAAGGGAGTAGCCGTATTGGGAGTAGCAATACCACGAATCCAGATATCTGCTGCATCTTTTCCAGGCTCACCTGTACGTTGTACAGCAACTACACCAGCCAGACGACCGGCCAAGGTGGTAGTCAAACTAGCCGAAGGAGTTTTTATATCTTCCAGCTTCATACTGGATTGTGCACCGATATTACTGATTTTACGTTGTGTACCGTAACCGACAATCACAGTTTCTTCCAGTTCGTTTACCTGTTCTTCCAGTACAACATCATAGATATTTGTAGATGAGTTTATTCTTACCTCCGAAGGTTTAAATCCGATATAAGTAAACTTAAGAACAGCATTCTTCTTGCTGACACGCAATTCAAATAACCCATCCATATTGGTTATTGAACCATTGGTATCTCCATCCACAGTAACATTCACACCAATAAGTGGCTCTCCTTTGGTGTCCGTTACACGACCTGTGATTTTTCGAGCATTCTGTTGTTGCGCGGCAGAAACGGTAGCTGACTTTCCTGAGATAAAAACTTGTCTGTCAGAGATTCTATAAGTACAGGACGTACCTTCAAAGAGTTCAGTAAGGATTTCGTCTATCTTCTTGTCTTTGCTATCAATGGATACCTTACGATCCAGATTTATTGCATCATCCAAATAGAAAAAGACAAACTGGCTGGTTTTCTCTATTGTTTGAAAGACTTCTCTCAACGTCTTATTGTTCACGTTCACCGAGAGAGTTTTGAGCTGGGAATAATTATTGTTATTAGCGAAAGAATAACTTACTCCCAAAAGTAAGAAGCAAAGAAATAGCTTGAGTATTTTGCTCTTTCTTCCCTTAATTGAATTTTTCATATTAACAATGTCCAAATTTCTCATAATATTATTATTTTATAACTTAACACTTACAGGCATATGAGCCCCATCTGGATAATACAGCAGTATTATCCACTCTTTATAAAAATCGCCATAAATTCTTAAGATTTATTTTATTAATTACTATATTTTTCTGTGTCTATTTTTTCACGACCCGATAAGTTTTATACTGTCCATCATAGGCATAAGATATTGGTGCTACAAAGGTTAATCCATTAATTACTGTCTCAAAGTTGTCTTTCAAATCAATTTTTCCAGAACATTTTATCTTACTTAGCGCTGAGTCAAATTCGACATTTATTCCATAGTAAGTGGACAGACGTTTCAATACAATTCCCAAATCGGCACTATTGAAACAATAGAGACCATTTACCCATGAAATCATTTGTTCCACATCTACCTGTGAAATATTTTCCTTCCCTTCTACAGAACTGAACATCTGGTTAGGAGCTAAAATAGCTTTTGGGGTTTGTGTCGTCTCAACCTGCACACACCCTTGAGCCAGCACCACACTGCGAATAGGCTCAGATTCATAAGCTGTCACATTGAATTTAGTACCCAGCACCCTAACGTTCATATCTTTAGTACGTACATAAAAAGGACGTTCTTCATCTCTAGCTACTTCAATATAGATTTCTCCGTCAACATAGATTTCGCGTTTATCCTTTTCAAATTCTGTAGGATAAATGACTCTGGTACCTGCATTCACCCATACTTTAGAGCCATCAGAAAATGTCAGTACAGAACGCTTTCCACGTGGGATAACCAACTGATTATAAACCGCCAGTTCTTTTTTGGATATATTTTCTTCGTTAGCTTTAATTGCTACAGAATCATAGGTAATTGTAGTCTCTTTTTCTTTCAGACTTACGACTTTATCTTCTGCCAGAATCAACAATGTTTCCTCTGTAGCCGGTAATTCGGTCTTAGTCTGAACTGCAAATGTCGCAATATCAGGAGCCAAAATCGCCTGATAATTCTTTAATAAAAAGAAACTACCAACCAAAATAGCTACACTGGCTGCGGCAGTCAACCCTATCAGAAAAAAGTTTTTATGTTTAATCTTATCATTTTTAATATTTGTTGTCTGGATATCAGCCCACAAATCTCCCAGTTCCTGATTCGAAAGCAAATCACCTTCTGAAGTAGAAATCGTTTCTATATATTCTCTTGCCGCAAAATAATCATCTATATTAGAAGGAGTAGATTTCTCAAAACGATCCCAAAACTCTTGTATCTCTTCTGTTGGATATTTAACAGAAGAAATAAAAAAATCATTTTGAAGGAATTCTTCAAAAGTATATCTAGAAAAATCAGTATGTTTCAGTTCTGAATTAATCATTTTCATTGTCTTTACATTAGGATAACAGTTCTACTTTGATTTTATACTCACTTTTTTCAAACTATTTTCGATATTTTTTTGATGGGCAGGAAAAAGCTGAATATTCTTCTCTCCTATTCTCGCTTGAATAGATTCCGTACACGCCCCAAAGCCCGCTGGATAGAGTTAGATACAGACTGATAATTCATGTCCGTGATTTTACTAATTTCATCAATACTCATATCCTTAATATACCGATAATAAACAATTTCACGTTGCCTGGTGGTTAAGGAGGACATCATAGCATGCACCTTCATATGAGTATTCTTCTCTTGTTCCTTATTTATATAAATAGTTTCCGGAGTAGAAAAATGCTCTTCGGACTGGTCTTCTTTCTCATCAGCTTCGTCCAATGAAAAAGAATCAGATGTTTTCTTTAACGCATTAAAGAGTGTATTTTTCAGTGCCACCATCAAATAAGCTATAATGTTATCAGTAGGGGTTAATTTGGCACGGTTGGTGTAAATCTTCACAAACACATCATGAATACAATCTTTGACCAGTTCCCTGTCCGAAGTATACAGTAAACCATATCGGAACAGCTCTTGTACAGTCTGATTATATATTTGAGAATACGCACTCGAATCTCCTTCGAGAAACCTCTTCCATAAAAGAGAATCAGAGAGAGTGTGTATATCTGAGGCCATCTATAACAAGTTTATGAGTTTACAAGGACAAAAATAAAACAATAAATCAAAAAAAAGCCCACCTTTATAGAAAAAGTTAATTGCAAAGAGAAAAGCCATCATTTCCTATAGATAAATAGTTTTCTCTTTGCAATTTCCCCAATACTTTTTCTATTCTGGATAAAGTGTCTGGATAAAATTTATTTGTTTAAACTTCAACTACATTTTATATGCTCATTTTTCATTGTAAAGAAATGAATAGCCATATGAAAAAACTTATCTGAAGTCCGGAGCAGCAGTCTCCAAGGAAGGTACAGCGCCTTTCACAAATGGCCAGCCACCTTTCCACTGTACACGATCCATCATCAATACACGACCCTCGGGATTAGCAACACTTACCGCATGATAGAACATCCAATCGTTTCCTTTCTTATCTGTCACCAGTTCTGAATTATGCCCCGGACCGACAAATGCTTTATTCTTCTGAATCAATATCTCATGATGATTATCCGACATTGAACGCCCTTTCTTGTCAACATAAGGGCCGAACAGATTTTTCGAACGCCCCACGACTGTAGTATATGTGCTCTTCAAGCCTTCACAGCAACGACCGATGGAAGCAAACAAATAATAATAGCCACCCCGTTTATGAATATACGTACCTTCATAAGCAGTACCGGCTATTTGCTCTATTGGAGCACCTTTCTTCAAAGAGAGACCATCTTCTGTCAGTTCCGTACCATATATTCCGTGGAAGCTCCCCCAAAAAAGGTATTTCTTTCCATTATCTTCAATATAAAAAGGATCAATGCAATTCTGTATATTGATTTCATTGCTCCGGAATAACTTACCCAAATCAGTAAATGGTCCTTCCGGCTTATCAGCAGTAGCAATACCAATACCACATGTCCACTCACCTCCCCAAGTGGACATAGAATAATACATTACGTATTTATCACCGATTTTATTAATATCCGGTGCCCATATTCTCCCTTTAGGTTCGAAGTTTGGACGGGTAGCATCTGTAAAAGCAGTACCTACATAATACCAGTTTACCAAGTCTCTTGATCGATGAATAGGTACATTTTTAATACTTTCAGTTGCGTATAGATAGTAATATTCATCGTCTCCTTTTATAATAGTAGGATCGGGCAAACTAAAGTTTATTACAGGATTAGCATATGTTTTAGCACGAACAGGTGTTGCCAAAGGGCTAGCTCCTACTCCTTCAAAAGTCATACGGACAGGCTCTATTTTTCCGTCTTTATTAAAATACATACGGTCTATACAAGTTGCACGGCTGTTCGCTGCAGTTTCGCCCAACGGACGACGGTGATAAATGATATACCATTCATCTGCTCCGGGACCTTTAACTACCGAATGATGACCAGCACCGGTTGCTATATTAGTATCTTGCTGCAGAATTTTTCCGACTCTTTCAAACGGACCGAACGGTGAATCCGCAATGGCATAGGCTACACTATAATCCGGACCTCCCCAGCCACCTTCCGACCACATAAAATAATATTTTCCATTATGTTTCAGCATAAACGGCCCTTCCACATAATTTTGGGGAGTCACTTCCTTATAGATAGTACCATCCTCAAAAGGTACAATACTCAATAAATCCGGTGCCATCTTCACCATATTACAATGTCCCCAACCACCATAATACATATAATATTGTCCATCATCATCCTTAAATACAAACTGATCAATCGGCTGAGCACCATTTACAATCTTATCAATCAACGGTTTTCCCAACGCATCTTTAAAAGGTCCTGCAGGATTGTCTGCTACAGCAACTCCAATTCCGCCTAACTCATTATTATTTTGGATATCATTGGCTCCGAAGAAGAAATAATATTTATCATTAGCATGGATTACTGCCGGGGCCCACAATGCACGTCTGAGCCAGCTGATATTTTCTTTGGAAAGTACTTTCGGATGCTTGGTCCAGTTTACCAAATCTTTTGATGAGAAAGCATCCATGAATATCTGATCATCATAAGCGGCAGAATAGGTAGGATAAATCCAGTATTCATCTCCAAACACAATCCCTTCCGGATCGGCATACCAACCAGGGAAAATAGGATTACCACTCGTTTTCGGAAGCTTACTTTTGTTTTGGGCAGATATAGATACAGAACAGCAAATTACACAGAAAAGAAAAAGATGTCTAAGTTTCATATATTATTTATTTAAAAGTTCACTTCGCAAAGATGAGAAAAAACAAAGAAAAGTTTCAGAAATTACAGTTCATTTAACAACAAAAACTGACCATTCTACTTCCATTTGCATGATTTATCAATATTTTATGCTTACTTTGCATTGTCATTATCAAATGAGAAGTACCATGAGAAGCAGATTGTTTTTATTATCCATTATCTTATTAATCGGTGTCTCTTGCCAGCATAAGAAGGCTACAACAGAGAAAGAAACTGTAGCCGCAGGAAATACCTATACGAACCCGTTACTTGAACGTGGAGCAGAGCCATGGGCTATTTTTCATGAAGGCAAATATTATTATACACAGGGCTCAGAAAACAGAGTCATACTTTGGGAAACCGATGATATAACAGACCTCTCACATGCTACTCAAAAAGATGTATGGATACCCACCGACCCCAGCAACTCCTATCATCTGTGGGCACCCGAAATTCATCGTATAAATAACAAATGGTATATTTACTTTGCCGCAGACGACGGCAATATGGATAATCACCAGATTTATGTTGTCGAGAATGAAGCCGCCAACCCCATGGAAGGAACATTTGTGATGAAAGGACGCATACAGACAGATAAAGACAACAACTGGGCAATCCATGCCAGCACCTTTGAACATGATGGCCAACGCTATATGATATGGTGCGGCTGGCAAAAACGAAGGATAGACAGTGAAACCCAATGTATCTACATCGCTACTATGGAGAATCCATGGACACTGTCTTCTGACAGGATTCTCATCTCCAAACCTGAATATGAATGGGAATGCCAATGGGTAAATCCGGATGGCAGCAAAACAGCCTATCCGATACATGTAAACGAAGCACCCCAATATTTTGAATCAAAGAATAAAGACAAAGCATGCATCTTCTATTCAGCCAGTGGTAGCTGGACTCCTTATTATTGTGTCGGATTACTGACTGCAGACGCAAAAGCTAACTTACTCAATCCGGCTTCCTGGAAGAAGTCTCCGGTTCCGGTACTACAACAAGACCCTGAAAACAATGTATACGGTCCCGGCGGAATATCTTTCACTCCGTCTCCGGATGGGAAAGAATGGTATATGCTATATCATGCCCGCCAGATACCGAATGACGCTCCTGGCGCATCCGATTCCCGTTCTCCCCGTTTACAGAAGATAGACTGGGACAAAGACGGAATGCCCGTGCTGGGAACCCCTCAAAAAGAAGAGGAACCAATGGCAAGGCCATCCGGTTCCCCTATTCATAAAAAACAGAACTAATTACAGATTGTACTCTGAGGGCCGAGATAAGAACGCTTCATTCCTCCCAAGTCAATGACAATCTTTTGAATAACGACGCCCGGATCACCACAGCGTATCTGCAAAGTGTGCTTACCGGGCTTCTTTACATACAAAGTAGACTTATTCACTCTGCAATTCTTCAATACGCTATCATACCAGATTTGAGAATATTCGATAGCTGAAGTAGAAGGAGTAGAAATGGAACCATCATCTATACGGACACTATACTTTGTATCCGAGTTAGTATGTTCCGGCAATTTGTAGTCCCGCTCAGCATGCAAGGGAAATGTCGGCAAAACATACGTATATACATCATAAATCCCGGCATTAAATGTATAGAAATCATATTCCACCCTGGGGACATCACCTGCACGATACATTTGCAAGGGAGCTGTCGGATTCCCCAACTGCAAAGAGCGACCCTCAAAACCAAGTCCCGGAAGGATACTCATCCGAATATCATTACTCTCAAACTTCCGGTGGAAGTCGGCTGCCGGAATAGAAATGTAACCATTCTCCTCTACATACAATCCTTGTACTTCTGTACGTGCAGGAGACTCCGGATTGAATACTGAAACCAGTACACTCTCCTTCTGACTGCCGGAAGTTACATCAATTTGTCCTTTCACCTTTTCTCCTACCGGCACTTTATCCCAGTCAACAGATATATGGATACGGTTTTCCGCAGACGTCTTACCACTTTTCTGAGAAATCAGGATCCAGTCTTCCGAAGGCGTGATACTCCAACTTAGCTCTCCGGTCCCCTGATTATATATATCTATCCAATGACTTTTACGTGAATAAGTGCTGTAGGCGGGCAATGTATGAAAACTCATTCCTCCTTTATCCAAATTTTCGCTTTCTGCCTGAAGCCCCAGCTTAGGAAAGCCAACAGGTGTGTATTCTTCTTCCATCAATGGGATCATGAAATAGGAACTCGTACCATCATAGTTCTGTTTTAAAGACATCATGTGCTTCCATTTTCCATCCAGCAGAGAGTTGTATCCATCGGTTATGATTTCGAGACTATCATGATAGCACTTCACCTGAGCCTTAAGCCGATTGGCGGCAGCACGTTGCTGACGGACATACTGACGGTAAAACTGTCCTTTGATGGTCATATGATTCATCAGTTCGGCCCCTTTCACCGGATAGTATAATAATTGATAGAAAGCCGGTTTACTCTTTTCGTCCAATGAAGCTAACAAATCCTCCGTTTTTTTCCCAATACGGCTATACTCAGTCAAGCGTCTTTCCGCTTCATTATAGTTAGCAAAAGAGAACTCCGTATCCGTACGTTTCTCTCCGCCTCCCCAATAGTTATTCCAATATCCCCAGCCCATGTACTCCGGCTTTCTGGAAAAAGCCAAATTTATATGAGAACAAGTTATATCTTCCAATGTATCGTAGTACTCCTCACCAAACATCTTTGCCAGCCAACGTGCCGGATAAGTGGCGACATTATCCGCATTGAAGCTGTCTATATCATAAGCCATATCAAGGAAAAGGGAGATTTGTGTTTCAGCCCCTTTCAAGTCTCCGCAATTCGCCAGCCAGACACGATCGGCAGTGGTATCATACGCCTTACGAAGTTCTTCATACATCAATGCCGGAGGGGTAGTACTATACCACAAATAGCTATGAGGAACACCCAAATAAGATATATGATAGTAAACGCCTGCACGTCCGGAGCGCTTTTGCTCCTGCGGACCACTCAGACGTTTCATATAACCGAAATTATCATCCGCCCAGATAATTGTAACATCATCCGGCAATTCCAGTCCGTTCGAATAGATTTCCAGCACTTCCTTATAAGGCGTAAATGCTTGTGGAATTGTTTCAACAGGTTTGTCAATATGCCGGGCAATGATCTCTCTCTGAGCATTCAGTGCACTTTCCAGCATCTTAACCTTTTCCCGCATCGGCACATCTCCGCCACCCATAGCTGCATCATGCAAGCCTCTTAAAGCCAGCGTATATACATTTTCATACGCACAGTTTTCCTTCACACGATTACTCAATACCTCGTTGATCTTATCTTTGTTCTTGTTATAATCCCATGGTCCCATCGTCTTGCTGTCCCATTCGCTGGCAGTGTTCAGCAATAACGGTTCGCAGTGACTGGACCCCATAACAATGGCAAAGGTATCAGCTACCAGTTTATTTTCCGGTATCTTATAAAATGCGGTAGAAACGGGGTGCATGGCCGGTGCCAGATGATTAGCTTTCAGTCGCAGCAACAGCTCGCATATTTTGGCATAGGTACGAGGGCCGATATTTCCTCTTTCTTTCTCGAATGTCTTGGCAGCCCAAGGTTTCAGTCCCCAGTCTTCGTCATTTAAGAAAATCCCCCTGTACTTCACCGAAGGAGTCTTGGACAAAGTGGCGGGGGCATCGACATAAAGCGTCTTATGTTTCTTCACCGGAACATCAGCCCACCAGTACCAAGGAGACACTCCCATCATTTCCGAAAGCGAAAAAAGTCCGTACGCAGCTCCCCGCCTGTCGCTCCCCGCTACTACCAGCGCTTTGCTGACTCCGGGGAATGGACGGGAAACCGTCTGAATCAGAAATCGTTCCCATGCCCCTTCCAAAGAAGAGATATCTAGCTTGCCCTTCTCAGCTAACTGGCGGATCAGCCGATTTTTCTCAACTGTACCCACAATAATAATCTCTTTGTCGCCTTTCAGTTTGTCCGTCAACCGTAATTGTTGTCCGGTCACTGATTCGACGTCCGAAACAAAAAGCTCCGCAGTCTTACGTACCACCAAATAGTCATCAGTATCATAAACTACTACAGCTTTCGCTTTCGAAGTAACCAAGGGAAAAGCATACTTACTCTGAATAGCATTCTCTTTAATGACTACCTGCGACTGTAGGGCAGAAGTAACCGACAATACTACTAATAAAAAAAGGATTCTCATTGATAAAGTTTATTATAGTTGTTTTTCAGTTTATTTACGACTATCCGCGGAAACATACGATTGTTCTCCCTCCAAAAGTCATAATTATCTCCGGTAATATAAGCTACTTATTATTCAATTAAGGACAAAAAATAACCATTATCGCATAAAAAACTGTCATTCACTATAAAATGACGAGCATTTATCATTTATTGAACAGCAAATTTCCTTTATTCTTCTCTGATTGGCTTTTCTTTGCAATATTCCTTTTATGAATATTAATTCTTCTATTTAATACATATAAAGATAATTACCATGAAAAAGAATTTTCTAGCAATGCTATTCGCATTGGCTCTTTGTAGCCCGACATTCGCTCAATGGAAGCCCGCCGGTGATAAGATAAAGACTCCGTGGGGTGAGCAGTTGAATCCTAAAAACGTATTACCGGAATACCCACGCCCCATTATGGAACGCCAGGATTGGAAGAATCTGAATGGTAGCTGGAATTATGCGATTACTAAAAAAGGAGAACCGGCACCAAACAATTACCAAGGAGAGATTTTAGTACCTTTTGCAGTCGAATCTTCCCTGTCAGGAGTAGGTAAAACCATTAACGAGCATCAGGAATTATGGTATCAGCGTACTTTTGATGTACCGTCAGCATGGAAAGGCAAACAAATATTACTGCACTTCGGAGCTGTGGACTGGAAAGCCGATGTATGGGTAAATGACGTAAAAGTAGGACAACATACAGGAGGCTTCACTCCATTCTACTTTGATATTACTTCCGCATTGAATAAAGGCAATAACCAGTTGGTTGTGAAAGTGTGGGACCCCTCTGACCGTGGCGAACAGCCGAGAGGAAAACAAGTAGAAAGACCGGAAGGTATCTGGTATACACCAGTCACAGGTATCTGGCAGACTGTATGGCTGGAACCGGTAGCTGCCCAGCATATCGCCCAACTGAAAACAACTCCGGATATCGACAAGAAGACTGTCAAAGTGGAAGTAGCCACCAACGTATGCTCTCCAGACAAAGTGGAAGTGAAAGTATTCGACGGCAAAAACCTCGTAGCCAAAGGAGCAGCGCTCAATGGCGTACCGGTAGAATTAACAATGCCGGAAGACGTTAAATTATGGACACCCGAGTCTCCTTCACTTTATAATATGGAAGTCACTCTTTATAAAGACGGCAAAACTGTAGACCAAGTGAAGAGTTACACCGCTCTCCGCAAATTCTCAACTCATAAAGACAAGAATGGTATTACACGCCTGCAACTCAACAACAAAGACTATTTCCAGTTTGGTCCGCTCGACCAGGGTTGGTGGCCGGACGGCTTATACACAGCGCCAACAGACGAAGCATTGGTATATGACTTGAAGAAGATCAAAGATTTCGGCTACAACATGGTGCGCAAGCACGTAAAAGTAGAACCGGCACGCTGGTATACTTATTGCGACCAACTCGGACTGATCGTATGGCAAGATATGCCGAACGGAGGTCGCGGTCCTGCCGAATGGCAGATGCACAAGTACTATGACGGCGCAGACGCCATCCGCTCCGCAGCATCAGAAGCTAACTATCGCAAAGAATGGAAAGAAATTATCGACTACCTGTATTCTTATCCGAGCATCGGCGTATGGGTACCTTTCAACGAAGCATGGGGACAATTCAAGACTCCTGAAATCACTAAATGGACGAAAGAATACGACCCCAGCCGTCTGGTAAACCCTGCCAGTGGAGGTAACCACTACACGTGCGGAGATATTCTCGACCTTCATAACTATCCCGGACCGAACCTCTATCTCTACGATCCGATTCGTGCTACCGTACTGGGCGAATATGGCGGTATAGGTATGGCACTGAAAGGACATCTGTGGCTGGCAGACAAGAACTGGGGCTACGTGAAGTTCAACACGCCGGAAGAAGTAACTAATGAATACATAAAATACGCAGACCATTTATTGGAACTGATTGAGAAAGGCTTCTCGGCTGCCGTATACACACAAATCACAGATGTGGAAGAAGAAGTGAACGGTCTGGTTACTTACGACCGGAAAGTGATCAAAGTAGACGAGCCTAAAATCAAAGCCATCAACCAGAAAATTTGTAACTCGCTAAATAAATAAAAGTTTCATATTAATGAATAAACTATTCTCTACAATCATGTCAGTTTGCCTCGCATGCAATGTGCAGGCAACTGACCTGTTTAAAACAAGTCAGGATATCGCTTTACGTGCGCCGTCCGTACCTCTGATCACTTCCGATACCTATCTCGCTATCTGGTCTCCCTACAACGAACTGAACGAAGGGAACACCGAACACTGGACAGCCGCCACCCATCCTTTACTGGGTGCGCTTCGGGTAGACGGGAAAGTATATCGTTTCATGGGCAAGGACAAGCTAAATCTCGAAACAATCCTTCCGATGACAAACACCGAACGTTGGGAAGCAAAGTTCACCATGAGCCAACCGGCGGCCAACTGGATACAGCCCCAGTTCGATGATTCCGGATGGACCAAGGGCAAAGCCGCTTTCGGCACCAAAGACATGAAACGCATCGGCACAGAGTGGAACACCGAAGACATCTGGGTACGCCGTAGTTTCAACCTCAATCAAGACCTGACAAACGACATTATCTACTTACGTTATTCACACGACGATGTATTCGAGCTCTATCTGAACGGAGAAAAACTGGTGGCAACCGATTATTCCTGGAATGACGATGTTACCATCGAACTATCCGCATCAGCTAAAGCCAGGCTCCGTAAAGGAACAAACATTATTGCAGCACACTGTCACAACACAACCGGCGGAGCATACGTTGATTTCGGCCTGTTCCGTGAGAACAAACAGCTCAGCAACTTCAAGGAAGCTGCTATCCAGAAGTCTGTCGATGTATTACCGACACAGACCTACTATACATTCACCTGCGGTCCGGTAGAACTGGATCTCGTATTCACAGCACCTCTGCTGATGGAAGATCTTGATCTTATCTCGACCCCTATCAACTACATCTCCTATCGGGTACGTTCACTCGACAAGAAACAACATGATGTGCAAGTGTATATCGAAACAACCCCGCAACTTGCCGTACACGAACCGTCACAACCAACCATCTCAGAAAAGATCAGCAAAAACGGAATGGATTACCTCAAGGCAGGTACCATCGACCAGCCTTACGTAAAACGTAAAGGAGACGGTGTACGCATCGACTGGGGATATGCTTATCTGGGAAGCAACAGCGCACCCAACAAGGACTTAAGCATAGGTAACTACTATGACATGAAGCAAGCCTTCATCACCAATGGCAAACTATTACCCAACTCCCAGGATTTCATCACCCGCAGCGAAAGCGATATGCCCGCCATGGCTTATACCGAAAACTTAGGCAAGGTAGACAATCAAGGGAAAAGCGGATATGTGATGTTAGGCTACGACGATATCTACTCGATCGAATATTTCTACGAACGCCGCATGGCATACTGGAAACACAACGGTCAAGTCAGTATCTTTGATGCTTTCGAACGTGCGCAGGCTTCTTATCCCTCATTGATGGAACGTTGCCGTGCCTTCGACCAACAACTGATGGCTGATGCAGAAAAAGCCGGAGGCAGGAAATATGCCGAACTACTCGCATTGACTTACCGCCACTCCATTACCGCCCATAAACTCCTTACCGACAAGGAAGGCAACCTGCTTTTCTTATCCAAAGAGAATCACAGTAACGGCTGTATCAACACAGTAGACTTAACTTACCCATCCGCTCCGCTATACCTTATTTATAATACGGAACTGATGAAGGGAATGCTCAACTCTATCTTCTACTACAGCGAAAGCGGACGTTGGAACAAGCCTTACCCCGCTCATGACTTAGGAACTTATCCGATAGCCAACGGGCAGCTTTACGGTGAAGATATGCCTATCGAAGAAGCCGGAAACATGATTCTGGTAACTACAGCCATCTCTATGATGGAAGGCAATGCTAACTATGCTTCCAAATACTGGGAAACATTATCAACTTGGGCAAACTATCTGATTGAGAACGGTCTGGACCCTGAAAACCAACTTTGTACAGATGACTTTGCCGGACATCTGGCACACAATGCCAATCTTTCCGCCAAAGCGATCATGGCAATCGCCGGATACGGAGAAATGGCACGTATGCTGGGCAAAGAAACGACCGCGAACAAATACATCGAAACCGCCAAAAGACTGGCGATAGAATGGGAGAAGATGGCATTTGACGGTGATCACTACAAACTGGCATTTGACAAACCGGGAACGTGGAGTCAGAAATACAATCTGATATGGGACAAAGTGTTTAACATGAACATTTTCCCTCAGAAAGTATTCGATACGGAAATTCCTTTCTATCTGACCAAGCAAAATAAATATGGTTTGCTATTGGACTCCCGTGCACAATATACTAAATCCGACTGGGTACTATGGAGTGCCTGTATGTCTCCAGACGATGCTACGTTCCAGAAGTTCATCGACCCGATCTATACTTATGCGAACGAAACAACTTCCCGTGTGCCTATCAGCGACTGGCATGATACGAATACAGGAAAGATGATGAATTTCAAGGCACGTTCCGTAGTAGGTGGCTACTACATGAAGCTACTGATGGAAAAAGTCAAAGAACAGAAATAAAACGAATACTCTTTTCCTCGTTGAATATAGACAAACAGCCCTTTTGCCTAGCGTAAAAGATGCTGTTTGTCTTTTTTCATATCATTTAATGATACGATCAGTTTTCCGGAGTTATATCATCAATCAGATATTGTCCGTCAACGTTAACCACTCTGACCGGGATACTCACGGCACGTTCATACTGGCTGCCTTTAGCCGAAGTATAGTTAACCTCATACCAATTATCATTCAGATGTTTCACCGACAATGTTTTCATGTCATTTTCACCTAAATCTTGCGCACGAATGATCGGATCGGCATCTGTCGCCTCTATCAGCCTATCAACTTTCTCTATCAGCTCTTTGGTCAGAAACTTTTGCTTAATTGAATCCCCAAGTGCGAGAGCTTCTTTACCGGTGGACATGAAACTGGCAGCATAAGCCTCATAAAAGTCTTCAATCATGCCGATGGCTTCTTGTTCAATTCTACTACTGTCCGACACATTCGCCTGTACGTCAGCTGGTTCTGCCGATGTATCCATATTCTTCCGGCTCTGATTGGAACAGGAAAGAAGAAGCATTACGGACTGCAATAATAACAAATGTACAATTCTCAATTTCATAACATTAATGGTTCTTGTTTTAAACTAATAATCAGATTTCCAAACTAATCAGCCTCCCCCTTCAGAATCTCTTCAGTTTTATCCTGACCGGTATAAAAATCTATATTTGCAAAATAACACAAATATTTCCAGAAATAAAGCGTCAGGAACATTCGCACATCACGATCTGTTTTAAAATCACTGCAAAAATGATCCGTGTTCCTGGCAATTTCCCCAAATATCATAACCGAAGAAACTCCTCCTGTCGCATTTTCCGCTTTGACATACGCTTTCAAGGCCGGATGAATGGCCGGTTCCAATTCTCTTTGCCAATATGTGAAGCCATCCAACCGTTTCTTAAACGGCAAAATTATAGACTCAACCTGAGCTTTCATATACGCATATTGTAGTGAATCGGCAACAAGGCTAAGAGAGCCACCATACTCCTGCTGATTCTTGGATGCTTGTTGATAAGCATCAGACTGACGATATTCTGACGGAGAAACACCATCCGGAACAAACAGCGTGCAAGAAGCATTCAGAATAGCTCCATCAACAAAATAGGAATGAAGTAAACCACCCGCATATAGTTTTTCATTAATCTGTTTCAGCCGAGCCTTGTCTACATCCAACAGATAGTTGAAGTGATATCGTTCCAAGCCCTTTACCAATAAGTCAAGAGCATCTTTTCGACCATAATTTCTTTCCAACGTTGCTTGAAAGAAATTCATCATTTCCGATTCCAGTGAATCTATCTCAGCTTCCTTATTCTTCTGCCCATAGGAAGAAAGCACAATAAGCTGAAACAAAAAAATAAAATAATACTTCATATGAATATTAGTTTTAAAATCAAATTATAGCAACACATTAATCTTTTTCCCATCTGTTTGTCAGATATTAACAACTGAGAAGTTAAACAACAATGCTTATCATTCCCAGGCGGGAAACGGCAGTTTTCCGTATAGGAAACGACTAGAAACAACAGTCATCCCTATGTTTTCATTTACCACCTAGCATCTCATGAATTACATCCTCTCTTTTATTGCTAAGTTCATCCATCAACTTTTTCGTGTGTTGTCTTATTGCTGGACTGAAGATTTGGGGATACTCCTTTTCGATTTCATCCAAAGAATAATTCTTGTTATCCCTCAAAAAGAGTACGAATACATAATTCATCAGGTCTGCTTCAGTTGGTTTCTCTTTCAAGCGTTTTTCAAAAAGAGAGGCAGCTTGTTTGTAAGCATCCATAGCCAGACTCTTTTTAGCATTCTCTTCCAGCATCATTCCCTTACCTAAAATATAGTAAGGATCATCCGGGGAGAATTTCTCCATTTGCAACATGGTTTGCAGTGCTTTCTCCTTCTGTCCCAACGCCATTAAGTATTTAACTTTATTTGCATACGCCAGTTTGTATGAAGGCTCCAAAGCTATCGCCTCGTCCGAAAGATGAATTGCTTTATTTAAAGAATCGGAATCATTAAAGAAACCCGCAGTTTTCACAGATTGGTTATTCTTCTCAACTGCTTTGGGAGAAATCTGAGCTATCGCAAAACTCGTGCTCGTGCATAAAAGCAAAATAATAAGTGTTCTCATAATTCTATTTATTATCATTGATTAGATTTTGTTTGATGTGATACACAAAGAACGACAAAAAAAAATGGAAACGCGAACATTTTCTATTCAAAAAATGATAAAATCTATTCAACAATAAAAATAAGGCTGCTTTTCTCATTCAGTACAAACGAACTTCGATAAAAAGAATTATCAACATGAAACGGCAATCCGATTACTACTTATGGAGTAATGAACAGTTTCTTTCTTAGATTGAACGTTTTTTTTCCTTCTTTATTCATCGAAACCGCTATCTTTGTAGTAGTTCACATGATACTTAAATAGCACGGAGAAAGTGCTGAACATAAAAATCATACAATAAAATAGACAACTAAAAATAGACAGCACTCATATGAAAAACAAACCGTTATTATTTTTACTCTCAGTATGCGGACTTTTCGCAATGACTGCACGTGCAGAAAATCCACCCGCTAAAGTGATATTCGAACAGTACATGAATCAAGCTCAAACTTTTGCCGATAACTATCCGCGTGAAAAAGCATATCTGCATTTTGACAATACAAGTTATTATGTGGGCGACACGATATGGTTCAAAGCATATGTCACTCTTGCCGAGAAACAAGTTTTCAGTTCAATCAGCCGTCCTTTGTATGTGGAACTGGTGGATCAGGCAGGGCACGTTACTGATAAACAGATCATTAAACTATCACAAGGAGAAGGAAGCGGGCAGTTTGTACTCCCCCAGTCAATGCTATCCGGTTATTACGAAGTACGTGCTTACACCCGCTGGATGCTTGCATTCAGTGATCCGCAGTACTTTTCACGTACTCTCCCTATCTATCAGCTTTCTCATAGCGATCAGTTGGAACGTAGCATCAGCACATACGAATTGAGTCCTTCGATGGAGAAAAGGCCGGAAGAAACAAGAGAGAAGCTGAGTCTGCGTTTCTTTCCGGAAGGAGGACAGTTAGTCGAAGGGGTAACTTCGCAGGTTGCTTTCAAAGCAGAAAGCAAAAATGAAGGAAATATTCAATTATCAGGCACACTTTATACCAAAGAAGGGCAAGAAATCACGTCTTTTGAAACTTTACACGATGGAATGGGAGCTTTTGAGTATACGCCTTCTGCTCTGCCGGCAATCGCTAAAGTAAACTTTCAAGGAAAACAGTATGAATTTACCCTCCCTAAAGCACTGCCAAGCGGGTATATTCTGAAAGTAGACAACAATGCAGGGGCTATTTCTGTGACGGTATCATGTAATGCAGCGACCCCGCAGGATACATTAGCTGTTTTTATAAGCCATCAGGGACGTCCCCATGCCTATCAGCTCATCCACTGTCAGGCAAATGAGCCTCAGCAATTTACTGTATTGTCGCGCAAATTACCGGCAGGAGTCTTACAAATCAGTCTGCTCAATCGTGCCGGAAATACTTTATGTGACCGCTTTGTCTTTGCTTCTCCACGGGCTCCTTTGCAAATCTCGCCCAAAGGTTTAAAAGAGATTTACGCTCCTTATGCTCCCATCCGCTGCGAACTGCAATTGAACAACGCCATAGGAGAACCGATGCCCGGCAAATTATCAGTCAGTATCCGTGACGCCGTCCGCTCTGATTATATGGAATATGATAACAATATCTTCACCGACCTTCTGCTTACATCGGACTTGAAAGGCTACATTCATCAACCCGGCTACTACTTCACAGAGAGTTCTCTCCGGAAACAGAAGGAACTGGATATACTGTTAATGGTACACGGATGGCGTAAATATGATATGACACAACAGATCGGTATCAGCCCATTCACCCCACTCCAGTTGCCAGAAAGCCAACTGGTACTTTATGGACAAGTCAAATCTACGATTCTCAAAAACAAACTGAAGGATATAGCTCTCAGCGTAATGGTGAAGAGAGATGCAGAGATTATTACCGGTCAGACCGTTACGGATGAAAACGGACATTTCAGCATTCCGCTGGAAGATTTCGAGGGATCAATGGAAGCTGTCATCCAGACTCGCAAAGTGGGAAAAGAACGAAATAAGGACGCTTCTATTCTCATCGACCGGCATTTCTCGCCTGCTACGCGTGCATACGGTTACAAAGAGTTGCACCCGGAGTGGGGCAACATAGCCCACTGGCAACAGGAAGCTGAAAAATTCGACTCTTTATATATGGATTCCATCCGTCGGGTAGACTGGCTTTATCTTTTGGACGAAGTTGAAATCAAAAGTAAGCGGCGCCGTCAAAGTACGAATATGGCGACTAAAATTAATGAGCAAAGTATTGATGCCTACTATGATATACGCCAGGCTGTCGATCAGCTTCGCGATAATGGCAAGGTTCTCACCACCATCCCGGAAGTGATGGAAAAATTAAATCCACTCTTTTACTGGGACCGTTCCAATGATAACTGTACTTACCGTCAGAAACCGATCTGTTATATTATGGATAACAAAATTCTATCGTCAACAGAAGTAAACATGATGCTGACTGAAATAGACGGTTTGGCTTCTATTATCATCAGTAAAGGCACAGGAGGAATAGATGATGAGATTATCCAAAACTCCAAAATGTCCGACTCCAACGATATAGATGTAACGGAACTGGACAAATATAGCATTTTCTACCTCATTCCATTGCCCAGACACGACGTTTTGAATAAACATGAGACTGCGGCTCTTGGTACCCGACAGACTGTTATGCAGGGGTATACACCGGCATTGGAGTATTATTCTCCTGCTTATATAGATAAAGAATTATATATGGATAAAGCAGACAAAAGACGAACTCTTTACTGGAATCCGACTGTGCAGACTGATGAGAATGGTAAGGCAGTGATCGAGTGTTACAATAACCAGTATTCTACTCCATTGATCATTCAGGCAGAGACCATGAGTAACGATGGGAAAATAGGAAGCGTGACGTATTCGACTGCTGGTCAGTTAAAATAATATTCTCATTATAATCAATAAAGCGTACCCTAAAAAGTTTATTCACTATCATTCAAAGTAAAATGATAGTGAATAACACCTTTTAGGAGAGCCCATTTAATTGTAAAACCTGATTTTTATTTTTTTTGTATTAGATCAATGGGCAACATCTTCTCTGATTCCAGTATCATGTTGTAGAGTCATCCATTTCTTCAGTTCTATTGTTAGCTCTATTTTCTTCTTGTTATATTTCTTTTCACCAGCCAAATTATTGAGTTCATACGGATCTTTATCTATGTCATACAATTCATATTCAGGACGATGCTTATAACGTTTTATATTTTACGTGCCTGTTTTGTATCCTGTGCCTTCCAGGAAAAATACCATTCAGCCTTCTCAATATGTTTTTCCACATAGGTCCTTTCCGGAGTTAAGTTCCAGATCAAACGATATTTTCCATCCGAAATAGAACGAATAGGCTATGCCGGACCTTCAATAAGTGACTTTTCCATTGAACGCTATTTGTTTCATTTATAAGAACTAGCGTGTAACTTTCCACTCCACAGGTGCTTTAAATCCCTCACGTCCCTTACCATACGGGACTTCAGGCAAACAAGGAGTAATGGTATCGTATTTTACAGCAATCTGAAACAAAGCCTTCACAATCTGTTCATTTCCATCACAAGCATTCTTTTTCTCATATGGGTCTGTTTGATAGTCTACCAGAAAGTCCTGCGGCAAATTCAATCCCGGCTTACGCCCTTTTCTGATCAATTTATAGTCTTTGTTCACAACAGCTCCACATCCCAAATAGAAATTACGGTCAATGCAATCGGTACTACCTGTTAGCAAAGGAAGTATACTGATTCCGTCATACGCACGTTTCGGACGGCTCTTATCTCCTACCAATTCTTTCAATGTCGGAACAATATCCACAAATCCAGTCACCTGAGAACTTAGATTCTCATAGTTATTTTCCGCCTTTTTCCAATAAAAGACAGCCGGCACACGCACACCTCCGTCCCATTCGTCAAACTTCCTGCCCCGTAGTTTGCCGGATGACGATCCCGGTATACCGGCGGGACCATTATCACTAAAAAAGATAAAAAATGTATTATCCATTATCCCTTTCTTTCTCAAAGCATCCACAATAACACCAATCCCTCTGTCCATGCAGGAGACCATTGCTTGATAAGTTACCTTTTTCTGTTCCTTCGGAGTCAGGATGTCAAAGTTATTACAATAAAGTTTGATATCTTTTTCTTGTGCTTGCAACGGTGTATGAGGTGCATTATAAGCCACATACAATAAGAAAGGTCCTTCTTTCTCATAGATATTGATGCATCGGACGGCTTCTTTGGTAATAAGTTCGGTAGAATATCCTTTATCATAACAGGTTTCCCAGTCATTATGCCAGTCCAGTTCTCCTTCACGTGTAAGGTCAAAATAATCGATAGCACCATTCAGATGTCCATAAAAATGAGAGAATCCCCTATTAAGCGGGTAATGCACTTTTTGGGTATGTCCCAAATGCCATTTACCGATAATTGCTCTATTTTTATATCCGTTACGCGCCAACATATCCGCCAATGTTTCTTCATTTTCATCCAGTCCGTCTTCACGCCAAGGCGGGATTACGGCTGTACGTATGCCGAAACGGTTGGGATAGCGTCCCGTCATTAGTCCGGCACGGGTAGGCGAACTGATAGGAGCTGTATAAAAACGGTCGAGTACAACTCCTTCTTCTGCCAGAGAGTCCAAACAAGGCGTCTTTATCTCGCTGCCATGAAACCCTACGTCTCCCCATCCTAAATCATCGGCAAGGATTATTACGATATTCGGCCGTTCAGTCTGTTGTGCAAAAACGAACGTCGTCACACCTAATGCCATAGATGCGCTCACTACCAATTTGTTCATCATCTATCTCTTCTATTTTTGGGGATGCTTCGGTAAAACAAAGTTTGAATCTGCCCAACGTTCCCATTCCGTAACCAATCTTGTCAATACTTCCGGATGCTGTTCCGCTACATTAAATCGTTCTGTCCGGTCTTTTACGACATCATACAGTTCCCATTTTTTGCCCTTTTCATCACGGATAGCTTTCCAATTTCCCCAACGAATCGCTCGGTTATTCTGATGCTCCCAATACATATACTCATGCAAAGAGTCCGTTTTCTTATGGACAGCAGGAAAAAGGCTGCTGCCGACCAACGGATAAATTTTATTTCTTCCATGATAAGTCTCCGGATATTTAGCTCCGGTTGCTTCTAAAATAGTCGGCATAATGTCCGGCAAATATCCGGGAACACGACACCACTTACCTTTCTTATTCCCCAATGCTCCTTTCCACGACAGAATAAGAGGAGTAGAAATACCCCCTTCATAAGCACGGCATTTATATTTTCGGAAAGGAGTATTAGAAACCTGCGCCCACGCTCTGCCATAAGTCGGCGCAAAACTCGAAGCCGGATTATTCACTTCCTCTACCTTTCCTCCTCCCAGTTCTTCATAAGGTTCGGCACAAGCACCATTGTCGGACATGAACAAAATAAGAGTATTGTCCATTTTCTTATTCTTCTTCAGACCATCAATCAATTTGCCGATATTATAGTCTACACAATGCACCTGAGCCGCATATACAGCCATCCGATAAGCGACTTGGTCCTTTTCCTGTTCTGTCAGTTCGTCCCATTTCCGGTTTTCCCATTCGGCAAAGTCTGTATTTAAATCAATAATGCCCATCTTTGCCATCCGTTTACGCCGTGCTTCCCGAATTTCATCCCAACCTTTCTCACGATATATCTTTGTAAATTTCTGTATATCTTTCTCTTTCGCATGTAGCGGCCAATGAGGAGCATTGAAAGCCAAATAGAGAAAGAAAGGGCGGTCATCCTTTTGTTCATCCACAAACCGGATAGCATAATCAGCAAAAGCATCCGTCGTATAATAAGGCGCATCCGGAGCCGGAAGTTTGGTATTATCCAGTGTCAGCCCACGTCCTCCCGATGGACGAAGATAGCTGCATGCCCCCGAAAGAATACCATAGAAACGTTCAAAGCCCCGCTGTAAAGGCCATTTTTCTTCTCCATGCATTCCCAGATGCCATTTACCTGCCATATAAGTATGGTAACCGTCTTCTTTCAGCACTTCGGCTATTGTGACACAGTTCCTGTTCAGATAGCCTTTATACCCTTGTACTCCCCAATCATTAGGACTCTTCTGGTCAGGATTCGCAAAAGGGTCTTCGGACATCTGCCCAATACCTGCCTGGTGCTGGTACAAGCCTGTCATCAGACTTGCACGTGCCGGACAAGAACGGGAAGTATTATAAAACTGAGTAAAACGTACACCTTTAGACGCCAACGCATCAATATTGGGAGTAAGTATTTCGCCACCATAACAACCGATATCGGAATAACCCATATCATCTACCAGAATCAGTACGACATTCGGTTTCTCCTGTGCGGAACAAAATGATGCCATCAATAAAGGGGCAGTCATTAAGAAGTTGGTTCTTACCATAATGCTCTTATTTCTTTTTTTGTCCCGGATAGGGTTCTACCATGCAGCGTTTCGCCCATTCCTCGTACGCTTTCACCATTTCGTTCTTCTTCTCCGGATATTTATCAGCTAGATTATGTTGTTCGCTCCGGTCTTCATTCAAGTTGTAGAGTTCCCATTTGGCATTCTCGCCCGGACGCACGAGTTTCCAACCGTCTTTGGCAAGGAATGCACGCTCATTGAAATGCTCGAAGCCCAGATAATCATGTCCTTCACGATGACCGGTTTTGAAAATAGGAAGCAAACTCTTGCCTGCCATAGGAATGATATCGTTTCCTTTGTATTTAGCAGGATAAGTTGCTCCAGCCATGTCTATACAAGTAGCCATGATGTCCATCACATGACCTATCTCCGGTGTCATACCGCCTACATTCTTTTTAATTCCTTTCGGCCAGTGCGCAATCATCGGTGTGCAGATTCCTCCTTCATAGGATTTGGCTTTCCAAAAGCGGAAAGGTGTGTTTGCCACATTCGCCCAACGGGCACCCAATGAAGCATAGGTCGTTTGCGGTCCGGGTAATACCTCTTTATTATGGGGATATACCATCTTTTCTCCCTTACGGGTCATGTCCGGACGGTCATTCTCTCCCGGAGAGTAATTCTGACAGTTCTCATTACTGCAACCATTGTCTGAGAGGAAAAGAATCAGTGTATTATCCAACTGGCCGGTCTTCTCCAATGCGTCAATAACCTGTCCGATTCCCTGATCCATACGATCGATCATTGCAGCGTGCACAGCCATCGCACGGGCATCCCATTCCGCATGAGCATTGTCCTCCCATCTGTCTTTAAACTGACGTTCGGACAAAAAATCGTCCATTCCCGGAAATATTCCCAGTTGCTTCTGACGCTCGTAACGGGCATTGCGTATAGCTTCCCAACCGACTTTGTACGTATCCTTATACTTTTCAATATCCTCCGGCAAGGCGTGGAGCGGCCAGTGTGGAGCGGTATAAGCCAAATACATGAAGAACGGCTTATCATCCTTGGCATATTCCGTTACTTCTTCTGCGGCACGATCCGAAAGTGCTTGAGTGATATAGTATCCTTCCGGTACTTCTTTTACAGGTACTTCTCCTTCAACTAGGCTGAACGGGTCAAAGTAATCTACTACTCCATAAATAGTTCCGTAATGAGAATCGAAGCCACGGTTTACCGGATAGTGACATAAATCCGAATAGGTGTCATGGTAAACATGATGTGCCAGCCATTCACGCTGATCTTTACGCAATGGAGTTTCAGCAACATGCCATTTTCCGATCATACTGGTAGTGTAACCAGATTCTTTCAGCACTTCGGCTATCGTAACCGCATTACGTGAAAGTGTGCCACGATACCCGGGCAGGTTGTCATCAAAAGTCATTCGTCCGATTCCTGCCTGATGCTGATACAGTCCGGTCAGCAAAGAAGCACGGGTGGGACAACTACGACTCGCATTATAAAAATGGTTGAAGCGTACTCCTTGTTGTGCCAGTTTATCAAGGTTAGGTGTATGGATTTCACTGCCATAACATCCTAAATCAGAATAGCCAAGGTCATCTGCAAGAATCACCAGTATATTGGGTCTTTTATCAGTTTTTTTCCCTTTTGAGTTTGCAACGGAATTGCCGGCTATCATCAGTGCTGCCGGCAAAAGAAAAGCTTTTGAATTCATGTTTTTTTTAATTAGAGGTCTGTTTGCAATCCTTTATCTTTGTTTTGGGCGTACCATTCGCATACTTTCTTGCTTAGTTTTGCAACTAATTCCGGATGTTCGCCAGCTATGTTATTCTTCTCGAATTTATCCAGCTCCATATCATATAGTTGTGCATCGCTTCCGTCTCCGTTCACCAACAGCTTCCACTTGCCGCTACGGATTGCCAGATGCGGACTTCTATCGTAAGGATTGCCGGGAAAACCAAAATGCTTATTTCGACCAAAGTCCCACATTAAATCCGTTTTTCGTTTTGCCTCCGACTTCCCGAGCAAAACTTTTGCATAATTCTGTCCATCACCTTTATAGTTCTTCTCAGTTTTAATCCCGGCCACGGAACATAAAGTAGGATATAAATCCACCGCACATAGCACTGAAGAATTATTCACCCGACCGGGTTTAATCTTCTTAGGATATTTGACAATAAACGGCATACGGATACCTCCTTCGTAAAGGCTATTCTTGGTACCTCTCAAATAAGCGGAGCGAACAGCCTTGAAACTGGGTGCAGGTCCATTATCACTGGTAAAGATGATAATCGTATTTTCGGATAATCCCATATCATCCAGTGCCTTAATAAAACGACCGATTTGTTTGTCCATCTCTCCAAGCACAGGCGAAAACGCCTCTTTTGTCTCCCAGCTTTTTCTTTCTTTTTGCTTAAACTCCGGTACCCATGGTGTATGCATATCATCCGGCCAAAGATTGAGAAAGAATGGACTATCTTTATGACGTTTAATAAAGTCAATACTCTTATCTACAAAATATTCTGTGCGTTTCCAACGTTTTATACTGTCATTATCACACCATATCCACTTAGAAGCTGTTATCGCAGGGTCCGGATCGGGGCTTTCATAAGTAGAAAGATATTCATCAAACCCATAGTTCTTGATAGAAGGGGCATTGTGCACATCACGTCCACCTCCCATGTGCCATTTACCAATGTGTCCGGTAGCATATCCTGCATTCTGAAAAGCACGTGCCATAGAAGGAAGTTTGTCGTCCAGATAATTACGCTGCTCGCACCTCTTATTACTTGCCTTGTCGTTAAGGAAAGTATTAATTCCTACTTCAATAGGGAAAAGTCCTGTTGTTAATCCACAACGGGAGGGTGAACTAACCGGTGCGGAAGAATAATATTGATTAAACAATAATCCGTCCTGTGCCAGTTTATCAATATTGGGCGTCGCTACAAATTTTCCTCCATAACAGCCAATATCACCTATACCCATGTCGTCGATATAAATGATAACTACATTGGGATTCGTATCCGCTTGTGCATTAATAATAGGGAGTAAAGCCCCCAACCAAGGTAAATGTTTTTTTATATTCATAATTATTCCGATTTAATTAACACCATTCTCATTGCTTCCAAACAAAAATAAGGAAGATATCATAGAAAAAAGGCAAAATTCTGACCAATAAAAAGCAATATCTAATAAATAATCGATTTTCTTGCACAAAAGAATAAGAATAGAGAAGAACTCCGGTCATATGTTCTTCTCTATCTCTTATATTTAATAATTTATCCAATATTAATCAATGGGCAAAACTATTTAAGTCCCAGCCTCCCAGTCAATAGCTTGATCTTCATCAGGTATTTGAGTGTTGATCTGGCGCTCTAAAGCCAAAGAACCTATTACATGATATTCAGTTTCTACCCCCGGAATTGTTGTATAGTCAACATAAGAGTAATTAATATTTCTAATTATAATAGTCTTACGTTTCAAATATGGACGAATCGGATCCATAGTTTCTGTCACACTATAAGTTGGAATTACTTCTTTTCCATAATCATCTTTACCTATCTGAAACTTCATTTTATTATCTGAATCTACAGGAGATAATTCCACATTGCCTATTTTCCCATCACCGCTATCGATAAATTTTGCAAGAATTCTATATCCTTTTCGGTCAACACGGGTCTCATCGATAATACCGGCATAGAAAAAAAGACTGTGATCATCTACCACATAAGTCATCACATAATTCTTAACGAATGGAGCTTCACTTTCCGCTCCTTTTATATAGCATTTATAATTCACTGCACTATAATTGCCCGAGTAATCATTAAATGGCATTACGCGAAGTAATGCTTTGCGATAATGTTTACGATAGTTAGGGATATAACTACCGTCGGGGGCCTCTTCTATTGTCAAAGGGAGAACCCATTTTTCAGATAAGTCAATATTATTCAATTTAAAATCAACAGGTAGAAGTGCCGTATTCTCACCAGCTTTTATATCAACAGTTTCCGGAAATGTATAAAAAGTAGCTGGTAATGTCTGATAATATAGATCAGTGCGTGTACTATAACGTTCCTTATTAAGGATAGTTAATGTATCAGGATCCAAACCAATGCGGACTGAATAGTTCCGGTCATTAAAAGTTGTTCCACTGACTATCAGAGGCACTTGATAGGTTGTCGCCTTATCAGACCTATAACGAACATTGATTCGTGATACTCCATCACTGTTTATCGGAGCTTTAAAAGAGACATAATGTTCATACTGCTCACCACTCCATTCTTCATTACATGAACTGCAAAGATTTGTCAGAACCAATGCATACAATAAACTATATTTTAGTTTCATATCTTTTCTTTTTAATATTAATCATTGTAAGTCCATCCTGGATTTTGAGTCAAACGTTTATTACGTTTCAATTCATCATGCTTAATCGGCCAGAAATACATCTTCGCAGAGAAAGTAGCCGAAAGATTAGATATGGGTACCGGTGTATGGAAAAGATCCTTCTGTTTCTCTGTCATAAAAGTGTAACAACCGTAAACAGGTACTGACTCCTCTAATTCCGCATCTTTCCAACGACGGAGGTCATAGTATCGTTTCCCTTCGGCAAAAAGTTCAATCTGCCGTTCACGTTTCAGTTTAATGCGTAATTTTTCAGAGCTATCATAAACCGGAGTATCATAATCTGGCACACCAGCACGCATACGTACAGGTTTTATACCTTTTCTCATTTCCTCTGTATTTCGGCTAATGATATAAGTTTTAGTTCCGTCCCACGAAGAAATCTCGTAAGAGATAGTCAATTCGTTCAATGCCTCTGCATACATCAGTAATATATCAGCATAGCGAATAGCAGGTTCATCCTTATCAATGATTTTTGCTCCGTCGCTATTTTCGTAAGTATCACTTGGATTTACATACTTCATTACTCCAATTCCTGTACGTAACCAAAACATATTATTGGAATAACCATTACCTCCTCCCCGATAGTAAAATACTTGCTTATTTTGATTTTCGTCTTTAGACTCATTTCCTAAATACCATCTGGCACCATTATAAGCAACAGAAGCATAAAAACGTGGTTCACGGTCAGCATATTGTAAAGCTACATTAGCAGAAAGAGGCTTATAATCTTCAGCATTTGATGTATAACCAATAGTACGGGGGCGATTGTCTATACGATCTTTATAGGCTGGGTATCCTGCATACTGAGAATTCATTCCCGGGCAATCATCTCCTGTATTCATATAATAGGCATCCACTTGTTTCTGAGTTATTCCATGGGTATTCCAACCTTTGGCAACCGAAGGAAGTTGATGAATCACCATATCTTTAATACGTTCACCTCCAATATTTTGCCCACGAGTAAAAATTAACTCCGGATTATTAACAGATGATACCGTTCCGTTGAATAATGCACGATAGGATTCGTATGGATCAATGTTGGCCCACCCATCCGGAAAATCATTGTTAGAATATTCCTCATGATATGGAGGAGCTATTGTAGCAGGAAAAGCACCGGTATTCACAGTATTTATTCCTGTAGTATAAAGATGATAAACGCCCAATTCCATGACATCTTTACAAGCAGCAGCCGCTTTCGCCCATTTACTCTCATCATACTCAGAAGAAAGTAAACGATTACCTTTATCATCTATTAACTGCTGTGCATATTCATCATTATTACCATTAGCCAACGGACTGGCAGAATAAAGTAAAGCTAACGCGCGAGTTGCCAAAGCAGCCCCCCGAGTAGGACGATTCACACTAAGTTGCTCTCTCGTTAAGGGCAGATCTTTAGCCACTGCAATCATTTCACTTGCGATATAATTGGCACAAACGTCATAAGAACTGCGTGGTGTGGCCACGTCATCATATGAATCATTATAGTTAAAGCCGTCTTCCGGAACTAAAGGTATCGGTCCGTATTTACGAAGTAGAATCCAATAAAAATAAGCTCTGACAAAACGTGCTTGTGCTTTAAGATCAATTATTTCCTCCGGCTTATACTTATCGTTCATATCCACATTCTGCATGAAAATAGTAGCTTGGCGGATGCCATTATAACAACGATTCCAAGTATCCTGAAAAGCACCTTCATCATAACGTCCTTCATGGAATTTATTATATGACATGCTTCCACCCTTAGAAGTATCTATATCAACATCATCATCACCATAATACATGCAGTCATCAAACACAAATGGAGTATTACGTTTACTACCGACATCACAACATTGCCCAAGAAGAAAAGAGTATGCACGTGCCAACCACTGTTCTGTCTTGTCATAATCTGTAAATATCTTCTCCAATGATTCACGGTCTTTAAAAATGTATTCTGAGTCCAGATAATCGGAACAAGATGTTGTTCCGAGACCGAATATGATTAATAATAATATATATTTTTTCATTTTAATGTTTCATTTTTTACAAGTTAACACTTAAACCTAGAGTGACAGACTTAGCTAATGGATATTGTTCGCCACGTGAAGCCCCCATTTCAGGATCCCAAAGTTTAAAGCTAGACCATGTCAGCAAATTAGTTCCTGTCATGAAAATACGTACATTATTAAAGTGTATCTTGTTTACCACTTTTTTAGGAAGAGTATAACCAACATCAATTGTCTTCAGGCGAACATAAGAACCATTGCGCAACCAATAGGTAGAATTCCTATAGTTATTTTTGTACTCATAAATTGTTGTATTGCCGTTGCCATTATCCGTATAGCTCAAACGGGGATATGACGCATTCGGATTTTCATTAGCTGGAATACCAAGTTTTTGTGCCGTCTCAGCGTCTACCCAACGATTATCTAACGTACCTTTAATTATATTCCCCCATTGTCCTTCGGTGAAAGCCCATATACATTTACCATAAGTGAAGAACTGAGATTTGCCGGCACCTTGGAAGTGTAAACTAACATCTAATCCTTTCCAGGTAGCTGAAAGTCCTAATCCATAAATCAAATTCGGCTTACTGGTTGAACCGATAGCCACAATATCCCCATCATTAACAACACCGTCACCATTGACATCTTTATATTTAATATCACCGGGCATTACAGGACCATATTTCTGAGTCGGACTATTGCGAATATCATCATAATCTTTGAATAATCCTAAAGCTATCAATCCCCTATTTTGATTGACCCGATACCCTTTTTTCATTTGGTAAGCATAAACATTATTTTCTTCATCACGTTCGATGATTTCGTTCTTGCTATAAGTAATGTTACCACGTACAGTCAATCTGACATTATTGATTTTTTGTTTGTAACTAAAGTTTCCGTCAAACCCTTTAGAATTGACTTCACCTACATTAGCATAAGGTTTATTTCCGTCTAGTCCGACCATTCTCGGTAAAAATTCGCGTTCCATATAAATACCACTGCGACTTTCATCAAAGTAGTCAATTGTAGCGGTAAATTTATCGTCAAACAAAGCCATATCAATACCAAGATCGCTTTTCGTCGCAATTTCCCATGTTATATCGTTCGAAGCCAGTTTTGTATAGCGCAGTCCATTATAAGATTTATTGCTGCCATAGGTTGCCCAGTTATAACCAGCATAATATTTTGTCTGATCATCTTCCTTATAGTTATCAGCGATAGAATAAAGATATGGGAAACGTGTTCCCACATTGTCGTTACCGACTTTACCATAAGAATAACGAATTTTAAACATGTTCATCCATTTCAGATGCTTTTTTATTATTTTCTCTTCGGCAATATTCCACGCCAGTGAATATGCGGGGAAAAAGCCAAAACGATGTCCTTTTGCAAAATTCTCCGAACCGTTATAGCCAAAATTGAAATCAACGAAATAACGGTAGTTATAATTATAAGCAAAACGCCCTGCCAAAGCTTGATTTCGCTTACTCACTCCTTCCTTCAAATCGCCTCCCAAAGCAACGGTCTTGACAAAAGCGTCTTGAGTATATTTTAATGTTGCACTAGGATGGTGTGATTTGAACGTTCTGTTCCAATTCAATGTCAGATCCAGAAATTCGCGGCGATTGCCACTGGAGCTACTTTCCTGCGACATATTGCCGGAACCTGATATCTTTTTAAAAAGGAGATTCCCCTCTTCATCCCGAGCTCGTTCTGCTAACCATTGTTCCGGCCACTTACGTCGGTTAATTGTGTTATCATTGTATGTATCATAACCAAAGCGTCCTATAAATTTCAAGTTTTTAGTAATGAAATCTAGTTTCTGTTCCAATGTAACGTTGGTTTGAATTGTGTTCTTCCAATTTTCATTAAAACCAGTTTGAGTAGATGCCACCCACGGATTAGTCTTATTTCCGGTACCGACAGCGGGTACATAACCATTCGAATATAGCACCGGAGTTCTGATCGGAGTATAACCAAAAAGCTCACCCCATACATCAGCATCCCCCAATCCCGGGCTATTTCTCTTTGATAAATAACCGGAAACACCCAACTTCAAAAGAGTACTTTTTGTAATATCGATATCCGTATTCATACGATAATTATAACGGCGATAGTCCGCATTTGTATTATAGTCCCCTTTCAATGAGCTATCCGTATTATACATACCTTGTTCATCTAAATAGCTAAAAGAAACAAAATAGCGTGCAGTATTTCCACCTCCGTTCATATTCAAGTTTACCCGATGTTGCCATGCACCGCCTTTTAATAATAAATCCATCCAATCTACATTCGGATAAAGGTCGGGATCCAATCCAAGACTGATAATTTTCAATTCTTCGGGTTGATAAACCGGTTCGTAGTTACGAGTAATACGTGCCTCATTAAGAAAATTCGCATACCTGACACCGTCTTCAAATTCAGGGGTGATGGTACGCATATTGTAGGTTGTTTCTGCTTTTGCAGTAATATTGATCTTGCCGGCTTTACCATGTTTAGTCGTAATTAAAACAACTCCATTAGCACCTTTGGATCCATAAATAGCAGTAGCAGACGCGTCTTTCAATACAGAGAAAGATTCTATATCTTCTATATTGATTTCATCCATACTGCGTTCGAAGCCATCCACCAAGACATAAGCACTGGTACTAGCCCCAAAAGTGGAAATTCCGCGAATCCAAAACTCTGATGTATTCTTGCCAGGTTGTCCGGAAGTCTGCATAGCTAAAACACCTGCCACATTACCAGCCAATGTATTAACAATACTGGAAGATGGATTAGCTTTCAAGTGATCAACATTTACAGTAGTGATAGCACCTGTTTGAGTTAATTTTGTCTGGGCCCCGGTACCAGTAATAACAACTTCGTCAATAGCATTGGTTACATCTTCCTTTAAAACTATATTCACAGTTGTTTGGTCCTTTATCAGAATCTCTTGCGACCGATAACCAATATAGGAAAACACCAAGCGGTTATAAGGTTCCACTTTAATTATATACCGTCCGTTAATATCTGTAATTGTCCCCAGACCCGGAACGTCTTTCACACTGACATTAGCACCAATGATTGGTTCTTTATTCTCATCGGTGACAATACCAGAAATACTGATCTTTTGTTGTGCCAATGCGCTTACAGCCGCCCATAACAATATGGTAAATAAGATAAATATTTTTTTCATATTTTAGTGTGTTTATTCATTAAATTCCTCTAAGGCTATTTGACGGATACGGTGGTTATATGCGTCACCAACATAAAAAATCCCAGTGTTCTCATCATAAGCAATAGCCTTAGGGCGTTCAAAGCGAGCTTCTTTTCTCAAATCCCCATTTACATATCCCCAAGGATTAGAATTTAAACTGGCGCTACCACGACCTGCAAATGTAGATACTTGTCCCAAAGGAGTCAAAATACGGATGGCATGGTTATGTCTGTCTGCAATATAAAAATCGTATTCATCAGTTTCTCCTGCATAATCAACATTTTTTACAAAAGTCCCTTGATAAGCCGCATTAAATCTGGCTAAATTGCCCACAGCATCCGTATATGCAGCTTGTCCAGCGCTTCCTGCTACGACATAAGGGGTAGTGAAAGATTCTCCATTATAATCAGAACGAAGAATATAGCTTTTGTTAATCACCATGAGATAAGCATATGTTCCACTTGGGTGAATGATAATATTAAACTCCCATTCTTTGTCTTGAACGGTAAACATATATTCCGCCCCTGTTCCAGGTGAAACAGCTGTAGTACGAGTACCGTCAACAAATTCCTGAAGAATATCCTTTTTTACTTTATACAGATGACCTTTCTGAAAATGAGTGAAATACAGATCCCCTGTTTTAGGATGAATTGCCGCACATGCACAACCATTATAGTTCACAATTGTTTTTCTATTCGACCATTTAAAGCCGCATGGTTTAGTTGAATCCGGAACACGATCAAACATATATACTGCAGGATTATTTGCGCTAGCTTGTGATGTAGCAACAATCATATGGTATATTCCATCTCTATCTTTAAAAAAATCAATAGAACGTCCACGTTCATAACCGCCATATTCACTTCTAGGAAGAATCGTATACAATTGTCGCTGCTCGAAATCAATACAACGTATACCAGAACCTGTAACCCCCTCAGGGTCGGCAGATGTATCTTCTGCAAAGTATAAAAGCTCAGAATGTTCGGGATCCCATTGCATAAAACAAGGATTAGCCACTCCTCCGCAATTATCAAAAGGACCATCCTTTATTTCAAAATTCTTTTTCTTATCTGAAATTTGTGGATTCACCTCTCCAAGCAAAGTACTTACAACTTTTAATCTTCGGTATTCAAATCTGACATCAGATTCTTGTGAAGTATAAGTGTTGTCTCCATCTTTTATAATCACTTGAATATCTCCTTTATAAGCTTTTGATGGCATGAGACAATACATGTGCGTAGATTGCACATTTACAATTGAACTTTTCTGTCCACCGATATAAACTTCCATTTGAGAAGGGTCATTTCCAAAGTTCTCCCCATAAATAAGCACTCGTTGTCCTGCAGATCCTGTTTTAGGATAAATGCTATCAACTCGAATAGGCATGGCTGAATTAAAAGGATCTCCTCCACTCCCTGTAATAGGAGCTATCTCCTTACCGTCATCACAACTTCCTAAGAAAAGAGCTAGCAATGCAAGCATGGCGCATGATATACACCGAAACTTTTCTTTCTTGTTACTTTTTAAGTTCATAATAAATTAGATTTAAATTATTGATTATTCAACATTTTGTTCATTAGTACCTGCATCCAGTAACCACCAATTACCGAACGGGCTCTAAAACTAACCCACTTACCACTGTCTGTGTGATGCCAGTCGCTGATAGGTACCCGTGAAGTAGTTTCATCAATGTATTTATAGAGGGGGGCTATGAATTTCTCAAAAGTAACCTGATCCGGTGACATAGCAGCTGTCCACATAATCCAGTCAGATTTAGTATACTCTTTACGGGAATCTAACGGTAATCCGTAACGGTTCTGTTTTGTTAAATAATAATTTACTTCTTTGCCGATTACGTTATTAGGGAATAAATTCAGACTCCACATCTTGTCCCAGATCATATTATACTTTTGGCTCCAGGTATTCTCACGGTCGAACGCCAGACGATAGTGGTCACCTTCATTTGCCATTTCTTCCCATTTCACCGCCATTTTCTTGGCTATACCTGCATATTTCTCTGCAACATCATATAAACCAAGCATATGCGCCATTTCGCTATATCCGGCTACACCCATGATCGCTTTTACTGAAAGATTGGCATTATGGGCCCAATGACCGGCGAAGTCATCCGTGCATAATTGGTTCTCCGGGTCCTGTCCAAACCGTATACCCTTGATCTAATCTTCTATAAACAAGCATATTACATCGATCGATGTTGTATTTGTGTTGTAAAAAGAAGATTTTCCTTATGCTTTCAATTATTTTTTTATCAAGAAAATAGAGGAGTAATTTAGTTATAGTTCAGACTAGATGTATTTAAGTATAATTTTACAAATGAGTGTAATGCTGACAATAACATTTTTAATAATGACAATAAGGGAAAGTAAGTAATTGAATTGTTTCATTAATTTAAATAGAATGTTTAAGAGACACTTATAGCAGTAGCCTAATGGAGTTGTAATTTTGAAGATAAGATTTTTGAGGAAGAAAAATAAAAGTGCTACTTGAAATAAATGGTTAGATTCTTTTTGAATTTGCTGCTGTTTACTAATTGCATATTTATAGAAAATATTTCTTATTCATATAACATTCATGCTTTATAGAAATAGATTTTTCCATATTAAGAGAAAATCTATTTCTATAAAGTTAAAGAGATATTCCTGAAAATACCAACCAAGATTATTCTAACCTGGCTATCCCCTCCATTAGCGAAGCCCCGCTTACTTGTGCTCCCATTGAAGCTGGTTCACTGGATTTCCACATTTCACCCCACCAATAATTGCAATACATCGCTGGGTAAGCCGCATGATTCAAATTCATGCGCAAAGTTTCAGCATTATTTTTCAGAAAGGTTATCAAATGTTTGCCTATAGAACCAGATGCCTCGTCTAATGCAAGGTTCACTGCATATGGAATATAAACAGACTTAAAAATACTTTGGTCCATACTGCTGCCTTCGTCACGTAAAATGCCATTTCGTAAACAACGATCGCTTGTAGCGGCATAGTTGATCACTTGTTTTGCTTTGTCCATGTATTTACTTTCTTGTGTGATATGGTATAGTTGGCGACAGGCTTCTCCAAATGTTCCCTGTGTATAAGTCAGAGGTGGTTCCTCCACTCGTCCATCGGCATTATACGAATTATTGACCACATACTCGTACAACTTCTTTGCATCAGATAAATAATTTCCATCTTCATATCGTTGATAGAGTTTAGCAGCTACCAGACAACCCGGAGAATTAGTGCAAGCATTACGGTCGTTTTGGGTGGTATTCCATGGAAGTCCCGTACCTTTATCATCTGTCCATGCTCGAGTAATAATGTATTTGTCGTATACAATTTTAGCGGTTTGAGCAAATTTTTCGTCACCTGTTGCTTCGGAGAGATGTATCAAAGTAAGGCAAATCCAGCACATGTCATCAGTAAAGTCATTTAGGAAGCCGGTTTCATCTGATGGATTACGGTGGTAATTGTTAGCGTGGTTGGCATACCAGCGTTCAAAATAAGTGCGGTAAGTAGCAGCCAATTGCGTATTTGTGTCTTTAATACGTTTATAAGAGTAAATCACTACATCCATAGCATGCGCTTGTTGCCAGTAGATATAAGCAGATTCGTTCGACATATCTTTGGGTGTACTCCAAAATGTACCTTTACTTTTATTCATGAATTGCTCTATTAAGACATATGTACAACTGTCGGCAAGAGTTGCCCAAGAAAAAGGGACAGTGGTTTCAGCAGGTGTAGCAATTACTGTTACTGCTGACGAACGATGACCATAGTTATCTATTGCTATGGCAGAAATCTCATATGTTCCGTACTGTGGCAATTGTAATGTATAGTTTCCAGTTTTCCCAGCTGTTCCTTGAATAATTTGTTTCCCGTTATGTGTACCGCCATTCTTTTGCAAATAAGAAAGTTCTACACCGAGTAAATTAGGAGTATTCGGATTTTGCTATGTGATCAGTAGTTGATTAGCAATCTGTGTAGATTTTGCCTCCAAGTTAGTTACTGGAGAAACTGTTATTTCAGGTTCCTTGTTCCTTTCATCATCTGTCTTCGAGTAATTATCGTTTCCTCCTTCCCCGCAAGAGATAGACAGGCAAATTAAGCAAATTATGAATTGAAGTAAATAATAGGTCTGTGCGAATTGTTTCATAATATAAAGCTTTAGAAGTTGTTGAAAATTGTTTCCAAATATTTCAGTCTTGCAATATACCAAGACTTTATGTATTTTGCTTCCTCTTCGGGATTAGCATATCCATACATAGAATATCCTGTCCACCGTTGGCGATCTCGTTCCAATGCGCCTGATTCCACAATCTGTCTTTTATAGTAATCTACTTTAGAAGCCAGGTTTGCCGGGCTGAGAACATTATCTTTAACCGCCATCAGGCGTTCGTATATCCGGCGTTTGATATTGTTCGGGTTCTCGTTCATAATTCTCTCAAAGGGGCGGAAGTATTTGGAACCGGCATCATTACGGAGTATTAGCCCGTTGTCAAAACCAAGACCTTTTTCGGGATCAAGCTTAATGGCATCCCAAGTGCGTCCCAGTGTACCATCCAAGTCCCAGGGCTGAATAATGAACTTGGGTAATAAAGTGAGATTTACATTGTATATACCCCAAAAAACATTTCGTCCTGTGTTATCATAAGCTGACAGCAGATTAATAAAGATAAAATAATCAATCAGAGAGGAAACATCCAGTCGCTCTTCATATTGGGCGGCAAATTCTTCTTTTGATGCTGCAGCGAAGAACTGGATAAGATCGGAAAGATATTTAAATTCGATTTCACCCACCTCGTCCGGATAATCGGACTCAAATCCCTGCCATGCCTGTTTGGAGTTACTATATGGAGTATTGATTCCTTGTAATTTACATTCATCCGTCCATTCTTTAACCCTTATAGAGATAACCACCTTTCTTTTTCAGTTTCAACTGCTTACGATCGATACGATCGCTTAAAATATACAAACCATGGTAAGCTCCGTCCAAGATCATTTCGACAGGATAGCCATGTGTAGCATTCACAGCCTCGGGTTCTGTATTACTATAATATAAAGTGTTGAAATCGTTCCAAAGATCAAAACAAACACGATTGCGCATTTTGCTACAATCCAGCCACATAGCATCCAGTATCCATGATTGATCTTCTCGCAGACCTAATAGCTTTGCGTCTTGATTTTCATTCGTTTGACGGTTTTTCAATTTAAAACTGAAAGACTTCTTGGCATAACGTAAAGCTCCTGCTCCACGAAACTCGATACCGGCATAGCTCTCAAATCGTAAGACAGAGTTGTTGGTGCGCCGTTTAGGATCAGTCAGCACTATGTCACACGGGCGTTTATTCTCATCCTCAATACCTTCAGGAGCAGAGATCTCAATCACGGGAACACCAGTTACAATCAATCGACAAGACCTGATTTTATCAATAGTATTGTTACCTGCTTCCATTTCTATATTTTGTCCGGGATTCAGGCTCAGTGCTATATTTTCGCCCGACTTAATTTTCTTATCTCCGATCTTGATAAAATCGACTCCGATGCCGCCAAACTCAACTTTGACCTTTGCAGGTTGTGCAGCATCCATATCTATAGGTAGATAATACGAATTGTTCACATAATCCACAGCTGTAGTTACTCCGTCGATAGTCAGATTCAACAAGCGAAGATAATCTTCTTCTCTCTCTATAGACGATTGCATAACGGTAATTCCTTTTTCTTCTTTTCCCGAGATGATTGCAATCCGTCCATTTCTTGGCAAACCGGAAGTATTTTCTTTAACTTTGATTCGAACCTTAGTGATACCTATCCCTCCGGAAGAAGGCGAGAGCGTCATCCAATCGGAATGTATACTTGATTGCCATGCGCCGCCTGAAGATACGTTGACTTCTTGTTCACCGCCTTCTATCGTCATTGCCACTTGATAAATGGATAGAGAAAATGGTAAAGTAGTGTACACATCGTTTTCCTTATCCGAAGAACAGGCTGCAAGCAGACTTAGAATCAATAAAGCCAGTAGTATTTTATAAAGATTCATAATATAGATCTAAAATTTAAATGTATATCCTGCGCCAATCACATGTCCATTTGCTTCATCATCATCTGCATGATTCTGATACAAATAGTAAAAATCAAGTCCGTGGTGTTTGCTCAACTTCCATTCTATACCTAAGGTCCAGCGTGTTTTGTCAATCGCCCCTTTATCATTAAGCAAATGAGTCAATTCACACGAAGCGTAAGGAGTGAGACTGCATTTAGGTATATTGTATGTTGCTTGCAGACGAGAACGAAGCACGTTCTTTCCTTTACCTTTCACGTATTCATCGTCTTTAGGACTACCATCGTCACCATCAAACTTTGATACAGACTGACTGGGGCGATAGGTATATTGCCAACGCTCCCGAAGTGAGAATGTGAATCTATTTAAACTTATTTTTCCTGTCAGTTGGAAGTAGAAACGATGTTTGGGTTGCCAATATTCAGAGATAACATTCCCTTTGTTTGTAATTTCCAAAGGGTGATTATAATAGATGTAAGTGTATGCTGTTGCGGCTTTCAGCCAGTTTGTTATTTTATATGCCATGCCTGCCGATCCCGACCAACGTCCCACTTCGCTTAACTTGTCGCGTGAACGGAACTCTCCTTCCAGCGAAAGATCAAAATCCCGGAATAATCTTTTTTCCATCCCCACACTAGTCCATAGACCCAAATCGTCTTTTTGTGCTTGTAAAGCAAAAGATACAAGACAAAACAAACCTGCCAAAAAAAGTTTCTTATTCATTTTCACGTGGTATTTTGGTTAATGTATCAATTGTATTTATCTCATTTGTCATCGGTTCATAATAGATTTTAAGCATAGCGGCATCGCGAAGAAAGTCAATGTATCCAACTTCCACCCGAATAATTTTCAGTCCGGTACGCGCTTTAATATCTGCGATCAGTTCTTGTTCACACGAGGACTTGATAAGTTCGATACGATCATAGAGTATCAGTTTACATGAAACATGCTTTAGCCATCGATTACTTTCACACAACCAAATACATAATACAAACAGCAAATTAGCTCCTATTAGTCCACCATAGTTTACTTCCACGCCCAAGGCGTTTATTACTGATATGGCGATAATGACAAACAGGTAAGTCATCTCTCGTACAGGCATGGACTCAGTCCGATAACGGATAATACCGAAAATAGCAAATAAGCCGAGAGCAAATCCTACCTTTAGCTTTACACTACCCAACAGAAATATCATCAAGAAAATACTGATACTTATTAATGTGAAGGTGAAGTGATAATCTCTCCGCTTGCTCTTTGGATAATAGAAAAGATGGATGATAATGCCTGTTACCAAGAAATTGAAGCCAAAGCGCAGCAGTAACTGAAAAAAGTCACCACCGTCTATTAATGGAGACTCTATTATATCAAGAAATTCTAATTCATCCATAAGTATGTTTTTATATTGAAAATTAATATACTCCTATTTTATTCAGCATGCGCAACTTTGGTTTCAGCCGATTGCATTTTAAATGTGACACTGTAAGTGCTGATCCTATACAATATTTGGAAAATCCGGAAGATTGTATATGTAGTTTGCGTAGTATCTCTTTTATAGGTGAAGAATTGTGTCCATCTTGTTTTAGTTCAATGATAACAATGTTATCCAAACTTGATATTTTTCCACTTTGTAAGCAACGGAATTTAACTCCTGTATCAATTGTGAGGCGTTCGGTTTTATGATTGTTAACAAGTGTGACACGGTGAAATGAGTTTTCAAGCAAAGGCAGAAGTTGTGATTGATCATACCATGCATGTTGACGTAAAAATGCATCCCCGCCGTCTTCTTTGATACTTTCAATACTCCCGATGCGGATTCTCCTCTTGTCTGTTCTTCCTTTATTATTTCTATTTTTTACTTCCAAAAATGTGAGATCTGAGTTTACGTACGTGCGTATGCGAATTTTCTCTCGTACGATACGTCCATTCTGATGAGTTACATACATATCACGATCTGGTGTGTCTAAGTAGATTGTATGATAAGCAATATTACATTCACCGTTCACTTCTTGAATGCGGTAATCATGTCTGGCAACAAGAAGTATCTCTTTTAATATTTGGTAAGAGGTGACATATTTGGTATCAGTACGGTTCATCAGCTTTATGCCACTCATTTCCTCCAAAGATATAGGAATATATTCCTTGAGTGTCTGCAGAATCTCGGTCATGTTAAAGATAGTATTAGAATAAAAAGGGAAGGTAACTTCAAGGTTAAAGTTTCCTTCCCTTCTTTTTTTTAAATTAGCATCGTATTAGTCCCATTCAATAGCCTGGTCTTTATCAGGTATCTGAGTATTAATGTTGCGCTGCATAGAGATAGTACCTTCAAACCGAAACTTTATTCTGGCTCCCGGCGCTAAAGTATAATCTTCAAATTCATAGTCAACATCACGAATCATAACGGTACGTCTCAATAAATAAGGGCGGACAGCATCCATCTCTTCTTCGATATAACTACTAGCTCGGGTATTTATTTTAAAACCATTGTTTTCGGAGTTATCACTTGTCAACTCCACAATGTTAGTATTCGGAACAAAATGGGCTATGATTTTGTAGTTTCTACGGTCCTGTCGGCTTTCGTCAATTGTACCTGCATAGAAGAATATAGTTTCATCATCAATAGCATAAGTTACTATTTCACTTTTCACCAATGGCTCATTTTCTCCTGCACCTGCATCTACCAACTTGCCTTGTAAGTTAGTACCACCGTATGTACCCGAATAATCATTAAAAGGCATGACGCGGAGTAATGCTTTACGATAATGCTTACGATAATTCGGTTTGTATTCACCATTTGGGGCGTCTTCAATAGTCAGCGGTAATACCCACTTATCAACTAAATCCAGTCCAGTCAGATCAAACTCTATATCAAGATAGCCTACATTTTCTCCAGCTTTAATCTGCACGGTTTCAGGGAAAGAGTAATGTTTAGAGGGCATTTCCCTATACCAAAGGTCTTCGCGACTGGAAAAGCGAGCTATGTTTAGTGTTCGCAAGGTATCCGCGTCAATCCCAATTTTTACGGTTATATCGCGATCGTTTTTAGTCGATCCGCTGACAAGGATAGGCAATCTATAGGTTGTTTTTCCCGTTTCGCTATAAGACAGGTTAATTCTAGTTACCCCATTGCTGTTAATCGGTGCTTTGAATGAAATATAGTGCTCAAACTGCTCCTCTTTCCATTCGTCATTACAGGCACTGAACATCACTAATACAATTAGTGAAAATAGTAAAGTATATATTCCTTTCATATTTATTACCATGTTTAAGATTAATCATTGTACGTCCAGCCTGGATTCTGAGTCAGGCGCTTATTACGTTTCAATTCGCCATGTGAAATCGGCCAAAACCACATTTTATCAGAGAACGTAGCAGACAAATTCCAAACAGCAATCGGTGTATGGAACATTTCGCGATCCGATTCTGTCATAAGTGTATTGCAACCGTAAACGGGCATTGCCTCTTCTACCCGTGCATCTTTCCAACGGCGGATATCATAGTAACGCTTTCCTTCCCCCATCAACTCTATTTGTCGTTCGCGTTTCAGATAAATACGAAAAACATCCTTGTCTGCATATATATTGTTATCGAAATCGGGTACACCGGCACGCATACGTACAGGCTTAATTCCTTTTCTCATTTCGGCAACTGAACGATGAATGGAATGAGTCTTAGTTCCATCCCAAGATGGAATATCATATGTACCTTCACTCACTTCATTGATAGCTTCAGCATACATCAACAAAATGTCCGCATAGCGAATTGCCGGCTCCGGCTTATATCGAAGGTTGTCGATACTGTTATTTTGATAGGTGTCATCGGGATGCACATACTTCATCACTCCTATACCCGTGCGCAACCAAAACATACCTGCATTATATCCATCCCTTTTTCCGCGATAATAGAATATTTGTTTATTTCTATCTGCAATTTCTTTTTCATTACCTAAATACCAATAAGCTCCGTTATATGCAACTGAAGCATAGAAGCGTGGTTCTCGGTCGGCATATTGCAAGGAAACTCCGGCAGCAAGTGGTTTATGTTCTTCTGCAGTAGTCGTGAAACCTGTAGCACGCGGACGAGTGTCTAAACGATGATTGTTATTATATTCTGGTACATTCGCATATTCAGAGTTCATACCCGGACAATTGCTTCCGTCGTTCATATAGTAAGCATCCACAATCTTTTGAGTCAGCCCACTTGTATTCCATCCGGTAGCGGTAAGTGGTAACTGGTGAACCACCATATCCCTGATACTTTGCCCTCCAATATTTCTACCCCGGCTAAAAATTAATTCAGGATTACTTAATATATCTATTTGACCATTGAATACAGAACGGTAAGATTCGAACGGGTCAATGTCTTTCCAACCTTCTGGATAATTGGCATTGCTATATACTTCATGATATGGGGGATTGATTGTTGCCGGTTCCGCTGGCGAATCTGTTGTACGTCTATCAGCCGTATATAACTCATATACCCCTAAATCCATGACATCTTTAGCGGCAGCAGCAGCTTTTGCCCATTTTTCTTCGCTATATTCAGGAGAAAGCAAGCGATTGCCTTTGTCATCTACCAATAGTTGGGCGAATTCATCATTGTTACCATTAGCTAGTGGGCTGGCAGCATAAATCAACGCTAGTGCACGAGCAGATAAAGCTGCTCCACGAGTTGGGCGGGCAGCAGAATTCTGACCTCTTGTTAGAGCCAGATCCTTAGCTGCCAAAGCCATTTCCTGACTGATATAATCAGCAATCTCCTCATAAGGTGCACGTGGAGTAGCCAGTTCATCGTAGGATGCGTCATAATCAAGTCCGTTATCTGGCAATAAAGGTACCGGACCATATCTACGAAGCAATAACCAATAGTAGTAAGCTCTGACAAAGCGGGCTTGTGCTTTATAGTCAAGCCGTTCGGCTTCACTTTCAAATTTATCGTTCATGTCGACATACTGAATAAAAATAGTAGCTTGTCGGATTCCCTGATAACATCTTTCCCACATACCTTGTTTAGTATTCTCATCATACAATCCTTCTTTAAATTCATTATATGACAATTCACCCTCTTTGGATTCTTGTATGGAACCGTCATCATCACCGTAATACATATCATCCGCAAAACAATGTGGAGTGACTCTTTTGTTACAAACATCAGCACAAGCATCGCTTAGATAACTGAACGCATTTGCTAACCAGGCTTCTGTTTTATCTCTGTCCGTAAAAACTTTTTCGATGGTTTCCCGATCTCTAAAAATATAGTCAGAGTCTAAATAGTCAGAACAGGATTGTATGCTTAACCCTAAAACTGATATCAATAGAATATATAGTTTTTTCTTCATGTTGTTTATTATTTTATAAATTAACACTTATACCCATAGTTATCGATTTTGTTAACGGATATGATTCACCTCTGGGATCGCCCATTTCAGGATCCCAAGTCTTGAAACTAGACCATGTCAAGAGATTTGTTCCTACCAAAAAAATACGGATATTATTAAAGTGCATCTTGTTAACAATTGATTTGGGGAGTGTATAACCAACATCAATTGTTTTTAGTCGAAGGTAACGACCATTTTTCAACCAGAAAGTAGAGTTTCGGTAGTTATTATTGCTGGCATTGTCACCTTGGTAGCTCAAACGTGGATACGAAGCATTAGGATTTTCATTGGCAGGAATACCTAATGTTTCAGCTGTATCAGCATCTACCCATCGGTTGTCCAGCATACCTTTAAAAATATTTCCCCATTCGCCTTCTGTAAAGGCCCATACACACTTGCCATAAGTGAAAAATGTTGATTTACCTGCTCCTTGAAAGTGGACATTCACATCTAAACCTTTCCAAGAGGCAGATGTACCTAAACCATAAATCAGATTTGGGCGGCTAGTTGCACCGATAGCTACCTGGTCTCCATCATTGATCACACCATCACCGTTAACATCTCTATACTTGATATCTCCCGGTTGTACCTTTCCCCAACTTTGTGTCGGGCTATTGCGGATATCATCGTAATCTTTGAATAATCCTTCTGCGATTAATCCCTTGCATTGGTCCACACGATAGCCTCTTTGCATCTGATAGGCATATACATTATTCTCCTCATCTCTTTCCAGTACTTCATTTTTACTATAAGTGATATTGCCACGTACAGTTAAGTTCACGTCATTGATTCTCTGTTTGTATGAGAAGTGTCCATCGAAACCTTTAGAACTTACAGCACCTACATTTGCTGCCGGATTATGCCCGTTCAAACCGACAATCTGAGGTAAGTAGTTACGAACCATATAAATTCCGGTACGTTTTTCATCGAAATAGTCGATCGTTGCAGTAAATTTATCATTAAACAATGCAAGGTCTATACCTAAGTCATTCTTTTCAGCAACCTCCCAAGTGATACCATTGGAGGCTACATCTGCAAATCCTAAACCACCAAACGAATAACTTGAAGGATATTGTGCCCAATCGTATCCTCCATAAATAATCTCATTATCCCCGTTTTTATAACGGTCTGCAATAGTATAAAGATAGGGGAATCGCGTTCCGACATTATCATTACCTACTTTACCATAAGAGAAGCGAACTTTAAACATATTCATCCATTTCAAATGTTTTTTGATAAACGGTTCTTCCGCAATATTCCATGCAAGAGAAAAAGCAGGGAAAAAACCAAAACGGTCGCCTTTGGCAAAGTTTTCACTTCCATTATAGCCAAAATTAAAATCAATAAAATAACGATAATTCCAATTGTAAGCTACACGTCCGGCCAAATCCTGATTACGTTTGTTAATACCAGTCTTCAAATCTTCTCCTAAATTCTGTGTCTGAATGTAAGAGTCTTGTGTATACTTTATAGTAGCGCTAGGGTGATGAGCTCCAAAAGAACGATCCCAGTTTAGCATCATGTCTAGGAATTCCCGACGATTACCGCTAGAACTGCTTTCCTGTTTCATGTTCTGAGAACCACTGATCTTCTTCCATCTTAATTCACCAGTTTCCGGATCTCTGGCACGTTCTGCCAACCATTGTTCTGGCCACTTCAGACGACGGATCGTATTTTGGTTGTTGCTGTCATAGCCAAAACGCCCAACGAACTTTAATCCTTTAGTTATGAAATCAAAATTTTGTTCCAAAGAAATATTTGTTTCAATATTATTTGTCCAATTTTCATTGAATCCAGTTTGGGTTGCAGCTACCCATGGGTTTGTTTTATTGCCGGATCCAATAGCTGGTATATATCCGTTGGAATACATAACAGGGGTCTTAATTGGATTATATCCGAAAAGTTCCCCCCAAACATCACCATCACCTAATCCCGGACTATTACGTTTGGATAAGAATCCTGCTACCCCGACTTTCAATAAGGTTGTTTTTGTAATGTCAATATCGGTATTCAAGCGGTAGTTCCAACGATGGTAAGCTGCATTGGTATTATAATCATCTTTCAAAGATTCATCTGTATTATACATACCATCTTCTTTCACATAGCTAGCAGAAACAAAATAACGGGCTGTTGTTCCACCTCCACTCATATTTAAGTTAATACGGTTACTCCACGCACCGTCTTTGAGTAACATGTCCATCCAATCCACATTCGGATAAAGATCCGTATCCAAGCCTAAACGTAAGATGTCCAACTCTTCTGGTTTATATACAGCCTCGTTGTTACGGGTAATTCGCGATTCGTTCATCAAGCTGGCATAAGTAAATCCGTCTTCGAACTTTGGAGTTACAGTCCTCGTATTATAGGTTGTTTCTACTTTAGCATCAATTTTGATTTTACCGGCTTTTCCGCGTTTAGTAGTAATCAATACTACACCATTAGCACCTTTCGAACCATAAATAGCAGTAGCCGAAGCATCTTTTAATACAGTAAACGTTTCGATGTCTTCGATATTGATTTCATCCATACTGCGTTCGAAACCATCAACTAATACATAAGCAGATGAGTTGGCACCAAACGTAGATATACCGCGAATCCAGAACTCAGATATATTTTTACCTGGCTGTCCAGAAGTCTGACGCGCCATAATACCCGGTACATTACCTGCCAGTGCATTGACAATGCTGGAAGATGGATTACGTTTCAGCTCACCAACATCTACCGTTGTAATAGCACCTGTCTGTGTTAGTTTTCTCTGAACTCCCGTACCAGTAATAACGACTTCATCTACTGCTCTTGTCACGCTTTCTTTCATAACAACGTTTATTGTACGTTGTTCTTTAACCATTACTTCTTTCGATTCATAACCAATATAAGTGAACACTAACTGGCGGTAAGGTTCCATGGTTATGGAGTAATGACCGTTCATGTCTGTGATTGAACCTAAACCGGGCATGTCCTTCACGGTGACATTCACACCGATCAACGGCTCTTTGGCTTCGTCTGTAACAACACCTTTCACAACAACTTTTTCTTGCTGCGCCATAACCGTTGAACAAAGGCACAACAGCATGATACATAATGATAAATATTTTTTCATATTATTCATGTGCGTTTTAATCATTAGTTATTCTTCTCCTTCGTAAGCAATCTTACGGATACGCCGATTGGAACCATCACCGATGTAATATGTATCGGTTGCTTCATCGTAAGCTATACCTTTCGGACGGTCGAAACGGGCCTCTTGACGTAAATCTCCATCTACATATCCCCATGGGTTACCATTCAGACTGGCGCTTCCGCGACCGGCAAATGTTGAGACCTTTCCTTGTGGGGTAATTTTACGGATACATTGCCCCATCTTATCACAAAGAATAAAATCGTATTCATCTTCTTGTCCTGCATACTCTGGGTTCTTTACGAAAACTCCTTGATAAGGAGTATTAAAACGTGCGCTTGTTCCAATTCCGTCTACATAAGCAGCTCTTTCTGCTGTTCCCGCTACAATGAAGGGAGTGACAAATCGTTTACTTGCCCAATCATAATTTGTGCGCTGAATATAGTGTTTGTTAATAGACACAATATAAGCATAATTCCCTGTCGGATGTATACGGATATTATATTCCCATCCATTATCCATTTGAAAAAGTACTTCTTTATCAGCAGGAGTTGTACGTGTACCGTCGAAAATTTCTTGAATTTGTTGCTTCTCTACTTTGAAGAATTGCCCCTTATCCCAACTATTAAAGTACATATCACCATCTACCGGATGAAAAGTTACTGTATTACAAGCTTTGAAATTAACCAACGCTAATCTGTTTCCCCACATTTTATAATTGCGCTCATCGCCCTCAGGGGCTTCTCTATTACGTGTAAAACCATATACAGCTGCTCTCAATTCGTCTCCTTGGTCAACTGCCACAGCCATGTGATTTTCATCAAAAAAGGCAAGTGCACGTCCGCGGTTAGTACCTCCCATGTCACCTTCTGTAAGAGCCGTTCCTACATATTGGTTTTTGAGGTCGAGAATACGCATATTACCGTTTCCTTCATTTTCATCACCTGCACCTCTATCGGCTGCAACGTACACTAAGTGGGGATATTTAGGGTCAAATTCTAACCAGTTGGGGGAACCAAATGCACCACAATCATTAAATGGACCATCTTTTGTATCGTATCCGCCGTCATCTCTACGCGAACCACATAATGTACTCACTAACTGTTTTCGCACATATTCGAACTTGGCCTCTGCGATAGTAGATACTACCGGATTGTCGCCATTGGATATTTGTACTTCGATTTCTCCGGAATAAGCCTGTGAAGGTACCAAACAGTAGATAGAATGATTTTTCACATTGATTACGATAGCTTTTTTTCCACCAACAAAGACATTCACAATAGACGGATCATTACCAAAATTTTCTCCTGATATAACTAATCGCTGCCCGAATCCCCCCGTAGTCGGATTGATACCACTTACTTGAACCGGAATATTCGGATCAAATGCTGCATTGTCTGAATCTCCGTTGCTGTCATTGTCATCACTACAACTTCCGAAGAATAGAGCAACTAGCAGTAATGCCATCCAGCATACCCGCCAGTAGTCTTTCATGATTTTGTTTTTTTTCATACGTAAAAAATTAATGATTAATAAAATATTATATTGTTGGTTCATTACTTATCTCTTGTTGTATTATGCTGAAATGATTCATCCATGCGAAAAAGTATTCTTTCAACTTATTGTCCATATTTTTAATGATTCATCTTATCCATTAACACTTGTATCCAATATCCTCCAATTACGGAACGTGCCTTAAATCCGGTCATTCTGCCAGTTTTGGTATCATGCCAGTCACTGATAGGCACACGTGAAGTAGTTTCATTGATGTATTTATAAAGAGGATCTACAAACTTCTCAAAAATTTCACGGTTTGGAGACATGGCTGCTGTCCACATAATCCAGTCGGATTTTGTGTAATCTCTGCGGGAATCTAATGGCAATCCATATAGATTCTGCTTTGTCAGATAGTAGTTGATTTCTTTACTGATTACATTATTAGGGAATATATTCAAATTCCACATCTTATCCCAGATAATATTATACTTTTGACTCCAGGTATTATTGCGGTCGAAAGCGAGGCGATAATGGTCACCTTCATTTGCCATTTCTTCCCATTTCATCGCCATTTTTTTAGCTATGTCAGCGTATCTTTCTGCTACACTGTTTAATCCGAGTATACGGGCTATTTCACTATATCCGGCTACACCCATAATCGCTTTTATTGAAAGATTGGCATTATGAGCCCAATGGCCTGCAAAATCATCTGTACAAAGTTGATTTTCCGGGTCCTGTCCAAACCGTATCTTTAAGTCGTAATAGTTTGATAATAAATGCATTATATCTGTTGTAAATTGCTTTTGTATTGTAATATTGGAATTTATTTGGTAATTCCCTATGATTTATTTCTAGCAAAAAGGGGATATTATTCCTAATTCAGACTAAATAGGATTCTAACTTTTTTGCAGTAAATATATTACACTAACATGCCGTATCTTACTTAAGAAAGATTGTATATAACACATGCTACTTATGACTATTTTTGTCTCAAATAAAAGCTTAACCAATAATTATATTCCATAAAATTGCAGAACGAAACATGCAGTTTTTTGAAAAGTTGCATGTTATATTCTGCAATTTGTTCTATATTTGTTTATTCAATTAAAAAACAATCAATTATGGATACGCTTTATAGAGCTTATAGGACGCTGCTCAACAATACATCAACGGACTTTGTCCGTTACCTTCATGACCAAATAGAATGGGATAGCCGTTTAATAGCCATATTGGGTGCTAGAGGTATAGGAAAGACAACTATGCTTTTGCAACATATAAAACTATATGATGATATAGAGGAAACTCTGTTTGTAACAGCTGATGACCTCTACTTTGCTGAACATCGAATATTCGATCTGGCTATGGAATTTTATCAGCAGGGAGGTAAAAAACTCTACATTGACGAAATCCACAAATACACAGGCTGGTCCCGGGAAATAAAAAACATATATGACTTAATTCCAGGATTACAGGTTGTATATACTGGATCATCCATATTGGACTTAGAAACAGGAGAAGCTGATTTGAGCCGACGAAAATTAGAGTATCGCTTAACAGGGCTTTCATTCCGAGAATACCTTGCTATCTCAAGAGGGTACCATTTACCGGTTTATTCTTTGGAGGATGTTTTAAGAAATAAAGTTGATTTTCCTTATAATACTGAACGTCCTCTCCAGTTATTTAAAGAATATCTTCAACAAGGATATTATCCTTTTTTTAAAGAAAAAGGGTATTATATCCGGTTACGTAGTATTTTGAACCAAGCATTAGAGAGTGATATTCCAATCTTTGCCAAAATGAATATCACTACTTCTCAGAAGTTAAAAAGACTGTTATATATTATTGCTCAAAGTGTTCCTTTTAAGCCTAATTTCACTAAGTTGTCAACTTTACTCGATATAAATAGGAATACAATATCAGAGCTAATGTTCTATTTGGAGAAAGCCGGAATTATCAACCAGTTACGTTGCGATACGGAAGGTATCAGATTGTTGGGAAAAGTAGATAAGGTCTATTTAAATAATACAAACTTGGCATATGCCCTTACCGACAGCACTCCAGATATTGGTAATATACGGGAGACAGTGTTTTTTTCTATTATGAGAGCTACACAACCTATTACAACATCATCGGTATCTGATTTTTCTATAGGTAAATACACTTTTGAAATCGGAGGTAAAGGAAAATCCCAGAAACAAATACGGAATATGGAAAACTCTTATATCGTAAAGGATGACATTGAATTTGGAATGCAAAATATAATTCCATTATGGATGTTCGGATTTACATATTAAGAAAAGAGGAGGATTAATATTTCCTATTAGCGTTATAACTAATAAATAAGCATAAAATCAGTTCTGAAACATTTGATGTCGAATGTTTTCATAACTTTTATCTTTAATATATTTATAAAACAAGAAGATGCATGGATATCCATGCATCTTCTTGTTTTATAAAT